>JACCDQ010726521.1_pt1 | contig 641849 bp, 557 predicted proteins | sample 7446031 | NCBI WGS metagenome assembly JACCDQ01 (sample SAMN15323442, study PRJNA562643) | freshwater metagenome | isolation source: river surface water | place: USA:Blue River Watershed | collected 2017-08-17
ATAAAACATAAGTTACAAACATAATTTTAGTGGTTAAAATAGGTTATAAAAAAAGACAAGCTGATAAGCTTGTCTTTGTAGTAGCGGGGAGCAGAATCGAACTGCCGACCTTTGGGTTATGAATCCAACGCTCTAACCATCTGAGCTACCCCGCCGAATTGGAATGCAAAAGTAAATTAAAATAGGAATTTAAGCAAATAATATTCTTAAATTAAATACAATTTGACTTTATTCACTTTAATTAATAATTTAATTTTTTTACTAATTATTCTCATACTGAACAACTTCCACGCCAAATTTTCTCAAGAAATCAACTCCTTCATCACTTGGAATTCCTTTGTAAGCAGCATAAGATTTTAGATAGATGACTTTTTCAATTTTCATACTGTAAATGATCCTAGCGCATGAAATACAAGGTGAAAGAGTTACGTATAACGTGGACCCTTCGACAGATGCTCCATTTTTGGATGCATACAAGATTGCGTTTTGTTCAGCGTGTAAGGCTAATGAACAAGATCCTTTAGAATCCCTCGGACAACCCTCAGCTCCAAATTCTTCATCGCAATTATGTGTTCCTGCAGGTGGACCATTGTATCCGATCGAAATTATTCGAGTATCTTTTGTTAATACCGCTCCTACTTGGGCCTTTGTACAATGCGATTTTAAAGCCAAATTCTCAGCCAAGTCCATGAATATTGTGTCGAAACTAGGGGCCATTTAAAGTTGAAAGTTGAGAGTTGAAAGTTGAAAGTTGAAAGTTGAGAGTTGAAAGTTGAAAGTTTAATTATAATGTATCAATTTATAATTTTTCAACTTTCCACTTTCCACTTTCAACTTTCCACTATACTAGTGATGCACTCCTCCCTCTCCATGCACATGTCCATGTGCAATTTCTTCAGGAGAAGCAGGACGAACGTTTAAAACCTTTCCTTTGAAAATTAGGGTTTTTTCAGCCAAAGGGTGATTGAAATCCATAGTAACTGACTCTGGATTAATTTGAATAATCATTCCTTGCATACGATTTCCCTGATCGTCTGTCATGGGAATGAAATTACCTAATTGAAGAATTTCTTCATTATCTTTTCCATCAATTTGAAAAATATGCTTTGGTAATTGTACAATTGCATTTGGATCTAAATTGCCATAAGCATCTGCAGCCTCAATGGAAAAATCAAAGGTGTCGCCAATAGAGAGCCCTTTTAAATTTTGTTCAAAAGCCTCGGGTAAACCACTCATACCTTGAATAAAGGCCATTGGCTCTTGTTCGTTTACGATTTCCACTACTTCTGGATTTCCCTTTTCATCTGGGAAAGATAATTCGTAGCTGATAAAAACGACTGTGTTATTTAATATCTTCATTTCTATGATTTAAACTCAAAATTAGGAATAATTAAACAAATATTTTTTAAATTCTCTAAATTTGAATTCCTAAACATAAATTGATTCCAATTCATGAATAAAAGTGCGCAAGAGGTTTTAAAAGATATTCAAGCAAATAAATTGGCTTCAATTTATATTTTACATGGAGATGAACCTTTTTTTATTGATTTGTTGACAGATGCTTTTGAAAATAAAGTTTTAGGTGAAGATCAAAAAGGATTCAATCAATTTATATTTTATGGAAAAGATCATTCTTTAGCTTCAATTTTATCGAATGCACGTCGGTTTCCGATGATGTCTGACCGACAAGTTATTATTGTAAAAGAGGCCTCGTTTTTAGAGAATTTAGGAAAGTCTAAAGGTGAAGGAAAAGACAAGGGCAATGAAGATTTTAAACTATGGGAGGAATATGTGAAAAATCCAATGCCTTCTACCCTATTAGTTTTGACTTTAAAATCTGCTTTAAGTGATAAATCGAAGGTTTTGCAAACATTAGATCGACTTGGAATTGTAGTGCATTCACCGCGAATCAAAGAAGATAAAGTCGGAATTTGGTTAAAAGATTATTTATTGCAACATCGATTGACTATCAGGCCAGATACCTTAGAATTGATGGTTTCTTTTGTAGGAACTGATTTAAAAAGGATCGCATTTGAGGCTGATAAGTTAATTATTAATCTACCAGAAGGAGCAGAAGTGGGATCCTCAGAAGTGGAGAAATTTATTGGAATTAGTAAGGAATATAATTATTTTGAGTTTCAAAAAGCTATTGCTTTACGTGATTTGGCTAAAGCACAAAAAATGGCTTTCCATTTTTCTGCAAATTCTAAGCAAAATCCGCTTCCTATGGCATTGATTCAATTATTTAACTTTTTTTCTAAGGTTCTGCAAGTCCATGGATTAGGTTACCTCTCAGATCAAGAAATTGCCAAAGAGATTGAGGTAAATCCATATTTTGTTAGAGATTATCTAACTGCAAAACGTAATTATCCCTTAGAAAAGGTTGCTTATATCATTGAAGAGATAAAAAATACGGATTTGAAATTTAAAGGAATACTAGGCTCGGCAACAGAATCGAGCCTTTGGCTCGATTTGACCTTTGCGATTTTACATTAATCAATAATTAAAAGATCCTTGGTTTTTATATAGCCAATATTTCCTTCAAAATAACATGGAATCCAATCTTCGTTTTTAAAAATGAAATTTATTCGAGTGCCTTTTTCTAAGGTTTTTATCACTGGAGCTGAAGATGAAGCAAAATTTCGCATGTAAGTTTTATTACTTGCTGTAAGTCCTTGCCAAAAAAGTGAAGGTAAATTATTAATTGAAAACAGGAAGGTGAGGTACAAGATAAAGTAAACTATTTGAAAGGTTGGAATAGGTTCTTTTTGTATTTTTTTAATGATTAAGGCATAAGCAACATAAAATGCAGGAAGTAACAAAAACGCCAAAATGTAGGGAAAAAATTCAAAATAAATCCATCGTAAGCGTTCAACTATTCCCACTTCATAACCCAATAGATTGTGTTTTTTTGCAATTTCTTCTAGACGATACGAAGTAGATAGTTGAGTTTGTTTCGCCTGCATGGATGATAGATAAAATAACTCACCTAACCAGTCATTTTTTTCTTTTGAAATAAAGGCTAATTTTTTTTCTATTTCAAAGGAATTAAATTGTTTATCCGATAGATTTATTTGATAAATCTTTTCTGCTTCAAGCAAATGGTTGTTTTTAAAAAGCTTATCCCCTAAATTTTCAGATGATTTATCTATTTGGGAATAAGCAGGTTGCGAAGCTGTTAAAAAAAATACGAATAAAAATATGATTTTATTTAGGTGAACTATTTGCATATTTTAAAAAACTATATTAGTTTTGCACCGCAATAAGGGAAAAAAGTTCCTGAAATGCAAATGAGTTTGACCAGTGGTTAAAGCTCACCTAGGGTTCCAGAGTGAACCATTAGATATACAGGCGCAAGCTTGATGATTCCGTAGCTCAGTTGGTAGAGCAATACACTTTTAATGTATGGGTCCTGGGTTCGAATCCCAGCGGGATCACCAAAAAGTCTCAGAGAAATCTGAGACTTTTTTTTTTGCTCTATTTTAATTAAATTAGATTAACTATTTTAATTAAAACGATGAAATTACATTTTATCCCTCTTATCCTTCTTCCATTATTTTCCAATGCGCAAGGTTCAATTGATAGTCTTTTTATCAAGAAAATGTCAGATGAGATTTTGACAAATGGAAAGGCATATGATTTGTTATATGAATTAACTAAAAAGATTGGAGGAAGGTTGGCTGGTTCCCCTCAGCAGCAAAATGCTGTGATTTGGGGAAAGAAAAATTTAGAGGCTCTAGGGGCTGATAATGTTTTTTTACAAGCTTGTAAGACTCCAAATTGGAAAAGAGGAGGTAATGATTATGTTGCCATTGTTGATGTAAATGGAGAGGCAAGAATGCAGCCATTGGCCGCGTTGGCTTTAGGGAATTCATTAGGATCTAATGGCTTAATTGAATCTGAGGTACTTGCCTTAGCAAATTTCCAAGAGTTAGAAAAACGAAAGGATGAGGTAAAAGGAAAAATTGTATATTTTCATAGTGTTTTTGATCCCACAAAAATACAAACCTTTAAAGCTTATGGCGAAAGTGGGGCATATCGTAGATCAGGTGCTAGTAGAGCTGCCAAATATGGAGCAATTGCTGTTTTAATCCATTCTCTTAGTACAGCACCAGATAATGCGCCACATACAGGAAGCATGAGCTATGATGAGGCATACCCGAAGATTCCAGCTGTTGCCTTAGGACCTAGTGATGCCAAAATTTTATACGATTTGGCTAAAAAAGGAAAAGTTAAAGCACAAGTACAGACCAATGGATTTTTCCTTCCCGATGCTGATGAGTTTAATGTTGTAGCTGAACTCAAAGGAACAGAATTTCCTGATGAATATATTACTTTAGGTGGGCATTTGGATAGTTGGGATGTAAATGAAGGTGCTCACGATGATGGCGCTGGAATTGTTCAAACCATGGAAGTTTTACGAGTTTTGAAATCTCTAAATTATAAACCAAAACGAAGCATTCGTTTTGTACTTTTTGCTAATGAAGAAAATGGTGTTCGTGGAGGAAATGAATATGCGAATCAAGCAAAAATTAATCATGAAAACCATATTTTCGTTTTGGAAAGTGACGAAGGAGGCTTCACTCCAAGGTCGATTGGTGTAACTGCTCCACCTGTACAATTCGCTAATTTCCAAACTTGGATACCCCTTTTAAAACCTTATGGATCTGAAATCACCTTTGGTGGAGGCGGAACAGATATTGCACCTATGTTAGGAGTTAATAAGTCAACAATACTAGCAGGTTTAATTCCAGATAGTCAGCGATATTTCGATTTACATCATGCTAAAACTGACGTTTTCGAAAATGTAAATAAAAGGGAATTGCTTTTAGGTGCTGTAAATATGGCGGCTATCATTTACTTAGTAGATAAATATGGAGTAAAATGAGACTATTACTGTTTTTCCTACTTACTTCTATAGTATGTTTTGCACAAAAAACGAACTTTTCGGTTTTGGTTTATACCAAAAATGGACAGGGATATGTTCATGATAATATTCCCTCAGCAGTTGCAGCTATTCAGCAAATGGGAGTTCAAAAGCATTTTAAAGTAGTTGTATCTGATAATCCTCAGGTATTTGAAGAAAAGAATTTATCCCAATATCGTTTGTTGATCTTTACAAGTACCAATAATGATGTGTTTGATAATGATTCTCAGCGATTAGCTTTCCGGCATTATATAGAGGCTGGTGGTGGATTTGTAGGTGTACACTCTGTAACGGGCACCGAACGTAAATGGAGTTGGTTTAAATCGATGGTGGGAGAAACCTTTACATGGCATGCAAAATTCCAATCCTTTTCAGTAATTAATATTGATCCTACTCATCCATCTATGAAGGGTGTTTCACCCCAATGGACCAAAGATGATGAATGTTATTTTGGTGCTGAATTATATCCTGGAATTCATGCCTTGATGATGCATGATGTTTCTACCTTGGATGTATCGCAAATAGAATTAATTAATAAATATAAAGGTGTATTTGGGAATTACTTTCCAGCGGTATGGACACATTCTTTTCAAGGAGGCCATGTATGGGTTACAACACTAGGTCATTCCAAAGAAAGTTATCAAGATCCAACCTATCTTAACCATCTTTGGCAAGGTATCAATTATATTGCCGGGAAGGTTAAAAAAATTAATTATTCTAAGGCAACCTCGAGAGATAGAGATGATGTATTGAAATTTTAATATACCTATGAAATGGATCATTTTTCTTTTTCTTATAAGTGTTTCCATTTACAGTGAGGCGCAGTCTAGATTAGTATATCAAGGAAAAATAGTAGATCAAAAAACGAGTGAAGGAATTCCTTTTGCTCATATTTTCTTTAATAATACCTCTTTTGGTACACAGGCAAATGATTTAGGTGAATTTACAATCGATAAAATTTACCCTGGGCAATATCAAGTCCATGTTTCAAGTATTGGTTATGAAACCAAGATTTATGCTTTGAAAATAGAGAATAATCACAATTATTTGGTCATAAAACTTTCAGAGAGCCCGAATAACCTTATAGAAGTGAAAGTAAGTGCTGGCAAGGATCTAAATTGGGAAAGAAGTATGAAAATATTTGAGAGAGAATTACTCGGTAGAGGTTATTCGCGAAAAGAAATCCATATACAAAATAGAGAAGTCATAGAATTTGAAAATAATGGAAATTTAAAAAGAAATTTTAAAGCAAGAGCTAAAGAGCCTTTGTTGATAGAAAACAATGTTTTAGGTTATGTTTACAAAGGTTTTTTAACAGAATTTGAAATAAGTAATAGACAGGTACGGTACTCTCTTTCAGGTTATTTTGAGCCCAAAAATGCGACTGATTTTAAAGAATTAGTTCGATGGATTCGAAAACGTAGATTTGCCTATGAAGGCTCTTTACGACATTTTTTGAAATCATTTATTTCAAATTCCTTAGAAGAGCAAGGCTTTTATGCTACGATTAATGTAGGCGGAAAAAATGTTGCTTTTTCGCCCAATCAATATATACATTCAACCAATGATTCATCTATTGTATTGATTGATTTTCCAGGGATTATAAGCTGTTATTATAAAAATTATAGGCTAAATTCAGTCCTGAAGCAACAATCTCTCAATTATTGTACCAAAAGTGGATTGTTATTGAATCCACTTTCTATCGAAACAAATGGTAAAATGGCAGATTTTAGAATGGCAGAGGAATTACCAACTGATTACCATTACCTATCAAGTTTTCAAAAAGAAAAATCGATAGAGGAAAAATTGTTTTATTTGCAAGGGAAAATAAAATAGTGCCTAATTGTATTTTTATTTTACCAGGTAACTAATAAAAGCAATTTTTTTGCTGTCCGGACTCCAAGATGGTACATTGATACTCCCTTGCCCTCCATAAAATACTGGAGTTAAATCGGAAATTTCTTTTGTTTTCAGGTTCATTAAACGCAATTTTACTTGTTTACCGAATAGATGTTGTTGTTTTTCATCGGAAAGGTAAGCGATGTAAACAATCCAATGGTTGTCTGGCGATGGATGGGCAAACCAATTTGAGTTTTCATCAAATGTTAATTGCTCAGGTTGCGAGCCATCTGCTAGCATTCTCCAAATTTGCATGTGCCCAGTTCTGTAGGAATTGAAATAAATATATTTGCCGTCAGGTGAATAATCTGGCCCATCATCCAAACCTTCGGTAGTGGTTATCCTTTTTTCCTCACCTCCTTTTACATCAATCGTATAAATATCGTAATTGCCATTACGTTCCCCACAAAAGGCTAAAGTTTGACCATTTGGTGACCAACCATGCCAATATGAGGGTACATCACTGGTAACTTTTCGCGGCTCTCCTCCTTTGATTGGCATTACATAAATACTTGATTTATATCCTTTAGACGAAGGATGTGCAGGATCATTGCTACTCATAACCATCCATTTTTTATCTGGTGAAATTCCATGGTCATTGTTGTTTTTTATGACTGAACCTGTAGGCAATAACTGAATTGATTTTGATTGCACATCCATCGTGTACAATTTTCCTCGATGATTCATGATCAAGTAATTATCTGGATGCCAATTTGGTGCCTCGAAATGTGTAGGCAACTTTACTAAGGTATCTACTTGTTTCGAGTGTATAGAAACAGTGTGCACAAATGTGATAGTATCGGTTTTAATCGGTTCCGTTGTAGCCTTTGCTAAGCCCACCTGAGTGAGCAAGGTAAAAAAGAGAACAATTTTTTTCATAGCTTGATATGTTTACAGGTTTTTGTATATTCAAATGTAAATAATTAATTTTATTATCTAAAAAAAAGATAATAAATATTTTAATCTAGATGAAGCACTTCCCTTTTGAGCAATATATCGCTAATTTATCCATTGATTGTGTCATATTTGGTTATGAAAAGCGCGAACTGAAGGTGTTGTTGGGTAAAGTGAAAGTGGTAGAGGATGTTTGGAATTTACCAGGTGGACACATCTTGAAAACTGAAAGTGTGGATGATGCAGCAGCCAGAATATTACATGAGAGAACTCAATTAAAGGATTTATATTTAAAACAATTCAAGGTATTTGGACAAGAGCAAAGAATATTGAATAGCTTGTATCGGGAGGATGTCCGTACTGATTTAGCTCAAAGATACGATCAGGCCACTGTTGATTGGATTACGGATCGATTCGTTTCAATAGGTTACTATGCTTTGGTAGATATTTCAAAAGTTCAAGTGCAACATAGTGAAATTGATGCCTATTTTGACTGGTGTTCAGTTCATCAAATTCCAATGATGATGCATGATCATGCAGATATATTAGAGGATGCTTTATTGGCTTTACGACAAAACTTCGACCAAGATTTTATAGCACATAATTTGTTACCAGAAACATTTACCATGAAAGATTTGCAAAACGTTTATGAACTTGTATTTGATCGGAAATTTCCTATGAATAACTTTCAGAAAAAAATGTTAGATCTTAACATGTTAGAACGATTAGAAAAAAAATTTACTGGTGCACAACATAAAGCACCGTATGTATATAGAATTGTAAATTGTGAATTGTAAATTGTGAATTGTAAATTTTTTGATTTAAAATTTGGAAAAAAAATATATAATTGGTTAAATATCAATTAACAATTAACAATTAACAATTAATTATCCATGAAAATAACCCATCTCTCCTCTTACGCTGAAATGTCGAAATTGGCAGCGGAAATAATTGCTTTAGAAGTTAAATTAAATCCAACCTTATTATTTTGTGCCGCAACTGGAGGAAGTCCCACCGGTATGTATGCTGAAATGGCTAAGAATCCATCGATTTATCAGCACATGAGAGTTGTAAAAATGGATGAGTGGGGAATTATTCCACTTTCTCATAAGGACTCTTGTGAGACTTATTTGAAACAACATCTTTTAGGACCACTATCAATTCCTCAAGATCGATATACTACCTTTGATACAGCACCACATGTTGTGGAGGCAGAATGTAAGCGTTTACAATCTTTTGTAGCGGCTAATGGGCCAATGGATATTTGTATTTTAGGTTTAGGTAAAAATGGTCATATTGCTTTTAATGAGCCAGCAGAGGCATTGCAGCCCTACTTCCATAAAGCAATTTTAGCGACCTCCACCATTCAGCATGATCCAACTTTAGCTGCAGGTCCGGAACCAGCCTATGGACTTTGCATGGGTATGCAAGAGATATTACAATCTAAAAAAATTATATTTTTAGTAACTGGGAAGGGTAAAAAAGATGCATTAGAGCGAATTATGAGCAAAAAAATTGGCACAGACTGCCCTGCTTCTTTTTTATGGCTTCATCCAAATGTGGAATGCTTAATTGACTTGTCTGCGGAATAAATTTAAATGGATTTCTTGGAGTCCAACGCACCTTGGGCTCCATTAAAGGAAATATCCAAGGTAATCCAAATTGTATGAGGGCATTAGAATGTCTCATAAATCCTTTTAATTCAATTGGCTCCGCCCCTATTGAACTTTTTATTTCCAACGCTGTTCTACCAAAATTTATTTGTTTGAATCCATTCTCAATGCCGCATTGAATCATGTCATAAAGCATGTTTAAATACAACATTTTTTCTTTTTGAATGGACTCATTGTATCCTAAAAAGTATGTTTCCAATACGGAATCATGTTTGATTACTGTAGAAAACCCAACTAATTCTTGGTTGTCATAATATCCTCTAAAAATAAAATCTTCTTTTAATTCATTTTTAAAGGTAATAAAGTGATTTTTAGGTAGGAAAAAGGTATTAACGGGTGCATTTTCTGCAACATGTAAATAGAGCTTATGAATAAGCTCTATATTTTTTTCAATATCAGTTAAGTTAAACTCTTGAACTTGTAAAGATTGCCCTTTTTTGCGGCACCTTTTGTATTGATCTCGGTATTTTTTGGAAAGGTCATTTACATAATCTGCTTCTTTTTTCCAATTCGATTGAATGGAGAAAACCATTGAGGGTTGAGCAGAAAAACAAAAATCAGATTGAAAAGAATTGTTATTTGTATGTATAAAATCATTGCTGTTGAAATCTTTAATCAACTTAATATGGGCTTTTTTAGTCCAATTTTGAGCAATCGATTGAAGAACTTCTAATACTTTTCTTTCATCAGCATCTTGAGAAATACAATAAGCGTTTTGACCACTTAGCATATTGTTTCCTGTGATGAGTAGTTTTGAGGAAAACTTTCTAAAAAGAAAGTCGCGAATTGTATTTTTTAAACAATTGTCCCTATTTCCAAGGCTTTGTAAAGAATTTAGATCAATTTCTTGAAAAATAGCGGTCCCTATCAACTCATTTACCTGATAAATACCTACAAAATGACACCTCATATTTTGAGGGGATGCATTTTCTAAAATAGTAAGGTATTTTTTTTGTAAAAAAATACACGAAGCAGAAACTGTATCCCAAGAGGCAGGTAACTGCTTTACAGAATTGAATAATTGATAGGAATAATTATTTTTCAATGAAAGGTAATTTTCCTATGCTAACAAGGTATTTCAATAAAATGTTCCTTGAATAATTATTTTGTTTGATTTCGAAGGATGCTTAACCCTTTTGCATTTTTCCAATTTGGATTAAATTGTCCTTCTGCAAATTTTGCAACCGCATGACTTCCTAGCAAAACGTCAATATCTCCATCTCCATCGATATCGCTACAATCCATTACAGCATACCTACCATGGTCATAAGCCGGAATTCCTTGAGGGATAAACTTTCCATCTCTATTTTCAATCAATAAAATTTGTTCTAAAGGTCTTTTTTGCACATTTGGGAAAAGTGATATACTTATCAAATCTTCATCCCCATCAAGATCAAAATCGGCGTGCATAACTTTGGTTGCTCCGTTTTGAGGGATAAATAAGGGATCTTTAAAGGTGAAATTTCCTTTGTTAAAATATATTCTTACCCCATGAAATGGTTTTAAAACAGTGGTAAAGTCTGCATTATCGCCCGTGGTACAAATTAGATCTTTCAAACCATCTTTGTTTAAATCAACCAAATCAAAAGAGCTACTACCCCAGATTGGAGAAAACCTTAATAAGGTTTTCGATTCAAAATTTAAATTTCCTTTATTAATGAAAAGATTAATACGTTCATTTCCTTGAGCAAATAGTGCTAGGATGTCAAGTTTGCCATCCTGATTAAAATCTTTCAATTGGATAGCGGTGCAACCCGTTTGAGAATCAATTACTTTTTTTTCAAACGTTTTTCCATTTTTTTTCCATACAGAAAGACCTCCTTGATCAAAACCAAACTCACATGTTATCAATTCATTCTCTTTATTTTCATCTAAATTGGCTTCAATTGCTTCTAAAGGACGTTTAACTTCACTTAAAACTTGAATTGATTTAAATTCTTTTGTCAAAAAGTCTACATGTCCTTCTGTATTTGGATTAGCTTGAGTAGTGGATCCAATGTAGGTTAAAAGATATTTAGCTGCTTGTGGAACAACATAAGTTAGGGCATCTTGATTTTCAAGTTTTTTAAGTACTTGTTTTTTTGAATTTATGAGCCAAATAATTCGATTTGATTGGTCTCCGGCAATGATATTTTGGGAAAATGGATCAAATTTTACACAAGTAAAATTGGGAATTGTTTGGTTTCCAGGTAAATCGATATCTTCTATTAAAAATAATTGATCATTACGCGCAAGTGCTTGTTCAGAATCACTTACTTTTTCGGGTGCTTGGCTTAGGTAATAGGCTTTAATTTTATTGAAATCTTCTTGCGAGATAAGTGGTTGAGGTGATTTTAATAAGGTATATGTTTTTAAAATATCAGGTAAATTTTCAACTTCTTCCTCTAGTCCCATCATCATTCCCATGTAGGGTAAGGTAGAATACTTCCAAACATTTTTAGGTAAATCGCCCGGCATGGGTTGAAGATGACAAGATCCACAATACATTTTTGCAAGCTTTTCTCCTTCTTCTACTTTTCGATCGGTACATGAAAATTGAATATAAACTAAAGTAATTGAGCTCAGTAATATAGCTTTTGTCAAAATGGTATTGATTTTAAATCGCATCATGTGTACAAATTTAAATTAATTTTAGAAAATTCAAAATTGTACTATTTTATGATGTCAATAAAATTGACTAATTTTGCAATGGATGAAAAAATGTGTTTTTAGTTTAATTATGAAAAAATATTCTTTGCTTTTAGTTTTAATTTTTTGTGTTTTTTCTGGAAAGTCTCAATTTGGTACTATTGAAATAAGTACTGGAGGATTTTCTTTTATACCAGCCTTTACTTCTAAAGAGCCTAATATTATCATTAATGCAGGAACGAATCAATCAAAGTTATTAACTGGGAATATCATGTTTATGACGCGTTTAAAAAGTATGACTCCCAATACAGTGGTATTTATGACTCGTTATAAATTGGTAAATCGTAAGTTTAAAACAATTCTGGGAATTCATTTACCCGCCATGCAAATAACACCTGATTATTCTGTGACTAGCTTTTTTGGACAAGAGTTGGCAACGTCCTACCCTGTTTCAAAGAATTGGAATGTTGGAACGTTTTTTCTTCATGGAGAAGGAAGAAATTCTGACTTTGAGGCCTTGTTATTAGCCGGAAATGCATCTTATACAAAAAATAAATTAGGTTTGTTAAGTCAAGGTTATTATTTAAATGTTGGTAAAATTTCAGGAATTGCCGAGACACTAACCTATCAAATCAACAAAACCTTTCAATTGAAAGGTTTTGCAAATTATACGATTACAGACGGTACCTTTATTGGAACAGTTGGAATTAACTATAAATTATAAATTAAATTTTCCAAAGATATCTTCAACCGCTTTCGTTCTGAATTTAAAAATCTCTTCAAGCTTTTTTCGAATAAAAAGTGAATTAGCAATTGATCCTAAAAATCCAAATGGAGGGATATACGTAACGATATCTGTCATTAATACGCCTCCATCAATAGGCTCAATTTTATGTTGATGATGCCATAATTTATAAGGTCCCATTCGTTGTTCATCAACAAAAAATGACCCTTCTTTTACATGCGTAATTTCGGTCACCCAATTGACAGGGAAATTAAACAAAGGTCTAACAATGTAAGTTATAATCATTCCTGCAAACATTTTATCTGAATTTGAATTACTAATTACATCAAATCCCATGTAAGGAGGTGTGATTTTTTTTAGGTTATCTGGACTTGAAATGAAATCCCAAACTTTATCCATACTTGCAGGAATCCTTTGAGATTGATGAAATTGATAATACATTTGATGATAGCGTTTAAATTTGAATAATACATTAAACAAATTATATTTGTTTTAAGTTTAATTTTTTCAAACTAAATGATAAAAAAACTACTAAACCTTTTCATACTACTCTTCATTTATTCAAACTTGTTATCACAAAGCATTGGAAGTTTTGTGTTTTCAAATTTGCCTCAAGATTATCAACTTTACCCTCGAAATGTTAATAACCTAGCCCCTATTTCAATTTCAGCAAAAACAAGTGCAACTAATTCTCTGGGATTATTTATATACAGAAATAAGCAAATCAAGGAAATTATTAAACCGAATGCCAATGCAGGTTTATATACTTTTAATTTTTCTATTCCAGCTGAATTGGCGGAATATGATTTTGCCTTTTATACTTATTCTGGAAAGGATTCAACCTTATTAGTTCAAAAATCAAATATAGTTGCAGGAGATATTTTCATAGTGACTGGTCAATCCAATGCGAAATTGGGTCCAATGGATAAAAAGGTCTATCAAGGAGAATTTTTTCGAACATTTGGTAAAAATAGTCTAATACAAGACTTAAGTAAGTCTTATAATTTGGCAGATACACTCTGGAATACACAAAAATTGAATCTTGCCTTGGACCCTATTGCTGCCGATTATTTAGGTCTTGGATTAGGACCTTTTGCATCAGAGTTGGCTAAGCAGCTTATTGAAAGTGAAAAAATTCCAATAGCTGTCATATCAAATGCGCAGCCAAGTACTACTATTGACTTTCATTTGAACATGACTGGGGATATGAAAAATCCTAAAGGAAGTGATATTTTGTATTATAAATCGTCGAAAGCTGGTGTATTAAAAGATATTAAGGCCTTGATTTTTATACAAGGCGAAGCAGAAATTATCAATAATGTGGCGAATTCATGGATTGATAAATTCAATCAATTAAAAGAAAAATGGAAAACCTATTTTCCTAATTTGATGAAAGTGGCCGTTCCTCAATTGAATGTGTATTATTTCAAATCACCAAATTCTGCATGGCTTAGAAATGAACAAAGAAAATTGGCCTCACAAACAGATATGATATCTTGGGCCAGTGTAGGTAATTTAGGTTTCGATGGACTTCATTACTTTGGTACGAATTATTTAAAATATCCTAATGATTTATATGCATTTGAAAATGAAGGTTATTTTCAGTTGGCAAAAGAAGTAAGTCGTTTATTAATTCGAGATATTTATAAAAAGACGATGAATATTCAAATTCAGAGTCCGAATATACAAAAGGCTTATTTCCCAGATGCTGATACTCGAAATAAGGTTTTTTTAGAATTTGAGGAAGGTCAAGTATTAAAAATTTCTGCAGATACAACGGTTAAAGATTTAAATGGCATATTGGTTAAACATGAATTGAAAAATAATTTCTTTTATGATAAGTTCAATCAAAGTTCCATGGGTCCATATATAACAAATATTACTACCGATGGAAAAAATAAAGTTATTTTAGAGTTTAATGTGGCATATGATGGAAATATAATAAGTTATTTGCCAGAATTTCATGGGAAGGAAGAAACAAATGCTTACCCTTTCCCGGGTCCATTTATTCGAAATGAATTTGGGATGCGAGCTTTTGCTTTCAGTAATATAGTAATTGAGGAAAAGTCAATTTATTCTAATGAATTTAATTTATTCCCCAATCCTGCTTCAGATTGGATTGAATTAAAGTGGCCCAGTGCGGTAAATGGCACGTTGACCTGTTTCGACATTTTAGGAAGACCCGTATTTACCAAAATAATTTCAAATTCTCGTATTTTGAATGTTAATTTATTGGAATTTGGGATAAAAACTGGAAAATATCTTATTAAATTCATGAACGACAAAGGAGTTATTTCTTCAAAGTCGCTTATCAAACTTTAAACAACAAACGATGAAAAAACTAATGTTAAGTATTGGTTTGTTTTTTGCTGGATGCTTTCTAGTCTCTGCGCAAGAATCATTTCCATTAAATGGTATTCGTGATGTAAGGTCGGGAACGTTTGCATTTACCAATGCGACTATTTATCTGAATTCAACAACTAAAATTGAATCGGGAAATTTAGTAATCAAACAAGGCAAGATTGTTGCTGTTGGTAACAATGTTACTATTCCTTCTGAGGCAGTGCTGGTAGATTGCAAAGGTCGATTTATTTATCCTTCTTTTGTGGATGCTTATTCAGATTATGGGTCTTCTTCTCCAAAACAAAATGCAAGATCGTATAATTATGGTGCTCCTGCTCAATTTAATAATACAAAAATTGGCGCATTTGGATGGAATCAAGCCGTACATCCAGAAGTACATGTAGTGGACCAATTTGCAGTAGATGAAAATGCTGCCAATGGTTATCGTCAGAATGGTTTTGGAACCGTATTTACACATGTAAATGATGGAATAGTACGAGGCACAGGAGCTGTTGTAACTTTGGCTAATAAAAAAGAAAATTTAGTTGTCTTAAAATCGAAAGCTGCACAAGTATTTAGTTTTGAGAAAGGTACTTCTACGCAATCTTATCCTACTTCTTTAATGGGAAGTATTGCTCTTTTACGTCAGTCGTATTTAGATGCCAAATGGTATCAAAATAAACCTTCATCTGAAGGTTTAAATTTGTCATTAGAAGCATTTCAGGCTAATCAAGCCTTACCTCAAATATTTTTAGCCTCTGATAAATGGGCTGCTGTTCGTGCAGATAAAATTGGAGATGAATTTGGTGTTCAGTATATTATTAGAGGTGGTGAAAATGGCTATCAACGAATCGAAGAATTAGCAAAAACCAGAGCGTCTTTTATTTTGAGTTTAGATTTTCCTGTGACCCCAGATGTAGAAGATCCGAATCAAGCACGTTTTGTTTCTTTAGCAGATATGCGTCATTGGGAATTAGCAGCTACTAATCCAGCAGCATTTGAAAAAGCAAAAATAAATTTTGCAATTTCTCAGGATATGAAAGATGCAAAAAACTTTTTAGCAAATCTTAGAAAAGCAGTTCAAAGTGGATTATCTGAAACAAAAGCACTAGAGGCTCTTACAAAAACACCTGCAAGTTTATTAGGAATTTATGATCAAGTGGGCTCCTTGGAGGCAGGTAAATTAGCAAATTTTATTATTACTTCAGATCCTATTTTTAATTCAAAATCTAAAATTCTAGAAAATTGGATTAGTGGTGATAAATATGTGATTCAGGCAAATGATCCCCAAAATTTAATTGGTAAATACCAAATTACTTTTGCTGAAAAGTCATTTGAGATTGATATTGCAAAGGATTTAAGCATAAAAGTGATTGGAAAAGACACTTTAAGTGGCAAAGCCACTTATTCGAATGGTTTAGTAACCCTTTCATTTCCAACTGCTAAAGGAAATAGTTCATCTATTCGTTTGAGTGGATCTATGGTTGGTAATTTTTTAACAGGAACAGGATTAACTGAAAATAGTAAGATATTTACCTGGAACGGAGAATTTGTAAAAACAATAAGTGAGAAAAATTTACCAGAAGATAAAAAGGAAAACAACACCTTAATTTCTAAAATTACTTACCCTTTCATGGGATATGGAAATGAGGTTATTCCGAGTCAAGAAACTATTTTGATTAAAAATGCAACAGTCTGGACAAATGAAAAAGAAGGTATTGTTAGCAATACAGATGTATTAGTTAAAGCAGGCAAAATTGCCAAAATAGGAAAAAATATCTCAGAAAACGGTGCAAAAATTATTGACGGATCAGGAAAACATCTTACTCCCGGAATCATCGATGAGCACTCTCACATTGCAACAGTTACGATAAATGAAGGTGCTCAATCTGTTACCTCCGAGGTGCGTATTGGTGACAATTTAGATCCGGAGGATATTAACATTTATCGTCAATTAAGCGGTGGAGTTACTAGCTCTCACATTCTTCATGGTTCTGCAAATACAATTGGTGGACAAACCCAGTTAATAAAATTACGTTGGGGAGCGAATGATGAAGGTTTGAAATTTCAAGGAGCAGATCCATTTATCAAATTTGCCTTAGGAGAAAATGTGAAAAGAACGACTTCAATGGCAAATAATCGTTATCCAGATACAAGAATGGGTGTAGAGGAAGTACTAGTTGATGCATTTGATCGTGCCATGGAATATGATAAAGCCATGAAGGCAAATCCATTAACTACTCGTAGGGACCTTGAATTGGAAGCATTAGTTGAGATCATGAACCAAAAACGATACATTACCTGTCACTCATACGTCCAACCTGAAATCACCTATACGATGCGTGTTGTAGAAATGTTGAAAGCGAAAGGATATAATTTTAATATCAACACCTTCACTCATATTTTGGAAGGATATAAAGTGGCAGATAAAATGAAAGCACATGGTGCAAATGCATCTACGTTTTCTGACTGGTATATGTACAAAACAGAAGTTCAGGATGCAATGGCCTATAATGCAGCAATTATGTATAAAATGGGCTTAAATGTATGTATCAATTCGGATGATGCTGAAATGGCGCGTAGATTGAATCAAGAGGCTGCAAAAACAGTTAAGTATGGTGGAGTTCCAGAAGAGGATGCCTTGAAAATGGTAACTTTAAATCCTGCTAAAGCTTTACATGTTGACTCAAAGGTTGGAAGTTTAAAAGTAGGTAAAGATGCTGATTTAGTTTTGTGGACAGATCATCCATTGAGTATTTATGCAAAATCTGCTTTTACTATTGTAGATGGTGTGATTTATTTTGATCGTGAAAAGGATGCGCAACAACAAATAAAAATTGCGGAAGAAAGATCACAGTTAATACAAAAAATGTTGAATGATAAAAAATCTGGAGCCCCTACTCAAGCTGTAAAACCAAGTGGTAAACATGTTTTATTATGCTCAGATCATGATGAAGAAGTAGAAGTAATTAATGAAACTCAAAACATTCAATAAGATGCAAAAGAAATTTATTTATACAATCCTTTTTTCGCTTGCCTTATCCGTGTTTGAGGCTAAAGCACAAGAAACCATCTACCCTGCCCCTGCGCAAATGGGTATCACTGCCATTACCCATGCCACAATACATGTTGGTAATGGAAATGTATTAACTGATGCCAATGTTGTCTTTCAAAATGGAAAAATTACAGGTGTTGGTCAAGTTTCTATACCTGCAAATGCCAACATCATAAATGCAAATGGAAAACAAGTTTATCCAGGCTTTATTTTGCCAAGTTCTGATTTAGGTTTACACGAAGTTGGAAATGGAGTGCGTGGGTCAAATGATTTTAGAGAAATTGGAGAAAATAATGCAAATATTCGATCGATAGTTGCTTATAATACCGATTCGAAGATTATAGCTGTCTTGCGTGAAAATGGTATTTTACTTGCTGGAGTAGCGCCCTCAGGAGCTTTAATTGAAGGATTATCTTCTGTTGTTCAATTGTCCGCTTGGAATTATGAAGATGCTGCTTACAAAACAGATCTTGCATTATATGTGAACTTTCCTTCATTTATTGCTCAACAAAATTCGAAAGGAGATAATGGTTTATCAAAATCATATGAGCGATTAGAAACCTTGCGCAATTTTTTCAAAGAGGCTAAAGCTTACCATCAAGAAAAAACACATGTTTCAACTAATTTACGTTTTGAAGCCATCAAAGGATTATTTAATGGTTCTCAGAAATTATTTGTAAGAGCCAATGAGGTTAAGCAAATGTTGCTAGCAATTGACTTAGCTAAAATGATTGGCTGTGAATTGGTACTAGTTGGAGCTTCAGAATCTTTTCAAATTGCACCCATTTTAGCTCAAAATAAGGTCGCAGTTATTTTAGATGAAGAACATGCTTTACCATCTTTAGAAGATGATGATATTGATCAGCCTTATAAAACTGCCTCCATATTACAAAAAGCTGGTGTTTTATTTTGCTTAAATGATACACATACCGAAGCACGTTATCGTAATTTGGCATTCAATGCAGGCACTGCGGCCACGTATGGTTTAACCAAAGAAGAAGCCTTAAGCGCAATTACTTTACAAACAGCAAAAATTTTGGGAATTTCAGATAAAACTGGAAGTATTGAAGTTGGAAAAGATGCTAATTTGTTTATTTCTGAAGGTGATGCACTAGATATGCGTGGAAATATTATCAGCCATACATTTATCCAAGGAAGATCTATATCCTTAGATAATAAGCAGAAGCAGTTGTATGAAAGGTATAAGTTTAAGTATGGGATAAAATAAGTTGTGAGTTGAGAGTTGAAAGTGGAAACTTTCAACTCTTAACTTTCCATTTATATTGCTTTACTAAACGTATTTTTATCCGTTTTAAGTTGCAAGGACTTTAAGTCGAATGGTCTACAAATATTTCTCAAAAAATGTAAGCCCAATTCGGTGATTTCAAGTCCTTTTTCATTCCAATGAATCAAATGGTCTTCTGCTAATATGTCAAGTTCCGGAAATGTATATTTTTTTAAAGTATCTAAATCCGAATCATTAAAAGTTGTCTTCCCATTACAAGCGATGTCTAAAATGTATTTTCTCATGGCTTGGTCTGTTTCATCTAAAAAATAGCCTTTAAATACAGGTAAATCACCAGCTTTCACCCGCTCATAATAATCATGTATCGTTTTTTCATTTTGAGCGAATCCATCATAAATATCACTAATGCTAGAAACACCTAATCCTAGCAATAAACCAGTTTGTTGAACCGTGTAGCCCATAAAATTACGATGTAATTTTCCTTGGTTTCTGGTTTTAACCATCAGGTCGGTTGGTAGTGCAAAATGATCCATTCCAATATCCTGGTAACCATTTTGAGTGAATAAATTTCTTCCTAATTGGTATAAACGTATTTTTTCTTCCGCTATTGGAAGGTCGTTTTCATCAAATAAACGTTGAACTTTACTGGTCCAAGGAACATGTGCATAACTATAAAAAGCTATTCGGTCTGGTTTTATGGTCAACGCATCTTGAATCGTTTTTTCCATACGGTCCAAGGTTTGAAGTGGTAATCCATACACCAAATCTAAATTCACGGATTCATAACCAATTTCTCTTGCCCATTGAACAACTCTTTCAACGTGTTCTTGAGGTTGAATTCTATTGATAACCTTTTGTATTTCTGGATTGCTATCTTGCATCCCAAAACTAACACGATTAAACCCTAAATTGTATAATACTTGTAGATGCTCAAATGTTGTATTGTTCGGATGTCCCTCAAAGCTAAATTCATGAATTTCTGGAATGATACAATCATTAAATAGTTGATCGAAAATACGTTTTAGATTTAAAGGAGAGAAAAAGGTAGGTGTTCCTCCTCCAATATGTAATTCCTTTAAAACAGGCTTTTGAGGCATTAAGTCTTTGTATAACTGCCATTCTTTCAAAAGAATCTGAATGTACTCTTCTTCTACATCGTGGGTATTTGATATTTTTCGATTACAGCCACAAAAAGTACATAATTTTTCACAAAATGGTAAATGTATGTAAATACTAATTCCATCTTGGTCATTACATTCATTAAATCGTTTAATAAAACTTGATTTCCATTTCGACTTATCAATATCCATGTCCCAATTTAGAACCGTTGGATAACTTGTGTACCTTGGTACAGGGACATCATATTTTTTTAACAATTGAATAGGTACCTGCATTATCCGAGCAAAATTTGATCAATTCTTGTTAACTCCTCTGTTGAAAATTGACTTTTTTCTAGGCACTTAATTGAGTCAATAAGTTGTTCCTTTTTGCTCACACCCAAAATGGTGGAAGTTACTCTAGGATCTCTTAATGCCCAAGATAAGGCCATTTGGGCTAAAGATTGCCCTCTCTCTAAGGCAACGGTATTTAATTGTTTTATTACCTCTAATTGTTCATTTGAGATGCTTTTTGCTTCTAATGCGCCATTTCCTCTTCCAGAAGCAGCTCTTGAATCTGCTGGTACACCATGTAAATATTTATTGGTCAGTAATCCCTGCGCCAAAGTAGAAAATGTAATACATCCAATTCCTTCTTCTTCTAAAACATCTAATAATCCATCTTCTATCCAACGATCAAGCATCGAATATTTTGGTTGGTGAATTAAACATGGTGTACCTAATTCTTTTAATATTTTTGAAGCTGCACGGGTTTCAGCAGGATTATAGCTAGAAATTCCCACATATAGGGCTTTTCCTTGTCTTACAATTAAATCCAAAGCAGCCATTGTTTCTTCTAAAGGCGTATTGGGGTCTGGTCGATGGTGATAAAATATATCAACATAATCTAAACCCATTCTTTTTAAACTTTGATTTAAAGAAGCAACTAAATACTTTTTAGAACCATAGTCGCCATAGGGTCCATCCCACATTTTCCAACCCGCCTTAGTTGAAATAATCATTTCATCTCTGTATGTTGAAAAACCTTCTTTTAGTACTTTCCCAAAAGTAGTTTCAGCAGATCCTGCTGGCGGACCATAATTATTTGCTAAATCGAAATGAGTAATTCCTTGATCAAAGGCTAAATGGATAATTTCTTTTGCATTTTGGTAGGAATCAATTTCACCGAAATTGTGCCACAAACCAAGTGAGACAGCGGGTAAGGAAATACCGCTTTTACCACATCGGTTATAGGTCATTTGATTGTATCTTTTTTCAGAGGCTGTATAATTCATGATCTTAATTGAAAAATTTAGCTACTAAATTAGTAACTTAATACTTTAAAAGTTAATTTATTTAAAATTCAATTCAAAACTATGAAAACAAACCAATTATTAAAACCTGTATTGACCTTCTGCGCTGTTTTCGCTGTAGCCTTAGTAGGTTTTAAACCAGTAGAAAAAACCTTTATCGCGGATAAACCATTTGGTGGTCTAGCATTATATACTGTTAGAGATGCCATGACAAAAGATGCAAGAGCGACCTTACAAGCAGTTGCACAAGCTGGATATGTAAATGTAGAATCGGCGGGGTATAACAATGGAAAATTCTATAATTTATCACCTGCAGATTTTAAATCATTATTAGATGAGATGCATTTAACACCAATATCTGCTCACCAAGGCTCGGTGAATTTTGAAAATGTAGATCAACAAATTGCAGATTTAAAAACGGCAGGATTTAAATATTTTGTAATTCCTGTTCCACCAATGGGTATGTTTACATACGATGCGGTTAATAAAAAAATGGCCATGAAAGGCGGAGCTGTTAAACTAGCTGAAATCTTAGACAAATTAGGAGAGAAATGTGCTAAAGCTGGTTTAGAGTTATTATACCATAATCATAATTTCGAATTTCAAAAAGATGCTGATGGTATTATTCCAATCGAATATTTATTAGAGCATTGCAATCCTAAGTATGTGAATTTTCAAATGGATTTATATTGGGTAACAAATGCTGGTGCTGATCCAGTAGATTACTTTAAGCGTTACCCTGGTCGTTTTAAATTATGGCATGTTAAAGATATGGATGATCAAGGTCGTTTTGCACCTGTAGGAAAAGGCCATATCGATTTCAAACGTATTTTGGCGTACAAGAAATTGGCAGGAATGAAATACTATTACGTTGAACAAGATGCATGCTTTAATGAGACTCCATTAGAGGCAATTGTAATTTCTCACAAAGGATTAGCCGAAATCGGATTTAAGTAATTGGTTAGGTATGAAATATGAGTTATGGATTAGGAAAAAAATATTAAAATCCATAACTCATTTTTCAAAATTCATAATTTATAATTCCTTCTTCATATCGAATTCCAAATCATTATTCATTACATTCATTTTCATTTTTAGTACATCAGAAACTAAAGTTCCATTTACCTCAACGGCATTACCCATTACTTCGATTGTAAATTTAATTTTATCTCCTTCGATGCTGCCATTAGAAATTTCAACATCTGCCCCACTTTGATCCTTAGTTGTTCCGGTTAATTTATTTCCATCTGTTTTGAAGGTAAAAGTTACATCATATTGATCCATGATTTTACCAACCCATTTTCCATTGACATCTCCACAGAAAGCAGCTATTGTGGTTAATAATATCAAACTAAGGGTAAAAAATACTTTTTTCATGATTATTAATTGTTTAAGGTTTATAGAATAATTTCAGGAATTTCTCCATTTATAATCAATTTTCCTAAAGTTGCTGATTTTATTTGTTCTACACTTACTCCTTGTGCCCTTTCTAATAAAACAAAACCCCCTTCTGGAGCAATTTCTAGTACAGCTAATTCAGTTACTATTTTTTTTACACAGCGAATTCCAGTAATAGGTAAATCACATGTTGGAAGTAATTTGGAATGTCCATCCTTACTTACATGCTGCATAGCCACAATGATGTTTTTTGCTGACGCAACGAGATCCATCGCCCCTCCCATTCCTTTAATCATTTTTCCGGGTATTTTCCAGTTCGCGATATCTCCATTTTCTGAAACTTCCATGGCGCCTAAAACCGTTACATCCACGTGTCCTCCTCGAATCATAGCAAAACTTTCTGCAGAATCAAACACAGAAGCACCATCTTCCATGGTTATTGTTTGCTTACTGGCATTGATCAAATCTGGATCCACTTCATATTCGTTTGGAAATGGACCAATTCCGAGAAGTCCGTTTTCTGCTTGTAGAACTACTTTTGTATCGGCAGGTATATAATTACTAACTAAGGTAGGGATTCCTATACCTAAATTGACATAATCTCCATTTTTTAATTCCTGAGCTATACGCATGGCTATTTGTTCTTTAGACCAACCAATTCCTGAAGATGCTGGATGATTTTCAATAATTGTAGGAACATGCACAGTACGCTTTTCAATACGTTTTTGATAATTTTCACCTTGAAATATTCGATGTACATAAATACCGGGAACATGTATTTCATTTGGATTTAATTTCCCAGCTTCCACTAATTCTTCTACTTCAGCAATGACAATTTTTCCAGCTTTTGCCATCATTGCATTAAAATTTTGAGCGGTTCCTTTAAAAATTAAATTGCCTTCTGTATCTCCTCTCCATGCTTTAATCAATGAAAAATTTGCTGTTAAGGCATATTCCATCAAATATTCTTTCCCATTAAAGAATCGGTGTTCTTTTCCTTCTGCTACTTCCGTTCCTATTCCAGCTGGTGTAAAAAATGCTGGGATTCCTGCTCCTCCGCATCTGATTTTTTCAGCTAAAGTACCTTGTGGTAGAAGATCAACTTCTAATTCTCCTGTCAACATTTGGCGCTCAAATTCTTTGTTTTCGCCAACATATGAAGAAATCATTTTTTTGACTTGTTTTTGATGCAATAGCATGCCAATTCCAAAGTCATCTACTCCAGCATTGTTTGAAATGCAGGTTAAATTGTTTATTCCAGATTGTTTAATTGAATCAATGCAATTTTCGGGAATTCCACATAATCCAAAGCCTCCTAGCATAATACTTGCACCAGAAAAAATGTCTTTGCAGGCCTCATGGGCATTATTTTTAACTTTCATATTAAATAGATTCTATTAAAATAGCACTTGCTCCCCCTCCTCCATTACAGATAGCTGCAATGCCTAATTTACCTTTATGTTGTTTCAATTGATTAATTAAAGTAACCACAATTCTAGATCCAGAACTTCCGAGCGGATGACCTAAAGCTACAGCTCCTCCCCAAATATTTACTTTTTCATGTGGGATACCAAGTGACTTCATCGCTATCATTGGTACTAATGAAAACGCCTCATTGATTTCAAAGAAATCTATATCCTCAATTTTTAATTGATTCTTTTGTAATAATTTTTCAATGGCTAAAACGGGGGTGCTTGTAAAATGTATGGGCTCTTGTTCTGCTTCCGCATAATCAATTATTTGGGCAATTGCTTTACCATTGACACTTTTTGTCAATTCTTCTGATGCTAAAAATAAGGCACTAGCTCCGTCGTTCATCGAACTGGCATTTGCAGCAGTAACAGTGCCTTCTTTGGTAAAAGCCGGTTTTAGGCTTTTCATTTTTTCAAAATTTACCTTTTTGTATGATTCGTCTTCATCTATTTGAATAGATTCTCCTTTTTTTTGAGGAATACTAATCGAACAAATTTCTTCATCAAAATGTCCATTTTCATATGCTTTCGATGCTCTTAGATAACTTTCGATGGCATATGCGTCTTGGTCTTCTCTGCTAAATTCAAATTTTTCAGCTGCAATGTCACCGCATTCGCCCATACTTTTAGCACTTCCCACATCTGTTAAACCATCTTTTAATAGTCCATCGATAAGCTGTAAATTACCAAATGATTTACCATTTCGAATGTTATTTTGGTAATATGGAACTTGCGACATGGATTCCATGCCACCTGCAATTCCCGATTCAATTTTACCTAAAGCAATATCAGAGGCAATCATGTCCAAGGCTTTCATCCCAGAAGCGCAAACTTTATTAACCGTCGTTGCACAAACGGAATTTGGTAATCCTGCAAAATGTGCTACTTGTCTGGCCGGAGCTTGACCTACATTTGCTTGTAAAACATTGCCCATCACAATACTTTCAGGAATGACATTTGAAGGAACTTTTTGTAGAAGATCTTTAACGGCAAAGGCCCCTAATTGAGGGGCCGAAATTTGTGCTAAACAACCTAAAAAACCTCCCATTGGGGTTCTTGAAGCAGCAAGAATATAAACTTTTTTTAAATAAGGCATTTATTTTAATAGGTTAATTTTTACAGGACCTAACAATCCTGCAGGTTCTGTTTTAGAATCTGCTCTAAACAAAGGCATAGGAATAAAAGTTATTTTATTTACTCCTGGCTGTGCATCGCCAACTAAACGATTCACCCATGAGTTGATAACTTTTACCTCTAAGGTATTTCTACCAATGTTTAATATATCTGTAATATCGACAACAAATGGCTTTTTCCAAACTGTTTTTACATATTTTCCATTTAAATATACTTCTGCCAAGTTTTTCACCTCTCCTAAATCAATTTGAACCTTCTGTCCTTTTTCCATTGAACTTACTTCAAATTTGTTTGAATAGGTAGCTTCTCCTGAGAAATATTTAACGGCAGGGTCTGCATGTTGGTCAAACGACTGCAATTCGTTCATGGAAATGCTAGCCGGTGCTCCTCTGTCTTTTTGGAAGGATACTTTCCATGGTCCATCTACCGTTTTACTTGATACAATCGAAGCCGTAGAAATACTTACTTTATTCTGTTTGCTAGCTCCGTCAAATACAATAAATAATGCATCCCATGGTTTAAATTGATAAGCTATTTCAGTTCTACCATTTTTGATTTCATAAGATAGATTTGAGATCTCACCTGTTTCTGGATTCCAAATTTTAGGGGTTTTACCTGAAACACGGAAGGATAAATTGGCCGAATTTTCATTTTCAGTTCTGGAATTTAACCAATAAATTTCCTTTTCGCCATTTTTACGATGCTGAAATAGAATTTCAGCATCGTTTTGCGTGATGCTCACATCTGGAGATACCCCTTTAGCTAAAAGCATTGTACCTAAATCCTTTCCAAATTGAACATTTGGAAGGGCTTTTAATTGCTTTAAAACTTGGTCAAAGTTCGATTTGGAGTCACTTAGACTTGGGCTTGTCTCTGGTGCAGTTCCTCCAACAGTTACACCTTCCTTCGCGAGTGATAAAAGTCTATTTAAAGTACCCAAGGTCATTTTTTGAGCTGAAGGGTCCAAAAACAAAACTTGATAAGAAGTACCACCTCTACTCGTTAATTTTTTATTACTTGTTGAAATGGCATCCTTCAAGGCTGATGAGTTTACAAAATCAAATTCATAGCCAGCAGGAATTTTTGGTAAAGCTTCTTGCGTTATGGATGTAATATTGTGGTTTTCACCATAATAATATAGAATATCAGCAATATTTTTGCCTTGTTGTAATAAGTATGAGCTTCGACCTAAATAATCTACCCAAACTCTTGCTTGATTGGCCCATGTTTCTTGACGTGTAAACCATTGGCCAAAGGGTCCAAGGGCAAATCCTGGCACTAAATTATCTAAGGGTTGATGAACAGAAGTATGTATGACAAATCTATTTAGACCAGATGCCATTTCCATATCAGCAGTTCTTTTTAAAGAACCCGGATGAGGTTGATAAGAATTCCCAACGGTGGTCATTGATTCAGCTGCTACGATGTTTTGTCCATAAATATGTGCGACAGATGCCGATTCGCGTATATCTCCCCTCGAACGTACTTCTTCATCTTTACCATCTGCTAAAGCACCTGGTTGCCACATAGCAGACATCGGAATGTCAGATTTACGCTTTACATCCATTCCATCAGCTAAAAATATCCTACCATTTTCGTGGGATTCAGTATAGCGTTTCATTCCTCGCTTAGCAAGTAATTCTCCAATTAATTCATAATGATTTTCAACAATTAATTCTCCAATGGTTTTTCGGAAATCCCACAAAAATTTCTCACTTTCAATTGAATTATTTACAATTCTACCTGCTAAAACAGGCATGAATGGTTTTAAATCATATCCTCTTCGTTTTTTGAATTCATCAAACATGGCAGGAGTCCAGGTCATGTGACCTGCCTCATAACTATCTAGAATCATGTGAGTCAAACCTTCTGCTCCCATTAATCCACCAGATGCATCTTTGTATTGATCTAGGTAATTTTCTAGATAACGTGTTACACCTTCTCTGTCTAGTTTATCCACTTCTAGACCTGTTGCTTCTGGTGAAGCTGGATGATTTTTCTTGCCGGTCAAGGAATATCCAAATCGTAAAATAGCCCATTTACCGACTGGTGCATCCCATTTCAAACTTCCATCTGCTTGTAATTTTGAAGTTAGATCAATCACTTCATTTGAATTAGCACCTGTTTCAGCAATAATTTGCTCATTTAGGTTTTCTTTCCAAGGCACAAAACCAGCTTTTGCTTCAAATAAGTTGACCCTTGGAGTTGTATGCACAACAAATTCAGAAACTTGCGTTCCTTTTGGTTTGGTGTCAGGAACTCCACCAAATAATGCTTCAATGCCTGCTGGTGCTGGTGGCAAGGTTTTATAGACGAGTCGTATTTTTTTGATTACTATCGGATTGAATGTTAACGTATTTTGAGCAGTAATTAAACCCGGAACTTTTAAAATCTCAATAAAATTTGTACCATCCACACTGTATTGAATAGATCTATTGTTTCCTGCTCCTCTGAATACGGCCATTTCTCCATATCCTTCATTGGCAAACGTAACACCATATACCTTTGTTGGATTTTTAAATTCATATTGAATATAGGTATCCTCTCCCGGATTTTTAGGTTCTAAATAATCAAAGTTTTCAAGATCCCCATCTGTTAATTTTGATAAACTAAAAGCACCACCTGTACTTGTAATGGTAGGTTCCAAGTCTGAGGTAGATTGTTCGTTTTCTTTTATTGGATAGGCTAACAAGGCGATATCTTGATAAAATTCAATTGGTTTTTCTGGTTTTCCGCCGAGTAATTCAAACCCACTATCAGGATTGTGTGCATTTTGCATCGGTCCGGTGGTAGAAGGGGCTTGTTTGATGCTACCGTTGAATTCCTTTCCACCCTCAATCACCATTTCTGTCCACACATATTTTTTCATGGCATCTCCTGCTTTTACCCAGGGTCCACCAGTTACTGACCAGCCTGGAGAACCAGCAATTGCCATTTCTAAACCTTTTTCTTTGGCTAATTTAGCAGTATATTTAAAAGCATCTTTCCATGGCGCGGTCATGTATGAAAGTTTTTCTTTCACCATTACAGGTGTCATTAACGATGCATCAAAGTTTTGGAATCCGCCAATTCCGGTTTTATCCATCCACTCTAAATCTTTTTTGATTCCCTCTTTCGAAATATTTCCATTCATCCAATGCCACCATACTCTAGGTTTAGCAGCATGTGGAGGGGTTTGAAATTCTTGTGCATTTTGTCCATAAGCCAAGGGCGTTAGTCCAAGTAATAACAAAGGCGTAAGAAATCTTTTTTTCATGTTTTTAGGTTTAATGCTCAAAGATTTAACTTATTTTTAAATTTACTTTCCTTACTAATTATAAGGATAGTATATTATTTATTAAAATTTAGTAAATAATTCTAAACGATACCTATTTAAATGTAAAAAAATGAAAAAAATAATTCTATTTGTTTTATTTATATTTCCATTTGCTGTGTTTTCTCAAATTAGGTTACCTAAACTTATTTCGGATGGAATGATTTTGCAAAGAGATCAAGCGATTCAACTTTGGGGATGGTCCTCTCCTTTTGAGGTTATTGAAATAAGGCTCAACAAGCATGTTGTTTCAACAAAAGCTGATGAACATGGTAATTGGAAGGTCATACTTCCAAAACAAAAGGCCGGCGGGCCTTTTGATCTTTTTTTTAAAGGAAAAAATACCCTACAACTAAAAGATGTTTATTTTGGAGATGTTTTCCTTTGTTCCGGACAGTCCAATATGCAATTATGGATGGGACGTTTGAAATATAAATACCCAGAAGAGGTAAAAACTGCAAATAATCCTTTGATTCGTCAGTTTAAGGTTCCCAATGAATATGCCTTCAAAGGTCCTAAATCTGATTTCTCAGATGTTTCATGGCAATCTGTTAATGTAAATACGATTCAAGATTTTTCGGGTGTAGCTTATTTTTTTGCAAAAGAATTATTTCAAAAATATCATGTTCCTATTGGGATTATAAATTCTTCTTTGGGTGGCTCACCCATAGAGGCATGGATGTCGGAATCTGCCTTAAAAGAATTTCCTGAGGCCTATAATGAATTACAACAATTTAAAAATGATGATTTGATTCAACATATAGAGCAACATAATGCCTTACAAAATAAATTCTGGTTTCAATATACCTCTAGTTTTGATGCGGGTAATAACAAAGAATTAGCAAAAATTTCATTTAAGGATGATTCTTGGCAAAAAGTTAATTTGCCGGGTAATATTCCATCTAATCAACCTTTTGGAGTGTACTGGCTTCGAAAAAAAATCCAAGTGCCCTCTAACATGCTTGGAAAGGATGCTTTACTAGAATTGGGTCGTGTAGCAGATGCAGATTCGGTTTTTATCAATGGAGAGTTTGTTGGTGCTATTTCTTATCAATATCCACCTCGAAGGTATCCGATCAGAAATAAGGTATTGAAAGAAGGAGAAAATGTAATTTCAGTACGTTTAACTAGTTCAGGTACTCTTCCTGAATTTATTTTGGATAAACGTTATGAACTCACTACTACGCAAGATACCGTTTCCTTAGCTGGAGAGTGGCGATACAAACAAACCGTTTTTGCTAATGCCATTCCTGCACAAACAACTGTAAGATGGAAACCAGCAGGATTATACAATGCGATGATTGCCCCTTTAAAAAATCTTTCTTTACAAGGAGTTCTTTGGTACCAAGGAGAAAGTAATGTGAATAATGCAGATCAATATGGAACATTGTTAAAAAGAATGCTTTTAGATTGGAGAAATACCTTTCAAAGAAACGATTTGCCATTTATTGTAGCCCAATTACCCAACTATTTATCTGTTGTAAAAGAGCCAAAAGAAAGTGCTTGGGCAGCATTACGGCAACAACAATTAAGGATCTTAGAAGAACCATTTACGGGAATTACAAATAATATCGATTTAGGAGATTGGAATGACATTCATCCAGAAAATAAATTGGATGTGTCGAAAAGATTAGCAAATGTGGCCTATGATGTGGTTTATCATGAACCTGTTGCGGATGCAACAGGACCTATTTGTACAAAAGCTGAAGACAAAGGAAAATACATTCTACTGACATTTTCAAATGTGAAAAATGGTTTACAAATTATTGACAATCGAATGGTCAAAAATTTTGCAATTGCTGGAAAGGATAAAAAATTTAGTTGGGCAAATGCTGATATTTTAGAAAATCATATTAGAGTGTGGAAAAGTTCCCAAATGGATGTGAAATTTTTACGTTATGCATGGGCAGATAATCCGATGCCAGTGAATGTTTACAATAAGTTGGGCTTACCCTTGTTTCCCTTTGAAATAGCGCTGAGTCACTGATTGCACTGAATCTATTCAGCGTAATCAGTGAAATCAGCGTAATCAGTGAAATCAACGGTTTGGATTGGATAGCAAATTAGCAAAAAGTCGGTATGCACCAGGAACTGCAACAGGTAGTTCTCTAAAGAATACTAAACCTGTGTAGATAAATCGACCTTTTCCATATTTCATTACTGCAATATTTCCTTTGTCAGGTGATTCGTTTGGATCGTTAAAAACCAAAGGAAATTCAACTTTTTCTGAGTCAGATACGGCATTGTATATACTTCTTTCCTGAATCCAATGGTCGAAATCTTTTTCTGTTATTTTATTGGGATAGTTGAAAACTTCATGAGAAGGGTTTGCTAATATCGGTTTCGCGTCTTCTAAAGTAATCCTATTTCGAGTAATTGTTATGGGATAAGGAGCCATTTCCGCCTTCATCGGTCCTAGGTTACTTGCCGTATTATATTGAACAACATAATTGCCACCTTCTTCAATATATTTCATCAATTCGCGATATACATTATTTCCTAAATATTCCAATGTATTGTATGCACGAACTCCTGTAACAACAGCATCAAACTGTTTTAAATGGTTGTAGTTTAAATCAGATTCAGATAAAAATTCAATATCATAGCCTAGCTCTCTAATAGCTTCAGGTACTTTATCTCCTGCACCTTTGATATACCCAATTCGTTTACCTGTTTTTTTAATATCAGTGTGGATTATTTCCAAAGTTGCTGGTGTAAAATAATTTTGTTCTGGGATATGATCATATGCAATGAGGTGTTGTTCCAAGGAATCTACCCATGAACTATTGATTGTCTTAAATCTAACATTTAAATCAAGCGTGTTTTTTTCGCTATTTCCCAAGTTGACTTCTTGAATAGAAAGGTCTAAATTAATTTTATCACCTTTCTTTAAATTTCTCTCCAATTGATCTTGATAATAGACTTTTTGATTTTTATCCGTTACAATTAAGCCAGTAATATTTAAATTACTCAGTGCTGCGATACCCAAACTTACTTTTTTGCTTATTTTGGAGCCTTTCGGTAATACCACAACATTGGGGCTTAATGAAATGGATGTCTTTGGGGTAAAATGAATAGGTTGAAGGATTTCGCCTTTCACAGGATCAATTGTTTGTTCTTTAATTCCTTTTGAAAACACGAAATGTTCTCCAAATAAATCGAAACGTAATTCAACCATCATGGCAGGGTCAACATCTGCTTGTCCCACTTTTTCAGGATGCTCATTTCCAAAATATCCAATGTTACGAGGCTTTTCTAACCAATAAGCTTGTGTGATTTTAGGTCCTGCTACTACGGTTTGGTTCCAAATGATCTTTTGATAAGGTTTGATTTGGGCGATAACCGTATCTTTATCTGAAATTTGTAATTGAATATGTTCAATTGGGAGGTTACTTCGTATGATACATTCTGTTTTTACTTTGAAAGGGTCTCCAAGGGCAATATCTCCAGAATTACTTGTGGAGGCAAAATAAACGACACCAGCTTTTAAAATCCAATCATCTATTTGTTTTAATTTTTTGGTTTTCCAAAAAGAGTCATCCAATTGTTGAATCATTTTTCGAATGTTCACTATCGCCTCTATGCTTGCTTCAGGTTTTTCAAATTTATAATTTGAAATGAGTTCTTGAATTTTTAAAGCAATACTATTTCCGCCTTTAATTCGATTCCATGTAATATCTATGCCATCATAAATTTTATCCTTGGGAGCTTCTCCTTTAAGAGTTAGAAAATATTCTGTTGCATTTCCTCGTTCTTGTGCTACACCAAAACCTTGACTTTTATGTTGCGACCGAGAAAGGGCTGCCAGTTCACCAGTTGACATTCCTAAGGCAGGTTGATAAAACCCAATGGGTATTTTAAATTGATCTTCCGTAATGGTTGAATTTCCTCCAAATCGAAAGGTATTCCAAAGCAAACGTTTTGCTTGCCAAACTGTAATTCCATTTTTTAATTGTTCGGGAAATCTAGTTGGATCTGCGGCTGCAGAAAATGCTTCAATGGCTAACACGGCTGAGGCAGAATGTTGTCCATGACCAGCTCTGGAATCAGGTGGAAAACGAGTAAAAATTATATCAGGTCGAGTTTTACGGATAACATAAACCAAATTAGAAAGAATAATTTCTTTATTCCAGATTCGTAATGCTTCATCTGTTGACTTAGAAAATCCAAAATCAATCGCTTGAGAAAAATACTGATTGGCACCATCTAATCGACGTGCAGCTAATAATTCTTGAGTCCGGATAAGTCCTAATGCAATTCCTTGCTCATCTCCTATCAAGTTTTGTCCACCATCTCCCCTAGTGCACGAAAAATAGTTTGTTTCCCAATGTTGATCTCTGGCAAACCATGTGAGCATATTGGTGCTTTCATCATCAGGATGAGCAGCAACATGTAAAACGGTTCCAAGTGTATTGATAGCCTTTAAATCTTCAAATAATTGTGAAGAATTGGCTTGTTGTGACCAAGCTTGAAAATTTAATAAAGTAAAAGCAATTGCAACTATTTTTTTCATTCTTATCCTTTTAATTGTTCTCTACTCCATGGATTACGGTATTCTCGTGCTAATAAAGCGGTGGCTTCAGGGTCATTTTTTACCACTTTGAGTACTGGGTCATATACCACAGGTCGACCTATTTTCATGGAAACGTTCGCTAAAATACAACTTGCAGTAGAAATATGTCCTTGTTCAATATCTGCAATTGGTTTTTTATTTTGATCAATAGCAGCCAAAAAGTCTAACATATGCAAACGGGTTGCTGGAGCAGCATTCAATTCAATTCGATCCTCTGTATTATCTTCTGGATATTTTTCTTTTTCAAATACACAATCAAAATGAATTTTTTCTCCTTTAGGATCCATCGGAATAAAATCTGCACGCATGGTTGAAATTTTGAGCGTGCCTTTTTCTCCATAAATTATTAATGCCCAAGGGTAATCTGGATCTGGAGCAGAGCCCCAAGTACGGTGGTTCCAAACACAATTGAGTCCGTCGTATTCAAATACGGCAGTTTGAGTGTCAGCAATATTAGATACACCATCTTTTTGCACATAAATACCTCCTTCAGCAGATATTTTTTTAGGCCAACCTAAATTTAGCATCCAACGAGCTGTATCAAACATGTGAACACACATGTCGCCTGTAATACCATTGCCATATTCCATAAAAGTTCTCCACCAGCGAATATGTGGTAAACCATCATATGGTCTTTTGGGTGCCGGTCCACACCACATTTCGTAATCAAAAAATTCGGGAACTTTTTGAATTGGAGGATTCCCATTGTTTCGCATATGAAAGTAACAGCACATTTCTACATGAGCTATTTTCCCTAACAAACCTTTGTCTACAACATCTTTTTTTGCTTGAATTATATGTGGTGTACTTTTTCTTTGTGTGCCAACTTGCACCTTTTTTCCATATTTTCGAGCAGCGGCAACCATAGCCTCACCTTCTAATACGTCAACTGAAATAGGTTTTTGTACATAAACATTCGCACCTTTTTTTACAGCTTCAATCATCGTCAATGGATGCCAATGATCTGGAGTACCAACTAATACTATATCAAATTGATTTTCAGCAAGCATCTTAGTATAATCTCCATACAAACGCGGAATTTTTGACGTTTTTGCTCTTTCTGCTACAAGTTTTCCTGCTTGTGTAAGCATGTTTTTATCTACATCACATAAGGCAACAACCTCAACAGGTGCTACTTGCATCAAACGGAAAAGATCGCTTTTCCCATACCATCCAGTACCGATCAATCCTACTCGAATTGGTTTATTCGGATGAACTAAATCTAAGCCATAGGCTCCAAAATGTTGCATGGCCATCACGGCACTTGCTCCTTTTAGGAAATTTCTTCGATTAATGTTAAATGTATTCATTGGTTTAGAGAATTATGTGACTTGTGACACAGCCTTTTGGAAGACTAATGCTTGCAAATCGATTAGAAATTTTTAAGGTTATAACTTGATCTACATTACTTTCATTTTGTAAAATGAGGGCAAGGCTGCCATCAGGTCTTCTTACGGCAACTTGATTGATTCCAGGTAGATTTGTTGATTCAATTCGAACAGAATTGGGTGGAATAACCTTACTTGCCTGGGCAATTATATAATACGCTTGATTTCTTTTTTCAACCGAATTGCCAATAGTTAGCGCCCCTAAGCACTCCGTGCAGCCGCCAGGGGCATGCATCTCTAATTTGGGATCATTACTCAAAATCCATTCTAGTGCTGTTCTTGAATGATTATTTAATGCGCCTAAAATCACGTTTTTAATGTGCCAATTAAAATCACCTGCAAAATTTCCTTTCACACCCGTCCATTGTTCTGTAAAAAATAATTCCTTATCTGGGTGTAGTTTTTTTACCTTGCTTAATGCAGTTATTTCGCCATTGTATAAATGAAATGTACTGCCATAAATATATTTTTTGGCCTGAGGGTCATTTAAAATTTCAATCGGATATTCGGGTTTATCACAATTATGATCATAAATTAAAATTTTTGTTTTAATCTGATTTTTTTCAAAAGTAGGCCCTAAATGATTTTTGATAAATGCCGCTTGGGTTTTTGCTGGCATGAATAAACTAGGATTATTTCCAGGATGTAAAGGCTCATTTTGGGTACTTAAGGCGTATATTTCAATTCCATTTTTTGCCATTTCTTTCACATACTTAACAAAGTAGTTGGCATAGGTGGAATAATAGTCAGGATTTAATTCTCCTCCTTTGGAGGCTAAATTTGTTTTCATCCAAATGGGTGGACTCCAAGGGGCAGCTATAATTTTAATTTGTGGATTGATGGTTTGAATTTTCTTTATCAGTGGAATTAGATATTTCTGATCTTTTTGAAGGTTAAAGTTTTTTAAGTTTGGGTCTTTTTCCTCTGCATAACTGAAAATATTTTTGTCCATATCGGAGGCCGCAATACTTACTCGAATAATTGAAATTCCGATGCCATCATCCTCTAAACTAAATAACTCATGTAATAATTTCGATTTTTCATTTGTTTCTAAAGATTCAATCATTTGTGCTGATGAACCATCTAACATAAATCCAAATCCATCAATTGTTTGATACGATTTGGTAGGGAATATTTCTAAGATGTTACTTGATTGAGGCTTGGTTTGTAACAAATGATCCTCTATTCGATAAAGCATTTTTTGCTTTTCAGGATTTGATAACCAAGTTTGAATATATTGTTGGGCAAAAGTATTTTTGCCCAACAATATTAATATAAAAAATAAAAGTTTTCTTAGGATTTTCATTAGGTGATTTTAATCCTAAATATATCTTTTAATTATGAATTATGGGTAATGAATGATAAATAAAAATTTAGTAATACCCTATAAACCCTATTAAAAATTCATACCTCATAATTCATAACTCATAATTCATAATTATTTCTTCTTTCGAGCAGCCAATTTATGGGAAGAAACTGCTTGGTGGGAATCTAGGCCAATAATTTCTACTTTTCCACCACTGTGTTCATAATCGTGTTTAAAATGTTCAATGTTTTCCATTACTGAATGGTCCACTAATTTCGTTTTAGAGAAATCTATTTTAACCTGAAATGTTGGTGGAATAGCCTCTAGTTTACGTTTAATTCCTAGGAAATTAGTGAAAACAGCTGCATCCGAAATTTCAACTAAGTATTCATCATCTGTAAATGAAACTTCTGTAGGTGCATTGAAAATGGCTTTTACAGGTTTTCCATTAAAAATATTTACCGCAATTTCAGTTAAAATACCTGCGCCAATCCCTACCAATAAATCAACACCTAAAGTGAAAATAATGGTAACAATAAATATTAGCAATTGTTCTTTTCCAATTTCAAAACTATGAATAAATTCCTTAGGATGAGCTAATTTGATACCAACAGTGATTAACATTGCGGCAAGTGCTGCATTCGGGATTAATTCAATTAAATGTGAGGCTAATAAAACAAAGGCCAAAATAAAGAAACCATGAAAGAAATTTGCCCAACGGGTTTTCGCACCGTTTGCAATGTTTGCAGAGGAACGAGCCACTTCAGAAATCATTGGTAATCCACCTAATATTGCTGCCAAAGAATTTCCAATACCAGTAGCAATCAAATCTTTATTTGCATCTGATTTTCTTCTAAATGGATCAAGCATATCCATTGCTTTTACTGTTAATAATGATTCTAAAGAACCAACTAACGCAAACATAATGACGAATTTGATGAAAATTCCAGTTTGTGAAAATCCAGAAAAATCAACATTCCATTTAATATTATCCAACAAATTACCAATGTGAACTAAAGCATATTTAGGTTCAGTTGTTTGAAAATCCATGTACAATTCTGCTGGAATGGCAATGGCCAAAACGACTAAAGGAGCAGGGATTTTTTTGATAATCGGATTTTTAATTTTTGGCCATGCCATCATGATGATTAAACTGATAGCTCCAATCAAGGTCGCACGGGGATCCATTTCGCGGATGAATTCAGGTATAGAAGCAAATAATTCCAAAGGCTCTTTGCCTTTGGTTAAAGCTGGATTTACATCAAGAAAAACTGGGATTTGCTTTCCAATGATAATCAATCCGATAGCTGCTAGCATACCATGTACAGCTGATAATGGAAAGAAATCCATAAGCTTTCCTAATTTGAATACTCCAAATAATATTTGTACGATACCGGCTACAACCATAGCGCCTAAGGCCAAATGCCAACCTGTTTCTCCTCCACCAAATTCGCTGACCGCCCCTGCTACAATAACAATTAATCCTGCCGCAGGTCCCTTAATGGATAAACGAGAACCCATAAATAAAGAAACGATCATCCCACCAATAATGGCAGTTACTAAACCCATAATGGGCGGAAAATCTGAAGCTTTTGCTATACCTAAACTTAAAGGTAGTGCTAATAAAAATACAATGAAACCTGAAGTTGCATCTGATGCTAAATTTTCTTTTAATCCAGCAAAGCCATCTTTTGGCAAATTTTGAGTTGATTTCATAAAGTATAAAATGTAAGTTTTTAAAAATATCTATTTGAAAAATCTGAATGAGTTTTATAATGAGGACCCATAAATACCCTTGCATATATGCGAATGGTTGACAATCCGTCTAAAATAAAACTTAAGGAAATAAGAGAGGCTAAAACATATTGATCCTCTCGGATATGAGTGAATATTAAATCCTCACCAATAAATGTTGGTGAAATCGGAAATCCAGTTATTCCCAAACAACATAAAAAGAAGAGTAAGGCGATTTTAGGATGTGTTTCAACTAAACCCTGGAATCTATTTAAACTTATTTTTCCTTCTTGCTTAAATAATCTTTGTAAGGTAAATGCACCTAGTAATCCCGCAATAATGATCCCAGCTAAATATATTTCAGTTTCCTTTAGGTCGTAACTTCCATTGATTGTTAAGGCAATTGCTACCCAAAAATGATTGAAAATGACTAACCACCAACTCATTCGAACACTTCTTCTTTGTGTAAATGATTTTAAAACAAGAATTAATGCGATAGCTGCGAATAGATTTGGCAATATATTGGCAATTTCAATTGACAATTTAGACTTGTTGATATATAAAAGAATTGCTAAACCATAGCTTACAATAAAACTAATGATTAAACGAGGACCATTTAGGAAATTAAATTTACTACCTATTTTTTTCAATGGATTCCAAAGATATTGATACATCATGGAGTCTAAATTCCATTCTTTTAAACATAAAACGTATAAGGTATTGTGGATTTTAGAAGGATACCAATCCTCAATCGTTTTTCTTCTTGGTTCAAAATCGTAAAATTGCTCTCTGATAAGATAACTAACGACAGACGGAGAAACTAACAATTGATAGGTTCTTAAGAAGGCATTACCAGCAAAATGGAATAAGGCTAGGTTTTCAAAACCCAGCGATATTTCAATAAAGATTAAACCAATTTGTGCCAATGAAGCATAAGCAATCTGACTTTTTACCGAACTTTGTACTCGTGCGATACCCGTTCCTAGTAATGCGGTAATAAATCCTACTGCTGAAATGGCTATGCGTACAGAGGTTTGATATTCCCAAAATGGAAAGGTTCTTATTAATAAAAACACCCCAATGTGTACAGATAGAGAACCATAAAAAATTGCCGAGGATGGAGTGGGCCCTTCCATCGCTCTTGGTAACCAAGAAGAAAATGGCATTTGGGCTGATTTTGCCATCGCTGAAATCAAGAACATACAACTAATAAACACACCAATTGCCGAATGAGCACTTAGGTGTTCATGTACAAGTTCTGCATTACTTAATTGATAAAAAGTAATGTTCTGATGCCATAAATGATGACTTGCCCACATGGCCAAAATAATTCCAACATCAGCAATTCGATAAATTGAAAATACTTTTACGGCATTTTTAACAGGTAAATAACGCTCTCTGTAAAAGGAAATTAACAAGAAGGAAGAAATTCCAAGTATTTCCCATCCGATAAACATGGTTTCTAAATTACCTGATAGAATAACCAAACAGTAACCAAAAAAGAAAAACAAAGTGGTATTGAAAAATCGTTTATAACCACTTTCTCTGTGTAAATAATAGCGAGAATACAAGGTAACCAAAAAGGTTAAAATAGATCCTACTAATAAATAAACAGCCGTTATACGATCAAATAAGAAATCTATTTGAAATATGTACTCAGGATTTTGGTATAGAATTAGTTCTTTAATTTGTAAAGTTTCAGCTCCTTTTAGGATCCAAATCATGATAAAAATTGTTGAACTTAATAATTGTATACCAACCGTGCTAAATGCCCAAATTGAAAGGTAACTTTCATTTTTTTTGGGTAATACCAAACTGAAAAGAAATCCAATCAGAGGTATCAAAATGAAATATGGAATAATATTTTGCATGATTTAAACTTGATTAAATAAATAAACAGGGAAATTTTCTTGATGGCTTTCTAGTAATTTTTCAAGATTATCTACCATACCCAAATCTTTTGTTATGGGAACATATTCAGCAAATGAACCATTTTTAAATAAAAATGATTGTTTTGTTTCTGGATGAATTGAAACTAAAACAACCCATTCATTGATAAACCATTCGTATGTTTCAGCATTTCGTTGAATTACCTCCAAAACAATATCTGGAAAATGTTCAACCATTAATAACAATCGAATAGGATCATGAACTTCTGTCATTTGAGCTGGTAATCCTGGTCTTAAATCTCCATCGATTCCATTGGCAACTCCAAATAAGCCCATCACATTATGTGGTAACTTGGTGCCAGCTCCTAATTTTTCCTGGTCAACTCGAGAAAAATAATATTCTAAATTGATCCCACCACAAACTGGAGCAGCCGCTTTTAAAATATTGAATAAATAATTTCCCTCTGGATCTACCTGATAATCAAAAGAATTCAAAAAAGATCTTCTATCTAGAAATAATCCTTTGGATAAGTCTCTTCTACCAACTAAACACAAAGAATTTGTTGCATGATTTAATTCAGGTCTTGGTTCAAATAAGGAAACCGATCTTTTACGTACTTCTTCATGAATGATGGATGCTTCTTGATGAGTATCTATAGACTCAAACCGTCTAGAACGTTCTTTTGCATTTGCATCTAAAGCATTTTTAAAGGTAATTGAATGGTTCTCATGTTGAATTTTATAAATTGGATTCGTGATTTCCTCATCATAAAAAACTACATCATCCCTCGTTGTATCATGTAATGCCCCAACAAAAATCGTGGTGTCTGGGATATTAATTCCTCTTTCTTTTAAAATGGCACGAACCTCTTTTTTATTTCCCATCTGGCTTACCACTCGTGCATTTACCGAGCCTGCTCTGCCTGAACATGCGCCACAATCATAGGCTGCATAATGAGGATTATTCACAGAGCTTGCTCCATGACCAACCACATAAACAATGTCGGCGAAATCTTTTACTAAGCCAATGCTTTTTAATAAGCCTTCAACTCGGTTAGCCATTTCTTCAATTTTGAAACCAACTTGAAGCATTGATTGCTGACTTTCTAGTTCATCGAAGTCAATTTTTAGTTTTGAAAATTGATCAATATGGCGTAAAGAAGAGGCTGTTGCCGGGCTCATCCCGGGTTTAAAGATATTAGCAAATAATTTGATTGCCGACCAAAAGCCCAAAGTTTGCGACATGATCCAACCTGTGTAAAAGTTATGGTTATGCTTCGAAAAATGTAGATCTTTTTTTCGTTCTAGACCATCACCAATTTCTTTAATCAAATAATTGGGAGTAACAGGTGCTGGACATAACTTGGTTAAAAATTTTCCACCAACGGGTTGGTAGAAAAATTCCACACCAAAAAATCCTGGTGTACCAAAGGTTTCACAATTTGGATCCAATGTTTCAAGATGCCTTCTAAATGAACATTCTCGATCATCAATACAGAAAAGTCCTTGAAAACTTTTATTTCTACTTTTAAATAAATTGGGTTTATTTAGTTGAATGCCTGCTAAAACCTGATCATAAAAAGTCCATTCAAAGGCTTCTTGCCAAATAGATAGTACCTCCATATATTCGGAATAATCTATTTTTGCATGAAATGGAACTAACTCTTTTTCAATCCGATTTTCTATTGGCGACCAATTGTCCTCACCCAACAAGTAATTTAAATTGTCTATTTCAAACAATAATTCAATGTGAATTAAATCACTCAATTGAATTTTTTTATGATCTAAAAGACTTTGAGGTAAATCCTCTACTGTAGAGACCATTCCTGACCAACCTTGGTGTGCAAATTGTTGGTCAAATAAATATTGCTCATAAAGATCTGAACGATTACCAACAATTTGTTTTAATAATTCTTCAATTCCTATCGATTCATCAAATAATAATTTGCGTGTCCTTTTGGAACGAAATAAACTTGAAAAACTTTCTTTTTCAAGTTTACGAATAGCTTCTAGAAATCTAAGATTTTCAATTGGGAAATTCCAAATAGATATTCCTTGATCTAAAAATCCTGAAATTAATCTGAATAAATTAGGGTGAATGAGTGAATCTAAATCAATTCCATAATTTTTCTTCCATAATCCTCGCAAACTACCCACTCGAGGTTCATAAGTTACTTCATAAGATTGATGAATTAATTTCTCCTTCCAGATTGCCAGTTCCTTACCTTTCTTTTGTTGAAGTTGAAGATCTAAAATTTGATGGTCAATTCTTCCAGATTGGTAAAAGTTTCTATACTCGTTTAACGATAGATAAACCTGATATCCTAATTGAATATTGGCTTGTCTCAATGCTTCATGAAATGGCAAATGCTGAAAAGCATGAAGCGTATTATGATGCACAAAGTCCATTAATGGCGCTTGCGCAGGTAAAAAGTGTTTCAAATGATGAAGCACTTCGTGTAAGTTAAATCTTGAATGTGTCATTTTCTTTTTGGAAAAATGTATGCATCGGCAACAAAAATGCCGATAGCCTGTGATACATGTTAAAAATTCTTAAAAGAATTTCTCACAGTCGCAAATTCCTGAAAATGATAAATAAAGGTTGAGAATATGATTGAAAGTACAAGAAATTTTCATAAACAGAAAATTGTACTTTTTTAATATAAAATTTAAAGTCAAAAAGAGAGGTATATCCCCAATCTATTGATGTTTCTAGAATTGAATCATCCTCTGTTTCACTTATGTCTTCTTCTTCAAAAAAGAAACTAAATAGCTCTTTTGAATCTTCATTGGAACTTTTTTTGAATTCAAGTCCCTTGATTTCTTTCGTTTTTTGCAAAGAAAATCCATACGCTTTTTCCATGCTCAGCGATAAGCTTAGCACAGAAAGCAGAAGGATAAACCATATGGATTTTCTAAGTTTCATTTTCCAAATATAGAAAATTAACAATTAACAATTAACAATTAACAATTACTTTTTAAGCGAGCTTAAATATTCAACCACATCTCTAATTTCCCTTTTAGTTAACAAAGAACCCATAGGAGGCATTCCAGAGGGGAAATTTTCTCTACTTTTTATTCTGCTGATTTCAATTTTTAGAGGTTCCGCTTCATTTGTTTTTAATTTAATTTCATGCTCATTTTCTGCTAATAAGGTGCCAGTTACTTCTTCCCCATTGCTTAATTTTAACGAAACAGATCCATACCCAGGTGCTATTCGTGCACTTGGTTCAATTAATGCTTGTAAAATTTGTTCTCGTGTTAATCTTCCTCCAATGCCTTTTAAGGAAGGACCTACTTCTCCACCTTGTCCGCCAGCATTATGACAACGAATACACTCAGCAGATTGATTTCTTAAAAACACATTATTCCCTGCCTGAATATCTCCCCCAAATAATGCATCCATAAATTCATCCATCGGACTTCCCGTATTGGTTTTTAATGCATCTAATTTGGCAATTAATTTTTCACTATTACTTTGTTTTACTGCTTCAACGAGGTCAAGTTTAATTTCATTCGGTAATTCTTTTTTAACCATTCGATCAATTAAATCACTAAATGTTTTTTCTGTTTTTTCAACGGCAATTTTACCTAAACTTTGTAATAAACTTTGTTTTTCAGCAAGGCTACCATTGCTTAAAATGGGTTCTACAATAGATGGAACTTGTTTTTGATCTAACTCAATTTTATTCAAACTTCCTAAGGCCGTACTCCTTACATTTTTATCAGCATCTTCAATTCCTTTTTGTACTAATATCGACATATTTGGATCATTCAAGGCAATGAGAGAATTTAAAAAAGCTAGTCTAACTTTTGCGTTTTTATGATTTAAAAATAGTAAGGTTCCTTCTGTGCGATATCCTTTGATACCCAATTCGCCAATTAATTTGGCAGTAGAAATGAGTACCTCTGGATTACTGCTTTTTAAGAATTTTCCAATTTTAGGCTCAATTACCGCTGCAACATCTGCTGCATTTCGTTCTAATAGGCCTCTGTAACGACCATCTACCCTATCCATTAAAGACGGATTTGCCCATGATCCTAATGTAGCAATTGCTTCTGCCAAAACGACATCTGTGATGTCGTTTCTTTCAGCAAATCGAACCAATGTTTGAATTTCTCTTTTACCTCCTACTCGTAAACAAGCATTTATGGCTCTTCTTAAAATTACTTCAGAGCTTGTTTTAGTTTCATTTAATACATTAGCTAATGCTGGAAGTGCCTCTGGAATCGATTCATCATCATTGATGGCTCTTGCTGCTTCAGCAACAATGTACTCGTCTGAGTCGTGTAAAAATTCAGCAACTAATGGACTTTTTAGTCTTCTCAATACCAAAACGGCCGCAATTCGTAAACTTTTGTTTGAATTGTTTTTAAATGAAACCATTTTTTCTGCTACTCCAATTCTACTTAATGCCAACACGGCAGCATGACGAATGTAAACGTCTTGGTCATTATTTTTTTGAATAACTTGAATTAAAGCCTCAACGGCTTTAGTAGATTGAATTCTTCCAAGTGCTTGTGCAGCAAAAAATACCACACGAGAATTTTCATTAGATAAATTTCCAATCAATAAATCTTCAGCTTCCTGATCATTTAAATCGCCTAATACCTTTGCAGCTTGGGCTCTTATTTCTTGATCGCTATCATTTAATAGTTCATAAAGAATCTTTCCAATTTCGGGATGTTTGGCAGCTTGTTGGCCAATTCCCCATATGCCATGTATACGTGCTAATTGATTTTCTTTTTGTTGGATGGCCTTACTAAATAATTGTGTGCCTAGTTCTTTACGTGTAACTAATTCAAATTGTGCTTTCTGACGAATTCGATAATCTTGATAAAATAACAACTCATATAATTTGTCAGAAGATTGTTCTGAATAATTTTGTTTCATTAATTGTTCGGTCAACTTTCTTTCCTCTGCCAAATCTTTTTCATCATCAGTCACATCAATTTTCCAAATTCTTCCAAAGTTTTTTGTATCCCACCCAAAAACCCAATCGGCTGCATATAAAGCTCCATCTGGACCAAATCGAATTCCGGTGGGTAAAATGCCACTATTGATATCAACCTCACTATTAAAATCAAAACTTGCTCCTTTGGGCTTTAAATCAAATGACCAAATATGTGAAACAGTTGGAGCTCCAACGAATTCTACCAAGAAAAATTTATTGGTCCATTTTTTACCTAGTGCCGTTCCTGGATTAAATAACATGCCAGTTGGTCCATTATGATAATTCCTTATCGGTGGAATGATATAGGCAGCTTGACCATCCCAACGAGGTTTAAACAACTTTTCGTCCATCCAAACTTTATAAAGATTGTTTTTGGGGTCGGTATATTTTCCATATTGCCAGTTTGACCGCCATCCTGCATCTGAACCTTCTACCACATGCACTAATCGTTCACTTTCTCCAGGATGGTCTCCATCATTGTCAGAACTTATTAAATTACCGTAATGATCAAAAACAAATTCATGCGTATTTCTTAACCCAGAAGCAAAAACTTCAAAATTGCTGCCGTCTGGATTAGAACGGACAATAATTCCAGAATTTGGATGTTTAAAATTTTTACCGTCTACACTAGTAATATTTGCCCCAATATCCCCAATTTGCCAATAAATTTTTCCATCCGGACCTTCAGTTAAACCTGACATTCCATGTCCACCAAATCCGATATGCACCGCATAGCCATGAGAAATAGAGGTTGGGTTACTTAATATTCCTTTTTTGTTTTTGTTTTCTAATCGCCATAAATCAGGTCCTACTGCAGCAAATGCATCATTTTTGCGAATTAAAATCCCACCCGTAACATCTGTAACTTCATCATTAAACCCGTTAAAAATTCGGGTAGAACGATCTGCAAAACCATCTTTATCTTTGTCTTCGATTTTCCAGATTTCTTCTTTTTCTACAGCTAAATCTTTCCAATCATGAGATCCATCACCATTTAAATCTTTTAGCCATTTATTTTTTTCAGAAAGTTCAGGAGCAAAGGTTTTATGCAAAAATGCCCTTCTATCTTCTACTGATTGAAAACCAATTGATTCTGTCATCCAATCGCGATGTCCTCGTATATCAAATTCCGAGTTTTTTTGTCGATTTGTTCGAGCAAGATAAACTGCTCCTTGGTCATCAATATCAATCGCTACCGGATCGGGAGCTAAAGAATCAGAAGCCCATCTTGTAATTTGTAAGCCTTTTGCAATTTTGATGGGAAGTTTCTCCTTTGCAGCTTGTGCTTTTTGTGCAATATTTTCTGGGTCTTCTAAGATGATCCGATAAGTTTCTTTTTCTTGTCTGTTCATACAAGAAAAAGTTACAATTGGCAAAGCCAAAAAAAGATAAACGACTTTTTTCATAATTATTGTTCTTCATCCATCATACTTCTGCGTTGTTTGGCAGCTTGTTTGGTGGTTTTAAATCGATAGTTAAAGGTAATATTTATAGAACGTAAACGTCCTTGAAAATTTGATTTAGTATAGAATCCATCTCCAAAAGTTTCACTTCTCATAATTCTAGAATTGAAAACATCTAACAAGTTAATGGTCAAGGTTCCGTTTCCTTTCATAATATCCTGACTAGCCGATAAATCTAGCCAAGCCATTTCTCCTCTTGTACCTTGGGCTGTTTTTTGTGGTGCCTCATAGTTTGCTCGAACTTGAAAATCTATTTTTGAAGCTATTTTTAAACGAGAGGTGTGTCGTACAAACCATGAATTTGTATTTGTGACAAAATTTTGATTTATATTACTCGCATTGATATGTGCTGAAAATATGTTAAAACTTAGATCAGCCTTCCATACCTTAGAGAAGGTTTTACTGCCTGTAAATTCGGCACCCATCGACTCCTCATCAGCTATATTTTGTGGTAAGGTTTTAGAAAAACCATTGGTGTCAACGGTACGGATGCGTTCAATTTTTCCGCTTGTATAACGGTAGTAAATAGATGAGCTAATACTGCCACTATCATAATAGCGAACCTTTCCTAAATCAAATGATTCAGTAAATTGTGGATTTAAGTTTGGATTCCCAGAAAAGAAATTTCGGTTATCTGAAAAGGTGACAAATGGACTCAAATCATTATAAGTTGGTCTTCTTACTCTTCTTGAATAGGATAATTGATACGAATTATCTGGTGATTTTGAATAGGTAAAATGTGCACTTGGAAATAAATTGGAATAGTTTCTTGGATTTTTTTCACCGGTTAATTGTAACTCAGTTTGAATATCAGTAAGTTCTCCTCTTAGTCCAAATTGATAAGAGAATTTGTTTACTTTATTGCCAATAATTGCATAAGCTGCAGTAATATTTTCTTTATAATCAAATAAGTTTTTTAGTCCTGGCACATAATTGAAATTACCATTTGCATCTTTTTCCTTCACCCAATAATCGTTGATCATATCCCTGAAACTTGTTCGTAAACCAGTTTCAATTTTTGCCTCTTTTGAAATTGGATTCACATAATCGGCTTGTAAAATCCATTGGTGTTCAAATTCATCATTTATAGAGGTTTGAATTTTGGAATTTGAGCTAAAGGGACTACCATCTGCATATTTGCTAACCTGGGTAAATAACTGATCCGATTTTTCCCAATAATCTAAATATCTCAAGTCGGCTGTAAATTCCTTTCCTTTCTTTACATACGATTTTTTGAAGGTCAAAGCATATTCTGCATTTGGTTCAGCTTCTTTCTCGTCTTGCTGGCGGTCTGTGATGCTGAAAATAGAACCAATTGACCCTTTTGAATCTACATAATGAAAGTCTGAGATTCTTCTGACATCCGTCCTTCTAAAAATATAAGATCCAGTTAAAATTGTTTTTTCATTGAAATAGTAGTCGGCACCTCCCCTAATATTATTAACCAATCCCCTTACATTATTGGAATTATTTTGTTGTAAATAATTAATACTTGCATCGCTCGCTTTTACTTCTTGGTAAATATCACCTCTTCCTGGTGTTCTTCTATAAAAGAGTCCATAATTGATAAAAAAATTAAGTTTATTTTTTCGATAATTTAAAATAGCTGTCCCTCCAAAATTTTCAGGATAACCTAAATTGAGTTCATATGCTGCATTAAATCCTTGATTTTGATTCTTTTTTAGTACTATATTGATAATGCCGGCCATCCCCTCTGCTTCATACCTTGCAGAAGGATTGGTTATAATTTCTACTTTCTCAATCATGTTGCCCTGAAGAGATGAAAGTCCAGAACTTCCGTTTGTGCCAAGTAAAGTGGATGGCTTTCCATCAATTAAAATTCGAACATTTTCACTACCTCTTAAGCGAATGCCTCCTTCCCCATCAACTTGTACAGAAGGTAAGTTCCCCAAAATTTCAGCAGCACTGGCACCTTTATTTGCAAGATCAGTTCCTACATTAAACGTTCGTTTGTCTAAAGCCAATTCCATGGAAGATTTTTGACTTTTAACAACCACTTCTTGTAAGGTTTTGTTTGAACTTTTCGCCTTTTGAATACCAAGATTAATAGTACTTTTCTCTTTATTAATCTGTATATTTTTTATTTGAATCGACTCAAAACCAATGCTTTCCAATAATATGTCATATGTCCCACCTGAAATGTCAATCGAAAAATATCCCTTTTCATTACTGAGTCCGCCTGTAACTAATTTAGTTGAATTACTAGAAAATATACGAATAGTTGAAAACGGGATTGCCTGATTGTTTGCTTCTTCTACGATCGTACCTGTTAATTTTCCTTTAATCGGATTTTGGGCAAGCGTGTATAAATTAATGAATAAAAGGAAAATGATACTTAATCGTATTTTCATAAATAGGTTTTTGATTTGTAATATATAAAGGCAATTTCATACTTTTTATAATGATTTATCATTTTTGTAGAATATTTTTTCCTTTTCGTCTAATAAAATATGTAGAATTTTAAAAAACTTATAATTTTAAAAAAATTAATTAAATCCTTATGAAAAAGAAAAATCTTATTTCCTTAACCATTGCCTTCGCTTTTTTAATCTTAGGTATTTCTGGTATTTTACTATGGCTGAAACAAAAGTCACATCCAATCGAGATGGCTCATACAGTTTTTGGCTTATTATTTGTTGGATTCGCTATCTTCCATATTATTAACAATTGGGATTCAATTAAAGGTTATTCTAAAAGAAAAAAAACGGGAAGTTTTCAAAAGGAATTTATTTTTGCTCTCGCAATTTCAGCTGGAATTTTGGCTGGTGCATTAACTGAAGTTTTAGAACCAGTTGCGGAATTTGGTAGAATTTTTGCTAAAGGTAGACCCAAAAATACTAGTGTTCAATTTGAAGAAAAAAAGACAAATGATAAAGGAGTTGGAAAAGATATTTATGTCTTAGTACAAAAGAAACAAGGTGATGTATTTTCTCAAATAGCAGTTACAATTCAAGATTCGACTGGAAAATTAATCCAAAAAGTTCTAGAAGCTAATCCAAAAGCTGAAGGCCCTCAGCCAAATGTTATGATTAATTCAAAAGCTGAACTGCAAAATTCAATCGATTTAGTAATCGATTTAAGTAACATCAAAGAAGCTTCGAAAGAGACCTTTAGATTAAATAGTTTAGAAAAAGGTATTCATCGAATTGATTTACCGAATGATTCGAAATTGCAACAAGTACTATTTGAAGTTAAATAGGTTTTGTTTTTAGAAAAAATAATAAAAGCAGACTGAAAAGTCTGCTTTTTTGTTTGTTTATAATGACAATTATCTTGACAAAACAAGCATTATTCCTTAAATTTAAATTATGACTAAATTAACAAATTTCCATTTTGAGGCAATTTTTAAAGAAGCTGCAATCGGTATTTTGTTGACAGACGCAAAAAGTGTCATTTTAACTTCAAATGATTTTATCGACCGACTTTTTGGCTATGATTCAAATGAACTTGTAGGGCAAAATGTATCTATTTTAATTCCTAATCATTTGAAAGAACGACATGCGGCACACCAAGAAAATTTCTTAAAAGAACCCGTAGTTCGTCCAATGGGAGTCGGTTTAGACTTAAAGGCCAAAAGAAAAGACGGTTCTTTGTTTCCTGTAGAAATTAGTTTAAGTCATTTTGTTGAAAATGGAGAACGATATTTTATTGCCTTTATAAGTGATGTAACTCTCAAACGAAAGGTAGAAATGGAATTGATTTTGAAAAATAAAGAAATCAATCAATTAAATGAAACGCTTGAAGAGGAAGTAAAAACAAGAACCCAAGCTTTACAAAATACCTTAGTTAAATTAGAAGCCAACACCATCGAATTAGAAAATGCGCTGCAAAAGGAAAAGGAATTAGGAGATTTAAAGACTCGATTTGTATCGATGGCTTCGCATGAATTCCGAACTCCCCTAACCTCCATTCTTACTTCAGCTTCTTTATTAGAAAAATACCAAAAAGAAGAAGAACAAGCAAAGAGAAGTCAGCACATCAATCGGATCAAATCATCTGTTTACCATCTTACAGAAATTTTGGAAGAATTTTTGTCAGTCGGAAAATTAGAATCTGGTAAAGTGGAAATTCATCAAACTAGCCAAGCATTATTAGAGTTTATAGAAGATTTATTGGTAGATTTAAAATCATATGAAAGTCCAAATCAGCAAATAATTTTAACAATCAATCAAGATGTTCTTTGGACAAGTGATTTCTCTATTTTGAGAAAAATTCTTATCAATGGTTTATCAAATGCTTTGAAATTTTCTCAAAAAAATGTTAATTTAATTATAGAAGTTCAAGAAATAGACCTGACTATTCGGATTGTAGATCGAGGGATTGGAATCAGTCAAGAAGATCAAAAACACTTGTTTGAGCGCTTTTTTAGGGGATCAAATGCAACCGTCATTCCTGGGACTGGCCTTGGATTGCATTTAATTGACCGTTATGTGAAATTATTGGATGGTACTTTAGAAATTAATAGTGAAATAGATAAAGGAACTGAATTAGTAATTCGTTTGAAAAATAATAAAGAATGAAAACGAGAATAGTAATTATTGAGGACAGTGAAGATATTCGAGAAAATACGGCAGAGCTTTTAGAATTATCAGGATTTGAAGTGTTAAAAGCAGCCGATGGATTAGAAGGTATTCGTTTGGTAAAGTCCACAGAACCCGATTTGATAATTTGTGATATCATGATGCCTCATTTAGATGGTTTTGGGGTATTACAAGTTTTGGGACAACACACTGTACTTTCCCGAATTCCGTTTATATTTTTGACTGCAAAAACAGATCGATCTGATTTAAGAAAAGGTATGGAATTGGGAGCTGATGATTTTTTAACTAAACCGTTTCAAGAGGTGGAATTATTGAAAGCGATTGAAATTCGTTTAAAGAAAGCCAAAAATGTAATTAAATCTACGGTAAATGCTGAATTTTCAAATGAAAATAAAGAAGTTTTGTTGGCAAAAGAAGCTCTTGAATTTTTAGATCTTCCGAATTTCAAGGGAGAAATTAAAACACATCATTTTTCAAAAAAAAATACAATTTATTCAGAAGGCGACCAACCTCATCGCGTTTATTTTTTGGAAAGTGGTAAAATTAAAACCTTTCATACTAGTCAAGAAGGTAAATTATTTATTACCTCTTTTGTGAGTGAGGGAGACTTTTTTGGTTTTGTGGATGTGCTAGAAAATCAATCCTATCGGGAAACAGCTGAGACCTTAGAAGATTCTACCTTAATTAGTATTTCAACAGTCGATTTTTTACGTCATGTAGATGAAAATGTTCATTTAGAGGTGTTTTTCCGCAAAGCTTTAACTACTTACCTTTTTCAAAACGAAAAAATGATGTTTTCAATGGCTTATCAGTCTTTGAGAAAAAGAGTAGCCTTAGCTTTAGTAGAATTAGCTGAAACTTTTGGAGGATCCATCAATAAACCCTTTACCATTCGACTTTCAAGAGAAGATCTAGCAAACCGTGTTGGAACTGCAACCGAATCTGTAATTAGAACTTTAAGTGAATTTAAGAAAGAAGGATTATTGGAAATTAAAGGTGGAGAAATGACAATTATCGACCTAAAAGCCTTAATGAATCTTAGATTTTAATCAATCCTATGTACGGCTTACTTTTAGGTTTTACGGGTAGTTGGCATTGTGTGGTAATGTGTGGACCAATTCAATCGTTTTTCTTTAAGCAAAATGCTAATCCGTATTATTCCTTATTTTTTTACCACATAGGTAGAATTTTTGTCTATGCTCTTTTGGGATTATTGGTTTCTTACTTAGGTACCATTGGCCTATTTGCTAGATTTTGGTATATCTATTTTATTCTAGTTGGGTCGTTTATTGCACTTTTGTTATTAGGGGTAATTAAGGATCAAAATTTTACATTTTTTCACAATCATTTCGGAAAACCCATTCAAGAATTAGGTAAAAGAATGGGTAAATTGAAATTTTTGTTTTTCGGAATGTCGAATGGACTTTTACCTTGCGGTTTAGTAATGGCCGGATTGAGCACTTCCCTCATTCAATCAAGTCCTATGGATGGAGCTTTAAATATGGTTTTTTTTGGTTTAGGCACCTTCCCTGGCTTACTATTGTCTTGGCTTGGTTTTCAAAAATCTAACCAATTTAAACAATTTATTTCACACAAAATTTTAGAAACTATATCTTGGCTAGTCGTATTTGCTTTACTTTTTCAAGGCATTTGGGGTATTTTAGCCCAAATTTTTGATGTGATTAAAAACCATCCATTGACACCAATCATTTGTCATTAATTGATTTCAAATATTTGCTCTTCTAAATAATTGTTACCATTTAGGAAATAGGAAAAAGTTATTTTCCATTTTCCTTTATTTAGCTTGTTAACAGGTATATTAATGTTCGAATCTGGCGAAGGAAAAGATAAATGCTGATCTTTTGACGCATCTCCTGGAAAAAACAAATGGACAATTAATTCATTCGTATTTGCAGGAACGTTTAAGGTAATTAGATTTCTTTTAGGATTGAAAGTGAAATTCACCTTGTTTTTTAATCTCTTGGTTTCGGAAATCCTAGTTAACTTTTCTTGAAACTTTTGTCCGTCTTCATAATAATGATCTCCTACTAAATCTATTTTTTGACTACTCATTTGTACATAAAAATAGGCCATAAAAGCTGCAAAAAGTATAAATGTTAGAACGATGCCGTGTCCCCAATGAAAAGTGAATTTTTCTTTACTCATGGTATAATAAAGCTTGTTTTTAATTTTTCGGATTGCTCGTTATTATTTAGAACAGTAATATACGTTTTTTTGCCTCTTGTCCATTTACCTTCTTTTGTTTTTAAAAAGAATGTTCCTTTGATAATCTTTCCTTTTTCAACAAGATTTAAAGGTTTTCCTATCCAAACAATTTCAAATGGACTTTCTGCAAGGATTTTAAATGATTCATTTTGAAATGATTTATTTAAAATTTCAAGTTGGTACATATTGGTAACTTCATGCGTTTTTTCGTTCAATTGAAATGTCATACCTGGTGTTCTTAACAAGGTACCTTCCCAAGGTTTTCTGGTAATCAATAAGAATGAAATAAAACCTAGTAATACAATAAGAATTGAACTGTATGCAATAATTCTTTTCGAGAATCTTAGTTTTTCACCCTTTAATACCCCATTTAACGAATCATAACGAATTAAGCCCTTTGGCTTATGGATTTTATCCATCACCTCATCGCATGCATCTATACAAGAGGTACATCCAATACATTCTAATTGATTCGATCCATTTCGAATGTCAATTCCAGTTGGACAAACACGTACGCACCAATGGCAATCAATACAATCTCCAACAGCATGATCATTTGTTGCGTTTTTTTGGATTTTTCCTCTGGGTTCTCCCCTTTTAAAATCATATTGTACATTGATGGAATTATTATCCAATAAAACACCTTGCAATCTGCCATAAGGACAAATTACCATACAAACCATTTCTCTGAATCTTGCAAAAACAAAATAAAAGACTCCGGTGAAAATAAACATGAGTAATAACCCTCTTATATGTAAGCTAGGTGATTCACTGACCATTTTTAACCATTCAGGGTTTCCCATGATATACATCAAAAACGTATTAGAAATAGCAAATGATATTAAAAAGAATAAAATATGCTTACTCGTTTTTTTGATTATTTTTTCACTATTCCAAGGACTTTCAGCCAATTTGCGTTGGGCTTTATCATCCCCTTCAATCCAATATTCAATTTTACGAAATAGCATCTCCATAAATATGGTTTGAGGACATGCCCATCCACACCAAATTCTTCCAAATAAAACAGTGAATAGACTGATAAAAATAAGAAATGAGACGAGCCCTAAGGCTACTAAATGAAAATCTTGTGGAAAAAATGGAACTCCAAAAAAGATAAATTGTCGTTCAATAAAATTGAACATAAATACAGGGTGTCCATGATATTGGATCCAAGGTAAACCAAATAATGCGATTAATAAAAACCAAGAAAATACCGTTCTTGCTTTATATAACTTACCAATTATTCTTCCTGGATATATCCAAAGTCGTTTCCCATCTTTGGATTGATTATAAAGGTGATTTCTAAAATCTTCGTTTTCTAAATTAAATGGAGTGGACATAAAAAGAAAGGTCCGTTACCGGACCCTTTAAATTGATACTATTTTTCACGGCAGGTACTAATTCCAAAAGGCTTGTACAGTAAACAAACTCTTGTTATACCCGTAATTGCGACAATAATTGCTACAATATATACAGGCAAAGCAATAGATTCTGGAATAATTTCAGCATAAGTTAGAATGGCTAAAACAATAGCAATGGCAATCCTAAATATTCGATCACGTTTTCCAACATTTTGTTTCATAGTGTGTAAATTATAGGTTATTAATTATTCTTGATTTCCTTGAGGTTCCTTTGCTCCAGCTGGATTTGATCCTTGTAAACTTAAGATGAAGGAACTAACCTTTTGGATTTGGATTGGATTTAATGTTTTGTTCCAAGCAATCATACCTTTTTCAGGAACACCATTCGTAATGGTGTGAAAAAGACTTTTTACTGAACCACCATGTAACCAAAATTTATCCGTTAGGTTTGGTCCTACTCCCCCTTGTCCTTTATCTCCATGACAAGCTACACAATTAGATGCATATATTTTAGATCCTTCTTCTAAATCAGCTTTTGCCGTTAATACCTTTACATTATCCTCATTAACAGAATTAGCAAATTTCTTCATATATTCTTCTTTTGCCTTTTCTGCAATTTCTACAGACGCTATGTACTCTTCATCTTGCGACTGGCTATACGCTGGGGCAAGGTGATAATAAAACAAATAAATTCCTCCAAAAATAATGGTAATGTAAAACAAATACATGAACCAAGGAGGTGTAGGATTATCTAATTCAACAATTCCATCATATTGATGCTCCATGGCAAGTTCACCCTCTTTTTCAATTGGTTTCAAACCTTTGAATTTATCCCACCATGATAAATGTTCTTCTTCTGAATTTTGCGTTGGATCTTTTGTCAATTTTTTCAAAACTGAAGATAATTGCAGGGTAACAATTAGAATTAAAAGGCTGGTGATTAGAATTAAGCTTACAAGCCATATTTCGGTTAAAGAAAGATTCATAATAATTAGTATTTAAGATTTTGAATCAGATTTAAGTTCTCCCAATGGCATTTCTTCCATTGAGTGTAAATAGTTTTTATCCATTTTCAAAAGATATACACCTACTAGAACAAAAAATACAATAAATAAGATGAGTGAAAATATCATATAAACATCAGCACCCGGAATAGTTGAAATAAATTGCTTAAACATATTATTGATCTTTTTTGATATCTGTTCCTAATCTTTGTAAATAAGCTATCACAGCAATAATTTCCTTGTCATGATCCACTTTGATTTTTTCTTCAGCCAACTTAGCTTGAATATCCTTAGCCTGAATAGTTAAATCTTTTACAGCATTTTTGATTTGATAAGCATCATAAGGAACACCTAATGTTTTCATCGCACTTAATTTATCTTGCGTTTTTACTGTACTTAATGTTTGATCAAATAACCATGGATAAGAAGGCATAATTGAACCTGGAGACATGCTACTTGGGTCCATCATGTGATTGTAGTGCCATGAATGTGGATACTTTCCTCCCTCTCTTTGTAAATCAGGCCCTGTTCTTTTTGATCCCCATAAGAATGGATGATCATATACGTATTCTCCTGATTTACTAAACTCACCATATCGCTCAGTTTCACTTCTAAAGGGTCTAACCAATTGTGAGTGACAAGAAACACATCCTTCCCGTATGTAAATATCTCTTCCCTCTAATTCAAGTGGAGTGTATGGTTGAACACTGGAGATTGTTGGCACATTAGATTTAACCATAAAGGTTGGAATCAATTCAACTAATGAGCCCACTAAAATTGCAATCAATGATGCGATTAATAATTGGAATGGTCTTCTTTCTAACCAACTATGCCAATGTAATCCTTTAATTTCTTGCTCTTCTAATGGTTGAAGAGGAGCTGCTTCAACCGCTTCGTTCTCTGTCAAACTGCCTTTCGCCATGGTTTTAAACAAGTTATACCCCATTAGAATGGCTCCAATTAAATATAAGGTACCTCCTAGCGCTCTCATTTGATGCATTGGAATCAATTGTAGCGTTGTGTCCAAAAAATTTCCATATTGAAGAGTTCCTTCTGGTGTAAATTGCTTCCACATCATTCCTTGTGTAAATCCAGAGATATACATAGGAATTGCATAGAAGGCAATTCCTATTGTTCCAATCCAAAAGTGGGTTTTTACTAATTTTTCAGAATACAAAGTCGTATTATACATTTTAGGAACCAACCAATATAAAATGGCAAAGGTCATAAATCCATTCCATGCCAAAGCTCCTACGTGTACGTGGGCTACCACCCAATCTGTAAAGTGAGCAATCGCATTGATGTTTTTTAAGGATAACATTGGACCCTCAAAGGTTGCCAAGCCATATCCAGTTAAAGCTACTACCATAAATTTCAAAATGGTATTTTCTCTAACCTGATCCCAAGCACCTCTTAATGTTAATAATCCATTGATCATTCCGCCCCATGATGGTGCTATCAACATAATAGAGAATACAACCCCTAATGATTGCGCCCAATCGGGTAGTGTAGAATACAATAAATGGTGTGGACCTGCCCAGATATAAATGAAAATTAATGCCCAAAAGTGTAAAATCGAAAGTCTATATGAATAAACAGGACGATTTGCCATTTTTGGTAAGAAATAATACATCATTCCTAAGTAAGGTGTAGTCAAGAAGAATGCAACCGCATTATGACCATACCACCATTGAACCAAGGCATCTTGTACCCCAGCATATACCATATAGCTTTTAAATATTGATATGGGTAACTCGAAAGAGTTAACTAAATGCAAAACTGCAACCGTTATAAAGGTCGCGATATAGAACCAGATGGCAACGTACAAGTGACGTTCACGTCTTTTAACTATTGTACCAAACATATTGATACCAAATGCTACCCAAACCAAGGTAATTAAAAGATCAATTGGCCACTCTAATTCAGCATATTCTTTAGAAGTAGATAAACCTAATGGAAGAGTTATGGCAGCTAAAACAATAATTGCTTGCCAGCCCCAAAAATGGAATTTTGATAAAAAACCACTAAACATTCGAGCTTTTAATAATCGCTGTAACGAATAATAAACCCCTGCAAAAATTGCATTGCCTACAAAAGCAAAAATTACCGCATTGGTATGTAATGGTCTGATTCTTCCAAATGTGCCATATTGAGTCACATTTGCTGCTGGTTCAAATAATTGGGTCGCAATAATTACCCCAACCAACATGCCAACGATACCCCAAATAATGGTTGCAACTGCAAAGTTCCGAACAATTTTGTTGTCGTAATTAAATTTTTCTAATAGTACAGTTTGTTCTTTCATATGTTGAATATTAATTTTTATTAGAAATAGGTTTTTTATCTTCCATTAAAATTCGCATGGCAGGGGTCACTAAATCAGCTTGCTGTCCTGATTTAACCGACCAAATAAAGGCACTTAAAAAGCCAAGAGCTAATACAAAACTGATGCTGATTAAAATATAAATGATTTCCATTTGAATAGATTAAATGATTTTAAAACACAAAAAACCTTTGTAACAAAGGTCAAAATTTTCCTTCTGCTAAAAACTGATTGCCATCAGTTTTTAGGGAACTTTCAACTGACTTTAAATAGTTTTTGTAATTGTCTACCTTTCCAATTGATACTAATGGTTGCAATTAATAACATACTTAATGAATTGACGGGCATTAGAATGGCAGCTATTAATGGAGATAGATTTCCTTGAACTGCATAACTCAGACCAATTATATTGTAAATGATCGAGATTGAAAAACTCAATTTGATGACTTTCATCGCAAATTTGCTGAATTTCAAATAATGTCCCATTTTTTGTAATTCAGTTGCTTGCAAAATTCCATCACTTGCAGGAGTAAATTGTAGGTGATTTTCCGATACAGCAATTCCTACATTGGCTTCCTTCAAGGCACCTGCATCATTTAATCCATCTCCTATCATACCTACTTTTTTGCCTCTGAATTGTAGTTTTTTTATGAATTCCATCTTATCCATTGGACTCATTTCAAATAGCATATGCTCTTCATCATGAAACCAATCGGTTAAGGAATTTGCATGTTGCTTCTTATCACCAGATAATAAATACAACTCATATTGTTGGTATAATTGATGTAACATAGGTTCTATTCCTTCCCTATTTTGCCAAGGAAAATCTAAATAGCCTAAAAATTCTCCATCTATTCGAATATATAATCTAGATTCTGAATGATAATAGGTATTGGGCTCTACCTCAGGAGCTTGGATAAATTTTCTTGATCCAATTTGTATGAATTGTTGATCAACCCATCCTTCAATTCCTTTTCCTGTAATTTCTTTAAAATCTTGAATGGGTAAACATTCATGATAGCCCATTTCATGAGCATACTTTTTTAATTGTCTCGATAATGGATGTGTCGATTGAAAACAAAGTGTATATAATTGATTCCACTCCTTTTCTATTAAACCTCTTGAAAAATGTATAGTAGGTAACTCATTTTTTTGCAAGGTTAATGTGCCAGTTTTGTCAAAAACAAGAGTATCTAACTCTGAAAATCGTTCTAAGGCTTGAACATTTTTGAAATAAAGCTTAAAATCCGACATCCATCGCATGGTATGTCCAAGGGCAAAAGGATAAGAAATGGCAAGAGCGCACGGACAGGCAATAATTAATACACTCACCACTGCATTTTGCCAAACATCGGGTTGATTTATTTTCCAATAAATTCCAACAGATATAGCTAATATAAATAAGCCAATAGTAAAATATTTTCCTGCTTTGTTTGCAAAATTTTCCCAATTTTCTGTTTTGTAAAGGGGATCTTTAAAGGTGTCTTGTTCCCATAACTGGGTTAAATGGCTATGCTGTAAATCTTTAATTACTTCGATTTCAATCACTTCTCCAGAATGTCTTCCCCCAGCATATATGGTATTTCCAATCGAAATTTCTATTAAATCACTTTCTCCCGTCACAAAACTGTAGTCAATTTTACTTTTCCCTTGAATTAGAATTGAATCAGAAGGAATAATTTCTTGATTTCGAATGGCAATCCGATCTCCAACTTTTAATTTAGAAAGCGGAATTTGTAATTCTTCAGCACCTCTTAGTCGATTAATTGTTAAAGGAAAATAAGAAGTATAATTTCGATTGAAAGATAAAAAATCAAATGATTTTTGTTGAAACCATTTTCCGACCAAAAGGAAAAATAATAAACCGCTCACAGAATCCATATAACCAGACCCAGAATGACTCACTATTTCAAAAACACTTCGGGAATATCCAACTAAGATGCCTAATAAAACTGGAGCTTCAATGGTAATTTTTTTTAATTTTAAATGGGCCCAAACATTTGAAAAATAATCAGATCCTGCATAAAAAACTGCAATACTACCTAATAAAAGATTAAAAAAACCAAACCAATTTTCTAATCCTGCATCATCTAATCCTAAATATTCTGGGAATGAAAATAGCATGATGTTACCAGTGCAAAATCCCGCTACTCCCAATTTTAGCATGAGCCTCTTGTCAATTTGAATAGCTTTTTTTTGAGTCTCCGTTTCTTCTTTAGGATGAATTAATGGTTCATATCCAATTTTACTAAGCAAGGTAGCTAATGCTCCTAAGGATAATTCATTTTCTTTAAACCAGATGGTGAGCTCTTTTTTACCAAAGTTTAATTGGCTCTTTATGACAGCTGAATTTAATTTGTCAATATTTTCTAATAAATAAAGACATGATCTACAATGTATACTGGGTAAATAAAAATTTACTTTAGAAAAATTAGCATTTGAAAATGTAATTAATTGATTTCTGAATTTTTGATTATTTAAAAATTCAAATTCATGCTGACTCGGAGAAATTCCTGGTGTTACATCACAGGTATAATATTCCATTAAGTCATTATTATTTAATAATTCATACACTTTTTCGCATCCTGTACAGCAAAAGTTTTTTTCCTCGAAAATAATGGGTTCCTCTTTGCAAACCTCTCCACAATGAAAGCATGTAATTTCTTTCTCAAGTATGTTGGATTTTTTCATAGAGCACAATCAAAGATTGTTCAAATTTCCAACTTTATGTGTTAATAAAACTGACTAACAACATATAAGAAGCTGACAAATATCAGTTATAGCCTTATTTAATAGAAGTAGTTTTGTGTTAAGTAACAAAATAATGAATCAGTTAGTTGAAGATACCGAAAAAAAATTACTCGCAAGTGGCATTGAAATAAGTTATTTGCCAGGCGAATATTTATTTCGTTATGGACAAAAAGCTGAATTTGTTTTTTATGTAATGCAAGGAAAAATTTGCTTGGAAACTCCTGATAATAAAGAATTTGTGATGGAAAACCAACCTGTTTTTTTAGGAATTGATGAATTGTTACATCAAAAAAAGCATTCTTTTTCTACGCACACCATTACAGATTCAAAGTTTTTAGTTTATGAAAAAGGTTACTTTCTTTCCTTGATTCAAGAATTTGGCTTAGCTAATTCCTATTTTGAAAATAAATTAGAAGAACTTGATTTATTTTTTGAAAAGGCGACTCCTAGATTTAATTAAGATTATAATGAATACATAGAGTGGTAAGTTAAAAGGGTGCAAAAAACCGATTGATTTTTTCAATCGGTTTTTTTATTTCAAAGGACTATCTTTTTCTTTTTTTAAGGTATTATAGACCATTTTATCTAAAAACCCATTCAACCATTTATTTAAAAAAACAGTTAATTTTCCTTGAAACGTCAGTATCAATGTTTTTTTCTTTTTGATGAAGGCATTATAAATTTCATAAGCTACCTCTTCTGCACTCATCATTTTATCCTCCTCTCTCATGGTCTCTCCCGTAATTTTACCTGCACTATTTAAAGAAGCATTTCTGATATTTGAGGCTGTAAAACCTGGACAGGCAGTTAAAACATGAACTCCCGTTCCAATTAATTCTGTTCGTAGGGCTTCTAAAAATCCGTTCATCGCAAATTTAGAGGCTGAATAACCAGATCTTACGGGTAATCCACGGTATCCGGCAATTGAAGATATACCAATAATTCCGCCTTTTCTGTTTTTTATATAGGGTAATGCCGCCTGTGTTGCATAAATTGTTCCCCAAAAATTGATGTCCATTACTTGTTTTAAGACTTCTATTTGAACATCTTCAAACATTGAACGCATGGATATTCCTGCATTATTTATTAATATGTCTATTCCTCCAAAAGTATCTACTACCTCTTGTACCATTTCCCTTGTCTCCTGATCAGAAGCGCTATCGCAAACAATACCTTTCGCTTTAATATGCACCTCAAGTAATTCCTTTTCTGTTTGGGCCAAATTTTGAGGATTTCTTCCGGTGATAACAACCGAATATCCGTTTTTCCCAAACTCAAAAGCAAGCGCTTTTCCTATTCCAGAGGAACCTCCCGTAATAATTACTACTTGATTTGCCATTTGTTATTTTAGTTTTAATGTAACAATATTTTCAACGTGATGTGTTTGTGGGAACATATCCACCGGGTGTACATTTACTACTTCATATAACTCGTCTAACCAAGCTAAATCACGGGCCTGGGTTGCTGGATTACAACTCACATAGACTAACCGTTTCGGTTGTACTTTTAAAATCTGTCGTACCACATCCTCATCCATTCCTGCTCTCGGTGGATCGGTGATGATGACATCTGGCTTCCCATGAATTGAGATAAATTCATCAGTTAATAATTTCTTCATATCTCCAGCAAAGAAATCGGAATGATGAACATTATTCAATTTAGCATTTATTTTGGCATCTTCTACTGCCATTTCAACATATTCTAATCCAATTACTTTTTTTGCTAATTTGGATAAAAACAAACCAATTGTTCCTGTACCAGAATATAAGTCATAAACGACCTCCTTTCCTGTCAATTGTGCATAATCACGCACCAATTGATATAATTTTAAGGCTTGATCTGAATTGGTTTGAAAGAATGATTTTGGACCAATTTGGAAGGTTAAATCTTCCATTTTTTCATAAATAAAGGCTCGGCCATGGAAATTAATCACTTCTAAATCATGAAAGGTATCATTTCCTTTTTGATTGACTACATAATTCAAAGAAGTAATTTGTGGAAAATTATCCTTTAAATAATGCATTACTTTTTGTATTTCTTCTTCAGTTGCAAATGCAAATTGTACCACTATCATCCATTCGCCAATACTCGAATTTCTGATTATAATATTTCTTAAAGATCCTTCTTTTTGGTTTTTTAATTCATAGAATGAAATTCCCTCTTGTTCAGCAAATGCCCTTATACCATTTCTGATGGCATTTGATGGCTCATTTTGAAGGTAACATGTTTGGATATCAATGATTTTATCAAATCGGCCTGGAACATGAAATCCCAAGGCATTCATGGAACCTAGATCTGTATGTCCAATTTCATCTTCTGTCAACCATCTTGCTTGAGAAAAGGTAAATTCTAATTTATTTCTGTAATGATAAGTATCTTTTGAACCTAAAATAGGTTCAAAAGCAGGGAGCTTAACTTTAGCAATTCGCTCTAAATTATCTTTTACCTGCTTGTTCTTGAAAGTTAATTGAGCCTCGTAGCTCACATGCTGCCATTTACACCCCCCACAAATCCCAAAATGAGAACAAACGGTCTCTGTACGATCTGCTGAAAGCTTTTGTATGTTTATCGCTTGTGCTTGCTTGAACTTCTTTTTGTTGCGTAATATTTTTAAATCACAGATATCCCCAGGTGCAACTTGTCCTTGCACAAATATGACTTCATCGTTTATTTTTACGATGCATTTAGCTTCCGCAGCATAATCTAAAATCTGTACTCCTTCTATAATTTGAGGGGTCTTGTCTTTTCTTTTACTCATAACCACAAAGGTACGTAAAAGTGATTAAAGTGACTAAAGTGATTAAAGTGACTAAAGTGATTAAAGTGATTAAAGTGACTAAATCGGCTTACACATTTTCAAACGGATCAAATTCCTCGTTTGAATTGTTGTTGAGTTTAGATCCTTTGAAAATGGAATCTTCTTGGGCATTGTCGAAACTTGTTGCGGTATCTCCTAAGCTGCCATTTCCAAAGTTGCCAAAATTGTTGTCAAACGGTGTGAAATCTAAATCGCAATATTTGGTGTACTTGCCAATGAATTTCAGCCAAACGTTCTCTAAAGAACCGGAACGGTTCTTTGCCATGATAATCTCACCCATACCAGCAACAGAGTTGCCTTGTTCATCTTGAGTGATATTATAATATTCGGGACGATAAATAAACATTACCTGGTCGGCATCTTGCTCAATCGCTCCCGATTCACGAAGGTCAGATAATTGTGGTTTTTTATTCCCTCCTCGGGTTTCAGTCGAACGATTTAATTGGGAAAGGGCAATTACTGGTACATCTAATTCTTTCGCCAATTGCTTTAATGCTCTAGATATCTGTGCAATTTCTTGTTCACGGTTTCCACTCGCACCTTTACCAGATGAATCGCCTGTCATCAATTGTAAGTAGTCAATGACAATTAATTCAATATTTTTTTGTGCTTTTAAACGTCTACATTTAGCTCTTAATTCCAAAATGGATAAGGCAGGCGTGTCGTCAATAAATATCGGTGCTTCGTATAATTTCTTTATTTTGGTATGCAATTGTTGCCATTCGTGGGGCTCTAATTTCCCTTTACGAATTTTTTCGGCCTCAATTTCTGCTTCCGCAGAAATGATACGATTCACCAATTGTACCCCGCTCATTTCAAGTGAAAATAAGGCAACTGCTTTGTCAAATTCAACCGCTGCATTTCTACATGCAGATACGACAAATGCTGTTTTACCCATACCCGGACGAGCCGCAATGATGATTAATTCTTGTCGCTGCCAACCTGATGTTAAGCGGTCTAATTCGGTAAATCCAGAAGGAATTCCTGTTAAACCACTTTTTTGTAATTGCTTTTTTTCTAATTCATCCACTGCTTTTTTCAAAATATCCGACATACTTTCGTAATTTTTTCGAATATTGGATTCTGCAATAGTGAATAGTTCTTGTTCCATTTTATCTAAAATCTGGAACACATCAGACGTATCTTCGTAGGACAACTTTTGAATTTCAGAAGAAACGGCAATTAATTGTCTTTTTAAGTATTGTTCAATGATGATACGCGCGTGAAATTCAACGTTTGACGTTGAGCTAACGCGAGAAGTCAACTGGGCTAAATAACTCGCTCCACCAGCTGCTTCTATTTGTCCATTGTTTTTTAAATAATTATGGACAGTTAATAAATCAACGGGTTGCGAGGCTTGAAATAATCCTTGAATAGCTTGAAAAATTTTTTGATGCGACTCTTTGTAAAAAGAATCGGGTTTTAATAATTCAATCACATTTGCGAGTGGCTCTTTTTCAAGCATTAAAGCACCTAATAGCGCTTCTTCTAATTCAACAGCTTGTGGGGGTAATTTACCTAAACCCAAATCGCTCAAACGCGTTGGACCCGTACCTCTTGAAACACTTGATTGATTTCCTCTCCTAACCTGATTTGATGAACTATTTATTTCCATGTAACAATTTTACAAAAATTTTATGTAAAATTATCACCTTTCATGTAGGAATAAATTTATCCTTTTGATTATTTTTATGATAAACTTTAAAACTAAAATTTTTAGACTTGTTAGAAAAAATTATTAACCTTTCAGAGGTTTCATTACTTGATTTATTAGGACCTGCTAATAGTAATTTTCAATTATTAGTTGAAGCCTTTCCTCAATCCAAATTAATCGCCCGTGGAGAGCATTTAACTGTCAGAGGTGCTGATGATCAAATCGCATTAATTGAAGCGATTGTCAATCAATGTGTACAACATATTGAAAAGCACCATTCCTTGCTACCAGTGCACGTAAAGACCTATATTGATGCAGTGTTGAATCCAACGGGTGAAGAAGTAGTTACGCCTTGGGTAGAAGATAAAGATGTCTTATTGTTTGGAAATAAAGGGCTAGTTATTAAGGTTAAGACACCAAATCAACGAAAACTAGTTGAAGCTGCTTCAAAAAATGATATCGTTTTTGCTATTGGTCCCGCAGGAACTGGAAAAACCTATACGGCAGTTGCATTAGCCGTTAAGGCCTTAAAAAATAAAGAAGTTAAAAAAATTATTATTACTCGCCCAGCAGTAGAAGCAGGTGAGAATTTGGGTTTTTTACCTGGAGACTTGAAAGAAAAAATAGATCCTTACCTAAGGCCAATTTATGATGCCTTAGACGATATGATTCCAGCTGAAAAGTTGAAATTTTTTATTGAAAATAGAACTATTGAAATTGCACCTTTAGCCTATATGCGTGGGAGGACCTTAAACAAGGCATTTATTTTATTAGATGAGGCGCAGAATACCACCTCCATGCAAATGAAAATGTTTTTGACGCGTATGGGAATTCAATCGAAAATCATTATTACAGGAGATAAATCACAAGTAGATTTGCCTAAAAATCAGGTCTCAGGATTAGGAGAATCATTGAATATTTTGAAAGGAATAAATGGGATTGCTTTTGTGGAATTAGATGGTAGTGATGTAGTGAGACATAAATTGGTGAGGGCGATTATTGAGGCGTATGAGAAAAAGTGATACAGTGATACAGTGATACAGTGATGGTGTATGAAAATAGAAATTATAGAAGCAAGGAGTTTGGAGGAAATTCAACAAGTATTTCAAATTCGGATTGAAGTATTTGTGAATGAGCAAAAGTGTTTGCCATCTGAAGAATTTGATGATTTAGATGCTGTGGCAAGGCATTTTTTGCTGTTTTTGGATGATGTTCCAGCTGCAACGGGTCGATTTAGAAAAACGGAAAAAGGTATTAAGGTAGAACGAATTGCTACATTAGCCCAATTTCGTGGTAAAAAATTAGCGACGACCATTATAAACTATATAATGAACGTCGCTAAAGAACAATTCCCAGAAAATAATTATTTCTATTTACATGCTCAACAAACCGTAATACCCTTATATGCCTCTTTAGGATTTACACCTTATGGAGATACATTTATTGAAGCAGATATTGTCCATCAGGCAATGGAATTAATTATTTAGAAAGGCAAATCATCTTCTCCTTCAGCAGCTGCTGTCATTGGAGGAAATTTAGCCGTTCCAGTAGATGGGTTGAAGTCAACATTTTCAGGTACAGATCCTCCCGTCGCTTGAGATCCGTCTTTTTCAATACGATAGGCTCTCAATTCAGTATACCAACGCTCATTATATTCTCTTGATTCTGGAGAAAATTGTAATTTAAGCATATCTCCCAATTGTGCTTGTGCTAAATCTTGAGTGCGATCTCCCCATGCTGCTAAACAAACTTTTTTAGGATATTGCTCTTGTGTTTCAATCACAAATTCTTGTTTAATCCAATTGGTACCGTTTTTTCCTGTTCCGGTTACTTCGTTTAATTTCTTAATTAATTTTCCGCTAATCTCAGCCATTTTGAAAAAATTGATTTTTGTTAGTTTCGATTGGCAAGTAAGTAAATTATTGGTAATTTTGAAAACTTTTTGGCGATGTGGTGGAATTGGTAGACACGCTACTTTGAGGTGGTAGTGCCGCAAGGTATGGGAGTTCGAATCTCCCCATCGTCACTCACAATTAAAAGAAACTGTAACTCATGTTGAAGATGAAACCATACAGTGTTCTTCTCTATTACAACTACACTCCTATTGAAAACGCTGAGGAGTACAGAGAAAAGCACCATTTATTTTGTATTGAAAATAACCTTTTAGGCCGTATAATTGTAGCTTCAGAGGGTTTAAATGGGACGGTCTCAGGTCTAAAGGAAGATTGTGAGCGTTACATGCACTGGTTGGAAAATGATCCTATTTTTGCTGGAACAAATTTTGATTTCAAAGTTGAATCCCACGAAACGCATGCTTTTGCTAAATTACACGTTCGTGTAAAGAATGAAATTGTACATTCTGATTTACCAGTTAATCCTCGTGTTAAAACGGGTAAGCATGTAAAACCTGCTGAGTTTAAACAAATGATTAAAAATGATCCTGATGTAGTTTTGGTTGATATGCGATCAAATTACGAGCATGAATTGGGTCGTTTCAAAGGAGCATATACGTTTGATATGGAAAATCTTAGAGATTTACCAAATCACGTACATGAAATTGAACATTTAAAGGACAAAAAAGTTATTACGTATTGTACAGGTGGAATAAAATGTGAAAAAGCTTCAGCCTATTTGATCGAAAAAGGATTTACCAATGTGTATCAGTTACATGGTGGAATAATAAAATACGGATTAGAAGAAGGTGGTGAAGATTTTGATGGATCTTGTTATGTGTTTGATAATCGAGTGGCAACTCCTGTAAATTCTGTGAATCCGGAGATCATTTCGAAATGTCATGTATGTGAACAACCATCGGATCACATGGTAAATTGTGCGAATCCAGAATGTAATGAGCATCTTGCCATCTGTCCAACTTGTTTAAAAGAAATGGAAGGCGCTTGCTCTTCTGCTTGCAAAGACCATCCGAGAAAACGACCTTATAATGAAAAAGGTTACTATTCAAAAAATACAGAAAACTATACTCCTGAATTTGGTTTTAAATCTTTTGTTAGAAATAAGAAAGTTGAGGAGAAAGTTGAAAGTTGAGAGTTGAAATTTGAAAGTTTGTAGCTAAATTGAATTCATACGATAGCTTACTAATTTTTTAATTAGTTCGATCGGTAAATCAATAGTAAAGGGAATCTGGACGGTTCCCTTTGAACATTTAAAGCTTTTTAATTCATTTTCATAAAATGCTATTGGAGCAGCTGTTGGAAAAAATCCAATATGCGTTTTGAAAACTCCAAAGTAACATAATGGTTTCTTTTTATATTTAAACGCAGGCATCATATAACTTATCGACTCTTCTGCCTCAGGACAAACTTCTTTAATCACATTTCTAATGATGCTTAATTTTTCTACCAAATCTGGCGTCTGGCTCAAAATAAATTCGTCAATGTTCTTTGCTAAACTCTCTTTCATACCTTATAATTCATAATTCATAACCATCTCTATTAATTTTTTCACTTGCCCCTCTGGATCTTTCGAAAATTCAGAGGTGACTCTATTGGCCAAAATGGCATTTAATGAAATAACTTGATGGCCCATTAATTTACCAAATGCATAATAACTTGCCGTCTCCATTTCTAAATTACTTGGTCTTAAATCACCTAACCGACAATTTCTAATTTGCTCTAAATAATTTTTTTTCTTGTTCAAAAGCCTAATTTCTCTTCCTTGAGGTGCATAAAATCCTGGAGTGCTCACGGTTAAACCTTTAATAAAAGAATGTTTTTCAAATTCTTTTAACAAGTTTGGGTCAGATTTTGCAATATAAAAGGATGTGTTTTCAGGAAATTGTTGGGTAAATTGATTGATTTCGATTTCATCGAAATCATTTTTTAATTGTTCAAAATCATAAAAATTACCTAAATTATCGAGTCCAATTCCTATTTCTGAAATTAAAAATGAATCAACTCTTATGTCTTCTTGAATCGAGCCAGAGGTGCCTATGCGAATAAGTTCTAAAGATTTTTTTTGTGCTTTAGGTGTTCTATTAGAAAAATCGATATTCGCCAAGGCATCCAATTCTGTCATTACTATCTCAACGTTGTCTGGACCAATACCTGAGGAAATAACACCAATTCGTTGTCCATTTTTTTCGCCAAAATGACTAATAAATTCTCTTTTATGAATCTTATCTGTTATTTTGTCGAAATATTGGGAGATCATCGGAACGCGTTCTGGATCACCTACTAAATAGATTCGATCACTTAATTGATCTGGATGAATAGCTAAATGATAGGCTGTTCCATCAGCATTGATAATTAAGTCTGTAGAAGATATTGAATGGAGGTTTTTCAAAAATAATATGTTAGAATTTAAAATTAAGTTAATTGAAAAGATTTCGAAAGAAATCAATGAAAAAATTAAAGATGCTGAATCAGCTTTCTTAATCGCAAAGGAATCTCGAGATGCAGATACCAAAAGTAGTGCGGGTGATAAATATGAAACAGGAAGGGAAATGATGCAAAAAGAAATGGATAAAAATCTGGCCCTGATTCATCAATACAAGCATCAATTAGAACAGCTTCATTCAAACTCAATTCAACTTATAAAAAGTACACAAGGTACATTTTTGATTTGCATAGGATTGGGCAGAATTACCTTTGAAGGAAATGAATATTTTGTAATTTCTTGGGATTCTCCTGTTGGAAAACAATTAAAAGGCAAAAAAGTTGGAGAATCCTATGAAATAAATGGTAAACTGTTCAAAATAGAATCAATTCAATAAATTCAATTCCATTACATAATCATTCATAAAATAACCATTTCCAATATCTAAATTCATTTCATAAGCGACTTTAAATCCTTTTTTTAAATAAAATTCGTAGGCAGTGTTATTTCGATTGACATTTAATTCAATTGTTTCTACCTCATTACTTATTGCAAGGTTTTTAACAGCTTCTAATAACATGGAACCTGAACCTTTTTCTTTGTCATCAGGGTGTGTGTATAATTTATGTAATTTACCTTTTGTAGAAGATGTTTTTTCAAAGGCTGTAAAGCCAATGGCTTTGTTATTTTTATTTTCTAAAATAAAAAATTGAATACCCGAAGCCATTTGCTCTTCTAATTTTAGGGTATTGTACATCCATTCTAACATATAAGCGCATTGCTCCTCTCCTATAATATGTAAATAGGTTGGTCGCCAGGCAGCTTCAGCAATTCTCTGAATTTCAGCAATATCAATTTTGTCAGCTTTTCTTACTTTCATTGGTAAATTATGTTGTCGCAAATTCGTATTTTTGTTTTTAATTTCAAAAAATATGCAAGCAGAAAAACCTTTAATTTTAGTTGCCAATGATGATTCCATCTATTCGAAAGGAATAAAGGTTTTAGTTGAGATTATGGCTGAAATGGGAGAAGTTGTGGTAGTTGCACCAGATTCTGTACAATCAGGAATGGGACATGCCATTACCTTGGGTACTCCAATTCGAGTTACAGAGACGTTTGATTTTGGCTCGGCAATCAAATCTTATAAATGTTCTGGAACTCCTGCAGATTGTGTGAAGTTTGGAAAGCATTATCTTTTGAAAGGAAGAAAAATTGATTTAGTGGTAAGCGGAATCAATCACGGTTCAAATGCTTCAATAGCAGTTTTATATTCAGGAACCATGTCTGCTGCTATCGAGGCAGCAATGGAAGGTATCCCAGCAATTGGGTTTTCTTTGTGCGATCATGCACACGATGCAGATTTTTCGCATTGTCATGATTTTATTATAAAAATTGCCAAGCAAGTTTTGTTACATGGTTTACCAACTGGACTTACCCTGAATGTTAATATACCCGCAAAAACTATTGAGCCACCTAAAGGTATAAAGGTTGCAAAGCAAGCTAATGCAGTATTCAGAGAGAATTTTGAAGAACGAAAAGATCCTTATGGGCAACCCTATTACTGGATGGATGGAAATTTAGAAAACTTTGATTTAAATAATCAAACGGATTTAGATGCCCTGGATGCCAATTATGTTAGTGTGGTACCTGTTAAATATGATTTGACGGATTATGATGAATTGGAAGTAATGAAGAAAGAGTGGGAATTGTAAGAGTTGAAAGTTGAGAGTTGAAAGTTAAAAATGAATAAGAAGCAGTTGTTGATTTTCATGTCGTTTTCTTTGAGTTTAGTAGTCATGTCTGCTAAATTCTGGGTGTATTATCTAAGTGGATCGACAACTATTTTAACGGATGCCTTAGAATCTATAGTCAATGTGGTCGCTAGTGCATTTGCCTTTTATTCGATTTACTTGGCATCTTTGCCAAAGGATTTGAATCACCCTTATGGACATGGTAAAATTGAATTTTTTGCTTCTGGCCTAGAGGGCGTATTAATATTATTAGCTGCTTTTTACATCTTACTTCACGCTTCTCAGCATTTATACACACATCCAAGTATAGAATCCTTAGACTTAGGCATGTATGTTACTTTACTTTCTTCTTTATTGAATGGAGGTTTAGGTTTAGTTTTGGTTAAAGAAGGTAAAGTCCTTCGGTCTTTAACCTTGGAAGCTGATGGTCGACATTTGAGACTGGATGCCTTAAATGGGATTTTTATTGGTTTGGCATTAGGAATAACTTATTTAACTAAATGGCTTTGGATCGATTCGGTTGCATCAATCATTTTTGCCATAATTATGTTTTTTCAGGGTATTAAGTTACTCAGACTTTCCGTGGCTGGATTAATGGATGAAATGAATCCAAATGTGTTTAAATTAATTATAGATTATATTACCAGCCATCAAAAGCCAGAATGGATTGACCTTCATAATCTTAGAATTCAACAGTATGGTGGTGATTTACATATTGATTGTCACTTGACTTTACCTAGATATTGGGATTTAAATCGAGTTCATGAGGAAATACATGAATTTGAAGAAATAATCAATACCGCTTTGGATTCGCATATTGAAATATTTGTTCATGCAGACCCTTGTTTAGATGAGTGTTGTGCGCATTGTACCATTTCTGATTGTCCCATCAGAAAATATGCTTTAATTCAACCCATTCAATGGAATCAAGTGAATTTAGCAATGAATCAAAAGCATTTCAACGAGCAATTAAAGGGGCTTCAGCGTACTTAATCCACCATCAACATGCAATATTTGACCGGTAATCCATTGATTTTGCTTGTTCAGTAAAAAGCATGCCAAACTGGCAATATCTTCAGGTTGTCCTATTCGGTTTATTGGATGTCTTTTCGCAGATGCTTCAATTTTTTCAGGTGAATTTGTTAATGAAGCCGCAAGTTCTGTTTGTGTTAGAGAAGGTGCAATTGCGTTAACTTTAATATTTGAACTTGCAAATTCTGCTGCTAATGATTTAGTTAATCCTTCAATGGCTCCTTTTGCAGCGGCAATTGATGCATGGAAATTCATCCCGGTTTGAACCGCCACTGTAGAAAATAATACAATTGATGAGCTTGATGAAGATTTTAAACCATTTATTAAAGCTTGAATGACCCCTACAGCAGACAATACATTTATTTTAAAATCTTTTTCAAAATCTTTTGAAGTAAAGCGATTAAAAGGTTTTAATGAAATAGTACCCGGACAATAGACAAGTCCATCAATTGAACCTTGAATGTTTTGGAAAACATCAAAATTATCAGATTCAGCATCCCAGGTATAATTTAAAATTCCAGCTAAATCAGAGGCGGTTCTGGAAAAATTGAAAACTTCATGTCCATCAATTAATAGTTCTGAAGCAATTTTTTTTCCAATACCCTTACTTCCACCAACTACAATAAATTTTCCCATCTTATAATTCAATTGTACTAATTAGCTCTTTTCTAACATCTATGTTTTCAAACTTTCCTGCAAAAAATGAGGTAACAGTAGATGTATTATCATCTTTGATTCCTCTAGAAGAAACACATAAATGTTTCGCATCCATGATAACAGCAACATCTTCTGTGTTTAACACTTTTTGAAGGTGCTTTCCAATCTGAATAGTTAAACGTTCTTGTACCTGTGGTCGTTTTGAGAAATATTGTACGATTCGGTTTAATTTAGATAATCCAATTACCTTTCCCGATGAAATATATGCTACATGGGCTTTTCCAAAAATAGGAACAAAATGATGTTCACAATTAGAATAGAAACCAATGTTTTTTTCCACTAACATCTCATTGTATCCAAATTTATTTTCAAATAAAGTTGCAGCAGGTTCATTTTTAGGGTCTAATCCACTAAAAATCTCTTTAACAAACATTTTAGCAACTCGTTTAGGAGTACCATTTAAAGAATCATCTGTTAGGTCAAGACCTAAGGTTAGCATGATTTCTCTAAAATGGGCTTCAATTTTTTTAATTTTTTCATCATCAGAAAGGTCAAAAGCATCTTCACGAAGTGGGGTATCTTGTGAGGAAGCTATATGGTTATCTCCCATTTCTTTTTCTTGATGTAAGTGATTTTCATGATCAATTAACAGGGAACTCAACGTAATTTCTTTCTGTTTCATATAATCTTATTTTTAGTTCAAGGTCTGGAGGGACCACTTTTCTTAGTTTTTCGTATATTACAACAGCTATATTTTCTGCAGTTGGATTTAAATGCTTGAATTCTTCTACATCTAAATTTAAGTTTTTATGGTCAAATTTTTCAATGATTTCAGTTTTTATCCATTGAGAAATTAATTTCATATCTATTGCATAGCCAGTTTCTTCTTGGATGTAACCAATAACTTGTACAATTAGTTCATAATTATGTCCATGAAAGTTAGGATTGTTACATAAACCAAATATTTCATTGTTTCTCTCCTCAGTCCAATTTGGATTGTACAAGCGATGAGCTGCATTGAAATGTTCTTTTCGGAAAACACTAATTTTTCTAGGTTCTGTCATATTTAAAAAAAATACTATTAAATTTAAATTACTATTTACGAAATATACACTTACATTTAACCAATAACCTCAAAATAATATATGAAAAGAAGGAAGTTTATCTCTAATTCCTTATTACTAGGTTCATCAACTGCATTATTTCCAACTATTCTTACTGGTATTAAAGAAGAACAAAAAAAAGTTAGATTAGGTTTCATTGGCGTAGGACTTCGTGGGCAAAATCATTTAGAAATGGCTATGTTTCGACCAGATGTTGAAGTAGTAGCGATTTGTGATATTGATCCTAAGGCTATTGCAATTGCTCAAGATTTAATTGCCAAAAAAGGTAGAAAACCTGCAGCTGTTTATCAAAAAGGTGAGCATGATTTTGAAAATTTAGTACAACGAAATGATATAGATGGTGTTATTATTGCCACACCATGGGAATGGCATGTTCCAATGGCTCTAGCTTCAATGAAAGCAGGTAAATATACAGGGGTTGAAGTTTCAGCAACTGTTACCTTACAAGAATCTTGGGATTTAGTTGATATGTACGAAAAAACAGGATCACATTGTATGATTCTGGAAAACGTATGTTATCGAAGGGACGTCATGGCTGTTTTAAATATGGTTAGACAAGGACTTTTTGGTTCCTTATCTCATGTTCAATGTGGCTATCAACATGACTTGCGAGAGGTTAAATTTAATGATGGAATACATCCATATGGAGGAGGCGTTGAATTTGGAGAAAAAGGTTTTTCTGAGGCGAAATGGCGTACTCAACATTCTGTGGATCGTAATGGTGATATTTACCCAACTCATGGTTTAGGTCCTGTTGCAGAAATGTTAAATATTAATCGAGGAAATCAATTTTTATATTTAACATCCATGGCTTCTTCATCACAGGGTTTGCATGATTATATTGTAAAAAAAGGTGGACCTGATCATCCGAATGCCAAAGTGAAATTCAAATTAGGGGATATCGTTCAAACTATGATTAAATGTGCCAATGGTGAAACTATCCTAATTACACACGATACAAATTTACCACGTCCTTATTCCCTTGGATTTAGAGTGCAAGGAACAAATGGAATCTGGACGGAAGACAATAAATCTATTTATTTGGATGGTATTTCGCCAAAACAACATAGATGGGAAGAATTTAAGCCTTATCAAGAGAAATATGATCACCCTTTATGGTTAAGTCATGCTGCTGATGCTGAAAATGCTGGTCATGGTGGTATAGATTATTTTGTTTTGAGAGCCTTTATCGAAGCAATTAAACGTAAGGTTGCACCACCAATTGATGTGTATGATGCCGCAGCTTGGTCCGCTATTTCTCCATTATCTGAGGAGTCGATTAAAAAAGGCTCCGCTCCTATTCAAATTCCTGATTTTACTCGAGGAAAATGGAAAACCAATCAACCTATTTTTGGATTAACTAACGAATATTAATATGACTTCTACTAAAACTACCGGAAACGGCCCTCTAATCATTATTGGAATTTTATTTTTTGTTTTTGGATTTGTGACATGGGTAAATTCCGTTTTAATTGCCTTTTTTAAATCGGCATTTGCCTTGAATAATTTCCAATCTCTGTTGGTAGCCTCTGCATTTTTTATCTCATATTTTGTAATGTCTATTCCATCTTCATGGGTTTTAGCTAAAACAGGCTTTAAAAATGGAATGTCTTTCGGTTTATTCGCAATGTCTATTGGAACATTATTGTTTATTCCAGCAGCAAATACGGAAAATTATCCATTATTTTTATTAGGTTTATTTATTATTGGATCAGGATTAGCTCTTTTACAAACTGCATCTAATCCTTATGTAACTATTTTGGGTCCAAGAGAAAGTGCCGCTACCCGTATTTCTTTTATGGGAATATGTAATAAAATAGCTGGAATATTGAGTCAATTTATTTTTGGAAGCTTATTTCTCTCAAATGAAGTAGGCACAAAAGTAGATTTGGGAATTGTGGTGCAACCATATGCAATTATGACAGGCGTATTAGTTCTTTTAGCAGTTTGGATTCGTTTCTCAACTTTGCCTGATATTGATGCAGAGGAAAATGATGATGAAGAGAAAAAAGAATCTGCAAAAACATCAGTTTTTCAGTTTCCAAATTTAGTTTTGGGACTTGTCGCATTTTTCTTATATGTTGGTGTGGAGGTAATGGCAGGTGATACCATTATTAATTATGGAACCTCTCAAGGATTTGCTATGGAAGAGGCTAAAAATTTCACTTCTTTTACTCTTTATGGAATGTTGGCTGGCTATATCGCTGGAATCTTATTTATTCCTAAATTATTATCCCAACAAAAGGCTTTAAATTATTCAGCCATTTTGGGTATAATTTTTTCATTATTAACCGTTTTTTCACCCAATCCAACATTGTCTGTGGGAAGTTTAGCATTTTTAGGTCTTGCAAATGCCCTTATGTGGCCAGCTTTATGGCCACTGGCTATTGAGGGACTGGGTAAATTTACTAAAATAGGTTCGGCTCTTATTGTAATGATGATTGCTGGCGGTGCAATTTTACCATTAGTTTATGGTTCAATTGCGGATGCAATTGGTAATACGCAATTAGCCTATTTAATAATGGTTCCTTGTTACTTATTTATATTATTTTATGCTTTAAAAGGACATAAAAAACAATCTTGGTAAAATATTTTGCCTAATTTTGCACTTTAATTTTTGAAATTGGAACAGGCTAAGTTACTTATTGAAAAAGGAAATATTTATGCACCTTCTTTGTATAGCTATCAAAGACGGGAAACGATTCCCGTCCAAATTGGCGACTTATTGTTAGGTTCTGATTTTCCAATCAGAGTGCAATCTATGACTACCATAGATACCATGGATACCTTAGGATCAATTGAACAATCCATTCGTATGATTGAGGCTGGTTGTGAATTGGTTCGAATAACTGCACCTTCTGTCAAAGAAGCTCAAAATTTAGAAAATATTCGCAAGGGTTTACGTGAAAGAGGTTATTCTACTCCCTTGGTTGCAGATATCCATTTTACACCCAATGCAGCTGAATTAGCTGCTAGAATTGTTGAAAAAGTACGTATCAATCCTGGTAATTATGCTGATAAAAAACGATTTGAGGTAATTGATTATACCGATGCCTCCTATGCTGCTGAATTAGAACGAATTCGAGATAAATTTTTACCATTGGTAAAAATTTGTAAAGAATATGGAACTGCCATGCGAATTGGTACAAATCATGGATCATTATCAGATCGAATCTTAAGTCGTTATGGTGATACCCCATTAGGAATGGTTGAATCAGCATTGGAGTTTTTAAGAATATGTGAAGATGAAAATTATTTCAATATCGTAATCTCAATGAAAGCCTCCAACACCCAAGTCATGGTGGAGGCCTATCGATTATTGGTTAAAAGATTAAAAGAGGATCAATTTAAACCATATCCTTTACATTTAGGTGTAACTGAGGCTGGCGAAGGCGAAGATGGTCGAGTAAAATCAGCTGTAGGAATAGGAACCTTGTTGGAAGATGGATTAGGTGATACGGTTCGTGTTTCTTTAACGGAAGATCCCGAATTTGAAATGCCAGTGGCTAGAGATTTGGTAAATCGTTATGTAGAAAGAAGGGCACAAGTTGGTTACATTCCTCCAATGAAAAGTGATTTATTAGCTAATTCAAATTTTGATTCTCCAATAAATCCTTTTATTCACCAAAGAAGAAATACAAGAGAAGTATTTAATTTAGGAGGTTCTCAATTACCACGTGTTATTGCTGATTTTTCTAACACTGCTATTACTATTGAAAGCTTAAAGGCAATTGGTCATTTTTATTTACCAGAGCCAGACAAGTGGGCAATGAATGATTTGGGAGCCGATTTTATTTATTCAGGTTCTCAAAATCTAGATTTTATGCTTCCCAATGGATTAAAGCAAATTCAGGATTTTTCTAAATGGGTACAAACTAAAAATACGCATTCATTTCCTTTATTTACCCTAAACGATTTAAAGGATTTGACATATATGCACACAGAATTGAATTTTATTTCAATAGATGCTGAAGAAATAATCAATCAAGAATCCTTTATTCAATTTTTAAAAGAGCATTCAAATTTTGTTCCTATTATTTATTCCAATAATACCCATAATATGCCTGAAATTCGAAGGGCAATATTTGAATTAATAGTAGCAAAAGTTGAAAGTCCAATAATTCTTCAATTTGCCTATAAGGACTTGTCATTAGATCAATTACAATTATTTGCTTCAACAGATGCTGGTGCACTTTTTGTAGATGGTTTGGGAGATGGCTTGCTTTTAAAATTAGAAGGTCAATTTTCAAAAAAAGAATCTATTTCTAATTCGTTAGCATTTGGCATTCTGCAAGCAAGCAGAATGCGAATTTCAAAAACCGAGTACATTTCTTGCCCTTCATGCGGAAGAACTTTATTTGACTTGCAGGAAACTACGGCTAAAATTAGAAAAGTTACCGATCATTTAAAGGGCATTAAAATTGGGATTATGGGTTGCATCGTGAATGGTCCTGGAGAAATGGCCGATGCAGATTATGGATATGTTGGTATTGGTAAGGACAAAATAGCCTTATATCGCGGTCAGGAAGTGGTCAAGAAATCAGTACATGCTGATACAGCAGTTGAAGAATTGATTCAATTGATTAAAGATGATGGGAATTGGAGAGAAAAGTAAGAATTATGAATTGTGGGTTGTGAATTTTTAATTCCTAGTTATAAATCGATAAACGATTACAATTAAACAAATTAAAAACATAATGATAGAAATTTTATTGATTGTATGCATAGCACGCAAATTAAAATTTCTATTTTCTCCAGGTTGTGGTTTTTTAAATACTCGAATAAAATAATAAAATAACTCCCCTAATTTAAATTGGTCCTTAATTCTGCTCATATTATTTAAAGATTTTATTTATTTTAATAATTTATAATTCACAATTCACAATTCACAATTCATAATTATTATTTCGTTCCATACGCACAATAATTTTTCTTGGCGAATTGAACTGTTTTTGGATCTTTCGTTTTTGATTGAATGAAATCACATAAAAATTGATACTCCTTTGGTCCAGGAGCACTTGGTAGAGCATTTAATACTCGTTGAATCACAGTTAATGCTTCTTTATTTTTTTTTGATTTAAATAAAAGGCTACATTCAACCATCCAAGTCCTTCGAACAATTGAATTATTATCCAAACCAACTTTTTTCATTTGATTTTTCAATTTTTGAAGTTCAGATATTCCTAATTTAGTAGCTTGTGAACTTGTTAAAACGATTTGAAATATATTCTCATACGTCATTCTTACAGCATTTGCATCAAATAATCTTTGATAACTTGGAAGGTTTGATACAAAATAATCAAACAAGATATTATCATTGTTCATCAACGACTTTCCTAAAAAATTAAAGCTGTTTTTACTTGTGTATTGATTAGCTGGAATTTGCTTAATGTATTCATTAAGAACTTTTATATTTGTTAAGGTATCCCCTTTTATCCTTGCTAATTCTGCGTAATTCAATAAAAATGCTTGATTTTTTTCTCCTTTTTTAAATCGCTCTACTAATTGATTAAAATGCTCATTTTCATTAGCTGCTTTTTGTCCAATTGAATTAACATTTAAAACTGAATTTTCCCCTTCACCAAATATTCGAGCTTGAACCAAATTCATCGTTTTGGGTTCAAAAAATAAAAATGTAGGCGTCGCATTGATGTTAATTTTCAATTGTTTTAACAACTGATAATTATTTTGCTGACGTAAGTCTAATTGATAATTTACAAATTTTGCATTGTAAAGTGCCCCAACTTGAGGTTGTGCTAAAGTACCTTTAAACGATTGGCAAACATGACAATCAGGTGTGTATGCCTCTACGAATAATAATTTATTTTGTTGCTTAGCTAAGGCTATTGCTTGATTAAAATTTTTGTTTGTCAAAAATTGAATTCCTTTTTGTCCGAAAACAGAGTATATCAACATTATATTGATACTTATTACTGCAATTAACCTTGATTTAAGCATCTTTATATTATTGTTGGCTAAGTGTTTCAATTTCTTTCTTTAAGTTATTTGAAAGTTTTCGACAAACAGTATCTACCTCTTTCGCAAATTCTTCATCACCTGTAGCTTGCAGGGAAGCATCAGAGATTGTACCCATTATTTCAATGAAAAAGCGTTTCATGTCCAATACTTCCATATCTTTAGTCCACAAGGGTAAGGTTAAAGTTCCTTTATGATATGGATCCCAAGTAGCTACCATAATGGCTTTAGTTTCTTCAATTCCCTCATTAGGATTGTCAGTCGCAGACCAAGAAATGGTTTCAGGAATATTTTGATCGTCTAATTGAATTTTAAAATTGATTTCAGAATGTTTCATGTATGATTTAATCGTATTTTTGTAAAATTACAAAAACTTAATGGTTCGAGCAGAAATAATTACAATTGGTGATGAGATTCTTTATGGACAAATCCTTGATACGAACACCCAATGGATTAGTCAGGAGTTGGATAAATTAGGAATTAAGACAGTAAGAAAATCATCTGTCGGAGATTCAAAAGATGAAATTGTCCAGATTTTTGACGAAGCTCAATCAAGAGTAGATGTAGTTTTAATCACAGGAGGTTTAGGACCAACAAAAGATGATTTGACGAAAAAAATACTGGCAGATTATTTTGGAGCAAGTCTAGAATTGCATACTCAGGCTTTAGAAGATGTTACCGTTTTTTTCCAAAAAAGAGGACGAGAACTTACTGAAATTAACCGAGGCCAAGCATTTTTGCCATCAAATTGTACTTTTATTCGAAATATCCAAGGTACTGCTCCTGCCATGTGGTTTGAAGAAAAAGGCCTTGTTTGGATTTCCATGCCTGGAGTTCCATTTGAAATGAAGGGAATTATGCAGCAGGAAATTTTGCCGCGATTAGTAGATCGATTTCAAACTCCGAAAATTGTACATAAGGTTATAAAAACGGTTGGTATTGGAGAATCTTATTTGTCTGATTTAATACAAGATTGGGAAAATAATTTGCCAGAGCACATAAAGTTAGCCTATTTACCTAGTTTGGGTATTGTGAAATTACGCTTAACGGGATTTGGTTCAGATGAAATTCAACTAAAAAATGATATTGAAGCTTGCTTTCAACAATTATTACCAATAGCAGGTCAATATGTTTTTGGATTTGAAAATGATGAACTTGAATCAGTTGTTGGTGATTTGTTAAAAAATAAAAATGCAACGGTTTCCGTTGCAGAATCTTGTACAGGTGGATATTTAGGACATAAATTTACTTCCATTGCTGGTAGTTCATCTTATTTTATAGGCGGCATTTTGGCATATTCTAACTCGATTAAAACTTCCCTTCTGGGAGTAGATGAGTCGGTTTTGGCAGTTCATGGAGCTGTAAGTGAAGAATGTATTAAACAAATGGCCAGTGGGGTCCGGAAATTAACCAATTCTACCTATGGAATTGCTACATCAGGAATTGCAGGCCCAGATGGGGGAACAGAAGAAAAACCTGTTGGAACTGTATGGATTGCAGTAGCTAGTCCAACAGAAATTTTTACTCAAAAATTAACTTTAGGAGGATCTCGTTTGCAAAATATTGAATTGTCAACGATAACTTGTTTAAATTTGTTAAGAAAGAAATTGATTTGATATGGCCATTACCGAAATTTTGATGCCCAAAATGGGAGAAAGTATCATGGAAGCCACTGTTTTAAATTGGTTAAAACAGCCAGGTGATTTTATTGAAGCTGATGAATTTATTTTGGAAGTTGCTACAGATAAAATCGATACAGAAGTGCCTAGTCCAGTTTCTGGTTATTTAAAACAACTTTTGGTTAACGTTGGCGAGGTAGCAACAATAGGTAAACCAATTTGTATTATAGACGCCAAAGAAAATACGGGTTCCCTTGCAGAGGTCCCTCCTGCTTTATCCCTAGAAGATGTTTTTCAGGCGAATACAGCTTTGGCAGGATTGACAGATTTATCCTTGTCGAATCCAGAAGATGGAGAAACGGGCAATCCATGGATTTCACCTTTAATTAAACAGATTTGTTTGCAAGAAAAAGTGTCTCAAAGAGAACTTAGTGGCATTAAAGGCACTGGATTGAATCATAGAATTACTAAAAAAGATGTATTAAATTACATTGCAATTCGGAATGCGAAACATACCATTGCATCTGGTACTCTGAGTCAAGGTGCCGGCCATCGTTTACCAGGTGATGAGGTCAATGAGATGGATCGCATGCGAAAAATGATAGCCGAACGTATGGTTGATTCTAAACGTATTGCTCCGCACGTCACTTCATTTATTGAGTCCGATATGTCGCAAGTCGTTCAATTCAGAGAACTTATTAAAGATAAATTCAAGGAAAAATATAAAGAAGCCTTTACCTACACTCCTATTTTAATGCTTGCTACTGCTAAAGCTTTGAGTGATTATAAAGGAATGAATATTTCTGTTGAAGGAAATTTCATTGTTCAACATGATCAAATTAATATAGGCATGGCAGTTGCATTACCAAATGGGAATTTAATCGTTCCTGTTATTCATGAAGCAGATAAAATGACTTTAGTAGAATTAACGCAAAAAGTTAATGATTTATCGAATCGTGCGAGACAAAATAAATTAAAACCAGCTGATTTGGAAGGTGGGACATTCTCAGTTTCAAATATTGGCTCTTTTGGGAATATTATGGGGACTCCTATAATTGTTCAACCCCAGGTTGGTATATTAGCATTTGGGGTAATTGAGAAAAAGCCAGCAGTCGTTTCCACACAAGAGGGTGATACCATTCAAATTCGACATAAAATGTATATTTCTCATTCTTATGATCATCGAGTGATTGATGGATCTTTAGGTGGTAGTTTTTTGAAACGTGTATCAGATTATTTGGAAAAAATCCAAGAACTAGAGGAGGTCAAGGGGGTTGTTTTGGGATGAGGTATAAGGTTTAAGGTATAAGGTATGAGGTATAAGTTTAATGTATAAAAAAGGTTCAAGAAATTTTCTTGAACCTTTTTTATACTTCATACCCTACACCTCATCCCTAAAATTAAAATTTCGCATCGTCAGGTTTTACATTTGGTTTGATGATACGTAACAAAGTTAGAAGTTTTACCATCGGATAAGTTGGATCAAATTCAAACCACTTTGTTGCAAAATTCACACGATTAGGTAATTTATGGTGATTGTTTTGAAACAATTCACCCATCATCAAGAAATCAAAAATCAATGAATTTTTTGAATGGTCATGATTGTCATAATTTTGGTAACCATATTTATGTCCCGACCAGTTTACTATTGCTCCATGTACGGGTCCCATTAAGAAATGTACCGGAAGTAAAAAGAAAAATGCCCAGTGCATATCAAAATATACATATCCAACAATGTATAAAGAAGAATAGGCTACACCCCAGAATATTCTTGAAATCCAAGAATCACCAATTTTTTCAATGGTCTTAGATACTGGATAATTGTGCTCAAAACGATCTTCAACAGTTTGTTTGCGATTTAAAACTGCATTGTAAATATTTTTTGTTTTCCACATCATGGTGAAAACATTGCTAGAAAACATTGGACTATGTGGATCTTTCGGCGTATCAGAAAATGCATGGTGCATTCTGTGAAGGATTGCGTAAGCTCTTGGGCTTAAAAATGAAGAACCTTGTGATAAATACGTCAAAAAGTAAAAGAATTTTTCCCAAAATTTATTCATCAAAAACATTTTGTGAGCTGAATATCGATGTAAGAAAAACGTTTGACTAAATAATGAAACGTACCAATGAATGAAAAATGCAGGAAGTACTAATTGCATGTTATTTGTTATTTGATTAAAAATATGACACAAATTTAAGTCATAAATGCCCTTAAACTAACTTAAATTAATAATTCTTTTATGATTTTTGTCATTAATTTGATTAACTATTTGACTATTAGTTGTTTAAGGAGAATGCTACGGTAGTAAAAAGGCCAGCTGTTTCAGTTCTTAAGATCGAATTTCCTAAAGAAAATGACTTGAAATCTTTAGAAAACAGGAATTCTACTTCTTTTGAATTAAAATCCCCTTCTGGACCAATCAGTACATTGCAAATTTCTTTTGATGATGCAAAAGCTTGTAAGTTTGAGGTTTGATCTTCAGAAATGTATGCAAAAGCATTTTTTTGACCACTTTTCGAAAGTTCTAAAACAATTTTTTCAAATGGTTGAATGGAATGCAATTTTGGTATATATAATTGCTTGGATTGTTTAATAGCAGAAATGATAATTTTCTCTAGTCGAGGTAATTTTATTTCTTTTCGTTCAGAGTTTTTCGAAATGAAAAATCCAAAGGACCGTATTCCAATTTCGGTACATTTTTCAATCATCCATTCCATTCTTTCCATTTGTTTAGTCGGAGCAATCCATAAATTTAAATGGTTTTTATTTTCAACTTCTTCAAGCACAACAGACAAGCTTGTGAAGTTGGTTTTTTTTGCATCGCTATCTTTCAGGATGGCTTGGTATTTTTTACCATTTCCATTTAAAATAAAGATTGGATCCCCTGCTTTCATTCGTAAAACTTTGTGGGCATGATATGAATCGTCAGTGGATAAGTGCTGCACATGCTCAGGATTTTCCAAATAAAAGACAGGAACTCCCATATTTATTCCTCAGATTTAAATGAATATAAAGTTGAATCAGGAACAAATGTGCCTTCATTAAATTGCTTGATAAAGGAAGTAATTACATCATCATCTAAAGCAGGAACGTATATGGCAACTTCCAATCCAATTCCAAAATCAAAATCCTCATCTATCGAAATAAACTCAGATACTTTAACTTCATCGGTTTCTTCTAATTCGTCAATGACTTCTAATATCATCATTTCAACCTCTTCATCCAATTGTTCATTGGCTTGATAGGTCTCATCTCTAAGATCTAATGGAACATATAAAGGATATTGTTTACATACTTCTCTCTCAGCTTCTTCGTAAATCACACTAGCATAATGAATCTGTAAGGTATAAAGCATCGCATCATAAATGACTTCTTGACCTTTGAAATGACCCACAAACTGAATATGGGTCATTTCTGTGTCATTTCCGATGGGTAAATCTTTATCCTCAATTGTTACAAAGGATTTCCCCGATGAGGTACATAGGTCTTTCACTTGTTGAATTTCTTCAATTGAAAAACCTGGATTTATTTTCGACATAATGGGTCTTATTTGATTAATAATAATTCTCGATATTTAGGTAATGGCCATTCATCATCATCTACGATAAGTTCCAATTTATCAACCAAGTAACGAATTTCATCGAAGAAGCCTTTCACTTTTGTTCCATAGAGATGAGCTCTTTCAGATAAATCTTCAACATTATTTGCATGTTTACGAGCTTCAGTCATTTCATGTTGTAATCGAACAATTTTTGAAGTGTATTCCGCAATCTTTTTAATCATGTCCACGGTTGGAGCATAAAACTCAGGATCAATTCCAATGTCCTTCTGCCCTTTTACATTTTCCACTAATGATGTTTGGAATTTGATGGAAGTTGAAACAATATGATTGATTGCCATATCTCCTATTACTCTCGATTCAATTTGAATTTTTTTAATATAATTTTCTAATTCAATTTCATATCTAGCATGCATTTCCTCCTTCGAATAAATACCATACTTTGTAAATAATTCGATGGATTCAGGTCTGGTATATACAGCCAAGGCCTCAGGCGTCGATTTTAGATTAGATAAGCCTCTTGTTTCAGCTTCTTTTACCCAATCATCTGAGTATCCATTGCCTTCAAATCTAATTTTTTTGGATTCTTTGACATATTTTTTAAGAATTTCCATTATAGCCAATTCTTTCTTAACCCCTTTTTCTAATACAGCTTCTGTTTCTTTTCTAAATGCAATTAATTGGTTTGCCACAATTGTATTCAGAACCGTCATTGGCGCAGCAGAGTTTGCAGATGAACCTACAGCACGGAATTCAAATTTGTTTCCAGTAAAGGCAAAAGGTGATGTTCTGTTTCTGTCTGTATTGTCTAAGATTAATGAAGGGATTTTGTTGATACCTAATTTAAGATATACGTTATCGCCTTTTTCTAAGGCGATATCCTCAATATCTTTCATGTTCTCCAAATCATCGAGAACTTGACTCATCGTTGAACCTAAGAAAGCAGATACAATAGCCGGCGGAGCTTCATTTGCTCCAAGACGATGCTCATTACCTGCAGAAGCAATAGATGCTCTTAATAAATCGGCATTGTCATGAACAGCCTTCAAAACATTTACAAAAAAAGTTAAGAATCGAAGGTTTTCTTTGGGCTTTGAAGAAGGACCTAATAAGTTAATTCCATTATCTGTTGCTAATGCCCAGTTATTGTGCTTACCTGAACCATTTATTCCTGCGAATGGCTTTTCATGAAATAAAACCTTGAACTTATGTTTTGTAGCCACTTTATTCATTAAATCCATCAATAAAGCGTTGTGATCACAGGCAAGGTTGGCTTCTTCAAAGGTTGGTGCTACTTCAAATTGAGCAGGTGCCACCTCATTATGTCTTGTTCGTACAGGTATTCCAAGTTTTAAGGCTTCAATCTCAAAGTCTACCATAAAAGCATTTACGCGATTTGGAATCGATCCGAAATAATGGTCTTCTAATTGTTGTCCTTTTGCAGGCGCATGACCAAATACACTTCTGCCTGCCATCATTAAATCTGGACGAGCATTGTGAAGAGCCTCATCAACCAAAAAATATTCTTGTTCAATACCAACAGTTGGTATAACCTTGTTTACATCTCTATTAAAAAATTCTTTAATTACAGCTGTTGCAGCTTTATCAATTAATTCAATTGATTTTAATAAGGGAGTTTTGTAATCTAATGCCTCTCCTGTATAGGAAACAAAAACAGATGGAATACAAAGGGTTGCCGTTCCCGTCGCATTTTCCATGATAAATGCTGGCGATGAAGGATCCCAACCTGTATATCCTCTTGCTTCAAAGGTTGATCGGATACCACCGTTTGGAAAAGATGAAGCATCAGGTTCTTGTTGAACTAATGCAGAACCTTTGAATTTCTCAACGGCTTTTCCATTACTTAAATCGATATCAAAAAACGAATCGTGTTTTTCAGCAGTTGTACCCGTTAAAGGTTGAAACCAGTGTGTATAATGGGTTGCTCCCTTTGAAATTGCCCATGATTTCATAGCTGCAGCTACCTCATCTGCTGCATCACGATCAATTTTTGATCCTGTTTGTATAGCTGTGGTGATTTTTAAATAAGCCTCTGGAGATAACAATGAACGCATCACCTCATCATTGAAGGTCATGCTGCCGTAATAATCTGTTACTTTTTCTGTCGGTACTTTTACTGAGGTACTTTGCCGCGTTTGGGCAAGGTCCAATGCTTTAAAACGATTGATTGCCATATTATGTGAATTAATTTTAGTAAAAATAGCCATTTTTTGGTGGAATTAAAATCGATACTTTTAAGATTATCGGGTTTAATTTTAGGTATATTTTTTAAAAATATTGATGAAATTTAAATTTATGGTTTAAAATTCGATAATTTTTTTTAAAAAATTGTTGTTTTTAATAAAAACAGGTTTAATTTTGTATCAAATAATACCGAAAAAAGTATTTTTCAATAAAATCAAGTTTAAAAATGGCAAAATCAAAATTAGAGTACATTTGGTTAGATGGATACAAACCGACTCAAAGTTTACGTTCAAAGACAAAAATTGAAAACAATTTCAGCGGAAAGTTAGAAGATTGTGATATGTGGAGTTTTGATGGTTCATCTACTGAGCAAGCTCTAGGTGGTTCTTCAGATTTATTATTAAGACCTGTTTTTATTTGTCCAGATCCAGCACGTAAAAATGGTTATTTGGTAATGTGTGATGTTTTAAATGCAGATAAAACTCCGCATGAAACAAACGGTCGTGCAACAATTGAAGACGATGATAATGATTTTTGGTTTGGTTTTGAGCAAGAGTACTTCCTTTGGGATCCAGAAACGAATAAGCCCTTAGGTTTCCCTGCAAATGGATATCCTGCCCCACAAGGTCAATATTATTGTTCTGTAGGTGCTGCAAATGCTTTTGGTCGTGATATTGTTGAAGAGCATTTGGATTTATGTTTAGAGGCTGGCTTGAATGTTGAAGGTATTAATGCAGAAGTAGCTGCCGGTCAATGGGAATTTCAGATTTTTGCTAAAGGTGCAAAAGAGGCTGGAGATCAAATTTGGGTAGCGCGTTATATTTTAGAGCGTTTAGGTGAGAAATACGGAGTATCTATTAACTGGCATTGTAAGCCTCTAGGAGCCTTGGATTGGAACGGTTCTGGTATGCATGCCAACTTCTCTAATACTGTTTTAAGAACTTGTGGAGATAGAAAAACATATGAAGCTATCTGTGATGCTTTTGCTCCAGTAGTTAAAGAGCACATTGCAGTATACGGTGCTGATAATCACTTGCGTTTAACAGGTAAGCACGAAACTCAATCGATTGATCAATTCTCTTATGGTATTTCAGATAGAGGAGCTTCTATTCGTATTCCAATCGTAACAGTTGAGAAAGGTTGGAAAGGATGGTTAGAAGATCGTCGTCCGAATTCGGCTGCAGATCCATATAAAGTTGCTTCAAGAATTATTAAAACTGTTAAATCAGCGAAGATCTAATTAAGCGTTTATATACTTTTATGAAAAATGGCGGGGAAACCCGCCATTTTTGTTTTAACTTTGTATTTCATTATGAAAAGGAAAGTTGCTTTTTATACACTTGGGTGTAAACTTAATTTTGCAGAATCGAGTGCAATTGCTCGTTCGTTAGAACCCATGAACTTTACTCGAGTAGAGTTTACCGAAGCCCCTGATTTGTTTGTTATCAATACGTGTAGTGTGACGGACCATGCAGATCGTAAATGTAAAAAAGTAGTAAAAGAGGCCAAAAAAATTAATCCTAATTCAATTGTAACAATAATTGGATGTTATGCACAATTAAAACCTACTGAAATTTCTGAAATTCCTGGGGTGGATTTGGTATTAGGTGCAAATGAGAAATTTAAATTAGCAGATTTAATTCATCCTTATCTTGAAAATCCTGGTGCGAATCCTAAAATTATAGCATCTGAAATTAGATATGATTTGGATTATCATGCCTCCTATTCCCTGAATGACCGTACTCGAACTTTTTTAAAGGTTCAAGATGGTTGCGATTATCCTTGTTCTTATTGTACAATTCCTTTAGCTAGAGGTCAAAGTAGGTCGGGTAATATTGCTGAAATCCTTTCAATGGTTAAGGAAATTGCATTGAATGGTGTGAAGGAAATTGTCTTAACTGGTGTAAACATAGGTGATTTTGGTATTCAAAATGGCAAAAGAGTTGAAAGCTTTTTTGAATTAATTAAAGCTATAGAAAATCAAGACGACATTTACCGATTCCGTATTTCATCTATTGAACCTAATTTATTGACGGAGGAAATGATTGTGTTTTTGGGAAATAGCCAGAAATTTGTTCCCCATTTTCATATTCCATTACAGTCAGGTTCAAATGCTGTACTTCGTTTAATGAAAAGACGATACCAGCGTGAATTATATGCAAACAGAGTTGCAAAAATAAAAGAACAGATGCCAAATGCCTGTATTGGGGTTGATGTAATAGTTGGTCATCCTGGAGAGTCCTCAGAATTGTTCTTAGAGACCTATGAATTTTTAAATCAATTAGATGTCTCCTATCTGCATGTTTTTCCTTATTCTGAACGACCTAATACGTATGCAGTTGATATTTTACCAAAAGTTCAAGATAGAGAAAAAACGGAACGATCAAAAATGCTACATATTCTTTCTGAAAAAAAGAAAAGAGCCTTTTATGAATCGCAAATTGGCTTAAAAGGAAATGTTTTGTTTGAAGAATCATCTGAAGCAGGATTGATGGAGGGTTTTTCTGAAAATTATGTTCGTGTAAGTGCTCCGTATGATCCATTATATATTAATACGATTCAACCTGTTCGCTACCAATCCATTGATTCTAATGGATTGATGAAATCTGATATATTATTTCAATTGGTATAAAACAAAAAAGTCGGAATCCATAGGTTTCCGACTTTGTTTGAAACAAAACCACAAGAATCATTACTTGGGGTCGTATTTGATTATTTTTAGTTTATTGATTCGTCGTGTTGAGAGATATCTAAGCCTAATCTTTCTTCTTCTTCCGTTACACGAAGTGGAACTAAAGCATTTGTGATAATTAATAACAAATAAGAAACACCAAAAGCAAATACTGATACCAAAACCAATGCCAACAAGTGCTTAAAGAATAAAGTAGTTTCTCCATAGAATAAACCGTTATTGGTTACTGCAGCATTAACCGCACTTGTTGCAAAAACACCTGTCATTAACATACCAACCATTCCTCCTACTCCGTGACAAGGGAATACATCTAAAGAGTCATCTAATTTTGAATTTAATCTCCAATGTGCAATAACATTTGAAATGATTGCCGCTACTACACCTATGAAAATGGCTACAGGAACTGTTACAAAACCAGAAGCTGGAGTAATTGCAACCAATCCAACAACTGCACCTATACAAAATCCTAACGCACTTACTTTCTTTCCTTTTGTTACATCAAATAATACCCAAGAAAGTCCAGCAGCAGCTGCTGCTACGTGAGTGGTTGAAAAAGCTGTTACAGCTAAGGATGAGGCTCCTACTGCTGATCCTGCATTAAAGCCAAACCATCCGAACCATAACAAACCTGTACCTAATAAAACGTAAGGGATGTTAGCGGGAGGTAAAATATTCGATTCGATATGTGATTTTCTTCTTCTTAAATATAAGGCACCTGCTAATGCTGCCCAACCAGCCGACATGTGAACAACAGTTCCCCCTGCAAAATCTAATACTCCTAAGTTGAATAAGAAGCCATCTGGATGCCAAGTCCAGTGTGCTAAAGGTGCATATACTGCAATGCAAAACAAAATCATGAACAAAACAAATGCTTTGAAATTGATACGTTCAGCTAATGCTCCTGAAATTAAAGCAGGCGTAATAACCGCAAATTTCATTTGAAAAAAAGCAAACAATGCAAATGGTATGGTAAATTTTAATTGGTCTGCAGATCCTAAAGCTAATTTATGGTCAAATACATGATTGAACATAAAAAAAGTGCGAGGGTCTCCAATGAAACCTCCTATAGAATCACCAAATGCTAATGAAAAACCAAAGATTATCCAAATTACAGAAATTACTCCCATCGCAATAAATGATTGCAACATGGTAGAAATAACATTTTTATGATTTACCATACCTCCGTAGAAATATGCCAAACCTGGTGTCATTAATAAGACCAAGCCAGATGCTACCAACATCCACGCGGTATCTCCAGAGTTAATGCCTTCAGTTGGCATAGTTCCAGGAAGATCAGTAAATAAGGCTAAGATTGATAAGGCAATCAACACCAATAAAGGTACCCAAGTTGATTTTGAATTTGTCATAATTTTAAAATTTATAAATGAATACTGTGCCAAATGTAGTTTGTGAATTTGTTGCTTTATTGTCGCCATCTATGAATTGAGCGGTTTTGTAAGCATCTGTTCTTAATTCTGGTTTGATTAATAAATGTCCTTCTGCAGCTGTAAAAGTGGCAGTTAGGGTAAGTGATTTTACATCTGTTCCAGAAGCGTTGCCATCTGCATCTACATAACGTAAACCACGTGCACCTGAAGTGTTGTCAAAAACCTCATATCTTGCTCCTAAACTAAATTTATCTGTAAATGCGTAGTTGCTATATAACGCTACTCCTCCCCAGGTTTTGTTCTTTCCAATATTACCGCCACCTTGGTAATCACCTGATTGAGATCCATATGCTGCATTTAATCCGATGAAATACTTAGAAGTTAGTTGATATGAAGTTGTTAAATCTAATAATTGATATGAGCTTCCATCATTGTCATTTGACTCGTCAGAAGTAATTCCATTTAAATACACATTCCAGCCCTCTTTAGGTGAAATAAAGTACTGTGCAATTAATCCTTTCGAAGAGTTATTGTCATTTAAATTGTCAACATTATTTACAAGTCCAATCATTAAAGAAGATTTATCTGAAAATGCATAGGCTGCTTTTGCTCCAATGTGGTAGAAGGGTCCGTTGTTAAACAAGTTGGATAAGGAATAATTGTAATTTACTGGGGCATCAATTACTTCATAGCCAATATGCGTCCCGAATTGTCCGGCGGTAAAAGTCAATTTATCTGTTGCTTTCCAATTGAAATAAGCTTGCTTGATTGCAATTGCTGAAGTTGCTTTGCCTGATCCTAATGGTCCAATAACGTTTCCATATTGTCCTAAATCTGCATTGGGTCCAAAGGTTAAATCTACTACTACATCAGAACTTTTAGTAGAGTATCCAAATTTTGTTTGAACTAAACCTAAAGAAAATTGACTAGATTTTTGATCAAATGCTCTTTCGTAACCTGAAGCGCCAAGATTGCTTCTGTTTTTAGGGGCATTTCCATTAAATAAGTAATAAGAATCGATGTATCCAGAAAAGGTAAATTTTGAACTTTCTGTTACGGTTTCTTGTCCAAATCCACAAAATGCTAGAAGTGCTAAAACAAGTGTTGTAAAGGACTTTTTCATAGGCGTGTTAATTTTTGTTATAAATGCTTGATTACTTATACAAAGATTAACTACTTTTTTTAATTATCAAAATAAATTGATTAAAATTTAAACCTATTTTTGTTCATTTTGCAAAAAAAATACAAAAATCGGTTAAAAAGTAAACCTAATTTTTACATTTTTGCAAAAATATTATGTTTTGAAGTTGTTTATTGACGGAAGGATTTTATGGATGATAAATTATAAGTTATAAATTCTGGTTTATGATTTATAGATTTTGATTGAAATTAATCGGATAAAAAAAAAAGGCCCAAGAATGAAATCTTGAACCTTCCCTGTTTTTAAAATATTCTCAATACTCTTTTAGCTAATACCTCACATCTCACTCCTCATAATTCATAATTCAGATTTATTCCGCATGCAACCATGCTTTTTTGGCTAAAAGAGTTTCTTTGTCTTCTTCATGGTCCGGATCTGGAACACAACAATCTACCGGACAAACTGCCGCACACTGAGGTTCTTCATGGAAACCAGTACATTCTGTACATTTATCTGGCACGATGTAATAAAATTCATCTGATATGGGTGAGATGGGTTCCTTAGCGTCCATAGCTGATCCATCTTCTAGTTCTACCTCTGTTAATGCTGTTCCGCCAGCCCATGTCCACTCTACTCCTCCTTCATAGATTGCTGTATTTGGGCATTCTGGTTCGCAAGCTCCGCAGTTAATACATTCTTCCGTTATAATAATTGCCATTATTTCAATTAATTTTAAAGAACAATTGTTCTTTGGTGAATAAATGATGTTGCAATTTACGAACAGAATTTTGAATAGTATATATTTTTAGTTGAGTATTGTAAAAAATTTAGAACTTTGTAAACTAATTATTTTAATTAAATGCCAATAAATTCCTTTTTGTCGCTGATTTCTTCATTAAAGCAGTATTTTACTTCTATATCTAATAAAGAAAAAATAGAACTTTTTATAGATAAGTCGAAACAAGAGAACCCTTGGTTTACGCAGGAATTGATTCAGTATTCCATGAATGCAATTGAAAATCAATTTTTTGATGTTGAAAAATGGACAAATTTTTTTGAAGTAGAAGGTATTTCTGAGCCTAAACAACCTAAAAAAATTGGTTTGATTTTGCCTGGTAACTTGCCAGCTGTAGGTTTACATGATGTTTTAATGGTTTTGGCTTCGGGAAACGAATGTTACGTAAAATTGAGTTCCCAAGATCGGGCATTAATGAGTATGTATATTCATGCAATTCAAGAGTTGAGTAGCTTTCCAATTCATATAGTGGATAAAATTTCTCAAATGGATTGTGTAATTGCTACGGGTTCAGATTTTGCAGGGAATTATTTTCAACAATATTTTAAAGATATTCCACATATTATTCGAAAAAATCGTGGAAGTATTGCAGTTTTAAAAGGCGATGAAGAGGAAAATGATTTTCATGGTTTAGCAAAGGATATTTTTACTTATTATGGATTGGGGTGTAGGAATGTGTCTTCTATTTTTGTTCCCAAGGATTTTAATTTGATTCCATTGTTTGATGTTTTAACGACCTATCAATGGGTGATGGAGCATCATAAATATGCTAATAATTATCAATATCAAAAGACTTTGATGCTTTTGAATACTATTCAACATTTTGATTTAGGTAATTTATTAGTTCTTGAAAAACCAGAATTAGTATCTGCCGTTGGTGTGTTGCATCTTCATTATTATGAAAATTTGTCTGAAGTAGAGCACTTAATGACTCAACAGGAAGATAAAATTCAATGTGTAGTTGGGAAAGATTTTATTGATTTTGGTAAAGCTCAGGAGCCTGGTTTAAGCGATTTTGCTGATGGAGTGAATACGTACCAGTGGCTGTTAAATTTGAAAGTTGAAAGTTGAAAAAAATTAACTCTCAACTTTCAACTTTCCACTTCCCAATTATTACCGCCACCGCTGTCCCAATCCCCGCACCTACCAATACATCTATTGGATAATGAGCTCCAAGGTAGACTCTACTGTAGGAAATAAGTGCAGCCCAACTAATCATGGCGTAAAGCCATGGTTTATTTTTTGTTAAAACATAAAAACCGATAGCCAAAGCAAAAGAATTAGCAGCATGTGAGGAGCAAAATCCAAATTGTCCTCCGCAACCATCCGCTAAATGAATCCAAGTCTGAAAGGCAGATTCATGACAAGGTCTTAGTCTTTGAGTCCATGGTTTAAGAATGGAAGAGCAAATTTGATCAGATATTGCAATGGAGGCTAACAAATATAAAATGCCTTTCCAAGCATTTTTTTTAAATTTTTTTATAAGGTGGCCGATCAGCAGCAAATAAAATGGTATCCAAACGTATTTGTTGGACAAAAATACCATAACAGGATCTAATAAATCCGAATGGTGTTGGTTAATCCATTTAAATAATTCCGTATCCCAGTTTGGCCACATTTTTTAAAATTTAAAAACTTCTCTTACACGTTGGATAGTTTTTTGCGCTATAGGTTCAACTTTCTTTTCACCTTCCTCTAATTTTTGTTCAATGATATCAGGGTGATTGATATAGTAATCGAATTTTTCTCTTGCATCTGCAAATCTGCGCAACATCACTTCATGTAGGGCTTGTTTGGCATGTCCATATCCAAAACCTCCAGCTAAATAATTGGCTCTTAAGCTATCAATTTCTTCTTTTGAAGCTATTAAGCTAAATAATTTAAAGGTAATATCATTTTCAGGGTCTTTAGGATCTTCTAAAGGAGTAGTGTCTGTTACAATTTTCTTAATTTGTTTTAATAAGTCCTTCTCAGGTAAAAAGATATCAATATAATTGTTGAGGGACTTACTCATTTTTTGTCCATCCAATCCCGGAATGGTCATCACTTCTTCACTTATTTGAGCCTCAGGTATCACAAAAATATCTTGATTTGCTAATCGGTTTACAGCAGAAGCAATATCACGAGTCATTTCAATATGTTGACGTTGATCTTTTCCTACAGGTACAATATTTGCATCATAAAGCACAATATCTGCTGCTTGTAATACGGGGTAGGTAAAAAGACCCGCATTCACATCAGCTAATTTGCTTGATTTATCTTTAAAACTATGTGCATTAGCCAACATTGGAAAGGGCGTAAAGCAATTTAAATACCACATTAGTTCGGTATGGTAAGCAGCTAATTTTGATTGGCGATAGAAGTAGTTTTTTTCGGTATCAAAGCCAAATGCTAACCAGGCAGCAGCAATGGCAAGGGTATTTTGACGGATGGTTTCTCCGTCTTTCAAACTTGTCAACGTATGTAAATCAGCAATAAATAAAAACGATTCATTGCCTGATTGTTTAGATAATTCAATAGCCGGAACGATTGCGCCTAAGATATTTCCTAAGTGTGGTCTGCCAGACGATTGAATTCCTGTTAATATCCTCATAAAAATTGTCAATAAATTTTACAAAAATCAATAAATTCATTCAAATATCCACTATTTTCTCTATCAAAATCCTAATATTTTTTTTAAATTCGTTATTCGTTCCTTAAATAAAATTTATGTCCATTACATCGGAGCTTTTACGCTTTTTGACTCATTTAAAAGAGAATAACAATCGAGAGTGGTTTGCAGATCATAAAGCTGATTTTCAACAAGTGAAAATTCAGTTTGATGAGTTTGTGGCTTCATTGATTGCTGATTTTTCAACATTTGAAAAGATGGATGGAATTGAGGTGAAGCATTGTGTTTTCCGAATTTACAGAGACGTTCGATTTTCAAAAGATAAGGCACCTTATAAACCATGGTTTTCAGCAGCATTTTCCGAAGGCGGTAAAAATTCTCCTTATATGGATTATTATTTACACATTGAGCCAGGAGATAAATCCTTTCTTGGCGGCGGAATGTATGCCCCAGAACCAGGGCATTTACAGAAGTTTCGACAAGAAATAGATTACAATGGTGATCAGTTAGTTGAATTATTAAACAATCCAAAATTTGCTACAAATTTTGGAAGATTTCAAGGCGAAGCCTTGAAAAAAACACCCAAAGGGTTTTCTGATGATCATCCTCATTTAGAATTATTAAAGCAAAAGCAATTTTTCTTTTGGAAGCACTTTACAGATAAAGAATTATTGGAACCTGATTTTCAAGTAAAGGTTATTGAAAATGCTAAAATTCTTAAACCTGTTTTGGATTTTTTAAATGCTTCCATTTTTGACAAAGCCCCTACTGAATAATATGCAATTTTCTCATTTACACAATCATTCACAGTTTTCTTTACTTGACGGGGCGTCTAAGATTTCTTCCATGTTTAAAAAGGCCAAAGCAGACAATATGCCTGCTGTGGCAATTACTGATCATGGAAATATGTTTGGTGTTTTTCAGTTTGTTTCAGAGGCAGGTAAGCATGGCGTTAAACCGATTGTTGGTTGCGAGTTTTATTTAGTGACAGATCGCCATAAACAATCATTTACAAAGGATCAAAAAGATAAACGTTATCATCAATTGTTTTTGGCTAAAAATGCCGAAGGATACCAAAATCTAGTGAAGCTCTGTTCACTTGGATTTATGGAAGGGATGTATTCCAAATATCCAAGAATTGATAAAGAATTGGTTTTAAAATATCATAAAGGCTTGATTGCTACTACTTGTTGTTTAGGGGCAAGTGTTCCACAAGCAATTTTACGTGATGGAGAAGAAGCAGCCGAAAAGGAATTTAAGTGGTGGTTAGATTTATTTGGAGAGGATTATTATATTGAAGTACAGAATCATTTTATACCTGAACAACAGACGGTTAACGAGGTTTTGTTGAAGTTTGCTAAAAAATATAATGTAAAGGTTATTGCTTCTAATGATTCACATTATTTAGATCAAAAGGATGCCAATGCACATGATATTTTATTGTGTATCAATACGGGTGAAAAGCAGTCAACTCCTACTTATAAAGATGTAGAAAATGATATGGATGTAAAAGGCAGAAGATTTGCCTTTTATAATGATCAATTTTATTTTAAGACTACAGAGGAAATGACTCAACTTTGGTCTCATATTCCTGAAGCGATTGATAATACCAATGAAATTGTAGGGAAAGTTGAAACCTTGGAGTTGAAAAAAGATGTGCTCCTTCCCGCTTTTCAAATACCTACTGATTTTTTGTCTCAAGACGATTATTTAGAATATTTAACTTGGGAAGGTGCAAAAAAACGATACGGTGAAATAGATGACATCAAAGATGAGCGAATCAAATTTGAGTTACATACTATTCGAACCATGGGATTTGCCGGTTATTTCTTAATTGTAGCAGATTTTATCAATGCTGGTAAAGATTTGGGGGTTTATGTGGGTCCAGGACGTGGATCTGCTGCAGGATCTGTTGTGGCCTATTGCTTAGGCATTACCAATATCGATCCTATTAAATATGATTTACTTTTTGAGCGATTCCTAAATCCAGATCGTAAGTCATTACCCGATATTGATACCGATTTTGATGATGAAGGTCGACAAAAAGTAATTGATTATGTCGTTGATAAATATGGCAAAAATCAAGTTGCACATATTGTTACGTATGGTACGATGGCAGCAAAAATGTCGATTAAAGATGTTGCTCGAGTACTTGATTTACCTTTGTCTGATTCGAATGCATTGGCCAAATTAGTTCCAGAAAAGCCAAAGATTTCATTGGAAAGGGTTGTTAATGCTTCATTGACCGGAGATGGTAGTTTATCTGACAAAGAAGGTTTATCGGCTGATGAATTAGAACAAGTAAAGCAATTACGTGAAATCAAAGCACAAGGTGGCCTTGCGAGTCGAGTAATTGAAGAAGCCTTAGTTTTGGAAGGTTCTGTAAGAGGAACAGGAATTCATGCAGCAGGAATTATCATTGCTCCTTCTGACTTAACAGATATTTTACCAGTTGCCACCAATAAAGATGTTAATTTATTGATTACTCAATTTGATGGGGGTGTTATTGAAAATGCAGGTGTAATTAAAATGGACTTTTTGGGATTAAAAACCCTATCTATTTTAAAAGAAGCCGTTCGATTAATTAAAAAGAATCATGGGGTTGAAATTGTATTGGATGATATTCCTTTAGACGATCCAACTACCTATGAATTATATCAGCGAGCAGAAACGAATGGAACGTTTCAATTTGAATCTGCGGGTATGCAAAAGCATTTACGCGATTTGAAACCCGATCGTTTTTCAGATTTAATTGCGATGAATGCTTTGTTCCGTCCAGGCCCAATGGTTTATATACCTAATTACATTGCGCGTAAACATGGTAGAGAGGCCATTGAATACGATTTGCCAGAAATGGAAGAGTATTTGGCAGATACTTATGGAATTACGGTTTACCAAGAACAGGTAATGTTGCTTTCTCAAAAATTGGCAAACTTCACCAAAGGAGATGCTGATGTATTGAGGAAGGCAATGGGTAAAAAAGATAAGGCGACCATTGATAAAATGAAGGGGAAATTTATGGAAGGTGGAGCTTCTAATAATCATCCTGCTGATAAATTAGAAAAAATTTGGACAGATTGGGAAGCCTTTGCTCAATATGCTTTTAATAAATCACACTCAACCTGTTATGCATTTGTTGCCTATCAGACAGGTTACTTAAAAGCCAATTATCCAGCTGAATTTATGGCAGCTGTTTTATCAAATTCCCTCGGAAATATTGATAAAATAACCTTTTTTATGGATGAGTGTAAGCGAATGGGTTTACCATTATTGGTACCGGATGTAAATGAATCGGAAAGGGCTTTTGCTGTTAATAAAAAGGGCCAAATTCGATTTGGATTAGGTGCGATAAAAGGAGTTGGTGAAGGTGCGGTAGATGTAATTGTTGAAGAAAGAAGTAAGAACGGGGAATTTTTAGATATTTTCGATTTCGTATCTCGAGTAAATACTAGAATTGTCAACAAAAAAAACATGGAAAACCTAGCATACGCTGGGGCATTTGATTGTTTTAAAGATATTCCAAGATCAGCTTATTTTACAGTTGATGCTGAAAATGTTTCCTTTTTGGAACGGATTGTTCGATATGCAAGCAAGATGGTTGAGTTAAAAAATACAGCATCTACTTCCCTATTTGGTGATTTGGGCTCAGGTTCAGGATATGATGTTCCAAAGCCTAAAATTCCAATGGGAGAAGCTTGGTCTGTGATGGAACAATTGAAATATGAAAAAGAATTAGTTGGCGTATATATTTCTGGGCATCCATTAGATGAATATAAAGTTGAAATAGCTAGTTTTTGTAATTCTACGGTTTCTCAATTGGAGACTAAACCCAATTCCATGCAATCATTTGCTGGGATTGTAACAAAAGTAAATGTTCGAACCTCTGCCAATGGAAATCAATTTATGATTTTCACCATAGAGGATTTAACCGGATCCTATGAATTTGCATTGTTTTCTAAAGATTACATCGAATTTGAGCGATTTGTAGGAATTGATCGTTTGTTGTTTGTGCAGGGAACCTATAAATCAAAAAATCAATATTCGGATCAAATGACCTTCAAAATTCAATTTATGGAATTATTATCGGAGGTATTGGAAGATCGAACAAAGGAAATTAAACTACGTTTTAATTTAAAAGAATTGGATAAAATTACCTTAGAAACAGTTTCACAAATTTTAGAAGCTCATAAAGGAAATAAAAAGGTAGTTGTAGAAGTATTCGATGAGGAGGAACGATTGCAAATTGATTTTTTAAGTAGAAAGGCACAAGTGAATGTGAAGAAGTCCTTGATAAATGAATTGAATGCTGTGCCCAATGTTGATTTTAAATTAATTTCTAAAAACTAGTGAACTAATTTAAACAATTTAGTGTTTTATCTTAAATTTGGATATTCATAAATAATTATAATAAAATGGGAAATTACGTTGAGGCAACTGATGCCAATTTTCAAGAGTTAATCAGTGGTGACACACCAGTTTTAGTAGATTTTTGGGCAGAATGGTGTGGACCTTGTAAAATGATTGGTCCAATTGTTGAGGAGTTAGCAGGTGATGTAGCAGGAAAAGCAGTTGTGGCTAAAATGAATGTTGATCAAAATTCAAATGTACCTGCATCTTTAGGAATTCGTTCTATTCCTACCTTAATGGTATTTAAAAATGGAGAATTGAAAGAACGTTTAGTGGGTGGAAATATTCCGAAAGCAGTTTTAGCTGAAACTTTATTGAAGCACGCTTAAGATTATTTAATAGCTTGATTTATAGCCTGTAATAATAAATTGCAGGCTATTTTTATTTCATCTAAAGTGATAACCAAAGGAGGAGCTATTCGTAAGGAATTATCGCAAAATAAAAACCAATCGGTAATTAGTCCTAATGAAATTGCTTGGTCAATAATCGCTTTGACCGTTTTGAAATCTTCAAATTCTACCGCCATCATGAGTCCTGAATGACGAATCTCTTTTATTGATGGATGTTTTAATAAATCTAGAAAAAGCGCAGCTTTTTCATTTACTTGTTCAATTAAATTTTCATCAAATAAAATTTCTAAGGTAGCTAATGAGGCGGCACAAGATACGGGATGACCACCAAAAGTTGTGATATGTCCCAATACTGGATTGTAAGTTAGGCAATTCATGATTTCTTTGGGTGCAATGAAGGCTCCTAAAGGCATTCCTCCGCCCATACCTTTTGCTGTTAGCAAAATATCAGGTTCAATTCCTGTTTGTTGAAAGGCCCAAAAAGTGCCAGTTCTACCAAAACCTGTTTGAATTTCATCAATGATTAATAGTGTGCCAGTTTGGGTGCATCTATCACGAAGCGCCTGGAAATAGGATTTTTCTGCAGTTCTGACACCAGCTTCTCCCCCAACAATTTCAATAATTACAGCTGCTGTTTGTTGATTTATTTTGTCTAAATCAGATAAATTACCATGTTGAATATGTTTGATTCCTGGTAATAAAGGACGAAAGCTGTTTTTGAAAAATTCGTCACCTGCCAGAGAAAGTGCTCCTTGAGTAGCACCATGGTATGCATTTTTACAGGCAATAAACTCTGTTTTACCCGTAAACCGTTTGGCTAATTTCATCGCCCCCTCTGTAGCCTCTGTTCCTGAATTGGTAAAATATACCTGATTTAATCTATTAGATTTTGTACTTTCTATTAATCGTTTAGCTAATTGAACTTGAGGGGATTGGATGTATTCTCCATACACCATTAGATGCATGTATTGATCCACTTGATGCTTGATCGCCTCTACCACTTTTGGATGTCGATGGCCTACATTAGAAACCGCTATACCTGATATAAGATCAATATATTTTTTTCCTTTAGCGTCAATTAAAAAGATATGTTCTGCTTTTTTAATTTCCAAAGCCAAAGGGGCGTCAGATGTTTGAGCGAGATGATTTAAGAAAAGCTGTCGAGAAGATATATTCATTTAGTAACAAATTTATTAAATATTGTTAAAAAGCCATTCAAAAGTCGGATTTGAATTTTCATTAGTGAATATTCTTTATATTTGAAATCATTCTTAATACCATGAAGAAATATCTAATCATTACCACTTTATTATTAATGTGTACACCCATTTGGTCCCAAAAAATCACGGGCCAAGTTAAGAATACACAAGGTGAGCCACTACCTTTCGCTACCATTTGGTCTGAAACATCTAATAAAGGAACGAATGCCAATGAAAAAGGGGAATTTGTATTCCAATTAAGTCCGGGAGAACATAAAATTACCTTTAGGTATGTTGGTCATGCTCCCAAAGAAGTATTAGTACGATTAGAAACCAATTCGGAGAAAAATTTACAGATCGTATTAGTCGAACAAATAGTTACTTTATCTGATGTGAAAGTTGGAGGATTAAAGGAGGATCCAGCGATTGGAATGATCCGTCGAATGATCTCGATGGCACCTTTTCATTTAAAGGAAATTACTAGTTATCAAGCCAAAGCCTACATAAAAGGAAATGGAATGATTACATCGATGTCTAAGGTCGTAAAATGGGCAGTTGGAAAACAAATGGAAAAAGATGCGGGTATTAAAGTTGGTTCTATTTATATGTTGGAGGGGGTTAATATAATTAATTATCAAAAACCTAATAAAATTAGGGAAAAAGTGATTTCTAAGCGAAGCAATTTGCCGGTACAACTACAAAATGAAGATGGTATAAATTTACGAGTTGCACAAACAAATTTTTACAGACCACGGGTATGGGGTAATCTTATATCTCCCATTGCGCCAAATGCTTTTCAATTTTATCAATTCAGTTATTTGGGAAGTTTTAAAATAAATGATCTTACAATCAGTAAAATACAAGTAAGGCCAAAGGTTATTTCTAATGAATTATTTGATGGTGTAATAAATATAGTTGAAGACACCTGGTCTATTTACTCCTTTCAACTCGGATATAAAGACTCAAATTCACAATCGAAATTTGAGCAACAGAATGCCTTATTTAATGGAGTTTGGATGCCAATCCAATACAGTGTGCGATCAAATATCGATGTAGTTGGAATTGGTGCAAAGTTTGAATATGTAACCCAGATAAAAGAATACAACATTAAATTGGACCCAAATTTTGTTGTAAAACCTCAGATTATAGAAGAGCGAATAGATAAAACTTTAGCAAAAGAAATTGATAAGGAAAAAATCAAAACGGTAGAGGATGCTAAAAAATCATTTTCAGGAGAAATAACTCGAAAAAAATTAAAAAAGGCTTTAAAGCAATTGGAAAAACAAGAAAAGAAATCAAAAGATACTGTTTCAGCTATTCAATATGCATCTGAATTTGATTTTGAAGTAGATTCTTTGGCAAGTAAGAAGTCTGAAGCATATTGGCAAAGAGAAAGGGAAATACCATTGTCAGATGTAGAAATAAAAGCATATAAAGAAGCAGATAGTCTTTATTTGGCAGGTGCAGAAAAACGAAGAAAGGATTCGATCTCAAATTTGCCAAAATTTAAGTGGTTACAATTATATAGTGGGAAATTGTATGATTACACTAAAAAAGGGATTGGGAAATCATTTCGAATTTCTGGTTTATCCTATGATTTCAATGCTGTGAATGGGAATACATTAACTTACAAGTTGGAATATTTGAACCAATTTGAAAAGCAAAATTCATTTAAAGTTTATAGTGATTTAAAATGGGCTTTGAACCGAGAGGCTATAAATGGCAGTTTGGGGTTATATAGACAATTTCAAAATGGAAGACAAGGATTTGGGTTGAAAATTGGTAATGAATTATTCCAACAGAACAACACCTCACCTATTTCAGATCGTTTGAATAGTTTTTATTCAATCTTGTTAAACAAAAACTATGCCAAATATTATAATAAAGAATATGTAAATCTATCCTATTCAAATAGAATTGTTGCATCAGTTTTATTTTCTGTTGAATCGGAGTATAGAAATAGAAATAATTTATATAATAGTGTTGAACATGGAATTTTCAATAATTCAACAAAGTTTTCTCCCAATTTTGGTGAAAATAATGAAATAGGAAAAACACTTTTTCCGAATGACCAACAAGTAGTATTTAAAGGAAACCTTCAATGGCAACCCAACGCTGTATTCCGGAGATACAATAAATCAGTTTATGTTTCAAATGCTCGCGCAGTTGTTTTTAATTTAGGATTTACGAAATCATTTTTGGATAATCCATTTAGTTCTCTATCCATTACTGCAAAGCAGCAAATTAATTTAAATCGATTAGGAGAATTTAATTATTTTATTGGGTATCATACTTTTTTGCAAAAGCCTGCAAATTTTCTTGATTTTACTCATTTCAAAGGAAATGAAATTTTGTTTTCATCCAATACCGATGAAGGATTTAAAGCATTACCTTATTATCAATTTAGTACTTCAGGTTCGTCATTGAGGGGTCATTTCAAGTGGGAACCTCGAAAGTTGTTATTAACAAGATTTGATATGTTATATATGTATGGGCTCAAAGAGTCGCTTCATTACAATGCACTTTACCTACCTCAAGTTCAACAACAAAAATATTATCAAGAATTTATTTATGGTATAGATGGTATTTTTAAAGTGTTTGGACTTGATTTAGTTTATCCAGTGGGAACATGGGTTCCTGAAAAAATGAAAGTATTAATTAGAGTACCAATTTAATTGTTTATTTGGGTCAAATAACTTATTTTCGTTCTAAATTTTTTTGGAAAAATTCTAATTAATTAATTTTTTAACAAATATCTATGAATTCAATTGTTTACTTGGTTCCTGCTTTTGGTATAGTAGGATTATTGTACACTGCGTGGAAGTTTAGTTGGGTATCCAATCAAAATGCAGGAAATGAAACGATGCAAAAGTTATCTGGCTATATAGCAGATGGTGCAATTGCATTTTTAAAAGCAGAGTGGAAAATTTTAGCATATTTTGCTATTCCAACTGCTATTTTATTAGCATGGTTGGGGAGTCAAGAAGGTGAAGGATTTCATTCCTCTCCATTAATTGCTGTAGCTTTTTTAATTGGTGCTATTTTTTCTGCAACTGCAGGTTATATCGGTATGAAAGTAGCTACAAAAGCTAATGTGAGAACTGCTGAGGCTGCTAGAGGATCCTTGGCAAATGCATTATCAGTTTCATTTACTGGAGGTTCTGTAATGGGAATGGGTGTTGCAGGTTTGGCTATATTAGGACTTGGCGGTTTGTTTATTACATTTTATCAATTATTTGCAGCGGGTCAGGCTTTAACTTCAAATGAAATGAAAACTGCAATAGAAGTATTGGCTGGTTTTTCTTTAGGAGCAGAATCTATTGCTTTATTTGCTCGCGTTGGAGGTGGTATTTATACAAAAGCTGCTGATGTAGGAGCTGATTTAGTTGGAAAAGTTGAAGCAGGTATTCCGGAAGATGATGTTCGTAATCCGGCTACTATTGCTGATAACGTAGGAGATAACGTAGGTGATGTTGCTGGTATGGGTGCTGATTTGTTTGGTTCTTATGTGGCTACCATCTTAGCAACCATGGTATTAGGACAGGAAATTGACGTTTTGGATAATTACGGTGGATTCTCACCCGTTTTATTACCGATGTTGATTGCAGGAGTTGGATTATTGGCTTCTTTAGTTTCAACGTTTTTTGTTCGTATCAAAGGAGAAACATCATCTGTTCAAAATGCGCTTAATATTGGAAATTATGCTTCCATTTTAATCACTTTTGTTGCATCTTATTTCTTAGTAAAAGAAATTTTGCCAGCTAAGTTGGTTTTAAGAGGATTTGAATTCTCATCAATGGATGTATTTTATTCAATTATTGTTGGTTTAGTCGTTGGTACATTGATGTCTATTGTGACTGAATACTACACAGCAATGGGTAAGCGCCCAGTTGATTCAATTGTTCAGAAATCAGGAACTGGTCATGCAACAAATATCATCGGTGGTTTAGCTGTTGGTATGGAGTCTACCGTAATACCAATTTTAGTTTTGGCAGCTGGTATTTTCTTTTCATATAAGTTTGCTGGAATTTATGGTGTTTCCATCGCAGCAGCTGGTATGATGGCTACTACTGCTATGCAGTTAGCGATTGATGCTTTTGGTCCAATTGCCGACAATGCTGGTGGTATCGCAGAAATGTCTCAGTTACCTTCTGAAGTTCGTGAAAGAACAGATAATTTAGATGCTGTTGGAAATACAACTGCAGCAACAGGTAAAGGATTTGCGATTGCATCAGCCGCGCTAACTTCTTTAGCTTTATTTGCTGCTTTTGTGGGTACATCTGGAATTACCAAAATTGATATTTATAAAGCGGATGTTTTAGCAGGATTATTTATTGGCGGTATGATTCCATTTATTTTCTCTGCTCTTTGTATTTCTGCTGTTGGTAAAGCAGCTATGGAAATGGTGAATGAGGTTCGTCGTCAGTTCAGAGAAATTCCAGGAATTATGGAATTTAAAGCTGAACCAGAATATGAAAAATGTGTTGCTATTTCAACAGAGGCTTCTATTCGTCAAATGATTTTACCAGGTGCAATTGCTCTTATAGTTCCTGTAATTGTAGGATTCACAATGGGTCCAGAGGTATTAGGAGGTTTATTAGCAGGTGTAACTGTTTCAGGTGTGTTGATGGGTATTTTTCAATCAAATGCTGGTGGTGCATGGGACAATGCTAAGAAATCATTTGAAAAAGGTGTTTTAATTGATGGTCAAACTTACAAGAAAGGTTCAGATCCTCATAAAGCAGCTGTTACTGGAGATACAGTTGGTGATCCATTTAAAGATACATCAGGACCATCAATGAATATCTTGATTAAATTAATGTCTATTGTTTCTTTGGTGATTGCACCTTACATAGCAGTTAAAGATGCCTCTACTGCAAAAGTAGAAAAGGCTCCAATTGTTAAATCAATTGTTATTGCAAAGAAATAACTTTCCATTCAGTACAAAAAAAATAACCACCTTTTCAGGTGGTTATTTTTTTTTGTCTCTATCAGAATAAACCCTTTGAAATTAAGCGGTTAATTTACCTCTTAATGCTCTTGGGATATCGATAGTTGCAACTGGATTGCTTGGTGGATTTAAAATCTCACAGCCTTCAACAGTTAATTTGTTTACTTTTACAGTCTGACCTAAGTCTAAACCTGAAATATCAGCTGTTACAAAATCTGGAATGTTTTCAGCTAAACCTTTCAAAGATACTTTACGTAATTTTTGTACCATTTTCCCCCCTTTAATAACACCAGGTGAGTTTCCAATAATTTTGATTGGTACATCAATTTTGATTGGCTTATCAGCAATGATTTCCAAAAAGTCAACATGAAGAATCATTTCATTTACTGGATGAAATTGAGCATCCTTTAAAATAGCACGATAGATATCACCTTCAATGTTTAATTCTACTTCGTGAACTTCTGGAGTATACAATAAATCACGGAACAAAATCATAGGAACAGCAAAGTGAATTTGCTCTTTTCCACCATATAAAACACATGGAGCTAATGCTTCTGTACGTAAATCTTTTGCACTTTTCGTGCCTAGAGTTGATCTTTTGTAACCTACAACCTCTAATTTTTTCATTTTTTTGTTGTTTGTGTTTTTAGTCTTTCGCCTGGGCTATCCCCTAAAAACGGTTAAATTAATATTTTATAAATAATGAACTGATAGATTCGTGATCTCTAATTCTTCCGATTGCTTTTGCAAATAATTCAGCAACAGAAAGAACTTTAATTTTATCGCAAGTTTGCTTTTGTGGAATTGTGTCAGTTACCAACAATTCTGTTAAAACTGAATTTGAGATATTTTCATAGGCATTACCTGACAATACAGGGTGAGTTACTACTGCACGAACAGATTTTGCACCTTTATCCATGATTAATTGAGCAGCTTTACATAAAGTTCCACCCGTATCAATTAAATCATCAACTAAAATGACATCAGCACCTTCTACATTACCAATTAATTGCATGGATGCAACTTCATTAGCACGTTTACGGTGTTTGTCACATATAACCATTTCTGCATTGAAGAATTTAGCCATATTTCTTGTTCGAACTACTCCACCTACATCTGGTGAGGCAAAAACAATATTTTCTAAATTCAAAGATTTTAAATAAGGGACAAAAATAGCATTTCCTTCTAAGTGATCTACAGGGAAATCCATAAATCCTTGAATTTGGCCAGCATGCAAATCGATGGTCATTAAACGATCAGCACCAGCCGCAGTTAATAAGTTTGCTATTAATTTTGCACCAATACCAACTCTTGGGCGATCTTTACGATCTTGACGAGAATATCCAAAATAAGGAATCACTGCCGTCACATAATGTGCAGAGGCTCTTCTTGCAGCATCAATCATCAACAATAATTCCATCAAATTATCTGCTGAAGGAAATGTTGATTGAATAATGAACACATCACAACCACGTACTGATTCATCAAAACTTGGTGACATTTCTCCATCAGAGAAACGCAAAGTTGAAACAGCACCTAAGTCCTTACCATAATATTTTGCAATATCTTTAGCTAAATATTGTGAGGCAGAACCAGAGAAAATTTTAACAGCATTAATTGCGGCCATGATTTTGTATTTACTTCGGGTTTGAAAGAAATAAGGCGCAAAATTACAAATTTCACGCCTTATGTACAAATTTTATTTAACGGATGCTCTAATAATGTTTAGGGCACCACCTGCTTTAAACCATTCTATTTGCTGTGCATTATACGAATGATTTACCAGGAATGATTCTTTAGAACCATCTTTGTGAGTCAATTCAATTGTTAATGCTTTATCAGGTGCAAATCCTTGCAATCCTAAAATGCTGAATGAATCATCTTCTTGGATTTTATCATAATCAGCCTCATTTGCAAATGTTAAGGCTAACATCCCTTGTTTTTTCAAGTTAGTCTCATGAATACGAGCAAAAGATTTTACTAAAACAGCACGCACTCCTAAATGACGTGGTTCCATAGCTGCATGCTCTCTAGATGAACCTTCACCATAATTAGTGTCTCCTACTACGATTGTTCCAATCCCAGCAGCTTTATATGCTCTTTGAGTAGCCGGTACAGCTCCATATTCACCTGTTAATTGATTTTTTACATTATCTGTCTTTTCATTGAAAAAGTTAACAGCACCAATTAACATATTATTAGATATGTTGTCTAAGTGTCCACGATATTTCAACCAAGGACCAGCCATGGAAATATGATCTGTCGTACATTTTCCTTTTGCTTTAATCAGTAATTTAAGTCCGGTTAGGTCAGTACCTTCCCAAGCAGCAAAAGGATCTAGTAATTGTAGTCGATCTGAGGTTGGAGATACTTTTACCTGAACAGAAGAACCATCTTCTGCTGGTGCTTGATAGCCTGCATCTTCTGCTGCAAATCCTTGTTTTGGTAATTCGTCACCACTAGGAGCCTCCAATTTCACTTGTTCTCCTTTTTCATTTGTAAGTGTATCAGTAATTGGGTTGAAAGTTAAATCTCCTGCAATTGCTAAAGCTGTAACTAATTCAGGTGAGGCTACAAAAGCATAGGTATTAGGGTTTCCATCTGCTCTTTTAGCAAAGTTTCTATTGAAGGAGTGAACGATTGTATTCTTTTCACCTTTTTCTGCACCCGGACGTGCCCACTGACCGATACAAGGTCCACAGGCATTTGAGAACACCGTAGCTCCAATTGTATTAAATGTGTCAATTAAACCATCTCTTTCAATGGTATATCTAACTAACTCAGATCCTGGAGTAATTGTAAATTGTGCCTTAGTTTTTAAACCTTTTGCTGCAACTTGTTTAGCTAAAGAAGCTGCGCGCGCGATATCTTCATAGGAAGAGTTCGTACAAGAACCTATTAATCCTACTTCTACTTTAGTTGGCCAACCATTTTTCTCAGCCAGTTCTTTCATTTTTGAAATAGGAGTAGCTAAATCTGGTGTAAATGGACCATTTAAATGTGGTTCCAAAGTATCTAAATCGATTTCAATAACTTGATCGAAATACGCTTCTGGATTTGCATAAACTTCTGGGTCTGCAGTTAGGTGCTCTTTTACACCGTTTGCCAAAGCTGCAACATCTGCTCTACCAGTTGATTCTAAGTAACGAGCCATCGAATCATCATAGCCAAATGTTGATGTTGTAGCACCAATTTCAGCTCCCATGTTACAAATTGTACCTTTACCAGTACAAGACATCGAAGTTGCTCCTTCTCCAAAATATTCAACTACACATCCTGTTCCACCTTTAACGGTTAAAATACCAGCAACTTTCAAGATGACATCCTTCGCTGAGGTCCAACCATTTAATTTACCTTTTAATTTTACTCCGATTAATTTTGGAAATTTAAGCTCCCATGCCAATCCTGCCATTACATCACATGCATCAGCTCCACCAACACCAATCGCAATCATTCCTAAACCACCAGCATTTACCGTATGAGAGTCTGTACCTATCATCATTCCACCTGGAAATGCGTAGTTTTCTAATACCACTTGGTGAATTATACCAGCTCCTGGTTTCCAAAATCCTATGCCATACTTATCAGAAACGGATGATAAAAATTCATAAACTTCTTTATTTTTATCTACAGCTACCGCTAAATCAGTATTTGAGCTTACTTTAGCCTCGATTAAGTGATCACAATGAACAGTGGATGGTACTGCTACTTTTGGGCGTCCTGCTTGCATGAATTGCAACAAGGCCATTTGAGCTGTTGCATCTTGCATGGCAACTCTGTCTGGCGCAAAATCAACATATGAGGCACCTCTTGCATAAGATGAAGAAGCTGTCCCCTCCCAAAGGTGACTGTAAAGAATCTTTTCAGTTAAAGTAAGCGGTTTACCCACAAGCTTTCTAGCAGCTTCTATTCTAGCGGGCATTCTTTCATAAACCGCTTTAATCATTTCAATGTCAAAGGCCATGAGAAAAATTGTTTTTATAAAATTGTCCGCAAAAATAATAGATTCTTGGCAAATTTTGACTTTTTTTGTGCATATTTCTCTAAGTTTTTATTAGAAATTACCGCTTGAAAAAAATATACTTCCTTTTTTTGTTCAGTTTTAGCCTTTTGCCAAACATTACTCTTTTTTCTCAAAAAGCTTTGGCAGATTCGGTGTTTAAAATTATTTGTAAAAATGCTCCTTATAAATCCTCTCAATTAAAAAATTATACTTTCAGAGCTGAAATTTTAGAAAAAGGTCGATTTAATCATTTGATAGAAATTGGACAAAATAGATTAGCTAAATCAGAGGGTATACGTGAGAATTATTGGTATGGTCAAAAATCAACGAATAATGTCACTATCAAATCGCTTAATCAAACCAATCAACAAGTTGAAAAGCTTGAATTGTTTAATAAAAAAAATGGTAAACCAAGCACCTTTTTTTGGCCCGATTTATATCAGGATTTAGTGGGTCCATCTTGTGTGTCACCATTTAATTATTACTCCGAATATTATTATCAAACTACCTATCAAAAAGACACTTTAATTCAAAATCAGCCATGTTTTGTTTTTGAATTTATTCCAAAATTTAATACGGATCGACTCTTTCAGGGGCAATTTATAATTTCAGAAACTGGATTTTTAGTTTTTTTTAATGCCAAAGTATCTTCAGATGCAATTGATTATCAAATTCAATTGAATTATCAATTTGCCTTAAACAAATGGTTGCCTAAAGAAGCGTTTTTTAGGGTTTTGGGTGGCGTTTTAGGAAATAACGGTGAATTTGAAATTCAAGAAAAAGTAATTTCACCCATAGAAGAAAGCATGGGGGCTAAAATTACTGATGAACCTAAGGGATTTATTGAAAAATTAAATATAGCTGAGCGAGTTTTTAATGAAATTTTTGTCTCCCAACTTTTAGGAACCCTTCACGATTCAATGATTCAAAAGTGGAAACAACGATTAGAAACGGGTGTTGTAACCATTGATTCAATCACTTTGGCTCCAAATTTTGTACAATACAATACTGTAAATGATTTGTTTTTTTTACGTGATGGAAAAAATAGTGATCAAATCGTTGATTACGACGATTTGACAAAAACTAAATTAAAATATCATCATTTTATATTTAGTAAATCTTTCTATTTTGGTAATCGCCAAAAGGACTTCTACCCTTTTGAAATATATTATAAATCTCCTGTTTTTGATGCTAATTTTAATACAGTTGAAGGTTTTGTTGCCGCAACTGGTTTAGTTTTTAGGAAGCGTTGGGAGCGTTACCGATTTGTGGAACTTGAAGCCATGGGACGACGTTCCTATGGACTCAATAGAAATACGGGATATTTAAAATTACGATACAAAACAGATAATTTCGATATAAGTTTAACTGGCGGTGATTATGTACAGCAGTACAATTCTGAAATAAGTATTTCTCCCGAAATGAATTCACTTTCTACTTTATTGTTGAAAAATAATCCAATGAAAATTTATCGAAAGGAATTTTTGAACTTTCATTTAAATAAAAAATTCAGTAGTAAATTTTTCTTTAAATCTTGGATTGAATATGCCACTCGTAGTCAAATGGATAATATTTCGGACTATTATTGGATTAATTATTTAGGTAGAAATTTTACGTCCAACAATCCAACAAATAGTGAATATTCAAAAGAGGGATTTGCAAGTCATGATGCTTTTACAGCTACTTTACATTTTGGATTTAGACCTTTTTTAAATTATACCTTCATCAATAATGAAAGAAAAGTAGAATTAGGTTCATCTCCCCTATTATTATTTAAGTATCGAGGTGGTATCCCTAATATCTACCATTCAGTAACCCAATTCCATCATGTGGAATTCTCCTATATCCATAATGTCGAGTTTTCACCTTGGATAAAAACCGGTCTTCAAATTAATTCCGGTACTTTTATTGGAAATTCTCCGGATTATTTCATCGACTTTAAACATTTTAATGGAAATTATAACTTGTTATTAACAGGCGAAAGTTTAGCCTCCCATCGATTAGTAGGTTATTATCAAAATATTACCTCAGGAGCAAATCAGCGGTTGAATTTAGGGCATTATACCTATAGTACAGGTGGTGCCTATTTGGAGGCATTGACCATCTCTCAATTTTCAAATTTATGGTTGAAACCTTTATTAGGAACTAAAAAAGCTTATGTTAAAGAGTTATTAATTGCAAATTTTGTTTACATTAAAAATCAACATTTGATTTATAATGAGCTTGGTTATGGTTTAGATGGAGTATTTAAAGTTTTTCGCCTCGAGGGAATAGCAAGCTTTACCAATGGGAGCTTTAATTACGTAGGATTACGTGTAAACATCAATTCGAGAATTCGAATTGGAAATGTTATTGATTAATCATCAAATTGATATTTTTAATTCTTTACCAAAAAAATCCTTGCATTTCCTTAATTAGACTTATATTTGAAGTCCCGTTTGATTTTTTTTTGAAAACTTTAGGAATGGCAAAGAATTTAGTAATAGTTGAGTCACCAGCAAAAGCAAAAACCATTGAAGGTTATTTGGGGCCAGATTTCGTTGTAAAATCCTCCTTTGGTCATGTTCGTGACTTACCTACAAAGGGTGATAAGGCCATAGATGTTGAAAATGACTTTACGCCTACTTATGTTATTTCACCAGATAAAACTAAAGTAATTAATGAGCTTAAATCATTGGCGAAATCTTCAGAAGAAGTTTGGTTGGCAACTGACGACGACCGTGAGGGAGAATCCATTTCTTGGCATTTAAAAGAGGCACTTGGATTAAAAGGTGAAACAAAACGAATTGTATTTAGAGAAATTACTAAATCGGCTATACAAAATGCTATACAGCATCCAAGATCAATAGACATGGATTTGGTTAATGCTCAACAAGCTCGACGAATCATGGACCGTTTAATTGGCTTTGAATTATCCCCTATTTTGTGGTCAAAGGTTCAGCGTGGTTTGTCCGCAGGAAGAGTTCAATCTGTTGCTGTACGTTTAATAGTTGAAAGAGAAAAAGAAATTGAAGCTTTTGTGCCTAAAGGAAGTTTTAAGATTTCTGCAATATTTAATTTACCAGGAGGAAAATTATTGAAAGCGGAATTACCTAAAAATTTTGAAACGGAAAAAGAGGCTCATCAATTTTTAGAGGCATGTATATCTGCAGATTTTTCAATTAAATCCTTAGAAACTAAACCTGCCAAAAAATCTCCAGCACCTCCATTTACGACCTCTACTTTACAACAAGAGGCATCAAGAAAGTTAGGTTTTGCTGTTGCAACGACTATGTCTGTTGCTCAAAAATTATATGAATCTGGGCGTATTTCCTATATGAGAACAGACTCAACGAGCCTTTCGCAAGAAGCTCGAGAAAAAGCAAAAATGGCTATTCAATCTGCTTATGGTCCAAATTTTCATCATGAAAGGCAATATAAAACAAAAAACGAATCAGCTCAAGAAGCTCACGAAGCAATTAGACCAACTGATTTTCAGGTAAATACCATTTCGGGTGATGCCAGAGAAAAAAAGTTGTATGAATTAATTTGGAAGAGAGCCATCGCTTCTCAAATGGCTGAAGCAAAAATTGAACGTACAGTTGCTCAAATAGGAATTTCTACTTCCAATGAAATTTTAATTGCATCCGGTGAAGTAATTGCCTTTGAAGGTTTTTTGAAAGTGTATCTTGAAGGAAAAGATGAAGAGGAAGAGGATGAAAATCAAGATATGTTACCCCCATTAACTGTTGGGCAGATTTTAGAACTTAATGAATTAAAAGCTCTAGAACGATTTACTCGTCCTGCAGCTAGATATACTGAAGCTAGTTTAGTTAAGGCTTTGGAAGAAAAAGGAATTGGTCGACCTTCAACCTATGCCCCAACCATTTCTACCATTATAAAAAGAGCATATGTGGTTAAGGAAGATAGAAATGGGAAAGAAAGAAGTGTTAAATCTTTGATACTTAAAAATAATGAAATAAAGTCTTTGCAAACAACTGAGACTTTTGGTGCTGAAAAGGCAAAATTGTTTCCAACTCATATAGGAAGTTTAGTTACAGATTTTTTAGTTGATAATTTCGATAATGTTGTAGATTATAAATTCACCGCTGATATGGAGGATGAATTTGATAACATTGCTAAAGGGAAATTATCTTGGACACAAATGATGAAAAACTTTTATCAAGATTTTCATCAAACAATTTTAGATAGTAAATCGGTTTCACGAAGTAGTGTGGGTGGAGGTAGAGAATTAGGAATAGATCCTAAAACAGGGAAACCAGTTTCTGTTAGAATTGGAAAATTTGGACCATTTATTCAAATCGGAGAAGCAGGAGGCGATGAAAAGCCGGAATTTGTCAATTTAGATAAAAATCATTCTGTAAATTCCATAACATTTGAAGAGGCTCTACAAATTATTAATAGACCCCGATTACCAAGAGAAATAGGAATTTATCAAGACGCTCCACTTGTAATCGGTGCTGGTAAATTAGGCCCATATATTAAGTTTAATGGAGCTTTTACAAGTTTACCTGAAACGTACGATCCGTTTACAATAGAATTAAATGAAGCCGTTGAAGTCTTAAATGCTGCAGCAAAAGCTGCAGAGGCAGAAGGGCTTGGTTATTTTGAAAATGAAATTATTTCAACAGGCAAAGGTAGATTTGGTCCTTATGTTAAACATTCAGGAAAATATTATTCCTTAGGGAAAGGCGATTCCTTGTCTTCTATCACCTTAGAAAAAGCAATTGAAATAATTCAGGCCAAAAGAAATTTAGAAGCAAATAAATTTTTAAAAGAATTTCCAGAAAATAATTCTGTAAAGGTTGTGAATGGAATGTATGGGCCATATATCCAAATAGGAAAAAGAAATATTAAGATTCCCAAAGGAACGGATCCTAATGAATTAACTTTAGAAGATTGTATTAAATTGGGAGATGAAGCTCCTGTTAAAAAGAAAAAATAGTAGCGAAATGGGACAAATTATTGATGGCAAAATGGTTGCCGAATCGATGAAAACGGCAATTGCAGAGGAGGTAAAAGAATTAATAGCTTCTGGAAAGCGAGCTCCTCATTTAGTAGCTATTTTAGTAGGAAATAATGGTGCTTCAGAAACTTATGTAGCCAACAAAGTTAAATCTTGTGAGGAATTAGGATTCGCTTCTACCCTATTAAGATTTCCTCCATCCATTACAGAAAATGAATTATTAAAGGCCGTTGAAGAGGTAAATAATAATCCTGAAATGGATGGCTTAATTGTTCAACTTCCTTTGCCAGATCATATAAACCCTGATAAAGTTATGGAAACAATCCATCCTTCAAAAGATGTTGATGGTTTTCATCCAATTAATATAGGACGGATGGCAAAAGGCTTGCCTGCATTTATATCAGCGACACCTCAAGGTGTTTTAGATTTATTGGCTTATTACAAAATCGAAACAGCTGGAAAACATTGTGTTGTGGTAGGTCGTAGTCAAATCGTTGGATTACCTATGTCAATTTTGATGCAAAGAAATCACCCTGTTGGTAATTGTACCGTTACTTTGACTCATTCTAGAACGAGGAATTTAGAAGAAATTTGTTCACAAGCAGATATAATCATAGCGGCATTAGGTAAACCTGAATTTATAAAAGCAGCGCATGTAAAACCTGGTGCAGTAATTATTGATGTAGGTTTAACTCGTGTTGAAGATTCATCAAAAAAATCAGGTTTTTCCTTAAAGGGCGATGTTGATTTTGATGATGTTTTTGAAAAATGCTCCTACATTACACCAGTTCCCAAAGGTGTCGGCCCAATGACAATTGTATCTTTAATGAAAAATACCTTGCTTTCGGCTAAAGGTTTAATTTATCCTAATGAAGTTTAAGGATGTTAGATAATTTTGAAATTGTACCCTACCGAAATGAATTTAAAGAAGACTTTAAATCATTGAATGTCGAGTGGATTTCAAATTTTTTTAAAATGGAAGCCTCTGATTTTAAAGCTTTGGATCATCCGGAAGATTATATATTAGATGGTGGAGGATTTATTTTCGTAGCCTTGGTAAATAATAAAGCAGTAGGTGTTTGTGCATTAATCAAAATGCATAATTGCTCATTTGATTTTGAATTAGCTAAAATGGCAGTTTCACCTAATTTTCAAGGAAATAAAATAGGATATTTACTAGCCAAAGAAGCCATAGAAAAGGCCAAAAGCCTTGAGGCAAAATCGATTTATTTAGAGAGTAATTCCTTATTAGCTTCGGCTATTAATTTATACAAGAAACTTGGATTTATTGAGGTAAAAGGATACCCATCTCCATATGATCGAGTAGATATCCAAATGTCTTTATCTCTTATTTAAAATGAAATCGGTGGAAAACACCCAAGGGTAATTTTCTGCCTGATTGATCAGGAATAAACAATTCTCCACTATCTGCATTTTCTTGCTTACCAAATATCGAGTCAATTAAGTTTTGTATGATAAGTGTTGAAAATCCCATCGAATAAAGATTCGATAGCACCAGATGTTCTTCAGGATATAGAATTTCTTTCACAGATTGTAATAAATCATCTATTTGCTCCTCTAAAATCCATTTTTCTCCGTCAGGTCCTCTTCCATATGCTGGTGGATCCAATAAGACTCCTTGGTAAAAATTCCCTCTTCTTGCTTCTCTTTTAACAAATTTTAGTGCATCTTCTGCCATCCATCGGATGCCATCTAATTTAGATTGTTCCATATTCTCTCTAGCCCACGATAATACGGGTTTAACGGAGTCAACATGTGTGACATCTGCCCCAGCCTGTTTACAAGCTAAACTAGCCCCACCAGTGTAAGCAAATAGATTTAAAAACTTCGGTTTAGGTACATTAAAAGTTGGGATTTCTTTTGCCAAATATTCCCAGTTAGAGGCTTGCTCTGGAAACAAACCTACATGCTTAAAGGATGATAATGATATTTTGAATTGCAAATCTAATTGCTCAGAATGGTAATTAATAAACCATTTGTCTGGAACTTGTTTTTTTGCAATCCAAGTTCCTTTGTCTTGGCTTCCTTTTTCCTTCTTAAAATAAGCATCTGCTAATTTCTCCCATTCATTTTCAGATAAATGTCTTTGCCAAACTGCTTGTGGTTCTGGTCTTCGAACGATATATTTTCCGAATTGTTCTAACTTTTCAAAATTCCCAGAATCGATTAACTGGTAACTTTTACCCCAAAACAATGGACACTCAATAGCAATGTTTGAATTTGTTGACATTTATTTGATATCGACTTTGTTTAAATAAAATACATTTCGTTTTCCCTCCTCTTCATTGGAAATTGTTTGGAATCCACTAGCTAAAAAATAATTGCCAAACCAATAATTTAGTTGCGTTTTACTAGATTTTTTCACCCGATCACCATCAATGGATAAATCAATTGTTTTAACTTCTTCTTTTTCAGATTCTCCATCTAAAGAAATAATCTTGGAAATAATTTGTTCATTTAAGGCAAAGGAAAGAATCAGCTGATTGTCATTTATATTGGCTTTTATTTTCTCAGTTAATTTATCTTCCTTGGAGTTTTTTAAATCGATACTTTTATCCCATAAGAGGTTTCCATCCTTGTCGAATGCTACAATAATTGCGTGGGTGTACACCCAACCATCAAATTGTTGTTGATTTCCATAATAGCCATATCCTCGGTATCCCCATGGGCTGTAATAACTTGAAAAGGGTGAATAAAGTCCATAATAACCATATCCCCAACGGTATGGATTATATAAACTAGACCATGGTGAATAAAAACTGTACGGATTTAAAGCATAACCAGGTATTGTATATCCGCCATACAAGGTTCCATATGGATTAAATGCGGAATTTGCATATTTGTAATCAGCATAAAAGGATTCTGCAATTGCATAATAATTATCTCCTTCCTTAATTATATCATGAACGATTAATCGATAGTCTAGGCGTAAATCTTCTCCTTTTTCTTCTTTATTTCTAATCTTTTTTTCCTGTTTTTCTTTTTGTTTTTCTCCAAGAAAATTAAAGAAATTTTTAAATTTAGTAAAGCTGTAAAATTTTGAATTTTGTAAATTTCCATCCATAAAAGAACTGAAATATATACCTTGCGAAGTTGGTCCCTTATTAGATCCAATAGAATTTTTATGGCCGTATGTTCCAACTACCACTTGAAGGGAATCATTTATTTGTGTGGACTTAGCATTCATCATTGCGTACTCTTCATTGGGCTCCATTGTAATTTGATTATACTGATTTCCCTCCTCGTCGAAAGAACGAACAATTAATTGATAATTTTTGGGTTTATTACCTGATGCATAAGTAATGTTAACTAATTGTTGAAGGGTATCAATATCCATGGCTTGAATTTCAGATTGTCCCTTTACAACAGAAGGCAATATTCTTGTAGATTTTTGGGCTAAGTTGGTAAATAATACCATTGGTTGAGAATTAATAATTCCACCAATGAAAACAGAATTATTTAAGACCTTAAAGTTGGAAATCTCCATTCGATCAACTGAGTAGATTTGATATTTTTCAAATTTACCATTCAGTAAATTGATTCGGAAAACAGCATATGCATTGCTTTTAAATCTGCTGAATAGTAAATGAACGAATTTTCCGTCATAACTATGAGTAACATAATCAAAATTTGCATCAACAGTACCATTTAAAGTCCAATTTTGATGAAAATTACGATCCAATTTTGCAATTTGAAAGTCAGTTTTGCTTGTTTGGGTTAAAATAATTAACCCATTTTCTCTTAATGGAATATTGAATATTGCAGCATCAATAGATTTCACAGGGATTTCTAATCTATTCGGATTTTGGGCTTGCAGCACAATACTATTTAAGCAAAATAAAATGCTTAAAATTAAGAGAGAAAATTTCAAATGTTTCATGGTTATTATTGACTTAAACTTAAAATAATATCAAATTCAGATTTGGAAACCGGTGTGACAGATAATCTAGATTGTTTAATTAATGCCAAATTTTCTAATCTTGAATCAGATTTCATCTGTTTCAATGTTACCGTTTTATTCAGTTTCTGAACAGGTTTAAATTCAACAACTACCCATCTTTCATCTTCTGTGGTTGGATCTTGATAAAATTCTTTTACCACCTCCGCTATCCCAACTATCTCTAATCCCTCATTTGAATGATAAAAAAAAGCCCAATCTCCAACTTTCATCGTTTTTAGATTGTTTCTTGCTTGGTAATTTCTAACCCCATCCCAAACTGATATACCCTCTTTAACGAATTGATCCCAAGAATATTTGAATGGTTCCGATTTAATTAACCAATAATTCATAATTAAGGAAATTTAGGAAATTTAGAAAAATCAGGTTTACGTTTTTCTATAAAAGCATTTTTACCTTCTTTTGCTTCATCAGATAGGTAATATAACAAAGTTGCATTGCCAGCTAATTCTTGAATACCAGCTTGACCATCTAATTCTGCATTAAATGCGGATTTTAACATTCGTAAAGCGATAGGTGATTTGTCTAGCATTTTTTCACACCACTCTACCGTTGTTTTTTCTAAATCTTCAAGTGGAACTACTTTATTCACCAATCCCATGTCTAATGCTTCTTGCGCATTGTATTGATCACATAAATACCATATTTCCCTAGCCTTTTTTTGACCTACCACACGAGCTAAATATGAAGCGCCAAATCCACCGTCAAAAGAACCAACAATAGGTCCTGTTTGACCAAATCTTGCATTTTCCGCAGCTATGGAAAGGTCACAAATAACATGCAATACATGTCCTCCGCCTATTGCCCATCCAGCAACCATGGCTACAACTGGTTTAGGAATCGAACGGATTTGACGTTGAAAATCTAAAACATTTAAACGAGGTACTGCATCTTTTCCTACATACCCTCCATGACCTCTTACGCTTTGGTCACCACCGCTACAAAATGCTCTTCCTCCTTCTCCCGTTAAAATAATTGCTCCAATAGATGGTTCTTGTCTGCAATATTCCATTGCTTCAGACATTTCTTTTACCGTTTGTGGTGTAAAAGCATTGTGCTTGTGCGGTCTATTTATAGATATTTTTGCTATTCCTTTATATTGGCTGAAAATAATTTCCTCAAAATCTTTGATCTTTTCCCACGCAAAATTTGTGTTCATATTTTTATATTTTAATCTTTTTAAATATTTTTTTTTTACTTACATGCCCAAATCAACAACTCACAACTCACAACTCATAACTCAGAATTAACAAACCACAATTAACAATTTACAATTCACTATTAACAATTTACAATTTATCATGATACTCCACCTCCCAGGTATGATCAGCCAACAAAAGTACTTTGGCTAAATATTTACTATATTTCATTGATTTCCCCCATTCCTCAGGACTAATCAAGGACAATAAATCGCTTCCATCTTCTTTTTCATATAAATAATATGTTTGATTGATAATTGGTTCAAACCCAATTGCAGCATCATAAATTCGCTCAGAAATTTCTTTTCTTTCAGCTAATAATTTGGCTTGCTTGGCCAAAACTTCCATTTGTTCATATAACTGATTCATTTGACGATCAGTTTGTTGTCGCATGGCTAATACAGAACGTCCTTTTGCTTTGCCCAAATCTTCGGGTTTTATTACTGCAGAACCAGCCGTATGGGCATAGGGTAACAGTCCAGGATTTGCAGCAACTTTTTCTGGATTAATTGGGTTCAAAAAAGGATCTTCAGATGATTTAGAATCACTCACGTTGAAATCTTTTATTTTTCCACGAAATTATGGAATGTTTGGTTAATTTTGATAGTTTTTATGAATTATGCGCTCAATTTCTTTTCAAAATTTAAACAATTTCATTCCTCAAACTGTTTTTGAAGAAAAGGTGCTTCAATTTTCTCAAAAATGGTACAATGGAACTTCTGATTTTCGATTTTTTACTTCAGGATCTACCGGGCAACCAAAAGAAATAATTTTAAGTCGAGAACAATTAGAAATCTCAGCAAATCAAACCATTAATTGGCTTAAATTAAAAGTAAATGATACTGTTTTAATCAACCTTCCTCCCGACTATATTGCTGGTGCCATGTTATTGGTTAGGGCCTTTGTTGCCAAAATGAATATTGTTTTAATTGAGCCAGCTCAAGATTTATCTAAGTCGATTCAACAAATTGACCAATCAATTCACTTGGTATCATTTGTGCCTAATCAATGGAAAATAATACTTAAAGATTTGGATGATTTTTCCTTAAATAAAATTTTCCAAAACGCTAAAGGCGTTTTGATTGGCGGGGCAAATCTCGATTCTTACACTAAATCCTTGACTAATAAGCGATGTCATTTTCCTGTTTTTTTAACTTATGGTATGACTGAAACTGTTTCACACATTGCTTATCAAGTGATAAGTCAGGAACCAACTGAATATTTACAAACACTTCCTGGAGTTGAAATTTCTAAGTCAACCAAGGGTAATTTAAATATTAGTGCGCCTAATACACTTTATCAATCAATTGAAACACAAGATTTAGTTGAAATTATTTCTCCCCAAACTTTTAAAATAGTTGGAAGATCTAATAGAATTATTAATTCGTCAGGTTTAAAGATAAATCCAGTGGAAATTGAACAAATTCTTTTAGCTTTTTTCACTTCAAACCATATATTTAATGATTTTTTTGTTGCAGGTATTCCGGATGATTTTTTTGGAGAACTTGTATGTATCTTTGTGGAAGGAAAAATAGCTTTTGATTTGAATCAGATCAACAGCTTTTTAGAAAAGCAAATCCCTAAAAATAAATTACCCAAAAGATTAGTGATTGTCGGTCATTTTAATAAAACTTCATCTGGTAAAATAGACCAAATTAAAACCATTCAAAACGTAATCGGCTAAATGAATACACTTAATTTATATTATGAAAGTCCGCAGGATGTACCTTCTCCATATCATTTTGAATCAAAAATGGTCATTCATTTAGAGGGTAATCAAAGAGGTGCTATTTCTGTTGAAGTTCAGTACATTGACCGAGAGGATTTTTCGAAAGAGGAATTACAAGCGGAAGGGTTACAAGTTGAAAATCAATGGAATTGGGAAGGCTTTTTGCCAAATGTATGGGTTAATCGATTAAAAACGCAATTTGGTGATTATTTAAAAGGAGAAGCAAGCCCAAAGGCGCATGAACCTTTCATTGGTATTGAGGATGAAAAAGGCAACTTTTTTAAACCAAAAAATAAATTAGATCAGGAAGATATTTTTATTCAAGAATTTATGCAAGCAATTCTTGAGTTGTCTGAAAAGGAATTTCCCTTGTATTTAGGTTTTCAATTTAATCACCAATTCAAAGGTTGGTTATTAGTTGAAGGAGAAATGTCTTTTGCAAATCGTAAGTTTAATTACATAGTGAATAGCGATGAATCTAGGATTTTAGAAATACCATTTGAATCGATACAGGATTTGATGAATGATTTATTTATTGGTGAATTTATAGCTGATAAAGCTGTTGAATCACTTAAAAATAAAGAATCTTTCGCCGTTTTTCCTGGAGATGGTTATTGGTATGTTGCTGGAAATAGTTGGAAAAAACCGAATGGAAATCATCAATATTTTGCAAATTTAGAATCAAGTTTAAATCAATTATTCGATTAAAATGGAAGCACTTTCAATTCAAACGGAAAATCAAATTCTTGAAGTTATCAATTTGCAAAAAAATGCAGTAGACCGTTTACGAAATTCGTCAGTTTCTGAAAGAATTTCGAAATTAAAGCAATTGAAAGAATACGTTCTTTCTCATCAAGAAGAAATTTGCCAGGCTATGTATGCCGATTTCAAAAAACCAGCATCGGAGGTCTTGGTAGCTGAGGTTTTTGGAATAAAACATGAAATAAATCAAACGATTTCTTCATTAAAGCGATGGATGGAGCCAGAAAGAGTTTCTGCGCCATTGTTTTTATTGGGAACGCAAGGATATATTCAAAAGGAATCGAAAGGTAACACCTTAATTATCGCACCGTGGAATTATCCATTAAACCTTTGTATTTGTCCACTCGTTTTGGCAATTGCAGCTGGTAATACAGCGATTCTTAAACCATCAGAAATGACACCCAATGTTTCAGCTTTCATAAAAAAGATGATTACTTCTTTGTTTGATAAAAGTGAGGTTTATGTTTTTGAAGGAAATGCAGAAGTCTCAAGTTTTCTATTAGAACAAAAATTTGACCATATTTTTTTTACTGGTAGCCCTGTTATCGGTAAAAAAATTATGGAAGCAGCATCTAAGAATTTATGTTCTGTTACTTTGGAATTAGGTGGAAAATCTCCAGCAATTATTGATTCAACTGTTGATTTAGTAAGTGTTGCTAAAAAAATTGTTTGGGGTAAATTCTTTAATAATGGGCAAACTTGTATCGCTCCAGATTATTTATATATTCATAAAGCAATTTATTTGAAGTTTTTGGAGGCATTGAAGCAGGAAATTGTTAACAGTTTTGGAGAAAATGCTCAAACATCGTCTGATTATTGTAGAATTGTCAATAGAAGACATTATGATCGTCTGTTGCTTTTATTAGAAGATGCTATTGGTAAAGGTGCTAATGTATATTTTGGAGGTAATTCGGATGAAGTAGATCATTTCATATCACCTACAATTATTACTGATTTAACGAAAGAGATGCAAATTATGAAGGATGAGATTTTTGGTCCCATTTTGCCAATCCTTCCATTCACTAGTCAAGAAGATGTTGTTAACATGATAAATGAAGGTGAAAAACCATTGGCATTATATGTTTTTTCAAAAGATAAAGAATTTGAAACCTTTGTATTAAATCATACAAGTTCCGGAAGTGCAGTTGTTAATGATTGTTTGATTCAGTTTGGACATCCTAATTTACCTTTTGGGGGGGTTAATCATTCAGGAATTGGGAAAAGTTCGGGCTATTTTGGATTTTTAGAATTTTCTAATCAAAAATCTGTTTTAGTTCAGAAAACAAATCTTCTAAAAATTATTTATCCACCTTACACGACAAAAGTGAAGTGGTTGATAAATCAAATGGTTCAATGGTTGTAAGGATATTTGTTTTTTTATTTGTTATCAGTTGCCTTGTTTCTTGTAAACCTAAAGAAGAAAGCAAGGGAGATGAAATTCCAACTGCTAAAATTTTTTCTAATCCCTTAGATTTAGAGAAACAAATTGTTTACTTAAGTTCTCTAATCGATGAAAATCCGCAACCTCAATTGCTTTTTTATCGTGCACGGGCTTATTTTTTAACTCATCAATATCACTTTGCTAAAATTGATTTAGATCAACTATTTAATAAAACGAATGAAATTAATGATGAATATATCTTACTTAATGCTTGGTTAAATGTAAGATTGGGGAATTTAGACAAAGCACAGGAATTATTGAATTTATCTAATTTTTCAAGATATAAAGCAACAGATAATTTGCCAATTTTCTTTGAATTATATGTTAATAAACGATTGTTTACAGCTGCTACAAGCACCTTTAATTTAATGAAAAAGGACAATTTGAAGTTAAGTGATGAATTCTCAACAATTGCTAAATCAATTCTTACAGCAGATTCTACTCAATTGCCAAGTTATTTTTCCAAACATAGAATCAATGATTATCAAAATGATTTTGTGGCTAAAGCTTATTTGAAATTTGCGTTAAATTCTGCATCTCCATTAGATTATCAAAAAGTATGTTTGGATCTTTTGAAACATTACCCCTTTGATTCATTTTATTTAATTAATTGGGCAAAATTTTTAGTAAAAATGAAAAAGAATGATCAGGCTGAGAAAGTATTCAATAAAGCAGTTCAATTGTTGCCCGAAAATTCCAATTTTTATTTTGATTTTGGTGAATTTTATTATTTAAATCACAATTATAGTAGAGCTTATTTCTTTTTGGACCATTTGACACATGAAAATATAAAATTTGCTGAAGCTCAATATATAAAAGCATGTTGCTTGTTTTTTCAAGGTAAAAAAAATGAAGCCAAAAAAATAATGGATGACTTTGGGAAAAGATATCCTAAACAGCAAGGCTTAGTTACAAAATTTTATAAAAATTATTTTTTCAAATCAGATTCTACAACCTTTGAACCAGACACATTATTACAAGTAAATCAATAATTAATACGGTATATTTTGTACCTTTGCACAAATTTTTTTAGAATGATTAAAATTTCTTTTCCTGACGGACAAGTTCGAGAGTATGAAAAGGGGATTTCCCCTATGGAAATTGCTTTATCTATTTCAGAAGGATTGGCTCGTAATGTATTATCTGCCAAAGTTAACAATGTGGTTGTTGATGCTTCATCAAAAATCAATGAAGATGCCAGTTTACAATTATTGACTTGGAACGATGAAGATGGTAAAAAGACTTATTGGCATTCATCTGCCCATTTAATGGCGGAAGCTATTGAGGCTTTATACCCAGGTACAAAATTCGGTATTGGTCCAGCAATTGAAAACGGATTTTACTATGATATCGATTTAGGTGGAAAGGAATTTGGTTCAGATCAATTTAAAGAAATTGAAGATAAGATGATCGAATTGGCTAAAGCCAAAAATGAATATAAGAGATCTGAGGTTTCGAAAAAAGAGGCAATTGCCTATTTTCAGGAAAAAGGTGATGAATATAAATTGGAGCTTCTTGAAGGCTTAGAAGATGGTTCAATTACCTTTTATCAGCAAGGAAACTTTACTGATTTATGCAAAGGACCACATATCCCTCAAACAGGTTTAATTAAATCTGTAAAGTTATTGAGTGTTGCGGGAGCATATTGGAGAGGCGATGAAACTCGAAAACAAATGACTCGTATTTATGCAATTACTTTTCCAAAAGCGAAGGAATTGGAGGAGTATTTGTTTTTATTAGAAGAGGCAAAAAAGCGAGATCATAGAAAATTAGGAAAAGAATTAGAATTATTTGCTTTTTCAGAAAAAGTGGGAATGGGTTTACCTCTTTGGTTACCAAAGGGAACTTTATTGCGTGAACGTCTTGAAAATTTCTTACGTAGAGCGCAAATAAGAGCGGGTTACTCCCCTGTCGTTACGCCTCATATTGCTAGTAAAGAATTGTATGTAACCTCTGGTCATTACGCAAAATATGGTAAAGATGCTTTTCAACCAATAAAAACACCAGAAGAAGGTGAAGAGTTTTTCTTAAAACCAATGAATTGCCCGCATCATTGTGAAATTTATAAAACTAAACCAAGAAGTTATAAAGATCTTCCACTTCGGTTGGCAGAATTTGGAACAGTTTATCGTTACGAGCAACATGGAGAATTGCATGGTTTAACTCGTGTTCGTGGATTTACTCAAGATGATGCTCATATATTTTGTCGCCCTGATCAAGTTGAAGGTGAATTTATGAAGGTTATCGATTTAGTCTTATATGTATTTAAAGCGCTTGGTTTTTCAGAATACAGTGCTCAAATTTCATTGAGAGATAAGGAAAATCGTGACAAGTATATAGGTTCAGATGAGGATTGGGATAAAGCGGAAGCCTCTATTATCCGTTCAGCAGAAGAGAAAGGATTGCCAACTGTAGTTGAGTATGGTGAAGCAGCCTTTTATGGTCCTAAATTGGATTTCATGGTGAAAGACGCTTTAGGTAGAAAATGGCAATTAGGAACTATTCAAGTTGATTACCAATTACCTCAGCGATTTGAATTAGAATATACAGGATCTGATAATTTAAAACATCGACCTGTAATGATTCATAGAGCCCCTTTTGGTTCCTTAGAACGCTTTGTAGCAATACTAATTGAGAATACTGGTGGAAATTTCCCTTTATGGTTATCTCCAGATCAATTGGCAGTTTTACCAATTTCTGAAAAGTATGAAGATTACGCCAATGAGTTATTTTTGCGATTACAGGAAAAAGATTTAAGAGGTTATGTAGATCATCGTGATGAGAAAATTGGTAGAAAAATTCGGGATGCGGAAGTTCATAAAGTACCATTCATGATTATTGTTGGAGAAAAAGAACAGGCCGAAGGATTAGTGAGTGTCCGAAAGAAAGGACACGGAGATTTAGGTTCAATGACATTAGACGCATTCATGGAGCTTGCGCAAGAAGAAATTCATCAATTAACTTTTAATTATCAACGATAAGGATAGATTATCAGTAAATTGGAACTAAATTTTTGCAAAAACGTTAATTTTATTATAGATTTCGAATTACAAACAATTTAATAATTTAAAATATGGCTTTACGCCCAAACAACAATTACAGAGGACCTAAACGTGAAGAAGATCTGCACAGAATAAATCAAAATATTCGTGGGGTTAATGAAGTACGTTTAGTAGGTGAAAATGTAGAGCAAGGAGTTGTCTCTATTGCAAAAGCATTAGCTATTGCAGAAGAACAAGGGCTCGACTTAGTAGAAATTTCTCCCAATGCCGTACCTCCAGTTTGTAAAGTTATCGATTATGCTAAGTTTAAGTATGATCAAAAGAAAAAACAAAAGGAAATTAAAGCTAATGCGACAAAAACAGTAATTAAAGAGATTCGTTTCGGTCCGAATACAGATGACCATGATTTTAATTTTAAATTAAAACATGCCGTTAATTTCTTGAAAGAAGGTGCTAAGGTAAAGGCTTACGTTCATTTTGTAGGACGTACAATTGTTTTCAAAGACAGAGGTGAAATGTTATTATTAAATTTTGCCAAAGGACTTGAAGAAGTTGGTAAACCAGACGATATGCCAAAATTAGAAGGAAAGCGTATGTCTATCATCTTCTCCCCTAAAGCTAGTAAAAAATAATAATCAACTATATGGAATGTGCAGGTAATTTACTACCTTTGCATTCCGAATTTAAAATTTAATTTTTAACAGAATGCCAAAAATTAAAAGTAACTCTGGAGCGAAGAAGCGTTTCAAAGTAACAGGAACTGGTAAAATTAAGCGTAAACACGCTTTTCATAGCCATATCCTGACCAAGAAAACAACTAAACAAAAGCGTAATTTAGTTCACGCAACGTTAGTTTCTCCGGCAGACAAAGACCGTGTAAACGTATTATTAGGTCTAGCGTAAGCCAATTTAGTTATTGTTCAACCTGATGTAGGCTAAAGTTTTCGAAAGAAACGCCTCATGTCAAAAAACAAAAAGTTATGCCAAGAAGTGTCAATCACGTTGCCTCAAGAGCAAGAAGAAAAAAAATCCTAAAGCTTGCAAAAGGCTTTTATGGTCGCGGTAAGAATGTTTGGACCGTTGCCAAAAACAAAATCGAGAAAGGTTTGCAATATGCATACCGTGATCGTAAAGTAAAGAAAAGAGATTTCCGCGGTTTATGGATTCAACGTATCAATGCCGCAGTTCGCCAAGAAGGTCTATCCTATTCTGCATTTATGGGTAAATACAATAAATCAGGTATGACGATGAACAGAAAAGTTCTTGCTGATTTAGCGATGAACCATCCTGAAGCCTTCAAGGCAATTATAAAGAAAATAGCTTAAGCTTTTAAAGTCCCGGAAACGGGACTTTTTTTTTATCTTTGTAGTATGATGAATACTTCCCTAAATAGTTTAAAAGAAAATATCAAGCCGCTACAAGCGCAATTATTAGCTCATCCAATTAATCATTTTTTAAATGATTATGAAGATCTTAAGCGGTTTATGCAATTCCACTCATTTGCGGTTTGGGATTTTATGAGCTTAGTAAAAAAACTCCAAGTAGAGTTTACTTGTACAACTTTACCATGGAGACCAATTGGTAATCCTCAAATACGCCGATTGATAAATGAAATTGTATTTGGAGAAGAATCTGATGTAGATCAATTCGGGAGGCCAATAAGTCATTTTGAATTGTATTTAGAAGCTATGCAGGCTTTAAAAATTCCTGTTTTGAATGAATTGAATAGTTTACTTCAGGCAAATACATTACAAGAAGTTGTTTATCAAATTGATAAATTCGATTTAGACATTCGTTTAAAGCAATTTTTGAATTTTACTTTTCAATCTATTGAGCATAAAAAGATTCACGAAATAGCAGCTATATTTACCTTTGGAAGAGAAGATTTGATTCCCTCTATGTTTACAAAGATTGTGAATCATTTAAAAAACGATTCCTCTAAACAAATTGATACGTTGATTTATTACCTTGATCGACACATTGAAGTAGATGGGGATTCTCATTCGCATTTAGCTTATGAAATGATTGAAGAATTGTGTGGAACAGACCAAATAAAATGGACGGAAGCTGAAAATGCTGCAAAGGAGGCTTTGCATTACCGTATTTTACTTTGGGATTCAATTGTAGATCAATAAATGAACCTGCCTATTTACCTTGATTATGCTTCAACAACACCTGTGCATGACTCAGTAATAGAGGCTATGAATTTGTATTTAACTAAAGAATTTGGTAATTCTGGTTCACAACAACATATTTACGGTTGGAAAGCAGAAGAGGCAATTGAAGCTTCTCGATCAAAAATTTCAAATTATTTTAAAGTAAATAATAAACAAATTGTTTTTACCTCAGGGGCTACAGAAAGCAACAATATTGCTATTCAAGGGTATTTGAGAAATTTTAATAAACCTGGTCATTTAATTACTTCTCAAACTGAACATAAATCTGTTATAGAAGTTTTTAAGGAATATGAAAAACTGGGTTGGGAAGTTACCTACCTTAAGCCTAATGAGTTTGGAGTGCTTGATTTAATTGAAATAGAAAATTCTTTTAAAGAAAATACTCGATTAATCTCAATTATGTGGGTTAATAATGAGACTGGGTATATTCAACCTATCGAACAAATCAAAGAAATTGCTGAGCAAAAACAAGTAATTTTTCATTCGGATGCAACTCAAGCCTTAGGTAAATTGGATTTACCTAAGTTCGCTCTACCTGATTTATTGAGTTTTTCTGCACATAAAATTTATGGACCTAAAGGAATTGGAGGACTAGTAATCAATAATGAAAAAATTAAATTGTATCCTTTAATTTTTGGTGGGAATCAAGAAAGAGGCTTGCGATCTGGAACCTTACCTACTCAACAAATAGTTGGAATGTCAAAGGCATTTGATTTAATACCAGATTTACTTGAAAAGAGAATTTTCTATTCCGAATGGAAAGGAAAAATTGAATCGTTATTAGTCAATTCTTTTAATAATAATATCATCATTCATTCAACTCAAGAAGGTGTTCCTAGTATTTTGAATTTCTCATGTTCAAAAATAGATTGGGAAGAATTATTTTTAATGTTGTCTTCCATAGCAATTTCCAATGGTTCAGCTTGTAATGCAAGATCAAAAAATCCAAGCCATGTGTTAAAAGCCATGGGTTTATCAGATGACTTGTCCTTGGCAAGTGTTCGTTTGAGCATGGGTTTTATGAATACTGCTGAAGAAATGGAGTTTGTTTTAAGTTATTTAGAAAAGCAATTAGGTTCATATTATGAAAGAATGGGTTGAAATTGTTGACAGATTAAATACAGCATTTCCTCTTAATTTACCAATGGCATTAGCTACGGTTATTCAAGTAGAAGGTTCAACTTATCGAAGAGTTGGGGCAAGAATGTTGATTTTTGAAGATGGTAATTGGATAGGAAGTATTAGCGGCGGATGTCTAGAGGGTGATATGCTTAAAAAGGCACGTTTGGCTATTCATAGTCAAGAAATAAAGATAGTAACCTATGATACACGCGATGAGGATCCATTCGCATTAGGTATTGGATTAGGATGCAATGGTAAAATAGATATAATAATTGATCCAAATCTTAATCGAATCCTTCAATTTAAGAATATCTTAGAACAAGCTCTTCACTCAGAAGATGGATTGTTGATTAAAAGTTCTTGGGATTTGGAGAACAACGAATTTTCTTCAATTGAAATTATAAATCAAACGGATTCATCGCTTACATTACAATGGCAGCCATCAAATATATCTTTAATAGAGAAAATTCCTCCACAACCAAGAATTTGGATATTTGGCAATCAATTTGATTCACATAGTTTGATCAGAATTAGTCATCAATTAGCTTGGAAAATTCATTGGGTTGGGAATGTTTTAAAAATGAAAGACACCATTAAAAATTTGTGTCTATCGTGTTATGATTGGCAAGATGAAAAAACCATTCAATCTGGTGATTATGTTGTTTGCATGACCCATGATATAGATCGAGATCTTTTGATTTGTCAAGAGCTTGTTCAACAGCCTCAAATTTCTTATTGGGGTATTTTGGGTCCTCAAAAACGATTGGAAAAAATTAAAGATAAGTTATCTGAAGTTAATTGTTTTCTACCTCATAATATTCATTCTCCAATTGGTTTAGATTTGGGTGCTGAGGGTCCTGATGAAATTGCCATATCAATTATTTCAGAAATAATTGCTTTTAAAAATAATAGAAATGCACAGCCATTAAAAAATCGAAAAGGTACAATTCATTAAAAATAAAAAATCCTGGGGAAACCCAGGATTTTTAACTTTCAATTCCTCACTTTCAACTTTCAACTTACTTCACTTCTTCAAAAGATACGTCTTCTGCATTATCCGTTCCATTAGTATTAGTTTCAGCTTGTCCGGCTTCTCCACCCTGATTTCCTGCAGCATACATTTCTTGCGAAGCAGCTTGCCATGCACCATTAAGTTTTTCAACTCCTGCATCAATTGCGGCTAAATCTTGAGAACTATGTGCAGCTTTCAATTCAGTTAAAGCAGCTTCTATGGCCGATTTGTTACCATCTGATAATTTATCGCCATATTCTTTTAACTGTTTTTCTGATTGGAAAATTAATGAATCTGCCTGATTGATTTTTTCTACTTTTTCTTTTTCAATTTTATCGGCAGCTTCATTTGCTTTTGCCTCATTACGCATTTTTTCGATTTCAGCATCTGTTAAACCACTTGAAGCTTCAATTCTAATTTTCTGCTCTTTACCTGTACCTTTATCTTTTGCTGATACATTTAAAATACCGTTTGCATCAATATCAAATGTTACTTCGATTTGAGGTACTCCTCTTGGTGCAGATGGAATACCATCTAAGTGGAAGCGACCCAATGAACGATTGTCTTTAGCCATCGGACGTTCTCCTTGTAAAATATTTAATTCTACGGATGGTTGATTATCAGCAGCTGTTGAGAATACTTCCGATTTTTTGGTTGGAATGGTTGTATTCGCATCAATTAATTTAGTAAATACTCCTCCCATTGTTTCGATACCCAATGATAATGGAGTAACATCTAACAACAATACATCTTTTACCTCTCCTGTCAATACCCCACCTTGTATGGCTGCACCGATTGCTACTACTTCATCTGGATTTACTCCTTTTGATGGTTTCTTTCCAAAGAATTTTTCAACTTCTTCAGCAATCTTTGGAATACGTGTAGATCCACCTACCAAGATTACCTCATCAATATCTGAATTTGTATATCCAGCATTCTTCATTGCACGACGGCATGGTTCTAAGGTTCTTTGAATCAATGAGTCAGCTAATTGCTCAAATTTTGCACGAGTCAATGAACGAACCAAGTGTTTTGGAATACCGTTTACTGGCATGATATATGGCAAATTGATTTCTGTAGAAGCACCTGAAGATAATTCAATTTTAGCTTTTTCTGCAGCTTCTTTCAAACGCTGTAAAGCCATTGGGTCTTTACGTAGATCAATACCTTCATCAGTGATAAATTCTTGTGCTAACCAATCAATGATTACTTGATCAAAATCATCACCACCTAAGTGCGTATCCCCATCAGTTGATTTTACTTCGAAAACGCCATCACCTAATTCTAATATGGATACGTCGAAAGTACCACCTCCTAAGTCGAATACAGCAATTTTCATGTCTTTACCTTGCTTATCTACACCATAAGCTAAAGCTGCTGCAGTTGGTTCGTTGATAATACGTTTTACTTCCAAACCAGCAATTTGTCCCGCTTCTTTTGTTGCCTGGCGCTCTGCATCGTTAAAATAAGCAGGTACTGTGATAACAGCTTCGGTAACCGTTTGTCCTAAGTAGTCTTCAGCTGTTTGCTTCATCTTTGTTAAGATTTGAGCTGAAATTTCTTGAGGTGTATATAAACGATCTCCAATTTTAACACGTGGAGTATCGTTGTTTCCTTGTTCAACGTTGTAAGAAATTGTTTTCAATTCTGATCCTACTTCAGAATATTTTTTACCCATAAATCTCTTTACAGATGAAATTGTATTTTGCGGATTGGTGATTGCTTGTCTTTTAGCTGGATCACCTACTTTACGCTCGCCATTTTCCAAAAACGCTACAATTGAAGGCGTTGTTCTTCTTCCCTCTGAGTTTGCAATAACTACAGCTTCATTACCTTCCATTACGGCCACACATGAGTTGGTGGTTCCTAAGTCAATTCCAATAATTTTTCCCATGATTAAAAATAAATTTTTGAATAACCTATTATCAATTCAAATGCCATTATATAAGGTTGGCTTAAATGCTGACATATTGTCATTTTGGCGTATAAAATCTTTTTAAAAGCTTAAAATAGTCAGTTGAATTAACTAAATTGCATGATAAATTTATTCCATTATGTCACATCCAACAGACTTTAATTGGGTTGAAACATCCGAGCCTCATCGTAAAAGAACCCGAGAAATCATTAAAAAATATCCAGAAGTTAAAAAATTAATTGGAAAGAATCCGAATACTTTTTGGTGGATCTTAGCCTGTGTTGGTGCTCAGGTAGCGGTTGCTTATATATTAAAGGATCAATCTTGGTGGATCATCATTGCAGCAGCTTGGATTTTTGGTGCATTTCCTACCCATACCCTATTTGTATGTATTCATGAAGCATCTCATAATTTAATATTTAAGAAAAATTCATGGAATGTATTTGCTGGTATCATTGCCAATTTCCCTTCCTTAGCTCCTACGGCAATTTCTTTTAAAAATTACCATTTGAAACATCATGCTTTTCAAGGTGTACATGAATTAGATGCCGATTTACCTGATTATTGGGAAGCGAAATTAATTAATAACTATTTCATTGGAAAAGCCATTTGGTTGTTATTGTATCCCTTCTTTCAAGCTATTCGTACCATTCGTTGTATTGAATTGGCAGTCATAGATCGTTGGGTTGTTTTGAATATTGTTTGCCAATTGGCTTTTGATGCAGCAGTGGTTTATTTTTGGGGATGGCCGGCTCTTGCTTATTTAGGCTTAAGTTTTTTGTTTTCAGTAGGTTTTCATCCGCTTGGTGCACGTTGGATCCAAGAACATTATTTAGTTTTGGATAAAAATCAGGAAACATTTAGCTATTATGGACCATTAAATGGGATTAATATGAATGTGGGTTTTCATAATGAACACCATGATATGCCTTCTGTACCTTGGAATAATTTACCAAAATTAAAGGCAATGGCTCCTGAATTCTATGATAATTTGAAATACCATACCTCTTTTGTGAAATTATTTTTCACCTTTTTATTTCAACAAGAAATTGGCTTATTCAGCAGAATTGCTCGTAAAGAGCGTGGTGGTGTACCCTTGACAGATAAATCGACACCAGATATTGAAATGAATTAAGCTGAAAGTGGAAAGTGGAAAGTTGAAAAAATATAAAACTTTCCACTTTCAACTTTCAACTCTCCACTTTCCACTACATTGTTTAGTTTTCAATTATTACCTCAATTTTAGGTCCTTCTAAAATATTAATATTCGTACCTTGCTTATTTACAATTACTTCTAATTGAGTCTCTCTGAAGTTAATTTTAAAAGAGTATGAGTTCCAATGACTTGGCAAAAATGGTCTAAAATGTAATTGGTTATTTTTTACTTTCATTCCTCCAAATCCTTTCACAATCGACATCCAAGTTCCTGCCATAGAAGTAATATGGCAGCCATCCTCGGTATCATTATTATAATCATCCAAATCTAATCGAGCTGCACGATTATAAAATTCGTATGACTTTTCTTCCTTTCCCAATTTGGCAGCTAAAATGCTGTGTACACAAGGGCTTAAAGATGATTCATGTACCGTTAAAGGTTCATAGAAATCGAAATTTCTTTCGATTTCTTCTTTTGTGAAATCCTCTTCAAAAAAGTAAATTCCTTGTAATACATCGGCTTGTTTAATGTAACAAGAGCGTAAGATTCTATCCCAAGACCAATTTTGGTTAATCGGACGTTGACTACTAGGAATATCTTTAACAGGAATTAACTCTTTGTCTAAAAATCCATCTTGCTGCAAATAAATTCCTTTTTTGTCATCTTTAGGAAAATACATATTTGCAATGATGTGCTGGAAAACCTTTACCTCCGCATCCGTAAAATTGGTATCTCCTATTTTTATAGCCGCATCTGTTGGGAATTCCTTTAGAATTTCTTGTTGAACCTCTAAAGTATATTTTAAACACCAAGTTGCGATATAATTGGTATACCAATTGTTATTAACATTATTTTCATATTCATTTGGACCTGTAACACCTAGCATGACATACTTTTGTTTGTCTTCAGACCAATTTACACGTTGAGCCCAGAATCTTGCGATGCCAACCAAAACCTCCCAACCATAATCTACCAAATGCTTTCGGTCTCCGGTGTAGTCTACATAATCCTTAATAGCATAGGCAATGGCACCATTACGATGGATTTCTTCAAAAGTAATTTCCCACTCATTATGACATTCCTCACCATTCATCGTAACCATTGGATAGAGCGCAGCACCTTTTGAAAATCCTAATTTTTCTGCATTTTCAATCGCACGATCTAATTGTTTCCAACGGTATATCAATAGATTTTTTGCTACTTTTTGAGGTGCAGTGGCCAAATAAAATGGCACACAATAGGCTTCGGTATCCCAATAAGTTGATCCTCCATATTTTTCACCTGTAAATCCTTTGGGTCCAATATTTAATCGTTCATCTTCGCCAGTATAGGTTTGGTTTAATTGAAATATGTTAAAACGAATTCCTTGTTGAGCTGCAATATCTCCTTCAATGATGATGTCGTTGATTGACCATTTTTTGCCCCATGCTTGAGATTGTTCACGAACCATTTGATCAAATCCTTTTTGGGAAATTCGATTCAAATAGGTTGCACCTATGGATTCAAATGAAGACGGTTTGTGGTTTTCAGAAGAAAGATTTACTGCAAATTTTTGAATACATAACTCATCCCCTTGTTGTAAGGAAAAATTATATTTTAAGCCAGTGTATTTTGCTTGACTGATTTTTTCTGGACTTGTCGTTTGAATTTGTTGGTTTAACTTTACAACAATTTGTTGACCTGTGTAAACTTCAAAACCAGTTTTAAGCGTTTTTGACCATACATATGAACTGTTTTCACCGAATCCAGTTTTTATTTCTTCCCAAAATTTTTCGCCATAATTGGAATCTTTATTTGAAATATCTCCATCAATAAAGCAATTGACTTGAACATGCTGAGAATTGAAATTTTCAGCAATTAAGGTAAATGAATAGGCACCAGACTCATCATCGGCCATTGAATTTAATCGAGTCGAATGAATGCTAATTATTTTTCCATCCTTTAACTCAATTTTACATTTTCTATAGAGTAAACCATCTTTCATGTTTAACTCTCTATAAAATTCATGAACCTTTGCGGTATGTAAATCGATTATTTGATCATCGATTTGAATTTCTAATCCTACCCAATTTGCAGCGTTTAAAACTTTTGCGAAATATTCAGGGTATCCGTTTTTCCACCAGCCCACTCTTGTTTTATCTGGATAATAAACTCCAGCAACGTAATTTCCTTGAAGCGTTTTACCTGTATAAGTTTCTTCAAATCCACCTCTTTGACCCATTCGTCCATTTCCTAAAGAAAAAACAGACTCGGTAATTTCATTATATTCAGGATGGAAATTTTCTTCGATGATTTTCCATTCATCATGCTTAAGGTATTGTTTCACTCTAATAATTTTTTTTGTTGGCTTATGTAATTTTCAAAAATACGATGAATCGATTTAATTCAAAAAGAGTGCTAAACTGTTTTTTTTTAAAACGTTAATAAGGAATCAGGCTTTACATTTATAAATGTTGAAATCACTTTATCTGCTTCAAAAAGGACGGATGCTTCCCCTATCCCAATTGCCTTCATGCCTCCTTTTTTAGCGGCCTCTACACCTGCTTGTGCGTCTTCAAATACAATACATTCTTCTGGGGCAACTCCTAAAGCTTGAGCACCTTTTAAAAACACTTCCGGATCAGGTTTACTCTTTGACACATGATTTCCATCTATTATGGCATCAAACCATTTAATTAAACCTGTTTTTTCTAAAATAATTTGAGCATTTTTTGAGGCCGAACCTAAGGCAATTAAATATCCTTGTTGTTTTAATTGATCAAGAAATTCGCTTACTCCTGGAAGTATTTCGTTTGGATTCATAGATGAAATTAAATCTAAGTAATGATCATTTTTTTCTGTTAACCATTTCGATTTATCTTCCTCACTTGCATGTACTCCTGCCCAAGCTAAAATTCTATCAAGTGATTCAACACGAGATACCCCTTTAAGCTGTTCATTTTGTTCCTCTGTTAATTGATATCCAAAGTTTAGACCTAATTGTCTCCATGCTTTAAAGTGATAAATTGCTGTATCTACCAAAACGCCATCTAAATCAAAAAGACATGCTTTATATTTCATCTATTTTTACTTTTAAATTTTTATCGAAACACAAAAGTATTATTTTTACGGAATCCAAAAAAGGATTAAAAACAGTGCTATACTGTTTAATTTGACCTCTTATGTTAAATTGTAAAAAATATTGTATTATCGCCTTCCTCTTTTGTTTATTAATAAAAGATCAGCACTTATTTTCAACTAATATGCCTTCTAGTACGACTCATAAATTTGTTGTTTATCAAATGATGTTTCACCTTTGGGGAAACCAAAATACTGTTTTAAAAGAAAATGGCTCCCTACAAGAGAATGGTGTAACAAAATTCAGTGATATTTCGAGTAAAGCTTTAAAAGCATTGAAGAAAAAAGGTTTTACTCATATTTATGCTACCGGCTTATTGGAACATGCTACAATGGAAGATATGTCACAATATGGCTCTCCTTTAGATCATCCAGATGTTGTCAAGGGAAGATGTGGTTCCCCTTTTGCAATTAAAGATTATTACGATGTAAATCCATTTTTTGCCAATCAACCACAAAATAGAGGGTCGGAATTTCAGGATATGCTTGATCGTATCCATAAAGAGGGCTTAAAACTCATCATTGATTTCGTACCCAATCATCTTGCTAGAAATTATTATTCAGATCAAAAACCTAAAAATGTTAAGGATTTTGGTGTTTCTGATGACAAATCAAAATCGTTTGATCCTCAGAACAATTTTTATTATTTACCTGGTACGCAATTTAGCATTCCTGATGGAGTCAATTCTCCTGTAAAATCTACAATTAATTATGTAGAAATTCCTGCCAAGGTGAGTGGAAATAATGTATTTAATGCAAAACCTTCCATAAACGATTGGTTTGAAACGGTTAAACTTAATTATGGTGTTGATCTTCAACAAAATAATACCACTTATTTCAATCCTATTCCTGATACGTGGAAAAAAATGACGGATGTGTTGACCTTTTGGACCGAAAAAGGTGTTGATGGTTTTCGATGTGACATGGCAGAAATGGTTCCGGTTGAGTTTTGGAACTATGCCATATCAAAAACAAAATCTTTAAATTCAAATTTAATCTTCGTTGCTGAAATTTATCAACCAGCCATGTATAAGGATTATATATTTAAAGGAGGATTTGATTATTTATATGATAAGGTTGGCTTATATGATGCTATTCGTCGTTTGATGGAAAATAAAGATCATGGAAAGGTAGAAGATATTACAAAGGTGTGGCAAAATGAGTCTGGCGATTTTGCTGCTCATATGTTACGTTTCTTGGAAAATCATGATGAACAACGAATAAATACACCTTCTTTTGCTAAAAATAATATTTGGTCTACAATTCCTGGAATGGCAGTAACTGCTTTGTTACATGATGGACCCTTAATGATTTATTTTGGTCAAGAGTTTGGTGAACAAGCCACAGAAAAGGAAGGATTTAATCAAGCAGATGATCGGACAAGTATGTTTGATTTTTGGCGAGTGGAAACGCATCAAAAATGGATGAACGGTGGAAAGTTTAATCAGGACCGATTGAATCAAGAAGAAAAATCTTTAGATGATTTCTATGTTGACCTAATGAAATTCGTTCATAAAGAATCGGTATTTCAATCAGGTAAGTTTTTTGATTTACAATATGCTCAGCTTCCAAGTTACGATCATAAAAAGGTGTATTCATTTATTCGGTATACTAAAGAGCAAGCCTATGTGGTTATCTGTAATTTTGATGCCAACCATACAAAAACCTTTACCTTAGAAATTCCTCAATTAGCTAAAGAAATGATGGGTAAAACGGAAATGAAATTACAAATCAAAAAAACGTGGATTTCTCCTGTTTCAAACGATAACTTTAAATTAGAAGGATCTCAAATTTCAATTCCAGCTAATTCTGTGATGATATTAAACCAAAAATAATAAAAACATGAAAAAACCTAAACTAAGTCTTTCACAAATTATCAACATGAGCGTTGGTTTTTTAGGGATTCAATTTGGATTCGCTCTGCAAAACGGCAATGCATCTCGCGTGTTGCAAAGTTTTGGAGCCGATGTTGAACAATTGTCTTGGTTTTGGTTGGCTGCTCCCCTAACTGGAATGATTATTCAGCCAATAATTGGATTTTACTCTGATCGTACTTGGAATCGATTGGGAAGAAGAAAACCTTTCTTTTTATCTGGTGCAATTATTGCGGCTTCTGCCCTATTGTTTTTTCCACATGCAGGTGCCTTGGCCTCTTTTTTACCTCCATTAATTGTAGGTGCAGGTATTTTAATGATGATGGATGCCTCATTTAATGTAGCCATGGAGCCGTTTAGAGCCTTAGTTGCAGATAATCTTTCTGAAGAGCAAAATACACTTGGGTTTTCTGTTCAAACTTTTTTAATTGGTATTGGTGCCGTAGTTGGTTCTTGGTTGCCCTATATTTTTGCTAATTATTTTGGCATTGCAAAAGACGCGCCTGAGGGACAAATTCCTGCTAATGTTCAATTTTCTTTTTATGTAGGGGCTTTTGTTTTTATTTCAGCCATTATTTGGACGATTATTACCACCAAAGAATATTCGCCTGAAGAAAGAGCCGAAATGGGTTATGTAGAAGATCATTCTCAAAATGATTCGCTTGGTTCTGTTTTTTCCTACATAAAAAACATGCCAGCAACTATGAAGCAATTGGGTTTAGTCCAATTTTTTTCTTGGTTTGGATTGTTTTCAATGTGGGTATTCTCCACTCCTGCTATTGCACATCATGTGTATGGTTTAGCTTTGGAAGATCATAGCTCCCCAACCTATCAAACAGCTGGTAATTGGGTCGGAATTATTTTCGGTGTTTATAATGGCGTTTCTGCCATTTATGCCATGTTTTTACCCAAAATTGCCTCCAGAATTGGAAATAAGTCAACCCATGCTTTTTCATTAATTATGGGAGGTTTAGGATTAATTTCAATTTACTTCATTTCAAATCCAGATTATTTAATTATTAGTATGATTGGTGTCGGAATGGCATGGGCGAGTATTTTGGCGATGCCTTATGCAATTTTGGCGGGTTCCATTCCGATGCAAAAAATGGGCGTTTATATGGGAATATTTAATTTCTTTATTACAATACCTCAAATCGTAAATGGAATTATCGGTGGACCAATCGTTAAACATTTTTATGCAGGAAATGCCATTTATGCCATTGTAATGGCAGGAATTTTCTTTATTTTAGGAGCTATTTCCGTACTCCTGATTAAAGAAAAATAAAGATGCGTCCGTTTGCTTGGAATTTTTTTTGTTTATTGCTCCTCTCTTTTCCCAACTTTAGTCAAATTATTTCAAATGATTTGAAAAAGGTTATTGAAGCAGCTAGATTGGAAAAACAACCTATTAAAATTGCAGAGCAATTTTTAGGATTACCTTATAAAGCTTTTGCCTTATCCAAAGAAAATCCAGAACAATTAATTACCGATTTAAGTGGTTTTGATTGCGTGACTCTATTTGATAACGTTTATTCCTTGTATACTTCTAAAGGTAAGGATTCAAGCTTTATCAATCAACTAATTAAGGTTCGATACTTTCATCCTGGGAGAATTACATATGAAAACAGAAACCATTATTTTTCATCTACTGCCCAAAAATTAATGGCAGAAGGTTTAATGATTCCAATTACTGATGAGAAATATGAATCATATTGTACAAAAAAACTAAATGTCCTTTCAAAAATGCTTTCAAAGCATCACTACCAGGTTTCAATTGATTCTGTCGTGCAAATGGAAAATAAATTTAGTTCAAATAAAATGCCTTATTTCCCCACCAAAAATATTCCAAAAATCCTAAATCACTTGAATGAAGGCGATGTGGTATTATTTTTGACTAATCAATCAACCATGGATTTTCACCATGTTGGTTTTTTAGTTAAAAAAGGAAAAGATTGGCATGTACTTCACGCTTCTCAACTATATAAAAAAGTTATTGTATCTCCAGAAACGTTAATAGAATATATGCATAAGCATCCTTCATTTCCAGGAATACAAGTTTACCATTTAAATTTACCATGAAAAAATACAATTTCGACGAACCCATTAATAGAAAAGGAACTAGTAGTTATAAATGGGATAATGTTACCTATCTATCGACTATTGATATGCTACCCATGCCTGTAGCTGATATGGATTTTAAGGTTGCTGATGAAATCATAGAGTCTTTAAACGCTGTGAATAATCATGGTGTAATTGGTTACTCTTTGCCAGATGATGAATTAAAAACCTTGATTCAACAAAAATTAAAAGAAGATTATCATTGGGATACTTTACTAGATTGGCAAGTTTGGATTCCTGGCATTGTCCCAGGCATTACGGCCGCTTGTGCAGCATTTGCTACCTCTGAAAGAGGAATTTTAACGGCTATACCCGTTTATCATCCATTTCATTTAGTAGCTTCTTGGTTGGATAAACCCTTGAAAACGTTTCAAATGATTGAAGAAAAGGGTCGTTGGACATTCGATTTTGTTGAATTTGAAACTAAATTAAAAGAAGGTGCTGATGTCTTTTTATTTTGCAATCCGCATAATCCGGGCGGAACCATTTTTAACCAAGAGGAAATTCTTCGCATTCAAGAATTGTGTGCAAGCTATAATTGTAAAATCATATCTGATGAAATCCATGCAGATATTCGTCTAAATCCACAATCTGAACATATTTGCATTGGGAATAAAAATAATTTTTCATCGGATACGATTAGCTTTTTTTCAACTACAAAAGCTTATAATACGGCTGGTTTAGGAATTGCGGTTGCCATTATTCCAGATGAAAAAATTAGACAAACATTTCTTAAACATACCTTTGGTTATTTACCGATGCTTTCTAGGCATGCTATTGAAATGAAAAAAGCTTGTCTGAAAAGTGGGAAAAATTGGTTAGAACAAATGCTAAACTATGTAAAGGCAAATGAAAAAATGTTACTTGACTTTATAGCTTCAGAGCCTAAATTAAAGGCAATTCCATTGGAAGGCACCTATTTGGCATGGATACAATATGAAAAAGATTTAGGCGATTTTCAACAAAAGTTATATGCCAATGGCCTTCATGTACTCAGAGGGGATCAGTTTTTAGGAAAAAACTTTGTTCGTTTAAATTTGGCTACCACTATAGAAAATATGCAAAAGGCTATTGGGCGTTTGAAAAAAACAATCGATGAAAATTCTTAAGTATGTAATTGGTGTTGCTCTTTTAATTTTATTTTCATTTTTAATGAATATTCTTTTTCATTTAGATGAAAAAGAAATTGATGTTAATTCCACCGAATATTTGCCAACACCTTTAAACAATAAACTAGAAGAGCTTAAGGATATTGAAATAGATTCTATTAATGAGCTTGAAACGAGCATTTTTGAATATAAAGCAATCTTTAAAGACCAAAATTTTGAACTCTATTTTTTAGATGATTTAAAAGTTCGAAAAATAATATTCCATAAAGGTTTCAAAAGAATACTATCCTCTGACTTAAATGTAGACCAACATCCAGAATTTTGGTTACAATTTGTTGATAATAAACAAACGAAATTTTTGGGATTTCAATGGGAAGAAGGTAAATTAATACCATTAAATTTTCCTGAAATTAAAGGAAGGCAACGCTTTGGCTATATAGGTAATGATAGCCTTTATTTGGAAAAAGGATTACTTGTAAGAGAATTTGAATTTGCCAATGATTCATTTGCCGAAATGGAAAATGGTTCAAGAAAGTGTTACTATACTTTTGGAAAGGATAAAAGCTTTATATTAAAGAAAACGATTGACTATGAAAAATGATAATGATTTAAATTTACGATCAAAACAATGGTTTGGTAAGACAGGGAAAGATGGATTTATCTATAGAGCTTGGATGAAAAACCAAGGGATTCCAGACGATTACTTTCAAGGTAAACCAGTTATAGGTATTTGCAATACTTGGTCGGAATTAACCCCCTGCAATGCGCATTTTAGAGAATTAGCTGAATTTGTTAAAAAAGGTATCATTGAAGCAGGTGGATTTCCAGTAGAATTTCCAGTGATGTCGTTAGGTGAAACCTTAATTAAACCTACAGCCATGTTGTATCGTAATTTGGCGAGTATGGATGTGGAAGAGTCTATTCGCGCTAACCCAGTGGATGGTGTGGTGTTGATGTGCGGTTGTGATAAAACCACTCCTTCTTTGGTGATGGGAGCCTGCTCGGTCGATTTGCCAACCTTGGTAATTTCTGGTGGCCCCATGATGAAAGGTAAGTTTAAAGGCAAAGAAATAGGTACATCTGATGTTTGGCGTTTTGCTGAAGCCTATAAATTAGGTGAATTAACCCAAAAAGAATTTATTGAAGCGGAAGCATGTATGGCTCGTACACCAGGACACTGTGCCGTAATGGGTACTGCCTCTACAATGGCAACGATGGTGGAAGCATTGGGTTTATCCTTACCTCAAAACGCAGCTATTCCAGCAGCTGATGTGCGCAGAAAAGTATTGGCACAGGAATCTGGTAGAAGAATTGTAGATATGGTTCGCGAGGATCAAAAATTATCTAAAGTTTTGGTTCGTGAAGCTTTTGAAAATGCGATTCGAGTAAATGCTGCTACAGGAGGATCCACCAATTTTGTGATTCACCTTTTAGCTATTGCAGGAAGAATTGGTGTTGATTTACATTTGGATGATTTTGATAAATTCTCTAAATCTATTCCGCTTTTAGCGAATGTTCAGCCATCTGGAGAACATTTCATGGAAGATTTATATTATGCTGGAGGTTTACCAGCCTTGATGGAACAAATGAAAGAATATCTTCATTTAGATATTAAAACAGTGAATGGAAAGTCGGTTGGGGAAAATATTGCCAACTCTCCTATTTATGATGATAAAATCATTTCTACGTTTGAAAATGCCTTCAAAAAAGATTCTGGAATAGCCGTTTTAAGAGGTAATTTAGCCCCTAATGGTGCTGTGTTGAAACCTTCTGCAGCAAGTAAAGAATTATTTAAACATCGTGGTAAAGTAGTATTATTTGAAAACATTGAAGACTATCATGCTCGTATTGATACTCCAGAACTAGATATTGATGAAAACTCGGTGATGGTACTCAAAAACGTAGGTCCAAAAGGATATCCTGGCATGGCTGAGGTGGGCAACATGGGAATTCCGAAGAAATTATTGGAAAAAGGTGTAAAAGACATGGTCCGTATTTCCGATGGTCGCATGAGTGGTACGGGTTTTGGTACGGTTTTATTACACGTTTCTCCCGAAGCAGCAGCTGGTGGACCCTTAAATTGGGTGCAAAATGGCGATTATATTTCCATTGACGTAGAAAATAGATCCATTCAATGGGAAGTTTCCGAGGAGGAATTGGCACAAAGGAAACAGCAATATCCACTTCAAGCGCCAAAAATGGATCGTGGATATGTAAGTTTATATATAGATCGCGTTCAACAAGCTGATCTTGGAGCCGACATGGATTTCCTAGTTGGAGGATCGGGATCAACCGTTACAAGAGATTCGCATTAATGAAAAAATATCTTATAACAGGTGCTGCCCAAGGAATTGGATTTCAAGTAGTCATAGACTTGTTAGCTGAAGGTCATTTTGTCCTTATAAATGATATTAATCAAGAGGATTTAACAATAGCTTCGGAAAAGTTAACTTCCTTGGGCTTTTCAAATTTTAAACTCATTTGTTCAGATTCTTCTGCTGAAGGTTTTTTAGATCAGATAGAAGAATTGGTTCATTCCACACCTGGTCAAATTTCAGGAGTAGTTTGTAATGCTGGAATTACTACTTTTGGTGATTTTTGGACCTATCAGCGCTCCTCCATGGATCGAATTTTGGAGGTGAACATCAAAGGGACCTTTTTCTTGATTCAGAAAGTAGCATCCTTGTTGCGTGCATCCAATCAATCTGGAAGCATTGTACTAACTTCATCCGTTACAGGTCACATTGCCCATCCTGATTTAGCGGTTTATGGAATGACGAAGGCAGCCTTGAATCAGTTAGCTAAAAACTTAGTAATCGACCTCTCTCCTTTTCAAATTCGTATTAATACCGTTTCTCCTGGTGCTACCTTGACAGAAAGGACATTAGAAGATTTGAATTATCATCAGCAATGGTCTTCTATAACCCCCATGGGAAGACCTGCAAGTGTTCAAGATATTTCCAATGCAATTTGCTTTTTTCTTTCAGATCAAAGTAGACATATTTCAGGTCAATCATTAGTAGTTGATGGAGGTTGGACCAGTGTAGGAATTCCCCCAAAATCATGAAAAAAGACTATTTTTTAATTGATGCACATTTGGACCTCAGCATGAATGCTTTGGAGTGGAATCGTGATTTGCGTGCAAGCATCCAAGAAATTAATGAAAGAGAAAAAGGAATGACAGATAAACCCGATCGAGGGAATGCTGTTGTTTCCTTGGAGGAATTACGAAAAGGGAATATTGGAATTGTGGTAGCCACTCAAATTGCTCGTTATGTAGCTAAAGATTCTGATTTACCCGGTTGGCATTCGCCTGAGCAAGCGTGGGCACAAACACAAGGACAATTAGCCTATTATAAAAGTTTAGAGCAATTAGGTGAGCTTACACCGATTAGAAATTTACATGAGCTTCATGCTCATGTAGATTATTGGCATCAAACACTTGAAACAAAAAAGAAAATAGGCTATCTCTTGAGTTTAGAAGGTGCGGATTCTTTAGTAAGTGTCGAATATTTAGAAATAGCCTATCAAAATGGCTTGCGTGCCGTGGGACCTGCGCACTATGGTCCGGGCAGGTATGCGCAAGGCACTAATGCTACGGGCGGATTAGGTCCGCAGGGGAAGGAATTATTGCAAAAAATGGAGCAATTGAACATCATTTTAGATGCGACGCATTTGTGTGATGATTCGTTTTGGGAGGCCATGGAGCATCATCATGGTCCGGTTTGGGCCAGTCATCAAAATTGTCGAGCATTAGTCGATCATAATCGACAGTTTTCTGATGAGCAATTTAGGGAAATCATTTCTAGAGGAGCCTTTATTGGCATGCCCTTGGATGCTTGGATGATGGTACCCAATTGGGAACGAGGGAAATCGACTCCTGAAAATATGAACGTCAGTTTAGACACTATGATTGACCACTTGGTGCATATTTGCACCATTGCAGGAAATACGAATCATGTAGGCTTAGGAACCGATTTGGATGGAGCTTTTGGAAAGGAACAATGTCCGACCGACATAGAAACCATTGCTGATTTGCAAAAAATTCCTGAATTACTTCTTAAGCGGGGATTTTCTGAACAAGAAATTGAAAAAGTATGTTCTGGAAATTTCTTGAATTTTTTAGAGAGAGCTTGGAAGGAATAATTATCAATTACCTGTTAGTCTTTTTGATTTAATTTTTTTAGGGGAAGCGACTCCCCTTACCCCCTGCAATTTAATGAGAAAAAAGTTCAGTAAACTGATGAAATTTTAATTCCGATTTTATATATTTAGAAAATTATATCCCTAACCATTAAATTAAGTGCATGTCCCAATCGGACTACCCTGTTTTTGTTGGGTGAGATAATCAGAAAATAGTGTTGGATAGGTTAAAAACTGAAGAGGTGTTTATGCTTTTGGGGTTTGGGTTATTTGAAAATGAATAAAGCGGAAGAAAACTTCTATTATGTACCTTTTGATGGGTGTATAAAGAAAAGGTTGTTTCGGATAGATGCTAGTTTGCAGACATGCTAAGAATATCAATATGAATATAAAAACAACAATATGAGATCTATATTTTCAGCAATAGAACCTTCATTGGGATATTTATATCAAATCCGTTATGGATTATTACTTATTGTCTCTTCTAAAGATGATGATGCTAATATACTTATCGAACAAATTGATGATATTAGTATTCATACAAGTGGAAGCCTCGATGTTTACCAAACAAAATATCACTTAAAAAGTGTCGCGAATTTAACAAACTCAAGTCCTGATTTATGGAAAACAATTAGGGTTTGGAGTGAGCAAATATTAAGTGGAGCGATTGACCCAGAGAAAACAATTTTCAATTTAATTACAACCGCCAATGCAACTGATAATATTCTTGCCAGTTTAAAATACACCACAAAGGCGACCAGAGATTTGGCAGCCATTCAGATAGATCTATTGTCTATTGCCACAACGTCTAAAAGCAAAATCAATGCAGAAGGATATAAATCTTTTCAAAACTTAACTGATGCACAGCAAAAACTCCTGATAAAAAACATTATTGTTTCAGACTCTTCAATAGATATTAATGAAGCAAAGACAGGGATTTTAGCTGAGTTAAGATATGTCTCTACTAAAAAGGAGGCATTATATGAGCGATTAGAAGGCTGGTTTCTTGACCAAGTAATTAAACAACTACTTTCTCAACGTAATTCTATCACAGTTAAAGAGGTGAGAGAAAGAATAATTGATATTTCGGATACTTTAAAAGCAGATAATTTACCTTCGGATTTTCACCAATCTATTGCTCAAAACGAATCTCAACTTGCCCCTTTTCGCTCACAAACTTTTGTTAAGCAATTGGAACTTATTAAATTAAATGACAAGTTAAAAAACCATGCTATAAGTGATTATTACAGAGCTTTTAGTCAAAAATCGAAATGGCTAAGAGATGGACTGATTAATGCGTTGGATGAAGTAAAATATGATGAACAACTAAGAGAAGACTGGGATAAAAAATTCGCTCTAATTTTAGATGAAATACCAAGCGAAACACCTGACGCTAAAAGTGAACGAGGGCAAACATTCTATAAAAAGTTTTATGTAGAAACTCCTCCGCAGGTTCACATCAAGGAACGATTTAAAGAATCATATATGGTTACAGGAAGCTGTCAAATGCTCGCAGATAAAAAACGAGTTGGTTGGCATCCTGAATTTGAAAAATTAATTATTGATACAGATGCTTCCTAATTGGCAAGATAGACCCGAAGTAACGGCTAATTTACTTAATCCAGCATTTTGCGCTAAGGTTATCGCTGAGTGCATTGGTGCATTTAAAAAAGAGACAAATGCTAATTTTCCTTTTGCTCTTTCTATTTTCATTTTGCCTCTTATTGTAAATGGAAAAATTAGGGAAAGATTACCTAAGACAAAATCTAAAACACTTCACAGTTGGTTAATTGAAAATGAGGATTTTAAAATAGGTTTAAAAGAACAGATTACTGCTTTATTGCCATTTACAAGAGAAACAATAATGTTTGCTATTACTCACAATAGTTTAAGTATTGATGAGAATGGAAATATTGAGCCTAAAGGCAAGCAGAAGAAGTTTGAACCAGACAATGAAGAATTGAAATTGTGTCTTGCAAAAGCATTAACTCTCGGTAAAGTTTTATCAAAATCAGGAACAGTAATTACAATATACTCCATGTTCGGAGTAAAGCCATAAAATCGTAGATTATGCAGATAGAAAGTTTAATATTTTATAATAGTAAAGGAGAGAAAAGAATTCTTCCCTTCAAAACGGGTAAAGTAAACATTATTACTGGTGAATCAAAGACTGGTAAAACAGCAATTATTGATATTATAAACTATTGTTTAGGCAGTAATGAATGTAATATTTCTCAAGGTATAATACGGGATGTTGTTGAGTGGTTTGCTATACGCTTGCAATTCCCTTCTGAACAAGTTTTTATTGCAAGACAAAACCCAAATAAATTGGGTGTTGCTTCTACACAAAGTATTTTTTATTCAAATGCCGACACTGTTGAAATACCAGAGTTAGCGGAATTGTTAAACAATTCCGACACCAATACTCTAAAGGAATTTTTGACAAAAAAACTATCTATTGCTGAATTTATTAATAAGCCAACATCAGGAACACGTGATGATTTGGCAGTTAATTTTAAACATAGTCGCCTATATTCCTTTCAACCTCAAGATTTAATTGCACAAAGAAATTTCTTGTTTTATAATCAAACAGACAACTTTGTAGCTCAATCAATAAAAGATACTCTGCCATATTTCTTGGGAGCGATAAGGGAAGATGCTATTAGAATAGAGCAAGAATTAGCCGGGAAAAAGAGAGAGTTGAATAAACTTATTAAAGAATTAAAGGAGTACGAACGATTAAAAGATGATGGGCAAAGAAAAATATATGAGTTAGTAGAAGAAGCAAAGCAATTAAATCTTTTGCCAACTCAAAAGTTAGTTGAAAATCCAACACAAGCTCTTGAAGCTTTAACTGAGGTGTTAAACTGGGGTTCAGAAGAAGAAGTCGAAGGTGAAAACGAAAATCTAAAGAAATTAATTGATGAGAAAAATGAATTCACCAAACGTCTTGGAATATTAAATGATGATTTGAAGGCAGTAACTTCATTTGTAAAAGACACATCGGATTATTCTGGAGAAGCTACGCAACAAAAGGCAAGATTAGAATCGGTGAAATTATTTGCTGAAACTGATGCTGGACTACATAGCTGTCCGTTATGTACTCAGGATCTTAAATCAGAAATACCTTCAATATCCGCAATTAATAAATCTTTGGAAGATTTATCAAAAAACCTACAAACAACAATTGCAGAAAGACCCAAATTAAACCAGTATGTTGAGAAATTAAACATAGAAAGAGACACTTTAAAAAAGGAAATTGAAATCAGACAAAATGGAGTAAAAGCAATTTATCTTGAACAAGAAGCCGCATCAAAACAAAAAGACCAGAATCTAAGAAGAGGAAAGGTTATCGGAAAAACAACTTTGTTTTTAGAAAGCTATAAAGCAGTTGAAGATGGAGCAGCTTTAAAAAAGAACATTCAATTACTTGAAGGACAAATTTCTGAATTAGAGGAAAAAGTTGGAGCAGAAGAAAAAGAAAACAGACTAAATTCAATCTTGAATCAAATCAATATCCAAATGAGTAGTTGGGTAAAAGGATTAGACCTTGAGCATCAAGACGCACCTATTAGATTTGATATTAAAAAATTAACCATTTACGCTGACACCCCTACCAAATCTATTCAATTGAGTCAAATGGGTAGTGGAGCAAATTGGGTTGCATACCACTTACTTATTCACTTTGCGATACACAAACATTTTATACAAGCAAATAGACCTGTGCCAAGATTTTTAATCTTGGACCAACCTTCTCAGGTTTATTATCCACCAGAAATGGATTTTGAACAAACTGGAGAAATAGCTATTAGTTCAGACGAGCAAGCTGTAAAGCAAATGTTCGAATTTATTTTAAAAGTAACAGAAGAATTATCGCCAAACTTCCAAGTTATTATTACTGACCATGCTAAACTAAAAGATGATGTCTTTAAAGATGCTATTTGTGAAGAATGGAGAAACGGGCTAAAACTAATCCCTGAAAGTTGGAGAAAAGAATAGAAGAAGCCCGAACCGCAAACAGGAGTTAGGCAAAATGTCGTGTTCTGTGCTAAATTGAACCTACGTACTTCTATAAACATTGAGGGGGTATTGGACATTAGAACTTCGATTTTCCCAACTTCGACAAGTCCGAAAGCGATATGAATAAGTTTAAATTAACAACCAAATGACAGAAGAAGATATAAAAAAAGCAGAAGTAATGGCTGAAAGAATGCTAAATGTATTTGGAATAAGTCAGTTAGCAATTATGGGTATCTATAAGAAATTGATTATATCATTGTCTTTAACGGATTTGGATGAATTGGTAAAAAATAAAATCTATTTCAATCCAATATTTTCACCTGCTTCACAAAATAAACTCAAAAAAACATTGGATGATGGCTCTAATATTATAACAATTGATCTTAATACAATTAAATTGTTTTCATCAGACGAGGGAACAGCAATTATTCTGCATGAAATTGGACACGCTTTAAATCCTGAATTAAATAACATAAATGGAGAATACGCAGCAGATGATTATGCTTGTAATAGAGGGTTTAAACAATTCATTATTAGCTCATTAGAAAAGGGAAAATTGATAAGACCATCTGAATTCGTTTCGAAAAGTACAGAATTAAGAATTGAACGACTTTCCACAAGTTAATAAAAGAGGAAAACAAAGATAACTTCATTATTAGAATTGGTATTATAAATTGGATTTTGAAGATTTCTGCCGTTTTGCTAAAGTGGCGGTTAAGTGCTCCGTAGGACAGTTTTGTAGCTAAACAAACATTTGTGCTTCCTATCAACATTTGCGATAAAAATCGCCGCCTTCGCAAGCCAGAAACCGTTGTAGGTAATTGAAGTATAGAGTACATATTCCAACAGAAATAAAATAAAAATGGACTTTAAAATAAACGATTATAATCAAGGTGTTACTGATGAAGAATTACTAAATGATGTCAAAAGGGTTTCAGAATTAATTGGTGATGAATATCTATCGACAAGTTTGTATAAGCATCATGGCAAATACAGTGATTCGACTTTTCGGAATCGATTCGGATCATGGCTTATTGTTCTAGAAAAACTTGGATTAAGAACTGAGCGTAATTCAACAGAAATGAAGCGCATAAGTGATAAAGTACTAATAAAGGATCTTTTGCGCGTTGCTGAATTATTGGAAAAAAAAATTGTAACTTCTACAGAATATTATGAACATGGAAGGTATTCCTTCCCCACAATCACTGAACGATTTGGTACATGGTCAAACTTTGTTGACAAAGCTAGTTTAGAACAAACAGGGTTCATTCGAAAAATTGAGGACGAAGAATTATTTACTGAAATTGAACGAATTTGGACTACACTCGGTAGACAACCAACAACTACGGACATGAAAAAGGGTATTTCAAAACACTCATTAGACACATTTACAAGAAGGTTTGGAGGTTGGCGTAACGCACTATCAGGCTTTATAGAATACATAAAAAGTGATGACGATAATTCCTCAACTTACAATAAAGACAGCTCCTATGCTGAAGAAGTTGAAGTTTCTACTAAAGAAATAGAAGTTACGAAACCAATAAAATTAACACCTAAAAGAACCCCAAGAAATATCAATTTGAAATTGAGATTTAAAGTTTTGGTAAGAGATAACTTTAAGTGTTGTTATTGTGGTGCATCTCCCGCAAAAGACCCCAATGTAATTCTTCATGTTGACCATATTTTACCATGGTCTAAGGGAGGTGAAACAGTATGGGAAAATTTAAAAGCAGCTTGTTCAACTTGTAATTTTGGAAAGAACAACCTTGTACATGATTAAATTGAATAGTTGGCGTGAAAAAAATACCTACACCAAGCAGTTTGGCAAAATGGCGGGTTTACGCTAAATTAGAAGTTTGTTTTGTACTTGTAAAAATAGTGTTTAACCGAAAGTTTGGGCTTTTTTAATCCGCCACTTCTGCAAGCTGCAAAACGTTGGCAGTAATTTTATGAAGACAATCACTATAACATCATTTGAACACCTGATATCGACTTTACAAACTGACGAGTATTGTTGCGGACACGTAATTTTCAGAGGTGTAAAAGATAGAGTTCATCACAAATTAATTCCATCTGTTGGTAGATTACATGAATTTACATCTACGGACTTGAATGACTTAATTGAGCATGAACAACAAATTTTGAGTTTATTTAGGCATCGTTCATATGGCGAACTAACAAAAATACCACATAATGACTGGATTTGGTTAGCATTGGCACAACATCATGGACTTCCAACAAGACTATTAGATTGGACATATAGTCCATTAGTAGCTGCCTTTTTTGCGACAGAACCAGAGTTGAATCATGACAGAACATTGAAAGATTTACCCGAAAATGGAGGAGCAATTTATGTTTTACATGATTGCGGGTTTCTTGATGCTTACGATACAGACAAAGACCCATTTAAAATTAACGAACATGAAATTGTATATGCACCAGTTGTAACAAATCGAATTGCAGGACAAGGAGGAATGTTTACAATTCACAAAGACCCAAGAATTGAGTTTCAAATTGAATTTGAGGGGGATTGTGAAAACAACCCTAGATGGATTCACAAATTAGAATTTTCCAAAGAAGTTGGACAACAAATTCAAAGAACTTTATACTTTTTAGGTGTTAGGAAAGGTGGTATATATCCTGACCTTGATGGCTTTTCATCGGACATTAAAATTAGATTTGCGATAGGTGACTGTCATGCGAAGAAATAAAGAAAACTACTTTCAACACGGTATTGCCAAAAGTGGGGCTGAAGTTCTTCGTTTGAACTTTTTTTCTATATTTGAACATTGGTTTTTCTATTGACGTTCGGTGCAAAATCCCCCGCCTTCGGCAATACCCAAAACATTGAAAAAAATCGCTCTTCGGGACAATTTCCACCAACGAGCCACAGCGTAGCTGTAGCTCGTTGGTGGAAACCATATTGCGACAGTGCTAATTCGAAATTTTAGAGCAATAAATTTAAACTTGAAAGCAGTTTTAAGACAACCAAAGAGGTATTTTTGCGAAATTTACTCAAATTACTTGTTTTGAATACAATATTCACTACATTTGCACAAATTTTAAACAGCAAATATGTTAATTGAATTTAGTGTAAGCAATTATCTTTCTATTAAGGAAGCCATTACATTCAGTATGGTTGCTTCTAACGCAGTAAAGGAATTAGAAAGCCCTACAGAAGGGGTCAACAATGTTTTTTGGGACAAAAGCAACAAGAATAAGTATCTTAAAAGTGCTGTAATATACGGGGCAAATGGAAGTGGTAAAAGCAATTTGCTTTCAGCAATTGGCTTTTATAGAAGATTTATTCTCTCATCATCAAACGACAGACAAGCCGATGATGAAATTATGACGATTCCATTTTTATTAAGCACAGAAACAGAGAATAAGTCATCCTCTTTTGAAATGGTTTTTGTAATGGATACCATTAGATTTAGATATGGATTTGAGGCAACAAAAAAAACTGTAACATCTGAATGGTTGTTCGGATTTGATACTGAAAATTCAAACAAAGAAAGCACCTATTTTACAAGAGAAAATCAAAATATTAAGGTTTTTAATAAAAGCTTCAAAGAAGGCAAAGGACTTGAAAATAATACAAGACCTAATGCTTTATTTTTATCAACAGTTGCACAATTGAACGGAGAAATTTCAAACAAAATTCAAAATTGGCTAAAAACTAATATTAATGTAATTTCAGGCTTGGAGGATTCTACCACTGGTTATACCATTGGCAGATTTCAAGACCAAAAAGAGTTTAGAAGTAAAATAATCAACTTCTTCAAACTAATCAACTTAGGAATTGAAGATATTAAAATAGAGGAAACAGCACTTGACAACTTATCAAAAATTTCACCTAAAAAAAAGGAGGATGAAAAAATTACTGCATTAATCCAAGAGTTACAAAAACAATTAAAGGAAAGAATGAAGAAAGGCGGTGTTGCCAAGGAAATTACAATAAATGCTTTTCATAATAAATTTGATGAAGCGAATAAATTGATTGACACCATAGCACTTGATTTTGAACTTGAATCTAAAGGGACACAAAAACTATTTGGTTTATTAGGACCGTGGTTTGATACACTAGAAAAGGGAAAAATTTTAATAGTTGATGAACTAGATTCAAGGCTTCATACAAAGTTGACTGCTGAATTATTGAAAATATTTCAGTCAAGTATTAACAAAAAAAACGCACAATTAATCTTTGCATCTCACGACACTAATCTTCTAAGAAATGATTTATTTAGAAGAGACCAAATATGGTTTACTGAGAAAGACAATACAGGTTCTTCAGATTTATATTCTTTAGTCGAATACAAAATAAACCAAGCTTCAAGCGTTAGAAATGATGCATCATTTGAAAAAGATTATCTAATTGGCAAATATGGTGCAATTCCTTATTTCGGCAACATTCCTAAATTTTTAAACGACTTTGTAAATGAGCCATAAAAACAACAGATTTGGCTCAAATAAATTCAAATCTATTGACGATAGTAGATTTGAAAGGAGTCGAAATACAAGAGAGGAAAAGAAAGTTAAAGAAGATCTTCCAAAATTGGTTTTCAGTTTTAAAGATTTTGATATTAATCAGATTCCGCCTGGACAGAGTTATGACAATTGGCAAAAGGATAAGCTGCTTGCCTATATGCTACAAAAGTTTGGATACATTTGTGCACTAAACATTGTTGAAGCACAACAACAAAAAGTCTTGAAAATATATGGTGTTTTTCCTACTAAAACAGATTTCAAGTATCCTAAACACATAACAGATGATGTTAACTGGGCAGTAATTATGGACATCAAGGGACAAATGGGAAGAGTGGCTGGGCATATAATTGACAATGTTTTCTATGTTGTTTTTCTTGACCAAAAGCATAAATTTTATATTACTGAAAAAAGGAACACATAACAAATTGAACTAAAAGTCCTATAAAAGAAGGGCATCCGCTAACAGTACCTACAAGAAATGGGCAGTTCAGTGGTTAAGAGAAGCTTTGTGCTTGATTGACAGTCAAGTGCTTCGAAATCCACTTTCGCAAAGTGGCAAACCCTTCGTGGCAATTGTGACTCACACCCAAATTTTAACTTGAAAGCTAAAAATGTACATCCCAAATATAAACCTTACCACAGATAAATTAGAAATTGTTGAATTTATGAAACGGTTTAGTTTTGCGACTATCATAAGCTCTAAAGACAATTTCCCTACCGCAACCCATTTACCTTTTGTTGTAAGCTCCAAAGACGAACAAATCGTTTTGACATCCCATTTTGCAAAAGCAAATGAGCATTGGCAAGACATTGAAAACAATTCTGTTTTGGTCATTTTTAGTGAACCTCATGCCTATGTTTCAACTAAAAACTATGACAAAGAGCTAAATGTGCCCACTTGGAATTACATTGCTATTCATGCCTATGGACAAGGTCAACTAATAACTGATCAAGATAAGACTCTTGAAATTCTTGAAGCGACAATTGACAATTATGAAACAGAATATCGTCAACACTGGGACAATTTTCCTGATGAATATAAAGTGAAAATGTCGAAAGGTATCGTTGCTTTTGAAATCATTGTGACAGATTTACAAGCGAAAAAGAAATTGAGCCAAAATAGAACAGATTCTGAACAGAAAAAAATCATTGAGACTTTATCCAATATTAAGGACACAAACGAAATACTTATTGCAGAATATATGAGGAAGAACCTAGGGGACAATTGAAATAGTCGCTAATCATTTGTTTGCAATTGGCATACTCCTATCTCCTACTCAAAAATAAACCATGAACTATAACGACAAAAAATTTAGACCGATTAGCAATACTGAAAATGGTGAAACTTCTGGTGATACCATTTTTCATTATAAACAGGTGGGTCAAATAGTAACGGCAGAATATTCAGGTGGAAAAATTAAATACGGACATCTTGTTGGTTTGGTTGATACAAACGGAAATATAGATATGCGGTACCACCAAATAAACGAAAAGGATGAATTGATGACAGGCATTTGTCAGTCTAAACTTGAAATACTAGACAATGGCAAAATCCGTCTTCATGAAACTTGGGAATGGACATCGGGTGATCTGTCAAAAGGACAATCAATCCTTGAGGAACAATAATTTGCTACAACAACCCCACCTTCACCAATCAGCAAATATTTTCACGCCATTTTAAACAAGATTAAATCATGAACAGAATAAAATTAACCTTACTTCTTTTGACTTTGAACATAATTAATGCTCAAGGACAAACTACATTTTCTAAACCGTCCTATTTGACAATTGATGCTGACTCAACTATTAAGGAAAATATTTTAAAATCACTTGATAATTTATTTTTACAACTTGATAATGAAAAGTTGGACACAACTTTAATTGATGGAGTAAACCGAAAACTAAGTATTGAAATATTGTCCTCACTAAAGGGAACAGAAGATAGTGAAAAAGACAGCACCAAAAATTTTTACAAACGACAATTAATAAACCTTTTCCCAATCACAAAAACAGAATATTTTATTTCTATTGCATACATTGGAAGTAAAATAGGTAGCCCACCAATTTTGAAGACGGTTTTTAATTTTATTGCAAAAAATGACCAAGGAAAGTTTGTTTTCAGTATCCCAACTAACTATTTGACAAAATCATGGAAAACAAAAAAAGTTGGTAATATTATGTATCATTTTGTAGACAATATCAATATAAAAAATGCCAAAATATTTGACATTAAAAATAAAACCATTGCCACAAAATTTGGTCTAAAACCAAAGCAACTGGATTTCTATTTGTGCGACAATTATCAAGATGTTCTTCGTTTAATGGGTTACGAATATGATGCAGAATCCAACGGAAAAACAAAAAGTGGTTATGGTGTTGTTGCAAATACAATTTTTTCAGTAATGCACAATGAAGATTTCTCTCATGACCTATTTCATTTTTATTCAGCAAAAATCAGAGGTAGTGCAAGAAACTGGTATGCCGAAGAAGGATTTGCCTATTGTTGGGGAAATGCTTATTGGACAAAAACAACCGGCGAAACAATAACGCAAGATGAACTTGTAATTAAATTAAAGCAATATGTAAATGCTACCCCTCAAATCAGTTTATTAATATTGTTTGATGAACAACCCAAAGTTTTTGAATATTTATCAGAAGAAATTGGGCTGAAAAAAATTTTTGCTAGTTTAATTTGCAAAGAGGTAGAACAAAAACGAGGTATTGAAGGTGTTAAAGAACTTCTTAACTGTGGTAGTGGTGCAGACAAATTTTTTAAAGCTACCGACAGACTTGTAGGTGTAAACAGAACTAATTTTAATACCGAAGTAATGAAACTTTTAGAAGCGTATAAATAAAAACGGCGTTATTATGCTCCGAAATCCACCAAAATTAGAAATAAACACATAACATAAAATGAATACTATTTTATTTAACTTAATTGATTGGGATAAAGTCGAAAAGACTGTTCACCAAGGAGAAACAGGAAATGCATATTGCCAAACATTACAGTTTGATAAAATAAGAATAAGATTAGTTGAGTATTCTGAGAATTATTTTGCAGACCATTGGTGTCAAAAAGGACATATAGTTCATTGTTTAGAAGGAGATTTTGTAACCGAACTAGAAAACGGAGAAAAAACTAAATTGTCAAAGGGTATGTCATTTATAGTTTCTGATGATTTAAGTTCTCATCGTTCCATTTCAAAAAATGGAGTTAAGTTATTAATTATTGATGGAGATTTTTTAAAACAATAAATACGATAGAAGTGGAAAAAATTGACAACCTAAAAAAGTACGAAAGGCTAAATATTCTTATCATAATTCAAGTTTTTTTAGAATTGTTTAATAAATACTTTTAGTATATACTAAAAAGATATACTTTTGTTGTATAATATTTAGAATGATGAAAACAATTTCTTTAAAAATAGATGATTCAATTTTTGTTGAAACAGAAAAATTACTAGATCATATCTGTATTCCTAGAAATCGATATATCAATGAAGCAATAGACTTCTATAATAAGGCTCAAAATAGGATTATCTTGGAACAAAAAATGAAGAGAGAATCGAATTTAGTGAAGAACGATTCTATGGAAGTTTTACATGACTTTGAACAGATCGACTATGCAGATTAATCAATTTGAAATTTGGATAGCCGATTTAAATCCTCAAATGGGTACTGAACCTGGTAAAACTAGACCTGTCTTGGTCGTTCAAACCAATCTATTAAATAATGTGCAACATCCTTCTACTATTGTTTGTCCAATCACTACAAACGTTCATTTGGGCTCCGACATTTTAAGAATTCACTTGAAAAAAGGAATGGCTAATCTTAATGAAAATTGTGATGTAATGATTGATCAAATTAGAGCCATTGATAATAAACGGTTGATTAGAAAAGTTGGTAATTTGCCTTCAAATTTAGTGAATACCCTTAAAGAGAATTTATTAATCGTTTTTGACTTCGAGTAAGAATCCCTCAAACCTCAATTCTTCTATCCCTCGCCAATACCACCCACTCTCCTACTTTAATTCCATTTTCAATCACCTGTAATTTTTGAGTCAAATTAATGGTCGGACAAACGTGATAGGGTTGCATGACAATGACATCTCCAACAGCATATTTACTAGAATCCTCTACCTCTACTATGCCATGCTCTTCGGATTGGCTAAGTAATTTGAAAGCCGGATTAAATATAAACCTTACGCGATTGTCAATTGGATTTTCTGATGCAACCGATTTATGACCTAAATCTAAACATATCGTATGTGAAGTGGGTTTAGAAATAATTCGACTTACTAAATATGCCGCTTGTTCTAAACTATGTTCAGGATATAAGGCCTGATAACCGGCATCTGTAAACACAAATGTTCCTGGACTACAAGTAAACTGCTCTTCCGCAAAATGAACTAAAAAACTTGGTGTGCCACCAACCACATATTCCAAATCCTTAAATTGTGCATCTACTACTTTTTTGAAATTCCAAAGGTTGGTAAAATCCTTTGCAACATGATCCTTTCTATCTTCTATTGCTTTATCTCGAATGTGACCATCGTATGCATGAATGCCTTTTAAATGAATTTGATTAGATTTTTTAATTTCTTCAAGTAATCCAAAGGCATTTTCAGGCTGAATCCCAGTTCGATTCATTCCGACATTTAAATCGATATAGATAGACAAAGTGATTGCTGCCTGAGCGGCAGCATCTTGATAAAAACCTAAAACACTTGCGTCATCACATAAACAAGAAAAGCTAGTTGTAGGGTATTTTTTAATTAATTGAATGAATCGAGATATATTCGGACCAACCAATTGCATAGAAAGTAATACATCGGGTGCTTCAGAAAGTGCTAAAAGCTCTGCTTCTGCAATGGTGGCTGCTTTGAATTTAGTAATACCAGAAGCCAATAACATTTCATTTACTTCTTTGGTCTTATGTGTTTTGATATGTGGACGTAATCTGTTCACATTCCCAATTTTATGGATGATCCAATCAATGTTTTTCTGAACAAGTTCAGGAAAAACAATCACTCCCGGTGTTTCAATTCGACTAAAATCTATTTTCATTACAATAATGCTCGATCTAAATGTACATAACCACCATCTACATGGATAATTTGTCCGGTAGTATGGCTTGACTTCGTAGAAATCAAAAAGGTGACCATATCTCCTATTTCCTCTTTGGTGGTCATTCGGTTTCCTAATGGTATTTTATTCTTGATATTCTGAAGTGTTACTTCTGGATTTTCTAAGGTTTGTACCCACTTTTCATATAGTGGTGTAAAGCATTCTGCAACAATTACCGAATTCACCCTAATTCCATATTTTAACAATTCCACAGCCCACTCCCTGGTTAAAGCATTTCTGCCTCCATTTGCTGCTGCATAGGCAGAGGTTCCACCTTGACCCGTTTCGGCTGTTTTAGATCCAATATTTACGATTGAGCCTTTAGATTGTTTTAAATATGGTAAACAGGCCTGTGCCATCAAATAATAATGCGTAAGATTAGCATGTAATGACTTCATGAATTTTTCATAGTCACCATTTTCTAATCCAACTCCATCATTGACCCCTGCATTGTTTACCAAACCATCTATTTTGCCGAAATACTTAGCGATATCGTGTACTACACGAATACATTCCTCAGGTTTGCTTAATTCTGCAACAAAAGAAAATGCTTGTCCTCCCGTGGCGTGTATCTTCTCAATGGCTTTTAAGTTATCAGCCTCATTTCTGCCCACAATTGCCACCATAGCCGATTCTAATGCCAAACTTTGACTAATGCCCTCTCCGATTCCTTTGGCACCTCCAGTAACAATGATAACCTTTTCTCGTAAACCTAAATTCATGATTAATCTAAATTGTAAAATTGAATACAGTTTTTTGAATGTATCTTTTCCTTTTCGTTAGAAGTTAAATTTTCGATTGATTTACCATAAATTTCTAACCATTGATCTAATTCTGCTGCTAATAACAATACTGGATAATCTGATCCAAACATTAATCGATTCGGTCCAAAAACTTCAAGTGCATGGTCAATTACCTCTCTAATATCATCTTCCTTCCATTCAGTCCAATTTGCTTCTGTTACAATGCCAGAAATTTTGGCACATACATGGTCTAATGATTTAAAATGTACTATTTCTTTCTTCCAAGCTTCAATATTTCCAGCGGCTAAAGGCGCTTTTGCAACATGATCCAAAACTATTTTCTGCTGGTTTACTTCCTGACAAAATTTAATTCCTCCTTTTAATTGATGTGGAAATATCAATAAGTCGTAAGTGAAATCAAAGGAATCTAATTGTTTTACACCATCCACGAATTTTTTATTTTGTAAAAACGCTGGATCTTTCTCGGCTTGAACAATATGTCTGAACCCTTTTAAATCTTCGAATTGAGAGAAATATTCTAATCGTTGGTCCAATTGATCATCTCTTAAATCTACCCAGCCAACCACTCCTTTGATAAAATTATTTTGTTCAGCTAAGGATAATAAAAATAAAGTTTCCTCTTCTGATTGATCTGCCTGAACAGCAACACAGCCTTCAATATTTCTTTCCTTGAAAATAGATTCTGATTCAAGAGGATAAAAATCTCTTCTGATACGACTCATTTGAGGCGTAATCCAAGAATCTCTTTCTTCATTATAATTCCAAAAATGCTGATGCGAATCAATCATATTTATCTCAACTTTCAACTCTCAACTCTCAACTCTCAACTCTCAACTCTCAACTCTCAACTCTCAACTCTCAACTCATTTATACGCAACCGCTACTTGCCTCTGCTCACCCAACCCATCCATTCCTAATGTCATTAAATCACCTGCTTTAAGGTAAATAGGTGGATTGAATCCTAAACCTACCCCATGTGGTGTACCCGTTGAAATAACGTCTCCTGGCAATAGGGTCATAAATTGCGAGATATAAGAAACTACTTGTGGGACATTGAAAATTAATTGCTTGGTATTTGATGTTTGAAAACGCTTACCATTAACATCCAACCACATATTTAGATTGTGAACATCTTCAATTTCATCTTTGGTAGCCAAAAATGGTCCTAAAGGAGCAAATGTATCACAACCTTTACCTTTCGACCAATTCCCGCCTCTTTCTAATTGAAAAGCTCTTTCAGAAATATCATTGTGTAAACAATAGCCTGCAATGTAATCATAGGCATCTTTCTCCTCAACATATGAGGCTTTTTTACTTATTACGATGGCAAATTCTACCTCCCAATCCGTTTTTTCTGAGTTTTTAGGGATAATGACATCATCAAATGGTCCGGATAAAGCAGTAGTGCTTTTGAAAAATAAGATGGGCTCGGTGGGTATAGCAGCGCCTGTTTCTTTTGCATGATCCGCATAATTTAAGCCCACACAAATGATTTTACTTGGTCTTGCCACACAAGAACCTATTCGCTCGACCTTAGTAATTTCAGGCAAATTTCCTTTTGAGATTATTTGACTTAATTTATGTAGACCATCTTGCTCAAAAAATGATTCATTGAAGTCGGTAAAATGCTCCGAAACATCAAAATATTTACCATCGATTAAAACGGCTGGTTTCTCTTTGCCTATAGCTCCTATTCTTACTAATTTCATGTTACAAATTTTTAATTACCGCCCACATGGTTTCAGCTAGAAAAGTATTTCCAGCTTCGTTTAAATGAACACGATCGGTTGTTAATACACCAGATGCCTTATTTTCGATATTGTTTTTTAGTTCATAATCCATAAATGCCTTTCTCAAATCAATCAATTTAACTTGATTGTTTTCTGCAATTTTTCGAATCATTCCTGCATAAAAATTCAAATCACCATCATTTTCATTTGTATGATCAAACTTCTCTCCAATTACAGTTGGTGTACATATAACTACTTGTGAACCAGACTTTTGAATCTTTTTAATTAAAGCATTGTAGAAGCGTTCAAATTTGTCCGCATCGGTTCCTGTGCGAGAAGTTGTTTTGTGCCAAACATCATTGATTCCAATATAAATAATGACAATATTTGGTTTTTTTGCAAGAACATCTTCTTCATGTCTTAAATACAAATCATAGACTTTATTTCCTCCGATACCCGCACCAATTAATTCATATTTAGCAGAAAGTCCTTCATTGGCAATAATTTGACTCATTTTGGTAATATAACCAGTAGAACCAACCCCAGCTTGGGTAATTGAATCTCCAAAGAATACAATTCGAATAGGATTGTCTGCTCTAAAAGAGAATAAAACAACACTAAATAATGTCAAAATGGTTAAAAATTTAATTCTCATAGTTTTAATTGTTTAAATATAAAAATCCACCGTCGATGGGGTAATCACATCCTGTGATAAACTCCGCTTCGTCCGAACATAAATATAAGGCTAATGTAGCAATTTCTTCTGGTTTTGCCATCCTGCCTATTGGTTGCGAAGCAGATAATTTTTGAAACATTTCTTCTTGATTATTGGGATAGTTTTTAGCGATAAAACCATCCACAAAAGGTGTATGTACTCTTGCTGGTGAAATACTATTACACCTGATACCTTGATGCAAATAATCTTTTGCTACCGATTGAGTCATCGATTTTATAGCACCTTTAGTCATTGAATAGCCAAACCGATCTGGAATACCAACAGATGCTGCAATAGACGCCATATTTAAAATAACACCTTTACCTTGTTCCAACATGCCATCAATAAAAGAGTGCATACAATAAAATGCTCCTTTTACATTTACATCAAATATTCGTTGAAAATCTGCTGGATTTGTATTTTTTAAATTGCCAACTTGTGCAATTCCAGCATTATTAACTAAAATATCAATTGGTTTTAATGACAAGGCTAATGCCTGTATGGCTTCTAAATTGGTAATGTCAATCAAATGCAATTTTGCATTTGATTGAATAGATTGTACTTCCTCAATCGTTTTGCGTGTCCCTTCTGAATCTAAATCAATAATATGAACCTCCGCCCCCTGCTTCGCAAATGCCAAAGAAATAGAACGACCAATACCTGATCCACCTCCAGTAATTACAACCTTTTTATTCTTATAATTAAACATATTAATTCATGATTTTTAAATTACCACTTTCAACTCTCCACTTTCCACTTACAAAGAAACCCCTCTTCTCCAAAACATGAAATCATCTTGCCCTAATTGCATCGCTTTAGTTTGTAGCTCTCCTGAAGCCAATTTGATTATATATTCCAAAACGTCTTCACCCATTTCCTCCACCGTTTTTTCACCTGAAATAATGGGTCCACAATTGATATCAATAATTTCTGGCAACTTTTCAGCTAAACGCGTATTGGTAGATAATTTTACCATGGGACTAATTGGATTTCCTGTTGGAGTACCTAATCCAGTCGTAAATAATTGAATGGTCGCACCTGCTCCTGCCATTCCTGTGGTTGCTAAAACGTCATTTCCAGGTGTGCAGACTAAATTTAAACCACTTTTTGTTACATATTGACCATATCCTAAAACATCTTCAATGGGAGATGTACCCGCTTTTTTGGCTGCTCCTGCCGATTTGATGGCATCGGTAATTAAGCCGTCTTTAATGTTTCCAGGTGAGGGGTTCATATCAAATCCTGCACCAACTAAAGCAGCTCTCCTAGCATACTCCTTCATTAAATAACCGAAATTTTCAGCGATTTCAGCATTTACTGCTCGATTTTGTAATTCTTGCTCAACTCCACAAAGTTCAGGGAATTCAGCAATCATCACCGTGCCGCCAAGGGCAACCAATAAATCTGCCGTGTGTCCAATGGCAGGATTGGCAGAAATTCCTGAAAATCCATCGGAGCCACCACATTTAACGCCTAATCGTAATTTAGATAAAGGTGCATCTTTTCTAATGTTTGAATTAATTTCAACTAATCCTTCAAATGTTTTTAAAATTACCTCATTTAATAAATTTTCTACCCCACTTCCTTCATCTTGTTGTTGCTCAAAAAAGTGAATAGGTTTAGCAAAATTGGGATCTTTCTCCTTTAATTTGTTTTTAAAGACCTCAATTTGAGAATGCTGGCAACCTAAACTTAATATAGAAATACCTCCTACATTCGGATTCACACAATATCCAGCTAGTAAGGCACATAAATTTTCAGAATCATCTTTGTTTTCACCGCAACCACTTTCGTGTGTTAAAAATTTAATTCCATCTACATTCGGAAATAATGGACTTTTAAACACAAGCGGTCCACTTACCTTTTCTGAAGAAAGTTGTAATTTTTCACCTTTTTCGTATTTATGTTTTAATTCACTTACACGTTGGGTAAAAGGATCAGTTTGTTCAAATCCCAAACCTTTGATAAAGGCATTTTTTAATAATTCAATATTTCTATTTTCACAAAAAACTAGAGGAATCACTAACCAATAATTAGCAACCCCAACCTGCCCGTCTGCACGATGGTAACCTTTAAAAGTCCTATTTTTGAAATGTTCAACATTTGGTGGCGACCACTGGTAATCCTTTTGTTTTCCTTGAAACTCTTGAGAGGCGTGATGTAAATTAAACGTGTGAATTAATCCACCTTTGGGAATATCTTGACTTGCATGCCCTACTAGTACACCATACATTACGGCACTTCCATCTTTTGGAATGAATTCAGTTGTAAATTTATGTTTGGCAGCAATATCATCAACCAAAACAATTTCTTGATTATTATGTTTAATAATCTCTCCCTTTTTTAAATCTTGTAATGCAACTAGTAAATTGTCTTCAGGATTAATTTGTAAATAACGCTTACCCATATTTATAATTCAAAAATTTTATTTGATACTACCCATTTGGCTCCATCTGAAGAGCCAGGAATTATTTGTTGAAAACTCGACATTAATTCCTCCCATTGTTGAACTTCATCATTTGATTCATCCAATTTTTGTTTTTCTTCAAATGAAAAAGAATCATCGGCTTCTAAGTGCATGATTAGTCTGTTTTCAAATCGGAAAATATCCATTTTGGTAATTCCAGCTTCTAAAATACTCTGTTTAATTTTAGGTGGAATTTGCTTGTGGTGTTTTTCATACTGAGCAATAAGCTCAGGATCATTTTTTAAATCTAACAATAGAAAATAACTTTTCATTTTTCAGAAGTATAGCTAAATCCTTTCCAAGCGTAATAAACAATATAGATGAAGCAGATTAATGGAACGACTAATGCAATTTTTGGACCAATTTTAAATAAATAGGCAGTAATAGGTGGAATAATAGAGCCTCCAACAATCGACATAATGATTAAAGAAGATGCCAATTTAGAATTATCACCTAAATTTTTACAAGCCAAAGCAAAAATGGTTGGAAACATAATGGATTGGAAAAAATAAACCATCATGAGTGCAATTACGGCCCAAAGTCCGCCACCAAAAATACAAATGATTAATGACAATACTGCTCCTAAAGAATAAAAGGTTAATACTTTATTGGATTCAAATTTTCCCATGAAATAAGTCCCGATAAAGCGACCCACCATGAATAAAATAAAGGCAAATGAAGCGTGAAAACTAGCAATTTGTACCGCACTCATTTGATCGGTTATTTGATAGATTTTTTCTACTAAAAACAAGTTTGAATTTCTAGCAAGATCTAATTTGAAATCAACAAAATTTCCCCAAATTGATACTTGGGCGCCTACATTTAAAAATTGGGCAATTATACCTAATCGCAAATGTTTATGTTTTAATAATTCTTTAATACTTGAACTTCCTGTATTTTCAGAATTATTGGATTGTAATTCAGGCATCTTTGTGAAAGCGAACAATAAAGCAATTAAACTGACTACTATGCCAATAAATAAATATGGATGTTGAACCGAATGTGCGGCCTCCATTCTAATCATCTCCGCTTGTTCAATTGGCATTTTTGCTAATTGCTCCTTCGAATATTCTTCTTTTGAAAAAATAAATAGACTTCCAATGACTGGACCTAAAATCGTGCTTAAACCATTGAACGATTGAGCTAAATTTAAACGAAAATCTCCTGATTTTGCGTCACCTAACACCGTCACATATAAATTTGCAGCTGTTTCTAAAAATGCAATTCCGCTAGCAATTAAAAATAAGGCAAATAGAAAAAAACTATAAGCTCTTACATCGGCTGCAGGATAAAAAAGAAAAGCACCTATGGCATACATTCCTAAACCAAACAAAATTCCCATTTTGTATCCATATTTTTTCATGATATAACCCGCTGGTAATGCCATGACAAAATATCCAAAATAAAAGGCGGTTTCAACAATATTGGCTTGCCAACGCTGTAAATCTAACGCAAGTTGAAATTGTTTTACCAGTGTTCCATTTAAACTATTAGCTAAGCCCCATAGGAAAAATAAGGAAGTGACTAAAATTAATGGGAAAAGGTAACTTTGATTTTTATTATCTGAACTTACACTAGCTGAATTTTCTACAGGAAGAGCCATGGTTGATGGTTTTATTTTAAAAGTAGTTTTGACTTTTAATTTACCCTATTTTTTTTTAAATTCATTTTTTCTTCACAACAAAATATTGATATGTTCAAAAAAATCTTTTTGCTTGTTTTTATTGCATTTACCTCTAATGCTCAAATGTCACCGAAAGAATTTCTAGGTTATGAGCTTGGAACTGAATTTACCTACCACCATTTATTTGTCGAATATGCCAAACATATAGCTTCTACAAATTCTCAAAACATGCAATGGGTTTCATATGGAAAAACATCTGAAAGAAGAGAACTCGGCCAATTAATTATTACCTCGCCAGGTATTCAAGGACAACTGAAAGAAATTTTAGCAAATCACTTACAAGTAATAACTGGTAAACAAAATTATTCAACTTCTCAAAATCTCCCAGTTATCATAAATCTTTCATTTAACGTACATGGTAATGAAGCAGCAGGGTCTGAAGCTGCCATCGGATTGATGTATGATTTATCCAAAAACTACCAAAAATTATTTGAATGGTCGAAAAATAAACCATTTGTAATAATGATTGACCCATGCATTAATCCGGATGGTAGAGAGGCTTATGCAACTCAATTTAATAGAAAGAATTATTTTAAAGGAGGAAATGAAGATCCTTTAGATCAAGAGCATTATGAAGGTAAAATTTCTGGGCGTTATAACCATTTTTTACACGACTTAAATAGAGATTGGGCATGGCATACTCAACTTGAAACTCAACAAAGAATTAAATTCTATCAGTCATTTATGCCCATGCTGCATGCCGATTTTCACGAACAAAGTGGGCAGCATAGTTATTACTTTCCCCCTGCTGCTAAACCTTATTTAAATTTTATTTCCGAAGGAACTAAAGAATTACAAAAAAGTGTAGGCAAGTCTTTTGCCAATTTATTTGATAAAAATGGATGGACCTATTTTACATCTGAAGTTTATGATTTATTATATCCCTCTTATGGCGATACCTATCCTATTTTAAATGGGGCGCTTGCCATGACTTTAGAACAAGGTGGAATTCGTGCAGGATTAAGTCAAAAACTAAACAATGGCGATACCTTACGTTTTACAGAACGAGTTAAACACCATCGTTCTTTGGCTAATAATTTAGTTCAATGGAGTTTAGAAAATGATGAACAATTAAAATCTACGTTCTATAAAAATCACCTAAATGCTCGTTTGAATCCAGCAAATCAATTTAAAACCTATGTGATTCCTAAAAATCAAATTGAGAAGGCTGAAAAATTATTAGCACAACTAAAAAATAATCGAATTGAGTTCGGAATTGCAGGCAAAGATATATCCACCAACGCCGCTTATTCATACCTTAATTTTAAAAACATCCCTCTTAAAATAAGTTCAGAGGATATTCTTATTTCTGCACACCAAAGTGCTGGACCATTGGCGCAAGTTTTGCTTGATCCTGTTATTGCTCTTGAGGATAGTTTAACTTATGATATTACCGCATGGAATTTATTTTTATTACACGGAATCAATGCCTATGGATTAAAAGAAAAAATTCTTCCTTCTGCAGATTTTATTAATCCACATGAAACCTTACTTGGGAATGAAAAAGCATTAGGTTATTATTTTAAGCCAACAAATGCAAAAGATTTTCAATTTTTGACTGATGCAAAAAGTCGAGGTTTTGAAGTAGTTTATAATGATATTACTTTGGAATCTAATGGTAACGTTATTGAACAAGGTACTTTTTTTATTTTTTCAAAAAATAAAAAATATGATGCCAATGGCATCATCAATTTAGCGAATAACCTCCATCTGTGCTTAAATCCTTTCTTCTCATTTCGATTTGAAAAAGGGGCAGATTTAGGATCAGAACATTTTAAATTTTTTAAACTTGCTAAACCAGCTATTTTGGTCGGAGAACCTTTTGACGTAAATCAAATTGGAGAATTAGCTCATTTCTTTACAAATACTCTGGGAATTAAAGCATCATTTATTCCGGCAAATGAATTTTTTTCGAAATCAAATGAACAATATACCCATTTAATTATTCCTTCTAATATTGGTTATTCTATAAATGATACAGAAAACCTAACCAAGTGGATAAATAATGGTGGAAATTTGGTGTTAATTGAAAATGCTTTATCAAGTGTTTCTAATTCCAAATTGTCTTTTTTTACTAGTTTAAAAGAAGTAGTAGATACTACAGATTTGAAAAGTACTTATGCATTAAGAGAAAGAAATGAATTGTCTAAAAGTCTAGGAGGAAATGTACTTGAGCTTGAGGCTGAAAATACGCATCCTTTTTTATCCAGAAATGTCAATGAAAAGGTGTTTATTTTAAATACATCTTCAACTCTTTATAAATCTAATAACAAAAACGGAAGTTTACTTTCAACTTCTTCAAGTCCAATTATTAATGGCTTTATGGGAAATAGAATGAAACAAAAAATAGGAAATACTACTTGGCTACAGACTACAGAGTTAGGAAAAGGTAAAATTACATGGTTTAATTTTAATCCTCTTTTTAGATCAATTCCTACGGCGGGACAAACTATTTTTGAAAACCTATTCTTTTACGGTTCTTATTAAACGATGAAAAAATATTGCATCATTTTCTTGTTAATTACGTTTTTTGCTTATTCGCAAAAAGTATCACCTATTCTTCCTGTACCTTCTAAAAAGCAATTAGAATGGCAAAAATTAGAATATTACGGATTCGTACATTTTAATATGAATACTTTTACGAATGTAGAATGGGGAGAAGGTAAAGAATCTCCCAAAATGTTTAATCCAACGAATTTGGATTGTAACCAATGGGCAAGAATTGCAAAAAATGCAGGAATGAAGGGCTTGATTTTAACAGTAAAGCACCACGATGGTTTTACCTTATACCCTAGTAAATTTACAGAACACACCATAGCTAAATCACCTTATAAAAATGGTAAAGGAGATATTCTGCGTGAATTGGCTGATGCATGTAAAAAATATGGTCTTAAATTAGGAGTTTATCTTTCGCCATGGGACAGATTCCATCCAGATTATGGGACAGATCGGTACAATCAGGTTTATGTAAATATGCAAAAAGAAATTTTGCAAAATTATGGACCAATTTTTGAGTTTTGGTACGATGGCGCAAACGGTGAAGGACCCAATGGAAAAAAACAAGTTTATGATTGGCCACTTTTTAATGGAACAGTAGAAAAATTAATGCCTAATGCTATTCAATTTTCTGATAATGGTCCAGATATAAGATGGGTAGGAAATGAAAAAGGATATGCCTATGATGAAACTTGGAGTAATTTCAACAAAAATGAAATTTATCCTGGTTTTCCCAAATTTGACCAATATCAGAATGGTCAAGAAAACGGTTCACATTGGGTGCCTGTAGAAGTAGATGTGAGTATCCGTCCAGGTTGGTATTATCATCCCAATCAAGATAATATGGTTAAAACTCCTGATAGTTTAATGAAAATTTATGTTTCATCAGTTGGAAGAAATGGTAATTTATTACTGAATATTCCGGTTGATAATCGGGGATTGATACATCCAAATGATTCAACTGCTTTAATTCAATTTGCCCAACTTCGGAAAAAATCGTTTGTTAACTTATTAAATTCAAAAAATGTAATAAAGAGCGGATCAGGTAATCCATCAATTGAATTGAATTTTAGGAAAGCTATTTTGGCAAATACACTAATGTTGCAAGAACCAATAGCATTTGGTCAAAGGGTGGCTTCATTTCAAATGATAGTTGAAGACCTAAACGGAAATATGGAAACGATAAATTGTAAAACGATAGGCAATAAGCGAATGATTCCATTTAAAGAAAGATATGTGAAACGAATTCACATAAATTTCCTTAAATCACGAGCAAGAGTTCTTATTTCAGCAATTGAAATGTATCGAATTATTTCAACACATAACGAATCGCTTTTCCACTAAATGTATAACCTGATGTAAATTGAGTAGTATAAACTTGGTATTTAATATCCATTAAGGCGGTTGCACCTAAATCAATAGCCTTGGCAACCAATTTATCCAACAATTCTTTTTTCTTTAGTTGAGTGTTACCAATGTATAACATTTTACCATTTTGATTTTGTTTATCTTGAAGAGGTTCCTCTGCGCTCAAACTAATCGTTTCGATAACCGCATAGGATTGCTTAGGTTGATCTCCCTCATTGGCAAAAAAGATGTCAATATCATATTTTAAAGGTATTTGAAAACCCAATCCAGAATGTGTCTCTAAACTTCCGTCTTTAGGATTTTTAGAATAATAAGAATTTGGTTGCAGATTTTTACCACAAGAGAAAAACAGCAAACTTAAACCTAATATTAGGGTTTTATTAAATGGTTTCTGAATCATAAATTAATACCCTCTCCCAATATTTTGAACAATCTTCAATAAATTTTAAATGGATTGGTGCAACTTGATAAACATCGTGCCCGGCTTCATTTTCAAATACTGTTAATAAACAATAATCATATGATCGATCTATAACAGGTCGATCAGTTGCTGCAGGTTTTCCTACATTAAATTGAAGTAAACCATCTATTGTTCCTAAAGTTTTTACTCCTCTTTCAAAATCAGCAATTTCTTCATTTGAAAGTCCTTTTTTTAACCAAAAATTAACTACGTGTACAAACATTATCCTTTTAAATTTTCTTGTTTAATAATTTTGTTTAATTTTTCTCCAAGCTCATCAGAAGCTTTAAATAAAGGCATTCTTACATCTGATCCTGCAATTCCCAATAGTTCTAATATTTTCTTAACTCCAACTGGGTTACCTTCCTCATAAAGGAAAGGATCTATTGTTAAGAATGCACCTAATGATTTTCTGGCTTCCGCAAATTTACCTTCTAATCCTAAATGTATCATATCTGAAAATTGTTTTGGAAATGCATTAGCGATTACAGACATTACACCCACTCCCCCAATTGAAATAATTGGTAAAGCTTGCACATCATCTCCAGAAATCAATAAGAAATCCTCTGGCTTGTGATAAGCAATTTCCATACATTGCTCTATAACACAACTTGCTTCCTTGATACCAATAATATTAGGATGTTCCGCTAATTTAAGAACAGTGTCGGGATGCATATTAATCCCTGTTCGTCCAGGGATATTATATAAAATTACTGGTACGGGTAATGCATCTGCTAAGGCAGTATAGTGTGCAATTACTCCACGGGCACTTGGTTTGTTGTAATAAGGACAGACCGATAATACGGCATCAATACCTTCAAAAGAAGTTTCTTTGATTTGCTTAAGTAAACTTTCGGTATTATTCCCTCCTAAACCATATACGATTGGTAGTTTTTTATAATTACCTTCTTGAACTGTTGCAACAATTTTTTTCTTTTCCTCCGAGTTTGTCGTAGCTGACTCACCAGTTGTTCCCTGAACAACTAAATAATCAACCCCTCCATCAACTACGTACTTTACTAAATTTAATAATTCAGAATAATTAATTGTTTTGTCTGCGTTCATCGGCGTAACTAAAGCCGGCGCAACCCCATGAAATTTGTTATTATACTGCATGTTTAAGAAATGAGGCTTAAAAATTCATCCTCACTGATTATTTTAATGTTTAACTGTTGTGCTTTTTCTAATTTAGCTGGTCCCATATTATCACCTGCTAAAAGAAAATCTAACTTTGAAGAAATACTAGATAATACTTTACCTCCGTTTAAAATGATTTTTTCTTTTAAATCATCTCTCTCAAAATTTTTAAATACTCCCGAAATTACAAAACTTTTTCCTTCTAATGCCCTGCTTTCGAAAACTATTTCCTTAATCTCTGCTTCTAATTTCAATCCAGCTTGTTTTAGTCGATCAATTATTTCACGGTTATAATCGTTATTAAAATAATCTATCACACTATTTGCAATTCTATCACCAATTTCAGGAACATCAATTAATTGTTCAAATGTTGCATTGCTTAATAGTTGAATGGATGGAAATTCTGTAACTAATTTTTCTGCAATCGTTGCACCTACATGCCTGATTCCCAAACCAAATAACACTTGTTTAAACGGAATTTCTTTTGATTTATTTATCGATTGTATAATATTTTGAATAGATTTTTGTTGAAATCCTTCCAATCCAATAAAATTTTCAGGTTTTAATTCATATAAATCAGTAAAATTTTTAATTAAGCCTTTAGAATATAACAATTCAATTGTTTCCGTACCTATGAACTCAATATTCATGGCTTTTCTTTGAATAAAGTGTTCAATCTTCCCCTTTTGCTGTGGTGGACATTGATATTCATTCGGACAATAATGATTTGCTTCTCCTTCCTCTCGAATCAAATTACAACCACAGTCTGGACAATGAGTAATGAATTCAAATTTCTTAGAATTTAATTTTCTAGAACTAAGATTAACACCTGTTATTTTGGGGATTATTTCTCCTCCTTTTTCTACATAAACAATATCATTTTCATGTAAATCTAGTCGCTCGATTTCATTTGCATTATGCACAGATGCCCTCTTTACCATTGTACCTGCTAAATAAACAGGTTTTAAATTTGCTACAGGGGTAATATTTCCAGTTCGTCCAACTTGATAACTAATAGACAAAATGGGCGTTTGTACTATTTCAGAAGGATATTTAAACGCTATGGCCCATCTGGGTGATTTTGCTGTAAAACCTAATCTTTCTTGCTGAATAAAATCATTGATTTTTATTACTATTCCATCTGTATTTAATGGTAAGTCATTTCTTCGGTCTCTCCAATATTCTATATAGTCTAATACTTGATCAATTGAACTACATTTTTTCCAAGTTTGAGAAATAGGAAATCCTAAATTTTGAAAATAATGTAAACTTTCTTCATGTGTTTGAAATGGATTATCATTTGAGAGGAAAGAATAGATAAAACATTCCATTTTCCTTTTCGCAACTTCTGAAGAATCTTGCATTTTAAAGGTTCCTGATGCAGCATTTCTTGGATTGGCTAAAGGTGCTTCTCCATTTTTTACTTTTTCTTCATTAATTGCTTCAAAAGATTGTAGGGGCATATATCCTTCGCCTCTTAATTCAAATTTTGCGGGTAAATTTTTATAATCAATTCTCAATGGTAAAGATCGAATTGTTTTTACATTGGCTGTTATATCATCACCTCTGCTTCCATCACCTCTAGTAACCCCTTTTTGCAAAAGGCCATTTTCATACCAAAATGATAAGGCTACTCCATCAAATTTTAATTCACAAATGTATTCATAGGCTTCATTCGAGTCTAATCCTTTCTTAACTCTTTCGTCAAAATCCCTTAAATCTTCCTCGCTATACGTATTTCCCAAAGAAAGCATTGGGAATTGATGGGTAACACTTGCAAAATTTTTAGTTATTGTTCCACCAACACGTTGTGTTGGACTGTCAGGATGCGCAAATAATGGATTCGCATGCTCTAAGTCTATGAGCTCCTTTAATAATTTATCGAATTCTTGGTCTGATATAATACTTTGATTTTCATCATAATAAGCTTTATTGTACTTATTAATTAAAACAATCAATTCATCCATTCTTTTTCTTACGTCCATTCAATAAAATTAATGCCTAAATTTAATTAAATTTGCATCATGGAAAAAGTTATTATTGCCCCATCTGTTTTAGCTTGTGATTTTTTGAAAATTGGACAAGAAATTGAAATGTTAAACCAATCTGCTGCAGATTGGATTCATATTGATGTGATGGATGGCGTTTTTGTTCCAAATATTTCTTTTGGTTTTCCTGTTTTAGAAGCAATAAAAAAATGCACGTCAAAAATTTTAGATGTTCATTTAATGATTGTTCAACCAGAAAAATATATTGATTCTTTTGCTAAAGCTGGTGCAAATGTAATTTCAGTACATTACGAAACATGTCCGCATATACATAGAACTATTCAACAAATAAAAGATGCTGGCTGTTTAGCTGGGGTTGTAATTAATCCAGGTACTCCTACTAATGTTTTAAATGATATCATCAGTGACCTAGATTTAGTACTGATAATGTCTGTCAATCCTGGTTTTGGTGGACAGAAATTTATTCCAAATGCTATTCAAAAAACCAAAGAAATAGCACAATTAGCAAAGTTGAGAGGTAAAAATGAATTGAAAATTCAAATAGATGGCGGAGTGACAAATGCAAATGCAAAAGACCTAGTAAATGCAGGTGCAAATGTTTTAGTTGCAGGTAGTTTTGTTTTTAACTCATCTGATCCAATTGCAACAATTCAAAATTTGATCGATATTACAGCCTAACCAATGCTTAAGAAATGCATCTTCTTATTAGTTGTTTTTCTGTCTAGTTTTTCTGGATATTCTCAAAAAGTACATTGGGCTCAAAAGGTTTTGGCTGTATCGAGTGAATATTCAGATCCTTTAATTCAAACAAAAGAGAACAAGGCGATTCAAATACTTGGAAAACCTAGTAAATATCCAAAATTTGGTCCATCTCCTGCTGCTTGGCAATCATTAACTGCCGATAATCCTGAAGAAGAATATATAATCGTAGAATTTGATTCATTGTTTTCAATTCGTCAAATTGCAATTTTTGAAAATTATGGTGCTGGAAGTATTACTCAGGTAGATGCCCTCGATTTTAATAATAAAATTTTTCCTATAAAATCTTTTCAAGCTGGATATCAAAGGTCAAACGGGCAAGTTACGTCAATCATTCTTCCCTCTTTGAGTTCATTTAAATTAAAGGCACTAAAACTTACTCTTAATTCCAATAGAATTAAAGGATATTCTCAAATTGATGCAATTGGTGTTTCTTCTGCCTCTACTCCTATTGAAGAATCATTAAAACTCCCAACAGATAATAATTCAAATCTTTATCGAGAAAATTTAGGTTCCGATATTAATTCAAATTACAATGAAATTTGTCCAGTAATTAGTCCCGATGGTCAAACTTTATATTTTACTCGTTGGAAACATCCTGATAATATTGGAAAATTAAAAAATCAGGATATTTGGTTTTCTACTTTAGACGAAAATAAAAATTGGACTAAAGCAAAATTATTTCCAGCTCCCATCAATAATGAGGAAAATAATGCTGTATGTGGCATTTCTCCTAATGGTAAAACATTGTTATTAAATAATGTTTATAAGCAAGATGGTTCGATGGAAAAAGGTGTTTCTTTTTCATATTTACTTAGAACTGGCGAATGGGCCTTCCCTGTTCAAGCTAAAATTCAAAATTTTAAAAATAGATCCGAATATTCTGAATACTCCTTGGCACCTAATGGTAAGATTCTGGTTATGACGACAGAAATGAAAAACTCCTTCGGAGGAAAAGATATTTATGTTTCCTTTGCTAATGCAGATGGCTCTTGGTCAGAACCTAAAAATATTGGTCCAATAGTTAATACTGGTGAATCAGAAAGTACCCCTTTTATTGCACCAGATGGTGTGACAATGTATTTTTCATCTTCGGGACATTTAGGTTATGGAAATAATGATATTTTTATGACTAGAAGATTGGATGATACTTGGCAAAATTGGACCGAACCAGAAAATCTTGGCCCAATTATAAACACTCCTCAGTGGGATGGGTATTTTTCAGTTTCTGCAAAAGGTGATTATGCCTACTTTTCATCCGTCAATGATGCTGTAGGTGCAGAAGATATTTTTCGAATAAAAATACCAGAAAAAGTTAAACCGTTAGTATTAATACAAGTAACGGGTCAGGTAATTGATGATGCAAGTAAAGAACCTACAATTGCTAGTTTATTTATAAAAGGTGTAAATCCTTCAGATACCTTGACAGTGGATTATGATCCATATTTGGGCGATTATTCATTTATGTGGCCAGCGAAAAAAGCATTCACCATGCAGGTACGTAAAAAAGATTTCATGACTTTGACAGAGAAATTTGATTTTTCAAATGAAAAATCGTTTAAAATTGTAAAGAGAAATTTCACCTTAAGTCGATTAAAATTAAATCAACAATTTGTACTTCCTAATTTAATTTTTGAGCAAAGTAAGGCAGATATTTTGCCTAATGCTTTTGAAGATCTGGATAAAGTTGTAGTAATACTTCAACAGAATTCCTCATTTAAATTACTTTTGGAAGGATTTACTGATAATCAGGGTGATTGGAATGAAAATTTATTACTTTCACAACAAAGGGTGAAAAATGTAAAAGAATATTTAGTTAATAAGGGCATAGAATCGAACCGTATTCAATACAAGGCTTGGGGAAGTAGCAATCCTATTTCAAGTAATTTGGTTGAAGAAAAACGTAAATTTAATCGAAGAGTTGAATTTACTTTGATAAATGAATAAGAAAGAAAGCCCAACGAACATTTATTTTAAGCAATTAAATGGTATCCGTTTTTTTGCAGTGTTTTTGGTGTTAATAGACCATTGGTTTGCAGAATCTCTACCTTTACCCTTAGGGCATTTAGGTGTAGTGATATTTTTCGTATTAAGTGGATTTTTAATTACCCGAATTTTATTTCAAAATGCTGATGATTGTCAGATTAATCAGACTTCATATTGGATCAAAATAAAGAACTTTATTATTCGTAGAGCTTTAAGAATATTTCCTATTTATTATTTAATATGCTTTATTGGATTATTTCTGGCGATAGAACCCATCCGTTCAAATTGGTTTTGGATGTTTAGCTATACCCCCAATTGGTATATTATCTCACATAAGCAATGGATTGGCGTTTGGGATCACTTTTGGTCTTTAGCTGTAGAAGAACAATATTATTTGATTTTTCCATATTTTATTCTGTTTCTAAAACCTAAAAAATATCCATTCTTATTAGTTACCATGATTTTGATTGGAGTCCTAACAAGAATTGGTTATTTTATCTATATGCCTAAACAATTTATCGAAAAAGAATGGTTTATAAGTTATGTAAATCCATTAGCTGCAATAGATTGTTTTGGTATGGGGGGAATTTTAGCCTATGTTTTTCATTATCAAAAAAAGTTACTGAAAAATACACTTCCAGCAATTTTCTTTTCTTTATGTGCTGCAATTGCAATATTAGTTTTAAGTCAAATCGAAACGATGAAACATGGAAATCCATTTTTTATGATTTTCGAGCGAAGTATTTTTGGGATTTTTTCCTTTTGCCTTTTAGCACATTGTATTCAAGGAAAAAATGACTTCATTGGTAAAATTTTCACAAACAAGTGGATAGAATATTTTGGTAAAATATCCTATGGAATTTATTTATATCATAATTTCATTTATAATGTTTATCATAATAATGGAAATACATTATTTGGCTTTTTTGAAAAATATTTTTCTATTTCAAAATACTTTCTATTTCAAAATCAATTCGTATTGTTTTTCTTTAACTTTATACTTTTAACAGCAATTTCTACAATTTCTTGGTATCTTATTGAAGTGCCATTTAATTCTCTAAAAAATAAATTTGAATAAAATGTCCAAACAATTAGCAATAGTAATTCCTGCTTACAATGAAGAAGCTTGTATTCAACAAGTAATTTCAACTTGGTACGAGGGGATTCAACAAATAATATCAGACGATTTCGTGCTACTTGTAGTAAATGATGGTTCAAGAGATAATACGGGTAAGTTGTTAGATGAAATGGCCCCTTCTTTTCCCAACTTGAAGGTAATCCATCAAGCTAATGCCGGACATGGTATGGCAGTAGTCAATGGTTATCGTCAGGCTATTTCCTATCAACCTTCCTATGTATTTCAGACTGATTCAGATGATCAATTTTTAGTAAAAGATTTTTTGAAATTATGGGAAAATAGAAAAAAATCTAAATTTATATTAGGTTTTCGTCAGGTAAGACATGATGCCCCATTTAGATTATTAATTACTCGTATTTTAAAATATTCACTTTTATTTATTTATGGAACCAATATAGCTGATGCCAATATTCCATATCGTTTAATTGAAGGAGAATTTTTAAGAAAACTTGTAGAATCTTTACCTGAAAAAACTCCATTTGCTCCAAATATCTTTTTGTCTGTTATGGCTAAGAAATCGGGACAAGATGTAATGAATATTCCTATCGAACATATAGAAAGACAAACGGGTGAAGTTTCTATTCGACATTTTAAATTGTTGAAGGTCTGTTGGCAGAGTTTTAAAGAACTGCTAGCTTTTCGTTTTAATTTGAATGCTATTGTTCGAAAATTTTCATAAATAAAGGGAGCGAAAGCTCCCTTTATACTTTTTTAATTTATTAATTATAATAAAACTAATAAACTTTTAAATATAGATGTAAGGCGGATTGCATCTAATATTCTAGCCTCACTTGCTCCATGATTCTTTACAGATTGTTCATGGGAACTTACGCACATTTCACAGCCGTTTAATGCTGAAACTGTCAGGCTTGCTAATTCAAAAAATTCTTTGCCTAAAATTGGATTCATCATAATAGACATTCTAATTCCAGCTGGAGTTGAATTGTAATATTCTTTGTCTACAAAATGTCTAAATCGATAATATACATTGTTGGCATTTAATAAGGAAACTAATGCATGAATTTCGTTAATTTCTTGGTCTGTAGCTCCTTTTTGCTTTGCTAAATCACTTAAAGACCGAATCGTTAACTCATGTTTCTGATTAACTGAAACTGCTAATGCTAATAATAAAGACTCCTTTTCTGATAGATTTTGAGCACGTAATGAATTCGAGACATTAATCTTTAAATCTTTAATATAACGATGTTCAGCTACATCTAATTGGTCTAACAGCGGAAATTTTAAAGTAGTATCTACGTTTAATTCAATTAATAAATTATCTCTAGTTTCACTCATTGTTTATAAAATTTAAATGCCCCGTTTAACGGGGCATAGTTTGATGATTATGATAAGGTTGCATCTCCTGCCTTCCAGTTACACGGACATAACTCATCCGTCTGTAAAGCATCTAAAACACGTAATACTTCATCTACATTTCTACCTACTGATAAATCATTTGCACATACCCAACGAATAATTCCTTGTGGATCTACAATATATGTTACACGGTAAGCAACTTTTTCGTCCTCAGTTAAGATTCCTAACTCCTCAGCTAAACTTTTTGATGTATCAGCCAACATAGGGAATTTTAAACCTCTTAAATCATTGTGATCGTTTCTCCATGCTAAATGAACAAACTCAGAATCTGTTGATGCTCCAATTAAGTTTGCATCTCTATCTGCAAAATCTCCAGCTCTATTGTTGAATTCAGCAATTTCTGTTGGACAAACAAATGTAAAATCCTTTGGCCACCAAAACATCACCATCCACTTACCCGACTTGATATGATCTTCGTTTGTAATTTCTACAAACTCCTTATCTAATGTTACTACTGCTTTTTTTGAAAATGTAGGAAATTTTGATCCTAAACCTAAAATGTGTGCCATGTTATTTTTTGTATTTTAAATTGATAATACAAAGGTCTACATACTTTGTGTATTTATCAAATTTATATTTTTTATATTTGTATAAAAATAATTTATATCATGAATATTTCTCAAATAGAATATATTGTTGCTGTTGCTGATTTTTGTAGTTTCTCAAAAGCTGCAGAACATTGTTGTGTTACACAACCTAGTTTAAGTATCCAAATTACCAATTTAGAGAGTGAGTTGAACATGCAACTTTTTGATCGTAAATCTAAACCTATCAAACCAACCGCGCATGGACAAGAGATAATTCAACAAGCTAGATTAGTTTTAAAGGAATGGAATAATTTGAAATCGCTTTCAAAAGGTTATAGTTCAAAAGTATCTGGAACGATTAATTTGGGAATAATTCCTACCATTGCTCCCTATTTAGTTCCTAAGTTTCTTTCTAATATTAATAAAACCTATCCAGAATTGCAGATTATTATTTCTGAATTAACAACTGATCAAATAAGACAACAATTAATTGAAGGGAAATTAGATTTGGGTTTATTGGTCACTCCTTTGAATGAAAATATGTTGAACGAAATTCCCATTTATTACGAAGAGTTATTATTATACTCTAATGCAAAGCGAGATGAAATAATATATTCAGAAATTGAACCCGAATTACTTTGGTTGCTTGAAGATGGACACTGCCTTTCTAATCAAGTTAATTTTATCTGTAGTTTACGAAACTTAAAAGTTAAGTCGAATAATTTTATTTATAAATCAGGAAGTTTAGAAACAATTGTTCGATTGGCGAAAGATTCAAATGGACAAACAATTGTTCCTCAAATGATTATTGAATATTTACCAGATGATATTAAAAATCAAATTTTTACTATAAATCCAACAAAACCTTTTCGTGAAGTATCGATCGTACAAAGTCATTCTTTTGTAAGAAAAGCTATACTTAGAGTAATAATTGAGGAGATTTCTAAAGTAGTTCCTCCTGAATGGACAAATATTCAAGAAAGAAATATTATTCCGATTTAAGGAGTTTAGCTGGATTAATTTTTAATAATCGGTAGATAAATATAAAGCTAAAGGCGAAAATAAAAATAAGAAAGAAAACTCCATTTCTCATATTACCAGTTAACTGAATGAATAGACCAAAAATTGCAGTTCCAATTACTGTAGATAATCGTTCGCAAACATCATAAAGACTAAAATAAGAGGCAGTGTCTTTTTCGTCTGACGGACACAGTTTCGCATAAGTGGCTCGACTATTTGCCTGAATTCCTCCCATTACAAAACCAATGGCAGTTGCAAGTATGAAAAAATTTAATTCATCCCGGACCGTATACGCATAAAAACAAACGATTATCCAAAAAAATACGATAAGTCCAATTGCTTTTATATTCCCTATTTTTTTAGATAAATGTGCACAAGCATAAGAACCAGGTATAGCAACCAATTGTATGAGCAAAATGGTTATAATTAGTGATTGAGCTGGTAATTTTAATTCTTGTCCCCCAAATAAGGCTCCTAAAAATAATACGGTTTGAGCCCCCATATTATATAAAAAAAATGCAAATAGATAATTCTTAATGGCAGGTATTTTTTTAATTTCATTTAATACTTTTTTTAATTCTCTTAATCCTCCCCACCACCAGGAATGATGGTCTTTCTCTTTAAGTACTTTAGATTTTGGTAAAAAATAAAAGGGTATTTGTGCAAAAAGAATCCACCAAATTCCAACAGTTAAAAATGAAATTCTAGATGCATAATCTGAACTAATATTGCCATACCATTCCGGTTTTAATATCATACTTAGGTTTTGTAATAACAATAATACGCTTCCAATGTAACCTAAGGTAAAACCACGAGCACTCAATTTGTCGAATTTTTCAGGACTAGCTATCTCAGGTAAATAAGAATTATAAAATACAATACTTCCTCCCCATCCAATAATTGAAAATAAAAAAGATATTGTGCCTAGCCAGTAATTTCCTTTCGTGAAAAAATATAATGCCATGCAACTAATTGCCCCTAAATAACAAAAAAACTTCATGAAGGTTTTTTTATTTCCAAGGTAATCAGAAATTCCAGAAAACACAGGAATGCTAAACGCTAAAAACAAAAAAGCAAATGAAATTGTATATGAATAAACAGCTGTATTCGGAATCAATATTCCAAATATATTTAACAATTCTGGTTTAGATTGTCCAATCATTATCGCAGCAATTGGATAATAAATTGGGAAAATTGCTGAGGTAATAGTTAAGGAATGAACTGAATTTGCCCAATCATAAAACGCCCATGCATTTAATATTTTTGAATCATTCAGCTTGTTTTCCATTAGAATAGTCCTAATTGTTCTCCTTTACTTGATGGCTTTTCAACTTCAGTAGGTAAATTTTTTATTTCAAAAGGAATATCCTCAATCTTTTCTGATTGTTCCTCTACAGTTTCATTTGATATATTTTCAATTTCTTCCTCTTTGTTGGCGTTTTCATCTGCTAAATTATGAATGACAAATTCAGGAGAATCGTTTTCTTCTACATTTAAAGAAGGTGCAGCTTTTTCAGTTGGAATAAATTCAATATCCGTTAATTTTTGAAAATTCAATTTGTTTCCTATTGCCTTCCATCCTCTTACTTCAACTAATTCATCAATTGGCACAAGAACCAATTCGTTTGTTTTACCATCTGGTTTAGATTTGATTTGTACATCTGGTGCAAAATTATCAGTAACCGCAAGTAATTTGGAAGCCTTATGTTCAGTAATAAATAAAAACTTTTTATCCACTGTGGAGGTTTCAATTTTAAATCGCTTAATCATAGGCAATTTAGTAGCTCCATCAAAATAGGCAGCAGTGATAATTCCATTTGAATCAAATTTGCTTAGAAATAATACTTCTTCCGCTGGATACCTATTTGTTAATTCAAAATTTGTTAATTCATATTGTCCATTTTTGTAAATAACCAAGATTAAATCCTTGGGCTCAAAATTACCAATATGTATACCATGCTCGTCTCGATTTAAACGACCAATTGTTGCATCAAACCAAATATCTACTCCTCCAAGGGTAGATACCCCTGCTGATTTCAAAGAAATTTTTCTTACGGGATATTTGGTTAATAAATTACCCATTGATTCACGTCCCTTGATTGCCAAATTTTTGAAATCATAATCAAATTGTTTGATCTTTGCTTTGCAATTAGCTGTCAGGTTCACTTGGATCACTTCAGCTTCCCCATTTTCGTTAGCTGAAAAATATGTAATTTTGGACTTACTGTCTGGACCTGTTAATTTATATTCCCGATCTCTAGTTACTGCTGTAACTTTAAATCTTTTCACGTAAGATTGTCCAGATTTTCCATCTAAATAGGCTAGATTGTAAACCTTGCGGTCATCATTTTTCTTGAATACACAACAATAAATAATATCCTTACCAACAAAAACCTTGTCTTGCACTTTTGTAACTACACAAACTCCATTTGAACGAAAAACAATGATATCATCTATATCTGAACAATCCATTACAAATTCATCCTTTTTTAAACCATAACCGATAAAACCATCTTCTTTATTTACATAAAGTTTTTGATTCGCTGCGGCTACAACTGTTGCGGAAATGGTATTAAAGTTCTGAATTTCCGTTTTACGCTCTCTACCTTTACCATATTTGGCTAATAAATTTTTGAAATAATCGATAGCATATTTTATTAAATTCGCTAAGTGGTATTCTACTTCTTCTAATTCTTCTTGAAGACGCTTCATCGCCTCGTCAGCTTTGAAACTATCATATTTAGAAATACGTTTAATACGAATTTCGAGTAATCTCAGAATATCCTCTTCTACGATTTCTCTATAAAAATCCTTCTTAAAAGGATCTAAACCTTTATCAACCGTTTCAATAACTAATTCAAAAGTTTCACATTCTTCAATATTGCGATAAATCCGATTCTCAATGAATATTTTTTCTAATGAACTGAATAATAACTTTTCTAATAATTCTCCTTTTCGTATTTCTAATTCTTGTCGAAGTAAATCTACTGTCTGATGCGTATTTACTTTTAATATTTCAGACACACCAACAAAATGAGGTTTGTCCTTTATAATTACACATGCATTGGGTGAAATAGAAACTTCACAATCTGTGAAGGCATATAATGCATCTATTGTTACATCAGGACTTATTCCTGGAGCCAATTGTATTTGAATTTCTACGTCTTTGGCAGTATTATCAATTACTTTTTTAATTTTAATCTTTCCAGCATCATTTGCTTTAATGATGGAGTCGATTAAAGAAGTAGTAGTAGTAGAAAAAGGAATATCCTTTATTATTAATGTTTTTTTATCTAATTCTTCAATTTTTGCTCTTACCCTAATTCTAGAGCCCCTTATTCCATCATTGTAGTTGGTAACATCTATTTGTCCACCTGTTAAAAAATCCGGAAAAATTTCAAATTTTTTATTATTTAGAATGTCGATTGATGCTTGAATTAATTCACAAAAATTATGAGGCATAATTTTTGTAGCCAAACCAACGGCAATTCCTTCTACTCCTTGGGCTAATAATAATGGGAATTTTACAGGTAAGGTGATGGGTTCTCTTTTTCTTCCATCATAAGACATTTGCCATTCGGTTGTTTGTGGATTAAATACAACATCCTTTGCAAATTTTGATAAACGTACTTCAATATAACGTGCTGCTGCAGCTCCGTCTCCAGTCCTTAAATCTCCCCAATTTCCTTGACAATCAAAAAGTAAATCTTTTTGACCCATATTTACTAATGCATCATTGATTGATGCGTCACCGTGAGGGTGAAATTGCATAGTCTGGCCAATAACATTCGCAACTTTATTGAATCGACCATCATCCATTTCATTTAAAGCATGTAAAATCCTGCGTTGAACTGGTTTTAATCCATCTTCAACAGCTGGTACTGCCCTTTCAAGAATTACATACGAGGCATATTCCAAAAACCAATTTTCATACATGCCTGATACGGCAATTTGTTCTTGTAATGATCCGTCTTCCAATTCTTCACTCATAGTTTATTACTTATTGGGTCTTTTAAAAAGATATTTTGGTATAAAATTAACGCAGTTGCACCCCAAATTGTTTCTCCATTATATTCAAAATAAGGCGACCAATACGTTTTCCCGAAAACGTCAATTTGATGCGCTTTAATTGAATGTGGCGATTGGAAAATATCCAGAGGTATTTCAAAAATACGATTTATTTCTCGTTTATTTATGTCAAAGCTAAGCTTTTTATTTACATGTGTTAGATATGGTTGTATGATAAAATTAGACACTTTTACCCATACGGGTAAAAGTGGTTTTAATTCAAAGGTAGATAAATCAATTCCGATTTCTTCCTTAGATTCCCTAATTACCGTTTCTAATAAATTTTGATCAATAGTATCCATTTTTCCACCAGGAAAAGCCATTTGACCACTATGATGACCATTGTATGTTGATCTTTTAATTAAAACTAATTTTGGTGTAGATTCAATTTCATCATTTGTGATTATTACACTAACTGCTGCCTTTTTTGCTTCAATAATTAAATTGTCACTTTCCAAAGCTTTTTGATGTAACTCCAATATGGGCTTAAATCTTTCCTCCATTGTTTAATTTTATGGCTATTGCTTTAGCACAATTAATACCATCTAAAGCTGCTGACATTATCCCACCAGCAAATCCTGCCCCTTCACCGCATGGAAATAAATTTTTTATTTGTGGATGTTCTAAGGTTTCACTATCTCTTGGAATCTTTATGGGTGAAGAGGTTCTACTTTCTAAACCAATAATTTGTCCCATATTGCTCCCAAAACCTTTTATTTTTTGATTAAAATCTTGAAAACCTTTTGCTAATGGTTCAGCAATAAAATCAGGTAAAAAATCTCTCATTTCACCTGAAATTAAACCTGGTACATAGGATGTTTCTTCTAAATCCTTAGAAATCTTCTTTTGAATAAAATCACCTGTTCGTTGCGCAATTGCTTTTTGGGTTCCTCCTGACAAAAGATTAGCTTTTTGCTCAAGCTCCTCTTGTAGATACATTCCTGCTAATGCACCATGAGCTGCATATTTTTTTAAATCAACTTCGTTTATACTAACCACAATTCCAGAATTAGCATATTTTGAATCTCTTCTTGAAGGCGACATACCATTTACCACTACTTGATTTTGTTGAGTGGCAGATGGTACAATAAACCCACCTGGACACATACAAAAAGAAAATACCCCTCGTTGAATTCCCTTAAAATAACTTTGTGTTACTAAACTGAAACTTGCTGGAGGTAAATATTCTGGTCGATTCTTTAATTTATATTGACATTCATCTATAAATTGTTGTTTATGCTCAATTCTAACTCCAATTGCAAATCCTTTTGATTCAATTAAAATTTCTTTTCTATTTAATAAGTCAAAAATATCACGTGCTGAGTGGCCGGTTGCCAACAAAACAGCATCTCCAATAAATTCAATTTGATTATTAACAATAACCCCTTGTATTTGATTTCCTTTTAAGATAAAGTCTGTTACATGGTGATTAAATAAAACATCTCCTCCATTTTCTTTAATATACTCACGTATAGAGGCAATTATTCCAGGTAATTTGTTGGTGCCTATATGCGGATGTGCCTCAAATAATATATTTGGGTTTGCACCGTGTCCTACAAAAGTTTGTAAAACTTGTTGTATATCTCCTCTTTTTGTACTTCTGGTATATAATTTTCCATCCGAATATGTACCTGCTCCTCCTTCACCAAAGCAATAATTGCTATGTTCATTAACAATATTATGTTTGTTAATGTCAGCTAAATCTCGTCTTCTTTGTCGAACATCATTCCCCCTTTCTAATACAATTGGTTTTATGCCCAAAGACAAACATTCCAAAGCTGCAAATAAGCCTGCGGGTCCACTACCTATGATTATAATTTTTTTTGCGTTAATTGGAAGTTGAATTTTAGCTAATTGAACTTCTTTTGTAAAATCATGGTCTTGGGGATAAAGTCCAATTCTTAAATTACATTTTATTTGTCTTGAACGTGCGTCAATTGATTTTTTTTCAATTCGATATTGGTGTTTATTAAGTACATTTGTACCAATTTCATTCAACAAAAATTCGTGCAATTTTTGAGGTGAATTTGCAATCTCAGGGTGAACAATAAATTCTAAAATACTGGCCATTTCTAAATTTTATACAATTTACAAAAAACTATGAATAAGCTCGGCAATCAAATTAGTCCTTATCTACTTCAGCATAAAAATAATCCTGTTCATTGGCAAGCTTGGACTGATGAAGCTTTAGCTCAAGCTATAAATGAAGATAAACCAATTATTTTATCAATTGGATATGCGGCTTGTCATTGGTGTCATGTAATGGAACATGAAAGTTTTGAATCAGTGGAAGTAGCAGAAATAATGAATCAATATTTTGTCAATATTAAAGTAGATCGTGAAGAAAGACCAGATATTGATCAAATTTATATGGAATCGATTCAACAAATGGGACTTTCTGGTGGTTGGCCTTTAAATGTTTTTTTAATGCCAGATCAAAAACCTTTTTATGGAGGAACCTTTTTTCCAAAATCGAAGTGGATACAATTGTTGAATTCTATAAAAAATGCTTATCAAAATCATAAAGAGGAGTTACAAAAATCCGCCGATGGATTTCAACTATCATTGAATGAACAATTTTTGCAATCAACATCAATAGACCAATTTGATCACCCTAAATTTATTCAAGAGCTATTTGTCAAAATTAATTCTTCTATTGATCCTTATTTCGGAGGAATTAACAAAGCTCCCAAATTCCCTATGCCAACGCTTTGGAATTTATTACTGGCTTCAAATGCACTGAAAAATATTCCAGAAAAAACATCTGAACTTCTTAATTTAAGTTTAGAAAAAATGGCATCTGGAGGTATTTTTGATCATGTAGATGGTGGATTCTCAAGGTATTCTGTTGATTCAGAATGGTTTTGTCCACATTTTGAAAAAATGCTTTATGATAATGGTCAATTAATAAGTACCTATGCAAAGGCATATGAAATAGTTAAAAATCCATTGTACTTAGAAATTATTCAAAAAACAATTTCCTTTCATCAAACGAAAATGAAAAGTGATAATGGGCTTTATTTTGCTAGTATGGATGCAGATTCAGAAGGAGAAGAAGGAAAATATTATGTTTGGAATTTTCAGGAGTTGAATAATATCCTTCCATACCAATTAAATGAGTCGTTTTATAACGATTTTTCCATTTCTCAAAATGGAAATTGGGAAAATGGTTTCAATATTTTATTCAAAAGACAAGGTTTTCTTACTGAAAAATATAATGACCAAATTAATATATTAAATAAAGTACGATCAAATCGAATAGCTCCTAATATTGATACTAAACAAATATTGTCTTGGAATGCTATGTTTTTAATTGGATTGATTGATTCTTATAAAGTTACAAATGATGAAAAAATTTTAAACGAAATAAAACAATTGATGAAATCAATTGAATCAAATTTTGTTAAAAATACTAATTGGTTACATCAAACTTTATATTCAAATGAGCCAATCGAAGCATTTTTAGATGATTTATCATGGATTTCATTAGCTTATTTGAAATGGTATTTTATTAGTCTTGATGCCACATATTTAGACAAAGCGAACCAATTGATGGAACATATTTTAGAGAATTTTTTATTAGAAGATTCTGGTTTGTTCTCTTTTGCAAGTAATAAAAAAAGTAAATTAATTGCCAATATTCCCGAACTCGTTGATACCGTAATACCATCTTCAAATTCAATTGTTGTAGAATGTCTATATTATCTTGGGAATTTATCAAATAGACCTCATTATACTATTCTTGCGAATGGAATTATGGAAAAAATAATTTCAAAAGCTGTTCAAAACCCAACATACTTTTCAAATTGGTGGAGAATCATACTTGAATTTAAGTGGAAAAAGAAATTATTTATAAAATGTTGTAATTCATCTTATAAATTGGATGACATTCAAACTAAATTTTCACAAAAGGGAATCGAAGTTTACCTAAAAGAAGAACCTTTTTTGAATAATAGTGAGCAATATATTGTTTGTCAAGGAGACCATTGCTTTGCCCCAGTAAATTCTTGGAATGAGTTGGAAGCTTTAATCAATAATATTACTTAATTCTATTTGGATTTTCTGATACAAATGCCCCCCACCCTTTTTTCGTACCCTTTTTTGATGGTGCTAAGGCATTTGCATGAAAATGATGACATATAGCAATTCCTAGGGCATCTGTTGCATCTAGTAATTTGGCATCTAATTGGATGCGACAAATTGTTTCTACCATTTTAGCCACTTGTTCTTTGGATGCATTCCCATTTCCGGTTACTGATTGTTTTACTTTTTTGGGTTCATATTCTGCAATTGGAATGGATTTTGAATAGGCAATTCCCATCAATAAGCCTTGTACCCTTCCTAATTTAAGCATTGATTGTACATTTTTACCAAAAAATGGAGACTCCATAGCCATTTCATCAGGCATAAATTCATCAATAATTCCATGGATTCGTTCAAATATTTTAATAAACTTTAATCCTTGAGTGGTATATTTCTCTAATCTTAAAACTCCATATTGTTCGATTTTAATTTCTGAGCCTGATATTCGAATAACCCCATATCCTAAAACATTTGTACCAGGATCAATGCCTAAAATTATTTTTTCTGAATTTGAACTTGTATTTTGCATTCGATTTGATCTATCCATGTTTATTTATCAGTCTCCATCATTAATTCGAAAGATATTTCCACAATTAACTTGGGAAATTCCACAAAGCAAACATCAAAATAAGTATGTTTATTTTACATTTGACGATGGACCAACTCCTGAAATTACCAATTTTGTTTTAGAAGAACTGCATAAATTCCAAGCAAGAGCAACGTTTTTTTGCATTGGTAAAAATATAGTAGAAAATCCGGCTTTATTTAAACAAATAATAGATGCAAATTGTACAGTCGGAAATCACACGATGAATCATTTAAATGCATGGAAGGTATCCCCTAGTACTTATCAAACTAATCGTGAATTATGTGAAAACTTATTTAATGATTTTGGAATAAAAAGTGTAGGATTTAGACCACCTTATGGTAGAATAAATAAGCAAATTATTCAATCTTCTGAAAATGAGAATATTTTTTTATGGACCCTATTAACAGGTGATTATAGACCAGAAAACTGTTCTACATCTATTATAAAAAATAGCCTCCATTTAATTAAACCTGGTTCAATTATTGTCTTTCATGATAGCGTGAAAGCATTTCATAATTTAAAACGTATTCTTCCCGCCTTTTTAGCTTATTGTAACGATAATAATTTAATTCCATCTACATTATGATTGATACACATGCACATATTTATGATGAATATTTTTTAAAAGACATACAAACTCATTTAGATGAATTTGTCGAGGCTGGTATAAAACAAGTTTGGTTACCCAATTGTGATGTAACTACAACAAAAGATTTACTTCTTCTTTGTGAAAATTACCCCTCCTTTTTTTTACCAATGATAGGATTACACCCGACCTATGTTAAGGAAGATTATGAAAACCAATTAGGTACTCTTGAGAAAATAATTTTTAAAACAACTAATTTACTAGCTATTGGTGAAATAGGATTGGATTATTATTGGGACACTACCTTTAAAAATGAACAGATTATTTCTTTTGAAAAACAGTGTCACTGGGCTATGGAAAAACATATTTGGGTTGATATTCATTGCAGAAAAGCATATGCTGATTTAATTAAAATTATTCGTAAAAAAGAATTTAAGGAGTTAAATGGAATTATTCATTGCTTTTCAGGAGATGCTTCTGAAGCCAAACATTGTGTAGAGAATGGTTTTTTATTAGGTATTGGAGGAGTGATCACTTATAAAAATGCAAACTTGTTTGAATCCATTAAAGATATTCCTTTAGATTACATTGTTCTTGAAACAGATGCACCCTATCTCACACCAGTTCCTTATAGAGGCAGTCCAAATTCCCCCAAATACATTCCTTTAATCGCTCAAAAATTAGCTGATTTATTCCAAGTTTCTATAGATGAATTACTAAAAAAGACTACTGAAAATGCTAGTCGTTTAAAAAAGTTTTCAGGTATTGAATAGTTTGAATGGTTTCATTAATAAATGTTCTAATTCCATTTCTCAATTCAATTACATGTTTATTTTTACTTATAAAAAATAAATTCCAATCTCCTTTGAAATGTATTTTGCCATTATTCATAACCCCAATAGTATCACTTAATCGAATTACATCTATTAAATCATGTGAAATCATTAAACAAGGAATATTTAGTTCTTTTATGATTTTTTCAATTAATCGTGATAATTCATTTTTTTGAAGTGTATCGAGCTGACTAAATGGTTCATCTAATACTAAGGCTTTGATAGGCTTACTAATTGCTTGAATTAAAGCTAATTTTTGTCTTTCTCCACCAGATAGACTAGAAATTTTGGAATTTATTATACTTTTTAATCCAAAGTCCTTGATAATCTGCTGAATCCTTTGATGGGCTTCAATTTTAGTTTTACTTTGATACAACATTTCAAGAAATGCTAAAATAGTATGGTGAGGTTTTAAATGAAGATTTTGAGGAACATAGCCAATTTGGTCAAATTCTCTAATTAATCGTTCATGATTTCCTGTTAATTTTTCATCATTAATAGAAATGATGGAATTTGTTGAAATTAATTCACCACTGCAAATTTTTGCTATGGTGCTTTTACCACTCCCACTTTTACCGATTAAAGCAAAAATTGAACCTGATTTAATTTTCAGGTTAATTTTATTTAAACTAAATTGGTCATTTACTTGATGTAAATCTATATTTATTTTTAACATTAAACCTAATAATTATGTTATTGTGCGGGATTGATTTAGGCACTTCATCTATTAAAGTTAGCATCGTGGATGCTAGTAACCAAAAATTAATTCATTCTGTTTCCTTTCCTGAAGAAGAAAATGAAATAATTTCATTACAACCTGGATTTGCAGAACAATCTCCAAATCATTGGTGGTATTGTGTGAAAGAAGGGATTAAAAAGGCAAATGCATCTCAAAAATACAATCCAAAAGAAATTAAAAGTATTGGTATCTCCTATCAAATGCACGGTTTGGTGATTGTTGATCAAGAAGATAAGGTAATTAGAAATTCCATCATTTGGTGTGATTCTAGAGCTACTTCATATGGTAACAGCGCTTTTAATAATCTTGGAAATGATTTTTGTAATGAACATTATTTGAATTCACCAGGGAATTTTACTGCGGCAAAACTAGCATGGGTGAAAGAAAATGAACCTGAGAATTTTGAAAAAATTAAATATGTACTACTTCCAGGTGATTTTATTTCTTTTCAATTTTCAGGTAATTATACTACTACAGCATCAGCATTATCAGAAGGAATCTTATGGGATTTCAAGAATAAGAATATAGCATTTGAATTGATTAATGAATTTGGATTTTCAAAAGATCTTTTCCCAACGGTACAAGCAGTATTTTCAAACCATGGAAAAATATTGCCAAATATTGCCCTTGAATTAGGTTTTTCTAAAGATGTTATCATTGGTTATAAAGCTGGTGATCAACCAAATAATGCACTCTCTTTGGGTGTGTTGAATCCCGGTGAAATTGCTACAACAGCGGGAACCTCCGGTGTGGTTTATGGTGTTTCAGAAGAATTAAAGTTTGATCCACAAAGTAGAGTGAATTCCTTTGCTCATGTTAATTACACTGAAAATTTAAATCGAATAGGTGTATTAATGTGTATTAATGGAACAGGAATTTTAAATCGATGGCTTAGACAAAATTTCTTTTCCCATTTATCCTATGAAGAGATGAATCAACTAGGGTCCAAAGCATCCATTGGTGCAAGTGGTTTACTATGTTACCCTTTTGGTAATGGAGCTGAACGAATTTTTCAAAATAAAAATATTGGTGGACAGTTTCTACATCTTGATTATAATATACATAATAGTTCAGAAATAATTCGTGCTGCACATGAAGGAATAGCATTTTCTATGGTTTATGGTATCGAATTAATGGTGAATGCTGGAATTAAACCCAATTTAATGAAAGCTGGAAAAGCGAATATGTATTTGAGTAAAATCTTTAGCACAGCATTGGTTAATAGTTCAGGTATTCCTGTAGAATTAGTGGAAACAGATGGTTCTTTAGGTGCTGCTTTAGGTGCTGGTGTTGGTTCTAATTTCTTTACTTCTGCAAATGAAGCTACTCAAAATCTACAAATAATTGAACAATTAAATCCTGATAAAGAGTATCAAAATGCATATATTGATGCTTATGCTAAATGGAAATATGATTTAAATATTAAATAAAAAGTAAAAGCCTCTCTTTCGAGAGGCTTTGTACCCAGAGCCGGAGTCGAACCGGCACGGGATTGCTCCCACGGGTGTTTGAGACCAGCGCGTCTACCAATTCCGCCATCTGGGCAATTCAAAATTGCAATGCAAAATTACCTTAATTTATCGAATTTAACAAATGAATAATCTAAATTAATTCTATTATTCGTATCGTAAAGATTCAACAGGATCTAGTTTTGAGGCTTTTAAAGCAGGATAAATTCCTGAAAATAAGCCAACTAAAATACAAATGATAATTCCTGAAATCATCCATAACCAAGGTATTATAAAGCTAGCAACCCCGCCGCTAATGCCTTGCGCAATTACATTTCCAATAGGAATAGCTAATAATATACCTCCAATACCTCCTAAAATACAAATTACTATGGCTTCCATTAAGAATTGAATAAGTATTTTGTTGGGAGTTGCACCTAATGACTTTCTTATACCAATTTCTCTGGTTCTTTCTGTAACAGAAACCATCATGATGTTCATTAGTGCTATAGATGCTCCTAATAATGTTATAAACCCTATAACAAAGCCTCCTATTCGTAAACTTCCGGTAATACTTTCAAAACTTTTTGCAATCGAATCCGATCTTTCAAGTGTAAATGAATCTTCTGAACCTAATTGGTCCATCCTAACTTTTCTCATCACTCCTCTTGCTTCCTCCATGAAATCATCTAAATTCTTAACTTTATAGGCGGAGGTTGTAATATCGTAATTTAAATCTCTACCTGTTGCCATTTTTCTACCTGTTTCCAATGGAACCATAACTACTCGATCATCTCCTCCTCCCATCATATTTCCTTTTTTATCTAAAATTCCAATTATTTTCAACTTAATTCCATTAACAGTAATTTCTTTATCTATTGGATTTGACTTTTCAAATAGTTGTCCAATTACATCCACCCCTAAAACACAAACATTAGCTGCTTGCTCAAAATCATTTTTATTAAATGTTCTCCCTCCTGCTACTTTATAACCTTTTAAATCCATGAAATAATTATCGATTCCTATTAATCGTACATTGGGATTTGTTTTTTTAGATTCAAATTTTGCAGTTGAATAGTTATTAATATTCGTTTTTAGAGATACTTTTCCTTTGCTAGCAAATTGCTGTTTATATCGTAGAGCTTGTCTGAAAGTAATATTTTTGTATCTTTTTTCTTTTTGACCTTCTCTTCGAATAGACATCATTGGTCTATTTCTGATTTCAAATGAATTTGCTCCTAAGCTTGCAAATGAGTTGTCAACACTACTTTGAATGCCATCAATTGCAGTTAAAATGCCAACTAATGCGGTAATTCCAAGTGAAATAATTAAAGATGTCAATATGGTTCTTAATAAATTTCCTTGAATAGAGCGTAAGCCCTCAAGTACATTTTCCTTTAAATTCATTGAAAAGAAGGATTATTTAATAATTGCAAGTTACAATTTTCTACTTGTACTTTTTAACCAATTATATGCCATAGCATCCATTAATCATATATCGCAATGCTTAATGTAGCTTTCTTAAATAATAACTTTCTCCTGGAACAACAATATTATCTGAATTTCGATAAAGTGATTTGCTTAATTTTAAATCACCTTTCTGTGGTTTAATCAATTTTGAACAGAAAAATAAATAATTACATTCTTCAGGAATGGCTTGCAATCCTTTTCCAAAAGGATTGATAGGTATTAGTTTTCTAGTAAAATTCTTGCCCCATAATGGATATTCATAATCATCATTAATGGTCGCAAGTGCTACTACAGCATTTTGTGGTACAATTAAATCAAAGTTATTATAAGCCCTATAAATATCTGGCCTACTAATAGTTAATTTTTCTATTCTATTCTGATTGAAAATAGTCGCTTGATTATAATTTGGAATCAGTAATGCCCTTTTATGAAATACTGCTGTGAAAATTGCTGAAAACCCTATTATAATAATACATAGGATAGTTAAAGATTTTATAAAGAGGTGTTTTAAGTTTAGTATTTTTTCAATTAATATACCTCCTATAGGAATTAAAAATACAAATGAACTTTGCATATATCTTCCTTTCCATGGATCATATGCAGCGGTAAAAGATAATAATAAAAAATGTAAAATAAATCCACTAAGCAATATAAGGGAGAGATGTTTTCTTGATACATCTTTATCTTTAACCATACAAAAAACGGAAATCAAAAAGATAATTATTAAGAATCCTATAATTGGTGTACCATTATAGAATATTTCTCGTCTTTCAAATGAAAAAGGTAATATTGTGAAATTTGTTTCAGATTCTAGTTTTAAATTAAACTTTTGATCTATTTGTTTAAGTGGACTTCTTAATTTAGAATTTAATTGCTCAAATACGCTTATATTTCTTAAACCATCAAGGTTTAATAAATCAGATGAATACCTTAGTACGTTTCTACTTCCTTGCTTAATTAAATTTTCTAAATTTTGAGCTCTTTCAATTGACTGATGCTCCGTTGCTGTTTTTGGCCCTATTGGATGCTTGTAGTGAATAAGATTTGAAATATAACCACATGGACCTACTATTAATAGTAAGGAAATAAAAAAACTACTTCCAATATATCGTATATGTCTAAATGGTTTATTATTTCTTTTAAAAATTAAAAAGAATAAAACAAGTAAAGCTAAAGATGGAAAAGAAAATACAAATGTTATTTTATGTGCTAAGGCTATTGAAAATGTTAAAGCACTTAATAAAATATAACGCTTCTCAAATTCATCAAAATAAGAAATAATAAAATATACTAAAGCACTTAAATAACAAGCTAATACAATATCTGTGTCAGTGGTAGTTGATTGAATGATAGAAATTGGGATAAATAAATAAATGCAAGCGATAACTAATCTAGTTTTAAAATCATATTTTAATCTTTTCATAATGGCATAAAATGAAAAGCCTGAGATTAAGTAACTCGAAAAATTATGAAATTTGAACCAAATTTCACTTTTATGCATCATTAAGAACGGATAAACCTGGTGATTAGGAAAACTTTTTGGATAGGTATCAATATTCCAATTTGTTCCTACAAAATATTTAGTATTCCCATTTTGTAAATAATACAATATTCTATTTAAATGACCTGTCATACTATCCCATTCATTAGGTGCATTTATAAAGAAACTGAGTAATAAAGCAATAAATAAAAACAATAAAAAGAGGAATAAAAGTTGAAACACTCTTTTCTGAAAAAGAGACGAAGATTTTACCTCTTCGTTGATTTTTTGAATATTACTTCCTATTAATTTAAATGTGGATTTTCGATTTTCAATAAATTCAAAATTCTTAAAAAATAGATAAATCAAATAGGTACTAAAAAATGGTAAAAGACTCCAAAAAAATGGACTATTCCAAAAATTTATAAAAGATAAAAAATAACCTGAAACACTTAAGCTACAAGCATATAAGATAAAACCTGTAATTATAATTTCAGAAAAATTATTAGTACTTATCTTAGATGAAATTTTAAGATTTAATAAAATAAAAGAGATAAAAAGAATAAAGTATATATAATACATATCTTAACAGATTACCTGATTAATTATTTTACAAACTTGAAGAACTTCTTCTTGAGAAATTTCAGCAGAAAGTGGTAAGCAAATGATTCTTTTTGCCACATCTTCAGAATGCTCACATTTTTGTTTATTTAAAAAGGGCAATGTATTTAAAGAAGGATAAAAATATCTTCTAGGATAAATATTTGCTTCATTTAATTTTTTTAATAAAAAAATTAACTTTTCTTCTGAAGGTAAAATTATGGGATAATAAGAATAATTTTTTTCAATTAAGGTACCCCATTTGAATAATTGTATGAATCGATTGTCTTTTAACTCTTGATCATATAATTCAGAAGTGATTTTACGATGATTTTTAATTTCTTGGAAATGTTTTAAATTAACCAGGCCCATCGCAGCATGAAATTCAGATGTTTTGCCATTAATTCCAGCCAAATAGTAATCATCACCCTTATGTCCAAAACTTTTTAATAATCTTAATTTTTCTGCTAATTCATCATTATTGGTAAATATTGCACCTCCTTCAATAGTATGGAAAATTTTCGTGGCATGAAAACTACAAGTACTTACAGTTCCATAATTAAAAATAGATTTTCCGTTATAATTAACCCCGAAACAATGGGCACCATCAAAAATTATAGGTATTTGATTTACTGAAGCTATTTCTTCAAGTAGTTCTAATCCTTCCCCATTTCCGTAAACATGTGTAGTTAAAATCGCCTTTGCTTCATTAGATATAACTTCTGAAATATTATCAGATTCACAGGTTAAAGAAATTGGATTTATGTCTGCAAATATTGGCTCACAATTTTCCCATATGATAGAATTGGTAGTTGCACAATATGAAAATGGTGTGGTTATTACTTTCCCATTTATTGCAAGTGCTTTTAAAATTAACTGAAGAGCGATCGTGCCATTACTTACATATATCACATTCTTTACGCCTGTGAATTCTGAAATTTTGCGCTCTAATTCTTTTACTAATGGGCCTTCGTTTGTAACCTGACCATTAGACCAAATTTGCTCTAAATAACTGGTATATTCAGATAGATTTGGCAAAAAGGTTTTCGTTACGTTAAGCATCTAATTTTAGATTAGTTTTTTGAGTTAATTTAAATGGAAAATTTGGTCTAACATATCCTGGCCATTTCCCATACCATTTAGCATTTTCCCGATAATCGGCTATTTCAAATGTAATTAAATTTTCAAAATTATGAAGTACAATTGATTGATCTTTTACAACCATTAATGAAATGGTATAATTTCCATCATTTAAATAATATCCAGGAAATTCAATTTCACCTGAAATGATACCACTATTTAAGCGTAATGAATCAGTAGAAACATTTAATATACATTCGCCAGTTGCAGCATAAATATGAAGACTTAAATTTAAATGCACATCTGCCTGTAAATTCCAAAACTCAAATTGCAACGTATAAGAATTTCTAACATCTAAATATTCTTGATTTGGAAATAACTTAGGTTCTAATTTTGCATATTTCAAACGAATTAAATCGTTTCCCGGAGCTTCATCTAATTTATCATATGATTGAATTAAAATATTTTTCTGATGTTCCGCCAAGTAATTATTTAATATACTACCCGTTTCACCAAATTCTTTCATTTTACCACGCTCAAGGTATAATGTTTTATTGCATAAGTTACTTACTGCTGTTAAATTATGGCTAACAAAAATGATTGTACGTTCTTGTTTAGAAACCTCCTGCATTTTGCTGAGTGATTTTTTTTGAAAATCAATATCACCTACAGCTAAAACTTCATCTACAATTAAAATATCAGGATTTAAATGGGCGGCAATCGCAAATCCTAATCGCACATACATACCAGAACTATACCTTTTTACTGGTGTGTCTAAAAAATTTTGAATTTGGGTACCTGCAAAATCAACAATTTGATCAAAATTTGAATCAATTTCTTGTTTTTTCATTCCTAATATGGCCCCATTTAGGTATATATTTTCTCTCCCAGATAATTCAGGATGAAAGCCTGTCCCAACTTCTAAAAGGCTTGCAACTTTTCCTTTAATAGTTATGGAACCTGTAGTTGGACTCGTAATTCTACTTAATATTTTTAATAATGTAGATTTACCGGCTCCATTATTTCCAATAATAGCTAATCGATCTCCTTGGTTAATGGAAAAATCTACACCTTTTAAAGCATAAAATTCACTTGTACTTTTGGGAGAAAAGATTGATCGAAAACCCGAACTCTCCTTGTTTTTAACAAGATATTTTTTAGTAATATTTTCTACGTTAACAACCATTCTTATAAGTGATCAACAAATGAACTTTCTTTTTTTATAAAAATATAAATCCCCAAAAAGAATACAAGTAAAGCTGAAATAAATGAATAGGTAATATAAACTAAATTAATTGCGTAATTTTCAATTAAAAGAAATCTTCCCAATTCAATCAAACCAACTAGAGGATTTATCGCGTAATACAAACCTAAATACTTTTCAAAATGAACCGATTGAATGGAAAAAATTACAGGAGTAATAAAGAAGCCATATTGTACGATTAGCGGACCCACATGTTGAATGTCTCTGTATTTTATTGAATTTGCAGCAAATAATAATCCCGCACCTAAACTAAATAAACCAATAGCTAATAAAATAAATGGTAATGCTATGACAGAAATTCCAATTGGAATATTCAAAATAATACTAGCTATTAAATAAATTACAAAACTAAATAGAAAATCAACTAAAGCAACAGATAAGGTTGAAATTGCTAAGATCATTCTTGGAAAATATACTTTAGTAATTAAATTAGTGTTTGCTGTAATACAATTTGATACATTAGTAAAAGAGCTTGCAAAATAATTCCAAAATATGATGCCTGATAGGATAATAATTTGTACAGGAATACCATTAATTTGATTTATGTTCGCAATTTTTTTGAACATAAATATAAATATAAATAAAGTGGACAAAGGCTTAACGATTGCCCAAAATACACCTAAAAAGGTTTGACTATATCGAACTTTTAAATCTCTTTTCGCAAGGATTGTGATTAAATTTAAATGTTCAATTATTTCCTTAAAATAGAATTTTAGATTAATCATTGAATATTTCTAAATATACTTTTCTAAGGTATAAAACTAAAATTGAAACAAATAATCCTGATACTAACCCTATAAAAGTGAAAATTCCAAATTTATATTTTGCCTTAAATATTGGTAATTCTGTTTGTGAAATAATATTTAATAATGGAGTTTCCTTTACTAAACTAAATTTATAACTATCTAAATTTCTAACTGCCTCATTATATAAGCCCTGAATCTGAGTAGAATTCATTTGAAGACGATCTGCAGTTATTTTTGCACTTTGAAATATTATTTGCTGATTTTGATCTGCAAAACTAGCTAATTTCCCTTGAGTATAATAGAGTGCATTACGCAAACTATCAACTCTTTTTTGAAGAATAGTTACTAATTCAGTTGATTTTTTTGTTTTATTTTTAATATAAATATCTGTAAAAGTTTTTAATATAGTATTTGATAACAAATAAGAAAGTGTGTCATTATTAGAAGTTACTTTTAATTTTCTAAAACTTGATTTTTCATTTTCTTTTGTAAAAGTAACATGACTTTTAATCGTATTGGTTGCAATATTTAGAATGTCAATTTGATATCTTGATAATTTTTCTTTTGCTGTATTAGCAGGGAACCGTTCATTTCTAAAGTTATCAAAGTCTTTATCATCATATTTTTTTAAAAAATAATTAATGAAAACATCATTTACTCCTACGGATTTCACAGAGCTTAAAAAAGCTTTATCATAGATGAAATTTAATTTCACCAATTCTTCAAAATTACCTCCAGAAAAAATATTTGAGGATTCATTACCTCCTGCTAAACCTAGAAGAGAACTTAATCCATTAGGTTCTGCGCTATTGGGAGATTCAATTGTGAAAATTATCTCAGCTTCATAGGTATCTTCTAAAGATTTGACATAATCAACAATACCACCTATAGTAGCACCTATCAGAACACCTAAAAATAAAAATTTATAATTTTTTTTAATGTAGGGTATAACTAATAATAATCTAGCAAGATAAAATTTTACTGAAAATTGATCATTCGGTAAATTCATATTTTTAATTCATTGTAGCTCTTAATAATAAATACACACTTACGACACTTGTAATTGTCCCAGTATAAATATTGATTAAGCTTGCTATTTGTTGTGTATTCTTATTGTAAGAAGGTATTACGATTTCACTTCCTGGTAAAATTTTAGGATAATTTTTAAAAAATAAAAAATGTTTAGTTTTGTTTATATTACCATTAGCATAAATAACATATCCTTTATTTCTGGCTGATTTTTGCGTGAAACCACCTGAATGATTTATATAATCTTTTAAATTAAAATTTTGTTTAAATGTAATTGTAGTGGGGTGAATAACTTCACCAGAAATTTTTACAGTTTGTTTTAAAATAGGAATATCTAAAATATCACCATCTTCAACTATTAGGTCTTCATTGCTACCCGGATTATTTAATATTGTATTTAAGTCGATTCCTATTTTCTCATAATTTAAACTATTGTTATCTGGAGAAATTTCTACACCTGTGTAGTTATTCTCTAGATTCTTAAATTGATCTTGTCTAATTATATTATCAATTTCAGATTTTTTTCTTTGTCTTAATAAACTTGCACCACCAGTATTAGCAGTTATAGTTAAATTTCCTGCACGATTCAATAAAGAGCTAATTTTTTCGTCTTTCATTTCTAATCCATATACACCAGGAAACTTAACTTCTCCTTTAATTGTAACAAATTGTTGAATTTGATAGGAAGATGATGATCTGATGAAAATCTCATCAAATGGTTCTAAATGAAATTTTGAGGCATTTTCATTTAAAGTTAGATCACGATTTATTGGGAATTTAAACAACTCACCTATTTTCCTGGAATCATTTGAACTTTCATTAGTTATTGAATTTTTATTTCTTCTTACAATTTCAACATACCCTGAATTCGCAGATTCTCTTAAACCACCTGATCTAATTATTAAATCCTCAACAGTCATATTAGCAATATATGGTATGGTTAATTTGCTTTGCCTATTTAGAAGTTTGTTGTTGGCTTCATTTGATTTTAAATTTGAGTTTATTTCTTCTTCTAGAACAATATTTGAATCAGAATCATTAGAATTTAGACTTTTACGGATATTATTTTTATCGCTTTCATCTCCCATGGCAATTTTACTAGATTCAGATAATTTTTCCTCTTGAAAGTTAACTTCACCGTGTATTGTTACCGTGTAATTTTCTCGTAAATTGTCCAATGATTGTACAAAAACAACATCTTCCCTTTTTAAAGCAATATCTTTGAAATTTTTATTGTTTAAATCACTGAGGTTTAATGAAATATTTTCCCAAATGTTATCATTTCTTAATCGTTTAATCAATACCCTTGAGGTAAAGGCATTTTCTTTAAACCCTCCAGCTTTTTGTATCAGAGTTAATATAGTTGGGCAATTTTCCAATGAATAATCTCCAGGTCTCCATACCTCCCCCGTTAAGGTTATTCTATTTTCAAATCGTTGGGTATTAATACCTTCAACAGTAACAATATCACCAGATTTTAAAAGAAAACTATTTGCTAAATCAAAATTGATATCCAATATTTTTCTCTCTTTTTGAGTAAATCTTATCAATTTAACATTTTGTTTATAAGCATCCTCTGAAAAGCCACCCCCAAAATTTTCTATAATTTTTTCTAAATTTTCATCATTTTTAAATTCAAAAATTAAAGGTCTCTTTACCTTTCCTTGAAGGGTTACTCTATTTTCGTAAAGTCCTACCTTAATTATATCTCGATCTTGTAATGTAAAATCATTCTTTAATATTCCTCCAATTAGATAATCATATAAATCGATTTTACCTAAAACCTTGTTATTTCTAATTAATTCAATATTTCTGTAAGTACCATTGTTAGTTGGTCCTCCGGCTAAATAAATTAAATTAATAGCTTTTGATAATGATGGTACACTAAAACTTCCAGGATTTTCAACTTCCCCTTGAACTAAAATATTGATTTGTCTAATGTTTCCTAACGTAATACTTGCATATAAATTTGTTGAACTAACACCAGAACCTTCTGATTTAAGTCCAACAAAAATTCTAGATAACCTTGAAATGATTTTTCTTTTTACTTCTTGAATGGTTAATCCACCTACTTGAACCAATCCTATTTTTGGAATTTTTACATTTCCATCCGAAGTGACTGTTAAGTTGTAGTGGTCCTCAGAATACCCATAAATATCTACTATTAATTCATCATCAGGACCGATAATGTAATTTTGAGGGGTTGCAATTTTTAAATTTGGTTGGAAAAATAAATTTTTATTGGTAAAAAATGATTTACCGAAAATTAACTTTCCTAAAGAATCTGTTTTGCTCTCTACATTTGAAATGTTTAACTTATTTTGAGGCTTATTAACTAAAGATGAGTCATTTAATGGTAATGGTTCTGCTTGTTTGACTATTTCTCTTTTTTTTGTATTAATTTGACCACTTGGGGCTTGTGTTCCGGTCAAATTAAGGTTGCTCATCTGAGTGTTTTGAAAATTAAACGCATTTGGGATTTGAGCCCAAGTAAGATTAACACAAAAAAACAAAATTGTCGAACTAAGGAAAGAAAATCGATTCACTATTTGAATTTTTTAATTAGATTGCAAATTAAATGATTTTTTTTTAAAAAATAGTGAATTAGCAATGGAAGAAGTAAATAGCCCAGCTCCTATTTATAATGATGACAGTATCCGTTCTCTAGATTGGAAGGAACATATTCGTTTACGCCCGGGTATGTATATTGGTAAATTAGGTGATGGTTCCTCAGCAGATGATGGTATTTATGTTTTAGTAAAAGAAATTGTCGATAACTCAATTGATGAACACATGATGGGTTATGGGAAAAATATAGATGTTAAAATTTCTGAGCATAAAGTAGAAGTTAGAGATTATGGTAGAGGAATCCCTTTAGGAAAAGTAATCGATTGCGTTTCTAAAATAAATACAGGGGGTAAATATGATTCAGGTGCTTTTCAAAAATCAGTTGGATTGAATGGTGTTGGTACTAAAGCGACTAATGCTTTGTCGAGCTATTTTAAAGTTCAATCTTTTCGTGATGGAAAAACTAAGTGGGCTGAATTTAATAAAGGTGAATTAGTAAATGAATCGGTTGATATTGAAGATTCAAATGCAAAAAGTGGTACATTCATTAGTTTCGAACCAGATAATACAATATTCAAAAACTATCATTTTATACCTCAGTTTTTGGATAGTTTATTTTGGAATTATTCTTATTTAAATGCTGGTTTAACATTAAATTTTAATGGTCAAAAATATTATTCACAAAATGGACTATTAGATTTACTTTCTAAAAAAACGAATGCAGAAGAAAATAGATATCCAATCATTCACTTAAAAGGAACAGATATTGAATTAGCAATTACACACAATAACCAATATGGTGAAGAATATTATTCATTTGTTAACGGACAGAATACAACTCAAGGAGGTACCCATTTGGCAGCTTTTCGTGAAGCAATTGTTAAAACTGTTCGCGAATTTTACAAAAAAGATTTCGATCCTTCAGATGTTAGAGCTAGTATTGTTGGCGCTATTGCCATTAGAGTTCAAGAGCCTGTTTTTGAATCACAAACAAAAACTAAATTAGGCTCGACTAATTTATCTCCTGATCCAGATTCACTTTCTGTTCGATCATTTGTTGGAGATTTTGTAAAAACAGAATTAGATAATTTTTTACATAAAAACCCTTCGACTGCCGACGCTTTACTTAAACGGATATTGCAATCTGAAAGAGAAAGAAAAGATATAGCAGGTATAAAAAAATTAGCGAATGAAAGAGCAAAAAAAGCTAATCTACACAATAAAAAATTAAGAGATTGTAGAGTACATTTAGTTGATGAAAAGGCAGATAATAAGCATGATTCTATCTTATTCATAACCGAAGGAGATTCTGCAAGTGGCAGTATTACAAAAGCAAGAGATGTTCAAACTCAAGCGGTTTTTAGTTTAAGAGGTAAACCATTAAATTGTTTCGGGCTTACAAAAAAAATTGTTTACGAAAATGAAGAATTTAATCTATTACAACATGCTTTAGATATAGAAGATTCTTTAGATAATTTGAGGTATAACAAAATTGTAATTGCAACTGATGCAGATGTGGATGGGATGCATATTCGATTGCTCATCCTTACCTTCTTCTTGCAGTTTTTTCCTGATTTAGTAAGAAATGGACATTTATTTATTTTAGAGACTCCACTTTTCAGAGTAAGAAATAAAAAAGAAACTATTTATTGTTACTCAGATGAGGAACGAAGAAACGCTATAGAGAAATTAGGTCCTAAGCCTGAAATTACTAGGTTTAAGGGTTTAGGAGAAATTTCACCGGAAGAGTTTGGAACATTTATAGGTGATGATATTAAACTAGAACCTGTAATTCTGGAAAAAGATTTCACTATTCCACAGTTGCTAACGTATTATATGGGTAAAAATACGCCAGATAGACAAAAATTTATTATTGAAAATTTGATTATTGAAAAAGACTTAGAAGAACAATTGTTAGCTTAAAAATAAATATCGTAAATAGCCTGAAGTTCACTTTGGGCTTTTTTATTATTTTGTTGAATGGCAATTTTTATTCCAATCTCTAATAATTTTTGTGTTTTATCTGTATCCACAGATTTTTCTAACAGAAAATTTACATAAGTTTGATAAGTCGGTAAATAGCTTGAAAAGTTTATTAACAAATTTTCATAGACCTCCTTTGCCCCTTCCCAATCGCCTTCTTTTTGATGTTCTAACGCTAATAAATAAAAATTGAATGGATTATTAGGATCTATATTTATTTCTTCTTGAATAATATTTTTTCTTGATTGTTTCATTTTATACACAAAAATTAGTATGCTTGCATACTAATTAAATTTTAAAATTATGAATATTTTAGTTTGTATCGGAATCGTGCCAGATACTACATCAAAATTAGTGATTGATTCCTCAACTGGCAAAATTGATAAACGAAGTTTAACCATGATTATTGGACCCTATGATGATTATGCATTATCTAAAGCGGTTGAACTAAAAGAATTACATCAATCTGTAGTTACAGTTTTATATGTGGGTGATGATTCTTCTTCGGAACAAATTTTGCGCAAATGCTTAGCAATTGGAGCAGATGAGGCTTTTCAAATTAAAATTCCGCCCATTACATCAAAACAAGTATCCTCTGAAATTATTAAATTTATAAAAGATAGATCCTTTGATTTAATTTTAATGGGTAAAGAATCAATAGATTCTAATAGTGGATTAGTTCATAGATTAGTTGCCAAAGGTTTAAATTACAATCATTTCAATCCAGTTATGCATTTAGAGCTTACATCTAGTCATAAATTAAATATTTTGGTTGAAATCGAAAACGGAACAGCTAAATATAATATAGATATGCCAGTTGTTTTGGGTTGTCAAGAGCCAATTGCAGAATGGAAAATTCCTTCAATGCGAGGAATTATGATGGCAAGGACCAAACCACTAACCGTTTTAAATGGGACATATCAAACTTCAATTGAGGTTGTTAAAGATGAAGTAATTGAAAAAAATCGTTTAAAACAAACGTATAAATTAGAAGATTCTAAAGAAGTTGCAGAAATAATCAATAACATTTTAAAGTAAGCACAATGAAAAAGATAGGAATAATTGCAGTTAATAAAGCTGGAAAATTTAATGAGTTAATTTTAAGAGCGAATGATTATTTAAAAAGTATTGGTAATGTTGATATCCTTTCAATTTCAAATGAGGAAATAGATAATTTATTAAATAATAATTTAGCTGAAAATGAGGATTTTATTAAACAAGTAGAAATATACGATTGGATTATTTTTGATAATCAATCGCAAATTTTAGATTTAGCATGTTTGGTGAGCGAAAAATTAAATATTGAAATATTTAATCATGTTATTACATTAGATAAGTCAAAATTTGAATGTCAAACTTTTTCAGGAAAAGCCACGACCACCTATCCTTCTGAACAGCAATTGATATTTATTTTATCAAAATCTTTCAAATCATCCTTGATAAATGATAGTAAAATAGAAGTACCGATTGCTCATCAAAACTTTAGTTTATCCTATTTGAACACAAAAGGTGAAGTAATTAGCGTCGAAAACATCAACAATTTGATTTCGTTAGCGGATGCCAAAATAGTTGTTGGTGCAGGAAGAGGTTTAAAAGATCCTTCTAATTGGGGGATTATTGAAGAGTTAGCAAATAAAACAGGTGCTGCCTTAGCATGTTCCAAGCCAGTTTCAGATTTAAATTGGCGGCCACATCATGAACACGTTGGGCAAACAGGAATAAAAATTTCTCCCAAGCTTTACATTGCTTGTGGAATTTCAGGTGCAATCCAACATTTAGCAGGTGTAAATGGTTCAGAAATAATTGTTGTTATTAATTCCGATCCAGATGCTCCTTTTGTGAAAAATGCTGATTATGCAATTGTTGGTGACGTATTTCAAGTAGTACCAGAATTGTTAAAATATATTAAATAGAAGTTTTTTGGGTGAAATTTGTTAAATTTGAATTTTATTTCACTCTTGGAAAACCTTGTACCAATTTCTGTTGCGTCTTTAAGTCCTAGTAATTTAGGGTCTAATTCTTATATTCTTTTGTTAAAAAGTCTAGAAGATAGTAAAGTTGTTTTTCCCATTGTTATTGGACCATCAGAAGCGCAGACAATTTCTGTTTTTCTTGAAAATATTTCAATCCCTCGCCCATTAACTTGTCAATTGATTTTATCATTATTAGATGAAATGAATTATAAAATTAAAAATGTGGTGATTACAGATTTTAGAGATGGAATATTTTATTCAACTATTAACATTCAAAATGAGTCGAATAGTTTCACATTAGATGCACGGCCATCAGATAGTGTAGCGATTGCAATTAAAGCGGGGGCGCCATTGTTTGTTATTAATAAATTATTGACTTCTGTTTGCATTCCAAATGATGAATTAGATTTGGAATTAGAAGATTTAATTAATTCAGATGAATCTAATCAATCAATTGATGAACTTTCAAACCAATTGAATGCAGCTCTTGAAAAAGAAGATTATGAAACTGCCGCAAAAATTAGAGATCAAATTGAAAAACGTAAACTTTAATGAAATATTCTAAAACTAAACCTCACTCAACAGGGGCCTTATTAATTTTTTCTTTGACTTTATTGATGATTTTATTGTCAGTTTTCGTACAAATTTTTTTAGGTTTCGGAAATATATCATCGCAACTCAAAGATGAAATTAAATTATATGTTTATTTAGAAGACTCAGTAGCTGTAAGTAATAAAGATAGTGTCATTAATGCTTTTGCTTTGAAGAAATTATCAGCTGCAGGAAATACTAATTCAATTCAGATTTCTACAAAAGATCAAATTGCAAAGGAATTTCTACAATCAAATCATGAAGATTATCAAGGCTTACTAGGTGATGAAAATCCATTTAAAAATTTAATTACAGTTAGTCTTGATGAAAAATTTAAAGTTAAAGCTAAATTAGATTCAATTGTTACTAAATTAACTAATACAGCTGGTGTATATGAAGTCACTTATCCATCTTCTTATTTATCCGTATTAATTTCTAAGACAAAACAAATTTCTTTAATTCTGATAATTATTTCTGGATTTATTTTATTCATAACTTATTTTCAAATTTTGAATTACATTAGGTTGGTTATTCATGCAAATCGAACAATCATTAAATCGATGCAATTGTTGGGATCTACAGATTCTTACATCAGGAAACCATATTTTCTAGATATTTTAAAAAATGTGTTGATTAGTTCACTGCTTGGTGTTGTGGTCTTGACGGGTATTTATTTTTACATAGGAAATAATGTTCCAGAATTAAATGCTTATTTATTTTCAAATGAAAATATTTTAATGGTTTTCGGATACAGTTTTGTTGTTTTACTTATTTTTTCACTTTTTTCAACCTATTTTTCTTTAAATAGGTATTTAAAAATTCAAAGAACTAACTTATTTTAATATGAATAATTTCCCTTTAGATCGAAAAAGAATTCAAATTTTACTACTTGGTATAATTGTTATTTTTATTGGATTATTTATCATGACATTAGATAAATCGGAATTTGGAATGGGTTTTTTAGGTATAACTTTAGGTCCAATTTTAATTTTAGTTGGAGTGCTAATACCGATATTTTCATTATTTAATGGAAAAAAATGATTTCATATTTAATTGCTCTCATATTAGGTCTAGTTGAAGGATTGACAGAATTTTTACCTATTTCGTCAACTGCTCACCTTTTAGTAACTGAAAAACTACTAAATGTTCAATCTAGTCATTTCGTAAATTTTTATACTATTTTTATTCAAATTGGTGCCATATTAGCAGTACCAGTGTTGTATTTTAAAAGATTAATAACATCAATAAGAATTTATTATTTTATTATTTATTCTTTTATACCAGCTGCAATTTTCGGGATTTTGCTTGATGATTTACTAGAATCTTTTTTCGAAGGATATTGGTATATCGCACTATCTTGGTTTTTAGGTGGAATAATTTTATTGAAAATAGATAGTTGGCTAAAGCCCAAAAATGAATATGTTGATCTTGAAGAAAGTTTAAATCTTTTAAAAGCAATAAAAATTGGTTTATATCAATGTCTTGCTATGATTCCTGGTGTTTCTCGTTCAGGTGCAACAATTGTTGGTGCTAGATTAGAAGGATTAAGTCATAAAAATGCAGTTGAGTTTTCATTTTTATTAGCAATGCCTACCATATTGGCAGCTAGTTGTAAAAAATTATTAGACTATAAAAATGAAATTCCTTCGTTTATGCAAATAGAACAATTAATAAGTCTTTCAATTGGATTTTTAATTAGTTTTTTTGTAGCCCTATTCACCATTCGCTTTATGGTAAATTTTGTTTCAAAGAAGGGATTCAAATTTTTTGGCTATTATAGGATATTTACTGCTATATTATTAACGATATATTTAATTTGGAACAAGTAGATTTAATTGAAGATAAATTTTATTTAATTGATAAACCCGCAACTTGGACATCATTCGATATTGTAAAAAAAATGAAGTTCATGGCTAAATTTAAGAAAATAGGTCATGCAGGTACATTGGATCCTTTAGCGACTGGATTGTTGATTATATGTGTAGGTAAATACACTAAAAAAATTGAGTATTTTCAATCTTTAAGTAAAACTTATACCGGAACATTTGTATTAGGAAACACTACTCCCTCCATTGATTTAGAGACAGAGTTTGAACATGATCAACTTCCTGTGGACCATATTTCTAATGATATTTTAAACGAAGTCCGTACCTCCTTTTTAGGATTAATTGAACAAACTCCACCTATATATTCAGCTGTAAAGCAAGATGGTAAACGTTTATATGTTCACGCAAGAAAAGGACTACACGAAGATGAAATTGAAATTAAAAAGCGAAATGTTGAAATTTATGAATTTGAAATAAATTCAGCAAAATTTCCTGAAATAGATTTTATGATTAAATGTTCGAAAGGTACCTATATAAGAAGTATAGTTAGAGATTTTGGGAAATTATGTAAAAGTGGGGCCTATTTAAAAATTTTAAGAAGAACTCAAATTGGTGAATTTTCAGTTGATAATGCAATGGATATTTTAGAATTTGATCAAGAGAAATATGAAACTTTATCATAATATACAATCAGTTTTAATAAAAAAATGTCATTCTGTTGTAACTATTGGAATGTTTGATTCTTTACATTTAGGGCATCAATCTGTTTTAGCTAAAGTAGTAGATATTTCTAAAGAAAAAAATATAGAAAGTGTTGTCATCACTTTTTCAAATGCTCCTTCAACATTTTTCAATCAAAATTCTCGAAATGATTTTATTTTTCCAGTTAATGATAAAATTGAACAAATTAGAAAGTTTGATATTGATCATTTAGTTATTTTACCTTTTGATTCATTTTTAGCATCTTTGAATGCTAAACAATTTATTGAAGAAATATTACTTAATCAGCTGAATATAAGCGATTTAGTTTTAGGTTATGATAATCATTTTGGCAAAGGTAGAGAAGGATCTGTTGATTTTATAAACAATAATTATTCATCACAGATAACTGCATTTTCAGTCAATGCAGTAGAATTGAACCAACAAATAATAAGCTCTACTTTAATTAAAACTTCATTAAGTCAAGGAAATGTATTTGATTTAAAATCTTATTTAGGAAGAAATTATTACTTGGAGGGTAAAATAGTAAAAGGCAAACAATTAGGTCGACAACTTGGATTTAAAACTGCTAATATTCAATTTAGCAATGATTTATATGTTCCTGCATTTGGAGTTTATGCTGTTAGGATAGTTTTAGATAAACAAACCTTTATAGGTGTTACAAATTTAGGTATTCGTCCAACTATTTTAGATGATAATTTGATAAATGTCGAAACGCATATATTAGATTTTGATGAAGAGATTTATGGTAAAATAATCAAAATTGAATTCATTGATAGAATTCGAAATGAAATTAAATTTAATTCTTTGGATGAATTAAAAATGCAAATTTCGAACGATATAAATCAAGCGAGGAAAATCTTAGCATAAATTCATATAACTTCCCAGGAACTTTATTTCGTCACCCTTTTGCCGAATAATATCCTGAATAGTTTCATCCAAAATATTACCTTCAAGATCCATGAAAAACCAAAATTTAAAATCATAAATCTGTTTTATAGGTCTTGATTCAATTTTTAATAAATTGATATTTTTTAATTGAAACTCTTTTAAAAGGTCTACTAAGGCCCCGGGTTTATCGTCGTTTTTTAACTTTACTGCAATACTTGTTTTATCTTTATCCGTTTTTTTCAAGTTCTCTTGTTTAGCGATAATATAAAATCTTGTATGATTTGAATCGGAATCTTGAATATTATTAAATAAAATTGGTAAATGATTGATTTTTGCAGCAATATGAGAACATAATGCTGCAGCTCCCTCCTCTTTTTCAGCTAATTGTGCTGCCTTCGATGTAGAATCTACTTGAATAAAAAATTCTTCATTCTTTGACCCAAAATAGTCTTGTAGAAATTTCTTACATTGATTGAATGCAATATCTTTTGAATAGATTTTTGATATTTGGCTGATATTTCCTTTTTTACTAGCTAAGCAAAAATTTACAGGAATAATTATTTCTGAAATGATAAAAACATTTCGTTCAAATAATAAATCTAAGGTTTCCTTAACCATTCCTTCTTGGTTGTTTTCAATAGGTATTACACCATATTTTGATCTTCCAGTTTCCACAGAATCAAAAACAGACTGAATGGAAGGTAAAGAAATATAGTCTGCAACTGCACCAAATCTTGATTCTGCTGCTTGATGAGTAAAACTTCCATCAGGACCGAGGAAAGAAATAATTTCAGGTAGTTCAAGGTTTCTTGAAACTCCAAAAATTTCTAAATAAATAGCTTCAATAGCAGACTTACTAAGTCGCCCTGTATTCATTTTAGATAGGCGCTCAATAATTTCCTTTTCTCTATCTGGATGATATATTGCGGTGTTTGTATTTCTTTTTAATTTACCTATCTCGTCAACCAAATTCATGCGATTAACAAGCAATTGCAAAATTTGATCGTCAATTTTATCAATTCCATTTCTTAAGCTACTTATATCCTGCATGTAAATGTATTAAAAAGTAAATTATAATAATGATTATTTATTTGCTACAGATTTATTACTGTCTTCATTCTTATATTGATCCACAATTTGGAGACGTTTAATTTTGTCAATTTTACTGAATTGAAGTCTTTCAATGCTTTTTGAATCAATTTTTTTACTTAAGTATTTTCCTATCAAGCAATAGATAATAAAATTGATGAACAAGTAAAAAAGAGTTGTATTGTTAGTTAAATAATTTTTTGAAATTAAATAGATTCCAAATATTATTAAATTATAACTAAGTAAAATAAATGTAGATTTAATATGAGAAAAACCTGTATCAATTAATAAATGATGCATATGGTTTCTATCTCCTACAAAAGGAGATTTACCATTAAGCATTCTAATGGTAAACATTCTTAATGTATCAAATAAAGGAAGAAGTAGTATTAAAATGGTAATGATTGGTGCATCATGTCCTAATAATGGATTATAATTAAAAGTATCATTAATCATTACAAATTTAATCGAGAAAAAAGATAGCAGAAATCCAATGATTAATGCTCCTGTATCTCCCATAAATATCTTATTCTTTTTTGACCAATTGTATCTTAAAAAACCTATTATTGAACCTGCTAATGAAATTGCAAGTGTTGCATGAGCAAAAAATCCTAAATTATAAAATAAATAAGAAAAGGATAAGGCAGCAAATAAACCAACAGTACCAGCTAAACCATCAATTCCATCTAATAAATTGAGTGAATTAATAATGGAAATAAAAATAAATGTAGTAAATGAAATACTTAGTAGATATGGAATTTCTTGAATGCCAAATAATCCATATAGATTCGTTATTCGAATATCTCCTAAGGTAATTAATAATAAAGAGGCTGCAATTTGAATGATTAATTTTTTCTCAGGAGATAAAATGAGGATATCATCTTTAATACCTAAAAAAAATAAAATTATAATGGCAGAAATAGTTAAATGTGTATCATGTCCCTCGGCCGGATTATCCCAGATAAAATAGGAAATTAAAGTTGATGCAAAAATGGCAATGCCTCCTAAAGTTGGTGTAACTTGATCATGAGAGCTCCTTAATTGGATTTCTGCCATTAAATCTTTTAGTTTTGAGATATTTATAATTACAGGAATAATTGCAATAGAAATAACCAGGGAAATAAAAAACGAGATAGCAATTTGTATTTCTTTAACCGTTAATAAATCTATTAATGACATATTAATTATCTTTTTTTCAATTTTACAGCAGGATTACCCCTGTAAATAAATCCTTCCTCTGTTGATTGGGTAACTGTTGAGGAAACTAAAATTACTGATTTTTTTTGGATTGTAATTCCATTTGTAATAAAACAATTTGCACCAATCCATACTTCATCCTCTATAATTATTGGTTTAGTAATTAAATCAAATGTTTCTAATTTATAATTATGGTTACCAGTTAAAAGGATACTATTTTGAGAAATACAAACATTTGAACCGATTGTTACTAGAGATAAATTGTCAATCCAAACATTTTCCCCTATCCATACGTTATCATTTATTACAAGTAACCAGGGGAATTTAATTTTAACAAATGGTTTAATTATTGTATTTTTTCCAATTTTTGCCCCAAATAATCTCAAAATTATAGTTTTTAATTTAGAAGGGAATGGAATATTGGTAAGAAAAATATAATTAGATACAATTAACCATATACCATATTTTACTTTTTGTAAGTTTGAGGTAAAAAGGGTTTCTTTAAAGGTAGATAATTGCATAATTCAATTTAATTAAAACAGATTATTGATGATATGTTTTTTTATTAATTGAGAATCATAATTACATTTTTCTTCAATTTCATAAATATTTACATCGACAAGAAAACGATACCAAAATCCTTGAAGAAAATGCCATATTAGACCACTTTTACCATCTAAAAAACCAAAATTAATAATATATCTAAAGATGAAATAGAAAAACGAACGAACAAATAAAGGCAATGAATTATAGTAGTTGTTTTTTAAATGCCTCTTAATCGTAGCCGATTTATTTGTTTCAAAGGTTTCTTGATTTAAATCTATTTGATATTTATTAATTAAATAATCAGCAGCCTCTCTCCTTGCATAATTATTGTGTTTGGATGTCCACCAATGTATAGAATTTAGATTTTCATCAATAATTACATTTTGGGTGTACTTAAGAGAAGGATTTTTTAAAATTATATGTTCGTCCATCCATCTTTCCTCACATTTACCTAATCCGGTTTTCCAAATTCGAAGTAGTGGGATTTTATAATAACCTCCTCTTCTAATTAGTTTTTTTTTAAATATGACATTCCTGGGAATTACTATTCCATTAGAACTCAACTTATTTGTGGAAAAAAGAATATTTAATTCTTCTACTAATTCTGGGCTTAAATATTCATCAGCATCCATTCTCATGGTCCAAGATGTTTGAATATCACAATTTTCTAAAGCCCAATTTAATTGTTGAGCATAGTTTTGATTCCATTTGTTTTCATAAAAATCAACATTCAATTGCATGGCAATTGATTTAGTTTGATCAGTCGAAAAAGAATCAACAATCACAACCCTTTTTACAACATTTTTCAATGAAGTAATACACCTCTCTAAGTGTAGCTCCTCATTGAAAGTTAAAACTACTGCAGTTATATCATTCAAATTAGTTATACTCATTTAATGAATAAAGTTTTTTGATAAATCTTTCAATAGCATAAGATTCATCAAAAATCTTATTATTTTTTGAAGTAAAAATACTAGAATCTTTTTGATTTAATAGATAATTTGCAATTGAATTTGGTGTTTGATTTGAATCTAATGAATCTATTATTAAACCGTTGTAATTATTAATAACCAAATCATTAGCACAACCACAATTTGAAGTGCAAATTATATTCAAATTGAAATGTTGTGCTTCATTAGCTACCATTCCCCATGGTTCTGATTTAGAAAACAAAATTAAATTTGAATATTGAGGATAAATTTTGTCTAAGTCTTCCCAAATAATTTTTGATTTTAATTGAACAAATGAATATTGATTATCGTTAATCAATTTTAATAAAGAAGCTTCTATTGGTCCATCCCCATAAATATCAAATTGAATGGGTATCAAATCATTAACTTTTGCTAAGGTTTTAATAGTTAATTCAAGATTTTTTTCTTCAATTAATCTTCCTACAAACAATAATTTAGTTTTTTGATTATTATTTTCAATACTAAAAGAAGAAGAAAAAGAATTTTTATCAAACGTATTGCCAAAATTTATGATTTTCTTTTTATCAACATTAAATTCAAATAATAAATTATTTGCATTGATTCCAAACGTATAAAAATAATCTGGAATTTTTAATGTAAACTTTTTAATAAATTGATTAAACTTAAACTTTAGTGTCCTTTGTTTTTGATTTCCTTTTAGGACACTTTCATTAGTAACGATAGTCTTTATTCTTAAAAATTTGCAAATAATAAGTAAAAAAATAATTGAAAATGAATTATAACCAGTAAAATTAATTACTGTAGGTTTAAATTTTATTATTGCTTTAATCCAATGATATAGTATTTGAATTTGATTAATTTCATCAATAGGTTTTTGGGAAATTAATTTAAATGGATACCTGATTTTTTTTAATAATTGATCTTTATTAAAATGATTTATCCTAGATTTTTCGGAAAAACTACTCTGAATGACTAAAAAATCATGGTTATTTTTCTTTAACTCATTATAAATTTTTTCAAAGTATATAGATTTATATTGAGCAAATAAAATATTATGAAATATCAATAATCTCATTATCGATTTGTTAACTTATGGGTATATAAAAACCTTATAAAAAATGCAGCATGTATATAAGTGCCATATTCCATTGGTCGTCCTTGAGTAAATAATGAGACAGTAGTCGATATTATATAAACAGATATAAATAGTTGAAAACTATCTTGATTCTCACTGATGTTTTTAAATGAGAAAAAATATAATAAAAATAACCAAAAGCAATATAATCCTAATCCAATTACTCCGAAATTTAAAAATAATTCTACAATTGGGACATCTACATAAAAATACCTAAATCCATTCCCGAAAATGAAAAACATTGGATGATTTGTAAATAAATCCTTTACATAATTTAAATTTTGAACTCTAGTTAGCGTACTACTATCTACAACAGAATTTCCTTCGGCACTCGATCCTAAAATAGTATTTATTGAATTATTTAATAGGTTTATTCCAATGTTTCCATAGTTGTTTAATAAATCTATTAGTTTATTCAGATTAAAAGAAAACATTAGTATTAATAGTATAACTAATGAACTTACTATTTTAAGTCTTTTAGTTGAATTTTCTTTCATTAATTTAGAATTATCATATATTCCTTTATTTGAAAAAAAAATAAGGATAATTATAAATGGTGCAATTACAATTGCTGTTTTTACCAAAGTAAGAAAAAGTACTGCAATACTTAGTAGAAAGCAAATCCAATAGAAAACATAGCTTAGCAGTTTTGATTCCTTATATCTAAATAAAAAAATTAAGGAGACTATTAATGAATTCAATGCATTTCTGGCATAGATATGTGGATTACCTGTAAATACGTTAGAATCATTAGAAGCGAAACTGACGGTTGCGCGCATACCAATAACATAATAAGGATTGGTAGCAATACTATAAATTAAACCTAAGTTTATTAAACATGTTAAAATTAAAATTGATTTCAATAAATATTTACTTAATGAATAATCCAATTGATGTAGCAATATCAAATAAATGGTTGATAAGGTTAAGTATAGGATATTCATATATTTATACCCTGGCTCCCCATTTTTTAAAACAAAAAATATAGTTGCGTATAACATGAATAAGCTAAAAGAAAGAAATAGAATATAATTTCCTTTGTATAAAGTTTTAAAACTTCTATTAGTAAACATAAATAGAAGAGATAAACCTTGGAATAATAAAGTAATTAAAGAAGGATTTCCTAAGGTAGGAAGAAGTGTTCTTATAAAAAAAATAAAACCTGACCCCATTAATGGAATTAAAATTCCTATTGATTGGAGCCAGGGAGATATTTTATTTTTCAATTCAGTAATGAATTTAAAAATTGTGTGATTCCGTTTGGATTCGAACCAAAGACCTACTGCTTAGAAGGCAGTTGCTCTATCCAGCTGAGCTACGGAACCAAAATAAAAAGCCAATTTATTTTTTTGCAAAGCAATAGTAATAAATTGACTTTAAATTTTGTCGGGGTGGCAGGATTCGAACCTACGACCTCTTGGTCCCAAACCAAGCGCGATACCGGGCTACGCTACACCCCGAAAATTACTGCGGAGAGAGAGGGATTCGAACCCTCGGTACCGTTACCAGTACGACAGTTTAGCAAACTGTTCCTTTCGGCCTCTCAGGCATCTCTCCTAGCATTTAAGAGAGCACAAAAATAAATAAAATATTTTAATTTGCCACACTTTAGGGCAATATTTTTTTTAATTTAAATCAAAACTTGATACAATTTTTCCTTCAAGTTTAGTTTCATGCATTAAAAATTTATCAATATTTCTTGCTACTTCACGACCTTCAGAAATAGCCCAAACAACTAATGATTGGCCACGTCTAGCATCACCAGCAGCGAAAACCTTTTGACTTTCAGTCTGATACAAATGATTTGCTTTAACATTACCTCTTTCATCCAGCTCAACCTGATTCAATTTTAGTTCTTCTATCAAGTCATTATGGTCTGTATGTAAAAATCCTGCAGCAACAAGAGCTAATTCACAAGGAATTTCTCTAATATTTGTGATTTTTTGTTCAATTTTCCCTTCAATATTTTCTAATACAATATCTCCAATTATTAAACCTTTCAAATTGCCATTCTCATCCTTTACAAATTCTTGTAAAGATATTGACCAAAATCTTTCTGCACCTTCTTCATGTGAGGTTGAAGTTCTTAACATATTTGGCCAATTTGGCCAAGGTGTATTTTCTGCTCTTGAAATTGGAGGCTTTGGCATTACTTCAATTTGTGTAATACTTTTAGCTTTGTGACGATTACTAGTTCCTACGCAATCTGAACCTGTGTCTCCTCCCCCAATAACCACAACATTTTTGGAAGTTGCTAATATATTGTCATTACTATATTTTTCACCCTTATGATTTACCTCCAAAGGAATATTAGCATTTCTTTTATTTTGTTGAGATAAAAATTCCATTGCAGGATAAATACCTTTTGCATCTGATCCAGGAATATTAATCATTCTTGGCGTTGTAGATCCCGTTGAAACTAAAATGGCATCAAAATCATCTTGTAATTGTTTAATTTTAATGTCTTTTCCAATTGTTGTATTCGTTTTAAATTCAATTCCTTCTTGAGTCATGATATTAACTCTTCTGTCTATTGTAGATTTATCTAATTTAAAATCTGGAATACCATAACGTAATAAACCTCCTATCTGATCGGCTCTTTCAAAAACTGTTACCTGATGCCCAGCTTTATTTAATTGAGCTGCAGCAGCTAAACCAGCAGGACCAGAACCTATAACTGCTACTTTCTTATTTGTTCTTTTAGCAGGAATATTAGGAATAACCCACCCCTCAGCATAGGCTTTTTCAATAATTGATTTTTCAATTAATTCGATGGTAACTGGAGGTTTGTTTATTCCTAATACACAAGATGATTCACATGGAGCAGGACAAATTCTTCCAGTAAATTCTGGGAAATTGTTTGTTGTACTTAAAATTTCGTAGGCATACTTCCAATTCCCTTCATACACAGCATCATTAAATTCTGGTATAATATTTCCTAAAGGACAACCATTATGACAAAATGGTGTGCCACAATCCATACATCTACTTGCCTGTGTTTCTGTTTCAGAAATACTTGGTAATAGTTCAATTTCCTTGTAATCTAGAATACGTTCTGATACTGGTCTTTTTGTTGCTGGAATTCTATCTTTTTCTAAAAATCCTGTAGGCTTGCCCATTTTACTTTATTTTAAATCAATTTTGATGTCTTTGTAAACTTTATTTTTATCTTCTAAAACTTCAGAAACTTTTAAGTTTCTGGTTTGTAAAGCATTTTTAAAATCAATTGGTAATACCTTTTTAAATAAAGATTGTAGAGAATTAAAATTATCTAAAATATATTTACCTTTTTTAGATTGTGTATTCTCCACATGATTTTTTAAATACATATGTACGATATTAATATCTTCTTGATTTAATTCAGATATTTCAACCATTTCTCTATTAACTTTTGAATCAAAATTATTTTTTTCATCAAAAATATAGGCAACGCCTCCAGACATTCCAGCAGCAAAGTTTCTGCCCGTTTCTCCCAAAATTAATGCTAATCCACCAGTCATATACTCGCAACCATGGTCACCAATTCCTTCTACAACTACTTTTGCTCCAGAATTTCTAACGCAAAAGCGCTCTCCAGCCATTCCTGCTAAGTATGCTTCACCAGATGTCGCGCCATAGAATGAAACGTTTCCAACAATTGAATTTTCTTCTGCTTTAAATGGAGCATTTGGAGCAGGATATACCACAAGTTTTGCACCACATAATCCTTTTCCAATATAGTCATTTGCGTCACCTTCTAAAGTGAAATTAATTCCTCTAACAGAAAACGCACCAAATGATTGACCAGCAGTACCTTTGAATAATACATTTATAGTATCATTTGGTAGGCCTTTTTCACCGTATTTTTTCGTTATTTCATTCGACAAAATAGTACCTACAGACCTATTAACGTTTATAATATTTAATTCACCTGTAGTTTTTGTTTGATTATCTATTGAAGCTTTTGCAATTTTCAATAACTCCCAATCTAATTGTTCGCTTAAGCCGTGATCTTGCTCTTCGCATTTATAAACTGCTATAGAAGCATCTGCATGAGTTGGGGCTAAGATTGGACTAAGGTCAATATGTTTGAATTTCCAATGACTACTTAAATCATTTATTTCTAATTTGTCAACTCTACCTACCATTTCATTTATGGTACGGAATCCCAATTCAGCCATAATTTCCCTTAATTCTTGTGCTAAGAAATTAAACAAATTAACGACATGGTCTGGATTACCAGTGTATAATGCTCTTAGTTCAGGATTTTGAGTAGCCACCCCTACTGGGCAGGTGTTTAAGTGACATTTTCTCATCATAATACAACCTGCTGTAACTAACGCGGCAGTAGCAACTCCAAATTCTTCTGCTCCTAGTAAAGCTGCAACCGCTAAGTCTTTACCAGTTTTAATTTGACCATCGGTTTGAATAGTAACTCTACCTCTTAATTTATTTTTTACTAAAGTTTGATGAGTTTCAGCTAATCCAAGTTCCCAAGGTAATCCGGCATGACGAATAGATGAAAGAGGTGATGCTCCTGTTCCTCCATCATATCCAGCAATTAAAATATGGTCGGCATGTGCTTTGGCAACACCTGCCGCAATTGTACCTACTCCTGCCTCCGATACTAATTTTACAGATATTCTAGCCTCTCTATTTGCATTTTTTAAATCAAAAATTAATTGTGCTAAATCTTCAATTGAATAAATATCATGATGAGGAGGTGGCGAAATTAAGCCAACACCTGGAGTAGAATGTCTTGTTTTACCTATCCAATCATCTACTTTATGACCAGGTAATTGTCCTCCTTCTCCTGGTTTAGCACCTTGCGCCATTTTAATTTGTAATTCTTTGGCATTTGTTAAATAATTGGCTGTTACTCCAAATCTTCCAGATGCTACCTGCTTAATTGCAGAATTCATAGAATCACCATTTGCTAAATCATTAAATCGGATTGGGTCTTCTCCACCTTCTCCAGTATTCGATTTACCACCTATTCTATTCATAGCAATTGCTAATGTGGTATGTGCTTCATAAGAAATTGATCCAAATGACATAGCCCCAGTAGCAAATCGTTTTAATATACTTTCAATTGATTCAACCTCATCAATTGAAATTGTTTGACTTGATTTGAATTTTAATAATCCTCTTAAAGTAATGGCTTTTTTACCTTGATCATCAATTAACTTTGAATAATTTTTATATGTTTTGTAATCATTATTCTTTGTTGCTTGTTGAAGCAAATGAATTGTTTGAGGATTAAATAGATGTTCTTCACCTCTTTGCTTCCATTGATAAATTCCTCCTACTTCTAATTTGGGATTGTCAGATTTTAAATGAGCATAGCCAGATTTATGTTTTATTAATGCCTCTTTGGCTATTGTGTCTAAATCAATTCCGTTTATTCGAGAGATTGATCCAGTAAAATATGTATCGACTACCTCTTTACTTATACCTAATATTTCGAAAATTTGAGCACCTTGATATGATTGTAAAGTTGATATTCCCATTTTTGAGAATATTTTTAATAATTCTCCATTTACAGCCTTTATGTAATTGTACTCTAATTTTTCATAAGAAAGACTTGAATCTATTAAATTCTTTTCTTTCATATTTCTAATCGTTTCAAATGCCATATATGGGTTTATGGCAGATGCACCATAACCAATTAATGTGGCAAAATGGTGGCTTTCCCAAACATCGCCAGCTTCCAAAATAATACCAACTTTGGCTCTTTTTTTAGTTCGAATTAAATGATTGTGTACTGCTCCTAAAGCTAATAAAGAAGGAATTGGTGCATGAGATGAATCTATACCTCTATCAGTAAGTAAGATAATCGAATAACCATCATCCACTGCGTCTTCAGCATATTGGCAAATTCTATTCAATGCTTTTTTAAGCACACCTTCTTCACCTGAAGCATTAAACGTCATGTGAATTGATTTAGTCTGAAAGTTTGCGTGATCAATCCAACGAATTTTCTCAACCTCCTTATTTCTTAAAACAGGTTGTTGCATCTCAATTTGTCTACAATGAGAAGGACTTTCTTCCAATAAATTAGATAGGCCGCCAATATCTGTCAATAATGACATTACCATTCGTTCTCTAATTGGATCAATTGGAGGGTTGGTTACTTGGGCAAATAATTGTTTGAAATAACTTGATAAATGTTGTGCCTTGTCAGATAATACAGCCAAAGGAGTATCTATTCCCATAGATCCTAAAGCTTCTTTTCCTGTTTCAACCATTTGAGCTAAAATTACTCGAATATCTTCGGTGGTAAATCCGAAGATTTGTTGGCGAGCTATTAATTCAGTTGATTTAGGTTGTTTGTATTCTGAACCAGCTTCCGGTAAATCTTCGACTCTAATTTTATTTTCTTTTAACCATTCACCATAAGGTTGTTGCTGACAAATTTTTTCCTTTACTTCTTCATCCGGTATGATTCTTCCCTGTTCCATGTCTACAACAAACATTTTACCAGGTTGTAATCTTCCTTTTTTTACGATAGTGGAAGGATCAAGATCTAAAACACCTGCTTCTGAGGCCATAATTACATGGTCGTCATTTGTAACCCAGAATCGAGACGGTCTAAGACCGTTTCTATCTAAGGTAGCTCCTATCAATTTACCATCGGTAAATGATATTGATGCTGGACCATCCCATGGTTCCATTAATGAAGCATGATATTCATAAAAATCTTTTTTGTATTGCTCCATAGATTCATTGCCATCCCAAGCTTCTGGGATAAGCATCATCATTACATGCGGTAAAGATCTTCCAGTTAAATACAATAATTCAATTGCATTATCTAAAATAGCTGAATCTGATTGTCCAAGAGAACAAACGGGAAGAATCATATCTAATTCTTCTTTGCTAAAATATTTACTTGAAAACAAAGCTGATTGTGCTTGCATCCAAGATGAATTACCTTTTACTGTATTGATTTCACCATTATGAGCGATATATCTAAATGGTTGAGCTAATTTCCATTCGGGGAAAGTATTAGTAGAAAATCTTGAGTGTACAATCGCTAAGGCCGAAGTGAAATTTTCTTGATGTAAATCAACAAAATAACCAGGTACTTGCATTGTTGTTAACATCCCCTTATAAATGATTGTTCTGCAAGAAAGGGAAGTGAAATAGAAATTATTAGATAATCCTGGAATCGTATCATTTAATAATTTAGTAACATATTGACGGAAAACGTATAGTTTTCTTTCAAAATCTATTTCAGACTTGCATTCATCAGGTCTTTCTATAAATAACTGCTGAATCGATGGTTCCGTATTTCCTGAATCTGCACCTTGAATATCGCCATTATCTACAGGTACAATCCTATATCCAAGGATGCGTAAACCTAATTTTTTTGATTTACGCTCAATGACTTCCTTACATTCTTTTATAAGCAATTCATTTTTTGGAAAAAAGACCATTCCTACCCCGTAATTTCCTAAGGCTGGTAAACTAAATTCTAACTTAGATGTTTCTTCAATAAAAAATTCATGGGGAAGTTGAAGTAAGACTCCAGCACCATCTCCTGAATTTGGATCGCAACCACAGGCACCCCTATGATCCATTCTTATCAGCATTTTAATGGAATCTTCTACAATTCTATGGGATTTAATACCTTTTAAACTTGCAACAAAACCAATCCCGCAGGCATCATGTTCAAATTCTTTCCGGTACAAACCATTTTCTGAATTCATCTTCATCATCTAAATTATAATTATTCTAATAATAAACTTAAATTTACTTCTGTATAAAATATCTAAATCTTGTGGATTTTAAACATAATATATCTTAATTTCAAATTTAACCAAAAATTTATTTGGCAAATTACTATTTAATCAAAATATTCTTCTGAATATTAAAATATCAATAAACAAGAATAAATAATCTTTAAAGAATACAATTTTTCTTAATAATCATCTGAATAATCTTCACTTGAATATTCATCGTTTTCTTCATCTGCTCCAAAATCATTCTCCAGATCGTTTAAGTAAATAGCATCTATACCTTCTTGAATAGTATTCATGAGCGTTAATCCATCAATATTTGCACTATCTAATCGTTCAATAATCTCATCTTTTTTATTTACTACCACAAATAGGCCGCTTTCGTTGGTACAAATTTTCGTACCTTTTCTAATGGCAGAAACACCATAACCGTCTATTGTATCTACTTTTAGTAAATTAACTATGATATTACTATATTCTTTTTTAAACAATAATCGAACTAGGTTTTCTAGTTCTTCATAATTGTCTTGAATTAATTGTGATGCATTCCATTCAATTAAGGCATAGCTTTCATTTTGCTCCAATTGAAACAATTGATTACTTGACATTTTGTAAAAAGTTTAGTGTATTTTGATAAATTCTAGTGTTTATTTCGTTTTGAGAATATCTTTCAAATTTTTTGCCGGTAATTTCCTCAAATAATAAAATATACCTTTCTGAAATTTCATTCACAAATTCATCAGGCATATTAGGTATATTTTGCCCTTCTTTTCCCTGGAAATTGTTCGAAATCAACCATTCTCTCACAAATTCTTTAGAAAGTTGTTTTTGAGGTAAATTTTGATCTAATAATTCCTGATAGGTATTTTGATAAAAATATCTAGATGAATCAGGCGTATGAATTTCATCCATTAATATTATTTTACCATTATGTAATCCAAACTCATATTTAGTATCTACTAGTATCAACCCTTGTTGATTTGCCATCTCTTGCCCTCTTTCAAATAGTTTATATGTTATATTACACAATTCGGTCATTAATTCCTGTGAAACTATTTTTTGATTGATAATTTCTTGTATTGAAATATCTTCATCATGACCTTCCTGAGCTTTTGTAGTTGGAGTGATGATTGGTTTTTCAAGTTTTTGGTTTTCTTTTAAACCCTCTGGAAGTTCTACTCCGCAAATTGTTCTTTTACCACTTTTATATTCTCGAGCCAAATGACCTGCAACATAACCTCTAATGACCATTTCAATTGGAATTGGGTCACATTTTACTCCATAAGCTACATTTGGGTCCGGATTAGCCATTAACCAATTAGGTACAATATCTTTTGTAGAATTTAGAAAATATGCTGCAATTTGATTTAATACTTGTCCTTTATAAGGAATAGATTTTGGTAGAATAACATCAAATGCTGAAATTCTATTACTTGTTACCATTAATAAATTATTATCTCCAATACCATAAACATCTCTCACCTTCCCTTTATAAAATGAAGTTTGTTTTGGAAAACTAAATTGTTCAATCGAATTATTCATATTGAATGTATTTTTCTTTGTTTTTCATTAAATTCAATAAATCTAAAGCTTCGTTCTTATTGACTTTATTGCGCTCTTTATTTAGATTTCTATTTTTCAATTTAGAAAAATCTTGTTCCTGATTTGCAATAATTTCAAACCATTTAACCAAACTATCAGACTGTGAAATGAATATTTCATGCTTTAAATAATCTAAAGAATGAAATTTGTTTTCGCTTTCAAATAGCATAAGTGCAAACAAAATTTTGTTTTCTCTAGGCTTATATTGAAAATTACTTAACTGACTTTTTAGGTCAATTAAATTCATTTGATCATAGATATGATTATTATTAAATAATGTTTTACTATTTAATTCTCTCAATAATTTCTTGGCTAATCTAAAATCATTTCTAACTAAAGAAATTTCAATTTCATTTAATTTTTTGTTATAGTTTTTTGAACTATCAGAAATTAATAATTGAAGGAACAAAAGAAAGGAATGAAAAATAGCAATAAACAATTTCTAACTTTTTATATTTTTTCTAACAAATAATAGGTCTATTCCCAATAAAAATATAATCAAAATTAATAAATAAATACGCAGTTTGGAAATAATATAGAGATTAAAATAACTAGAAATTTTATAAATGATATTGTTGTTTTCACTTGTGTTTTCATCAGAAGTTTGATATAAATAAATTCTGCTTTCAGGTATTTTATTAATTTTTAATTTGGGAAGATTTTTAATCTCAAATCGATTGATATAGTTTAAAAAATCAACTTTTTGCATAGTAGGTATTATTAGATAATGCCCAAAAACATTAGAATAAAGTAGTCCAACTCTATTTATCTTGGTGTTTAATTTAATCGATTCTTGTATTCGATTAATTAAGTCCTTGTTTGATAATTTAATTGTTTGGTTAGTTGTAGTAATATAAACTTGTTCAGTATTTATGGTTTTTTCATTATTGTTGTTCATTATATTTAATAAAAACAAAAAAAATACTAAAATGATGGTTCTTGTAAAAAACTTAACTAAAATAAATTTTGATAAGCTAAATAGACCCTTTGAAATAATAAAATACCTAATAAATAATCCAGTATATATACATGCAAATATACTTGAGAGGATTAAAATTGGTTGATTTTCAAACATTATTAAGCAAAATTTCAAATTGAATGTTTAAATTTACTATTCTTTATTTGAATTGTTAATGGAAATTTTAAAAAGTAAGCGTTTAGAGCATTTGAAATATGAAATTCGTGGGCCTGTTTACGAAAAAGCGCTTGCTCTTCAAAACCAAGGTTATAAAATTACTTCTTTAAATATAGGTAATCCTGCAGCTTTTGGATTTGAAACTCCAGATGAAATTGTGCATGATATTATTGTGAATATTCGAAATGCACAAGGTTACGTTGATTCGCGAGGTTTATTTGCAGCTAGAAAGGCAGTTATGCAATATTATCAAAATCTAGGTGTAAAAAATATTTTGATAGAAGATATTTATATAGGAAATGGGGTTAGTGAATTAATCTCACTTGTTATGACCGCACTCCTTAATACAGGAGATGAAGTATTAATTCCCTCACCAGATTATCCACTTTGGACTACAGTCGTTGAATTAGCCGGTGGAAAAGCAGTTCATTATAAGTGTGATGAGGCGAATGAATGGCAACCTGATTTATTAGATATCGAATCAAAAATAACAAAACAAACGAAGGCTCTAGTATTAATAAATCCAAACAATCCTACAGGTGCTGTTTATTCAAAAGAAACCATAAAAAAACTAGTTAATCTTGCTTCTAAAAATAATTTAATTGTATTTTCAGATGAGATATATGATAAAATTCTTTTTGATAATACCGAACATCATACAGCAGCTGGCTTATGCGATGAATGTTTAATTGTAACAATGGGCGGATTATCTAAAAACTATAGAGCTGCTGGTTTTAGAGGAGGATGGATGATTCTAACTGGTGCTAAACATCGGGCGAAGTCATACATTGAGGGGTTGAATTTTTTATTTAGTACTCGACTTTGTGCTAATGTAATCACGCAATTTGGTATTCAAACTGCGTTAGGTGGATATCAATCTATAAATGATTTAGTTGCTCCTGGTGGTAGATTATACAAACAAATGAATTTAGCTTGGGAAAAGTTAAATGCAATAGATGGAGTAAGTTGTGTGAAACCTAAAGGTGCACTCTATTTATTCCCTACCTATGATCCTGAAAAATTTTTATTTAAAGATGATTCTCATTTTGTGATGTCTTTATTAGAAGAACAAAAGATTTTAGTTGTTGCCGGATCAGGTTTTAATTTTTCTGGTAGAAATAATTTTAGAATAGTATTTCTTCCTCATGTTGAACAATTGAATCAAGCTTTAGATAAAATTGCTTTACATTTTGAAAATTATCGCAAATGATTTTTAACCAATTTTCAAGAAAACAAAAGTTATTTGTTTTCCTTTTTGGTATTTTTTTAACAAATGCAATTATTGCAGAGATTATTGGTGTTAAAATAGTAAGCATTGAAAAATCTTTAGGATTTTCACCCTTAGGTTTAATAATGCCTTGGGGAGAAACTTGGGATTTTAATCAGACTGCAGGTGCTCTTAATTGGCCACTAGTTTTTATTACATCCGATATTATTAATGATTATTATGGGAAAAAAGGAGTAAAATTTATTTCTTACACCACATCAGTTTTTATTCTTTATACATTTTTTATAATATATTTAGCAACAAAATTAGTTCCTGCCGATTTTTGGTTGGAAGTTAATGGTTTAAATGGTGGATTCAATATAAATGATTCTTTTCAAAGAATATTTAGACAGGGCTTAGGTATTATAATAGGCTCAATTTCAGCATTTTTATTTAGTCAATTGCTTGATGCGGTAATATTCGAAAAAATTAAAAACAAAACCGGAAATCGATATATTTGGTTAAGAGCAACAGGCTCAACTTTGATAAGTCAGCTTTTTGATAGTATAATAGTTATTGGAATTGCTTTTTTTGTTTTTGGAAATTGGAGTATAAGTCAATGGTTAAATGTTTCATTTAATAATTATTTGTACAAATTTATTGTAGCCATTATTTTCACCCCAATTCTATATTTGGCTCATTATTTTATTGAGAGGTATTTAAAAGAGGAGAAATTATAATTTATTTCTGAAAACATTATCCAATACGATAGCAGTTGATATACCTACATTCAATGATTCGGCCTCTCCTATTTTAGGTATTGTTATTCTATCATCAATTTTTGATTCTATTACTCCTCTGATACCTTGTGATTCATTACCTAATACAATTAATTGATTTTGAGAAAATTCATAATTGTAAATTGAATTGCCTGTTAGAAAGGTTCCAATTACTTTGAAATCGGGAAGTTCATGAAGGAGTGTTTCAAATTCAATGGGAATTAATTCAACTCTTGTAAATGAACCCATTGTAGAAATAATCGTTTTAGGATTGTAAAAGTCAGTAGAATCTAATGAGGTAAATAGATATTTTATTCCATACCAATCACAAACCCTAATTATTGTTCCTAGATTTCCTGGATCACGGACTCCATCTAGATATAAATAACTCCCTTTTAATGAATTAAAGGTACAAGTTGGTTTTTTCATATTTGCAATTGCTAAACCAAATGTATTGGTGTTCAGGCTTGAAAGTTTTATGATTTCGTTTTCTGGCAAGAAAAAGGTATTGGAAAAACTTACATATTGGTCCTGATATTTTTCATTTATTACAAGAAAGTCAAAATCCCATTTTGAATCTAATAATTCATTGATTACTTTTTCTCCTTCTACTAAAAATTTAAGATTCTCTTTTCTACCTTTTTTAGAGTGTAAAGAATTGATTAATTTTATTTGTCGATTCGATAATGACATTTTGAAAAGAATTATATTTTTTTATTTAGCTATTGCATTTCTTTGCTCTTGTAAAGGTTATAAAGACTATGTGCCCTCCTTTCCAAAGGTTAATTATATAAATATTACAGGCGCAAAGTTAGTTCCAGAGTCTGAAATTAGAGCAAATATTTACCAATTAAAATATTCCTTTAAAAGAATTTTTCCAAGTAGATATTATTTATTTCTTGAAAATAAAAGAAAATTTAGGGATTCTATCCAATTAAAGAATGCGGCAATACATTTTTTAACGAATTATAATCCAACTTTTGATGCCAACTTTATTTCAGATATATCTAAAAATTTAAGATCATTTTATGTTAAAAATGGTTATTTGAAAACTAAAGTTTTTATTGAAATTGATTCGTCAAATAAAGATTCTAATCTATTTGGGATTAATATTAAATTAGATGAAGGGATTCAAAGTATTTTTTCCAAAGAAGATACTTTGTTGATTAATAATCCAGTAATAGCAAGTTTAACTCAAAACTTTTTAAGAACAGAAAGTTTAATAATTAAAAATAGAGCGCTAAGTCCAGATATTATCCAAAAAGAAAAGGAATTAATTGCAAGATATTTCAAAGATCAAGGGTACTATTATTTCTCACCCAATGATGTTGGAATCTTTTTAAATGATTTTAAAGATTCTACATTAAATAAGATAGGTTTAGTATATAAAATACCAGATTCTAAAGGTTTATTTACTAATAAGTTATATGATAAATTATTTAGATTTTCAGAAACTGTTTTTTTGGAAAAAAAATCGCAAAATTCATACAATTTTGAAACTGTTAATTTTAAGAGTAATTTAACTTTATCTAATTTAATTAAGTTTAAATCCAATGATTTATACTCAATAACAAAGGTAAATCAGGGTTTACAAAATATTTATTTGACAGATCAATTTAAATCTGTTTCAATTCGATTTGATACGAATAAGACTTATTTAAACCCTCATATAGAGTTAATTGAGAGTGATAAGTTAAATTTTACTTCTGAAATTGGCGGAAGTGTTTTTCGTGGTTTGCCTGGTCCTTTTTTAACGAATACGCTAAAAATTAGAAGGGTTACTTCTTCACTTGATTTTTTAGATTTCGCTGTTCGAATTGGTTATGAAGCTCAAGCTGGATTTATAAATACAGGCCAAACAAGAAATAATTTAGAGTTGAATTTTTCCTCTAGTCTAAATTATCCTGAATTATATTTACCTAACAAATTGATAAGATTATTAGGAGATTATTATGCTCCTCAAACTCAAATTGGGATTGGATATGATTATATTAATAGGCCAGAATATTTAAGAACAAATTCAAAAATTTTTCAAAAATTTAATTGGAGGAAATCGTCAAATAAATTTTTTCAATTAGCATTAATCGATTTGAATATTTTAAATACTTCCTATCCTACTTCAACTATTTCAAATGATTTTCAAGCATATCTAAATGAGTTAAAATTGAAGGGAAATAATTTATATAGGAGTTTTAATCCTTCTTTTGTTTCCTCGATTTATTTTAATTATAATTTAAGAAATTTTAATTACACTAATTATTTAATTAATGGTTATACAATGAATTTTGGTATTGAGTCTGGAGGTACAACTTTAAACTTTATGCCAAATAATAAAATTGAGTTTATTACTAAATTATTTGGTTATCAAGAAGATTTACAATTTTATAGATTTTTAAGACTTAATTTTGATTATAGAAAGTACCGGTTGATTGGAAACAAAGGTACATCTCAATTGGCATTTAAATTTATTTCTGGATTGGCCTATGCTTATGGTTCAGAAAACAATTATCAATTACCTTATGAGAAAAATTTCTTTATTGGTGGCCCAAGTAGTTTAAGAGCGTGGAAACCAAGAAGGTTGGGTCCAGGCGCCAATAATAATTCAGAAATTATAGAACAACCTGGTAGTATTTTGCTCGAATCATCTTTAGAATATCGATTCAGATTAGTCAAGTTTTTTGGAACCTTAAATGGTGCCTTATTTATAGATGCGGGAAATATTTGGAATTTTAAAAACTCTGGTAATTTGCCCGAAACCTATTTTAAATTTGATGAATTCTATAATCAAATTGCTGTTGGAACTGGATTTGGTTTACGATGGGATTTTAATTATTTCTTATTACGTTTAGATTTAGCTACTAAAGTTATTAATCCAGCAAATGAAGTAAATAAAAAATGGGTTCTCGACAAAACATCACTAAGTAATGGCGAAAACCCAATCGAGTTTAATATTGGAATTGGTTATCCTTTTTAATTATTTTCTTGAAATAGCTTTTAACGCTTTTTCAACAATATTAGAAGCACTTAAACCATATTTTTCCATCAATTCAGCAGGTTTTCCTGATTCACCAAAAGAATCATTAACAGCTACATACTCCATAGGATATGCAGTTGTTTGAATAAGTAATTGCGCAATTGAATCACCTAATCCACCATTAAACTGATGTTCTTCTGCAGCAACTAAACATTTTGTTTTTAATACGGAGTTTAAAATTGCTTCCTTATCTAAAGGTTTAATGGTATGAATATTTATAATTTCAGCAGAAATCCCTTTTTCTTTCAAAATTTCTGCAGCTTGAATAGCTTCCCAAACTAGATGCCCTGTTGCAAAAATACTTACATCTGACCCTTCGATCATTTTAATAGCTTTCCCTATTTCAAATTTTTGGTCTTCAGGAGTGAATACAGGAACTACTGGACGGCCAAATCGTAAATAAACTGGACCTTCATAATCTGCTATAGCAATTGTTGCAGCTTTAGTTTGATTATAATCGCAAGGATTAATTACGACCATACCAGGCAACATTTTCATTAATCCGATATCTTCAAGAATTTGGTGCGTTGCACCATCTTCTCCTAGTGTTAGACCTGCATGTGAACAACAAATTTTTACGTTTGTACCAGAATAGGCTACAGATTGTCTAATTTGATCGTATACTCTACCAGTGCCAAAATTCGCGAATGTTGTTGCAAACGGTATTTTTCCTGTAACAGCTAAACCTGCTGATATACCTATCATATTAGCTTCTGCGATTCCTGTTTGAAAGAATCTTTCAGGTGCATTTTTAATAAATGCTTCTAATTTAAGGGATCCAATTAAATCTGCGCATAAAGCTACAACATTAGGATTATTTTGACTTAAATATTCCATTCCTGCACCAAATCCTGACCGAGTATCTTTTTTTGTTTCGTACGTAAAAAATGCCATTTTAATATATTTTAATAATCTCCTAATGTTTCATTTAATTGTGCTAGAGCCTCTGTAAGTTGTTGATCATTTGGAGCAACACCATGCCATTTGTGTGACCCCATCATAAAGTCTACTCCAGCTCCCATTTCTGTTTTCATTAAGATCATAATAGGAGAACCTTTACCAGTAAGTTCTTTTGCTTGTTTTAAAGTACTAACAACTTCACTCATTTTATTTCCATCCATATGTAATACAGCCCAACCAAAAGCTTTATATTTAGCTTCTAGACTTCTGTTGCTCATTACTTTTTCTGTAGGACCATCGATTTGTTGCCCATTTTCATCAATGATTGCGATTAAATTGTCAACTTGATGATGCGGTGCATACATAGCTGCTTCCCAAACTTGACCTTCATTCTGTTCCCCATCGCCCATTAAACAATAGACTAAAGAAGAGTCGTTATTTAATTTTTTTGCTTGGGCTGTACCTATGGCAACACTTAATCCTTGTCCTAAACTACCAGAAGCAATTCTAATTCCTTCTAAATGTTCATGTGGAGTCGGATGACCTTGCAAACGTGTATTTATTTTTCTAAAGGAAGCAAGTTCGTTAATTGAAAAATACCCTCTTCTAGCCAATACAGAATATAATAATGGACTAATATGGCCATTAGAAAGATAAAAAACATCCTCTCCGTTTCCAGTTATATCAAATACAACATTGTTAGAGGAATCACTTTTTAAATTCATTGAATTAAAAAACAGACTTACTAAAAGATCCGTACAGCCTAATGAACCTCCTGGATGGCCTGATTGGCAGCCGTGTACCATTCTCAAAATATCTCTTCTTACTTGAGAAGAAATTTTTTCTAATTCTTGTGTTTGCATAATAATATTAGTGGATTTGATTGGTATGATTTTTTGTATCCACTTTTTCTATAATATCTGTAATTATTCCTTCTTCATTAATGATAAAGGTTGTTCGAGCTGTTCCCATGTAGGTTTTTCCATACATTGATTTTTCTACCCAAACACCATAATTATTAACAATTTCCTGGTTTTCGTCTGAAAGTAAGGAAAATTGAAGATTATATTTTTTTTTGAATTTTTCGTGCTTTTGATTAGAATCCACACTAACACCAATTACTTTAAAACCTTTGCCATGTAAATAATCTAAATTTTCATTCAGATTACATGCTTGTGCTGTACAACCTGGCGTATCATCTTTTGGATAAAAGTAAAGAACTATCTTTTGACCATTTAATTGGTTAAAATCAATCAAATTTCCATCAGAATCAAGTTGATTAATAATTGGAGCTTTATCACCTATTTGTAGTTTCATATCCTTAAAGTATGTTTAATTCAAATATTTTTTCTTCTCCTGTAAAACCTTCTAATAAATCATTTGTATTAACAGGCCCAACTCCAGCGGGTGTACCTGTAAAAATTAAATCTCCAGTTTTTAAAGTGAAATACCTTGAGATTTCTTGAATTAAGATATCCAATTTCCAAATCATTAAATCGGAACTACCCTTTTGAACAATTTCTTTATTTTTTTGTAGAGAAAAGTTTATAGGGTTATTCATTAATTCTTCAGAAAATGGTTTAAAATTAGATACGAAAGCTGAACCATCGAATGCTTTAGCTTTTTCCCAAGGAAGACCTTTTTCTTTCAATCGAGATTGTACATCTCTTGCTGTAAAATCAATCCCCAAACCAAATGAATCGATATATTTATAAGCAAATTTTGCATCAATATTTTTACCGACTTTCCCAATTTTGAATACTAATTCAATTTCATGATGAACATCATTTGAAAATTTTGGTAGGTAGAAACTTTTTTCTTTTTCTAATAAAGCAGTATCTGGCTTTAGAAAAAGAACTGGCTCAGTTGGTTTTTCATTTGCTAATTCAGCAATATGGTCAACATAATTTCTACCTACACAAATAATTTTCATAATTTATTTTAAAACTTCAGAAACCAATTTTGCAGCATCTTTTAATAATACCGCTGAGAAAACTTTTAAACCTGAATTATTAATTATTGCAGCACCTTCCTCTGCATTAGTTCCTTGTAATCTAACGATAATCGGAATATTAATTTCTCCGATGTTTTTGTATGCTTCAACTACTCCGTTTGCTACACGATCACAACGTACAATACCACCAAAAATATTAATTAATATTGCTTTTACATTAGGATCCTTCAAAATGATTCTGAATCCAGCTTCAACCGTTTTGGCATTTGCTCCACCTCCTACATCTAAAAAGTTAGCTGGATCTCCACCTGATAATTTGATAATGTCCATCGTTGCCATCGCTAAACCTGCCCCATTAACCATACAACCAACATTACCGTCAAGTTTTACATAGTTAAGGTCATTTTCTGCTGCTTCTACTTCTAAAGGATCTTCTTCAGTAACATCGCGTAAAACAGCTAAATCTTTGTGACGATATAAAGCATTATCATCTAAATTTACTTTTGCATCAACTGCTAAAATTTTATTATCTGATGTCTTTAAAACAGGATTTATCTCAAACATTGAAGAGTCTGTCTCTACATAAGCTTTATATAATGATTTAATAAAAGAAACCATTTCTTTAAAAGCTTGGCCAGAAAGGCCCAATAAGAAAGCTACTTTACGTGCTTGAAAATCTTGCAATCCAATTCTTGGATCAATCCATTCTTTAATTATTTTTTCAGGTGAATGTTCCGCAACCTCCTCGATATCCATTCCACCTTCAGTAGAAGCCATAATAACATTACATGCCTTGCCTCTATCCAATAAAATCGATAAATAATATTCTTTTGTTTCTGATTCACCAGGGTAATATACATCCTCAGAAATTAAAATTTTATTCACTTTCTTACCTTCCGGACCTGTCTGGTGGGTAATTAATTGCATGCCTAAAATTTGACTTGCACGTTCTTTTACTTCGTCAAGGTTTTTGGCAAGTTTCACCCCTCCTCCTTTTCCTCTTCCACCTGCATGAATTTGGGCTTTTACAACAAACCAACCTGTGCCAGTTTGTTCTTTTAATTTTTCTGCTGCTGGAACTGCATCCTCCACTTGATCAACAACGATACCCTCCTGAATTCTAACTCCGTAGCCTTTCAAAATTTCTTTTGCTTGGTATTCGTGAATATTCATTTTAAATAAATTTGTTTTATAATTCGTGAAATTACTACTTATTTGCCAAAAATTTAAAAGTTTATCTTAACTTATTTAAAATATAAAAATAATTAAAAAAAATGTTGGAATTAAATAATATTTTCAAGTCAATTCAGCAGCAGATTATCTTAAAGGATATTAGTTTTAAAATTGATTCGAATCAAATAGTTTCAATTTTAGGTCCATCGGGATCGGGTAAAAGTACCTTGCTTCATGTAATTGGAACCTTAATGCCGTTTGATTCCGGTGAAATTGTCTTTGAAGGTCAGTCTTATTCTAAATTAAGTCAAAATGATTTTGTTCACTTTAGAAATCATCATTTAGGATTTGTCTATCAATTTCATAATTTACTGGGTGAATTTACATGTAAAGAAAATATTCTATTACCATTATTTATAAGAGAAGAGAAAGTTTCAGAGGAAGCTTATGAATATTTTAATTTAATTATTGAAAGGTTGAAAATTCAACATTTGATAAATAAAATGCCCTCTCAATTGTCTGGAGGTGAGCAACAGCGAATAGCTGTTGCAAGAGCTTTAATCAATAAACCAAAATTATTATTGGCTGATGAACCAACAGGAAATTTAGACAATGAAAATGCAATAAACTTGTACAATATGTTTTTGGAAATAAAAGAAGAGTTTAATCAAACAATATTAATGGTTACTCACAATGAGGAATTGACTAAGCAATCTGACAAAATTATTTACTTGAATTCGGGAAGAGTGGTCTCATAATTCTGTCAGAATGTCATATCTTTGTAGGATAAAATTACATTGAAAGAGAAATGCAAGATTTGAAAGTATTATCAAAAGAAGAGTTGGAAGGATTGGATTCTCCTAAAATATCTGAAAATTTTTTTCATTCAGATGTTCAGAAAAAAGTTTATATCGAGAGTTATGGTTGTCAAATGAATTTTTCTGATTCTGAAATAGTTACTTCAATTTTATTAGAAAATGGTTTTGGTACAACTTCTACAATAGAGGATGCAGATGCTATTCTGTTGAATACTTGTGCAATTAGGGAAAATGCGGAACAAAAAATTAGAAATCGATTAAAAAGTTTTAATCGATTGAAAAAAGGTAAGCCTGAATTAACAGTTGGTGTTTTGGGGTGTATGGCTGAGCGTTTAAAGGTAAAATTAATTGAGGAAGAAAAGATAGTTGATTTAGTAGCCGGTCCGGATTCATACAGGGATCTACCACGATTAATGGGAGAAATTGAATCAGGAAATAAGGCAATAAATGTGTTTTTATCAAAAGAAGAAACTTATGGTAATATTGAACCAGTTCGTTTACATACAAATGGAGTTACAGCATTTGTAAGTATTATGAGAGGTTGCAATAACATGTGTTCATTTTGTGTTGTACCCTTTACAAGAGGAAGAGAGCGTTCTAGAGATCTTCATTCAATCTTAGAAGAATGTGAGAATTTATTAAAAAATGGTTATAAGGAAGTTACCTTATTAGGTCAAAATGTAGATTCTTATCATTGGGTAAATCCTACTACTAATGAATCAATAAATTTTGCAAATTTATTGGAAGCTGTCGCGTTAATTGATCCTATTTTACGTGTAAGGTTTTCAACTTCTCATCCAAAAGATATTACAGATGAGGTATTGCATACTATGGCCAAATATGAAAATATTTGTAAAAATATTCATTTGCCAGCACAAAGTGGGAATAATCGTATTTTAGAGTTGATGAATCGAACCTATACAAGAGAATGGTATTTAGAACGAGTAGCTTCAATTCGAAGAATTTTAGGTGAGGATTGTGGTATTTCTCATGATTTGATTGCTGGTTTTTGTAGTGAAACAGAGGAAGAACATCAGGATACACTTTCTTTAATGGAATCTGTTCAATATGATTTTGGCTATATGTTTGCCTATTCAGAAAGACCTGGTACCCCAGCTGAGAAAAAATTAACTGATGATATACCCGAAAATATCAAAAAACGTAGATTAGCAGAAATTATAGATTTACAAAGAAAGCATTCTGGACTTCGTAATGAAAGATTAGTAGGTCAAATTCAGAAGGTTTTGGTTGAGGGAGATTCAAAAAAATCAAAGGCACAGCATTTTGGAAGAAATGATTCTAATAAAATTGTTGTGTTTGATAAAAAAGGAGAAAAAGTTGGAGATTATGTATTAGTTAAAATTACAAGCTCAACCACGGGAACATTAGTGGGGGAAATTGTTGAATAATCATGATTAATAATAACCAAATATCGTCAATAAAAGCTCGTTTCGGAATAATTGGGAATGCGCCTTCCTTGTTGCAAGCTATATCTGTTGCAGAACAAGTTGCAGCAACAGATATGACTGTAATGATTACAGGAGAAAGTGGATCAGGTAAAGAGTCCTTTTCAAAAATTATCCACCAATTATCAAAAAGAAAACATGGGCAATTTATCGCTGTCAACTGTGGTGCTATACCTGAGGGGACAATAGATTCTGAGTTATTTGGACATGAAAAAGGTTCGTTTACAGGAGCACTTGAAAGTAGAAAAGGATACTTTGAGGTAACAGATGGGGGAACCATTTTTTTAGATGAAATTGGAGAAATGCCATTAGGGACTCAGGCTAGATTATTAAGAGTTTTAGAGAATGGTGAATTTTTAAGAGTAGGTTCTTCAAAAGTTCAGAAAACAAATGTTCGTGTAGTTGCTGCAACTAATGTTAATTTATTAGAAGCAATTGATAATGGGAAATTTAGGGAAGATTTATACTATAGATTGGCGACAGTTCCAATCTTTGTTCCACCTTTAAGAGAAAGAGGTGATGATATTGAATTATTATTTAGAAAATTTACTACTGATTTTTCTGAAATCAATCATGTTAAACCCATCACTTTAACTCATGAAGCCAAAGAATTATTGAAAAAACAAAGGTTTCCTGGTAATATTAGGCAATTAAAAAATTTAGCGGAACAAATATCTGTTTTAGAAGTTGGCGATCGAATTGTTGATGATGAAAAATTGGCCTATTATTTAGAATTTAATGAGCCCAAAATATCTTCAAAAGTTATTAAAACTGATCAATACTCTCCCACTGAAAATTTAAATGAACGGGAAATCTTATATAAAATCTTATTTGATTTAAAAAAAGACGTTACAGATTTGAAGAAAATATTGTTGCAGTTGATTGAAAATGGAAATGAAAAGGCATATGATATTTTAAATGATAATTTGGCAGTTTTTCAAGATGTGGCAGGCTCAAGTTCAATAGAGAAATTGGTTAAACCGAATTTAGCTTTACCAACTGCAGAAAATGTTATTACTATCCATAATTCCACTGAGGATGATCACTCAATAGATTCATTTGTATTACCTATTTCAGAAGAGCAAGATTTAACATCTAATGTTGAAGATGTAACCTTATCTTTAGAAAAACAGGAGAAAGAAATCATCATAAAGGCATTATTGAAAAATAAAAATAAAAGAAAGTATGCAGCAAAAGATTTAGGCATTTCAGAACGAACACTTTATCGAAAAATCAAACAATATGACTTGGAAGACCTTTAAAGTTTATTTTTCATTATTGATAATAACTTGTTTATTTTCTGCATGTTATAGTTTTAAGGGAGCTAGTTTGGCTCCTGAGTTGAAAACAATACAAATTAGTAATATTAAAATGGAGTCAGCAGGTGGGCCGACTAATTTGACCTTAGAGGCAAATGAAAAATTAAAGGAATATTTTCAACGTAATACAAATTTAAAATTAAGTACTTCTAATCCTGATTTGTTATTGGAAGGAACAATCGTTGGATATGAACTTAGTCCACAGGCCCCTACTTCTGATGATAAGGCAGGTTTAAATAGATTATCCTTAAGAATTCAATTTCGGTTAACTAATAAGTTAGATGAAAATAAGAATTTTGAACAGGAGTTTTCTTTTTATCAAGATTTTCCTCAGAGTCAAACATTAACACAAGTTGAGAAATCATTAATACCAAAATTATTAGATCAAATTATTCTTGATCTTTTTAATAAAATGGCTGGAGATTGGTAATATGGATAAGGCTAAGCAATTATATTTTTTATTAGAAAAGAAAGATCGAAACAAAATCGAAGTATTTCAATCATTAGAAGAAGATAAAGAAAAGTTTCCGTTTTTCTTTTTGTTGAATTGGAATGAGGAATTATCAGAAGTAAAGCAACGTAAGGTTGCTTTACAATCACTTTTTAGAAATAATTATAAATTTTCAATAGATGGTGCTTGTAAAATTCAACTTGTTTCAAAAGCAAAGGAGTTAGCAATTGAGGAAGTTGTATTAAGTCAAGATTTGATTATTAACCAATTTCTAGAACTTTCTCCGGGCATTAGCAAATTGAAAAGAGCAGAAATTACTGAAAATTATGATGAAATAGATTATTCAAAACAAACATTTGATTTTCCAATTTCGGAAACATTTGCAAAAATTTTGATGAAGCAAGGTAAGCATTTGATGGCAAAAGAAGTTTTTGAGCAATTAAGTTTGAAATTCCCTGAAAAAAAGACTTACTTTGCAACCTTATTAAATGAATTGAATTTAAAAATTAATAATACGTAATTATGTTTACCCTTATCATTTCCCTAATTATTTTATTTTCTTTATTGTTAATTGTCCTTATTTTGGTTCAAAACCCTAAAGGAGGTGGAATCAATGGAGAGTTTTCTACAGGTGGAGCTACTCAAATGTTTGGAGTTCAAAAAACTGGTGATTTAGTTGAACAGTTAACATGGGGATTTTCAATTGCCATTTTAGTTTTGGTGTTATTGTCAAATTTCACTTTAGATAAAGGTGTTTCAGGAACTTCTGAATCAATTAATGTTGAAAAAGCGGCTTCTAAAACTGTACCAACTGCCCCTGCACCTACTCAGGCTCCAAATCCTGCAAAATAAATTTCTGCCAAATTAGCATATTGTTTATTTTGGCACAAACTGTGCAGTATTTTTAACCGTACAATTTGTACGGTTTATTTTTAATGTTAAACTTATAAAATTTTATACTAACATGTCAAATTTAAGTATTAAACCGTTGGCAGACCGAGTAGTGGTTGAACCTGCCGCAGCAGAAGAAAAAACAGCTTTTGGAATCATAATTCCAGACACGGCAAAAGAAAAGCCTCAAAAAGGCATTGTAGTTGCAGTTGGAAATGGTAAAAAAGATGAACCTTTAACTGTAAAAGTAGGTGATTCTGTTTTATATGGTAAATACTCAGGAACAGAAATTACAATTGAAGGCAAAGATTATTTAATCATGCGTGAATCTGACATTTTTGCAGTTTTATAATTTTAAATTAAATACTAAATAATATTTAAGAAAATGGCAAAGGAATTATATTTTGATAGCGAAGCTAGAGAAAAAATGAAAAAGGGTGTTGATACCCTTGCAAATGCAGTTAAAGTTACATTAGGACCAAAAGGAAGAAATGTAATTATTGATAAAAAATTTGGTTCTCCAGCAATTACAAAAGACGGCGTTTCTGTGGCGAAAGAAATTGAATTAGAGGATGCAGTAGAAAATATGGGTGCACAATTAGTAAAAGAAGTAGCCTCTAAAACTGCAGATCAAGCTGGTGATGGTACAACGACAGCAACAGTTTTAGCACAAGCAATTTATGCCATTGGTTCTAAAAATGTTGCAGCTGGGGCAAATCCAATGGATTTGAAGAAAGGTATTGATAAAGCCGTGGAAGTTATCGTTGGTAATTTGAAAAGTCAATCTCGTTCAATTACTTCATCTACTGAAATTGCACAAGTAGCTACAATTTCTGCAAATAGTGATGCTGAAATTGGACAAATGATTTCTTCTGCGATGGATAAAGTAGGTCGTGAAGGAGTAATTACAGTAGAGGAAGCACGTGGTACAGAAACTGAGGTTAAGACAGTTGAAGGAATGCAATTTGATAGAGGGTATTTATCAGCCTATTTTGTGACAAATACTGACAAAATGGAAGTTGAATTAGAAAGACCTTTTATTTTAATTTCAGAGAAAAAAGTTTCTTCCATGAAGGAATTGCTTCCAGTATTGGAGGGAGTTGCACAAACAGGAAGACCATTATTAATAATTTCTGAGGATGTGGATGGAGATGCTCTACCTACCTTAGTAGTAAATAAAATTAAAGGTGCCTTGAAAGTTGCTGCTGTAAAAGCCCCAGGATTTGGAGATCGCAGAAAGGCAATGTTAGAAGATATCGCAATTTTAACAGGTGGTACAGTTATTGCTGAAGAACGTGGATTTAAATTAGAAAATGCTACGATTGATTATTTGGGTCAAGCTGAAAAAGTAATTATCGATAAGGACAATACAACTATTGTTAATGGTGTAGGATCTAAAGATGATATTCAAAATCGAGTAAATCAAATTAAGGCACAAATTGAAAATACTACTTCTGATTATGATCGTGAGAAATTGCAAGAGCGTTTAGCGAAACTTTCAGGAGGTGTAGCAATTTTATACATTGGAGCTGCCACAGAAGTTGAAATGAAAGAGAAAAAAGATCGTGTAGATGATGCTTTGCATGCAACGCGAGCTGCTGTTGAAGAAGGAATTATTGCTGGTGGTGGAGTTGCTTTGATTCGTGCTGTAAATGCTTTAGATGGCTTAAAAGGTTATAATGAAGATCAAACAACAGGTATAAATATTATTCGTCAAGCAGTTGAAGCTCCTTTAAGAACAATTGTAGCTAATGCAGGTGGCGAGGGTTCTGTTGTGATTAATGCTGTTAAAGCAGGTAAAGATGATTATGGTTATAATGCTCGTGAAGGAAAGTATGAGCATATGATTGCTGCAGGTATTATTGATCCAACTAAGGTAACTCGTTTAGCATTAGAAAATGCTGCATCAATTGCAGGATTATTATTAACTACAGAATGCGTTATTGCTGATAAGCCAGCCGCAGACTTAGGTCATTCGCATGGAGGAGCACCAGGTGGAATGGGCGGAATGATGTAAAATAGTTTAAATTTAAATTAAAACTCCCCATATTTGGGGAGTTTTTTTTATGTAATATGACCAGAATTGCAATAGATATGGATGATGTAATGGCTGACACTAGCTATAAAATCGTTAAAGAATTAAATAGAAAATTAAATACTACCTATCAAATACCTGAATTGCTAATTAATAGTGATTTAAGAAATAGTTTTTTTAAGGACTATAGCAATAATAATTCATTTTTATGGGAAAAAGGATTTTTTGAAGATATTCCGGTGAAAACAGGTGCACAAGAGGTAATTAAAAATTTGCAAAATCACTATGAAGTATTTATCGTTTCAGCAGCAACAGAATTCCCACATTCCTTGAAAGAAAAAATAGATTGGCTTGGTACTTATTTTCCATTTGTAAACTGGACACATATTGTTTTTTGCGGACATAAGTATTTAATTCAAGCAGATTATTTGATTGACGATCATGAAAAAAATTTAAGCACATTTACAGGAACCCCTATCCTATTTTCAGCACCACACAATTTACAATTAACTGGATATGAACGTGTGAATAACTGGGATGAAGTAGCAAAAAAGTTTTTATAATATGTCTAAAGAAAGATTTTCAATTGCTTATTTATTTTTTTTATGCGGATTGAATTTTGCAACATGGGCGACTAGAATCCCTGATTATAAATTTTCTCTTCAATTAAATGATGCAGATTTAGGCAGAGTTTTGTTAGGTTTACCAATTGGTTCATTAGTATCCTTGCCGCTTGCAGGTTGGATGCTTACGAAGTATAAATCCAAAAACATCTGTTTGTTAGCAATATTTCTTTATATAATTGTTCTTCCATTTATTGGAATTGCTGGTAATCAATTGTTTTTATTTTTTGCACTATTTGGATTTGGTATGGCTGGTGATATATTAAATATAGCAATGAATACCCAGGTGGTAAGTTTAGAAGCTAAGATTAATAAAGTTATCATGTCCAGTTTTCATGCCGTTTTTTCTTTAGGGCTGATGTTTGGAGCATTTTTAGGTGGACTACTAGTTAAATTTCAGGTTATGCCACTTTATCATTTCATTCTGATTGCTATAATTGATTTTTTATCAATACCAATTTTTCTTCCTTTATTATTAAAAGAGGATATACAATTAGATAAGAATGATTCCAAAACTAATTTGTTTTTGCTTCCAAAACATTTAATTATTTTATCATTAATTGCCTTATGTGGTATGTTATGTGAAGGTGCAATGGCAGATTGGATCACTTTATATTTTAAAGAATACTGTAAGGGAAATCCATTTCCAGATACTATAGGTTTTACTTCTTTTGCCTTTGCAATGGTGCTTGGAAGATTTTTGGGAGATTCGTTAACACTTAAATTTGGCATTAAAAAATTATTAGTTTTTTCGGGTATATTTTTATCCCTTGGAATGGTATTGACATTATCTGTCGCAATTCCAGAAATAAAAATTCTTGGTTGTTTAGTAACAGGATTAGGTATTTCTACCATAGTTCCTTTGGTTTATTCTGCAGCTGGAAATTCAAAAGATATTGCTCCTTCAGTAGCAATTGCTGGTGTTTCAACAATTGCATATGCTGGATTTTTATTAGGACCTGTTTTGATTGGGTATCTTTCTGATTTTATAGGACTACCCTATGCATTGATATTATTAATTATTTTAGGAATAATTGCTTCTATTATCAGTAAATTTTCTTTGAGAATAATCAAAAATTAGTTTAATATTGATAAATATAATTTATAAATGAATAAACACGTTATTTTTTGGTCAATTACAGTAGGTTTAGGTGGCCTACTCTTTGGTTTAGATGTTGCTGTAATTTCGGGTGCAGAGCTTGCTATCCAAAAATTATGGAATTTAGATAATTGGACTTTAGGATTGGCAGTTGCAACTGCTCTATATGGAACTGTTCTTGGAGCAGCTTTAGGAGGAATACCGGCTGATAAATTTGGTCGAAAAAATACACTTGTTTGGATTGGTATTAGTTTTTTTATTTCTTCCGTAGGTGCTGCAATCGCTCAAGATGTCAATACTTTTATGATATTTAGATTTTTAGGTGGATTAGGAATTGGCGCATCATCTGTTGTGGCTCCCATTTACATTTCTGAAATTGCACCTGCTAAACATAGGGGGAAACTCGTAATCTCATTTCAATTAAATGTTGTGTTTGGAATCCTTTTAGCTTATGTTTCAAATTATCTTTTGCAAGGGGGTGGAGATGATTGGAGGTGGATGTTAGGTGTTGTGGCTATTCCAAGTTTATTATTTTCATTTTTACTATTATTTACTCCCGAAACACCACAATTTTTGTTTTTGAAAAAAAATAATGAAAATGAAGCATTGCGCGTTCTAAAATTAGCTGATGCTGAATCGGCGAATGATACATTGAATCGAATAAAGGAAAATGCTCGTTCTCAATCAAAGGTTAATAAAATTGAATCTTTATTTTCAAAGAAATATCAATGGCCCTTAATTCTTGCCTTTTTATTTGCCTTTTTTAATCAAGCTTCAGGAATAAATGCAGTTATATATTATGCCCCAAGAATATTTGAATTAACTGGATTAGGAAAAGAAAGTGCACTTCTATCCACTTCTGGTATTGGAGTAGTTAATTTTTTATCAACTCTTTCGGGTTGGTATTTAATTGATCGAGTTGGAAGAAGAGTATTAATGTATATTGGTTCAGTTGGTTACATCGTTTCTTTGGGATTAATCGCATTTTCTTTTTACAATGAATCCTATGCCTTGGTTCCTGTGTATATATTTGCATTTATTGCAGCTCATGCGATAGGACAAGGATCTGTAATATGGGTATTTATTTCCGAAATTTTTCCAAATTCTGTTAGAGCAAATGGTATGGCTTGGGGGAGTTTAACACATTGGGTATTTGCGGCATTAGTTGCAAATTTCTTCCCAATTTTAACAGATAATTTGGGGCCAACAACCATATTTATCACATTTATGATTTTAATGTTTGCTCAGTTGTTATATGTTCATTTTTGGATGCCAGAAACAAAAGGAGCTAATTTAGAAGAAATTGAAAAGCAAATCATTTTGCATTAAGAACTATGATAAAATTTGATCCAGATAATACTAAACCCAAATATGTTCAGTTGATTGATGGTATTGTTGATGCCATAGATTCTGGATTATTAGCTAGAGGCCAACAACTTCCTTCGATTAATGCTGTTGCAAATGAATTTGGAATGGCTAGAATGACTGTTACAAAAGCATATGATGAATTAAAAGAAAGAGGTTTGATAGCATCTCATCATGGAAAAGGTTTTTATGTGACAAGTACGGATACTAGAAGTAATTTGCATTTATTTATTTTAATGGATGCACTAACTCCTTATAAAGAGATATTACTTGAAAATATTTTAGCCAGTTTTCAAGAACATGTTTCATATAATTTATTTTTTCACTATCACGACATTAACTTATTTGAAACTTTAATTTCTGATAATGTTGGCAAGTACAATCATTATATCATTCTACCCCATTTTAACATAAGTGTATCAAAAATTTTAAGTAAAATCCCTAAAGATAAATTGTTGATTCTTGATATTGATGTAAAAGAATTCAGTAATGATTATGCCATTCTTTATCAAAACTTTGAAAGTAATATATACAATGGTCTAAAACTATGTTTAGATAAAATTAAAAAGTATGATATTATCAATTTAGTTTTAAGTCAAAAGTCTTTTCAGTACACTCCCAATGGAATTATACAGGGATTCACGAACTTTTGTCAAGATTTTAATATAAAATTTGATATTATACCAGATTTAGAAGAAGAATATGATTTGCATCAGAATCAGGCATACATCGTTTTTCGTGAATTTGATTTAATTAAAATGATCAATTGGTGTAAAAAGAAAGACTGGGATTTTGGAAAAGATATTGGGGTTATTTCTTATGACGATACGCCATTAAAAGAAATTATTTCAGAAGGTATCTCAGTTATTTCAAATGATTTTGCACTTATGGGTAAGAAATCAGCTGAAATAATATTAAATAAAATAAAGGGAAGAATTGCCAATGCTTTTTATTTTCAAGATCGTAATTCTTTATAGTGACAAATGAACATTTAGCCACCCTCCATCAAATTTTGCATTATATTTTTTATAAAAATTTATGGCATTTGTATTCCAGTCTAGAACTTGCCACATAAGACCAGTGCAATTTGTTCTTTTTGCCTCATCTATCGCTTCTTCTAATAAAATTGTGCCCAATTTCATATTTCGGAATTTTTCTTCAATATATAAATCTTCTACATATAACCTTTTTCCCTTCCAAGTCGAAAATCGGTAATACCATAAACAAAATCCAGCTAAATCCTCCCCTACGTAAATTAGGTTACAGTCAAAAAGTGGATTTTCTGAAAAGCCATTATTTATATAATCTTCAATTGAAACTGTTACCTCTTCGGGTGATCGTTCAAATTCTGCTAATTTATGAACTAATTGAAGAATTAAATGAGCATCTTCTTTTTTGGCCTTTCTAATCGTAATTTCTGGTTGCATTTTTATTTGGTATAATTTCTAAGTTTTTCAATTAAATCTTTCATATCCTGAGGAAAGTCTTTAATAAACTCCATTCTTTCATTTTTCGTAGGGTGTTCAATTTCTAATGAATATGCATGAAGAGCTTGTCTATTGCAAATTTTAAACAAATTTTCAATAAATGATTTATAATTAGCTTTATTGCTCACATTTCGAATTTTATCTCCTCCATAGGCTGCATCTGAAAATAAAGGATGATTAATTGATTGAGCATGTGCTCTAATTTGATGTGTACGTCCAGTCTCCAGATTAAATTTAATTAAAGAGCAAAATCCGTAGTCTTCAATAACTTCATAATGCGTGATAGCTATTTTGCCCTCCTCATATGATTCTGGATACATGATCATAATCTTTCGATCTTTGGGACTTCTGGTAATTTTACCGACTAGTTTTCCTTTCTTTTCTTTTGGTACACCCCAAACAACTGCAAAATAGGTTCTTTTAATACTATGTTCAAAAAATTGATTTGCTAAATGAGTCATCGCAAAATCAGATTTTGCAATGACTAAAATCCCTGATGTGTCTTTATCAATTCGATGAACCAAGCCAGGCCTAATTTCTTCTTGAGTTGGTAATTGCGAACAATGGTATAAAAGAGCATTTACTAAGGTCCCGCTCCAATTTCCATGAGCAGGATGAACGACCATTCCAGCTGGTTTATTCACTATTAACAAAGAATTATCCTCATACAAAATGTCTAATGGAATATTTTCAGGATAAACTTCTTTATCACGAGGGGGCTGGGCAAATGAAACAGATATTTCGTCAAAGGGTTTAACTTTGTAATTTGATTTAATCAACAAGCCATTTACCTTAACTGAGCCAGCATCGATACCATATTGTATTTTAGACCGACTCGCATTTGCAATTTTTAATTGTAAATATTTGTCGATTCTTAACAATTGTTGACCTTTGTCTACAATAAATTTAAAATGCTCAAATAAATCATCTTCAGATTCAAGAGAATCTATTTCTGGCTCAATGGACATACAAACATTTGAAAATTTAACGTTTAATTTACCTAGCCCTGTACAAAAATTGGAGGATGAACGATTTTATCCTTATAATTTACAAGTATATATAAAACGGGATGATTTAATCCATTCCATTATAACAGGAAATAAGTGGCGCAAGTTAAGAGAATATCTTTTAATTGCCCAAAAAGAAAATATAAATACAATTATTAGTTTTGGAGGTGCATTCTCAAATCATATTTATGCTCTTGCTTATGCTTGTAAAGAATTAAAAATTAATTTGCATTTAATTATTAGGGGAGATGAATTGTCGATCAACTCGAATCCTTATCTTTCTCAAATTCATCAATGGGGCGCAAATTTATATTTTATTTCAAGGCAAGATTACAAAGAGAAACATATTCCATTTGATTATGATTCAGCTTCTACCCTTGTAATTCCTGAAGGCGGTTTTTCACCTATTGGAGTAAGTTCAATGGCTGAATTATCAAAAGAAATTGATGAAGATTATCATCATATTTTAGTATCTGTTGGAACAGGAACCACTTTGATAGGACTTGCCATGCACTTACCCAATAGCTTGATACATGGTATTTTAAGTCTTTCGAATAAAAATGAGATTGAAGAAAACTGTAAATTGTTTAATAAACAATTTGAAAACATTTTGTTACACGATCAGTTTATTGAAAAAAAATATGGTAAAAAAAATACAGAACTTGAAAAGTTCTGTATTGATTTTTTTTTAAAATATAATATCCCAATTGAACCAATTTATACGGGATTACTCTTTCATAGCTTTTTTGAATTAGTCAAGCAAAATGTGTTTGCCAATAATTCTAAAATTTTATTAATTCATACCGGAGGAATAAAATAAAATTAACCAACTGAACCTTCTAAGGAGATGGCCAATAGTTTTTGTGCTTCAACTGCAAATTCCATTGGAAGTTGATTTAATACTTCTTTTGCATAACCATTTACGATTAATGCAATTGCAGCTTCTGTTGAAATACCTCTTTGGTTGCAATAAAAAATTTGATCTTCGCCAATTTTAGAAGTGGTTGCCTCATGCTCAACAGAAGCGGTATTGTTTTTTACTTCTAAATACGGGAACGTATGTGCTCCACATTTATCACCTAAAAGCAAGCTATCACATTGCGAGAAATTCTTTGAAGAATCGGCCTTTCTGGCAACTTGTACAAGACCTCTGTAGGAGTTTTGAGAAAAACCAGCTGAAATCCCTTTGGATACAATTCTTGATTTAGAATGTTTTCCTAAATGAATCATTTTTGTACCGGTATCGGCTTGCTGATAATTGTTTGTAACAGCAACTGAATAAAATTCACCAATTGAATAATCTCCTTTTAAAATTACTGAAGGATATTTCCACGTTACAGCTGATCCTGTTTCAACTTGGGTCCATGATAATTTAGAATTTGAACCGTCACAAATTCCACGTTTTGTAACAAAATTGTAAATCCCTCCTTTTCCATCTTTATCTCCCGGGTACCAATTTTGTACCGTTGAATATTTTACTTCAGCATTTTTATGAACAAAAATTTCTACAACTGCAGCATGCAGTTGATTTTCATCTCTCTGGGGTGCAGTACATCCTTCCAAATAGCTAACATATGAATCTTCGTCTGCAATAATTAATGTTCTTTCAAATTGGCCAGTACCTGCTGCATTTATTCTGAAATAGGTTGATAATTCCATTGGGCACCTTACACCTTTAGGAATATAGCAGAAAGAACCGTCTGAAAATACTGCTGAATTTAAAGCAGCAAAAAAATTGTCTTTAACTGGAACTACCGACCCCAAGTATTTTTTTACTAATTCTGGGTGTTCTTTGACAGCTTCAGAAATTGAGCAGAAAATGATGCCCTTTTCTGCTAATGTATCTTTAAAAGTTGTGGCAACGGAGACAGAATCAATAACGGCGTCTACTGCTACACCTGATAGTCTTTTTTGTTCATCCAATGAAATCCCCAAACGTTCAAAAGTTCTTCGTAATTCAGGATCTAATTCATCTAATGAATTTAATTGCTTTTTAGGTTTCGGTGCTGAATAATATTTAAGAGACTGATAATCTGCAGGAGTATAATTAACATTGGCCCAATTGGGTTCTTGCATTAGTTTCCATTGTTGGAAAGCTGCAAGGCGCCATTGGAATAACCACTCTGGTTCTTGTTTTTTTTCTGAAATAAAACGAATAATAGATTCATCTAAACCTACTGGTGCTTCTTCGGTTTCAAAATCTGATGTAAATCCATATTTGTAATCAGAAGTTGTAACTTCCTGTAAAATATCATCGACCTTTTCTGCCATACTTTTAAATTTTTCACAAATTTACAAAGTATTTTTTAGAAACAATCGTTTTATTTAGAATCAATCTTAATAGATGGAAATTAATTTAGTGGAGAATTTCGGATTAGACTTTCTTCCAAAGAAATAAAAGTTTCTGTCCGTTGAATTCCATTTACCTTTTGAATTTTATCATGAAGGACTTCTCGCAAGTGCTGTGTATCTCTACAAATAATTTTAGCAAAGATGCTGTAAATACCAGTAGTATAATGAATATTTACGACTTCAGGTATTTCTTCTAATTGATGTGCAACATCATTATAAAGCGAACTTTTATCTAAATATATTCCTAGGAAGGCGGTAATATCCCAGCCAATTTTTGAATAATCAATTAATAATTGCGCTCCTTTTACAATACCTAGGCTTTCCATTTTTTTCATTCTCACGTGCACAGTACCACCTGAAACATCTAGTCTTTGGCCAATTTCGGTATAAGCTAAATTGGCGTCCTTCATTAAAATTTCTAAAATTTTATAATCTAAAGGATCTAATTCTGACTTCTTATCTGTTGACATATTTTAAATTTTTATTCAATATTTTAAAAAATTATCAAATAATAGATATTTTTTTTGAAAAATTTTGAAAAAAGTGAATTCTTCTCTATCTTTGCATTACGATAATTACAAAGGTAGTTATTTATTTATACTGTAGGGTGATGAAATTGGCAGACGTGCCCTCCTGTCTCGGGGGTGGTGATAAGGGACAAACACGGCATAATGGGTTGACCACTAAAGTTACTTCTGTGTCGCGGCTAACTGCACCTTGGAGGTTCGAATCCTTCTCCTACAGCATTTTAATTAATTTAATTTTTAGTTTGTTGATGAAGTGTAATGTTAAAAGCAGCCTAATTTTTGGGTTGCTTTTTTTTTGTTTTATTTGGATTTCTAAATTTTACTCTATAATTTTAGTAGATTAGTTTTATGTTCACTTTAAATTTTACGAATATGTCATTACGTTTAGGAGATATTGCACCTAATTTTAGTGCAGATACCACACAAGGTACGATTGATTTTCATCAGTGGATTGGTGATTCTTGGGCTTTATTATTTAGTCATCCGGCAGATTTTACTCCAGTTTGTACAACTGAGTTAGGAAAAACAGCTCTTTTAAATGGTGAGTTTACAAAAAGAAATGTAAAGCCAATAGCAGTTTCTGTGGATGATTTGGAATCTCATAATAAATGGATACCTGATATTGAGGAAGTAAATCAAGTTCAGATGAATTTTCCAATTATTGCAGATCCTGAAAAAAAGGTAGCTTTGCTTTATGATATGATTCATCCCAATGCTTCAGAAAAAGCTACTGTACGTTCTGTATTTATTATTGGACCAGACAAGAAAATAAAATTAACGCTTACCTACCCTGCTTCTACAGGTAGAAATTTTACTGAAATTTTGCGTGTAATTGATTCATTACAATTAACAGCAAATTATCAAGTTGCAACTCCTGCAGATTGGACATACGGTGAAGATGTAATTATTACACCTGCGGTAAGTAATGAAGATGCCGTTACTAAATTTCCTAAAGGATTTACAGCAATTAAACCATATTTAAGAAAAACACCACAACCAAATTTGTAGTTTTTTTCTTACTTTTACAAAGTGAAATATTTAGTTCAAGTATATTTAAAGGCCGATAAATACATTTTGATGTGTTTTTTGGCCTTTATGTTTTCATGTAGTAAAGATAAAGATTTAAATAAATTTCAGTATTCAGAAACTACAAAAATAGACTTACCCACTGTACACGAAATTCACGGTATTGATTTATCCCATTATAATGGCTCGATTCAATGGAATCAAATTCGGAAAATTGATTTATTTGATACCGTATCCATTAAATTTGTTTATCTAAAAGCTACAGAAGGTAGACAATTAGTAGATCAAGATTTTAAGAAAAATTGGCAATTGGCTAAAGAGCATGGATTTGTTAGAGGTGCCTATCATTTTTATGTACCGAATCGAGATCCAATTGAGCAGGCTACTAATTTTTGCAAAAATGTAAAGTTATCCAATGGAGATTTACCACCAGTTTGTGATTTTGAGTCGAGTACCTCCATGTCCAAAGATAAATTAAAAAAGAATATTCAAATCTTTTTGGATAAATTGCATGATGAATATGGTATAAAACCAATTATATATACCAATAAGAAGTTATATCATAAATTGTTTAAAGAAGATTTTTCAGATTATCAATATTGGATTGCCCATTATGATTCAAAAAAATATGATGAATCGATAGAGAATATACTTTTTTGGCAACACAATAAGGATGGTAAATTACCTGGTCATTCAGGTAATTTTGATTTCAATGTTTTCCTTGGAGATGAGGAAGATTTTAAGTATTTACAAATTAAATAGATATGTTAAGCTCAATTAAATTTACTAGTACACAAGCATTTGCAGAATTAACTAAAGATTATAATAGATTAAAAGGAATTCATTTAAAGGATTTATTTAAAGATACGAATCGTCAAAAATTATTTAGTATTCATTTTGGTGACCTTTTTATTGATTATTCTAAAAACTTAATCGATCAATCAACCTTAGAACATTTAGTAAATCTAGCAAAAGAGGTAGGTTTGGAGCAAGCTATAAAGGCACAGTATTTGGGTGATCGAATAAATCAAACAGAAAATAGGGCTGTGTTACACACTGCATTACGTAGAAAATCTTCTGATTCTTTACTTGTTGATGGAAAAGATATTATCAAAGATATTACTTCTGTTAAAGAACAAATGAAATCATTTTCTAACAAAGTAATTAGTGGAGAATGGAAAGGTTTTACTAATAAACCCATAACTGATGTTGTAAATATTGGAATTGGAGGTTCAGATTTAGGTCCTGTAATGGTAACTGAAGCCTTAAAGTCATATAAAACGCATTTAAATTTACATTTTGTAAGTAATGTAGACGGGACTCATATTGCAGAAACTTTAAAAAAATGTAATCCTGAAACAACATTATTTTTAATAGCTTCTAAAACATTTACCACCCAGGAAACCATGGCTAATGCTTTTACTGCAAGAAATTGGTTTTTAGAGGCATCAAATAACGAAGAGGCTATTTCAAAACATTTCGTTGCCTTGTCAACTAACGCAGAACAAGTAATCAAATTTGGTATTGACCCTGCGAATATGTTTGTCTTTTGGGATTGGGTTGGAGGTCGATATTCCTTATGGTCTGCAATTGGTTTATCTATTTGCTTGGGTATTGGTTATGATAATTTTGAATTATTATTGAAAGGGGCAAACGAAATGGATCAACATTTTGAAAGTGCATCCTTCGAACAAAATATTCCTGTAATTTTAGGCTTATTAGGCATATGGTATGTTAACTTTTATGGTGCAGCTTCTCATGCAATTCTACCATATGATCAATATATGCATCGATTTGCTGCTTATTTTCAGCAAGGAGATATGGAATCGAATGGAAAATCGGTGGATCGTTCAGGAAATACTGTTGATTACCAAACAGGACCCATAATTTGGGGGGAGCCTGGAACTAATGGTCAGCATGCTTTCTATCAATTGGTTCATCAGGGCACTCAGTTAATTCCTGCAGATTTTATCGCGCCTGCTCAAAGTCAAAACCCAATTGGAAATCACCATCAGTTATTGATGTCTAACTTTTTTGCGCAGACGGAGGCTCTAATGAATGGAAAAACTAGAGAAAAAGTGGAAGAAGAATTGATTAAGTCGGGATTAACTACTGAAGAAATTGAAAAATTAGCACCTTATAAAGTTTTTTCGGGTAATAAACCAACAAATTCCATTTTAGTTAAGAAATTAACACCTGAAGTATTAGGTTCATTAATTGCCATGTATGAACATAAAATTTTTGTTCAAGGTGTTATTTGGAATATCTTTAGCTATGATCAATGGGGAGTAGAATTAGGAAAGCAATTAGCGAATTCCATTTTACCAGAATTAGAAAATGAAAAAACCATTGATTCGCATGATAGCTCAACCAATGGTTTAATTAATTTATATAAATCTTGGAGATAATTATTGTAAAAAATCAATTAAATCAGAAAGGGAGAGCAATAATTGTTCTCCTTTTTTCATGTCTTTTACATTTAGTTTATTTGAAATTAATTCACTCTCTCCTACTACTGCTACGAAAGGAATTTGTTTTTTATCAGCAAACTCAAAAGATTTTTTAATTTTACCTATTTCAGGGTAAATTTCGGCAGAAATACCAGCTTTTCTGATTTTATGAACGTATTCGAGGCAGGCTTCCTGACCAGCTTCATCGAAATAGGTTAATAAAATTTTGGAAGCACTTGCATTGATTTCTGGGAATCTATTTAATTCCTCCAAAACGTCTATAATTCGTTCTATACCAAATGAAATCCCTACACCAGACATATTGGGTAAGCCAAAGGAGGCTGTTAAATTGTCATATCTTCCACCACCTGCAATTGACGAAGTAAACCCACCTTCTGCTGCTTTACCTTCATAGATTAGACCCGTGTAATAACTTAGTCCTCTTGCCAATGTGAAATCAAATATGATATTAGAATTATCAAATCCATTTGAATCTATAAATCTTAATACATTTTCTACTTCAGAAATACCCTCTAAACCAGAATCTGTATTTTTGAAAAAATCTTTTAATAAATCGATTTTTTCTTTGTTAGTTCCTGAAAATAGAATTAGATATTTAAGTTTTTGACAATCTGACTCATTAAATCCTAAAGAAAGTAATTCTGTTGATACTTTTTCCCACCCTATTTTATCAAGCTTGTCTAAAATAACAGCAAAGTTGGAAAACAGTTCTGGTTTTTCTAGAGCATCTACAATTCCATTTAATATTTTTCTTGAATTTATAAGCAGATTAGCTTTCAATTGGAGTGATTGAAATACACTTTGAAACAGATTAATCAATTCAGCTTCATTGATTAATGAATTCGACCCTACAATATCTGCATCACATTGGTAAAATTCTCTGTATCTTCCTTTTTGAGGTTTATCTGCACGCCAAACAGGTTGAATTTGATATCTTTTAAATGGGAAAGCAATATCGTTTCGATTCATCGAAACGAATCTTGCAAAAGGAACTGTTAAATCATAGCGCAAACCTTTCTCCGAAATTTTAAACGTAAGTTTTTTATACCCTTCTTTTAAGTGGGTATCGTCTAAACCTAAGGTGAAATCACCTGAATTTAATATTTTGAATAATAATTGATCACCTTCATCACCGTATTTACCCGTTAATACCGATAAATTTTCAATTGCTGGTGTTTCAATATTTTGAAAACCGAATGATTCAAAATGTTTTTGAATGATGGAAAAAACATATTTTCGTTTGGCCATTTGAATGGGGCCAAAATCACGGGTTCCTCTTGCGTTGCTTGGTTTCGACATATTTTAAAAAAAACAAAAATAATATTATTGCCTTAGATATTTGATAAATTACAAATAATTTGTACTTTTGCACACCAAATTATAATTCCCATGGCTGTAACAAGATTAAAACGCAAAGACAGAAGAAATAAAGCAGTAGCTAATAATAAAGTAGCCGCTATTAAGAGATTAACACAAACTCCTGAGATTAAGTTAATTGATATTGAGGCAATCAAAGCTAGTTTTGCGAAATAATATTATCTTCTAAAAGATTTTAAAAACCGGTTAATGCCGGTTTTTTTATTGTCAAAAATTTAGCATATTTATTAAAAAATTAAATCTATGAAACAATTAACAATTCTTTTTATTTGTGCACTATTGGTTTTTGGTACAAAAGTTTATGCACAAGATCACCGTCATGTTCAAGCAAATCCAACAAAACCAGATGTTACGGAATATTGGGATCCAGAAGTAAAAGTAGTAACACCAGGTGCAGTTCCATCTGATGCGATTGTATTATTTGATGGTAAAAATTTAGACAAATGGGAATCTATAAAAGATGGTGGTGAGGCTAAATGGAAAGTAGAAGATGGAAAAATGACAGTAGTAAAAGGAACAGGACATATCTCGACCAAGCAAAAGTTTACAGATTATCAATTACACATTGAATGGCAGTCTCCTATTGAGCCTGAAAGTTTAAAAAGTCAAGGCAAAGGTAATTCTGGAATTTTTATGCAGGGAATGTATGAGGTTCAAGTATTGAATTCATATCAAAATAGATCTTACCGTAATGGTCAGGCTGGAGCTATTTACAAGCAAACTGCACCATTAGTCAACCCTATTCGTCCGATGGGTGAATGGAATGTGTATGATATTATTTACACGGCTCCACGATTTACAGTTAATGGAGGTATTGAAACACCTGCATATGTAACAGTTATATTTAATGGAGTTGTGGTTCAAAATCATACTAAAATTCAAGGAACGACTGAATATATTGGTCAGCCTTTAAACCCAGTTCATGGGCCAGGTCCAATTTCTTTACAAGATCATGGTAATGCTGTAAGTTTTAGAAACATTTGGATTCGTGAAATGTAGGAATAATATTGTAAATTTGAAGGAAGGTTTCAATTGAAGCCTTCCTTTTTTTGTTTTATGAAAAAAATTATCTCTTGGGTATTGAGGAATATTCCTCGAAAGTATATTCAGTTAGTAGCGCACCAAGCGTTATATGTATATTCATTGTTTCTAAAAGGGAACAAAGTAGAATGTCCGGTTTGTGAGAAGTCCTTTTCTAAGTTTTTACCTTATGGTCGATTAAATCCGCGTGAAAATGCCTTATGTCCATCATGTTTAAGTTTGGAAAGACATCGATTAATGTATTTGTTTTTAAAAAGAGAAACAGATTTCTTTAAGTCGAATCCTAAAGTTTTGCATGTCGCACCAGAATATTGTTTTATAGAGCGTTTCGAAAATTTACTTCACGATCAATATATTACTGCAGATATTGAATCTCCTTTAGCCAAAGTTAAAATGGATTTACATAACATACCTTTTGAGGATAATTCATTTGATGTTGTTTTTTGCAACCATGTATTAGAACATGTTACTGATGATTTTCAATGTATGCGAGAAATAAGACGTGTTCTAAAGCCAAGTGGTTTTGCTTTATGTCAATCGCCTCAAAGGTATGATTTAGCAACTACCTATGAAGATCCAAGCATTACTGACCCTAAACAACGAGAAATTCATTTTTTACAAGATGATCATTTAAGAATATATGGTCGTGATTATGGAGATCAATTGGCAAAATCTGGTTTTACAGTTATCCCCTATCATATGGTTGAAAAAATAGGATTAGAAGCCAGTAAAAAAATGTGTTTACCATTAGAAGAAACTATTTATTTGTGTAAGAAATAATGAGATATCACCCACTTTCATCAACTGTTTATCAAAAGAATAGAGCAAAACTCTATGCTAAACTTCCCCCTAAGTCGATTGTATTAATTGCTTCAAACGATATTATGCCGACAAATGCTGATGGCACAATGGGTTTTGTTCAAAATTCTGAGTTGTTTTATTTGAGTGGCTTAGATCAAGAAGAGACCTATTTAATGTTGTATCCAGATGCACCAGAAGCTCAATACAAAGAAATTGCTTTTGTAAAAGAAACTTCAGAATTAATTGCTATTTGGGAAGGTAAAAAATTTACCAAAAATGAGGCTAGTGAATTATCCGGAATCCAAAATATCCAATGGAATTCAACGTTTCATCAGTATTTAAAAATGTTGATTTATACAGCTGAACATGTATTTGTTTTAGAAAATGAGCACATTAGAAATAGTTCAGAAGTTGAAACCCAAAACGACCGATTGATAAAATCTTTAAAAAATCAATATCAATCGATTGATTTTAAAAGGCTTGCTCCTTTAACCAATGAAATAAGAATGGTAAAAGAACAAGAAGAGGTTGATCAATTGCAAAAGGCAATTGATATAACTGAAAATGGGTTTAGACGAATTTTAAAAATGACGAAGCCAGGAGTTTTAGAATATGAAATTGAGGCTGAGTTTGCTCATGAATTCATTAAATCTGCTTCAGGTGGATTTGCCTATACTCCAATTATTGCTTCTGGAGCTAATTCTTGCGTTTTACATTACATTGAAAATGAAAATGTTTGTAAAGATGGAGATGTATTATTATTAGATGTTGGTGCGAAATATGGTAATTATAATGCCGACATGACGCGTACGATTCCGGTTAACGGGAAATTTTCTCCACGACAAAAGCAAGTCTATCAAGCAGTGTTAGATGTTTTAAATTATGCAACTTCAATTTTAAAGCCAGGTATCTATTGGGTAGATTATCAACGAGAGGTAGAACTATTCATGGAAGGTAAATTAATTGATTTAGGATTATTTACTCGAGAGGATGTAGCAAACCAAAATCCTAACGCTCCCCTATTTAAAAAATATTTTATGCATGGAGTAGCACATCATTTAGGAATAGATGTGCATGATGTTTGGAATAAATATTTACCTATTCAGGAAGGCATGATTTTGACATGTGAGCCAGGAATTTATATTAGAGAAGAAGGATTAGGGATTCGACTAGAGAATAATCTATTGGTTACTAAAGAAGGTAATATAAATTTGATGAAAAATATACCTATAGAAATTGATGAGATTGAAGCTTTAATGGGCAAATAAGTAAGAAGTAAGAATTAAAAAGTAAGAGGTAAGAAATAGTAGAATTAATACATACATGAAGAATATTAGAAATTTTTGTATCATAGCTCATATTGATCACGGAAAAAGTACTTTGGCAGATCGATTAATAGAGTTTACTAATACGGTTCAACAACGTGATATGATGAACCAGTTATTGGATGATATGGATTTGGAACGCGAAAGAGGGATTACTATTAAGTCTCATGCGATCCAAATGAATTACACAAAAGATGGTGAAGAATATACTTTAAATTTAATTGATACGCCAGGACACGTTGATTTTTCGTATGAAGTATCGCGTTCAATTGCAGCATGTGAAGGAGCATTATTAATTGTGGATGCTAGTCAGGGAATTGAGGCACAAACTATTTCAAATTTATATTTAGCTATTAACCATGATTTAGAGATTATTCCCGTTTTAAATAAAATTGATTTGCCTGGTGCCATGCCGGAGGAAGTTTCTGATCAAATTATTGATTTAATTGGATGTAAAAAAGAGGAAATTATTCATGCATCTGGTAAAGAAGGTATTGGGATTAAAGATATTTTAGATGCTGTAGTTGATCGAATTCCTTCTCCGAAAGGAAATCCAGAAGGAGAATTGCAAGCATTGATATTTGATTCTACCTTTAATTCATATCGTGGAATTGAGGTAATTTTCCGTGTTTATAACGGTGAAATTAAAAAAGGAGATAAGGTGAAATTTATGAATACCGGCAAGGAATATTTTGCCGATGAAATTGGTACCTTAGGATTGGAACAAATTCCAAAGCAAATTATTAAATCGGGTGATGTAGGTTACTTGATTTCTGGGATAAAAGAGGCAAAGGAAGTGAAAGTTGGTGACACCATAACGCATGTGGCCAATCCTTGTAAATCAGCAATTCAAGGATTTGAAGAAGTTAAACCTATGGTTTTTGCTGGAATTTATCCAGTTGATACAACTGAATTTGAAGATTTGCGTGATGCAATGGAAAAATTACAGTTAAATGATGCATCCTTGGTTTGGGAACCTGAAACATCAATGGCCCTCGGATTTGGCTTTAGATGTGGTTTTTTGGGCATGCTTCATATGGAAATTGTTCAAGAACGATTAGAAAGAGAATTTGATATGACCGTTATTACAACGGTTCCTTCTGTGAAATTCAAGGTGATGAGTACTGCAAATGAAGAAATTTGGGTATCTGCTCCTTCTGAATTACCAGAAGTGAATCATATTAAATTTATTGAAGAACCCTATATCAAAGCCCAAATTATAACTAAATCTGAGTACACAGGTGCAATCATGAGCCTTTGTATGGATAAGCGTGGAGTCTTGAAAAATCAAATATATTTGACAACCGATCGAGTAGAATTGCAATTTGATATGCCATTGTCTGAAGTTGTTTTTGACTTTTTTGATAAACTTAAGACGATTTCAAGAGGATATGCCTCTTTGGATTATGAATACAAAGGGTATGAAGAGGGGGAAATGGTTAAATTAGATATTATGTTGAATGGAGAAAAAGTTGATGCATTGTCAGCTATCGTTCACAGAGATAAAGCTTATGAATGGGGTAAAAGATTATGTGAAAAATTAAGAGAATTGTTACCTCGCCAACAGTTTGAAATTGCCATTCAAGCTGCGATTGGCCAAAAAATTATAGCAAGAGAGACCGTTAAAGCTTTAAGAAAGGATGTATTAGCAAAATGTTATGGAGGCGATATCTCTAGAAAAAGAAAATTGTTAGAAAAGCAAAAGAAAGGTAAAAAGAGAATGCGACAAGTAGGAAATGTAGAAATTCCTCAAGAAGCATTTATGGCAGTTTTAAAATTAGATTAATAGAAATAATTTAAAAAAAGTTTTAAAAACAGGCGTTTAAGCCTTAATTTTGAGTTTTATAAAATAGATACAATGGCTGAAGTAATTAGAATGCCCAAGATGAGCGATACAATGGTTGAAGGTGTAATCGCAAATTGGTTGAAAAAAGAAGGTGATGTTATTAAATCTGGAGACATTATAGCTGAAGTTGAGACTGACAAAGCTACAATGGAATTGGAAAATTACGAAGATGGTACCATTTTATATATCGGTGTTAAGGCTGGAGAAGCTGTACCCGTAGATGGTATTATTGCTATTGTAGGTACTCCAGGTGAAGATTATTCATCTTTACTTGCTTCTTCATCAGGCAATTCAGCCTCAACAAAAGAAGAAATTACATTAACCGCCGAATCAACTTCTGAAGCGACTCCTGTAGAGGTTGTAGCTAGTGTTGATTTAAGCTCTATTCCTGCTAAAGCAGTAAGAATGCCTAAAATGAGTGATACCATGGTTGAGGGGGTTATTGCTAAATGGTTAAAGAAAGTAGGTGATGTGGTTAAATCAGGTGATATTATTGCTGAAGTTGAAACTGATAAGGCAACAATGGAGCTTGAAAATTATGAGGATGGAACTATTTTATTTATAGGTGCTAATGAAGGTCAAGGTGTACCAGTTGATGGGGTAATTATGGTTGTTGGAGAGCCAGGAACAGATTACACTCCATTACTTCAAAGTAATACTTCAGCAAAATCAACTACTGCTCCTACCAAATCTGAAGGTCAAGCTACAGTAGAGGTTAAGAAGGAAATAGCTAAACCTGTTACGGAAGTTAAAGCGGCCGTAAGTAATCTTACAGGTGAATTAAAAGCCTCTCCTCTTGCTCGTGCAATGGCTAAGGAAAAAGGATTAAATTTAAATTGGATCAAGGGAACTGGAGAAGGCGGTAGAATTGTAAAATCAGATATCGACAATTATAATCCTAATTCAGGTGGAGCTTCGGGTGTTTTTGTTTCGGGCGAGGAGTCTTTTGAGGATATTCCGAACTCGCAAATGCGTAAAACAATCGCAAGAAGATTGTCTGAGTCAAAATTTAGTGCTCCTGAGTTTTATTTGACAATGGAAATTAACATGGATAAGGCTATTGAAGTTAGAAAAACGTTGGTAGAAACTTTACCTGTTAAAATATCTTTTAACGATATGGTTATTAAAGCAGTAGCCTTATCATTAACAAAACATCCAAAAGTTAATTCGTATTGGATGGAAGATCGTATTCGAGTAAATAAGCATGTACATATTGGTATGGCGGTAGCTGTAGAGGACGGATTATTAGTTCCTGTTATTCGATTTGCGAATGAAAAGTCAATTGCTCAAATATCTTCAGAAGCTAAAGATTTAGGCGGAAAAGCAAAAAATAAACAATTACAACCAAAAGATTGGGAAGGTAATACATTTACTGTTTCTAATTTGGGTATGTTTGGAATTGATCAATTTACTTCCATTATTAATTCACCAGAGTCATGTATTTTAGCAGTTGGTGGAATTAAAGAAACTGTAGGAGTAAAGAATGGACAATTTTATGCAACAAATATTATGAAATTAACATTGACTTGTGATCATCGTGTTGTTGATGGTGCAGCAGGTGCAGCCTTCTTGCAAACATTAAAACAATATCTCGAGGATCCAATAAGAATGTTTATTTAAAAATTAGTTCAAGCCTCGAATAAAATCGAGGCTTGATTTTTTATTCTAAAAAATGATGACAAAAAGTATATTACGTGTTGCGGTACAAAAATCAGGAAGATTAAGTGAAGATTCTTTAAAATTATTTAAAGAATGTGGAATAAAATTTGAGTCTGGTGGTTCTAAATTAAGATCTGTATCTTCAAATTTTCCAATTGAATTTTTATTTTTAAGAGATGATGATATCCCAGGATATGTGGAAGATGGAGTTGCTGATATTGGGGTAATTGGTTTGAACGTTTTAATGGAAAATGAAAAGAACGTACAAATTGTAAAAGAATTAGGGTTCTCAAAATGTCGATTATCCTTAGCAATACCACGAAATGAATCTTATACTGATTTAACCTATTTTGAAGGAAAAAATATTGCAACCTCCTATCCTAATCTAACCAATCAATTCCTTTTAGCAAATGGGGTAAAAGCTCAAACACATGAAATTTCTGGATCAGTAGAAATTGCACCGAGTATTGGATTAGCTGATGCAATTTGTGATATCGTTTCCACAGGTGGGACATTGTTAAGTAATGGTTTAAAGGAGGTTTCGGAAGTATTTAATAGTCAAGCTGTTATGATTTCAAATAGCAGATTGTCAATTGAAAAAGAATCTATCATTAAGCAATTAGTTTTTCGTATAGATTCTGTTCAAAGAGCTCAAAACTCTAAATATGTTGTATTAAATGTTGAAGAACAAAATATAGATAAAGTAAAGAGTTTATTACCTGGAATGAAAGCCCCGTCAGTTGTTCCTTTAGCAGAAAAAGGATGGTACAGTATGCATTCTGTTATTTCTGAAAGTGATTTTTGGGCTATAATAGAATCTCTTAGAGCTGCAGGAGCTCAGGGAATTTTAGTATTACCAATTGAAAAAATGATATTATAAAATGCTTTCAACATATTTAAATCCTTCTTTTACTGAATTTCCTAAGATATGTGAAAGGCCTGTTTTAGATGCTCATCTATTGGATGACCTTATGGATGAAATTTTTACAGAAGTTCGTAAAAATGGAGATCAGGCTTTAATTCATTTTTCTTCAAAATTTGAAAATAGAAATATAGATAATATACTTTATTCTCAAGATGAAATTAAATTATTATCAGAACAAATTGATAATGAATTAAAAGAAGCTATTGAAGTTGCCTACAACAATATTTATAAATTTCATTCCTCACAAAAGCATGTAATAAATAAAGTTGAAACTTCAACTGGTGTAATTTGTTGGCAAAAATCATCACCCATTGAAAAAGTTGGCATCTATATTCCAGGAGGTACTGCTCCCCTATTTTCAACGATATTAATGTTAGCTATTCCAGCAAAAATTGCTGGATGTAATGAAATAATATTATCTACACCTGCATATCATCCTGCTGTATTTTATGCTGCAAAATTGTGTGGAGTAACACAAATTGCAAAAATTGGTGGTGCGCAAGCCATTGCTGCTATGTCAGTTGGTACAGAAAGTATTTCTAAGGTTTATAAAATATTTGGACCAGGTAATCAATATGTGACTGCAGCTAAACTGTATGCTAATCGTATGGGTATTGCAATAGATATGCCAGCAGGACCTTCTGAAGTGGCTGTTTTTGCTGATGACACGGCAAATCCTGCCTTTATTGCAGCTGATTTACTTTCACAAGCTGAGCATGGTGGAGATTCGCAAGTTATTTTAGTAACCTTAAATAAGGAATTAATTAGTCGTGTTGAGAAATGTATTCAAGAGCAGTTGGAAACCCTACCTAGGAAAGATTTTGCTGAAAAAGCATTACAAAATTCTAAAGCGATTGTAGTTAATAATCTTTTTGAAGCACAAACATTTTTAAATGAATATGGTGCTGAACATTTAATTTTAGCTTGTGACGATGCTGAAAAATTTAGCGAAGAAATACATAATGCTGGTTCCATATTTTTGGGTCATTTTACCCCTGAATCAGCAGGTGATTATGCTTCAGGAACTAATCATACTTTACCTACCAACGGATTTGCAAAGGCTTATTCTGGCGTAAATTTGGATAGTTTTACTAAAAAGATAACCTTACAAGAAATTACATTAGGAGGTTTACAAAATTTGGGAAAATCAATTATTCAAATGGCTGAAGCGGAGTCTTTAAAAGCTCATGCAGAAGCTGTTAGAATTAGATTATAAAAAAATGGATTATCAACGTATTATATTACCTCATATTTGGAATTTGAAACCCTATTCATCTGCCAGGGATGAATTTAAAGGAAATGAAGGTATATTTTTGGACGCAAATGAAAATCCATTTGGTTCGGGTCTCTCTAAGTTTTGGAATAGATATCCAGATCCATTACAACATAAAATTAAAGTTAAATTATGTGAAATTAAGCATATAAAAGAAGATCATATTTTTATTGGAAATGGATCAGATGAAGCCATTGATCTTCTTATTCGTATGACTTGTAAATCAGGGACGCATAATATGATTATTTGTCCGCCTACTTATGGTATGTATGAAGTAAGTGGAAATATCAATGATATAGAAATTCGAAAAGTAAATTTGACATCAGATTATGAATTAGATGTAGATAACATAATTCAAACAATTGATGAAAACACAAGATTACTTTTTATTTGTTCACCCAATAATCCTACAGGCAATAAAATCAAAAGAGAATCAATTTATACAATCTTAAAATCGTTTTCATCGGGAATTGTGATTATTGATGAAGCATACATAGATTTTTCTGATGAAGAAAGTTTTACAAATGAATTACCCTATTATCCTCAATTAGTTGTCTTACAGACTTTATCTAAATCCTTTGGATTAGCTTCTCTACGTTTAGGAATGGCTTTTGCAAATCCGGAAATAATTCGAATTTTAAATAAGGTAAAGCCGCCGTATAATATAAGTGGTGCCACTCAAGAACAAGTTCTTGACGCTTTAAACAATAAAGATTTTGTAAAAAAATCGATCAGCCAAATTAATATTGAAAAAAATAAGTTAATTTCAGAATTAGAAACGATTGTAGGGGTAGAAAGTATTACCCCCTCTCATGCCAATTTTATTTTAGTTAAATTTGTAAATGCGCAAGCATTGTTTGGTTTTTTAATAAAAGAAAAAGTAATTACAAGAAATAGATCTAGCGTTTCGTTATGTGAAAATAGTATTCGTATCACTATTGGAACACCTGAAGAAAATAAGATTCTAATCTCAAAAATAAAAAATTTCTATGCATAAGCTTTTGAAATTTAAGGTATTATTAGGTTTTCTAATTATTATGTTGTGTCCTATTTTCATTTTTGGTCAACAAAAAGAATGGGGTTCAGGATTACGAATTGGTGAACCAGGTGGATTTATGATTCGTAAATATCTTAAAAATGGAGTGAATGCAATTGAGGTTAATATGGGTACATATGGTGGGCTATGGGGAACAAATAGAAGGTATAATACAGGCTCCTTTCAAAATATTGGTTATAGTATTAATGTTATGTACCTCTGGCATCATCCAACGATTCTAAATCCGAATATTCAAACATATTATGGATTTGGTCCACAATATACAGTTAGAGATTATTATTCCAGTGGAGTTACTATTGCTAATGAGGTAAAAAAAGCCCTAGGAGGAGCTGCAATAGGCGGCGTTGAATATTTTCCTTTGGATGCTCCCAATTTATCATTTTTTGCAGAATTAGGTTTTTACACTGAAATTAGCCCAAATCCGTTTTTCCCACATATTCAAGGTGGTCTTGGAGCCAGAGTTAATTTTTAGGGGATGTAGCTCAGTTGGCTAGAGCGCTTGCATGGCATGCAAGAGGTCGTGGGTTCGAGCCCCATCTTCTCCACAAAAAAAGCACCTAATGGTGCTTTTTTTATAATCTATCTTTAAAGGAATCGTAGCCGAACCTTTTGAATAATTTAAATTGATTATTTAAATCTATTTTACCAATTGATGGCAAATTTACACCATTGAAAGTTGTAGTTTTGACCATTGTGTAATGAATCATATCTTCAAAGATAATCTCATCACCTATTTTTAAAGGCTTATCAAAAGCATAATCTCCATAAAAATCACCGGCTAAGCAAGTCATACCACCAAACCGATAATTATGTTTACCCTTAATAGATTCCATGGCTGCATGTCTAACTTTTGGCTTATATGGCATTTCTAAGGTGTCCGGCATATGTGCTGCAAAAGAAATATCTAAAATGGCAACATCAATGCCTGCAGAATGAACAATATCCAAAACAGTTGATTTTAAAAATCCTGTTTGCCATCCAATCGCAGACCCTGGCTCTAAAATTATCGTTAAATTTGGATATTTTGCTTTGAAATTCTTAAGAAGTGTAATTAAATGATTGACATCATAACCCTCTCTTGTTATTAAATGTCCTCCACCTAAATTTAACCATTTAAGATCAGGTAAAAAATCCCCAAATTTCGATTCTATATGATTTAATGTCCTTTCTAATACAAATGAATCATTTTCACAAAGTGTATGAGAATGTAAACCATCAATATGTTCAGGTAATTTATCACCAAAGTCTGATCTTCTTACTCCTAATCTGCTTCCTGCGACACATGGATTATACATATCTGTTTCAATCTCTGAATATTCAGGATTAATACGTATTCCACAGGAAATATTTTTAGAAACAGCTTTATCAATAAATAATTGATATTGGTTTAATGAATTGAAGGTAATATGACTTGCATAGGAAGTAAATTCATCAAACTCATTTTCTATGAATGCGGGACAATAAACATGTGCCTTTGTATGCATCTCTTCTATAATTAATCGAGCTTCATGAAGAGAGCTTGCAGTAGCACCTGCAAGGTATTTTTTTAATAAGGGAAATTCATGATAAAAGGAGAATCCTTTTAAGGCACAAATAATTTCGACACCAGCCTCTATTTGAACTTTCTTAAGAAGATTTAAATTTTTTAATAAAAGATTTTCTTCTAAGACGAATGATGGTGAAGGAATTAATGGGTATTGAATTTCCATTTTAATATTCGTGAGGTAAAGTAATATCCTTTAATTCATTCCAAGGCAAACCATGAATGTTAAGTAATTCCATGAAAGGATCTGGATTAAATTCTTCCACATTATATACTCCGTCCTTAAACCATTCACCTGAAATCATTAATGCTGCACCTATCATAGCAGGTACACCTGTAGTGTAACTTACACCTTGAGCTTGTACTTCTTTATAACAATCAGCATGATGACAATTATTGTAAACATAATAAGTGGTGTCCTTACCATTTTTTACACCTTTAATTTGACATCCAATGGAAGTTTGACCAGAATAATTCTCTCCAAGTGTACCTGGTTCAGGAAGTACGGCTTTTAAAAACTCTAAAGGAACGATATCCATTCCATTGAATTTAATTGGTGCAATGGAAGTCATACCTACGTTTTGTAAAACTTCTAAATGGGTAAGGTACTGTTGACCAAAAGTCATCCAAAATCTTGCTCTTTTTAGGCTAGGGAAGTTTTTGGTCAATGATTCTAATTCTTCATGGTAAAGTAAATAAGATTCTTTTGGACCAATATTTGGATAATCTATTGGTTTATGAATAGACATTGGTTCAATTTCAATCCATTTTCCATTTTCCCAATATTTCCCCTTTTGAGTAATTTCACGGATATTAATCTCAGGGTTAAAATTTGTTGCAAAAGCTTTACCATGATCACCTGCATTACAATCAATAATATCTAAATAATGCATTTCATCAAAATGATGTTTGTTAGCATAGGCTGTATAAACACCCGTAACACCAGGATCAAAACCACAACCTAATAATGCCATCAGCCCAGCATTTTTAAATCTTTCTTGATATGCCCATTGCCATGAGTATTCAAATTTTGCTTCGTCTTTAGGTTCGTAATTTGCTGTATCTAAATAATGAACGCCTGCTTCTAGACAAGCATCCATAATAGGTAAATCTTGGTAAGGTAAGGCAACATTAATAACCATAAAAGGTCTTTCTTCCTTTAATAATTTTACTAATTCTGGTACATTATCGGCATCTACTTGTCGTGTTACGATTTCTGTAGGAAGTCCTATTTGTTTTGCTTCCTGAGCAATCGCTTCACATTTTTTAAGTGTTCTTGAGGCTAAAACTACTTCAGAGAAAAATGCAGGATTCATTGCACATTTTTTTGCAACCACATTTCCTACACCGCCTGCACCAATAATTAATACTTTTTTTGCCATATTTTTTTAAAAATGAACGCAAAAATACAATTAATTCATTAATTGGAAAAATACAATAAACTAATTTTTGAAAGGCCGTATGACTTTATGGAGTGCCTTTGACCAATAGGGATTGCTTAATAAATCTTCTTTAACTCCTTTCGAAATAGAGGAATGTAAAAATTTAATGTTAAAACCTCCTTGAGAAGAAGTGACAATACCTGCATGATTAACGATAGAACTATTATTTGTTCTAAAAAATATCCAATCACCAGGTTGAATTTCTGATAAAGAAACAGGTAAACCAAAATTAGATTGATCAATGGCTAGTCGAGGAATTTTGAAGCCATTAGTTTGGTAAATCTTAAATAATAATCCGGAACAATCCATACCTTTTTCATCCATCCCTCCTGCTCGATAAGGTATACCCTTAAAGCTTAATCCATTATTTATGATTGAATTAATTTCATTTGCTGTAAAATTACTTTCAATCATAGATTTTTCTATTCCAACAAATTGTTTAATCTTGTGCCAAATAGAACAAGAGGATAGAAATAAAAATACAAATAGAAATAATATAAATCTTGATTTATCCTTAAACATCAATTACTAAATTTTCTTCTAAATAAAATATTTTTCCAATAATTGGTGAATATCCTAAGTCAGAAAGGATATTTTTATAATTTTCGATTTGTTTAATATGAATTTCTTTTTTTTTGCCTGTTTTATAGTCAATTACAATGTATTGGTTATTCTCTTTAATAACTTTGTCTGGTCTAAAATTCAATCCATCGGCAGTAATTATATCTTGTTCAATAAGAACCGCATTATCTAATTTGAAATATTTTTCATATTCTAAATTTGAAAGTGTAGTTTCAAAATTCTCTATATATGGTTTGTGATTTAAGCCTTTAATATCTTTTAATTGACCTATTTTATTTTTGATTTCATTCAAATTATTACTTGCAATTAGTTCATGAATTTCATTACCTAATTCACGTTTTTGAACTGCATCAGAAAATTCTTCTTCAAATGATCTTGAATTTCTCAAATTTATTGATTTTTCAAGTAATCGATCAGCTGTTACAACTTTTTCTAGAATCTTATTTTCTTTTATTTTATTGATTTTTAATGCTTGATTTTGGTTAAATATAAACTCAATATCTTCATTGTTAATAATAGGATTTTCACTATTATCCCTACAAAAATCATATAAAATTTTCGAAATTGATTTATCAAAATCGGTAAAATGCTTTTTAGGAGAATCTTCAGAAACAGTTTTACTTAAAATATATAAATCATATTTTGATCTAGTACAGGCCACATACAGCATATTTAACGCCTCTAATGTGGTAGCTTGCTCTTCATCAAGTAATTGGCTTGAAATTTCAGAAAAATATGTTAAAGATTTCGAAGATATGGGTAGATAATGAAAGTCTAATCTTTTTTGATGAATTTCTAATTCTTGAAAATTTTCTTGTTTAGAAAAATCAAACCACTGCTCTCCTTTTGTAGGAAATAGAGGCCAATTTGCAAAACCCAAAATTACTATCGGATATTCTAGACCTTTACTTTTGTGTATGGTAGTTATAGTTATGGCATCTAATTGGTCATTTCCGTTGATTGAAAGTTTATCTTTATTTTGTTCAAAATAATTAACAAATTCAGGAACTGAATTTGATTTTTTTATACAAAAATCATGAACTAAATCATTGAATTTTAGTAGATACGGGATTTCAGATTGAATTGAATATAAATTAAGTTTATTAATAAGTTCATTGATAATTTGCTTTAAATCCGATTTAAGAGATAATTCATTTATCAAATTTTTACCTTTTTCAAGACTATCAACAAATGAAAGATGTAATAGGAATTGTACACAAGAATAAAATTCAAATTCAATAATTTTAGATTTGGTGTCCTTTCTTAAATTTAAATAACTAATAATTAAACGAATAGCAGGTGAAAAATTCAACAATAAAGAATCAGAAGATGTTACAGGAACACCCCTATTTTTTAATTCTACTGCTAAAAAATTAGCATCTTTATTGCCTCGGCATAAAATAGAAATATCTTTAAAGCTAAATCCTCGTTCTTTAGAATTTTGTATTATATCAATAACCTTTCTTAGATTCCATTCTTTTTCTTTTGCTGAATCATATAGGTTATCCGCATGAATTGAATAAAATGAACATGATATGGTAGAATCAGTTCGTGTTGATTTAGGTATTTGCTGTACATATTTTCCATAAACTTGATTTATTAATGGAAACTGAGTTGATAAGGAAGAGGATTGATGAATCCAATCAAAAAGTTGATTATTGAAATAAATAATTGATTGATTACTTCGATAATTCATTTCTAAATTATGAATGGAAATAGCCTTATTGATATCTGTAAATCGTTGAAAATCGAGTGACTCCTTTTTGATCTTTTGATCGATATGAGATAAATCATTAGAAAACAAAGAGGCAATTAATCCAACTTCTCCCCCTCTAAATTTATAAATTGATTGTTTCGCATCACCAACAATAAGATTTGTATAAAAAAATGCTGTAGAATTTTCCAACAATGGCATAAAATTCTTCCATTGAAGTACCGATGTGTCCTGAAATTCATCAATTAAAATATGATGATATTTCTCTCCTAATTTTTCATAAATAAAGGGAATAGGATCATTAGAAACAATATGATTAATTTTTTTAGAAAATTCCGATATTGAAACAATTCCGTGTTCAAATTGATATTTTTTTAATTCTTTTTGGAATAATTTAAGTAATGCAAATTTTCTAAGATTTTTCTTGATTAATTGTAGAAGGGAATTCTTATTTGAGGCTTCCTGATATAAATTAAAAAATGTTAAGGTGAGGGCATCTAAGTCGTTTTTAATATTTTCTATTGCATCTTTGATTGAATTAGATGATTTTGATCCAAACCAATTTCCACTTTCAATAACCTTACTCATGAAAGCATATTTATTGCCATTTAATTGAGGAAATTCAACATATTTATAAAAATCATTTATTGGGCCTTTACTACCTTGAAAAAAATCATTTATTGTTAGTGATTGGCTTTCAACTAGGTCAATTATTTGTTTTGAAAGTATACTTAATTCATTTAGTGAATTGTGTTGAAAGTCATTTATATTTTTTTCTATTTGTAAAAAGTCATCAATTTCAAATTGGTTAATTAAGTTTTCCTTTTCATAATAATCTTCTTCAAATAATATCAATAAAAACTTTTGTAATCCATCTCTTAGTAAGTTCCAAGAACGATCCTCATCTACTTCATTCATTGAAAAGTTAATAATAGAATCCTTCAAGGTTGAATCAGGGAATTGATTTAAATTATCTAAAACCTCATCCATTAAGTCTATTAATAATTGCTTTGTGTCTAAACTTACTTCATATTGATCCGGTAAATTTAATTCTTCAATAAAACTTTGAGATAATTTTTGAACAAAAGCATCAATGGTCATTACAGAAAATAATCCATAATCTTGTAAAATTTGTTTTAGCGTAACATTTGCTCTTTGAATGATTTCATTTTTTGAAATTTCAATATTGTCATTTTTAAAATCTGACAAAATTTTATCAATTAATACATTAGATTCCTCGTAATTATCAAAATTTGATACTTTTAAATATTCATTTTTAGAAATTAAATAAAGAAATTCTATTATTCTTCGTTTCATTTCTTCAGCTGCTTTATTTGTAAAAGTCACTGCCAAAATTCTTCGAAAATAACCTCTATTTTCAACTTCTTTTAAAGCCAATTTTAAATATTCAATGGTAAGAGTATATGTTTTTCCAGCACCAGCAGAAGCAGAAAATAATTTAATTGGCTTGTTATTCATAAAATTCAATTATAAGTGCAATTTAAAATAAAAATAGGATTAAAAGGAATCGAGAATATTCCTTAACTTTGTATCCCGTAAACGAATAAATAAAATTCCAAATGTCTGCCAAAGCGACAAGCAAAAAAACCAAATTTATCTTTGTTACGGGGGGAGTAACATCATCATTAGGCAAAGGAATCATTGCCTCATCATTAGCAAAATTATTACAGGCAAGAGGTCTGAGTGTAACAATTCAGAAATTTGATCCTTATATTAACATTGACCCAGGTACTTTAAATCCATATGAACACGGGGAATGTTATGTAACAAATGATGGTGCAGAAACAGATCTTGATCTTGGTCATTATGAACGTTTTTTAAACGTTCCGACAAGTCAAGACAATAATATAACCACAGGAAGAATTTATCACAATGTAATAACAAAAGAACGTAGAGGAGATTATTTGGGAAAAACTGTTCAGGTTGTCCCTCATATTACAGATGAAATAAAACGTAATGTTATGTTGCTGGGTCAAACTGGTAAGTTTGATATTGTAATAACTGAAATTGGTGGATGTGTTGGCGACATTGAATCTCTACCATTTATAGAAGCTGCCAGACAATTAAAATGGGATTTAGGTGAAAAAAACACTTTATTTATTCATTTAACTTTAGTCCCATATCTATCTTCTGCGGGTGAATTAAAAACAAAGCCAACACAACACTCTGTTAAGGCCTTATCGGAATCAGGAATTCAGCCTGATATTTTGGTTTGTAGAACAGAACATCCACTTCCGGCGGATATGAAACGGAAAATTGGCTTGTTTTGTAACGTATCTGAACAAGATGTTATTGAGGCAATGGATGCAGAAACAATCTATGACGTACCCTTGTTGATGAAAGCTGAAAAACTTGATAATCGAGTTTTATATAAATTAGATATTTATAATGATCAGGATTCAAATCTTAACCAATGGAATAATTTTTTGACGAAGCTTAAAAATCCCAAGTTCGAGATAAATATTGGCTTAATTGGAAAGTATGTTGAATTGAAAGATTCCTATAAATCGATTGCAGAATCATTTATTCATGCTGGTGCAGCAAATGAAATTAAAGTTAATGTACATTGGCTTTCATCAGAAAACATGGATCCTGAAAATATTCATGACTCATTAAAATCTTTAGATGGAATATTAGTGGCACCAGGTTTTGGTGAGAGAGGAATTCAAGGTAAAATTGAAGCTGTAAAATATGCTCGTGAAAATAATATTCCGTTTATGGGTATTTGTTTGGGCATGCAATGTGCTGTAATTGAATTTGCGAGAAATGTTTTAGGATTAGAAGATGCTCATTCATTTGAAATGAACCCTGAAACTAATAACCCTGTAATTGATATCATGGAATCGCAAAAATCGATTCATGAAAAAGGGGGAACTATGCGTTTAGGTGCATATCCTTGTAAAATAGAAAAAGGAACATTAGCACATAAAATATACGGCAAAACGAATATTCAAGAAAGACACCGCCACCGCTATGAATTTAACAATTCATATATGGAAGCATATAAAAACGCAGGTATGGTGTTATCTGGTATAAATCCTGAAACTGGTTTGGTAGAAATTGTAGAACTTCCAAATCATCCCTTCTTCATAGGTGTACAATTCCATCCAGAATATAAATCTACAGTAGAAGTCCCATCTCCTATTTTTGTACATTTTATTAAAGCGGCTTATCAACACGCTTTACCATTACTTAAGAATTCAAAAAATTAATCATGGATAGAAATTCAATTACTGGAATTATCATAATTGTTGGAATGCTCTTAGGATATGAGTATTTCTTTGGATCTAAAATATCAGCTCCAGAAAAAACTAAAGCAACTGTAAGTCAGCAGATTAAATCAAAAGAAGTAAAAAAAGATTCAATTGTAGCTACTGGTTCAAAAATAGATTCTACATCTATTAAGGCTCAAGATTTTATACTTGAAAATAACGATATTAAAATAACTTTAAGCAATATCGGTGGTAAAATTAAAGAAGTACAATTGAAGAATTATTTCACATATGAAAACTATTCAAAACACAAAAAAGATGGTTTAATTTTATTTGATTCTAAAAAGGATAAGTTTGAGATACAACTTCCTATTGGTGCTCAGAAATTAAATATATCAAATTTAGCCTATCAAATTGAAAATAATAGTAATTCAGGAATAACGTTTGTTTACACAAATTCTAATGGTAATAAAATAAAACAAATATACCAATTGTCTGAATCTGGTTATGAGTTAGCATATACATTAGATGCGAAAGAGTTAAGTACAGAACTAAGAGGTACCGAATATACTATTGATTGGATTGAGAATATTCATCAAACAGAAAAGGATATTACGGAAGAAAGAAAAGCTACAATTAATTACTTACTTCAGGAAGATGAAGAATTTGATAATTTAACTGAAAATCCATCCAATAAAGAATCTGAAACTATTTCAAAGAATATTGATTGGGTTACCTTTAAAAAGAAGTATTTTATTGCTGGTTTAATCCCTCAAAAATTTAATTTCACAAAAGCTGAATTTACCTCTACCCCTAACCTATCAGATTCTGTAAATATTAAAACTTTAACTGCCAAGATTGCAGGAAATGTAAGTGATTTACAAAAAGGAAATAGTCAATTTAAGTTTTATTTTGGTCCCAATGATTATACCAAAATAAAAAATATAGCACCTTCTTTCGGTAAAAATGTAAAATTGAGTTACGATTTCTTATTACCAATTACTAAATATGTGTACGTTCCTTTATTTAGTTTTTTAGAAAGTATCATTTCAAATTATGGCTTATTAATTATTATTTTAGTTTTAATTATTAAATCAGCTTTATTGCCATTAACCTATAAAAGTTATGTTTCAATGGCCAAAACACGAATTTTGGCCCCAGAAATTGCCAAAATCAAAGAAAAAATTGGAGATGATGCTGCAAAGGTTCAGCAAGAAACAATGAAATTATACCAGGAAGTGGGTGTAAATCCATTAAGTGGTTGTATACCGGTATTAGCAACTATGCCTATCTTAATGGCAGTGTTTTTGCTGTTTCCAAATTTAATTAATTTAAGACAGCAATCTTTTTTATGGGCAAATGATTTATCAACCTTTGATTCAATTATTAATTTGCCTTTCAAAATACCATTTTATGGTTCACATGTAAGTTTATTTTGTTTATTAATGACAATTTCTCAGTTGGCCTACGGATATTATAACAATCAAATTACTCCTGATCAACCTGGTCAACCTATAGATATGAAAAAAATGGCATATATCACCCCAGTGATTTTTATGTTTGTTATGAATTCTTTTGCCGCAGGATTAAGCTTTTATTACTTTGTTTCAAATTTGGTTACAATAGGTCAACAATTGGCTATTCGAAAATTTGTAAATGAAGATAAAATCAAGCTATTATTAGAAGAAAATCGTAAAAAAATAGCCGCAGGTGGTGGAAAAAAATCAAAGTTTTCTCAATATCTGCAAAATCAAATGAAAGCTGTAGAAGATGCTCAAAAGGCTCAACAAGCTGCTAAAGGAAAAAGTAAGAAGTAAGTAGTAAAGATATGTCTTTAAGTGAACAATATTTCGAACGAGCAAAGAAGGTTATTCCAGGTGGTGTAAATTCTCCTGTAAGGGCATTTAAGTCTGTTGGCGGAAATCCTGTTTTTATACAATCTGCTGAAGGTGCCTATTTGTATGATGTGGATGGCAAAAAATATATAGATTTAATTGGATCTTGGGGACCGATGTTATTTGGTCATGCACATCCTAGCATAAAATCATCTCTTGAAAAGGTATTACCTAAGAGTTTTTCTTTTGGTGCACCTTCTTTTAAAGAAATAGAACTGGCTGAAAAAATCATTTCTATGGTTCCATCCATAGAAATGGTTCGCTTGGTAAATTCTGGTACAGAAGCTACTATGGCTGCAATTCGATTAGCAAGGGCCTATACGCAAAAAGATAAAATTATCAAATTCGAAGGTTGTTATCATGGTCATGGAGATTCATTTTTAATTGCAGCTGGATCAGGGGTTGCCACATTGGGTACACCTGATAGTCCTGGAGTTACAAAATCTACCGCAAATGACACATTAACCGCTATTTATAATGATTTACGGTCTGTTGAAACATTATTTCAAGCTAATCCTAAGCAAATAGCTGCGATTATTTTGGAACCAGTAGTAGGTAATATGGGACTAGTTTTACCTAAACCAGGTTTTATTGAAAAATTAAGAAGTTTATGTGATGAATATCATGCCTTATTAATTTTTGATGAAGTAATGACAGGATTTAGACTTTCTCCTGCCGGATACCAAGGACTAACATCAATACAACCTGATTTAACCACTTTAGGTAAAATTATAGGAGGTGGATTACCCGTTGGTGCGTATGGTGGTAAAAAGGAGATTATGCAATTAATTGCTCCTTCTGGGCCGGTTTACCAGGCAGGAACGCTATCTGGAAATCCTTTAGCTACAACAGCTGGTTTAGCCATGCTTCAATTAATTGAAGAAAACCCTCATATTTATGAACAATTAGATTTAACAGGTAAAAATCTAAAAATCCGTTTATCTGAGGTATTTGAAAAGCACAAAATATCGCATTTTATACAACAAATTGGTTCAATGTTTACTTTATTTTTTACAGAAAAAGAAGTAAACAATTTTTCAGATGCAAAAACCTCTGATACCGAATTATTTGGTAAGTTTTTTCATGGAATGTTGCAAAAAGGAATTTATTTACCTCCTTCGCAATATGAATCTTGGTTTTTATCTACTCAAATCACAGATGAGCATATAAAATATATTGTTAAATCTGCTGATGAAGTATTAACCCAATTCAAAATCTAAATATGTTATTCAGTTTTATTATTCCAGTTTATAATCGTCCCGACGAGTTGGATGAATTATTGAATTGTATTATAAAACAAACGAATAAAAATTTTGAGGTTATTATCATAGAAGATGGCTCAAAATTAACATCTTCTTCAATCATTCAAAAATATCAAAAGTTAGGTTTGCCCATTAATTATTTAGTAAAGCAAAATGCAGGGCAAGGATTTGCAAGGAATGATGGTTTTAAAATTGCTAAAGGGGATTACTTTATAATATTGGATTCAGATGCATTAATTGAACACAATTATTTAGAGATTGTCGAAAATGAACTAAATGCAAAGCATTTAGATTTATTTGGTGGTCCAGATAAAGATCACACATCCTTTACCCCTATTCAAAAAGCTATATCTTATTCCATGACAAGCTTATTTACCACTGGAGGAATAAGAGGTAAAAAATCTAATATTGGTGGTACTTTTCATCCCAGAAGTTTTAATATGGGAATATCGAGAAAAGTCTATGAAGCGACTAATGGATTTAAAATTACTCGAATGGGTGAAGATATAGAATTCAGTATTCGATGTATCAACCAAGGATTTAAGTCAGGTTTAATTGAAGATGCTTTTATTTATCACAAAAGAAGAACATCATTTTTGCAATTTTATAAGCAATTGCATTTTTTTGGGAGAGCTAGAATAAATATTGGGAGGTTTTATCCAAAGGAGCTAAAATGGGTACATTATTTTCCTTTAATGTATTTATTTTATACGATTTTTACCATTATTTTGTTAGTTCTTTTTGGTGATCAACTATTTACTAAAGTATTTGCTAGCTTGTGGATAATATATAATTTTACCATTATTTTTGGTGCTTTATTAACCTATCAATCAATAAAAATAGGATTGTTAGCTTTTATAGCTGCCAATATTCAGTTATGTGCCTATGGGATAGGCTTTCTCGGAGAAAAGTTAGGCATGTTTACAGATAAGAAGTAGTTAATAAATAATTCTGTACATAATCATTTACCCCATCCTCTAAATGTGTGAATTCTTTATTATACCCAATAGATTTTAATTTAGACATATTTGCCTGAGTGAAATATTGATATGTATCACGAATATCAACTGGTGTATCTATAAAAGAAATTTTTGGTTCTTTGCCCATTGCACTAAAGGTGGCTAATACCAAATCTTTAAATGTTCTAGCTTGACCAGAACCAAGATTGTAAATACCTGAATTCTTGCGATGTTCCATTAAAAATAGACAAACATCAACTAAATCTTTTACATAAATAAAATCTCTTGCTTGTTCACCATCTTTATAATCTGGTCTATGGGACTTAAAAAGTTTCATAGCTCCGGTTTGTTGAATTTGATTAAAAGCATGAAATATTACAGATGCCATCCTTCCTTTATGGTATTCATTGGGACCATACACATTAAAAAACTTTAATCCAGCCCAAAAAAATGGTTTTTTTTCTTGATTTAGTGCCCAAATATCAAATTCATTTTTAGAATCACCATATGGGTTCAATGGCTTAAGTTTATGAATATCTTTTTCTTCATCATCATAACCCATTTCTCCGAGTCCATAGGTGGCAGCTGAAGAAGCATAAACTAATGGAATTTGATAAGCCACACATTTTTCCCAAATTTTTTTAGAATAATTAACATTTAATTTATCAAATATTGATTTATCAAACTCAGTAGTATCTGTTCTGGCACCTATATGAAAACAAAATTCTATTTCTCTATAGTTATGATCTAACCAATCGAAAAAATCAATTCTATCTATTTTTTGTAAGATTTTCTTTTTATTTAAATTCTGGAATTTTTCATGACAGGAAAAATCATCTACCGCTATAATATAATTAAAATTTAAATCATTTAATTTAGAAATTAAACAAGATCCAATAAATCCGGCAGCGCCTGTGACTATAATCATATTTGTAATATTTTAATAGTAAAATTAATATAAAGACATGAGGAATCATTAAATTTGTAAAATATTTAAGACCTGCTATTGTTTTCCCAGGTCTTTCATTTTAACCTGAAAACATTTATGGTACACGTTATCCGTAAGGAACATTTTAATGCAGCTCATCGATTATATAATCCAAATTGGTCTGAAGAAAAGAATGAACAAGTATTTGGACCTTGTGCAAATAAAAATTGGCATGGCCACAATTTTGAGTTAATTGTTACTGTAAAAGGAATACCTGACCCAGACACTGGCTTTGTTTATGATTTAAAGCAATTAGGAGATTTAATCAAAACAGAAATAATTGATAAAGTAGATCATAAAAATCTCAATTTAGATGTAGATTTTATGTTAGGTAAATTATGTAGTTGTGAAACTTTAGTTATTGAATTTTGGAAGATATTGGCGCCTAAAATTAAAGCAACTTCTCACAATGCGCAGTTGCATAAAATTCATTTAATTGAAACTCAAAAAAATTCAGTTGAATATTTTGGAGAATAGCTTATGAAATATTTCATACTTGCGGGAGAAAAATCAGGTGATTTACACGGTTCTAATCTTGTTCGTGCTATTTTTAGAAATGACCCAGAAGCTCAAATTATGGCTTGGGGAGGAGATGAAATGAAGCGAGAAGGCGCTTCTATATTATTGAATTATCAAGAACTATCTCTTATGGGAATATTGGGAGTTCTTAAAAATTTGGTAAGAATTAAGCGGTTTTTCCAATTATTTAAATCTCAAATTCTGGATTTTCAACCAGATACTGTAATTTTTATCGATTATGGTGGATTTAATTTAAGAGCTGCCAAAATTGCAAAATTACTAGGCTTTCATACACAATTTTATATTGCACCCAAAGTGTGGGCTTGGAACTATAAAAGGGTACATAAAATTCGAAAATGGATCGATGAGTTGTATGTTATTTTTCCATTTGAAAAGTCCCTTTTTGAAAATGAAAAAATTTCCACAACTTATGTTGGTAATCCTATTATGGATGAAATTTCAAGTTTTCAAATTGATACTAATTTCATAAGCAATAATCAGATTACTAGCCCTTACATTGCTCTCTTGCCAGGAAGTAGAAGGCAAGAAATAAATGAACTCCTACCCTTTTTTAAAAAATTAGTTTCTCAATTCCCATCTTATCATTTTGTTATAGCTGCAGTTGAGGACTTTAAAGAAGATTTTGAAAATAGTGGAATTAAAACACTTTATCAGTCAACTTATCAAGTAGTTGCTCATTCTAAAATGGCAATTGTTTGTTCTGGTACAGCTACATTAGAAACAGCATTACTAAATATACCTATTGTAGTTGTTTATAAGACTGATTCTCTTTTTTATTTTTTGGCAAAATTGTTTGTTAAGGTTAAATATATTTCTTTAGTCAATATCATCTTAAATAAATTAGCTGTTCCTGAAATTATTCAAAGTGACTTGAAAGTAGAAAATGTAGGAAAGTGGATTAAAGATTTAATGAATGATCAATCACCTATTCGAATGAAGCAACTAAAAGATTTTAAGGAATTAAATCAAACTATTGGTAATAAAGGTGCATCTGAAAGAGCAGCTATTCATATTATTGAAAAGGCTAGGCTTTTTTCAAATAATTTGTAATCCAAGATTTTTGAACACCAGGTACATTTTTATAAAAATTTGCAAAAACAACTTTATCTGATTCAAAATCCCCGGTAGGTGTAAATGGGTCATTTACAATTATTTGTTTATTAACATAATCAAATCCAACCATGACAATAGGTACTTTTGCTAAAAAGGATATATAATAAAAACCTGTTTTTAATTCCTTAACATCTTTCCTTGTACCCTCTGGTGCCAATACGGCTAAAAATTCATCTTTTTGTTTATAAATTTCAACGATACTATCTACTAGGTTCGTATGTTTAGAGCGATCAACCGGATATCCACCAAGAATTTTAAATAACCAACCAAATGGACTATTAAATAACTCTTTTTTGCCCCAAAAATAGATTTTTCTTTTTAACAATGAACGAACACCTAAACCAACTGGAAAATCAACCCAAGTAGCATGCGGGCAAACAATTACAACCGCTTTTTTTATTTCCCATGGAATATTTCCAGTTATTTTCCAACCTGCTAGTTTGAAAAGAAAATCAAAAAGAAAATTACGCATTAACATATTTCTCAAGGGTCGTTTTTATTTGATGAATAGATTTTGAAGGTTCTATTAAATGGGCATTTATTCCTAAATTTAACGCGGACTCTATGTTAAAATAATTATCATCAAAAAAGATAATATCTTGGAATTTACAGCCAATTTCCAATGCTACTTTTTTGTAAATTTCAGTGTCTGGTTTTACTAACCCTAATTCATAGGATAAAAATAATGAATCAAATATAGTAAAGATTGATTGCTGATCATTAGCAAAATTAAAATATTGATTAGAATGAATTTTACTTGTATTACTTAAAAGATATAAGCCAGAAAATAAATTTTTATAAGAAGCCAAAACGGAATAAATCTCAGCAGGAAATGACAATAATAAAGCATTGAATGCCTTATCAAATTCATCATCGGAACACTTTAAATATAATTCCTTTTTAAGAAAAGTACGGAATTCTTGATCAGTCTGTTGACCACTTTCATATGGCTCCCAAAGTGAAAGCTCAAAAGTTATTTTTTTTATTTCTTCAAATGAATATTTTGTTGAATAATTGGCAAAAGCTTTATATGTTAAATCAAGGTCAATAGGTAAAAGTACATTACCTAAATCAAATAATAAAACTTTTGAAGATTTCTCCATTTATTCTTGAACTACTCCCATTTTACTAAACTTCTCAATTCTGTTTAAAATTCTAACTTGTGGATTGATTGCGTTTAGTTCTTTAAGTTCTTTTCTAATAACGTTCTTCAGGATTGATGCTGCTTCATCATAATTCAAATGTGCACCGCCCAATGGTTCTGGAATAATTCCATCTATTAAACCATTTTGTAGCATATCAGACGCAGTTAATTTTAAAGCTTCAGCTGCTTGTTCTTTATAATTCCAACTTCTCCATAAAATGGATGAACAAGATTCTGGAGAAATCACAGAATACCAAGTATTTTCCATCATTAAAACTTTATCCCCTACTGCAATGCCAAGTGCACCGCCAGAAGCGCCTTCACCAATAATAATACAAATTACAGGAACTTTTAACATGAACATATCACGAATATTGCGAGCAATGGCTTCACCTTGTCCCCTTTCCTCTGCTTCTAATCCTGGAAATGCTCCTGGGGTATCAATTAAGCAAACAATAGGTTTGTTAAATTTCTCAGCCATTTTCATTAATCGCAATGCTTTTCTATATCCTTCAGGATTTGGCATTCCAAAATTTCTGTATTGACGTTGTTTCGTATTTCTACCCTTTTGTTGACCTATAAACATGACCGAAAATTCGTCATCAATATTTCCAAAGCCACCTACCATAGCCTTATCATCAGCAACTGATCTATCTCCATGAATTTCTATAAATTCAGCACATATTTTTTCTATATAATCTAGCGTATATGGACGATCAGGATGTCTTGAAAGTTGAACTCTTTGCCAACGAGTCAAATTAGAAAAAGTTTCTTGCTTCAATTCAATTATTTTTTCTGTCAATGATTTTACGGCCTCTGTAACATCTACATTATTTTCAATGGCCAATTTTCTCATTTCAATCAATTTATCTTCAAGTTCTGCAATCGGCTTTTCAAATTCTAATAATGTTCTCATAAATTAGTTTTTACGATACAAAGTTATCACTAAAGATGAAAAATTTGGTTTTTTTCAGGTAAAATAACCTCTTTATATTTATGTTGTTCCAAAAGTTCTTTAAAATCATTCATACTTTGCTCCTCCCCGTGTGATAAAAAAATCTTTTTAATTGAGTTAGGATTCTGATATTTTACGAATTCCATTAAACCTTTTTGATCAGCATGCCCAGAAAACACGTCAATTTTTCTGATTTTAGCATTAACCTTATATTCTTTTGTTTTTATTTTTAATGTTTTAAGACCACTTAATAATTCTCTTCCTAAAGTACCTTCGGCTGCATATCCTATTAGTAAAATCGTACAATAGTGGTTTTCAATGTTATTTGCAATATGTTGCTCTACCCTTCCACCAGAAATCATACCAGAAGAACTAATGATGATGCAAGGATCTCGATAATTCTTTATTGCATCGCTTTCTTTTTCTGTTTGAAGAAAAACTAAATTTTCAAAATCAAATAATTCATCATATTCCTTAGCAAAATCTTTTGCTTCTTGATTTAAAAATGAAAAATATTTGCTGTAAATTTTGGTAGAGCTTTTACCTAAAGGACTATCTGTAAAAACCTTAATTGGAGGTAAACCATGCTCTTCAATAAGTTGATTTAATGTAAATAAAACCGCTTGAGTTCTACCAACAGAAAATGCTGGAATAATTAGTCGACCAGGTTTTTCGATACAAGTTTCCCTAATAATTTTGCCAAGAGAATCTACGGGTGTTTCTAAATCTTCATGTACTCTATTACCATAAGTTGATTCACAAATTAAATAGTCAACTTGAGGTATCGGTTCAGGATTTACATGTAAAGGGTAATCCTTACGACCTATATCACCACTAAAACAAATAGTTTTTGACTCTCCTCCTTCTAAAATTGTAAAAACAACATGAGCTGCTCCTAATAAATGCCCTGCAGGATAAAAGGTAATCCAAATATTTTCTGTTATTTGAAATTTTCGATTAAAATTTATACAAACAAAATTTTTGACTGAATCCTCTACGTCTTTAGCAAGATATAAATCACCTTTTTTAAGTAAATTATCTAATTTTTTTTGTTTTTTTCTGCTGTCACCTTGAGCAGTTTTTAATTTTCTTAGATTTAAACTAGCAGAATCATACAATAAGATTTCAGTTAAATCTGCAGTTGGAGAAGTGCATAGAATTTGTCCTTCAAAACCTTCACGGTAAAGCATAGGGATATTACCTGTATGATCAATATGGGCATGCGTTAATACAAGTAAATTTATTAAAGAAGCTTCAAATGGAAAAAATGATTTGGTTGGCTCTAAGGGCTGTGAATAATCTATGGATCTTTCCATATCTGTTCCACAATCAATTAAAATTTTATAATCCTCAACTTCTAACAGGAACATACTTCCTGTAACCTGTCTGGCTGCGCCCAGAAAATGTACATTCATAATAAATAATTAAGGGCCCAAAGGCCCTTAACAAAATTACTATATATTTTTAACTTACTTACTTTTCTTTGGCGAATTCTTCTTGTAATTTATCTAATTCTTCTTTAGATAATGTTTTGTCTGCTATTATTGTTCGGTATCTAAAGGTTAAAGTTTCGCCTTTTTTAAGCGTGTAATTTAATTCATTTTTTCCGTTTGAAAATACCTTTACACCTAAAGGATTTACTGCAAATAATCCATAACCCCGTGCATGCCAATAGCTTGGATAGGAAATATTTAATGGGTGATCTAAAATAGCTACATTAATATCATGATTATCCATTTTTCCTTGCAAATTCATCCACTTCGCTCGGGTTGACCAAACGGCTTCGCCACTTATTCCTTCACTGGAAATATAATTTCCAGAAACACCAGTGTTATCCATTTGAGGAACTTTAGTTTCAACACCATGTGCATCCGTAAAAACATCTGGTTTATTTGAGGGTAATTCTAATTGTCTTGCAACTCGAATAGCAAACATGCCGTCTTTTACATCTTTAAAGGTAACAACATCACTATTTGCCGTTAAATGTGTTATTCGATCGATTATTCGAAGGTCCTTGGTACCTGAAAATTTATAGGTTGTTTTTTCATTTAAAACCGTTGATCCTTTTCCATCATTATCGTTCCAATTGGCAGTAACAACTAGTTCTCCTACATTATTGATAACCTTTTTTGATAAAATTTTTTCATGAAAAATTGTACCCATTTTATGATTTTGAAGAGTTGAAACAATATTATTTGAATTGTTCCAATAGTCAAAACCATTAACATCTTCATAATTTAACCACATACCAACATGATGCGGATGATCTACTCTTTCACCAGCTCTTGGTGAAATTGGATACCCCCTGGTGATGGTTGTACCTCTTGAGGATACTATTGGAAACAGTACAGCTTTTTTCAAAACCGATTCTCCTGGAAAAAAATAACTTGTGAAATAGTTTCCACCAATTTTAATATCTATTTTTTTCTCTTTTAAATTTTCCTCAAATACTACTTTTTCATTCTGAGCAAAAATCAGCTTAGAACTAAACATTAATAAGAATAAAAGGGACTTTTTCATAACACGAGTTTTACTTAAAAGCAAAATACCGAGGAAATCTCCTCGGTATTTTGTAAAAATAAAGGAATCAAAATATTAATAACCTGAGTTTTGCGGGAATCCACCATTTTCAGATAAATCAACTTGTTTTTGAGGAATTGGACGTACATAGTGACGGTCTTGAATTGTGCCAGCTGCATCAGAGTTATATAATTTAACTCTCTCAACTAAATTACCCCAACGTTTTAAGTCCATCCAACGTGTTTGCTCACCAGCTAATTCACGTGCACGCTCTTCCATAATTAAATTCATATCCACTGCATCCACTTTCATTGCATCTGCTTTACCTGGAGCCGCTGCACGAACACGAACCATATTTATTGCAGCAACTGCTTCTGCTTGTTTTCCTAATTTAAATTGAGCCTCAGCAAGCATTAAATACGTATCTGCTAAACGATGAACAAAATAATCACGGCTACCGTTTTCATAAGTCATATCCGGACGAAGTGGGTCAAAGAACTTTTTCAAAGTAGGGAACAATGCATAATTGTATAAAGATGGAACTAAAACTTGATATGGCTTTTTAGCTCTTTCCTCTTTAGTCCATTCTACACCAGGAATATAAATAGTGGTATCATTCGCCTTGAAAGTAACTGTAGCTTTTGAGTTATCAAAAGTAGTATTGTATGTTCCAGGTTTATTTGATAACCAAGTATCCTTAAATGTTTTATTATAACGTGTATCATTTTTACGCTCAGCAAAAACAGTGTTTAATAAATAAGGTGTTGGCTTTAAACGCTTGAATGGACGACCATTTGCAACATCACGTTGCATACCAGGCTGCACATCATACTGCATACCAAAGTACAAGTGAAGCTTATTACCTTGGTTATCCACAAAACCATTTGTTAATGGATCTGAAGTATATTGTACTGCAAAAATTACTTCATCATTTATCTGATTTGCTTGATCGAAAACTGATGCAAAATCTGGAAGTAATTTAAATCCATAATTGTTAATCACATTCGTGCAATAAGTAACCGCATTTGCATAATCAGTAGCCTCAGCAAATTTAGAGGATGCACGAGTTAAATAAACCTTTGCTAATAAGTTTTCAGCCGCAGCTTTAGTAGCACGACCATAATCAGCTGAAGCCTTTTTGTTTTCTAATGCAGGAATTGCAGCTAATAAATCAGCCTCAATTTGCTTATAAACATCTTTTTCAGCTGCTCTAGTAGCAGTTTTAGTTGGACCAGTAGTTTCTTTCAATCGTAAATCCAATGGACCAAACTGTTGTACTAAAATAAAATAATAATGAGCTCTTAAATATTTCATTTCAGCAACACGTTGAGCTTTTACTGCATCTGCAATACCAGTTACATTTGGTGCACGATCTATTACCGCATTACAAGTATTAATTCCCTTATAGGTTTCATCCCATAATTGAGCTAAAATATCAACAGAAGAAGTTAACTGAGAATCATAAAAATGAAAACCCTTGTAAGAACCATCAGCTCCAGCACTGTAAATATCAGTACCATATTCAGACATTGTTAAACCACGTTCTGTTGCATAAAAAGAACGTAATGGAGTATAAGCAGCATTTGTAGCTGCTACAAAACCAGGAGTAGTTGCAATATAATCATTACTAATGTTAGAAATAACGGTCTCCTTTAGTAAATCACTACAAGAAGAAGTACCCAACATTACTGCTGCAGCTAATCCAAATGTTTTAAGTGTATTTTTCATATATAAACTTTTCATTATTAGATCGATTAAAATTTAATATTTAAACCAAATGTAGTCACGCTAGTAGCAGGAGTAACATCATTATTAACGTTACCATTTGATGTCTCAGGGTCAACACCATTCCATTTTGAACGATATTCAGAGAAAATAAATGGCTGTTGAATACTTGCATAAAGACGTAAAGAAGATAAACCTAATTTAGCAGCAGATTTTGCTGGGAAGGTATATCCAACATTAATATTACGTACTTTGATAAATGAACCATCGAAATAACTAATAGCTGTATTGTAAGCTGGGAATTCTTGGTTAAAGTTCGGACGTGGATAATAAGCATTTGGATTATTTGGAGTCCAATAATCTACTTTAATTTGGTTATAACGTCCTTGTAAATAGTTCGAATTTTGGTGGAACTTAGACATAATCATTTGCCCCTGACGAGTAAAAATGAAGAAGGATAAATCAAATCCTTTATAAGAGAAACGATTAGTAATACCTCCGGTCCATGATGGAACATCAGAACCTAATAACACACGATCATCAGCAGTAATTTTACCATCTCCATTTGAATCAGCTACTTTAATTTGTCCAACAGTGAAACCCATTGCTTTTGCTTTATCTGCTTCCGATGTTTGCCAGATTCCTGCATATTGATAGTCATAGTAAGAATTTAAAGGCTTACCAATGAACCAACGGTTACCTACGTCATCTTTTGCACCATTGTATAATGATAAAATAGCTTCAGTATTCTTATAGAATGTAAAATCTGTTGACCACTTAAAACCATTTGCTGCATCAATGTTAATAGTTGACAAACTTAATTCAATACCTTTATTTTGCGTCTCTCCTACGTTACGAGTAACTGCAGCAAAACCTGTTGATGTTGGTAATTGATCAGACAATAACAAATCTGTAGTATTAGTTTGATAGTATTCTAATGAACCTGAAACTCGGCCTCTTAAAATAGAGAAGTCCATACCAATATTTTGAGATGTTGAAGTTTCCCATTTCAAATCAGCATTTCCGATTGTATTTGGACGATAACCGTAAGCTGCAGTATTATTCCACGCATATGATGTTCTACCTTCTAATCCTTGGGTCTGATAAGGAGATAAACCTTGGTTACCTACCTGAGCATAAGATGCACGTAATTTTAATTCATCTAGCCAAGTCAAATCTTTCATAAAGTTTTCTTGATGTAAATTCCAACCTACTGCAAATCCAGGGAAATTACCCCATTTTGAATTTTCTCCAAAACGAGAAGAACCATCACGACGCATAGTTACAGTAAACAAATACTTTCCTTTATAATCGTAATTTACACGAGCCATGTAAGAAGCGATTGTCCATTGAATCAAATTAGACCCAATACCCTGAATTGAAGAAGCATTTCCTAAGTTGTAGAAAGATTGTGATTCAACTGGTACACCTAAAACACTTTGAGTATATTGCTCAAAATTATCACGTTGCATTGATTGTAATAAAGTAACGCCTAAGTTGTGATTCTTAAATTGCTTATTATACGTTAAAATATTTTCTAATGTATAATTAAATCCAAAACGATTATCTGTTGTAGCAGTTGGGTTACCTCCTTTAATTGCATTTGTTAAAGCACCATTAAATTGACCATTTCTTGAAATGGTAAAGTCTGGACCGAAATTTACACGATACTTTAATCCATCAGCAATTTGGTATTCTGCATAAATACTATTGAAAATACGATATTTCTTCGTCTCATCAATTTTAGCACCTGGAACAATCTCATTTAATGGATTTGTTAATAAGGCATCATCAGTTTGTTGAAAAATCAAATTTCCAGAATCATCGTAGGCTCTAGCTAATGGATTTTGAGAAGCTAAAAATCCATAAGGATTTAAATTTGCACCATTTGTTAAAGAGTACATTCCGTATGATGAAATACCTACTTTTAAACGTTTAGTAACTTGATGATCGATATTTACACGTAGAGAATAACGTGAAAAATCTAAACCTTCTATAATACCTTTATCTTGAAAATAACCTGCATTTATAGAAAATTGTGTTTTATCATTTCCACCTTGAATACCTAAAGCATGATTTTGTTGAAAACCTTGCTTAACCATCAAATCTTGATAATCAGTTGTTCTACCAACCTTAATACCATCTAATTCAATCGCTGTAAATAACTTTGAATCAGCATAAGCATCTACAACTCCTGTAGGAACTATATTTCCATTAGCATCTTTATAAGTACCAATAGTACGACGTGATTCACGCTTCATTTCTGCATACTCTGCACCATTAAACAATTGAATTTTATCTAATGTTTTAGTTGTTCCTACATAAGTATCATAAGATATAACTGTTTTACCTTCTTTTGAACCTCTTTTCGTAGTAATTAAAACAACACCATTTGCACCACGAGCACCATAAATTGCAGTAGCAGTTGCATCTTTTAAGATTTCCATTGATGCAACATCATTTGGATTCATATCCTCATAACCACTTGATAATGGAATTCCATCCACTACATATAAAGGATCATTACCAGCGTTAAATGAACGACGGCCACGAATTAAAACCTTAGGAACAGTACCTGGCTTAGAACCAGATTGAGCTACGTCAACCCCGGCTACTCTACCTTGCATTGCCTGACCTAGGTTAGTTATAGGCATTTCAGTAATTTGTTTAGAGGTTACAGAAGAAATTGCACCAGTCATTTGGCTTTTCTTTTGTGTACCATAACCAACTACAACTACTTCAGAAAGAGATTTGTTGTCTGTACTTAAAGAAACATTAATTTGAGTTTTATTGCCAACACTTACGTCTTGTGAATTAAAACCAACAGAACTAAATACCAAAACGGAAGAAGATGAAACAGAAATTTTGAAATTTCCATCAGCATCTGTTGTGGTACCTTTACTCGTACCTTTAATTGAAACACTGGCTCCAGGTATTCCTGAGGCATCATCTGAGGATGAGACCTTACCTGTAACCAATCGATCCTGTGCAAACACTTGTACACCCATTAGTACCATAATGATACTAAACAGGACCTTAGAAAGTAATTGTTTTCTCATAGGTAATTTGATTGTTAAAAGATTATAAATTTTTAGTTATTCTAAGCCAAAGATCTTTCACTTCTTCAGTACTTAGCTGTTCATTTTGTTTAATTGAATAAAAATTATCAGAACAGCATAATAATTCATTCAAGTTTTTATCATCAATGGTAGATGTATTACGTCTATTTAATCCAAATACATTGTTATTTTCTTCTATTTTATCCATTGCTTCATAAGAACTACCCAATAAAGCATTACAATAATAAATTTTACTCAATTTTTTATAAATATAATACTAATAATTATAGGACAAATCAGTTTCTAAATTTGTTTTCAATGATTTTAAAGCACCAAACAATAAATTATAAACAGATTGTGGATTGATCTTCATTTTAGAAGATATTTGATCTGTATCTAAATTATGATAATACTTTAATGAAATTGCTTCTCTTTGTCTTTTACTTAATTTCTCTAAACTATTTCCCAATAATTTAGAATTTCTAATTTCAGTTTCTTGCTCAACAATTTTCATTTCAGCACTCTGAAACATTTCAGAGTGATGAATCAAATAATTATAGTCATTAGAGGCCATCTTCATACTACCTTCTAAGTGCCTAACTATTTTTCTTTTAATCGAAGCCATTAAATAAAACTTTACGGAAGTTGTTGCTCCCAAATTTTGATGATTTTTCCATAATTCTACGAATAAATCATGCAAACAATCTTTAATCAATTCTTTGTCAGTAGTTATACTCATTGAATACGAATAAAGAGGTTGTACAAAATGCTGGTACAATTCCCCAAAAGCAATTTGATCCCCTTTTCTTAATAAATCCCACAAGTGAACTTCATCAATTTTCTTTTTCATATCCAAATTGTAATTTTTTAATATTTATTATTTACAAATCATTTTAACAGCTGTAATATAATTCAGACTTTTAGTAAAAAACAAAGAAAAACTATAATATTTTTCCGTAAACGTTTACGGAAACGTTTACAATTTTAATTTTTACATTACTTTTAGAATAGAAGATTTTTTTCGCCATTTTTACGAATATATTTAGTGAAAAAATAATTATTAAAAATTGTCTTATAAAAGGATTTATGACAAATAAAAAATTAAATACCTTAGATGCAACCATGTTAGTAATGGGGTCAATGATAGGTTCTGGAATATTTCTAGTTAGTGCAGAAGTTTATCGTTTAGTAGGTTCCACTTATTTAATGTTAGGGACTTGGATACTAACCTCCTTTTTAACGATTGTTGGAGCATATGCCTATTCCAAATTATCTACAGAAATTCCCAAAACAGGTGGCCAATATGTATATCTAAAAGAAGCCTACTCCCCTATGATTGGTTTCCTATTTGGTTGGTCTACCTTTTTAGTGATTCAAACCGGTACAATAGCGGCTGTGGCAGTGGCTTTTTCAAAATATACCGGATATTTATTTCCAAATTTCATTAATGAACAGGCCATTTTATTTAACACCTTTTCTAGTCAACAATTATTGGCAGTATTTAGTATTGCGCTTTTAACCTTCATTAATATGAAAGGTATGAACATGGCTGCATTGGTGCAAAATGTTTTTACTTTTTCAAAAATCGCCTCTCTTCTCTTTTTATTAGTTTTAGGCCTATATATTGGATTTACGAATCATTGGATTCATTTTGAAAACTTTTTTGAAAGTCCCAAAATTTATAATGAAAAAACACAATCATTTGACACCCTTTCAACATTTTTAACTTTTTCAATGTTTGGAGCTGCTATGATTGGCCCATTATTTAGCTCTTCTGCTTGGAATAATTTAACATTTGCTAGTCAAGATTTTGAAAATCCTAAAAAAACTATTGCAAAGGGATTAATTTACGGTACAATTATTGTTTGCTGTATATATTTTTTAACCAATATTGCATACCTAGGAATTTTAAGTCCTGAGCAAATTATGTTTGCTAAGCAAGATCGAATTGGATCTTTAGCATTAGAAATAGCCATTGGGCCAATTGGTGCAAGTATTATGGCTATTATGATTATGATTTCTACTTTTGGATGTAATAATGGAATTATTTTATCAGGAGGAAGATTATTTGAAGCTATGGCAAATGATTCTTTATTCTTCAAAGCAGCATCTATTCAGAATAATGTAGGAGTACCCAAATATTCTTTAATCATACAAGGAATATGGGCAAGCTTACTTTGTTTTTCTGGTTCATATAATCAATTACTTGATTATACCGTTTTTGCTATTTTGATTTTCTATTTCTTAACGGTAATAATTTTATTCAATAAACGTATTTATGACAATAAATTAACTAAATCTCAATTAGTTTTATTTTCAATTTATCTAATGACCTTATTTTTAATTGCAATTAATTTGCTTTATGCAAAACCTGTTACCTCAATTGCTGGTTTATTAATTGTTTTGTCAGGAATACCTATTTATTTTTTATTTAGAAAATCTATAAAATAGCTGAATCTTTCATCCAATTAATTAATCGATCTACCCAAGAATCTGTTGTGGTTTTATTATTCATTCCAAAACCGTGCCCACCTTTGGGATAAACGTGAAACGCGACTGGAATTTTATGAAAGTTTAAGGCATTAACATATTCAATAGAATTTTTAAGAGGTACTGCGCCATCATCTGAAGCATGAACAATAAATGTTCTAGGAGTATTAGAGCGTACATGTAGTTCATTTGAGAAAAAATCAACTGTATCAACCGATGCATTAAGTCCTATTAAATTATTTTTAGAGCCTTGGTGTCCGAACTCTTTCATACTTATAACAGGATATAATAAAATTTGAAAATCTGGTCTAAGAGATATAATCGTAGATTCGGTAAAATAATTTTTATCAAAATGAGTAGCTGCTGAGGCAGCTAAATGTCCACCTGCAGAAAATCCCATAATCCCAATTTTTTGCGCATCAATTCCCCATTTTTCAGCATTTTGACGTACTAAATAAATCGCTTTTTGCGCGTCTTGTAAAGGTGCGATTGATTTGTTCACCTGAGACTTTGCATTTGGTAGTCGGTAATGTAAAACAAGTGCATGTATTCCATATTCATTTAATTTTTCTGCAACATCAGTTCCTTCATGAGAGGCAGCTAAAATTGTATATCCTCCTCCCGGACAGATAATAACGCAAGGGGCATTTTTTGATGCATTAGCTGATTTAAAAAACTTGTACTTAGGAATACTTACATTTGAAATTCTTAAAATTCCATTAGTAATTATACTTTTGGATGAATCAGGACCATCAATATAATTTGGTATATCATCTGAATATAAATTAGAAAATCCTTGTCCTGATACAATTGAAGTCATAGATACTAAAATTAGTAAAATAAAATATTTCATATTATTTAGGTTTATCAGTTGTAATTAATACAACTGCAGTTAAAATAAACATACTTGCAAAAATTAATAAACTATTTAATTGCTCACCTAAAATTAAATTACCTAATAATAAGGCAAAAATAGGATTAACATAGGTGTAAGTTGCAACCAATGTCGCATCACATTCTTTTGATAAGTAGGCAAATATTGAAAACCCAAACATTGATCCAATTAAAGCCAAATAAAAGAAAACATAAAATGCTTTAGGGGGAAGAACGACAAAATTCAAATGATTAAAATCACCCAAGGTATAGGAAACTAATCCTGTTACAATCGCACCTGTCACCATTTGTATAAAACAAGTTTGAGTGAAATGGTAAATATTTGCACCTGAGTTTTGAATCTTAAATGCTGCAAAATTCCAAGCCAATACACCTATAGTTAAAAATAAAATTCCTTTAAAAAATTCCATTTCTTTTCCAGGAATTGCTAAATTTTTTGATGATGCTAAAATCAAGATCCCAAGTAATCCCAATCCAGTACCTACAAGTTTTTTTATTGTTGGTTTTTTCCCTGAAAGCCAAAAAAATAGTACTAATAATAAAGGGCCTAATGCCATAAAGACCGATGAAAATCCGGAAGGTACAATTGAACCCGCTAAAGCCATAAAGCCATTTCCACCTAATATCATAAAAATACCAGATACCATATGTACCTTCAGATGATTTTTAGGCATTTTTACCCAAAACTTACCTAAAATAGAAATAATGCCAAGAAGACTTCCAGCTAGTATGTTTCGAGAAAATGTAATGATGAGTGGAGGAAAGAAATCCAGTAAAATTCTGACACTAAGAAAAGTACTTCCCCATACTAAGTATAAAAGCCCTAATGAAATAATAATATTTAATTTGAGATTATTCTTCATGTTTTAACAAATCGGGTCTCCTATCTTTCGTTCTTGTTAATGATTGTTCAAAGCGCCATTCAGATATTTTTTTATCATGGCCAGATAGCAAAATTTCTGGAACTTCCATCCCTTCAAAATTTGCAGGTCGAGTGTATACAGGTGCAGATAATAGTCCGTCTTGAAATGAATCTGTTAAAGCTGATGTTTCGTCTCCTATGGCCCCAGGAATTAATCTTATAATTGCATCAGCAGTAACTGCCGCCGCCAATTCACCACCGGATAATACATAATCGCCAATTGATATTTCTTTCGTAACATACTTTTCACGTATTCGCTCATCAATTCCTTTGTAATGGCCGCAAATAAAAATCATATTTCCATTTGTTGCTAAGCCATTTACCATACTTTGGCTTAAGGTTTGACCATCGGGAGAAAAGAAAATCACCTCATCATAGGTTCTTTGGTCCATTAAACTCTTAATTGCTTTTGCTAATGGTTCTGGTGATAAAACCATACCAGCACCACCACCAAACGGATAATCATCTACTTGTCTATGTTTTTTTGAAGAATATTCATGAAGATCATGAAGATAAATTTCAACTAAACCATTTTTTTGAGCTCTCTTGCAAATAGAAAATTCAAAAAAACTTTTCATTAAATCGGGAATAACAGAAATAATGTCAATTCTAATCATTCATGTAAATTTCTAATAGACCTTCTGGTAAATTGGTCAAAACTATTTTATCCTTTTTATTAATTTTTGGTATTATTTCATCAATTAAAGGTATCAAAACTTCTCGATTTTGATAAATCATTACCAAAACATCTTGCGCTCCCAAAGAAACTACTTCTTTCACTATACCTAAAAGTCCTTCTTGTTTATCTTCTACCTGAAATCCTATTATTTCATGAAAATAAAATTGATTATCTTTTAATTTGGGAAGAAAACTCATGGGTAAAAACATCTTCTTACCTACCAAATTTTTGGCTTTTTCTACTGAATCTATTCCTTCTAGAAGAATTAAATTTTGATTAGGCTTTATTTGAATGTCTTCAATAAAATACGGGACCAATTCCTGGCCTTCTTGAATAAATACTGAGGTTAAATCCTCATATTCATAAGGATCATCCACATCTAAAAATGCATGAAATGCACCTTTAATCCCATGAGGTTTTGCTAACACTCCTAATTCAAAATATTCTTGCTTAGCCATATATAAAAAAAAATCATACAAACTTGAAAGCAAATTTGTATGATTTTAAAGAAAAATTAAAATTATTCTGCTGATTCCTCAGTTACCTCAGATGCTGGAGCTTCTGCCTCTTCAACTGCTGGCTCTTCAGAAACAGCTACTTCAGCTTCTACCTCTGTAATTTCTACTCCAGTAGCTTCTTCTTCAGCTTCTTGAATTGCTTCTACAACGCTTGCAACCACTGCATCATCTGCAGCCTTATTTTTTGCAGCTATCCCTTCAGCTCTTGTAGCAGATACTTTTGACTCTGCAGCTAAGCGAGAAGCTTTAGCGTCTGCCTTACCTTTAGAAATACCATCAATATTTGCTAACACCTTCGCATCCTTCTCTTTCTTCCAAGCTTCAAATTTAGCATCAGCTTGTTCCTGAGTGATTGCTCCTTTAATTACACCTACTTGTAAATGCTTCTTTAATAAAATCCCATTATGAGATAAAATTGCATTGGCTGTATCTGTTGGTTGAGCTCCATTCATCAACCATTTTAATGCTTGCGCATCATTTAAATTTACAGTTGCAGGATTTGTGTTAGGATTGTATGTGCCTAATTTTTCGATAAAACGGCCATCTCTTGGTGCACGTGCATCCGATACTACGATGTCATACATTGCTAACTTCTTGCGTCCACGACGCGCTAATCTTATTTTTACTGCCATTATTTATGGATTTAGTGAAGGATCTCGTCCTTCGTTATTAAAAATGTCTGCAAAATTAACGATAATTATCTGTTTATGCAAAAAAGGAGAAAATAAACTTATAAGCCGAATTCTGTAAGCTAAAAGCCTTCTTATCATTTATCTTGAACTAACATTGCTGTTAGTTTCTAGCAATCTACCCATCGGCATCAGGCGAGCCACCTTTGTATTTCTACACCGACCTATTTGATCTTGCAACACGTGAGGTTTACCTTGCCAAATTTGTCACCAAATTTGCGGTGGGCTCTTACCCCACCTTTTCACCCTTACCCGAAGGCGGTAATTTTCTGTGGCACTATCTGTGGATAAAATCCCCTTCCCGTTAGGAAGCACGTTGCTCTGCGTTGTTCGGACTTTCCTCTTTAAAAAGCGATAAGACCATTTATTTTCTCCACTACAAAGCTACGGATTTATCTGCAATATTGATCCTTTATATTTTGAGATCAACAAGACACCTTCAGAATTCATGCGTATTTCAGTAAGTTTTAATTGACTTAGAAAATAATCATAATTGCTTTCTGACAACATTTTAGGAATATCTACAACATAATTATTGACATTACTTTTAATTTTATTTTTGACAAAAGTCTTAAAAAATTGAAATGGAAATTTCAATTTTGCAACTTGTATTTGATTACAATCAAATTTTAACAATGAATCATTGCTTATAAGCTGACAATTCATACGAATTGTAGATTTCCTACCTACGAAACCCTTTGCAATTATAGAAAATCCATCATTTGTAAGTTCCTTTAATTCTATCTTCTTCGAAGATAAATTGGTATTCAAAAAATGTTGATTAATCATCCATTCCAACTGATTTTTACTTGAATACAAGTATATCAAATTATTTGTTTTGCCTTTTAGTATAAAATTAGAATGAAAATTTTCATCGATTAATCGTAGACCTAATATTCCAGAACAGTTAAAATCAAGATTTATAGATTTTTCATCTAATTTGATTTTACTTAGATCAAAAGTCAATTGATTGGATAAAATCGAATAGTTATTAAAAGTTAGTTGTTTTAATTTTTGATACAATAATGGCTTCCAATATTCAAAAATTATATTTTTATTGAGTTTGTCTAAAAATTCATTTTCAATTTTTTCTTCATTTGATTGAATGTATTTATCAATTACCCCTGAAACATTTACCCCAAAACCCATAATTTTAATCTTAGGCTTTTCAATCCAATCATAGGTAAATGATCCTTTTTTAAATTCAATCTGATTACTTTTTGGTTGTGAAATATCTGCTCGGAGGTTCACCTTTATCTTCCCTTCCACCCAACCAGCATCGATTCCTGCTAGACTTGGTTTGGCCCAAAATTTAATCATACAATTTTGAACAAAAAATTGATTTTGTTTATAAAATACCAATGGATTCGAAAGTAATTGAATTTTTACAGGATCATTTCCTGAACCTTCCTTTATATCTAAAACAATTTTGCTAGAGCTATATCCCAATTTTACCAATAAAGAATCATAGGACAAATTAACACGAATCGGAATTGTGCTCTCAGGAATCTCAATTGATTTTTGATAAAATATAGGTCTCTCAAATCCTTGTAAATTATGATTTGATTTACATGAACCGAATAAAAACAAAAAACCCAGACTATAAATTAATAATAGTCTGGGTACAAAAAATAAGCTCATATTAAGTTAATAAACCTCCATTGACAGAAATTACTTGACCAGTAACATAAGAAGAAAGATCAGAACCTAAGAATAAACAAACATTAGCAACTTCCTTAGAATCTCCTCCTCTTTTCATCGGAATATTTTTTTTCCATTCTTCAACCGTTGCCTCATCTAATTCATCTGTCATCTCGGTCTCAATAAAACCAGGTGCAATGGCATTGCATCGAATATTTCTTGATCCAAGTTCTAAAGCAACAGATTTGGTAAATCCAATTATACCCGCTTTTGAAGATGCATAATTAGCTTGACCAGCGTTTCCTTTAATTCCAACGATCGAAGTCATATTAATAATTGAACCAGACTTGGCCTTCATCATTGGCTTTATACAAGCCTTTGTAAGATTGAAAACAGATTTTAAATTTACATTTATAACTTCATCCCATTGCTCCTCACTCATTCTCATTAATAAGCCATCTCTCGTAATTCCTGCATTATTAATCAAAACATCTATTTGACCAAAATCTGCCATAACTTGATTTACCAATTCTTCGGCCTGATCAAACTTAGAAGCATCTGAGCGATACCCTTTTGCTTTTATACCAAATGATTCTAACTCTTTTTCTAATGCTTGACCTTTCTCTACGGATGATAAATAAGTGAAGGCAACATGAGCGCCTGCTTGAGCAAATGTAATTGCAATTGATTTGCCTATACCTCTAGATGCTCCTGTTACTAATACAACTTGATTTTCAACTAATTTCATTAATTTATTTTTTTCTATTTATTTGTAATACTTCTTGCCCTTCTTCAAAATCGGCTAATAAATATTCACCTTCTTCTAAACTTCCTTTTAATATTTCTTCTGCCAAAGGATCTTCCAAATACTTTTGAATTGCTCGATTTAAAGGTCTTGCACCAAATTGGGGATCATAACCTTTTTCAGCTAAAAAATCCTTTGCCTTTTCTGTCAACTGAATTTCAAACCCTAAATTAGAAAGTCTAGTTTTCAATTTGACTAATAAAATATCGATAATTTTATGTAAATCCGCTCTTTCTAGAGAGTTAAATACTATAATATCATCTAATCGGTTAATAAATTCAGGTGCGAAGGCTTTTTTAAGTGCATTTTGAATCGTTGATTTCGCAATTTCTTCTTGATTTTCAACTCTAGATTTTGTTGAAAATCCGATTCCTGTTCCAAAATCTTTTAAATCTCTTGCACCAATATTGGAAGTCATTATTATGATTGTATTTCTAAAATCAACTCTTCTTCCTAAGCCATCTGTCAAAATTCCATCATCCAACACTTGGAGAAGCAAATTAAATACATCTGGATGAGCCTTTTCTATTTCATCTAATAAAATAACTGCATATGGTTTTCTTCGAACCTTTTCGGTTAATTGTCCTCCCTCTTCATAACCTACATATCCTGGAGGCGCTCCGACTAACCTTGATACCGAAAATTTCTCCATATATTCGCTCATGTCAATTCGAACAAGAGCATCTTCTTTATCAAATAAATAGGAAGCAAGTACTTTAGCTAATTCGGTTTTACCTACTCCCGTCGGACCTAAAAAGATAAATGACCCTATTGGTTTTTTAGGATCTTTAAGACCCACTCGAGTTCTTTGTATCGCTTTGACCAATTTCTTGATTGCATCATCTTGACCAATTACATGCTTAATCATTTCAGATTCCATATTCAACAATTTCTCCCCCTCTTTGGTTGCTACCCTATTTACTGGAATACCCGTCATTTGAGCAATAACCTCTTCCACATTTTCTTCATCTACAGTAAATCGTTTTTTCTTCGACTCTTCTTCCCACAATTGCTTTGCTCTTTCTAATTCATCAATTAGTTTTTTCTCACGATCTCTTAGTTGTGCAGCTTCCTCATATTTCTGAGATTTCACAACTTGATTTTTCTCTTTTTTAACAATTTCAATTTGACCTTCTAAGGCAACAATATCTTCAGGTACTTGGATATTTGAAATATGCACCCTTGCACCTACCTCATCTAGCACATCAATAGCCTTATCGGGCAAAAAGCGATCAGAAATATATCTATCTGACAATTTTACAGCTGCTGAAATCGACTCATCCGTATAATTTACATGATGATGATCTTCATACTTATCTTTTATATTATGTAAAATTTCAATAGTTTCTTCAACAGTTGTAGCATCCACCATAACGGTTTGAAACCTACGAGCTAATGCTCCGTCTTTTTCAATATATTGTCTATATTCATCTAAGGTTGTTGCACCAATAACTTGAATGTCACCTCGAGCCAAAGCTGGCTTAAACATATTAGATGCATCTAATGAACCGGATGCTCCGCCCGCTCCTACAATGGTATGCAATTCATCAATGAATAATATAACATCTGTAGATTTCTCTAATTCATTCATAACGGCCTTCATCCGTTCTTCAAATTGTCCACGATACTTCGTACCAGCAACAAGCGAAGCGATATCTAAAGTAACAACACGCTTTCCGAATAATACTCTTGAAACCTTTTTTTGAACAATTCTTAGGGCTAAACCTTCTGCAATAGCAGTTTTACCAACACCAGGTTCACCAATTAAAATTGGATTGTTTTTTTTACGTCGAGATAAAATTTGTGCTACTCGCTCAATTTCTTTTTCTCTACCAACAATAGGATCTAATTTTCCAGCTTCAGCTATTTTTGTTAAATCTCTACCAAAATTATCTAAAACTGGTGTTTTACTTTTTTCAGTAGATTTTGTTGAAGCAGTAGATCCTGTAGAATTACCACTAGAAGAATACATTCTACTATCATCTTCATTATCGTCTGTATCCATGGAAGCAGATGGTAAATCTTTAGAATTATCAGCTTGAAATTCTACCATTTCTTTTATTTGATCATAGAAAACTTGATATTTTTCTAAAATTTGAGTAGCCACATTATCTTCATCACGTAAAATAGCCATCAAAAGATGATCTGTTTCAACCAAATTAGTTTTGAAATACTTAGCCTCTAAATAGGTTAAGCGTAAAACCTTTTCTGCTTGTTTGGTAAGTGGTATATTTTGTAACTGTCTAGACTCGTCTACTCCTTTACTCGTAGAAAGTGTTGAATTTTCAATATTTTGTTTCAATTGATCTAATGAAACCCCTGCCCTTACGAGTAAATTTATACCAGGACCAGCACCATCTCTAATCATTCCTAACATCAGATGTTCTGTACCAATATAATCATGCCCTAATCTCAATGCCTCTTCCCTTGCATAAGAAATTACATCTTTTACTTTGTTGGAAAATTTAGCCTCCATATTATTTTCAATTTTAATCCAAAACAATTGAAACATTAAATTTGTTCAAATTTAATGCTCGATATAACTTGCCCACTTTCCCTTCCACAATTCATCAATAAATCTAATACAGATAAATTAGGAACAAACTCTTCACCAAAACATTGCCTATATGAATAAGTACTTGTATTTACCACAGACCTTTTAGCAGAAATGAAATTATAAAAACTAGATTCTAAAGATTCAAAATCTTCCGATAATTTGAAACTTAATTTCCTACCAATAATTTTAAAAATCACTTCAAGCAATTCAATATTTAAATCTAATAAATATTTTGATTTTTTCTGATATAAATCAAAAAATAATGGGGCAAAATATTCATAATAGGCCGATTTACCATATGCAGCTTGAATAGCTCCTACATGCTGACGTTGCCATGTTTGAGAATAATCTATTTGAACATCTTTGCACAAAATTTTTCCATTTTTTGCATGTTGAATGGGAACAACCAAGTTTTGAACCCCATTTGCACCTAAAATTTTACAACGATTACGATAAGTTTGTTTAGGGAATGATTCAAACTGCTCAAAAATCACTTCTTCTTGATTACAAAGTAATGAAATGTATTCGATGGAGGGCAAATAATGTATTTCAATATGCATTCACAAAAATAAATTGGATATTTGTAAAATAAAATTTATCCAAATACAATAATGATTAACCTAATAAAATTTCTAAGCAGATTCCCTTTATTTTTCCTATATGGTTTTTCCAATTTTGTAGATTTTATTTTAGTTAATATTTATAGTTATCGAAAAAATGTAATTGAAGGAAATTTAAGAAATAGTTTTCCTAGTAAATCGCAAAAAGAGATTATTCAATTAAGAAATAAATTTTATACATATTTTACTGATACGTTTATTGAATTTGTCAAAGGATATTCAATTACACGAGAGGAAGTATTAAAAAGAGTTGAATTAATAGGTGATGATGAGGTACAAGCGAGATTAAATTCTAATCAATCTGTCATTTTAGTTGCCGGACACCAAGGGAATTGGGAATGGGCTATACATCGTTTAGCATTGACAAATTACACAAATGATATAGTGTATCAAAAATTAAGTAACAAAAAGTTTAATGATTTCACCTATGCAATTAGAACGAAATTTGCTGGGATAAATTTATTAGAAAAAAGAGAATCTGTTTTATTAACAAGAGAAAGAAAGGATATTCCTAGAGCCATTTGCTTATTGGCAGATCAAGCACCACAAAAACCTGAAAGCGCCTACTGGACAACATTTTTAAATCAGGATACTGCATTTTTTACAGGTATGGAACGATTTGCTAGAGAATATAAATATCCAGTATTTTATGTCGAATTAATTCGTAAAAAAAGGGGCTATTATGAATTAAAATATGAACTTCTAGCGGATCTACCCTTAGAAAATTTGCCTAAAGGAGAAATAATAGAACGCTTTGCTAAAAAATTAGAAAATTCTGTAAACAATTATCCGGACCAATATTTATGGAGTCATAGAAGATGGAAACATAAAAAACCAAATGTATTAAATCTTAAATGGGATTAGTAAAATTCAGTACAATCTCCTGCAGCTTCTCGTATAACCTGAAACTCATCATCTAATAATTCTACTATAGAAGATGGCTGAAAACCACCTGTACCTCCATCAAGAATTAAATCTACCTGATTATTATATTTTTCACCAATTAATTCTGGATTAGTATAATATTCTATTTCAACCCCATCATAAGGTAAGGTAGTTGTGATTAATGGAAGACCTAATCGATCAACAATTTCCAAAATCGGGTCATAATTTGGAATTCGCACTCCAACTGTTTTTTTTCCTTGAACTAAAATATTGGGGACTTCTGAACTTGAAGGCAATATAAAAGTATAAGGACCTGGAAGATATTTTTTTAATACTTTAAAAGCAAAGTTTGAAACCTTTGCATATTGAGATATTTTACTTAAATCAGAACATATAAAGGCAAAGCGATTTTTATTGATTTTAACATTTTTTAGGTCACAAATTCGATTGACACCAGAAACAGATTTAATTGAACATCCTATTGCATACATCGTATCAGTAGGATAAATAATTACAGCATTATTTTCTAAAGCAGTAACAATTTTTTGTATTACTTCGGGCTTATTATTTTTCTCATATAACTTTATTATATCCATCAATTCTCTTGAAAATATTCGTTCGAAAAAAGATCTTCGCGATCCTCCTCTTTTACCTGATCAATACTAGCATTAATTTCAAAACCCACGATTAAAATTAGTGCTACAAAATATAACCATGCCATTAAGGCTATTAAAGATCCAATTGAGCCATATACTTTGTGATAAGTGGCAAAATTCACTAAGTAATAAGAAAATATATTTGTTACTAAAATAGTTAATATAGAAGCTGTGATTGAACCCGTATTAAAGAATTTCCATCTTTTATGAATTGCAGGAGCATAAAAATAAATGATAGAAATGGTAAAGAAAAATACAGAAAATGTCACTAAATACGTAATAGAAGTAATTAAATAATACGTAAAATCATATGTAATTAATTCTTTTTGAGCTAAATACTTGACTATAAAATTGCCAACAATAAAAACTAAGATTGCAATAATTAACACAAATGTCAATAAAAAATTTAGACCAATAGCTATTAATCTTTCTTTAATTAAACCTCTATTTTCATTGGTTTTATAGGTTAAATTAAATGATTTTATCAATGCCATAATACCACTCGTACTAGCATACAAGGCCAAAATAAAACCAAATGATAATACTCCTCCCCTTTTTTTAGTGATAATTTCTAATACTAAGGAGATTAAATCAGCTCTTAAATTAGGAGGAACAGTAGATTTCAAAAAACTAATTACTTTCTGATCAAAATGTTCAATGGGTAAATAGGGTAATAAAGAGAAAAGGAAAATAATAGTCGGAAATACAGCTAAAGTGAAGTTATATGCAACTGCTGCCGCTCGGACATCTATATCTATTAAAAATAACTTACTGTAAAGGATACGTACAATTCGGAAAAAAACATAATGCTCTTCTAATTCTTTATAGAATAATTTAAATTCATGAAGTAATTTTTTCCTTTTCATTTCCAATCTTTTTTTATGAAATCAAGGACGACTTCAGGAACTCTGATTACTTTTTGTTGCGACATATTCATAAACACTAAGGTTGTTTTCCCTTCATGTATAAGTTTTTGATTAGTATTAAAAATGGAATAATTAAATGTTATCCGCACATTTGGCATCTCTGTTACTTCACATCTAATTGTTAATAAATCATCATATTTAGCAGGAAAATGAAATTTAGAATAATTTTCTACCACTGGTAACCCTATTCCGTCATCTTCTAATTTTTTATAAGAAACTCCCAAATTTCGAAGCATTTCAACTCGAGCTATTTCATATAATCTTGCATAGTTACCATAATACATATATCCCATTTTATCTGTATCAGCATAGCATACGCGATATTGAATTTCGAATTGAATCATTATTTAATATTATTTTGATCTAAGGCCTTTTGATATGCAGCAGCATTTTTTAAATGCTGATTGTAATCCACTGCAAAGGAATGGTATCCAGAAAAATCTTCTTTTGCACAAAAATACAAATAATTGTGTTTTTCGAGATTTAAAACTTTATCTACTACATCAGGATTTGGAACAGAAATAGGTCCTGGAGGAAGTCCAATATTTTTGTAAGTATTATAAGGAGAATTAATTCCAGTATATTTACCTGTTACACGCTTTATTGTAAAATCTTTCCAAGCGAATACCACTGTAGGATCTGCTTGAAGTGGCATATTTTGTTGCAATCTGTTCCAATAAACTCCTGCGATTCTTGACTGTTCATCAGATTTTTTACTTTCTCCTTCTACAATTGATGCCAAAGTGGCCACCTGAACTTCTGATAATCCTAAAGATTTTGCTTTATTTTTTCGATCATCAGTCCAGTATTTATCATATTGTTTTTTCATTTTTTTCATGAAATCATCAAAACTAGAAGTCCAAAAAATATCATATGTATTTGGAATAAAAATACATGGTATAGTTTCTTTGGTAAATCCTAATTGGGACACATATTCATTCGAATCTAAATGGTTGAATATAAACGTTGAATCATAGGGCAAAACTGAACCTAATTTACTTGCAATATCCCCTTTTAATCGCCAAGTATTTAACACTACTTTAATGGCATCTTGATTACCGTTTCTTATTTTTCTTAAAATTTCCCAATTACCAGAATGATCATTTATTAAATATCTGCCTGGTCTTACCTTTTTCTGAACACCTACTAATTTTGCTAAAAATTTAAAGGATAATTGATCTAAAATCATATGATGCTTATTTAAAGAATCCATCATAGATTGAAAATTACCACCTTCGGAAATTAATAATTCAAACTTCTCTCCTTTTTTTAAATTAAAATTTGGTGTTTTAATAATTTGCCAAGCATAATAGGAAAACATTGCACTAATAAGTGCAAAAAATAATATGGCTATTTTAACTTTCTTGTTTGTCATCTTATAAATCAATTTGAACTGTAAATCTTTTTCCAAGTTCTTCTAAATCTCTAATAACTGGTTCCAAAAGCGGTATTCCTGATAATTTCCTTTCTGCCTCTAAAATTCTTTCAGGCTCACCAGGAATAATTACTTTTTTACCTTCAACAGCATCTGCATTTTTAAACCGATTTATCCATTTGTCCATATCAGACAAAAAGTTTTCCACTGGTCTAAAGGCATCTACACGCATGGCTCCTAAAAAATGCCCAGTTCCATTGCCTACAGATTCAACTGTTGACATAAAGCCAGCTGTTGCAAATGGTGGAACCCAAGGACCAAAGTTTGCTCCAGAAAGAACTCCTGATAAAATATCTACCATAGCTCCTAATGCATAACCCTTGTGAGAACCATGCTCACGATCTCCTCCTAAAGGTAATAAGGCTCCTCCATTTTTTATAGCAAATGCATCATTGGCTGGATCGCCATATTTATCTTGCACCCAACCATCTGGTGTATTTAAGCCTTTTCTCTGTAATATCTCTAGTTTGCCATAAGCCACAGCCGTAGAAGCAAAATCTGCAACAAAAGCTTCTTCCTCTTTTGCAGGAATTGCAATGGCTATAGGATTTGTTCCAAGTAATTTTTCCTTTGAAAAAGTGGGCGTCACCAAAGGTGCCGCATGAGTCATTGCCCACCCAATCATATTATTCTCCAAGGCTTTCATTGCATGGTAACCAGCAATCCCAAAATGATTAGAATTTTGAACGGCTACCCAACCAGTTCCTACATTATTTGCTTTTTCTTTCGCAAGCTCCATTGCATAGGGAGCTACAATTAAACCAAGTCCTTTATCTCCATCCAATGTTAAAGTTGAAGGTGTTTGGTGCAAGATTTTCATTTCCGGCTTTGTATTTAATCTACCGTTGTCAAATAATCGAACATAACCTGCCAATCGTGCAACCCCGTGAGAATCAATCCCTCTTAAATCTGCAGAAACTAATACATCAGATGCTAAAAGTGCATCTTTTTCATCACAACCAATTGCCTGAAAAATTTGTGTAACAAAAGCCTTTAATTTTAAATGTTGAACTTGCATATTTGTTTTAAAATACAAAGATAAATAATCTTAAAGGAATAAAATTTATTACTTAATTATTCGTTTTGTAATTTAACATCATCAACAAACATTAATTTATGCAAATCAACAATTTAATTGAATCTTATTGGTTCTGGGTATTTATAATTTTAGGTATCATTTTTATTCGAGATGTCTTTATCCAAAAATCACATACGATTACTCACAATTATCCTTTAGTAGGTCATATTCGTTATTGGATTGAAAAAATTGGTCCTGAACTCCGTCAATATATTGTAGCAAATAATAGAGAAGAATTACCATTTAATCGTCAAGAGCGTTCTTGGATTTATGCTTCTTCGAAAAATGAAAACAATCTTCAAGGATTTGGTAGTGACCAAGATTTCAATTCGCCAGGTTATATTTTTATAAAAAATGCAATGATGGGTTTCAATCCATCAATAAATCATTTTTCAAAAGTAAATCCAGGAGTAATTCCTGCAGCAAAAATAATAGGTGCATATCATCTGCGAAAAAGACCATTTAGACCAAGATCAATTGTAAATATTTCTGGCATGAGTTATGGCTCATTATCTGCTAAGGCGATAGAATCCTTAAATAAAGGTGCCTTATTAGCAGGTTGTTTTCATAATACAGGGGAAGGTTCAATTTCACCTTATCATGAATTTGGAGCAGATATTGTGATCAATATAGGTACAGGATATTTTGGTGTTCGAAATATAAATGGCAGTTTTTCAATGGAAAAATTATTAGAAAAAGTAAATCGTTTACCACAATTACGGGCAATTGAGGTAAAATTGTCTCAGGGAGCAAAACCTGGTAAAGGAGGAATGCTACCTGGAAGTAAAGTTAATGCAGAAATTGCAGCAATAAGAGGATTAGAAGTTGGTAAGGATGCTTTTTCTCCCGCCTTTCATTCCGAATTTTCGACTATTCCAGAAATGGTTGAGTTTATTGAAAATTTAGCAGAGAAAACGGGATTACCCGTAGGGATAAAGTCTGCAATTGGAAAATTAGAACAATGGGAAGAACTAGCAAAATATATGAAGAAAACAGGAAAAGGACCTGATTTCATTACGATAGATGGAGGTGAGGGTGGTACAGGGGCAGCACCTCATGCATTCGCTGATCATGTTTCCATGCCATTCACGTTTGCTTTTGCTAAAGTATATCAAATATTTCAACGGGAAGAATTAGCTGATAAAATCTTTTTCATTGCTTCAGGAAAATTAGGATTTCCTGAAAAAGCATTAATGGCATTTGCAATGGGTGCAGATTCAATTAATATAGCAAGGGAAGCGATGATGTCTTTAGGTTGTATTCAAGCCCAAAAATGTCATACAAATCATTGCCCAACAGGAATTGCAACCTCAAATAAATGGCTACAAGCAGGTATTGATGTAACATTAAAGAGTGAACGATTCTATCGTTATCATTATACTTTATTAAAAGAAATCACAGAAATAACACATGCTATGGGATATGAACACCCTTGCGAAATAAATATGGATGATATTGAATTCTCTATGGGCGACAACAACAGAACCATCGCAATGTCGAAATCTTTAGGATATCATAAAACTAAAGTACAATTCAATGGATTTGAAGAATTAATTAATTGTCCAAATATTGGAGGAATTGGGTCAAGAAATCATTTTTGATTAAATTTGCTAAATGTTATCCATTTCAAATTTAAACTTCTACTTTGGAAGTAGAGCTCTTTACGAAGGAGCCAATTTACATATTAAGCCTAAGAATAAAATTGGATTAATTGGTGCCAATGGCACTGGAAAATCTACTTTATTACGATTAATTTCAGGAGAATATTCGCCTGATGGTGGAAATATTTCAAAAGCCAGCGATTGTACAATAGGTTTTTTAAACCAAGATTTATTATCATATCAAACAGATGAAAGCATTTTGCAAGTTGCAATGCAAGCCTTTGGAAGGCAATTAGAATTGCAAAAGAAAATTGATGAGGTAATTCATAAAATGGAAACAAATTATGAAGAATCGGATATTGACGAATTGGCAAAATATCAAGAGGAGTTTGAAAATTTAGATGGTTACACGATTCAATCTAAAACAGAAGAAATTCTAGAAGGATTGGGCTTTACAACATCAGATTTACAAAAACCTTTGCGTCAATTTTCAGGAGGTTGGAGAATGCGCGTGATATTGGCTAAATTACTCTTACAAAAACCAGCACTCCTATTATTGGATGAACCTACCAACCACTTAGACTTGCCTTCCATTGAATGGGTTGAAAAGTATATACAGAATTACGAAGGAGCAATTGTTGTTGTTTCACACGATAGGTATTTCTTAGATCGAACCATCGATCATATTGCAGAGGTTTCTGGTCAAAAAATCACATTATATCCTGGCAATTATTCCTATTATATGGAAGAAAAAGCTTTGAGAAATGAAATTCAAAAAGGTGCATTTGAAAATCAACAAGCCCAAATTAGACAAACAGAACGTTTTATAGAACGATTTAAAGCAAAGGCATCAAAATCTAGGCAAGTTCAATCAAGAGTGAAAGCATTGGATCGATTAGATTTAATTGAAGATGTAATAGATGAAAAAGCGAAAGTAAATTTCAAATTCAATTTCGGAACGCAGCCTGGAAGATTTATTTTATTTTTAGAGCATATTTCAAAGGCTTTTGGTGAAAAAATTATTTTGAAAAATACTTCTGCGACAATTAACCGAGGGGATAAAATTGCATTAATCGGAGCAAACGGAAAAGGAAAATCTACTTTACTTCGAATAATTTCAGGTTCAGAAAAAATTGAAGGTGATAGACGAATTGGGCACAATGTAATAGAATCATTTTATGCACAGCATCAGCTTGAAAGCTTAAATGTGGACAACACATTATTAGACGAACTTAAAGAAACAGGTACAAACAAAACCGAAATGGAATTGCGGAGTATTTTGGGTTGTTTTCTATTTTCTGGTGAAGAGGTTTTCAAAAAGATTAAAGTTCTTTCTGGTGGTGAAAAATCTAGAGTTGCATTGGCCAAAGTATTAATTTCTGAGGCTAACTTCCTATTACTTGATGAACCTACCAACCACCTAGATATGCAATCTGTAAATATTTTAATTCAGGCATTGCAACAATATGAAGGATCTTATGTGGTTGTATCCCATGATCGATATTTTGTATCACACATAGCAAATAAAATCTGGTATATTGAAGATCATGAAATTAAGGAATATCCAGGATCTTTTGATGAATATGAGGAATGGTATGCAAATAAGGCAAAAGATGAACCTACCCCTGCTTCAGATATCAAAGAGAAAAAAGTAACTAACAAAGTAGATAAATCATCTTCTACAACTTCAAATGACAAATATTTAGCACAAATTGAAGCCAAGATTGTTGAACTAGAAGTAAAAAAAGAAGAATTGGAACATGAGATGGCTGATATTGCTCAAAATGGTGACCATAACCTATTAAATTCAAAAGAACTTATCTTGAAAGATCTAACCTTAGAAATTTCAAAATTAACTACTGAATGGGAAGAATTATTATCCTAGTTTATTGTCTTATATTAAGTATTTGTGCAATTGATTTCAAATCAATTGCACAAGTTCAATCGAAGATTTTTGAAAAACATAAAGGGGTTCATACCGTTTACCTTTCGACTAATCAACCTGAAGAATTTATTAAGCAAAATCCGATCATTCCACTTGATAAACAAGAAAACTGGTTTATCAATTTTGATGATTTAGATTTAAAATACAAAAACTATTTTATCCGGATTGTTCATTGCGATAAGCAATGGAAACCCTCTTTACTAAATGAAATTGAATATTTAGCAGATTTTAATGATCAACCTGTAAGAAATTATCAAACTTCGTACGGAACTAAGGTTCCATATAACCATTATCAATTAAATTTACCTAAAGGTAAAATTGCAGGAAATTACCTTGCCATATTATATGCGAACCGAAATAAATTAGATACCGTATTTGCAGTTAGATACTCACTCCTACAGAATCAAACTACCATTTTTGGAAAAATTAATTTTGCTAATCAAAACAATTATCGAAAATCTCACCAATCAATTCAACTTGGGTTTTCATATCAAGACCAATTGATTATCAATGATGAAAGTAATATCAAGTTAATCGTAAGAAGAATAAATGAAAGTGAAAATATTTTACCTCATTTACCGCGACCTATTCATTCTGTTCAAGATAAAACTTTTCAATACCATTTCTTTGGAACAGAAGGACTCATACCAGGTGGAAATGAATATCGATTAATTGATTTACGAAGTGCACAACAAAAATTAAGTTTTGTTTATGAATTAAATCAACAAGATGATATTACTCAAATAGTTACATATCCAGAAAGCCCACAAGGATTTTTTTCTTATACGAATAGAAATGATTCAAATGGACATTTTCTTATTTCAAATTATGAAAATCCTCAAAATAATTTATATGCAGATTATGTAAATTGTCTATTTAGATTTAAATCTAGAGAAATTTCAGAAGGTGATGTTTTTCTTAAAGGTGGATTCGATAATGGATTGAATTCCAAAAACTTGAAATTTACATTCAATTCAGAAAGTGGATATTATGAATGCCAATTACTCTTAAAGCAAGGTATCTACAATTATAAATTTTCAGGAAATGACCAGGTCAATGAATACCTGGAAGGGAATTTTTCACAAACAGAAAACGAGTACGAGGTATTGATTTATTTTCAACAACCTGGTACTCGTTATGATGCACTTATTGGTTATCAATCAATAAGATTTCCTTAAACGTTAAAACGGAAGTGCATAATATCTCCGTCAATTACTGTGTAATCTTTACCCTCTACCGACATTTTACCTGCTTCTTTACAAGCTAGTTCAGATTTATAGGTTTGATAATCCTTAAATTTAATTACTTCAGCTCGAATAAAGCCTCGCTCAAAATCGGTATGAATTACCCCTGCAGCTTGTGGTGCTTTCCATCCTTTTTGAATAGTCCAAGCACGAACCTCTTGCACACCTGCTGTAAAATAAGTAATTAAATTTAATAATGCATAGGATGATTTAATAAGTTTAGATAATCCAGATTCAGTTAATCCATATTCCTCCAAAAACATAATACGATCTTCCTCCTCCTCCATCTCAGCAATTTGAGCTTCTAGAGCTGCACAAACTACAATTACCTCAGCGCCTTCTTCTTGTACACATTCTCTTAATTGATCAACAAATTCATTACCTCCTTTTGTAACTGAAGTTTCATCCACATTGGCAACATAAATAACAGGCTTATCAGTTAAAAGAAATAAATCCCCAATTGCATTCTTTCTTAACTCTTCATCCATTACGACTGTTCTAGCAGATTTACCAGACTCCAAAGCTGCTTTAAATAATTGTAAGGCTGCCACTTCAGCCTTTGCTTTTGCATCTCCAGCTTTTGCAGCTCTTTCTGATTTAGCGATTTTTTTATCAACAGAATCCAAATCTTTCAATTGTAATTCCATATCAATAATCTCCTTATCTGAAATAGGGTTTACTCTCCCTTCAACGTGAACAATGTTTTCATCTTCAAAACAACGAACTACGTGGATAATAGCATCAACTTCTCTAATATTTGCGAGAAACTTATTACCTAAACCAGCACCAGTAGATGCTCCTTTTACTAAACCAGCAATATCTGTAAATTCGATAACTGTTGGCAAAATCCGCTGTGGTTTAACGAACTCTGCTAAAATATCTAAACGTTCGTCAGGTACTGTTACAACACCAACATTGGGTTCTATTGTACAAAACGGATAATTGGCTGCTTCAGCCTTATTTGAAGAAATAGCACTAAATAAAGTAGATTTACCAACATTTGGTAATCCAACAATCCCACAAGTTAATCCCATTATTGTAATTTTTTAAGAAATACAAAGATAATAAAAAAGCCTCTGTTTCCACAGAGGCTTTTACTAAACCTTGGTAAGTACTAATCCCATTTTAAATCCGAACCACCAAATTCTTCTTCATCTCTATTAAACTGTGAAAAATCAACATCAGGCATTAATTCAGTTTTGACATGATCTACTACATCTTTTAAACCTTCAACGAACTTATCAAAATCTTCTTTGTATAAAAACATTTTATGTTTTTCATAAACAAAACCATCTTCTTTTTGATGTCTTCTACTTTCAGTGATGGTAATGTAATAATCTTGTGATCGAGTTGATTTAACATCAAAAAAATACGTTCTCTTTCCTGCTCTAATTCTTTTCGAATACAATTCTTCTCTATCTCTTTCTTCCACTTTAATAAAAATTTTAAGTAATAAATATGCTCAAATCTACTATTTTAATCTTATTTAAGAAATAAATTCATTTATTTTTTTTATTAAAAGCACAATAAATTTCTTAAAATCTTAAAATTATATCTTCTAATAAAACAAAAAGTTAATTGAAATAATATTCCTAAATTGCAAACATGAGAAAATCATCTGATTTTATTTATCGGAAAATATGTTGCATTTGGATAGTAATTGGATTCATTTTCATTTCATTTCAATTGCTTTCTCAGAGTTTGGGAGATGAATTTTACGGAATTGCCTCCTTCTATTCTAATCAATTTTATAATAAAAAAACTGCCAACCAGGAAATTCTTAAGAAAAAGGAATATACGGCAGCTCACATGGACTTTCCATTTAACTGCTTGGTTGAAGTTACAAATATTCAAAATAAACGTTCAGTAATCGTTAGAATAAATGATCGTGGTCCATATAAAAAAGGGAGAATAATTGATCTAACTGATGTAAGTGCTAAAAAATTAGGGATAAAAAAAATAGGATTATCAAAAGTAAAACTGAAGGTTGTTGGATTTGAAAAAGAATTAATGCTGATCCCTTATCAGCATTTAATTTTGGATGGAAATCCTAGATTTTCAAGAAAATTTTATCAAAAAACTAAACTAAAGTATCGCAAAAAGTATAGATTAAAGAAAAGGATAAAACACCCTAAATATCTAAAGAAAAGGAAGTTTAAAAAAAGAAAAAAAGTAAAACGAAATAAAATTAAGAGGTAAGTAAAATATTACCTCTTAATTTTTTCATAATAAGATATAAAATTTTTCAAATCTTCAACTGTAATCCTTTTAACAATAATATGTTTTTTCTCATCTAATAAATAAATTACTGGCGTTGAATAAACATCATAGGTCTTTAAAAAATCTGTGTAATATTCTTCCTTACCAGTAACTGAATTTTTGTGGATATCAATTCCATTATAGAAGTCACCAGTTTTAAATTCGGTTATAAATTTTTTCCATTTATCTTTTTCTCTAACGATTGAAGCCATTAATACTGAAATTCCTTTTTGCTTCAGATATTCTTTTTGAGCAACTAATTTAGGAGTTTCTTGCCTACAATGACTACATTCCGGATCGTATAAGAATATTAAAGTGTATTTTCCAGGAATAGTATTAGATGTAATTAATTTGCCCTCAGGATTAGTTAAGTACATTTCAGGAAATTTTTTCCCTATTAATAAGGGTTTCAGAATTTTCACTCTGTCTTTAAGTTGGCGTACGGTTGAAGAATCCCATAATGCCGGCTCACCGATATAATATTTCTCAGCCATATGAACAAAAGCACCCTCAGTTCCAACAATTTTTGAATTTTCATAGGTATTAGCAATTTTGTAAATTACATATTTTCTGATGTCATTTTGCTTAATTTTTGCTAAAATTTGATCAGCATCCTTTGCAATAGAATCCGATTGTTGAATAACTAAATCTTCGAAATACTTATCAATTTTTTTCTGTAAAAATGGAGATCTTAAAAAACGCTCATCGTTAAAGTCAATATTGTCAAAATAGTGCTTTTTATAATATGAATATTGAAATTTATATTGATCAGCAGAATCTTTTTTAGAAATAACACTTTTAGGATATTTAGGTATTTCTACTTCTAAAGTTGCTTTAATTAATTTGCTTACAAATAAGTCTTTATTTTTTTCTAACCAATCTGTTTGAAAATCTTTTGCTTGTTTTTTAAATGATTCGATTTTTTGAGGTGAGTTGTTTTTTTCTTTTGCAAATTCAGAATACAAGGAATTCATTTTTTGTTGGTATTCGAAAAACGCTTGATTTTCTTTCGAATTTGTAATTTTTATATTTCCAGAGGTATTTACGGTATCGGTTTCGAAGCTAAAATAAGGTTCACCAATCACAAAATCAATTAGTTTATTCTTTGAAAAATTGACAAAATATAGACCTTGTGGAAGTTCTTCGATTCCTGAGAAAACAAATGATCCATGTTCATCTGCCATTGCAGTATCTTTAATAACTTGCTGATTGGCACCAAAATAATGTGATAAATAAACTTCCGAATTCTTTATTCCTTTTATTTGACCTTTAATCTCAAATTTCAATGGATTCGTTTTACCTTTGTCTTGAGCATGAGTGAAAATTGAACAAACAAGTAAAAAGCATGCAGTTAGAATATTCTTCATAGATTAATAATTTTATCAAAGTTACAATGTTTTTTGTGCTATCTAAAATACTAGACTTTCTATTACAACCAATTTCTTGGATTTTTATTGCAATTCTATATTATGCATTTGCAAGATCTGTTAAACATAAAAAATATAGTATTCTATTTATTACTACTACCCTTTTATTGCTATCAAATGGTAAAATTACATCCTATTTTTATTCACTTTGGGAAGTACCTAATCAGCCAATTCCTAAAAAAGCTTATAAATATGGGGTTGTATTGACTGGTGGAATCATTCAAAACGATGGAATGATTAAACCCGAAATCCATGTTGGTCAGGAGGCAGATCGATTAATACAAGCAGCTCAGCTTTATAAAATGGGAGTTATAAAACATATCGTAATTTCGGGAGGTAATGTGAGTATAAAAGGACAATTGTTAAATGATTATACGCAAGAATCGCAAAAATCAGCAAAGCTATTACAAATCATCGGTATTCCAGATTCTAGTATAATTATTGAAGTAAGTTCCAGAAATACGCATGAAAATGCATTATTTACAAAGAAACTATTGGATAGCTTAGGGAATAAAGAACCTTTTCTATTAATAACAAGTGCATATCATATGAAGAGATCTTCAGCATGCTTTTCAAAACTAAACATGAGTCATGAATGTTTTAGTGCTGTTAAAAAAGGAAAGGATGCCTCTCCGGGCATCCTTTCAGATTTTGTTCCTGACGAACATTATTTTTACCTTAATGCACAATTAATTCATGAAATTGTAGGATTTTATATTTACAAAATCATGGGTTATTGCTAAGTGCTTAAAATATCTACCATTCTAATCAATTCTTCAGAAACAGGTTTTTTCTTGGTAATTGTATCATGGAATGGAGTATAAATTAATTGATTATTTACAACACCAGCCATTACATTTTTTTCTCCTCTTAATAATCCTTCAAGAGCACCCAAACCCAAACGAGAAGCTAAAATACGATCATATGCGGTAGGAATACCTCCTCTTTGAATGTGACCTAAAGTAGTGACACGAATATCCATTTCTCTACTCATCAAACCTTTAATTTTCTGAGCTACTTTTTGGGCATTCCCCTCTTCATCACCTTCAGCAACAACAACGATAGAGGAAGATTTTGCTTTTGCAATTCCTTGTTCTAAAATATTTACTATTTCACTAACTGGTGTAAGATTTTCTGGAATCATTACAGCTTCTGCCCCACCAGCAATACCGCATTGAATTGCAATATAACCAGAGTCTCTACCCATCACTTCAATAAAAAATACACGATCATGAGAATCTGCCGTATCGCGAATTTTATCTATAGCATCTAAAGCTGTATTAACAGCAGTATCAAACCCTATCGTATAATCTGTTCCGTACAAATCGTTATCAATCGTACCTGGAGCTCCAACAGTAGGAATTTTATATTCATTATAAAAAATTTCAGCTCCCGTAAAAGTACCATTTCCTCCTATCGCAATTAAGCCTTCAATTCCTCTTTCTTTTAATTGATCATATGCTTTTTTACGACCTTCAGTTGTCATAAACTCTTTAGAACGAGCTGATTTTAGGATTGTTCCTCCCCTTTGAATAATATTACTAACGGATTGAGAATTTAAAGGAATGATATCCCCTTTAATCATTCCATTATAACCTCTAACTATTCCAAAAACTTCTACACCATGATAAGCTGCTCCACGAACAATTGCACGAATACAAGAGTTCATACCTGGTGCATCTCCTCCGGAAGTATATACTGCTATTTTCTTCATCAAATTAAATTTTCTTAAGCTTTGTTTTCAAAATTTACCTTAAAATGAAAACTTTTAAATTAACCCACAAATTTAAGTTTAAAAATGGCTTCTAAAACTTAATTTTTCATTTTTTTTCAAATTGGTATAAAATTTATTGATATTAAGTAAATTGCACCTTATTGGAAATTAAAATTTATGAAAAACAATAAAGCAAAAGAATTTTTATATAGTTATTTAAACAACGCCTCTCCTACCGGATTTGAGGAATCAGGTCAGAAAATATGGTTAGATTATTTAAAACCATTTATAGATGAAACGATTGTTGATGTATATGGTACAGCTGTTGGGGTGATTAATCCAGATAAACCTTACAAAGTAGTTATTGAAGCCCATGCAGATGAAATTTCATGGTTTGTAAATTACATTGACGATAATGGGTATTTATTTTTACGCAGAAATGGTGGGTCTGATGCATTAATTGCCCCATCTATGCGAGCCAATATTCATACCAAAGACAAGGTCATTAAAGGAATATTTGGTTGGCCGGCTATCCATGTTAGAGATACAACAAAAGATAAAACCCCTACCGTAAATGACATTTTTATTGACTGTGGAGCCAGTTCAAAAAAAGAAGTTGAAGAAATGGGAATTCATGTTGGAACGGTGGTAACTTTTGAAGATGGTCTCATGGAATTAAATCAAAAATATTTGGTGGGTCGTGCTTTGGATAATCGCATTGGAGGATATATGATTGCCGAAGTAGCCCGAAAATTGAAAGAAAATTCAATTGAATTACCATTTACTTTATATGTTGTCAATGCAGTTCAAGAGGAAATTGGGCTTAGAGGAGCGGAAATGATAGTAAGAAGACTAAAACCTGATGTTGCCATAATTACAGATGTGACGCACGATACTCAATCTCCTATGTATAATAAAAAACAACAAGGTGATATGGCTTGTGGAAAAGGCCCTGTAATTTGTTATGGTCCGGCTGTTCAAAATAAGATTCGAGATTTTATCATTGAAACTGCTCAAGAAAAGGAAATTGATTTTCAACGCCAGGCTGTTTCAAGATCTACAGGCACAGATACCGATTCTTTTGCTTATGCTACTGAAGGGGTTGCTTCTGGACTCATTTCACTTCCATTAAAATACATGCATACAACTGTAGAAACAATTGCCATTTCAGATATGGAAAGTGTCATTGAATTGATTTATCAATGTTTATTAAAATTAAAAGGAAATGAAGATTGGAGATATTTCTCTTAAATAAAATAAAAAGCGGGAATTTTTCCCGCTTTTTTTATGGTATATATCTTGAAAAAAACTCATATGTCCTTAACATTTGATCTATACGTTGACGATTATTTCCAGATCTTGTAATTTCATGGGAAGCACCAGGATGGCGAACATATTCTACTTCTCGATCAAGAACTTTTAAACTTTTATATAACATTTCGCTTTGAATTACCCCGGTACGTAAATCATTTTCTCCATGAAAAATTATTAAAGGAGTATGAATATTTTTCACATAGCTTAAAGGTGATTCTTTATCAAGCAATTGTTTCGTTTCTTTATTCCATGGATAAGATCCAAAATAATTAGGTACTAAACGCCACGCATTTCCTTCACCGAAAAATGTAGATAATTCATATACTCCTCTCTGTGCACACCCAACCTTAAAACGATTGGTATGGCCAATCATATAAGCAACCAAATACCCCGCATAAGATCCTCCTGTAACGGCAAGCTTAGTGGTATCCACCCATCCTTGGTTAATCGTAAAATCAAGAGCTTTCATTACGTCATTCATTGGACCCTTCCCCCAATCCTTTACATTTGCAGCCATAAATGTTGTTCCATATCCCCCACTACCTCTTGGATTGGAGTAAACGACCCCATATCCTTTTGAAGCAAAATATTGAAACTCATGCCACATCGAAAGCTCGCCAGTACCCCACATTGCTGTAGGACCACCATGTATTTCAACTAAAAGAGGAAACTTTTTATTTATTTCAAACCCTTTCGGTTTCATAATCCAATAATCTATTTCTAATCCTTTTTCATTTTTAAAAGTATGTTTTTCAGGTATTGAAATAAATTTATCACGTAACCATTCGCTATTCAATTTTGTAATTTGTTCTTCATTAGAGCCATCCCATGTATAAAGTTCAAAAGGATTTGAAATTTTTGTTTTAGCATATACAAAAAGTCCGTCTTTTTCATCAAATCCTAAAATACCTTCTGAAATATCATTCCTTATTGATTTTAATTCACCATTATCTAATTGAAAGGAATGTAAGGTTGCGCCTCCATGATCTTGAATCGTAAAATAAAGCTTAGATGATTCTTCATTAAATTGCATTTGAGTAACTACTCGATCTATTGGAATAGACTTTTCAACTCCAATTTTATCTAAATTTAAAACATAATAAGAAGCATTTTGAACGACTCCAATATTGTTCATAGAAAATACTAGCTGTTTTTCATTTGGGGATAAAAGTAAATTACTGAATCTATACCCTTGCTTTGAGCGAATAATTGCAGAATTTTTAGTTTTTAAATCATACTCAACGATTTCAGTTTCTTGAATTTTATCAGGATGAATATCTTTCAATTTAATTCGAATTGCGTAAATCTTTGATAAATCATTAGAAACTTGATAATCTAACCAATTGTCAAATAAAGGACTAATTAATTCGGAATGCTGATTATTATCCAAACTAATTTTAAATAATACATTTGTTTTTAGATCGGAATTGGTAGAAGTTTCTTCTTGAAAATTTAATTTATTGAAAACTTTAGCCTTCTTGTCTAATTCATTTTGTGCCAAATAAGCTCTAATTTCATTAATTGATCCATTAGGATTCGGTTTATTGGTAGATTTTTTCAGGAATTCATTCGTATGAATTCCTGATTTTTCAAAATTCCAATTTGGTAATTCTTTCCTTGCATTTAATAATGAATCATTTACAAGATGATGGATGGAAATTGAGGAAGAAAAGTAAATTTCTTTTCCATTTTCTGACCAATTATATGTTGTGGGTGCATAAGCCGAATTTCCAATTGGAAATGGTTCTCCGCCTTTCAAGTCTAAAAGGTATAATTGGGTCTTTGACTCATTGGTCCTAATAAATGAAATATATTTTCCATCCGGACTAAAACTGGCTGTAGAAACGGGTTTATTATCATTTGAAATTGCTTTAAGACTTTTATCTTTTAAAGAATAAAGCATTAATTGGTTGAAATTGTCAAATTCAACTTGCTTCTCAGCATTAGGACGAATTCCATTTTGTTGAAATAATACCCACTGCTTATCAGGTGAAATTTGAATCCCTGTTGCAGTTTTAATTTTTAATAAATCAGTCACGAGTATTTCATCTTTTTGTCCATTTGAATAATGGGGAAATAATGAAATTCCGAAAAGCAATACGATAAAATTAATAATTTTCATTTGCGTTTAGATTAAAATAAAAAAGTCCCACTTTCATGGGACTTTTAAATTACAAAAATTATGTAATTAAATCATTTTTAAAATTTCTTCTCCAATAGCATCTGTACCTAAAATCATATCTTTAGGAGTAGTGGAGTCTGCGATATCATGTGTGCGGAACCCTTTCTTTAAAACTTGGTCTACCGCATTAATGATAGCTAAAGACTCTTCTTTTAAGCCAAAAGATATATCTAATAACAAGGCAGCTGATAAAACAGAAGCCATAGGATTGGCAACTCCTTTTCCTGTAATATCATGAGCCGAACCATGAATTGGTTCATAAACACCCGTGCCATCACCGATGGATGCAGAAGCTAACATACCCATTGAACCTGCAATTTGAGAAGCTTCGTCAGTTAAAATATCTCCAAATAAATTAGCAGTAACAACCACATCAAAACGCTTTGGATCTTTAATTAAAATCATAGCGGTAGCATCAACAAATTGATATTCTACTTCAACATCAGGATATTCTAAAGCTAATTTTTGAATTTCTTCTCTCCAAAGACGAGAAGATTCTAAAACATTGGCCTTATCAACAGAAACTAATTTACCTCTACGAGTTCTTGCAGCTTCAAATGCTTTTCTTCCGATACGTTGAACTTCATAACGAGAATACTCAGCCACATCATAAGCAGTATTTCCGTCATTTTTTCTACCCTTTTCACCAAAGTAAATATCTCCAGTTAATTCTCTAAAGAATAAAATATCTGCACCTTTTAAAATTTCAGGTTTAATTGAAGAAGCACTTAAAAGTTCATCGAATAATTTAATTGGACGTAAATTTGCATATAAGCCCAGTTCTTTACGCATCTTTAATAAACCTTGTTCTGGGCGCACCTTTGCAGTAGGGTCATTATCATACTTTGGATGACCTACTGCGCCAAACAAAACGGCATCAGAATTTTTCATCTTTTCTAAAGTTTCATCAGGCAAAGGATTTCCTGTTGCTTCGATAGCAACGTGTCCGATTAATGCTTCATCATAGGTAAATTCGTGATTGAATTTAGATGCAATTTTATCTAATACTTTCTTTCCTACTTCGGTAACTTCTTGTCCAATACCATCTCCTGGAACAATCAGAATGTGTTTTTTAGCCATTTTATTTAAATCAAATTTAACATTTTTTGAGTCGCTTTTATTGCTGAAACCGTTTGATCGGAATCAAGACCACGTGTAATAAATTCTTTAATCCCATTATCCCAAGTAATTATTGTTTCACATAAAGCATCGGTATCTCCACCTGGAGGGATTCGAACTGCATAATCTTTTAATAAAGGTATTTTTTTACCATTATTATTAAAAATTATACTTAATGCCTTCATAAAGGCATCATATTGTCCATCTCCTTGTGCATGTTCTTCAAATTCCTCTCCTTCTATAGATATCCGTAAGGTTACTGAAGGACGTAAATCTTTTGAATGGGTTAATACATAATTGATAATTTGTACTTTTTCTTCAATTGTATTTGAATCCAATACATCAGAAATAATATAAGGGAGATCATCTTGAGTAACCACTTCTTTCTTATCTCCTAATTCAATGATCCGTTGCGTAACTTTTTTTAATTCTTCATCAGATAAATGAATACCAAGCGAAGCCAAATTGTTTTCAATATTAGCTTTTCCGCTCATTTTACCAAGCGCATATTTTCGAGTACGACCAAAACGCTCGGGCATCAAATCGTTGTAATACAAATTATTCTTTTTATCACCATCTGCATGAATTCCAGCAGTTTGGGTAAAAACATTTTCTCCAACAACTGGCTTATTTACAGGTATTCTAAATCCAGTAAATGTTTCAACCAATTTACTGACAGAGAAAAGCGATTTCTCAACAACTGAGGTTTCTATTTCCTTCTGAAAATCATTTAAAACTGCTATTACTGATGCTAAAGGAGCATTTCCTGCACGCTCACCCATCCCATTAACGGTTAAGTGTAAACCGTGGGCTCCTGCTTTTACAGCTTCTAAAGCGTTGGCAGTTCCCATGTCATAATCATTATGTGCGTGAAAATCAAAATGAATAGTTGGATATCTGGAAACCAAATCACTAATAAATTCGTAAACCTCTGAAGGGATCAAAATACCTAAAGTATCAGGTAATAAAATTCTTTCAATAGGTTGAGTAGTTAAAAAATTAATAAATTGATATACATAATCTTTGCTATTACGCATACCATTCGACCAATCTTCCAAATAAACGTTCACCAGCATCCCTTTTTCTTTAGCTAAGGAAATGGTTGAAGCAATTTCAGAAAAGTGTTGTTCAGGTGTTTTTTTTAATTGATGTTTTAGATGATTAAAAGAACCTTTTGTTAATAAGTTCATTACACGGGCGCCCGCTTTTTGCATCCAATCAACAGATGTTGAACCATCTACGAAAGTAAGGACTTCAATTTTATCTAATAGATTATGTTGACTAGCCCATTCTGTAATCTTTTTTACAGCCTCAAATTCACCTTGAGAGACGCGTGCAGAAGCTACTTCAATACGATCAACTTTTAATTCTGTTAATAGTAATTGAGCGATATGTAGTTTTTCTGATGCAGAAAAAGAAACTCCGCTGGTTTGTTCACCATCGCGGAGTGTAGTATCCATTATTTCTAAATATCGTTTCAACGAATTATCGATTTGATGCAAAAGATTCAATTTCAGACTTCATAGATTGTAAATAATCAATGTCATCAAAACCGTTTAATAAGTTATGCTTTTTATATCCATTTATTGCAAATGATTCAGAAGCACCTGTTGACAAAATAGTGATTTTTTGTTCTGGAAGATTTACTTCTAATTCAGCTTTTGGGTCTTTTTCGATAGCTTCGAATATTTGATGTAAAAATTCTGCACTCACTTGAACGGGTAATATACCTACGTTAATAGAATTGTTTCTAAAAATATCTGCGAAAAAGCTAGAAACAACGCAACGGAAACCATAATCGTAGATGGCCCAAGCTGCATGTTCACGAGAAGAACCAGATCCAAAATTTTTACCTCCAACTAAAATTTTACCTGAATAAATTGGATTATTCAATACAAAATCTTGTTTAGGCTGATCATTCGAGTCGTATCTCCAATCACGGAATAAATTATCACCAAAACCTTTACGCTCAGTAGCTTTTAAAAAACGAGCAGGAATTATTTGATCAGTATCTACATTCTCGATTGGCATAGGTACTGCAGAACTTTTTAATATATTAAATTTATCGTAAGCCATTATTGTAGTATTTTAGATTATAAAAATTGTCTTGGATCAGTTACCACTCCCGTAATTGCTGCAGCAGCTGCAACATATGGAGATGCAAGTAATGTTCTTGATCCTGGTCCTTGTCTTCCCTCAAAATTTCTATTTGAAGTACTCACAGCATATTTGCCAGCAGGAATTTTATCATCATTCATAGCTAAACAAGCAGAACAACCCGGTTGACGCAATTCAAAACCTGCTTCGGTTAAAATATCTAAAATTCCTTCTTCTTTAATTTGAGCTTCGACTACGTGTGAACCTGGAACTACCCATGCAGTTACATGATCTGCCTTTTTATGACCCTTAATGATAGAAGCAAAAGCCCTAAAATCCTCAATTCTTCCATTAGTACAAGAACCAATAAATACATAATCAATCTTTTTACCTAGCATTGGTTCATTTTCTTCAAAACCCATGTATTGTAATGATTTTTCATAAGATGCTTTACCACCATCAACCTGATCTGCTGTTGGAATATGATTAGTGATTCCCATACCTAAGCCAGGATTGGTACCGTAAGTAATCATTGGTTCAATATCTGAAGCGTTATAATTTAACACTACGTCAAACGCTGCACCATCATCAGTTTTCAAAGTTTTCCAATAGGCTAATTGCTTATCCCATTCAGAACCTTTTGGTGCTAAATCTCTACCTTTAATATAGTTAAAGGTAGTCTCATCTGGGGCAACCATTCCTCCACGAGCACCCATTTCGATTGACATATTACAAACTGTCATACGACCTTCCATACTCATGTTTTCAAAAACCTCACCCGCATATTCAACAAAATATCCGGTTGCACCACCTGTACTTAGTTTACTGATAATAAAAAGAGCAACATCTTTTGGAGTTACACCTTTACCTAATTTTCCATCAACCTTTATCAACATTTTCTTAGGTTTGGGCTGCATAATGCATTGAGATGAAAGAACCATTTCAACCTCTGATGTACCGATACCAAAAGCAATTGCACCAAATGCACCATGAGTTGAAGTATGTGAATCGCCACAAACTATTGTCATTCCTGGTAATGTTATACCATTTTCAGGACCAACAACGTGAACGATTCCATTTTTAGGATCTCCTAACCCCCAATGAGAAATACCATATTTAGCTGTATTTTTTTCTAACTGGGCTAATTGATTTGCCGATAAAGGGTCTTCAACAGGTAGATGCTGATTAATGGTAGGCGTATTGTGGTCTGCAGTCGCAAAAGTTCTTTCTGGAAACAATACAGAAATCCCTCTTTGCTCTAAACCTAAAAATGCTACTGGCGAAGTAACTTCATGAATAAAATGTCTATCTATAAAAAAAACGTCAGGACCATCCTCAATGTTTCTAACAACATGTGAATCCCAGACTTTATCAAACAAGGTTTTTGGAGAATTGCTCATTATTGAATAATTAAATACTTCACTAAATATAATCTACAAATTTGCAGATTATTTGATGAAAAAGCAAAAAAATATGGCTTGATTCACAAATCAAGCCATATAAAAATTGGTTGAAAACTTATTTTACAGAATTTCCATAACCTACAATTAGAACTGACAAAAGAATTACAAAGATTCCACCTATAACAGTTCTTAATGTATTTTTTGAAACGCCTTTCCATTCGTTGAAATACAAACCCCACATGTTACTTGTTAAAATGATTGTGGCCATGTGTAAAATCCAAGAGCTTGCTCCATTACCTAATTTACTCTCCCCCATTCCGTAGAAGAAAAATTGCAAAAACCAAGTTGTACCAGCTATTGCTGCAAACATAATATTAGTTCTCCAAGGGCTCGTTCCATTTGTGTAATCTTTAAAAGTCTTATTTGAAAAATTCAAATACATACACCAAATAAAATTTGTTGCAAACCCACCCCAAAGAATAACGACAAATATTACATTGTTTTGAAATAATGGATCTGCGCCATTGTTCACCGCTGCGTGGGCCATATCTTTTCCTGCCTCTATTCCAAAGTTAAAACAAGCACTTAATAAACCAGATATCACTGCAACTAAAATACCTTTTGCAATATTAAACTCTTTGATACTTTCGGCTTTTTGTTCATTAGACAATTCTTTTTCTTTAAGCATCCCTGCCTTACCACACAAGATAATTCCAACAATGCAAACAAAAATCCCCAATACTACAATTTTACCACCAGTACTTGCTACAATTTGCGAAATGGTATCACCACCGGAAATACCTGTTATCTCTCTAAAAATTGGAGGTAACAATGAACCAACAATAGAACAAAGACTTAAGGCTATAGACATACCAAGTGACATTCCTAAATATCGCATGGCTAAACCAAAAGTCAAACCACCAATACCCCAAAGAACTCCAAATGCAAATGTCCAAAATATTGTTGATTGACTAGCATTTGAAATAATTTCCATAAAACCTGGAATTGTGAGACTTGCTGCAACATATGGTACAAGTATCCATGAGAACAGTCCACCAATGATCCATGCAGTTTCCCAAGACCAAACTTTAATATTACGATAAGGAATATAAAAGCTTCCGGAGGCAAATCCTCCCAAACTATGAAAAAGTAATCCTAAAATTGCACTCATAAGTTTAAATAGTAAGTTCGAATTTAAAAGAAAATAACTAACAAACTATACTTATTAGCAATAAGGATTGTTATAAAGAAGAGCGTCGAATTAAATGAAAAGGATTTTCAATAAATTCTTTTCTATTCTGAATAATTAGTTCTGCAGTTAATTGTCCCATTCTCTCAAAATCAGTAGAAATTGTTGTAATACCATTAAACAATAAACGTTTTAACGGTGTTTCATTATATGAAATCAATCCAATATCCTCACCTAATTTTAAATTGAGTTGTAAAACTTTATCTAAAAGCACAATCAAATCATCTTCCATGACAGTAATAAAAGCATCTAATTGGTTGATATCTAAGCTTTGAGAACTATCCAAGATTTCCATTTCAAACGCAAAATCCCTACAAAAATCAGAAAACCCCTCAACAATTTCTTTAGGATAAAAACTAGTTTTAGGAAAAATCATTTTCAGCGATTTATATCTACTTAAATCATTTTTAGCCTCAACTAAAACCTTGTAAATATCTGTTTTGAAATTTTCATAAACAGCTGCATAGGCCCCATTTAATCCTAGAATAAGTTTATCCATAATGAATAACTTATCCTTTGGTAAATCGTTGATTAATTGAATTGCATTTTCTTCTCCTTCCAAAAAATGTGGTAAAATAACAATATGAGAATATTCAGTTTCTCTATTTTGAATAATTTTTTTAAAAAGTTTAAAATCGTTATTATAAATGTAAAAATCAATTGTGGCATGTTCTCCCATTGCTTCTACGAAAGAATCATAAATTATTTTTTTATGACCACTGAGTTTATTGAATAATAACAAAATCCTAAAATCTTTAGGCAAATTATCTACTGAAATAAAAAAACCCTTTCCTCTTTCCGAATTGATGATTCCTTTAGACTTTAAAAAAGCATAACCTTTTTCTACAGTAATTCTTGAAACAAATAACTCAAAACTAACCTCATTTATAGAAGGCAAGTGATCCCCTATGGAAATTTGATTTTGTCTTATCCCTTCTATAATAGAATCAGCAATTTGTCGATACTTGGGTGTTGACGAAAATTCATCAATTTGAATGAGAGAAAGTAATTTATTATTTAACATCTAATAAATTTAAACTAATAAATTAAGGTTCACAACCCTGTTGAACATTAACAGAAAAAGTTGTTCCTTTTTCCACTATAAAACCAGGTTTCAATTCCACGCTATTAAATCCGATGTAACTATTTTCTTGATTACTTGGTATTTTCTGCGTACTGTAAACCTTAGAGCCTGTAAACTTCCTTTTAGTATCAGGCACCCCAGTAATTGTAAGTGGTAAATTATTTTTTACCACTTCAACTGAAACTGACTTTGAAACCTGACAAGTTGATTGCTGACAAGTTGCAAAATATTCAGTGTCCACTTGAGGATAAACTGATAAGGAATTGCCAACAAAACCAGTATTCCAAGTTACATTTCCAGTACATCCAGTTGAGTTAACAATAGCTAATTTTCCTGGGCAAACAGCTTCAGATGGTGATTTTAATACAAAAGAATTATTTGTATTGCTTCCTACATTAACTGAGTTTGTATTAAATTCTCCCCAATACGTTTTTATTGTTGCACTATAAACACCCGGCGAATCTGTTAATAACTTTGAGTTATTTTGAAAAGTGTACTTTAATATTCGATCAAAACTAGATTGAATACCGAAAATATTACCTTCATTATCCATATCTAAAGCACTGAAATTAGCAAAATCAGTTAAATCGCTTGTATTTGAATTACTTCCAGCTAAAATTGTTGCACTTTTTGTACTTAAATTATAATTTATCAATCTATTACCTGAATCGTTAATATATAAATTACCATTAAAATAAAATATTTTAGTAGGAGAAGATGTTTGGTTGACTGCTGTTCCTTTATCTAATAATGTAGTACCTGAACTTGCACCTTGACTCCATTTCTGAATTCTATTATTGGTTCTATCTGCTATATACAGATTATTTGAATTATCAATAGCGACTGAATTTGGATAATATAATTGGTTCATAGCTACCCCTGCACCATTTCCTCCTGCAATTATTTGACCTTGACTTGCTCCAAAAGGCCATTTTAAAATACGGTTATTTGAATAGTCACAAATAATAAAATTATTATTATCCATTACAAAGTCAAAGGTAGAACTACCAAATTGATTCAATCCAGAACCAGCACCATTCCCTCCTGCAACAATTTCTCCTGAAGATGAATTTGGCAACCATTTAACGATTCTTCTATTATTTGAATCTAATAAATAAAGATAACCATCTTTATATATCATTTTGGTAATATATGATAATTGATTTAGATTTGATCCCAAACCATTACCTCCAGCTACTATAGTTCCGACATTTGAACTTTTAGGGAAAAACAAAACACTGCCACTAGCATATTGTTGACTAAATACAAATATATTACCCAAATTATCTGTAGTTATGGCACTAGCACTAGTGGTTAATTGGTTCAAATTCACCTTCCAACTTCGATTATCTTTTCCGAAAATCAGGTTTCCATTACTAGGATTTTTCCCAAAAGAAATAATTCTATAACTATCTGCTACAAAAATATTTCCATTTGGTTCAAGAGCAACACCTTTAGGAGAAATTTGATTGAAATTTGAACCAAATCCATTACCTCCTGCAGTAAGAGAAAAAGTATTAGTCGTTAAATTAAGTTCAAACACCCTATAATTCGATTGATCTGCAAAGAAAAGTCGATCATCAACTATTTTTATACTGTTGATGTATGCATTTTTTATAAATAGCGGGTCGACCGTATTATTAGAATAAATGGTTGTATAAGTATTTGAATTTTTATCCCATTTATTCACCATAGAATAACCTAAACTATCAGTATCTAGAATATAAAAATCCCCATTTTTGTCTTTAGTAATACTTGTCGGAAAATCCATTTGGTTATTATTATAACCTAAACCATTTCCTCCCAAATAAATACTTCCCGAAGTTGCATTCTTGGCCCACTTTAGTACTCTATCATTATTCGGATCTAAAATGTAAATATTTTCTTGATTATCAATTTCTATTCCATATGGATAAATTTGGTCTAAATTACTGCCATTGCCATTCCCTCCGGCAACGATTTCTCCTGCATACGCACCTGGCTTCCATTTTAAAACTCTATAATTAGTTAAATCAGCGATATACAAATATCCATTTAGAATTTTAAAATTTGAAGGATTATATAATTGATTTAATTGATTACCTCGTCCATTTCCACCAGCAACAATATCAACTTTATTTTCTCCTTTTTTAATTCGTAAGATACGGTGTTCTGTTCGTTCAAGGATATATAAATTACCTGATTCATCAAATTCTATTTGATAAGGATTTATTTGTCCCTCTTCAAAAGTTAATGAACCTTTTAGAACTATTTCACCCTTCACCATGTTTCCTTTCTTTTGATTTGAAATTATTTGCCCATCTTTTTTCCAAATAATTTGCGAAGTGGGATTGGATTTTACAATTAATTCACTTCCAATACAATTACCCCCATTCAAATTTGGTGTAAAATGAGCAGGAAGAATTTTAACAGAAACTAAATTACTTCCAATTATATCATTGGTTCTACAAGCAGCATTACTTTTAAGAAAACACCCTACTTGATCACCTTCTTTTAAAGAAGAAGTATTAAAAGAAATAGAATTTGAACCTACAGTTTTACCATTAAGATGCCACTCTAAAATTGGATTAGAACCAGCATGTGTAATATTAGCTGTAAAAAACACATTCGATCCTTCAATGATTTCATATATATTAGAAGAAATTGAAATGGATGGAATTACAGGAGAATTAATGGTAACTAATTTCGTTAATGTTAAAACATCACCAGAAGGAATTGTGCAATAACAAGAATATTGTGTATCTACTAAAGGATTAACCGTAATAGAATTTGTTAAATCACCTGTATTCCACTTAACTGTTCCATTGCAACCATTAATAGTTATTGTAGAATTTTCACCACATGAAATAATATCTTTTGTTGCCGATATAATTGGAGATGCCTGTACAATAAAATCTGCAGTTGTAAACTCTCCCCAAGCTGTAGTTATAGTTGCCGTATAGGTACCAGGTTCTGTCGGGATAAATGTTGAATTATTTTCAGAAACAAATTTAATTAATCGATTATTTTGATAATCCAAAGTATATATAGAACCATATTCATCTAATTTCAAATCGGAAACATATCGGATTTGATTTAATTGACTACCAAACCCATTTCCACCTACTATTATCTCATATTTTGATGCACCTTTTGGCCATTTTTTTATTCGATCAGTATCATCTGCTATGTAAATATTTTCATCTTTATCTACATAAATTGAATTTGGATAATTAAGCTGGTTTTCGGCATAACCTGAACCATTTCCTCCAGCAACAGTTAAACCACTTGTTGCACCAGGCAACCATTTTTGAATTCGATTATTATCACTATCTGCCACATATATGTTTTCATCTGATGTAACAAATATCCCCTTAGGATATTTAAATTGATTTGAAGCACTGCCCATGCTAGCTTGCCCAACATATTCTACACCATTTAAATCTCCAGGTTGAATTTTCAATATTCTACTATTTTGACCGTCGGATAAATAAATGCTTCCATTATAATAAAAAATACCTTCAGGACTATAAGAAAATTGATTTAAACCACTGCCTTGACCAATCTGATTTCCTCCAAATATTGTAGAACCTGTACTTGAACCTATTGTCCATTTTTGAATTCTATAATTATTCCGATCAACAATATATAGATTATTACTTGCATCCATGGTTAAACAGCCGGGATAACTTAATTGATTATTAGCATTCCCTGAACCATTTCCTCCAGCAACAGTAATACCTTCAGTACTTCCAATATTCCAACGTTGTATTCGATTATTATTAGAATCGGATATGAATAACTGAGTACCATTTGAGTTTACATACAATCCATTTGAATAGCCAATTTGATTGGGATTACTTCCTGAACCATTTCCTCCTGCTACTAATATACCCTGACTTGCCCCAGGTGTCCATTTTACTACACGATAATTTGATGGATCTAAAATATATAAATTACCGTTTGAATCTAATCCTAATTTTACGTTATATCCTATTTGATTTAAACTAGATCCTTGGCCATTACCACCTGCAACTATTACACCTTGACTTGCCTCAGGAGTCCATTTTACTACATCAAAATTTGGTGATTCTCTAGCTATATACAAATTTCCAGAGGCATCAAGTACCATATCCCTACCATAATTCAATTGATTCAAATTTCCTCCATTGCCATTACCTCCTGCTACTGTTACTCCAATTTTTGATCCTGAGACAAATTTTTGAACCCTAAAATTGTTTACATCTAAAACGTAAGTATTTCCTGAATTGTCAATCCGAACCGCACCAGGATTATATAATTCGTCATTTCCACTACCCCATCCTTTCGCACCAGCAACACGCGTCCCACTAGATGCTCCAATTGGCCATTTAACTATGGCACTTGAATTTTGATTCAAAATAAATAAGTTATTATTAACAATATTTAATCCATAAGGACTAGCAAGTTGGTTTGCTTGGGTACCATACCCGTTATCTCCTGCAATGATACTACCTGTCGTTGATCCTAAAGATCTTTTTAGAATTCGGTAATTGTTGAGATCATTGATGTATAAATCATTTCCTATTAATCCAAAATCAGAAATATAACCTAAGTAACTATTTTTACCATCCGAATCATTTGAAGAAACTGTAAAACTTCCAGTTTTTGAATTCGTATTCCAATTGATAATTCCAGTATTTTGTGAAATTAAAATTTCATTAGAACTTTTTAAAACAAATTTTCTAGCATTCATTAAATCATTTACGGTTCCTGTGGTGGGATTTTTAAAAACAGTAATTCCTGTGGAATTACCTAAATTAAATTTTTGAATTCGTTGATTCCCAGAATCTCCAACTAACAAATTTCCAGACATATCAATGGCAATTCCATAAGGAGAATTCAATTGATTTGAATTACTTCCCCACCCATTTCCACCTGCAACCACATTTCCACCGGTTTCTCCTGGAACCCATTTAATTATACGAGCATTCCCAGTATCAGATAAATATATATTGTCCAATGCATCTAATGTTAAAGACATTCCAAAATGCCAAGACCATTGGTTCCCACTACCATTTACATTTCCTCCTGCAATAATAGTACCTAAATTGGTATTCAAATTCCATTTTAAAATTCTGTAATTCTCCCCATCATCAATAATTAAATCTCCAATGGAATTAAATAGAATGGACTTAGGATTATTTAATTGATTTAAACTAGATCCGGCTCCATTTCCACCTGCAATTGTAATTCCGTTTGATGCCCCTGGTTGCCATTTTTGAATACGATGATTATTGGTATCTGATACATAAATATTTCCTTGTGAATCAATAGTTACTGACCCTGGATAATTGAGTTGATTTAAATTAGCTCCTTGTCCATTCCCACCTGCCACTACAATACCTTCAATTGCCCCTGGTGCCCATTTAGTTACTCTATGATTTAATTCCTCAACTACATATACATTATTTTGGGAATCAAGTGCTATACCAATTGGACCATTTAATTGATTTAATTTATCTCCACTGCCATTTCCTCCTGCAACTACAATTGCTGTTGTGGTATTTTTGGCAAACCGTAAGACCCTTTGATTTGAATAATCAATAACATATAAATTTTCAGCTTTATCTAATAAAATACCCAAAATTGAATTAAACTGGTTTGCTAAATAAGTATTTCCTCCAGCTAAAACTATACCATTTCCTAAATTACCTACTTTCCCATTTTTAATATAAGATCCATTTTTTTTCCAAATAACTTGGGAAGTTGGATTGGCATTTAACGTTATCTTGTAATTTGGATATCCAATTCCACTTAATGTAGGAACTACATGTGGAGGCTTAACTTGTATTTTCAGATAATTACTGCTTAAATAATCAAAATTTCTTGATACATCTGTATTCGATAAGATACATGAAATGATATCTCCATCTTTTAATGTTCCATCTGTATATTGATTTGATGTCCCACCAACTTCAATACCATTCTTTTTCCATTTAAATAATGGTGAAGCTCCAGCATTACTATGAGTAGCAGTAAATGTAACAATTTGACCTTCTATTATAGATAAACTATTAGTAGAAATTGAAAATGTTGGAGAAACTCGAGTAGTTGATTTTACTTCAAAATTTGCTGTGGTAAACTCGCCCCAGGCAGTAGTTACAGTAGCAGTATAGATACCCGGTTCTGTTGGAATGAAAGTGTTATTGTTTTCCGCAACAAATTTCACAATTCTATTATTTCCAGCATCTAATGCATAAATATTATTGTAATTATCAAGTTTTAAGTCTTCAACTGAATAAAATTGATTTAAATTTGAACCAAACCCATTGCCTCCAGCAACTAATTGGCCACTAGTAGCTCCCTTCACCCATTTTTGAATTCGATAATAACCATCATAAACATAAACACTTTCCTCATCATCCACAACAACAGCATTCGGATACCAAAATTGATTATCATTACCTCCTCGGCCGTTTCCTCCAGCCACTGTAATACCAGTTGTAGCACCAGGTAACCATTTTTGAATACGTTGATTATCACTATCTGCAACATATATTGTTTCATTTGACGAAACAAAAAATCCTCTCGGATTTTTCAATTGATTTGCACCACTTCCACCACTTGATTGTCCTATATATTCAACAGCATTTGTATCTCCGGCTTGGAATCGTAAAATTCTACTATTTTGACCATCTGAAATGTAATAAAAGCCATTATTATAAATTATACCATCTTGATTCCATGAAATTTGATTTAATTCAGATCCCTCACCATTTCCTCCAAAAATTGTAGTACCCGAGGTAGCCCCCAAAGTCCACTTTTGTACCCTAAAATTATTTCGATCAACAATAATCAAATTATTATTTGCATCAATGGTAATACTCCCTGGGTAATTTAATTGATTATTCGCATTACCATTGCCATTTCCACCTGCCACTGTCACTCCTTCGGATGAGCCTACATTCCAACGCTGAATTCGATAATTGTTTGAATCTGCAATATACAATTGCGTTCCAGATGTATTTACAAATAATCCATTTGAATAGCCAATTTGATTGGGATTAGAACCTGATCCATTACCTCCTGCAACTAATATCCCCTGACTGGCCCCTGGGGTCCACTTTACTACCCGATAGTTTGATGAATCCAAAATAAATAAATTCCCATTTGAATCAATGCCTAATCTCAATCCATAACCCAGTTGATTTAAACCAGGACCTTGACCATTGCCTCCAGCAACAATTATACCTTGACTTGCCCCAGGTGCCCATTTAACAACATCGTAATTGGGCCATTCTCTAGCAATGTACAAATTCCCTGAGGCATCTATTACCATGTCTCTACCGTAATTCAATTGATTCAAATTTCCTCCACTTCCATTCCCTCCAGCTACTGTTATGCCATTTTTAGATCCTGATGCAAATTTTTGAACTCTAAAATTATTAACGTCTAATACATAAGTATTCCCTAAATTATCAATTCGAACTGCCCCTGGGTTATTTAATTCATCATTTCCGCTCCCCCAACCTTTGGATCCTGCTACCCTAGTTCCACTAGTTGAGCCTATGGGCCATTTTGTAACTGAGTGCGAATTTTGATTTAATATGTATAAATTGTTATTAACTACTTCTAAGCCATTTGGATTTGCCAATTGATTCGATTGTGTTCCATACCCATTATCTCCTGCTACTATGCTACCTGAGGTGGAACCTAAAGCTCTTTTTACAATACGATTATTATTTTGATCATTGATGTATAAATCGTTTCCTATTAATCCAAAATCAGAAATATAACTCAAAGTACTGTTTTTCCCATCTGAATCATTGGAGGAAACTGTAAAATTTCCAGTTTTTGAAGTCGTATTCCAATTTATAATTCCAGTATTTTGGGAAATTAAAATTTCATTTGGACTTTTTAAAACAAATTTTCTAGCATTCATTAAATCATTTACTGTTCCAGTTGTAGGATTTTTTAAAACAGTTGTACCAATTAAATTACCTATCGTAAATTTTTGAATCCGTTGATTACCAGAATCGGCAACAAATAAATTCCCATTATTATCTAAAGAAATACCATAGCATGAATTGAATTGATTTTGACTATTACCATAACCATTTCCTCCTGCTATTACTTCTCCAGAATTTACTCCAGGTGTCCATTTTAAAACTCGATTATTACCAGAATCACTAATAAAAATATTATCATTAGAATCAAGAATCATAGACATACCATAATGCCATCCTAATTGATTTAAATTACTACCACCTCCATTTCCACCGGCAATAACTGTACCTGTATTTGAAGCTATATTCCAATTTAATATTCGATAATTTTGAGCATCATCAATAATTAATTCTCCCTTAGAATTAAATAAAACATTTCTCGGATAATTCAATTGATTTAAACCAGATCCTGGTCCGTTTCCTCCCGCAATTGTAATTCCGTTTGATGCCCCCGGCAGCCATTTTTGAATACGATGATTATTTTCATCTGCTATGTAAATATTTCCTTGAGCATCTAATGTTAATCCATCAGGATAATTGAGTTGATTAGCTCCAGAACCTGATCCATTTCCACCTGCTACAACAATTCCACTAATTGAACCTGGTTCCCATTTAGTAACTCGATTATTTTGTTCTTCCAAAACAAATAAATTACCAAGAGCATCTAAAGCAATAGCAATAGGACCACTTAATTGATTTAATTTATCTCCACGACCATTCCCTCCAGCAACAATAACACCAACTGTAGAATTAGGTGAAAACCTTAATACTCTATTTTGATTATAATCAGCAACATAAATATTATTTGCCTTATCTACTAATAAACCTAAAACAGAATTAAATTGAATCCCCTGATAATTATTTTCCCCAGCCAAAATAGTTGCATTCCCTAAATTTCCTTTTTTAGGATTTTTAAAATAAACCCCATTTTTTTTCCAAATGACTTGAGATGAAGGATTTGAATCAACATATAAGGCATCTCCCAAATAACCTGAACCTATTATTTTTGCACCTTTTTGAACAGGAAGTATCGTTAATTTTAAATAATTACTTGAAACAACATTTAGTGATCTATTTGGATCGGAACTTTGTAAAACACATGAGATTATATCGCCATTTTTTAAGTTTGAATCACTATAAAAAGCAGTATTTGTCCCAACTTCAACACCATTTTTTTTCCATTTCAAAATAGGCATAGATCCTCCATTTACAACACTTGCATAAAAAGAATTCGATTGACCTTCAATTAAATTTTGACTAAAAGAAGATATTTGAATAGAAGGTATTGTTTGACTAAAACCTACAAATGAATTAGCTACTAAGAGGATAAGAAATAATATATTTTTCATTAAATACAATAAGACAAATTAATATTACTTTATTAAAAATCTTATTCAAATGAAAAAAATGTTATTTGTGTGTATTAATGTATATAAAACAAAAAAACACCCTCTATTCAGAAGGTGTTTATAATGTGGACCAGCATGGGCTCGAACCATGGACCCCCTGATTATGAGTCAGGTGCTCTAACCAACTGAGCTACAAGTCCGCATTAACCTTTAGTTAACGAGTCGCAAAATTAAATAAAAAAGCGATTATTTGCTAATTGTGAGAAGAATTTTATAATTTTCGCAAAATTTTATACCCTATGTACCCCACCAAAATCATTAATGACCCGATTTATGGATTTATTAAAATAAATAATCCATTTATCCTTCAATTAATTGACCATAGGTTTTTCCAACGGCTAAAAAGAATTAAACAATTAGGTTTGGCTGAATTTGTTTATCCGGGTGCGCATCATACAAGATTTCATCATGCATTGGGTGCTATGCACTTAATGGATCAGGCGTTAAATAATTTAATTGCCAAAGGATACATTATAACACCACAGGAGCGAGAAGCTGCTGAAATTGCAATTTTATTACATGATATTGGTCATGGACCATTTTCACACGTTCTTGAATACACTTTATTACAAAATGTAAAACATGAACAAGTTTCTCTTCTTTTAATGAATTTATTAAATGAAGAATTTAATGGTAAACTTAGTTTAGCAATAGACATGTTTACTAATAAATATCCTAGAAAATTTTTCAATCAATTGATTTCAAGTCAATTAGATGTAGATCGGCTAGATTATTTATCCAGAGACTCCTTTTATACTGGGGTAAGAGAAGGATTTATCGGTTCTGAAAGATTATTATCTATGTTAGATTTGCATGAAGAACAATTAGTTTTAGAAGAAAAAGGTATATACTCAATTGAAAATTTTCTGATGGCAAGACGTTTGATGTATTGGCAAGTTTATTTACACAAAACAGCAATTGCGGCAGAAACAATGCTAATACAAATATTAACAAGAGCAAAACATCTCCTAGAAATTGGAATCAATCTAGAAGGCTCTAAACCATTAAAACAATTTTTAATCAAAAATTACACATGGAAAGAATTTTCTTCTAATTCAGATTTAGTAGAATCATATGCAGAATTAGATGATCATGATATTTGGGCAGCTATAAAAAATTGGAAATATGCTGAAGATAAAATTCTTAGAAACCTTTGTTTTCAGTTTATTGAAAGAAAACTTTTCACCTGTAAACTAGGTGCACAACCCGTTCCAAAATCAAGAAAAAGCGAAATTATTACCGAAATAAAAGAGAATTGGGGGATTACAGAAGAAGAATTAGCCTATTTTACAATTGAAGGTAGTACAACAAATGCAGCCTATGTACAGGGCGACAATACAATTAAAATTGTCGATAAAATGGGTCAAGTGGTCGAATTAACCGAAGCATCAGACCTTCCAACAATACAAGCTTTAAGTAAGATTGTAAAAAAATACTATTTTTGTTGTCCAAAGAGCGTATATTTGCAAGGCAAATTATGCTAAAAAATTTTAAGTGACCTTGCATGAAATTTACTGTTGACCAAATAGCTCAAATAATTTCTGGTACAGTTGAAGGAAATGGTTCTGATTTCATTTCCAAATTTGACAAAATAGAAGAAGGTAAAAAAGAAAGTATTTCATTTTTAGCAAATCCTAAATATGAATCATTTTTATATGATTCTGAGGCAACAGCTATTATTGTTTCATCTGATTTAAAGTTAAAATCAAAACCAAAAGCAAACTTAATTCGAGTTCAGGATCCCTATCTAGCTTTTACAATATTACTTCAAAAATATCAAGAATTATCTTCACAGGCTGCTCAAGGTGTTTCAAAACTCAGTGAAATTCACGAATCAGTTGCTATAAAAGAAAGCGTTTTCATAGATTCATTTGTTAAAATAGAAGAAAACACCTCTATAGGTTCAAATTCATATATTTCTAGCAATGTTTCCATCGGAAAAAATGTTACAATTGGTTCAAATTGTAAAATTTACCCAGGGGTTGTGATTTATGATGGAGTTGAACTTGGCGATCATTGTACAATTCATAGTAACGCAGTTGTCGGATCAGATGGATTTGGATTTGCTCCGCAATCAGATGGAACATATACCACAATACCTCAAATTGGATCTGTTTCAATAGGGAATTATGTTAGTATTGGTGCTAATACTACTATAGATCGAGCAACAATGGGTTATACCAAAATAGGTAATGGAGTTAAAATTGACAATTTAGTTCAAATTGCACATAATGTAGAAATTGGTGATCATACAGTGATTGCTGCACAATCAGGTATTTCCGGTTCCACTAAAATTGGTAATAATTGTATGATTGGTGGACAAGTAGGAATTGCTGGACATATTAGTGTCGCAGACCGAACCATCATTACTGCAAAAACTGGAGTTACAAAAACTTTTAAAACTTCAGGATTAGTTTTAGGCGGAAACCCTGCTACCCTAAATCACGATTTCTTAAAATCAAATGCATTTATTAGACGTTTACCAGAAATTTTATCTAAAATTAATCAACTGGAAAAACAAGAAAATTAGAAAATGAATAATAAACAACATACCATTGCCAAATCTGTAAGTCTAAGTGGTGTAGGACTTCACACAGGAGTTGTAGCAAATATGACATTTGTACCGGCAGCCGCAAATCATGGAATTAAATTCCAACGAGTAGATTTACCAAATCAACCAATTGCAGATGCAGATGTTGATTACGTGGTAGATACTTCTAGAGGAACAACAATTGAACATAATGGCGCTAGAATTAATACAGTAGAACATGTATTAGCTGCAATGGTAGGACTTGAAATAGATAACATTTTAATTCAATTAGATGGACCCGAACCACCTATCATGGATGGAAGTTCCATTAAATTTGTTGAAGCTTTATTAGATGCTGGTTTAGAAGAGCAAGAAGCTGCAAGAAAATTTTTTGAATTAACAGAAGAAGTACGTTATAAAGACCTTTCTAAGGATATTGAATTAGCAGCCCTGCCCCTTAATGATTATAGATTAGCTGTTATGGTTGACTATAATTCAAAATTTTTATCTAGCCAACATGCCAATCTTTCACACGTTAGTCAGTTTGTAAAAAACTTTGCAATGTGTAGAACTTTTTGTTTTGTTCATGAGCTAGAAGTTTTATTTAAAGCAGGTTTGATTAAAGGTGGCGACTTAAATAATGCTATTGTAATTGCTGATAAAGATTATTCTGAAGAAGAGTTAGCGCATTTAGCTCAAGTGATTGGAAAACCTAAAATTTCCGTTTCTAAAGAAGCTGGAATTTTAAATAATACTCAGTTACACTATTCAAATGAAATGGCACGCCATAAATTATTAGATGTAATGGGTGATTTGGCTTTGATAGGTAGACCCATTAAGGCACAAATCTTAGCTTCTAGACCAGGACATGCCTCAAATGTAGAACTGGCTAGAAAAATAAAAAAATTAATGCTTGAAACAGAAAAGAACACTGTACCTATATATGATCCTAAGGTACCTCCTATCTGTTCACATGAGCGTATATATGAATTATTACCTCACAGATATCCTTTCCAAATGATAGATAAAATCATCTATTTGGATGATACCTCTGTAGTTGGTGTGAAAAATGTAACCATGAATGAAAATTATTTCATGGGTCATTTTCCAAATAATCCAGTTATGCCAGGAGTTATGCAAGTAGAAGCAATGGCCCAAACTGGTGGAATATTAGTTTTAAGCTCTGTACCAGACCCAGAAAATTATTGGCCATATTTAGTTGGGATTGAAAATTGCAGATTTAGAAAAAGTGTAATTCCAGGTGATACGGTAATTTTCAGATGTGAATTAACTGCTCCAATAAGAAGAGGAATTGCCAAAATGGTTGGAAAGGCATATGTCGCAGGACAAGTTGTTTGTGAAGCCGAAATGACCGCTAGTTTAGTAAGAAAATCTTAACCGTATGACTCACCCACTTACTTTTATCTCTCCTTTGGCTAAAATAGCCGACAACGTTAAAGTAGATCCTTTCACTGTAATACATGAAGATGTTGAAATTGGAGAAGGAACTTGGATAGCCTCCAATGTAACTATTTTCCCAGGTGCTAGAATAGGAAAAAATGTTCGCATATTTCCTGGTGCAGTAATTTCTGCTATTCCACAAGATTTAAAATTTGGAGGAGAAAAAACAACATTAGAAATTGGAGATAACTCAACCATACGGGAATGTGCAACTTTAAACAGAGGTACTTCAGACAGAAATAAAACTGTTATCGGAAAAAACTGTTTAATCATGGCATATGTTCATATTGCTCATGATTGTATCGTTGGAGATAATGTAATTATTGCAAACTCAGTACAGATGGCTGGCCATGTTACCGTTGGAAACCATGCAATTATAGGAGGATCAAGTGCAATTCATCAATTTTCTAAAATTGGAGCTCATTGTATGATTTCAGGGGGCTCCCTTGTGCGTAAAGATGTCCCTCCATTCACCAAATCTGGTAGAGAACCTTTAACTTATGCAGGTATCAATTCTATTGGTCTACGTAGAAGAGAATATACGGATAAAAGAATTGCTGAAATTCAAGAAATTTATCGCTATGTTTATTTAAAAGGATTAAATATTAATGATGCATTAATTCAAATTGAAGCAAATTTACCTGCTTCACCAGAGAGAGATGAAATATTAGAATTTATTCGTACCTCTGAAAGGGGTATTATGAAGGGATAATGAAAATTGTTACAGAAAAATTAGAAAAGAAATTTCGCAAAGAACGAATCTTTACAGATTTTTCTTTTCAATTTAATCTGGGAAATGCTTATGCTATAACTGGTCCTAATGGCTCTGGTAAATCTACCTTATTAAAAATTCTTAGCTTTTATTCATTACCTACAAAAGGAACTATTACTCTTTTTGATCAGGATAATCAAGCATTAAGTAGCGATTTAGCTTACAAAAATGTATCCTTTGCTTCACCTTATATTCAATTAATAGAGGAATTCACTTTATCAGAATTAGTCAATTTCTCTATTCAAGCTAATTTTCTTTCCGCTGGTATAACAATTGAGCAATTTGAAAATTATATAAACTTAAATCCAACCAAAGAAAAAACTATTGCTAATTATTCCTCAGGCATGAGGCAGAAAATTAAACTTGGCTTGAGTTTACTTTCAAAACGTTCTATATTATTACTAGATGAGCCTTGCACAAACCTTGATCGAAATGCAAAAAATTGGTTTTTTGAAAAATTAGAAGAAGAAAGAAATCGTTTAATTATTATCGCTTCAAATGAAAAAGAAGAAATTGATTTTTGTAAAAATTCAATTTCGATTTTTGACTACAAAAATTAAATATCTCTAATTTAATTTTTGAAACTTCATTACTTCGAGTTTAAATAAAATCATATTTAAACCCACAAAAAATAATAAATCAGATACTTTCAATAAACCATTACAAAGTGCAAAAAAATGTGTGCGCAAAGAGAAAAACTCAAGATCTAGCCAACCTATTTTTAGAAATGTACTAAACTGCAATGTACCTTCCCAAAAAATATAATTGGCAACGATACTTGTTACAAAAGCAATTGATTGTCTAGATGTAAATAATGAAGCTAATGTAGAGATTTGAACAAACGTAAATCCTAATAATAAAAGAGCTATATATTGACCTACAATAATCGAATAATCTAAATCTTGATATACAGCTAATTTTTTTATAGAGATAACATAAATTAGCGTCGGTAATAAAATAATAAAAACTACATAAAAAGCTCCCAAAACTTTACCCAAAACAATTTTATTTGATGAAATTGGAAGAATTTTCAATAAATCAATGGATTTATTTTCAATTTCTTCTGCAAATAACCGCATACTTAAGGCAGGAATAAATAAGAGTAAAAACCAGGGAATCATATCAAAAAAAACTCCCATCTCTGCATAACCAAAGTCAAGTATATTCCCTTCAAAAATCCAGGTAAAAAATCCAAGTGAAATAAATAGGACAAACATAATCCCTACTCCTAAAAACGAGGAAAAAAAACTAAGAAATTCTTTTTTGAGGATTGCTAGCATTTATTCAAAGATAGATTTTTCACGTTTAAGAACACCAGATACAATCAAACCAAAAATAAAAAAGAAAAATACTGATAGAAATACTATCATAGCAAATTGAATCCCGGGACTAGTAAACATAGATGTCATTTTTTCCGCTTGTTCAATTTGACTTTGCGAAAGTCCTTGCTCCTCCCATTTTTCTCGAGCTTGTTCTATTTGTTTAGTTAGTGTAGAATTATCAATATAAGCCAAATAAATATAATTAAAACCACCAGATATAATCCCAGTGATAGCACCAGTCATGGTAGATAAACCCAAGCCTGCACCATATTTTAATTGATCTCCATTCGTTGTTCTAAACTCTCTTAAACAAAGAACTAAAATAGTAATTGTTAAAACCAAACTAAAGATAGTACTTAACCAACCTATGCTTTCTTCGAAATCATCTACCATACCTGAATATTTGGTTAAAATGGTATAAGCAAAGCTAAAAATCGCATTTATGGCACCCCATTTCAGCGCCAAAAGCGCTGAACTATTTTTGTTTTCAAACATAATTACATTCGTTTATAATACAATGATATTAATAAATTTGGTAAAAATGCTAAGGAAATTTTTTGAAAAAACTCATCTTTAGCAATGCTACCTGGATTTATTCCCTGAACCCCTTCTACCAATTGAATTAAATATTGTTTCCCTTCCCTGGATTCTATTTGAGGAGAGTACTTTTGAATTTCTGCAATGCTTTGTAAAACAAATTGATGCATCACCTCTTGTCCTAAATCACTTGCATAAAAAAAGCGTAATAATAAAGAACCCGTTAATGCTACAAAAAATACAAATCCATATTGATAGGCAAATAACTTTAAGAAATGTAATTTATCTAATGAATTTTGTTTAGAAAAATGATAAACTAAATACCATTGAGCGACCAACAAAAATATAAATGTTGGTGCTTTTTTGCCACCCAAAGGAATAATTCCGCTTTGATACAAAACGACACAATAAACTAGACTAGAAAACAATACTCCTATAACTAATAAAACCAGTAATTTCCAATTCCAATCCTTCATTTATTATTCAAATGTTTTAATTATGGTAGATTTGAAGGTATAATTCAAAAATGGAGAATTTTTAGAACGACTCTTTATATGCTCTAAAGAAAACGTTGATTTTAATTTTGCGTCTAAAATCACTCCCGTAATTTTTTCATTCACTTGTAAAGACTTATCAGATACTTTCAAAATTTTCTTTGGCTGATCAACTAAGGCTGCAATAACTTTCCAATAATCCTTACTTTTAAATTTCTCTATTGAAGCCTGAAGAAGAGTTTGTACCCCTATTACACCGAATGATGCCTGATCAAATTCTACCTCTTTTAATTCGACCTCAACAGGGTGATGATCTGAAACGATACTATCAATAACACCATTTAAAACAGCTTGCTGTAATGCTTCTTTATCCTCAACCGTGCGATATGGTGGAAAAACCTTTGTATTTGTATCAAAACTTTCAACCTCATTTTCATCAAAAATTAGGTGATGTACAGAAATAGAACAAGTTATGGGTAAACCATTTTTTTTCGCATCTTCAATTAACTGAATAGAATCTTTTGAAGAAATACAAGAAAAATGTAAAGAGAAATCTTTATTTAAATTCCCAAAAGAATGTTTCAATGCATATCTTAATAGGTCCAGATCTCGTTTAATGGACAACGTTTCAGATAATACAGGAATACCTTTTAAACCGGTTAGCGTACTTTGCAATCCTTCATTAATTTGACCAAAAAGCGACAAACTTGAGGTATTGGGCTGTGTATAAATGGTTACTGGATGTGGCAACAAATACTGAAGACATTTTAAAAACAAATCAGTATTTTGAAGTGAACCATCAGCGTGGGAAAAGCCTGTCGCACCAGCTTGAAATAAATCAATCAAATCAGCAAAATTTTCCCCTTTATTATCAACAGTTAAAGGTGCCATTGGAATAAACTCAACTCCAAATGCACTACCATGTTTTTTCAAAAATTGAATTTGTTCAGCAGTTTGTGGTGCTGGATGCCCCGTTGGTAACAATTGAATTCCCTTTACACCTCCTGCTTTTGCAGCATTAGATAAACTTTCCCAACTCTCTTGGTGCTCGCCTCCAGGTAAAGTACTATGAACACGCAAATCATAAATACCCGGAATAAAAAGTAATTCATTTCCTTCAATAAGATTATCTGATTGATGTTGCTCAATTGAATAAGAAATTTCTAGCAAAACATTTTGATTGACTCTTAAATCCACCTTTTTTTTATAAAAAGGCGATTTAGAATCAAGCACCAAAACAGATTTAATAAGTGTTGTCATATATTCAAAAAAAAGCCCTGTTAAACAGGGCTTATCATTATCAATGTCCTACAAAACCTTTATAGGTTTCAACATCCATCAATTGATCTAATTCTGATAAATCACTTGGTCTTACTTTTACAATCCAACCTTTACCAAAAGGATCAGTATTAATTAGTTCTGGGCTATTAGCTAACTCAGCATTTACTTCTACAATTTCTCCAGAAATTGGCATAAATAAATCAGAAACTGTTTTAACCGCCTCTAATGAACCAAAAACAGCATCTTTAGAAAGATTTTTTCCTGCAGATTCTATATCTACATAAATAATATCACTTAATTCTCCTTGAGCAAAATCACTAACACCTACTATCGCTAAATCACCATCTAATTGAACCCACTCATGCTCCTGAGAATACTTTACGTCTGACTTAAAATCCATATTAATTTATTTTATACAAAGTTCTACATTCTTTCCATTTTATGCAAATGATTTTACGCATTAAACTACTCACTTAAACTATATCTTATTTGAAATCCACCCGCTACAGTAGAACGATAAAACGAATTACTTACTAATGGATTATTAAACATTTTATCAAAATAAGCAGTTACCGACAATTTATTATTTACATTATATGACAACTGTGGCCTAAATTGGAAATTAATAAATCCCTGAGTAACAATTGTTTCTGCATCTAATTTACGTTGTAAAGTTCTTGTATCTCGAATCGTTAGATTACAATTAAAACGTAAATCATTTGGTAGTTTTACTTTTTTACCGTTGATACTTATGGGTAAAGTCATATTTGCTTTGGTAAATCCTACAGCAAAAGTTAAATCTTTATTGGAAAGTTCAGCTACTTGTGAATTGGCTAAATTTAATCCAACACTTCGATCTTGAGCATATTCAAATCGTAAACTTACCTTAGATTTTGTAACAGCATTGAAACCAACCAAGGGACCAAATCGCTCCGTAAATGTAATCGTACTCATTACATAAACTGGAATCAATGAATATACTTTTTGTCCTCCTACTAACTTTTCTTCAAATCTACTTGCCAAAGGATAAAGCAAAGATCGTAAGGTTAGATTTCGATAATCATCCAGGTATCGACCATCTTCATAGAATTTTCCATAATCAAGTGAAGAAACAAAGTTTCCAACCGAATAGGTTGAAGTATACGAATGATTTATAGTAAATGAACTAAATTTCTTACTAATTATTGGTAATAAGTTTAAACCATTATAATCTACTCGCCAATTTGGCAAAGGTAAATTATAAAAAGGCGAATATTTAACCGACTTAGGATTCATTCCTGAATAAGCAGCAAAGAAAGAAGGAATCAACACTTCTTGTGAATTTAAATTATACTCTCCTCTACCCTCAACATTTGTTGCCCGATACGTATTTTGAAGTCTCTCAAGTAAAATTGAGCGATAAGACCTAAAGGTTTCAAAAACTTCAGTTGGATCTTTGAAGGCCGTAATAAAGGACAAAAATGACATCGAATAATTACCAGAACGAACAGGTGATTGATGTTTGAATTCACCTGTTGAGTCAGGTCTAAAAAACTCTTGGTAATTATCTCCTTTCGAATAATTCCCTTCTACTTGTATTCTTAAATCACGATTTGGTTCTAATTGCGTTGAATAAGAAAATCGTTGATTAGAAATTTGCGTAAATGGTACATTTTGCTGTTTACTTTTTGTCAACCAATTCCCTTCTTTTGCCTTATCTAAAATACCAAAATCCTGACTACCAGTAATAAAATCAAAACCTGGAGCTCCCCATCTACCATCCATTCCCAAGATCCCTGGAGATTTTAAGAATCCAGGTAAAGTAGTGGATTCATTAATCGAATAATTAACTTGAATACCTCTAAGTGTTAATAATAATCGCGTAATACTTTTTAAGGCATTCTTTTGAGGAATATCAATTTCATCCTCATCCCCTGGACTTCTTGCAACATTTTTACCAATATTTCTTGGTGAATTAGCCCAACGTAATGCCTTAATACGATTATACAAAGCTACAAAATCAACTTTTCCTGTAATTGCTCTATCACGGCCATTTTTAATAATATTTCCAAAAAGATAACCCTCATCATCTTTTAAATTAAAACTATTGGCTACGAAATTATAACTTATTTTATGAGAGTAATCTAAATTCATCCAATCAGTAATTGGCGACTTTTGAAGAGGAAGTCTCCAAATAAAACCAGCTTGTTGATCGAAATTCTTAGCTCTTCCCAAATTTCTTAAATTGATCATTACCGAATCTTTCCAAGTTTGATTATCCACATCACCAAAAGGTTCATCAATAATGGAATTGGCTAATGCACTATAATTAGCTACAATACTTTTAGTAATATTCCAATTTAAAGCATATTGACGATTAAAGAACCAATATTTTTCAAATTGAGGGGAAGCCGGTGCAAACGTTTCATCACGCATTTGCGTTTTAATAAAACTTCTATCCATATCCATTCGCATGGAAATAGAAGAAGGAACGAGATTTAAACTAAAATCACGAATCAATGGAGCAAAATTTGAACTACTCTTTAATCCTTTAAATGGTTCCCAGAAAGAAGTTTGTGCAGTATATGAATAAATGAATCCACCTTTATACGAATTCTGTTTAAAATCTGCAATTAAAGGACTTGTACGAATATTCTCCGAAAAAGCATAGTTAAAGGTAAAATTTGACAAATCCCAAACAAAATTATGTTTGGCTGTTGCAGACCTAATTTTTCGTACATTCGAAAAATTATATCCTCTTCTAACCGAATTATCTTCTGCAATTAATCTTATATTTTTATTTTCTTCATTATCTATAGCATCATTTAAGAATATATCGGGATCAAATGGGTCAAATTGAGGAGATATATTTTTACGGTCATAGGTAATATAAAATGGAATTCTAAGATTCCAACTTGCAGGTAAAAAGCGTTCTAAATTTAATGAAGCTGAAATACCATATTCCAAATTATTGTCACGAGCTCTTTCTGAAATTTTTGTTTGAACACCACCAAACCCATAATTTCTAAAGGCCCCATTCATGGTCACCGTACCCAAATCAGCTAATTTAATAGCCATTTTTCCGATGGCTGCATCGCCGGCTGTTTGATCAAAACCGTTGGTACGAAGTTCATTAAACCAAACATTGAAATTCAAATCACCCGAAGTACCGATATTTTTAACACCTAATACCACATTTAATACGGCACTTAAATCAGGATTACCTCGTACTACGATTGTATATTTAGAACCATCTTCAGTATAAGAATAAGGCTCATTGTATGAACGCGTTTTTTCCTTATTTCTAGCAATTTTAGCTCTTTTGAGCATCTCTAATTCAACATCAAATTCATTTTCCAAAGGCCAAACATCTGTATCAACTGGAGATTTTTTAGCTAAGGTTAAATTCGATTGTTGAATTTCATAATAGTTATCTGTAATATCTGTTCCAATTCGAATAAATACACCAGCCTTAGACAAATCACCTTTTTTAGAAGTTGGATGCTCTTGCATGGATACAAACATCTTTAAACGCTTATAATTTATTAAATCCACCATGGTATTCTTAAATACCGCTTTAGATTTACCAGGCTTTAGATTTTCAACCTTTAAACTCAAAGATTGCTCATTTAAACGTGCATTATTAATCGTTGTGATATCTTGATCTCGTACAAAACCAGGAGGCACAATATAGGGGATTGCATTGCCAGAAGAGGCACTATTTTCTTCAATGTTTGCCGTTCCTACGCTAAATTTAGTATCAATATCCGCTTCTACTTCATTGTTAATACCACCCGTTTTATCCAAATTACCTGTAAATTTTCTAAATGAATATCCAGATAATTGTAACTGTGCAAATCGTAGAACAACCGGATCAGAAAATTCACTTAACATCATTCTGAAAAAACGAATGGATTTAAAGTTAGAAGGAGTATTGGGTTTTCCTTTTAAGAATTCTTCTCGTAATGGTATTCTAAATAAATACCATGTTGCATTTCCCTCTGTTACCTTATCAACTACATATTTATGGCCATCTAATCCATTCTTTTTTAAATCAATTTCATAGGTGAAATAATTCTCAACTTCATTAATCGTATTATCATTATTCAAATCTTCGCGATCTGGTTGAATCGTATTTGCTTGCGATGTAGTACTAGTGTTTGGATTATCTGTGTTCGGTGAATTTTTCTCTAATCCCATATAATTTTTGTATCGTTGTATGATACTTGATTTTTGGGTATTAAATTTTTCATCCAAATAAAATTCATAATCATCTGCTGATGGATCTTGTTTCACCAAACTTTGAGCCAAAGGATCCGTAATTTTTGAAATATAATTTGATTGAAAAAAGGAGGTTTCAGAAGGAATTAATGGATCTGTACTTGAATTGGGCAAACCATCTAAACCAATATCTTGTTTATCTCTTCCCGCATTATCAAATGCATTAATGACAAATTGTCGCTTGGGAGCAATTCCCCATTTCGTTTCATAATAATTAAAATCTTTCTTTAATTGCTCATTTGCAGGAATTCCATTTTCAAAATTAGAATAATTATCAGGTACAAAATCTTCTGAAACATCTCCTAAATGAAAGGTTAATTTACCGCCTAATGATTTACCAGCATTAGAATTAACTACACCATCTCGTATAACTTCATTATCTAAAAACGGATCCATCAACCAAAACTCTAAAGTTTCAACGTTTGAATTTTCAAAATCAGTATCTGATCCTATTGATCGAGTAATCACACCAAAGTTATCCTTTGGATTCGTATTTAATAAAACTGCATTTCCTGATGCCTTAACTTGCGGATTATAATTATAGATACCTCTTTCTCTTGGAAAATAGGCCACATCCATGACACCCAAAGGTAAACCCGTAATATTATTAGCAAAATCTTTTCCAGGAAAAAGTCCTCTTGGAGATACACTTCGCTCATATGCATATTTAGAAACATCTTCTAATCCAGGAACATTTAAACCAAAACTACCTTGTCCATAAATAGAAGCATCAACTGTATAGGCTGAAATTTTTGCACGACTAAAATTAGCTTCCAAATCTGAACGCTTCTTCCCTCCTAATTTATCATCCGGTATAGCTCCTGGTTTCCAAAGAGTAGGTTGCGAATTAAAATTATAGATTACCCTAGTTGCCTCGAAATCATCTATAAATGCATTTCCTTGAACACGATCATTTACATTTGGAATTAGACGCGCATATTCTCCCTGAAAATCAATAAATGAAGTCTCCTTGGTAGAAACAAATGGGAGTTTATCTAAGAAATAGGTTAACGTATTGGATTTCCTTGCAAATGATGCATCAAATCCTAATAAGGTATTATTTACAGGTTCATTTCCAATGGCTACTCTTCTAAAGAACGCGGGCGGAGTTTCAGACATATTTTGAATGGTTGCTCCTAAATGAACATCTTTACTTACATTATAATCTAATCTAGTTCCTAATAATGTCCTAACTTGATTTGAAAATAAATCAGGTCTTTCATAGCAAACGCGTATTTCTCTTCCAGAATTAAATACACTTTCATTTAAAATCTTAACCTTTCCAGAGGCATCCACCATAAAATCACTTCCTTGCGATAAAGATTGTCCACCTGCTGTAACAGTTACTGATTTTGGATCTACTCCAAATGGTAAACTGATATCTCCCCCAACTCCTGATTGATAAGATCCCTTAATATAGAATTTATTTCTTGTTGTAACTTGTGCCGCATCGGTCATTGTTTTACGATACAATTCATCAAAACCATATTTAGTGGCATCAACCATTTTATCTAAATAGGTTGATGCAAATGGTTCTAATACCGGAAATATAATTTTTCCATTTTTCGAATCAATCGTTATATCTTCTACAAAATCGTAATTTCCATCTTTCTGTGGGTCACCAGCAAAATTTAGCTTATCAAATCCTAATCCATCTACCCAAGGTTTATCTTTAAATTCTCCTTTCCCTTCAATAATATTCGTATTATCAATTCCCGACTTATCATCCTTATACACAATTCTTAACTGAAATCCTTGTTTAGAAATGGCATTGGTATTTAATGAATAAATATTCTTCATCATTAAATTCCACATATTTTTACCTTTACCGGAAGGATCATTCAATTGATTTCGAATTGTGGATGATTTTAATAATTTTAAAACTATTAAATTATCCTCTTTTCTTGCCTGATAATCTTCAGTCAATTCTCCAACTTTATATCTTCGTCCATTAAATGTGTATTCGTATGCAACTGCTAAAATTTCATCATTACGTAATGGCGCGACTAATGAAATATAACCTAGTTGAGGATGAAACTTAAATTCTCTTTCATTTAATCTTTTAGCTCCTTTTATTAAATCGTAATCTAATCCTCGTACTAATTGAGGATCCAAATTATCTGAAATAGTTTGAACATTTAGTTTTAAAGAATCTTGAATAATTTGATTAAATAAACGATTATTAGTTGGCATCTGCCCTTGGTCAATGTCTGAAAAGGCAACTAAATTCCGAAGAGTTTCCGTATTTTGAGTTCTATTCGTCACATAAACTTCTACCCTTGTAATTTGGACCCCACTTAAAATAACTGGTAACGATTTTAAATTACTCTCATAATTTTTTCTAAAATAATCCGAAAGAAAAAAGTGACGATTTTCATCATATTGATCGGCCCTAATTTCAAAATTCCTGCCTTGTGTACCTCCCTTTAAATTAATACAATCTTGTTTAGATCGTTGTTGAGCTGCAACTAATGTTACATCCAAATTTCCAAATCGCATGAGCGTTTTGACTCCAAATAAATTTTGAACACCTGGAATTAATTGAGAATTTAAGGTCCATGAGGTATTTCCCACTTCTATATTTTGTAAAATATCTTCTTCTTGTGTTTTCCAATTTAATTTTAACTGATTTTGAAAATTGAAACTTGCCTTCGTATCAAAATTGGTATTTAAATTTAATTTATCACCTATTTTACCTTGAAAATTGAATTGAGCTTGTTCATTAAAATACAAATTACCTATTCTTCTTAATTGAATTGGAATGGCTGGATTATCAACAAACTGACCCATATAACCTACATCCAACAACAAACTACCGTTAGGTTTTATCATAATTTCACTTCCTCCAAAGATTCTATCAATGGAAGGAGGTAAATCTATTTTAGGAAAAAGACCTCTAGATTTTAATGAATTATCACCATCTAATGATTTTGAATAAGCGTTCCAAAAAGCACGATTTACTTCTCGATTTTGACTAGTACTAAAATCATTAAAATTTGAATATGATTTCGATCCTAAAACATAATTGCCCAAAAGATCCTTCTTCAAAATTGAACGATCTTTAATTGTTATATTTTTTTTAGATCCAGTAGGTGCTAAATAATTAAAAGGAGTTTTATTACTCGGGTTTAAAGTAGAATTTGTTTTTCCTTTAAATGAATATTTAGGATTTTTACCAGATTTTAAAACAATTGAATCTTGTCTAATTTGTTGAGCATGAAGATAAACAGAACATACACAAATAAGTAAAAACTCTTTTGTAATATTTGATAAGAAGTGGTTTATACGATGATATTTCACAAATTAATTGATTAATTACCTTAAAGCTAATTTAATTAAATCTTCTATAGAACAACCTGGATTCGATTTTAAAATCGAATCAATACTCTTTTCAGCTGTAGCCTTTGGAATACCCAAAGTCACTAAAGCTGTCAATGCTTCTTGTTTTAATAAATATGAACCACCAGAAGTACCAATTTCTGATGTTTGCATCAAAGAATCTTTCTTCGTTTTATCTTTTAATTCTAAAATAATTCTTTGAGCTGTTTTAGAACCTATTCCTTTAATTGACTGAATCATTCCCACATTTTCATTTGCAATTCCTGATCGAATCTCATCAGCTGAAAATGAGGATAACATAACCAATGCAGTACTTAAACCAACACCAGAAACAGATATCAAATCTAAAAACATCTTTTTCTCAGCAAGCTCATAAAATCCTACTAATGTATGAGCATCTTCCTTAATTTGTAAATGAGTAAAAAGCTTTATATGCTCCTCTCCTTCATGCAATGCATCATAGGTTTGCAATGATATTTTACATTCATAACCTATACCGTTTACGTCGATGATTACCTGGGTTCGATCTTTATATACTAACTTACCTTTTAAATATGCTATCATCTTTAAGAAATTCTAAGTTTCATCCCTGGTTTAATCACTATTGATTTTAAACGATTTAACTTTTTAATTTTAGAAAGCGTCAAACCATCATACTTGGCAACAATATCTGAAAGCGTATCACCTTCTCTTACTTTGTAATATTTTACTTTTTTCTTTCCCGTTTTCTTACCAATATATTGTTTACCTAAATCAGATGGTACAATTCGGTAAGTTGATTTCGCTAATTCTTCTGTACTTGTCCATTTCTTTTCAAATACCCAAACTAATTGTCCTTTTCTAACTTTAGTTTTTCGTAAACGATTCAATCGCTTAAGTTCAAAAACAGAAAGATCAAATTTTCTAGCTACATCATATATACTTTCTCCTTTCTTAACCTTATACCTTGTTTTTATTACTTGTAAAACCTCATTTGTCGCAAGTTCATTTCCAATAATTTCGTCCTTAGACGCTGAATCTAAAATTCTTATTCTATTTGATTTTATATATTCAGATTTAAACTTAGGTATTCTTAAGACATAATCTTTCGAATCTTTTGGCAAAAACTTAGTTAAAATTTGAGGATTTAACTGTTTTAAAGTGTCTAATCCAATGCCAGCTAAATTTGAAAAGGTTATTAAATTTTTGTATCCTGAAACTAAAATAGTATCGGAAGCAATGGTGTTCATTAAATTCTCAGGATGAATTGCATGATCCCAATGATAATTCATCATATAGGTTATTGCAATAAATTGGGGAACATAAGCCCTAGTTTGTTTAGGTAAACAATTATAAATCGACCAAAAATCATCTCCTTTACAGTTGCGTATGGCTCGTTTTACATTACCTGGTCCAGTATTATAGGCTGCCAAAACTAAATGCCAATCTCCAAATATTCGATAAAGTTGACGCATGTATTTACATGCAGCTTCAGTAGCTCTCTCAGGATCAAAGCGTTCATCTATTAAAGGATCTACACGCAAACCAAAATCCTTTGTTGCAGTATAAGGCATAAATTGCCATAATCCACCTGCTCCTTTATTCGATAGGGCTCGAGGGTCTAACCCAGATTCAATTAATGAAAGATATTTTAATTCCTCAGGTAGATTATATAGTTTTAAATACTTCTCATAAAGAGGAAAATACACATCTCTCTTTTCAAGCATTCTTTGCGTAAATTCTGCTTTTTTAAATGCAAAATATTCCACAAATTGGTGTGTATGAAAATTATAATCTAATGATATTTGATTATTTAACTGTTTCAATCTATTTTGAATGATACCTGGATCTATCATCCAATTTGTAGGTGCACCTTGTTCGATTTGTGCTAAAGAGTCTATCTCCTTAAAGTCAAAAATAGGCTTAAATGAATTCCACACTTGTGCATTTGCAATAAATGCAAAACACATCAAGTTAAAACCTATAAAAGCTATTTTGAATTTATTCATTCATCAATATTTTACCTAAATCTAAAATTGAATCTTCATCAAATGCCTTACCCATAATTTGGAATCCCATCGGCATACCTTCTAAATCTTCTCCCATCGGAATAGACAAAGCTGGAAGACCAGTAACATTTGCTTGCACCGTAAACAAATCTCCTAAATACATCTGAATTGGATCTAAGGTTTTTTCTCCAAATCGATAAGCTGTTGAGGAAGTAGTTGGTGAAATTATAAAATCATGCGATTGAAGAATTTCATCTGTATGATCTTTAATTAATCTCCTTACCTTTTGTGCTTTTGTATAATAGGCATCATAATAGTCTGCACTTAAAACAAAAGTACCCAACATAATTCTACGTTTTACCTCTTCTCCAAATCCTTCCATTCTGGTTTTTTTATACATATCCATTAAATCTTTAGGATTTGCAGTTCGGTGCCCAAACTTCACACCATCAAAACGAGATAAATTGGAACTTGATTCTGCAGTGGTTAAAACGTAATAAGTTGGTAATAATTGCTCTAAATATGGAAAATTAACCGCTTCAATTTGATAACCTAAGTCTTCTAATTTTTTAACTTGTTCAAAAAAAGCATCCCTAATTTCAGATTGAATACTTTCATGTTCAACTACCTCTTTTATATAGGCAAGTTTCTTGTTTTTATTATAGGAGATTTGTTGATTCAACAAGGTACTATCTTGACCATCTTCTCCAGCAATTACCTGTAAAACCAATTCAAGGTCTTCAACGTTTTTTGCCATTGGCCCAATGCTATCAAAAGAAGATGCATAGGCAATTAGGCCCCATCTTGAAACTTTTCCATATGTAGGTTTAAGTCCAGAAATTCCACAAAATGCTGCAGGCATTCGAATCGAACCACCTGTATCTGTTCCTAAAGAAACCTGACAAAAATCTGCTTGAACTGCTACAGCAGATCCACCCGAACTACCACCAGAAACTTTATTAACATCTTTAAAATTTAATACAGGCCCATAAGCTGAATTTTCATTTGTAGAACCCATTCCAAATTCGTCACAATTTTGTCGACCAATGATAATAGCATCTTGGTCAATCAGCCTTTGAACAACTGTAGCCGAAAATGTGGAACGAAAACCTTTTAATATCTTAGAGCCAGCACTGGAATGATGATTCTCGTAACAAAGTAAATCTTTAATTCCTACCACAAGACCTGCCAATTTACCAGCATTTCCCGCTTTAAATTTATCATCTACCTCTTTTGCTTTAGCAAGGGCCTCTTCTTCGTAAACTTCTAAAAAAGCATTATATATAGAATTATATTTACGAATTCGATCTAAATAGATACGTACAAGCTGCTCACAAGTCAGTAAACCTAACTCTAATTGTTGTCGTAACTTTGAATAGGGCAATGGTAATTTATCCATTAAATGTATTGGTACTATTAAACACAAAAGCATAGTTGGATTTCTCCAACTATGCATAATTAAATAATCCGGAACGGATTATTTTTTAGTTTCGTCTAACTCTTTATTTATCTGATCTTTTACTTCATTTTTGGCATCTTGGAATTCACGAATCCCTTTGCCCAATCCCTTCATTAATTCTGGCAATTTCTTTCCACCAAAAAATAACAAAAGCGCCAAGCCAATCAAAATCATTTCACTTCCACCCATATTCCCCAAAAACAATAAAACACTTGCTAAATTCATTTTATTTCAAATTTAAATTATGTAAAGTTACCAAAATTTATTCAATATTTATAATTAAACCCTTTGTTTTGCAAATTCATCCAATTCACCTTTTACAGATTTAACAACCCATAAAATAAGTGCTAAATCATCTGTAAAACCAATTAGTGGTAATACATCAGGTATAAAATCAAAAGGTGAAACAAAGTAAGCTAAAACTGCCAAAATTTTTATCAGGGTCTTGGTGGGTAATTTTTGATAAGACCCTTGAATGTAAGCTTTTACCAAGTCTGATAACAATATTACGTAATAATTCAATAGATTAACTATACTCATATTATTGGCAGATGCCAACTCGGAAACTTTTAACATGCTAACTTTAAGCAACTTAAGCATTCCTAATTTATCATTTTTCACCAACACCTCTCCTTTTTCTATAGCTTCTTTAAAAAACGATGATTCTAAAACACGATCTAATAATTTCATAGTAAATATTTTACACTCTAATATAGTAATAAAATTAACAACGTAAGATCATTTATATTATTTTTGTGAATTAAATAATTTTTAAAAATCAAATAAACGATGAAAATAACAGTAGTTGGTGCTGGTGCGGTAGGTGCAACCTGCGCAGACAACATTGCCAGAAAAGAATTGGCAGATGAATTAGTTTTATTAGATATCAAAGAAGGTATTGCAGAAGGTAAAACATTAGATATGTACCAATGTGCTTCCTTATTGGGTTTTGATACTACTTTGATTGGATCAACTAATGATTATTCAAAAACAGCTAATTCAGATGTAGTTGTAATTACTTCAGGTCTTCCTAGAAAACCAGGTATGACTCGTGAAGAATTAATTGGTGTGAATGCGGGAATTGTAAAAAGTGTTGTAGAGAATATTTTAAAATATTCTAAAAATCCAATTATTGTTATAATTTCCAATCCAATGGATACAATGACGTATCTTGCAAAATCTGTTGCTGGTTTGGATAAGCATCGTATTATTGGAATGGGTGGAACCTTAGATTCTGCTCGTTTTAAATGTTATTTAGCAAAAGCAATGGATGTATCTATAAATGATATACACGGTACAGTTATTGGCGGTCATGGTGACACTACTATGATTCCTTTAACTCGCCTAGCAACTTACAATGGTGTTCCTGTTTCTCAATTCTTAAATGAGGAAACTTTACAAAAAGTAGCTGCAGATACTATGGTTGGTGGTGCAACTTTAACTGGATTATTAGGAACTTCTGCATGGTATGCTCCAGGTGCAGCAGGTGCTGCTTTGGTAGAGGCTATTGTTCGCGATGAAAAGAAAATCATGGCATGTTGCGTTTCATTAGACGGTGAATATGGACAAAAGGACATTTGCCTTGGTGTTCCTGTAGTTTTAGGAAAAAATGGATGGGAGAAAATCGTTGACTACAAGTTAACCGATACAGAACAAGCTGCATTTAATAAATCAGCAGATGCTGTAAGAAATATGAATGCAGTGTTGGATACATTGTCTATCTAATTTAGATATAAAATAAGTTTAAGGTGTAAAGTATGAGGTGTAAAATCCTATACTTTACACCTTTTTCTTATCAACAATCACCTATCACCTATTCCCTAATCCCTACTTCGATCGAATAGCAATCACAGGATCTAATTTAGCTGCAAACCAAGCAGGAACAATTCCAGATATTACTCCTATAAAACTGGAAATAAAAATTCCCTTCAACATATTACCTATACTCAAACTCATTGGTAAAAAAGATTGAGGTATTAATGTTATTAAAAATACCAAAAACAAACCTACCAAACCTCCAATTAAACTCAAAAAAACGGCCTCAAATAAAAATTGGAATAAAATAAAGTAATTCTTAGCCCCAAGAGATTTCTGAATTCCAATAATATTTGTACGCTCCTTTACAGAAACAAACATGATATTGGCGATTCCAAAGCCGCCTACTAATAATGAAAATCCAGCTATTAATGCTCCAGCAATATTTAAAGTTGAAAATATTGAATCAAAAAACTGATTTAACCCATCTAACCTATTTACTGAAAAATCCGCTTCTTCTTTTGGCTTTATGGAACGTAAACTTCGTAATAATCCAGTAACTTCCGCTTCAAGTTTTTCCTGATTCACATCATCAGGAAAAGCTCTCAAAACTATATCTGGTGCTGGACGATCCTTTTGAAAAATCTTTGAAAACGCCATATATGGAATATAAATGGTTTGATCAGGAGAACCACCTATATTTATAGCATCCTCTCCTTTCTTTTCGATAATTCCTATTACTCTAAATTTTATACCATTTAATTTAATAAACTGGTCGGTAGATAAATCAGTTACTTTTAAATTCTCAGCAACATCTGCACCAACTATTGCAACCAATAAACCATTATCAGCTTCAAATGGCAAAAAATATCGACCTATACCAATGGGTATTTGAGTGGTTTGATTGATTTCATAACTTGCCCCATTTAAAGTAACATTCATGCTACTACTTAAATTCGAAGCATTTGCCTGGCGTCCAGACTCATAAATAGCTACATTTTGAGCATTCTTTAAATTTTCTTTCAAAAATTTAAATTCTGAATACTTCATTTCAGGCCTATTTAGATATTTCCACCAAGGATAATTGTTTGACATCAACCAAGGCCACTTACCTACATAAATCACACCAGTCCCTGCAAATGAATCAATATCATCTCGTATTTTTTTATTCAGTGCATCAACTGCTGTGAAAACAGCGACGATAGCAAAGATACCAACACTTACTCCTAAAAGAGATAAGGTGGTACGCATCACATTAGACTTTAAAGCCGAGTAGGCAAAAACCAAACTTTCAAAAATTTGTCGAATCACAATCTATATTTAAGCTAACTAATTTACATATATTGAATAATATTTTTTTAATAATTCTGACAAAAGAACGAATGCAATGCCAAGTGGATGTATCTTTGTAGGATTGGAAAACGAAAAATCATATAAATGAGTTGGTCTAAATATGATATTGAACATTTAAAAACCCATTTTGAGGGTGAACTTTATTTAGATAACACTTTTGAAAGTTCCATACAAAAACGGATTTATGCAACGGATGCTTCCGTTTATCAGGTTCAACCAACAGGTGTTGCAAAACCTTTAAATGCTCGTGATCTTAAACGAATCATACATTTTGCAAACGTAACAAAATCAAAATTAATTCCTAGAGGTGCTGGTACTTCCCTAGCTGGCCAAGTTGTTGGAAAAGATATAATTGTTGAAATTTCGAAAGGTTTTAATCGCATTATTCAAACAAATAAAAAGGAAAAGTATTCATGGGTAGAACCAGGAATAATTAGAGATGATTTAAACTACCAATTAAAAGATACAGGATTATTTTTCGGACCAGAAACTTCAACAGCAAATCGGGCTTTAATAGGTGGAATGATTGGAAATAATTCTTGTGGCTTACATTCCATTGTTTGGGGTAATACACGTGATCATATTTTAGAATTAAAAGCTTATTTAAGTGATGGTACAGAAATTCATACCCATGAATTAAGCAATGAAGAATTTTATGCGAAAACACAACTTCACAATCTAGAGGGCAAAATTTACAAAGAAATTCATCGCATTTTAAATAATCCTGAAATACAATATTTAATTAAAGAGAGGTTCCCAAAAGAAACCATTAAAAGACGTAATACGGGTTATGCATTAGATGCATTACTTGAAATGAAACCTTTTAATCCAAACGGGAAAAACTTCAACCTTTCAGCATTAATTACAGGTTCAGAGGGAACATTAGCTTTAGTACATTCAGCAAAATTACAACTTCTTGACCTCCCTCCTAATGAGGTTAGATTAGTTTGTGTTCATTGTTCATCGATACAAGAAGCTTTATATGCAAATATTGAAGCTTTAAAATTTAATCCACTTGCATCTGAATTAGTAGATGATTTTATCCTTTCATTTACCAAAGGACATCCGCAATTCGAACAAAACAGAAAATTCATAGAAGGAAATCCGCAGGCAATCTTAATGGTTGAATTTAGGGATAAGTCAATGGATTCATTAAATACATTAGTTGATAATTTTATAGATCAATTAAAATATTTAAATATTGGTTATGCATATCCCGTTCTATTAAATCAGGATATTAACCAGGGTTGGGAGATAAGAAAAGCTGGGCTTGGTCTGATTAGGAATTTAATTGCGAAAGAACAAGCAGTGAACTTAATTGAAGATTGTGCAGTTGACCCACAAGATTTACCAAATTATGTTTCAGACATTGAACAACTTTTAGAAAAACACAATGTAAAGGCTGCATTTTATGCCCATGCGGGAGCAGGTGAACTTCATATAGAACCATTTATTGATCTAAAAAGTAAGGAAGGTAGAATATTATTTAGAACTATCTTAACAGAAACTGTTGAAATTTTAAAGAAATATAAAGGGGCTTTAAGTGGAGAACATGGCGACGGTCGATTAAGAGGTGAATTTATTCCTGCTTTAATGGGAAACGAAGTCTATCAATTATTTAGGGAAGTCAAAAATATTTTCGACCCCTTACATATTTTTAATCCTGGAAAAATAACAGATAGTCCTCCAATGGATGAAGATTTTCGATTTGAGTTAAACAATCAAACCATATTCGATAACCTTCATTTTAATTATGGTGAAATTAAAACACCATTGATGCTAGCAGAAAAGTGCTCAGGTTCAGGAGACTGCAAAAAAAGCCATTTATCTGGAGGCACACTTTGTCCAAGCTATATGGCTACCCTCAATGAAAAACACAGTACCAGGGGTCGTGCGAATGTATTAAGACAAATTTTAACAGATTCAAATAGTCATGGCTTTGAAAGTAAAGAATTAAAGGATGTATTAGACTTATGTTTATCTTGCAAAGCGTGTAAAACAGAATGCCCTTCTGGTGTAGACATAACACAATTAAAGGCTGAAGTATATGCTCAACAGTATGAAAAAAATGGTATACCTTTCAAAACAAAGCTAATTGGGAATTTTCCAATTATTCAAAGAATTTTTCAACCTATTGCCCCAATTTATAACTTCTTCAACGCATTTCCTTTAACCTCTTCCCTAGTAAAATGGTTCATAGGATTTTCAAATGAAAGAAGTATTCCTAAAATACATTTTAAAACTTTAGAAAATTGGTTTGATAAGTATCAAAAAAATAAAAATCAAGATCAATTTGAAAGAGGGCAAGTAATACTTATAGCGGACGAATTTACAAATTATAATGATGTTGAAATTGGTCAAAAGGCCATAAAATTATTAAATACACTCGGATACGGAGTAATTATTCCAAAACAAATTGTAACTGGACGGTCCTACCTCTCAAAGGGAATGGTAAAAACAGCTAAAGCATTAATGGAAAACAATTTAGCCATTTTAAATAATTTCTCTGTTGATTTACCAATTATTGGATTAGAACCGAGTGCTTTAGTAACGTTTTTGGATGAAGGACCAAAAATAGTTTCTAAAGAATTCAACGCTTTTGCTTTAAGTATTAAATCAAGGGTTCAATTAATAGATGATTTTTTGGCAGATGAATACAAAAAAGGTAGAATACATTCCTCCTCCTTTAACACTTCTAAAAAGAAAGTAGTTTTACATGGGCATTGTCATCAAAAAGCTATCTTGGGCTTAAGTAAAACTCGTATAGCACTTGAAATACCTGTAAATTATACTACAGAATTAATTCCGAGTGGATGTTGCGGAATGGCAGGTTCCTTTGGATATGAAAAATCCAACTATTCATTATCACAAGATATTGCAGAATTAGTACTTTATCCAAGATTACGCAAAATAAAAGAAGTTTCAGAAATAATAGCGATGAATGGAACCTCCTGCCGCCACCAAATAAAAGATGGTTTGGGTTTACAAGGAAAACACACAGTTGAAATTCTTTATGATGCTTTAGAACAAAAAAAAATCTATGATTCAATATAATTTATCATTTTTTATAGAACATCAAATTGAGGAAGATGCAATAATCGCTTTAAAAAGAATTATTTTACCTGAATTACAAAAATTTGAGTTCATCAAACAACTTTATTTATTTGAAATTCAATCTCACCAAGAACCCGATTCGAAGGGATTAAGTTTACAATGTTGGTTAGAGGAAATAAACCATCAAGAAAGCAAAGAAATTATTGAACAAATTGTTAGTTCTTTTTTCGCAGCAGAATTTCCGAATAAATTTGTTTACTTCCCTTCTGAATTAAAACTTATTCACTCCAATTAATGGGCTGATTATTATGGCTTAACAACCAATCATTACAAATTTTAAAACACCCATTACCAAACCAACCACCTTTATTCGCTGCCAACGGAGAGGGATGCGCTGCTTTTAATACTACATGTTTAGAAGCATCAATATATTTTTCATATTGTTGTGCAAAATTACCCCATAACATAAATACTAAATGTTCTTTTTGACTATTTAATTGCTTAATAACCTCTAATGTAAATTCACTCCAGCCTAGTTTAGCATGTGAATTTGGATGACTTTCTCTAACAGTTAAGGTTGTATTTAAAAGCAAAACTCCTTGTTTGGCCCAATTAGATAGGTTTCCTGAAGATCTAAATGTAACAGTATCAAAGGACAAATCAATTTCTTTAAAAATATTTTTTAGTGAAGGAGGTATCGCTATTCCATCTGAAACCGAAAATGATAATCCATGAGCTTGTTTGGCTTGATGATAAGGATCTTGACCTAGTATTACTACTTTGACCATTTGAAAAGGACAAAGGTGAAAAGCATTAAATATATTTTCTTTGGATGGATAAATGGTGAAATTTTCAATTTCAAGGTTCAATTTTGAATCCAAAGAGTTAAAATATTCCTTTTCTATGGTGTTTTCTAGAACAATTTTCCAATCTTTTGTTAACAAATCTTTTAACTTTGTCATTACAATTTATGCTATGATCGAAGGATTTTCAAATGGAATTTATATATCGGTTGAAACTACAGAATTGCATCATCAGCAAATTCAAAAACCGTTTCTCCATTATTTTAGTTACCAAATTACAATAAAAAATTTAACATCTCATTCTGTTAAATTAATTAGTAGATTTTGGAAAATATGGGAAGCTGGTGGTAAAATTGAACATGTTACTGGATTAGGAGTGGTAGGGATACAACCAATTATTGAACCAGGTACTTCTTTTACCTACACTTCTGGTTGCCCTCTCACTACAAATTTGGGTAAAATGTCGGGCCACTATAGTTTCACAAATATCGACACAAAGGAAAATTTTATTGCACAAATTCCACCTTTTGATTTACTACCAAAAGTATCATTGAACTGATGTATAAATTAATTCAAAAATTAAGATTTTTTTGTCGCGCTCAAACTGCACATGGTTTACATTCCCCATTGGTTTATGATTTATATAGTCAAGTGATTAATCCTCACTTATGGAATTTCAATTCGATATCTTTTGAACAGGATTTAATAAATTACATTTCAAATAAGCCTGAACTTAAAGATCATAAATTAATGACAATATGTAATTTATACGAATTTAAATCATTTAAACCTCAGTCAAATCAAATTGTTTTAATACTAGATTCCTATAAAAATAAATCCTACCAAGAGCAAGTTAATGATTTAGCAAAAGACCCTTCTTATACCTATATTATTCATTTTTTCAAAGGCTCTATTTTTATTGCTAATCATTTGGCTCCAAGGCAAGAATTTTATTTAAAGCACATGCAATAAAAAAGGGCCATTCGGCCCTTTCAATTTATTTTCCTTTAGCAACTTCAACCATTACCCTTTTTCCTTTTATAGATGCTCCTGCCATTTTATCTAGCACATCTTTTACATATTCTTTGGGAATATCAACATAGGTGTGTCGATTTTCTATTTGAATATGACCTAATGCTGCACCAGGAATACCTGTTTCTCCTGCAAATGCGCCAACAATATTAGAAGGACTGATTTTTTCATTGAAACCAATATTCACAAATAACTTAACCATATTGGCGTCTGAACGATACGGTTTCCCTTCACGATCAACTCTTGGTCCACGATCTCCCCCACGATCTCGATCCCTATCTCTTCCTCCTCTACGATCAAATCTATCACCACCGCGCTCAAATCTACCAGCACCTCTGCGATCCCAATCGCGATCTCTTCCACCACGATCATCACGACCATATTTTCTAGACTGACGCTCTAATTCTCCGTCAAGATTTTCATCTGCAAATTCATTTTTTGCAACACCCATGTTCATTTTCACCAAAGCAGATACCACTTGTTCTGTGCTACAACCTGCATGATGTAATGATTCCAACACATCATCAAACAATTCTAAACCACCCTCTTCAATAGTTTCCTTTACTCGTTCAATAAACATTCCTTTCTTAATACCAACAACATCAGTAAATGTTGGAATTACCCCTTTATCAATCTTTACTTTGGTGTAATTCATAATTTCACGCAAACGATTACGCTCAGAACCAACAACTAAAGTAAATGCCTTACCAGATTTACCAGCACGGCCTGTACGACCAATTCGGTGTACATAATATTCTTCATCCAAAGGAATATCATAATTGATCACACCATCCACATTGTCTACATCTAAACCTCTTGCAGCAACATCCGTAGCAACCAAAATTGAAACTGCACCAGAACGGAAACGATTCATTACCTGAGTACGCTGGTTTTGGCGCAAATCACCATGCAAACCTTCTGCAGCATATCCTCTATTCATTAATTCTTCTACAACTTCATCAACACGTTTTTTCTGATTACAGAAAATTAACAATAATTTTAGGTTATAAAAATCAATTAAACGAGTGGTAACCTCCATTTTTGCCTTACCCTTCACATCGAAATATAATTGTTCAATGTTGTCATTTGTAATTTCGTTTTTAACGACTTTTACAAGTTTAGGGTTTGTCAAATATCGATTTGTCAAAGCCATAATTGGCTTTGACATTGTAGCAGAAAACAAAACAGTTTGACGCTCTTCTGGTAATTCTTGTAAGATACTTTCAATATCTTCTCTGAATCCCATATCTAGCATTTCATCTGCTTCATCTAATACAATTTTAGTAGCTTTTTCCAATTTTAATGCTCTACGCTCAATTAGATCTATCACACGACCAGGCGTACCAACAACAATATTTGCACCAGATTTCAATGATTTTATCTGACGCTCAATAGAATCACCTCCATAAACTGTTGTAACCCAAACACCCTTGATGTGTTTAGACAACTTTTTCATTTCTTCTGTTACTTGTAAGGCTAATTCACGAGTTGGACATAAAATAATCGCTTGAACATATTTCTCAAACGGAATTACATGTTCAATTAATGGAATTCCAAAGGCAGCTGTCTTACCTGTACCAGTTTGGGCCTGACCAATAACATCTCTTCCTTCTAATACATAGGGAATTGCTTCTGATTGAATGGGGGAAGCAAACTCAAAACCCATTTCTTTTACGGCTTCCATGATACCCTCTGATAAAGAGAGTTCATCAAAACGAACTTTTTGATTCATATCAATATTTAATTACGGTGACAAACACATCCGTAACTAACCCTTGACCTAAAATCCCGATGGAAAAATAAAAACAAAAAGAGTTTCGCGGATGTATTTTTGTACAAACAAAGCACAAAGATACCATTAAAGAATAAAATAAGCAAATAAATAGGATTTTATTAAGAATCCTACTTTACAATTTTGAAAATTACCTGAGCATTTAATGGAATACCTTTGTCAGGAGAAATCCCAGCCCCACTAGGACTAACGCTCATTCTTTTGGGACTAATTCCTTCTCCAACCAATCTATTTTTCAATAAAAATCCTCTTTTTAATTGGGATTGACCATCTTTTTCGGAAAAAGTAAAAATTTCAATTTTAACATCTTTATACAATTGTAATCCTTCTGTAAACCGTTTGAAAAAATAGTCTTTTGTGCTAATGAGTTGGTCATTTTCAGAATTAAAACTTAATTCATTACATGTGATTACCAATGGTTCCTTAGTCGTTGAGTCCGTCAGAAAAGAATGCAATTGTACGATAGATGATTGCTTAGGAATCGTAAAACTTTTACCTGCAGTCCAACTCAAGCTAACTGTGGAGTCAGTCTGAAGTTTAGTGGAATCAATTGCAACTTGAGTTAAACTATCATTTAATTTATTTAAACTATCTAAAGGTATTATATCCTCATTTTGTTCAACCTCAACAGTATTTTTAGATTTAATTTGAGTTAAATAGATACTAACAATTATAAATAACAACCCTACACCGATAAATAATAACAATTTTTTATTTAAAAATTTACTTAAAAAACCTTGCTCCAGAGCCTCAGATTCATCAAAACTTTCCGTAAATATTGAATAATCATCAGCCTTTAAGACATCATTTAATAATAAAATCTCGATAATAGATTTTTGTAAATCAGCAGAAATTAAATTTGAAAAATGTGGAGCATAAGCTAAATATTGTTCGCAAAAAAATGGAAAATCTGATAATTGCTCCTCGTCTTTTTTTAATTGCAAACATAAAATTCCTAAAAAATAAGTTAATCCTTTCAATAAAAATGAACTCTTGCAATGCATTTTTTGTGATAAAGATATCGCAATTGCACTTTTTTTATCTGGAAATAAAATTCCAATTAACGCCTCTCCATACGACAAAACAATTTCATCATATCCCACTCCATCATTTTCTAAAATCAACAAATGTTCAGCATTAACTTTAGTTTTCAAGAAATTCATTAAGGCATTATAACGAATCCGATTTTTAATCAACTTCAATACTCCACCTAATGCCACCGCCTGCCAAACAGGCATCACACGTTCAATTACCTGATTATCTTCCCTACTAATTACCTGAATTCTTTTAGAAATATTGGGCAATAATTCATCCTCCGTTAAAAATATCATTTGCTTTTCGTTATTTTTTCGCAAAACTACGTATGTTTTTTTAACTTTACTTTATGAAAAAGGTATTATTTATTGATCGAGATGGAACAATTATCATTGAACCACCTATCGACTTTCAAATAGATAGTTTAGAAAAGTTAGCATTCGTTCCTAAATCGATTAGTAATTTATCGAAAATTAAAAATGAAACTGACTTCGCATTTGTAATGGTAACTAATCAGGATGGTTTAGGTACAGAATCTTTTCCGGAGGAAACATTCTGGCCTGCACATCAAAAAATGTTAGATATTTTAGCAACTGAAGATATTTCATTCGACAATATTCATATTGATAAAAGTTTTCCAGAAGATAATTCTCCAAACAGAAAACCTGGATTAGGGATGTTGAAAGAATATTTTTCAGAGGAATATGATTTAAAGAACTCTTACGTCATTGGAGATCGTTTGACAGATTTAGAATTGGCTAAAAATCTTGGAGCAAAAGGAATTCTTATCAATGATTTAGAAATACCTGATTCATTAAAAGAACATCTGGCACTTCAAACCAATGATTGGAATTCAATTTATCAGTTTCTACGAGTTCCTGAACGAAAAGTTCAACATGAAAGGAACACCAATGAAACTAAAATTTCTATTGAATTAAATTTAGATGGGACAGGAAAAAGTAGGCTTTCTACTGGCTTACATTTCTTTGATCATATGCTCGAGCAAATTGCAAAACATGGCTCAATGGATTTGCATATTGAGGTAAAAGGTGATTTGCATATTGATGAGCACCATACCATAGAGGATACAGGAATTGCTTTAGGCGAGGCATTTGCATTAGCACTTGGGAATAAAAAAGGAATTAATCGATACGGTTTCTTACTACCAATGGATGATTGTTTGGCCCAAGTTGCTATAGATTTTGGAGGTAGGAACTGGCTAATGTGGGAAGCAGAATTTAAAAGAGAAATGATCGGCCAAGTTCCAACTGAAATGTTTTATCATTTCTTTAAATCATTTTCGGATGCATCAAAATCGAACTTAAATATTAAAGCCGAAGGAGATAACGAACACCATAAAATTGAAGCTATATTTAAGGCTTTTGCAAAAGCTGTTCGAATGGCAGTTCAACGAGACCAAAAAAATTTAGATTCTTTACCTAGTACCAAAGGTTTGCTTTAAAAAAAATATGTAAATTTGTAAAAAATTAAAAATATGGGAATTTCAGGAGCTTTATTTTTCATCGTTTTATTCGCGATTTCACTAGTAATCGGTTCAAAACTTCAAAAAATTTATAAAGAGAGAGGAAAATAATCCTCTCTTTTTTTATAACCAACCTTCATCTACAAAACTCACATAGGTATTATCGGCTAAAATCAAATGATCGATTAAAACAATATCTAGGTTTTTACCTGCCTCTACAATTTTCTTCGTTATCTCCTTATCTGAATTACTAGGAATTAAGTTCCCTGAAGGATGATTATGGGAAATAATTATGGAAGACGCAATTAAATGAACTGCTGATCGATATATTAATTTGATATCCACAGAGGTTCCTGCTACCCCACCCTGACTTAATCGTTCTATCTTAATCACTTTTGATGCTCTATTCAAATAAATTACCCAAAATTCCTCATGATTTAATTCTTGAAATATCGGCCTTAATAAAGAGAATGCATCTGCACTAGATTGAATTTTATCTAAAGTACTTTTAACATCATAGCTTGCTATTCTTTTACCCAATTCAATACATGCCAATAATTGAACAGCTTTTGCTTTCCCAATCCCCTTAATTTGTACCAAATCTGCTAATCCAATTCTAGCTAAATTATTTAAATTACCTCCTGTTTGATTTAAAATGGCTTCAGCAATTTGAACAACCGAATAAGTTTTGGTACCTGAACCCAAAATAATTGATAATATTTCTGAAAGGTTTAGATATTCTTTACCAAGATTTTTCAATTTTTCTCTAGGACGCTCTTCTAAACTGATGTCAGAGATTTTTTTATAAGAATACTGATTAATGGTCATTTTTACACCAATATACCCAATAAAAAACAAAAGCCCATCGATTGATGGGCTTTTATCAAGTATATGATAATCTAAAAATTAAGCAGCAATTTTGTTAACAAACTTCGCTAATTTAGATTTTTGATTTGCAGCTTTATTCTTGTGGATAATATTCTTCTTAGCCAATTTATCTAAGGAAGAAGAAACCTGCTTAAATAAATCTACGATCACCGCTTTGTCAGTTGTAGCTCTTAATTTTTTAATCAAAGTTCTAGTTGACTTATGTTGATAACGGTTACGTAAACGTTTAGCTTCGTTAGCTCTAATTCGCTTAATTGATGATTTATGATTTGCCATTGGTTATTAAAATTTCTCTATATTCTAAATTGAACTGCAAAATTAACAGATTATTTACTAATTATCAATACTAACCACAAAAAAAACTTATGAAAACGCTCTTTTTATCAATTTTTACTATTTATTCAGCGCTAAGTGTACCTCAAAATCAATTTTGGGGCTTTTTTGCACATAAAAAAATTAATTATTTGGCTGTATTTATTGTTCCCCCACCTTTAAATATATTTTTAAAAAGTAATCTATTTTTACTACAAGAATATGCAGTCCTACCTGATGAAAGAAGATATGTAGTACAAAATGAGGCAGAGAGACATTTCATTGATTTAGATCAATACGATTTAAAAGAAATTCAATTTAAGAGCTACAAAGAAATCCTAAATGTTAAATCAGAAGATTCAATTAGAGCACATGGAATGGTCGTATGGTATATTCCAATGGCATATGAAAAGCTTAAGTATGCCTTTCAATCAAAAGAAAAAGATAAAATCATTAAATATGCAGCAGAACTTGGTCATTATGTTGCCGATGCACATGTACCCTTACATACTAGTTCAAATTATGATGGTCAAAAGACCGGTCAAAACGGAATTCATGGATTTTGGGAGTCTCGTATACCAGAATTGCTAAATGAGGAACTTGAAACGTGGCTTGGTCCTGCAAACTACATAAATAATGTCCAAGAAATTGCTTGGAAAATTGTTTTACAATCACATGAATTAGTAAATGAATTACTAAATCAAGAAAAATTACTTGATAAAAAATACAAATCCTCAAAAAAATATTCCTTTGAGCAAAAGGGTAATACCTTAATAAAAAATTATTCAAAGGAATATGCATTAGCTTATCATAAACAATTGAATCAAAGTATAGAAAACAGATTTAACGAATCCGTGAAAATGGTTGGATCTTTATGGTATTCAGCATGGCTTGAAGCTGGACAACCAGAATTACCATAATTTTTTTGCAAATTTGTATTATGAATATTGAAAAATTTGTCAAATTAAAACCAGGTAAAGAAATTCCGTTAAAAAGATTTCACCCTTGGGTATTTTCTGGAGCAATACAACAGCAAAGTCTAGACTTGACGGATGGGGACTGGGTAGAAGTGAAAGATTTTAAAAATAATTTTTTAGGAATTGGACATTTCCATTTCGGGAGTATTGCTGTAAAGGTAATTCACTTTAAACCTATAGATTCTTTCGAATCTATGTGGATAGAAAAAATCCAACAGGCAAAACAACTTAGAGATTCGATCCCTATGGGTGAAACAAATGCCTATCGATTAATACATGGTGAGGGTGACAATTGCCCAGGTTTAATTATCGATTTTTACAATGGCGTATTTGTTATACAAGCACATAGTATTGGAATTCACAAGAATTTAACATATATCAAAGAGGCAATCAATAAAACTTATGATAAGAAAAACATTGTTGCTATTTATGATAAAAGTAAGGAAACCCTTCCACCTGAATATGCAAAAAACCTTGAAAATTCATATTTACAAGGCAATTGTTCCGTACCTTTTCAAATAAAAGAAAATGGAATTGAATTTGCAATAAATTGGATAACTGGACAAAAGACAGGATTTTTCTTAGATCAAAGAGACAATCGAGAACTTTTGGCAAGATTTGCAAAAGGTAAAGATGTGCTAAATACTTTTTGTTATTCTGGCGGGTTTAGTTTATATGCCTTAAAAGCAGGTGCAAATAAAGTGATTTCTTTAGATGCTTCCAGCAAAGCAATTGATTTGGTAAATGAAAACATCGCTTTAAATCAATTTAATGAATTAAATCATGTGGCAATTGTGGGCGAAACGCTACCCTATTTAAGAAATAATAATGAATTGTTCGATATCATTATTCTCGATCCTCCTGCATTCGCGAAATCATTAAATAGCAAACACAAAGCTTTACAAGGTTATCAAAGAATTAACGAATTGGCCATGCAACAAATTCGTCCGAATGGACTTTTGTTCACATTTTCGTGTTCACAAGTAATTACCAGAGATTTATTTTATAATATGTTAGTGGCTTCAGCTATTAATTGCGGAAGAGAGATTCAAGTTATCCACCAAATGAATCAAGGTGCAGATCATCCAGTAAATATTTTCCATCCTGAGAGTCATTATCTAAAAGGTTTCGTTTTACGAATAAAATAAAAAAAGCAGTGCGATTGCACTGCTTTCATTTTTTTAATCAATAAATCGAAACAATCGACTCCATCTAATTTTTCCTGAGAAAAAGCCTTTATTAGGATCTAAAGACATCCAAATAAAAACGGGTTTTCCGACTACATGGTCATATGGTACAAATCCCCAAAATCTTGAATCTGCAGAATTGTGACGATTATCTCCCATCATAAAATAATAATCTTGCTTAAAGGTATATTCTTTTAACAATACCCCTTCTTGATAAATTTTATTTCCAATAATTTGAATTCCTTTATTAGACTCATACTTTTGAATTGCCTCACCATAAGTAGAAACATTCGAAGGCGTTAATGAGATTTTAAGACCTTTAGAAGGCACTTTTAATGGACCATAAAAATCACGATTCCATTTAAAATTAAGCGTATCATGAGGAAAAAAGTCTGGTGCAGTTAATCCTTTGGGATCCTTAAAGGCATCCTTTACCAAAGTAGCACCTTTTAAACGAGATAAAATTTCATTTACTTTGGTTTGACTTGCATTCACCTTATAGCCTACCAATTGATTCGTACTATCTGCCAAAGGAGCCCAATCGGCAGCTTCTAAGTTATTATATACATCTGGTGCATTTCTAACACCAAATTCATCAAAAAATTGTTCGTCTAAAACCTCTTTCGTTTTGATAAAAACAGGATGCTGCATTCTTTCAGGATTTGCCATCACTTTACCGTTAACAAAAACCTGCTGATCATTTACTTGAACTATATCCCCTGGCGTACCGATACATCTTTTTACATAAAAGGTACGTAAATCAACAGGAGCATCGCCATCTAATTCATAATTCGGAACATTAAATACCACGGGATCACCTGATTTAATTTTAGTAAAACCAGGTAAACGATAGATTGGTAAATCCAACCAACGTAAATAACTCGGAATATCTGTAAACCAGATTTTTTGATGTGTTAAAGGCACCTGCAAGGGAGTTTTAGGTGTACGAACACCATAATGCAGTTTACTTACGAAAAGAAAATCCCCAACCATCAATGAACTTTCCATTGAAGGTGTTGGAATGGTATAGGCTTCAAATAAAAAGAAACGTATTAAAGTTGCTGCCACAACAGCAAATGTTACAGAATCCAACCATTCTCTAAATGGTGATTTTTGTTTTTTTACTTTAGGTGATTCAGTGGTACTCATTAAAAATTTGAATTATGAATTATGAATTATTCTTACTTATAATCTCAAAAGATCTTCCATTCCTAAGATACCTTTTTTATCTTTTACCCATTCTGCGGCAATAACAGCTCCTAAAGCGAAACCTTGTCTAGAAAAGGCTTCATGAGTAATTTCAATTTGATCTACTTTAGAAATATATTTTACAGTGTGAGTTCCTGGGATAACAGATTCTCTTTGACTCCAAATAGCAATTTCATCTGCTGTTGGAATTTCATTGTTTACCCACTTATTTTTTTGGGGATAAGCCTCTATAATACCTTCAGCAATCGTTATTGCTGTTCCACTTGGACTATCTTTTTTTTCTAAATGATGAATTTCATTCGTATAGATATCATATTCCGAATGATTTTTCATTAAATGTGCTAAAAAGCTATTCAATTTAAAAAATAAATTTACACCAATTGAATAATTGGATGCATAAAAGAAAGTTGAATTGTTAACTTTTGTTAAATCTACAATTTCAGCCCTTTTTTCAAGCCAACCTGTGGTACCACAAACCACTGGTATTTGTTTTTCAATACATTTAACTAAGTTTCCAAAAGCAGAAATAGGATTTGAAAATTCGATAGCTACATCTACGTCTTTAAGGCTTAATTGATCCAATTCTAATTGATTATCTACATCAATTTTAGCTACAACCTTATGCCCTCTCTCTAATGCAATTTTCTCAATCTCCTTCCCCATCTTACCATATCCAATTAATACGATCTTCATATCACTTATTTAAAATGAAAAGTTAAACTTAATCCAGCTACAAGATTATTTTGATAAGGATTGAAATCAAAACCAGGTTTTATTTTCAAACTAATATCATCTGTAACATCAAATGTACGCAAATGTGCAGAAACATTTGCATCTACGACGTTAAATGCCCAAGCTACAAACATCCCAATATAGGTAAATTCACGGTTTCTCCTGAAACCATCAACAATTCTTTTTAATTGATTGGCATCTAATTCTCTTGTGATACCGTCTTCATAGGTTACAGGGACTGTACTTGGTGGTGTATAACTAGGATCGTCTGGATGGATAGATACCGTCCAATAATAATCTCTATATTTTTGATAACGATCATTATTGTATTTGGCTATCATACCTAATGTTACAAAAGCACCAGCCACCAAAGGTAATTTCCAATACTGGCGATTATATGCCTGACCAAGACCAGGTAAAATCATGGAACGAATAGTAGCAATTCTAGGTACTATTTTATGTTTGAAAACACTACGTTTTGTTAGAGTATCAATAACATTAGCTTTACTATCACCTATTGTAGTTTGTAAGGAATCAAGTTGAGTATTTTTAGAATATCCCGTAGAAATGCTTAAAAAAACAAAAAATATTAATGAATATAACCAACGGTACTGTAACATTCTATTGTTGAATAGTTGTAAGTAGAGCTTCTAATTCCTCTTGGGATTTAAATGAAATTTTTAATTCCCCTTTACCATGCTCGTTCATTTTTAAACTTACATTAGAATGAAAGAAATTAGAAAATGCCATTTGATATTTTTTGAGATCTAAATTTTTATCAATACTTTTTTTAGGTGTTAAACCTGTATGATCTAAATTTCTTATAATTTCCTCTAGTTTACGAACAGACCATTCTTCTTGAATACATCTGGTAAACAAATCAATCTGAACCTCTTCTTTTTCAATAGAAACTAAGGTACGAGCATGACCCATTGAAAGCTTATTATCTCGAATGGCAATTTGAATTTCGAAAGGAAGTTTTAATAATCGAAGATAATTCGTAACGGTGGAACGCTTTTTTCCAACTCGTTGGCCTAAATCTTCTTGTTTCAAATTACACTCTTCCATTAATAATTTATAAGAGTGTGCAATTTCCATGGCATTCAAATTTTCTCTTTGAATGTTTTCGATTAAAGCCATTTCAATCATCTGCTGTTCATCGGCAGAACGAACATAAGCAGGTATTTTTTCCAAACCTGCAATTTTAGAGGCTTGTAATCTTCTTTCCCCAGAAATTAATTGATATTTACGATTGGCAATTTTGCGAACCGTAATTGGCTGTATAATTCCCTGAATTTTAATTGATTCAGCTAAATCATTTAAAGCTTCTTGCTCAAAATGTTCTCTGGGTTGATATGGATTTGTCTCAATAAGACCTAATGGAATATCTTCCATCATACCAATTGATTCTAAATTTGAAGATAATTCACTATTCATCGTGCCTAAAACAGAGCTAGAATCTTCTAACAATGCACTTAATCCCCGACCTAATCCAATTCTTTTTTTAGAATTTGCTTCTTGTTTTGCACTCATATTTATACTGTTTCAAGTAATCCATTTTTTCGAACAATTTCACGAGCTAAGTTTAAATAACTGATAGAACCTTTACTTTCAGCATCATGTAAAATAGCTGGAATGCCAAAACTTGGGGATTCTGATAAACGAATATTTCGTGGAATAATTGTTTCAAACACCATATTCTTAAAGTGTTGATTTACTTCATTAACAACCTGATTTGATAAACGTAAGCGAAGATCATACATTGTTAATAAAATTCCTTCTATTATTAACTTCGTATTTAATCTAGATTGAATAATCTTTATCGTATTTAATAGCTTACCTAATCCTTCTAAGGCATAATATTCACATTGAACAGGAATAATTACAGAATCAGCTGCAGTTAAACAATTAATGGTAATTAGTCCAAGCGATGGGCTACAATCCATGATAATAAAATCATATTGATCTCTAATATCATCTAAAACTTCACGCATTTTCCCTTCTCTGTTCGTCAAATTAATCATTTCAATTTCAGCACCAACTAAATCAATATGAGAAGGAATTATATATAAATTTGGTACTTCTGTTTCAACTAAAGCCTCTTCAACCTTCGCTAAACCAACCATGCATTCATAAATACTGTTCTTTACATCTTTTGGATTCAAACCTAAACCTGAAGTAGAATTTGCTTGAGGATCTGCATCAATTATTAGGGTTTTATAATCCAAAGCAGCTAAACTTGCAGACAAATTTATGGCTGTTGTGGTTTTACCTACCCCTCCTTTTTGATTCGCGATAGCTATTATTTTACCCATTTGAAAAGTATTTTTATTTTTCGAAATTGAAACAACAATATTACAAAATTACTTTTAGAATTTGGGGTGAAATGAAAAAATTGACTTCATTTTTTTTAAGTTAGTGCGTATAAAGATTTGAATTATTCAAGTATTAAATAGTAAATTGCCAATTAGAATTAAAATAAACCATTATATGTCAACAACTAACACATCTCATCCAAAAGGACTCTATGTTTTGTTTTCTACAGAAATGTGGGAACGATTTAATTTTTACGGCATGCGTGCCCTGTTGGTTTTATTTTTAGTAAACGCACTTTCTTTTAAACAAGACGAAGCATCAATTTTATATGGTGGTTTTTTAGGCTTAAGTTATATAACCCCCATGTTAGGTGGATATATTTCAGACCGTTATTTAGGGAACAGAAATTGTATCTTGCTAGGAGGATTAATCATGGCAATTGGACAATTATTTATGTTTAGCTCTGCGAGTGCATTTACCTCAAGTATTCCTTTAGCCAATAATTTAATGTGGGCTGGCTTAGTCTTTTTAATTTTTGGAAATGGATTTTTTAAACCCAATATATCTTCAATGGTTGGTCATCTGTATGAAAAAGGTGATTCAAAACTAGATTCTGCTTTTACGATTTTTTACATGGGTATCAATTCTGGTGCATTTTTAGGTATGTTAATATGTCCAATTTTAGGAGATGTTAAATTAGCGGATGGCACACGAGTAGTTGAAGCATTTAAATGGGGTTTTTTAGCAGCAGGAACAGCAATGCTCATTGGAACAATTAGTTTTTATTTTTTAAAGAATAAATTTATCATAAATCCCAAAGGCGAAGCTATTGGTTTAAAACCTACTTTTTCCCAAAAAACAAGTGAGATGGAAGAGTCTGAAAAGGCTAACTTTGGAACAAGCTCAATTATTTTAACACTTTTAGTTTTTGCAATAGGTGTATCAATTTTTCACAATTTATTTGCTACTGAAATCGTAAACCCTATTAAAGATTGGATTTATCCAGTTATTTATTCTGCAGGAATTAGTTTGGCCTTTTTAATTATGACTGATAAAACGATTACAAAAATCGAGAGAGATCGAATAATCGTTTTATACATCATATGTTTTTTCGTAATATTCTTTTGGGCTGCTTTCGAACAAGCTGGATCTTCTTTAACATTCATAGCCGATCAACAAACTGATTTACATATTTTCGGAATAGAATTACCACCTAGTTCAATTCAAAATGCAAATTCATTTTTTATAGTATTCTTAGCCTTCCCTTTCAGTTGGGTATGGATGAAACTTCAACAAAGAAATTTGGAACCCAATTCACCAACTAAACAGAGTTTAGGGTTGTTTTTCCTAGCAATGGGTTATTTGATAATTGCCTTAAGAGTAAAAGACTTAGGACAAGACAAAATGAACGTGATTTGGTTAATCTTGTTGTATTTGTTACAAACTATGGGGGAATTGTGTTTGTCTCCAATCGGATTATCATTAGTTGCCAAATTAGCTCCTAAAAGATTTTCTTCTTTATTAATGGGTGTTTGGTTTTTAGCCAATGCTGCTGGATATGCATTATCTGGTACGCTCGGGGCATTATTACCTCCTCAAACAATCACTAGCACAAGCATACTACCTAGTTTTTTAGGATTTACAATTCATAATTTATATGAATTTTTCCTAGTTTTTGTTATCCTTTCAGGAATGGCTTCCATTATTTTATATTTTTTAGCAATTGGTCCATTAAAAAGAATGATGCATGGGATTAGATAAAATAAAATAGTGGGTTATTTTTTAATAACCCACTGCTGTATCATCACCTCTAGAATCAGCTCCACCTTGTAATACATGATTCGGCAAAACTAATATTCCCTCTACTAATCCAATTCCTCCAACCTGATTAAATTGGTAGCCTTTTTTTATCAATCTTTCTTGTTGTTCTTTTGAAAAACGATTGCTTTCAAAATTTATCTTATCAGGTTTCCACTGATGATGAAAACGTGGAAATTCTACTGCTTCTTGCATATTTTTTCCAAACTCCAATACATTTAAAGTAGTTTGAAAAACAGAAGTAATAATCGTTGAACCACCTGGAGTACCTATTACTAATTTAAGTTGACCTTTTTCTTCAACAATAGTTGGGGTCATACTCGACAACATTCGTTTATTAGGTTGAATCTCATTAGCTTTAGAGCCTATTAAACCATATAAATTAGGTGCACCAGCTTTTGCACTAAAATCATCCATTTCATCGTTTAATAAGAAGCCTGCACCTGCAACAAAAACTTTACTTCCATAAGAATTATTCAAAGTAGTTGTAATTGAGACTGCATTACCTTCAGCATCCACTATAGAAAAATGAGTGGTTTCAGGACTTTCATACCCAGGGAATTGACCTGCATTAATATCATTACTAGAGGTTGCCTTATCAAAATCCATATTAGCAATTCGTTGATCACAATATGAAGTATCCAATAATTCATTCACAGGAACTTTTACAAAATCAGGATCCCCTAACCATTTTGCACGATCAGCATATACTCTTCTTTCTGCCTCAACCATAACTTGAATGGTAGAATCTGATTGTACCCCCCATTTTGTTATGGGAAAATTCTCAACCATTTCTAACAATTGGCCTAAAGCTACCCCACCACTTGAAGGAGGTGGCATTCCAATAATTTTATAATTTTTATATTTTGATTCAATCGGTTTACGCCAAACCGCTTGATAATTTCTTAAATCTTTTTTTGTAATCAATCCACCCGTGTTTTTATTTTCTGCAACTATTAATCGAGCAGTTTTACCTTTATAAAATCCACGGAGTCCCTTTTTCTCAATTCGTTCTAATGTTTCCGCTAAATCTGTTTGAATAAACAACTCTCCTTTTTTCCAATCTCCACTTTCTTTGATCATATAATTTTTACCAGGATTATATTTGATAAAATCATTCTTTTGTCTGTTTAATCCACGGGCTTCTTTTTCTGTCAACTCTACTCCATTTCTAGCCAAAACAACCGAAGGATGAACGATTTCATTCCAAGGCAATTTTCCAAACTTTTTATGCATTTCATATACACCCGCCACAGTCCCAGGTACACCCACAGACAGAATTCCAGCTTGTGATTTTTCAGATATCGCATTTCCGTTTTCATCCAAATACATATCTCGATGAGCTTTGCTAGGTGCTTTTTCCCGATAATCTAAGGCAAAGTTCTCTCCTTTCGACGATCTATACACTAAAAATCCACCACCGCCTATATTTCCTGCTGCTGGGTGAACAACCGCTAAAGCAAAATTTACTGCTACAGCAGCATCTATTGCATTCCCTCCTTTTTTCATTACCTCAACGCCTACTTGACTAGCTACGGGATGTGTTGAAACAACCATTCCATTTTTAGATTCAACTAATGGTTTTTGGATAGATTGAGCAAGTTGCTGAAAAGAACAAACTAGAATAAAATTTGTAATAAAGAAATATTTCATAGCTTTTTGACGAATTCATTTTAAAATCCTAAATAAATATAATTTGTTGAAATAAAGAAACAAAAGAAGCAATTTGGCTTAAAAGGAATTTAAACTTAACTTTGTACTTATTTAATGTTTTTCTAACAAACCGAATCGTAAAAGTGGATATTTTTGAGAAAGTAGTTAATAACATGGGACCCATTGGGGCTCATGCACATTATTCGCATCATTATTTTTCATTTCCTAAATTAACTGGAGAATTAGGTCCAAGAATGACCTTCATGGGGAAAGAAATGCTAAACTGGTCATTGAACAACTATTTAGGTTTAGCGAATCATCCTGAAGTTCGAAAAGCAGATGCAGAAGCAACAGCAAAATATGGCTTAGCTTATCCAATGGGTGCTAGAATGATGTCTGGCAATACAGATGAACACGAAGAGTTTGAAAGACAATTAGCAGAATTTGTAGGAAAAGAAGATGCCTTTTTATTAAACTATGGTTATCAGGGTGTAATGTCTGTCATCGAATGTATGGTGGATCACCGTGATATCATTGTATATGATGCAGAATCTCACGCTTGTCTAATAGATGGTATTCGTTTGCATAAAGCAAAAATGGGCAGTTATTATAAATTCAATCACAATGATATGGATTCATTGCGTAAGAATTTAGAACGAGCGACAAAGGCTGTACAAGAAACTGGAGGAGGGATTTTAGTTATTACTGAAGGTGTATTCGGAATGTCGGGAAAAGTTGGCTCTTTAGATAAAATTGTAGAATTGAAGAAAGACTTCAACTTTAGATTATTAGTTGATGATGCTCATGGTTTTGGTACCATGGGTGCAAACGGAAGAGGTGTTGGAGAGCATTTAAATTGTATTGAAGGAATCGATTTATATTTTTCTACGTTTGCAAAGTCTATGGCTGCCATTGGTGCCTTTATTGCTGCGCCAAAAGATATTATCATGTATTTGAAATATAACATGAGATCTCAAACCTATGCAAAGGCTTTACCAATGCCGTTTGTAATTGGAGGAATGAAAAGACTTGAACTAATAAAAAAGCATCCTGAATTAAGGGAAAAACTTTGGGAAAATGTTCGTTCTCTTCAAAAAGGTTTGAAAGAGAAAGGATTCGATATTGGCGAAACAACCTCACCAGTAACTCCGGTATTTCTACATGGTGAATATGATATTAAAGCAGTAACAGCTTTAGTTAGAGATTTAAGAGAAAACATGGGTATTTTCTGTTCCATTGTTGTTTATCCTGTTGTACCGAAAGGTCAAATCATGTTAAGAATTATACCAACATCATCGCATAGTCAAGAAGATATTGAATACACAACAACATGCTTTGCAGAGGTCCAAAAACGTTTAAAAAATGGCTATTATCGTCAAGATTAACTGATTTTAGACAGAATTTTGTGTTTTTTTTAACTTTTTGAACTATTTTTTGCGTTTTTTATAGAAAATAATTTGTGAGAAATAAGATTTTTACTAAATTTCGATTAAATAAATGCTTTTAAGGGGGCATTATATTAACAATCTTATTTTTTACAACCTAAAAATTCAAATTATTATGAGCAGATTTGCACAAGTAAGAGACCTAGTTATGTCATTAGAATCAGATTTCGAAAAATTCTACGAAAAAGGAAACCAAGCAGCTGGTACTCGTGTTAGAGGTGGCTTACAAGCATTAAAAACTTTAGCTCAAGAAATTCGTACAGAAGTTCAAGCAAAGAAAAACGCTGGAAACTAATTCTCGAATGAATTGACAATAAAAAAAGCCTGAATAATCAGGCTTTTTTTGTTTAAAATAATTCTTGATTCATTACAGTTGCTACTCCATCTACCATCAACTTTCCTCTTTCCATTTCAAACACTTGAGTTTTAATTTCAGCCGTGTGTTTCAAAGGATCTATAAATACCACTTCAAAGTAAGCCCGATAATTAAGACCAACATATAAGGGTCTTTTAAACTCAGATACCTGTTTCAAGTAAACACTACCTTTACCAGGAAAATCCATTCCCATTACTTTTGAAAAAATACTATTGACTAATGCACCATGAACAATTGGTTTTTTAAAAGGAGTATTTGCTGCAAAGGCCTCATCCCAGTGTAATGGATTAAAATCACCACTCACTTTACAAAAATCATTTACATTTTCTTGAGAAAATGTAAAATTTAGTTCATAGTTTGATCCTATTGTTATCATATTATTTGGTAAAATTTTCGAACTTTGTACAATCCAATAATTTATGGTTTACATAATCTATAATCCCATTTCTGGAAACAAAGGTAAGGCATCTCGAAAGAAAATTGAGTTTGAATTAAAAAAAATTGATTTTGCAAAGCTATTAATTACAGAATACCCAAATCATGCTAGTGAATTGGCGCAATATGCAATTGAACAACAAGCATCTAAAATAATTGTAATTGGTGGAGATGGGACTATTAATGAAGTAGCAAAACAATTAATAAATAGCCCAATCCCTTTAGGTATCGTACCAATGGGATCCGGTAATGGACTAGCAAGACACTTAGGCATATCAATGGTATTTTCAAAAGCATTACAATTTGCCTTAACTTCTGAGTCAGCCAAAGATATTGACGTCGCATATTTCAATCATTTACCTTTTTTTTGTACAGCAGGAATAGGATTTGATGCGACAGTTGCTAATCATTTTTCAAAACAAAATGGAAGAGGATTTTACAATTATATTAAATCAAGTATTGTCCAAAGTTTTTTATATAAAAACATTTTAGTCCGATTTACAGATGAAAAAGATTATCAACCTTATTTTTCATTAACCTTTGCCAATGCAAATCAATTTGGAAACAATGCATTCATTTCTCCAAATTCAAAATTAAACGATCAACTTTTTGAACTAGTTCTAATCCAACCACTTACATTTATTGAAAAAATTAAACTTGGAATTAGCCTATTTTTAAAAAACATAGAATCAAACCAGAAAGTTAGTATTTTACCCCAAAATAAGATCGAAATTGAAACGCAAAATGTACAATATTTCCACTTGGATGGTGAAACGTTTGAGTTCAAAGAAAATAATATCAAAATTCAAATTCAAAGTAAAGCTTTAAAAATTTTCTACTAAATAAAAATTTGATAATAACTTGAAAATCAATTAATTAAATAAAAAATTAGAAGGACTTAGCATTTTGAATAAAAATAATATTCAAAAAAAAGTTATTTTTTTTTCTTATACTTTTCAAAGCCAAATTGCTTTTTAAATATAGTTTAATTGAACATTTTTTAGTTCCAAATTTTCTGACATCTATTTTTTCAAAAAAAGTAAAATAAATCTTGAATATAAATTTGCAAGCCCCTTGAATTTTACTATTTTTGTTTCCCCACCAAGAAAAATACTACAAGGTTTTTCTTGATTGCCTACCCCTATTATTTATTTATATTTAAAAACGTTCCAAAATGATATATGTCATTTTGATTAAAAAATATTGTCTTAAAATAGTACATGCAAGTTGAAGTAGAAAAAGTTTGGAATGATTGTTTAAGTGTCATCAAAAATGAACTAAATGAGAATAGTTATTCTACTTGGTTTGCCCCAATAGTTCCTTTACGTTTTATCAACAATACTTTGACAATTCAAGTGCCATCTCAATTTTTTTATGAATGGCTTGAAGATCATTATGTAACTGTTTTAAGAAAAGCTATAGATTTTGCTATTGGAAAACAAGGTTTATTAGAATATTCAATTGTTGTTGATAAAGGTGATAAGAAAAACCCACCATTGTCTTTTAATATACCGAACCAACCTAATGGAAACCATACTAACATTGCAAAAGACAAATCTGAAATTATTGCAAAAAATCCATTTCAATCTTCAACTTTTGATATTTTAGAATTAGATTCATACCTAAATTCAAAATACACTTTTGATAAATTTATTGAAGGTGATTGCAATCGATTAGGAAGAGCTGCAGGATTAGCGGTAGCAAACAAACCAGGATTGACCTCATTTAATCCTCTTATGATATATGGGGGTGTTGGACTTGGTAAAACCCATTTAATACAAGCTATTGGTAATCAAATTAAAGATGAATTTCCAAATAAGTTTGTCTTGTATGTATCCACCGAAAAATTTACAAATCAATTTGTAAATGCAATTAGAAACAATTCAATTGAAGCATTTACTAATTTTTATTTGCAAGTTGATGTATTGATTATAGACGATGTTCAGTTTTTATCTGGTAAAGAAAAAACGCAGGAAACCTTTTTTAATATTTTCAACCATCTGCATCAATCAGGTAAACAAATTATATTATCATCTGATAGAGCTCCAAGAGATCTTGCAGGCATGGAAGATCGCCTATTAAGTAGATTTAAATGGGGATTAACTGCAGACCTTCAACAACCAGATTACGAAACTAGAATAGCAATTATTCAGAAGAAACTTCAAGATGATGGCATACAAATTGATCTTGATGTTTTAGAATATTTGGCTCATTCAATACAAACAAATGTTAGAGAATTAGAAGGTGTAATTATTTCATTAATGGCTCAGGCTTCTTTAACAAGAAAAGATATAGATTTAGAATTGGCAAAACAGACTCTTAAAAGTATTGTCAACGAACAAGAAAAGGAATTAAGTGTTGAAAATATCCTTGAAGCTGTTACCCATTATTTTGATGTGGATATGGAAACGCTGAAGGGGAAGTGTAGAAAAAAAGAAAATGTTTTTCCACGCCAAGTTGCCATGTTTTTAATGAAAGAATTAACAAATTTACCATTAAAATCAATAGGGTATCATTTTGGTGGTCGAGATCATTCAACAGTCATTCATGCTGTACAAGCTGTCTCAGAAGCCATGGAAACTGACAAATCGATCGAAAAAACGATTAGGAAGTTGTTTGGAAAATTCAATAAATCAGTTGCAGTATAACCAAAAAGGCCTAAAAATTAGGCCTTTTTGGTTATCAGTAAATAAAAAAATTTATTCTGCAGTCTCTTTGTCAAGTAATAAAGAATCATCTCCTTTTACTTTTTCTTTTATTTTTATCTCTAATTCTTCCATTAATTCAGGATTATCTTTGATTAAATCTTTAACAGCATCCCTACCCTGTCCTAAACGATTACCAGCATAAGAAAACCATGAACCTGATTTATCGATAATACCTAAATCAACCCCTAAATCCAAAATTTCTCCAGCTTTAGAAATCCCTTCTCCATACATAATATCGAATTCAACAACTTTAAATGGAGGTGCCAATTTATTTTTAACTACTTTTACTCTTGTACGATTACCCGTAATAGAATCTGCACTTTCTTTAATTTGTCCAGCTCTACGAATATCTAAACGAACAGAAGCATAGAATTTTAATGCATTACCTCCTGTAGTTGTTTCAGGACTTCCAAACATCACCCCAATTTTATCTCTTAATTGGTTAATAAAAATACAGCAACAACCTGTTTTATTGATCGTTCCGGTGAGTTTACGTAAAGCTTGTGACATCAATCTAGCTTGCAAACCCATTTTTGAATCCCCCATCTCTCCTTCAATCTCTGCTTTAGGTACCAATGCCGCAACAGAGTCAATAACAATAATATCAATTGCACCTGATGAAATTAAATGCTCAGCAATTTCTAAGGCTTGTTCACCATTATCTGGTTGAGAAATCAATAAATTTTGCGTATCAATTCCTAATTTTTCAGCATAAGCCTTATCAAAAGCATGTTCAGCGTCCACAAAAGCAGCTAAACCCCCATTTTTCTGAGCTTCAGCAATACAATGCATAGTCAAAGTTGTTTTACCAGACGATTCAGGCCCATAAATCTCAACAATTCTACCACGTGGTACCCCTCCAACTCCTAATGCAAGATCGAGACCTAGTGAACCCGTTGATATAACAGGCACATCCATAACCTTACTGTCTGATAACCGCATGACAGTTCCTTTGCCATATGCTTTATCTAATTTTTCTAAAGTAGTTTGTAACGCCTTTAATTTTTCTGAAGCAATAGATGATTGCTCTGCTGTTTGTTTTGCCATAATTTTAAATTCCTCTTTTGAGTATGACAAAAATAGGGAATAGAAATTAAATTTTTAAACAATAAACTGATAATAAAATAAGTTTAATTGATAATTTAGCTGACAAAATTTTAACACTTGTTACGATTCTTTTACATAACCTTTCTACTCTCTGTTTTTGGACATTTAATTTATGCCCAAAAAGAAATGAATCTATTTCCTGGAGAAAAATTGACTTACAAAATTCACATTGGATTTATCCATGCTGCTGAAGCCACCATTACAACCTCCAAACATGCAGAAGTGATCTCTGGCAAAAAAACTCACAAAATTGAGGTATACGGTAAAACAGTAGGGATTTTTAATGTTTTGACTCCCGTTGAAGATTATTGGTCAGCGAATTTAACAGCAGATAAATTATTACCAGTAAAAACAGAATTTAAAAAAAGAGAAATAAGGTATCGGAAACAAGAATCTGTGCAATATTTTCATGAAAATGAAAAAGCAAGAATTATTTCACCTCAAAATATTCCCACTGACAAAATTTTAGAAATCACTAAACACACTCGCGACTTAATAGGTGGCTATTTTTTCTTGAGAGATCAATCAATCAATCAGGCAAAATTGGGCCAAAAGTTTACTTCAAAGATTTTAATGGACAATCAATTATTTGATTTATGGGTAATTGTAAAAGGAATTGACACAATCGAAAACAATTTAGGAAAGCGTAATTGCATTAGAGCATCCATGGTACTGCCAAAAAATAATCTTTTTGAAGATAAAGATGCTATACGAATCTGGATTACCGATGATGATTACCAAATACCTTACAAAATTGAAGTAGGATTAAAATTTGGCCAATTAAGTATTGATTTGGTAGATTATCAAATAGATTCTAAGAAAATCTTTTAATCAACATTTAAGGCTTTTTTATACACTTCCAGTACTCTCTTTCTAGCAAATTCATGATTTACAATAGGACTTACATAGGTTAAATCTTGAAATTCAGGCACCCATTTTTTAACATATTCTAACTGTGCATCAAATTTTTGAGTTTGTAAAGTTGGATTAAAAACACGAAAATAGGGCGCAGCATCACATCCAGATCCTGATGCCCATTGCCAGCCTCCATTATTTGCTGAAAAATCATAATCTAGTAATTTTTCCGCGAAATATGCTTCTCCCCAACGCCAATCAATCATTAAATGCTTTACTAAAAAACTTGATACAATCATACGAACACGATTATGCATGAATCCTGTAGTATTTAACTCCCGCATTCCTGCATCTACAATTGGATAACCGGTTTGACCATTTTTCCATGCTTCAAATTCAATTGGATCATTTCGCCACTCAATTAAATCATATTGTTTTTTAAATGATTTACCTTCTGAAATATGAGGGAAATGATATAAAATGGAAAAATAAAAATCTCTCCAAATCAATTCATTAAGAAATACCTCAGAATGCTTTCTAGCATATTCAACTAGCTTCCTTATAGATATAGTGCCAAATCGTAAATGTACCGACAATCTACTTGTTGCATCCAAAGCTGGAAAATCTCTTTGAGGACCATATTTTTTTATTAAATCTACCGCTACATCTTTTTGAGGAAAGTTTATTCCTGATGATTCGAATCCTATGGAAACTAAACTAGGAATATCACTCTTTAATTTTATGAAATTTTCAATTTTATCTGATGGATAAAATTGAATGGGTAACATTTCAAGATTGGCTTTCCACTTCCTTGAATATGGAGTAAAGACAGTATATGGTGTATTTTGACCAGATAATACTTCCTCTTTTTCAAAAATCACCTGATCTTTAAACGAATAAAATTCAATATTATGTTGCTCTGCAATGGTTTTTATACAATTATCACGTTCAACGGCATATTTTTCATAATCATGATTACAATAAATAGAATGGACTTCATAATTTGAAAATAAAAATTCAAAAGCCTCTTTAGGCTTTTGATGAAAAATTTTGATTGAACTACCTTTTTTACCTAATAAAACATTTATCTTTTCCAATGATTGATGAATAAACTCAACACGTGCATCATTATTAGAAGGAAGTTTAGTTAAGATATTTGGGTCAAATATAAAAATAGGAAGAATGGGTAATCCTTCTAATGATGCTTGATACAAGGCATGATTATCATCTAAACGAAGATCTCTTCTAAACCAAAAAACAATTATTTTGTTCGTTTCCATGCCCCAAATATCATATATTTTAATTTGAAAAAAAATAGCTTGACAAGCCCCCTTTCAAAAGTGTATATTTGTAGCTTATATAAAATTTCAAAGAATACCACTTGGTATTAAAATCCATTCCAAATATGAAATTATCTGAATTCAGATTTGATTTACCCCAAAGTTTAATTGCCTTACATCCTGCTGAAAATAGAGAAGATGCAAGAATGATGGTAGTTAATAGAAAAAACAATACCATTGAACATAGAAAATTCACTGACATTATTGAGTATTTTGGTGAAGGAGATGTGTTAGTTACCAATAATACGAAAGTTTTTCCAGCGAGATTATATGGCAACAAAGAAAAGACTGGTGCGAAAATTGAGGTATTTTTATTACGTGAATTAAACAGAGAACATCGATTATGGGATGTTTTAGTAGATCCTGCGCGTAAAATTCGTGTAGGTAACAAATTGTATTTTGGAGATTCAGATTTAGTAGCTGAAGTAATCGACAATACAACTTCCCGTGGAAGAACCATTCGATTTTTATATGATGGAGACCATGAAGCTTTAATGAGCGCAATTCATGAATTAGGAGAAACACCACTACCTGATGAAATCCGTTCAAAAAGAGAGGCAACTGAAGACGACCGTGATCGTTTCCAGACAATTTTTGCAGAACACATTGGTGCCGTTGCTGCTCCAACAGCTGGATTGCACTTTTCAAAAATTGTTATGAAAAGAATGGAATTAAATGGTGCCACCTTTACTCCTATTACTTTACACGTTGGCTTAGGTACATTCCGCCAAGTGGATGTAGAAGACTTAACTAAACATAAAACGGATTCAGAGCAGTTTTTAATAAATCCTGAAACTTGTGAAATTGTCAATGAAGCCATTGATAATAAAAAACAAGTATTGGCGGTAGGGACTACGGTTTTAAAAGCATTAGAATCTTCTGTTTCTGCTAGTGGGCACCTTAAACCCATTGATAGTTGGACAGATAAATTCATTTTCCCTCCATATGAATTTAAAATTTCAACAGCTTTATTAACAAACTTCCATTTGCCAGAGTCTATTTTATTAATGATGGCTTCAGCGTTTGGAGGTTATGAATTAATACAAGAAGCCTATAAACAAGCCATTAAAGAAAAGTATAGATTCTTTAGTTATGGTGATGTAATGTTGATTATCTAAATTATTTAAAGGTTTATTTTGAAGAAATTTGTTGTAATTGTTGCTGGAGGTTCTGGTACTAGAATGGGTTCAGAAATACCCAAGCAATTTTTGATGCTTCAAAATAAACCTATTTTATTGCATACAATTGAGCAATTTCTTCAGGCAATACCAGATATAAAAATTCTCTTAGTATTACCTAAACACCAAATTTCATTTTGGTTAGACTTATGTTCAAAATTTACACAAGTTCCAGAACATGAAATAGTGGTTGGAGGAGAAACCAGGTTTCATTCCAGTTTAAATGGGATTCAAGCAATACATGACCAAGAGGCAATTGTGGCAATTCATGATGGTGTTCGACCTTTCCCTGCCATTTCAAATATAATTCAAGCTTTTCAAATAGCGAAGGAATTGGGGAATGCTGTATTTTCAATTAAATCAAAAGATTCAATTCGATTATTAAATCATGAAACAAATCAATTTGAATCTATTGAGAGAGAGGATATACGTATTATACAGACACCTCAAATTTTTAAATTAAGTAGCCTTCGAAAAGCATTTAATGTTGGATATCGAAATTTATTTACAGATGATGCCAGTGTACTAGAATATGGTGGAGAAAAGATAAATCTTGTTGAAGGAAATAATGAAAATATTAAAATTACTACTCCAGAGGATTTACTAATTGCAGAGGTAATTTTAAATAAACAAAAATACAATGGATAAATTTTGGTCGAAAATTGGTGAAGGCATATTAACTAATAAAATCAAAATTTTAGTACTTATTGGACTGGTTACGATTGGTTTGGGCATTATTGCCTCTAAAATCCAATTAAGTTATGAATTAGCCAAAATCTTACCCAAAACAGATTCAAGATTTCAATTATATGAAAACTTCAAAAAAAAATATGGAGAAGACGGAAGTGTAATTGTTATTGGCCTAGAAAACAAGAATTTATTTACACCAAAGGAATTTTCTAATTGGAAAGCATTACACGATTCCATTCGAACTAAAAAAGGTATAAAAAACGTTCTTTCTTTGTCTAACATCCCTGAAGTTTATATTGATAGTACTACTCTAACGTTTAAAACGAGACCACTTTGGAATCCCAATTATACTATTAACCAAGAAGGATTAAATCAATTAAAAAATGCTTTGGGGAGACTTCCAATATTTAAGAACTTTTTATTCACGGAAGACTTTTCTACACATCTAATGATGATCACATTAGATCAAAAAACCATAAATGATAAAGGTCGAATTACTCTTGTAAAACAAATAAAAGCACTCGGAAGTAGCTACCAATCTACTACAGGTAATGTTTTGCATTATTCAGGAATGCCGTATATTCGAACGGAATTAACCTCTCAAGTAACAAATGAATTATTTATCTTTTTGGGTTTAGCTATTTTAGTTACCTCAATTATTTTATTTTATTTTTTCAGATCCTTTCAAGTCGTATTTTTTGCACTAATAGTTATTATAATTGGTATAATTGCATCTTTGGCAACAATTGTATTATTTAACTATCGAATTACCTTATTATCTGGGTTAATTCCGCCTTTGATTGTTATCATTGGTGTTCCCAATGTGATCTTTTTATTGAACAAATATCATGAAACCTTTATGGTTACAAAGGATAAGTATTTTTCATTAAAGGAAAGTGCTAGTAAAGTTGGAAGAACCTTATTTTTAGCCAATTTAACAACATCAATTGGATTTGGTGTATTTGCTTTTACTGGATCTGCTTTACTAGTAGAATTTGGAATAGTTGCTTCTCTGAATGTAATGATAACATTTTTGGTATCCCTATTATTAATACCTATATTTTTTAGTTACTTAGAAGTACCTCAGGAAAAAGATTTGGCACATTTTGAAAGTAAAAAAGTTACAAGTGTTTTAACAAAGATTGAATTTTGGGTATTTAATCATCGAACTTACATTTATAGTTTTGTAGCATTTCTTTTAGTCATTGCAGTTTACGGCATAAGCAAAATACAGGCTATAGGTTATATTGTAGATGATTTACCTCAAGACAATGCGATATATACAGATTTGAAGTTTATTGAAAAAAAATTTAAAGGTGTGATGCCTTTTGAAATATCTATTGATGCTAAAACTTCTGGTAGAGCATTAAGTACTGATGTACTTGCTAAAATCAAAAAAACTGAGAAATTGATTGCAAAATATCCAGAATTCACTCAAGGACTTTCAATTTTAACCGCAACAAAATATCTATATCAAGTATATCGCGGTGGAGATCCGAAATATTTTATATTACCAGGCATCGATGAATTGGCAAAGCTGAAAGATTTCCAAAGCAGTTTAAATGGTAAAAACAATCTATTTTCGGGGTTTATTGATAAAGAAAGGAGATTTACGCGTGTAAGTTTTCAAATGAAAGATGCTGGAACAGTCAGAACCAAAGAATTATACCAAATTATCCAACCAAAGATTGATTCCATTTTTAGAACAGACTCTGAAACAGGTGAATTATTAGCAGCAAATGATTCAAAATCATTTAAAGCTGAGATTACTGGAAATGCGGTAATTAATAGTTTTCAAAATGATTATTTACAAATCAATTTAATAGAAAGCACAATTACTGCGATTGTTTTGATATGTCTATTAATGGCTATTTTATTTAGAAGTTGGAAAATGGTTATAATCAGTACCCTTCCAAGTTTAATACCTATCGTCATTACTGCAGGACTGATGGGATTATTCCATATCGCTCTAAAACCAAGTACTATTTTAATTTTCTCTATTGCATTTGGTATTTCAAGTGATGGAACTGTCTATTTTTTAACAAGATATAAGGAAGAGTTTTTGAAAAATTCTATGGATATCAGAAAGTCTGTTCGACTAACTATCCAAAATACGGGAGTGTCTATGTTTTACACTGCTATGATACTATTTTTTGGATTTTTTATATTTACAGCCTCAACATTTAAAGGAACTCAAGCTTTAGGAATTTTAGTTTCAATTACTTTGCTAATGGCAATGATTTGTAATTTAATTTTATTGCCTTCTTTCTTAATGACCTTAAATAAAAAAGAAATCAAGCAATTGATTGAAGAAGAAATATGATAGCTACCAAAAAAGAATCGATTTATGATTTACCTTTTTGGCTTTTATGTAGCAGTAACTTTCTTTTTTCTGCAAGCTTTTCAATGATTATACCAGAATTGCCAGATTATTTGGCATCTATGGGTGGAAAAGAATATATTGGCTTTATTATTTCTTTATTTACATTAACAGCAGGTTTAAGTAGACCATTTTCAGGAAAACTTACTGATCATATCGGTAGAGTTCCGATTATGGCCTTAGGATCAATTGTTTGTTTTGTAATAAGTGGCCTATATACGCTTGTTCATAGTGTTTGGGGCTTCTTGTTATTACGATTTTTACATGGAATGTCGACAGGCACAAAACCCACTGCAACAGCAGCCTATGTTGCAGATGTAATACCAGAAGATCGAAGAGGAGAAGCACAAGGTACATTAGGAATTTTCACAGCAACTGGGATGTCGATAGGGCCAGCAATTGGTGGTTTTTTAGCCAATAATTACGGTCTAAATCTAATGTTTTATATTTCTGGAGCATTTGCTCTATTTTCAATTCTTATCTTATTACGATTGAAGGAAACCTTAGCTCCTAGTATGAAAAAAAAGTTTTCATTTAAACTTTTAAAAATTAAATGGAAAGATGTTTATGAGCCAAAAGTATCAAGAGTGTTTTGGCTGATGCTTTTGGTATCTTTTTCCTCTGGAGCTGTACTTACTCTTATACCACACATCTCCACTACCATTGGGTGGACAAATAAGGGCTTGTATTTTAGCATTTATACAATTGCCTCCATCGTTATTCGATTTTTTTTCTCTAAATCTTCCGATACCTATGGAAGAAGTCCGATTATTTTTTATTCCTGCCTGTCGTTAATGCTGGGCATGCTATTGTTGGTAGTACCTGCAAATTCTTATACTTTAATTGGCTCAGCTGTATTTTATGGAATTTCATGGGGATTTAATACGCCTACTTTAGCAGCATGGACCAATGATTTAGGTGATCCGAAACATATGGGAAGAGCCATGGCAACTATGTATATTGCATTAGAAGCCGGAATTGGATTTGGCGCTTATTTTAGTGGATACATCTATCAAGGTGATGAAAGTAAAATACCTATTCCATTTATAATTTCTGCCCTTTTGGCCATTTTATCCATGGTCATTCTAAAATTAAAAAACGATACTTGGCAATAAAAATAATTCTGTAAACGATTACAAGTTTCATATTTTTGTGTTATTTTTATATAACATATAATGAATTAAATAAAATCATTCATTCAATCACCAAATAATACAAAAGTTGGAAATTTGTACCAACAAAAGAAAAAATATGCAATCGAGTGAATTAGAAAAATTATTTCCAAGCGAAGGATCAATTCCAAAAGAATATCAATTGGAAAAACCCATTGAACAAAAAGAATATTTGGTTAATGGAGAAATGAGAAAATGGAATGGAAAAACACAAGATGTTTGGTCGCCGATATATGTAAAAACAGAAAAGGGTTTTGAACAAAAAAGAATTGGATCCTACCCTATTACAGAGGCAACTGATGCCATGGAAGTTTTATATGCAGGAGTAAAAGCCTATTCTAATGGTAGAGGTGAATGGCCTTCAATGACTGTCTCACAAAGAATTGAATGTGTTGAAAAATTCACACAAAAGATGATTCAAAAAAGGGATGAGGTGGTCAAATTATTAATGTGGGAAATAGGTAAATCTTTAACTGATTCTCAAAAAGAATTTGATCGTACTGTTCAATACATTTATGATACTATTGGAGCTTTAAAAGATATTGATCGTACGTCATCTACCTTTTTAATTGAGGAAGGAATAATTGGACAAGTTCGTAGATCTCCCCTAGGTGTAGTTTTATGTATGGGTCCATTTAATTACCCTTTAAATGAAACTTTTACAACCTTAATTCCAGCCCTTATTATGGGTAATACGGTTTTATTTAAACCACCAAAACATGGAACTTTATTACACTATCCATTATTAGAAGCATTCAAAGATTCTTTCCCTGCTGGTGTAATCAACACATTATACGGAAGGGGAAATAATATAATTCCGCAATTAATGGAATCTGGAAAAATTGATGTTTTAACCTTGATAGGTTCATCAAAAGTAGCAGATAAGCTTAAAAAGATGCACCCAAAAGTTAACAGATTGCGGGCTATTTTGGGTCTAGATGCAAAGAATGCTGCTATTGTAACTGAAAGCGCACAATTAGAAACAGCAGTAAATGAATGTGTACTTGGTTCATTATCCTTCAATGGTCAACGTTGCACTGCTGTAAAAATAATTTTTGTACATTCTTCATTAGTAGAGGCATTTAATAAAGCTTTTGTTGCAAAAGTAGAAGAATTAAAAATTGGAATGGTTTGGGACAAAGGGGTACAAATTACACCACTTCCAGAACCAAATAAACCGGCATACCTTAAAGAATTGATTGAGGATGCCAAATTGCATGGTGCAAAAGTTATCAATCCAAATGGAGGCGAAAACTTCAAGTCCTTATTCTATCCTGCCGTTTTATACCCTGTATCTAACAAAATGAAAGTTTGGTCTGAGGAACAATTTGGACCAGTAGTTCCTATCGTCCCATTTGATGATTTAAACGTTCCAATTGATTATATTCACGAATCGTCGCATGGGCAACAAGTTGCCATATTTGGAACCGACCCAAATCAGATATCTTCATTAATTGATGAAACAGTTAATCAAGTATCAAGAGTAAATGTAAATGCTCAATGTCAGAGAGGTCCAGATTCCTTCCCTTTTACAGGAAGAAAAGATTCTGCTGAAGGAACTCTATCAGTTACAGCAGCTTTAAGATCCTTCTCTATTCGTACTGTGGTTGCAACCAAAGCGAATCAATTGAATAAAGATATTGTTAATCAAATTGTAGAGAACCAACAATCCAATTTTTTATCAACAAGATTTATCCTTTAATTGGGGTTCTTTAGCAATATTTTTTTGTAATTTTGAAGGGGCGAATGCCCCTTCTTTTTATTTATATCATATGAAAAAAATACCACATTTCCTTTTATTATCAATTTTTCTAATTTCATGTACCACCTTAAATCCATTTACAGGACAAAAAACGCTAGGAGTTTCTAATCAAGATTTATTTCCTTTAACTTTTCAGGAATATGATAAATTTTTATCGGAATCAAAGGTTGTAAAAAACACGAAGGACGCAAGAAATATAGATCTTGTACGAGAGAAATTAGTAAAAGCTGCTCAGTTGTGGTTAGATAAGCATGGATTCAAAGATTATTTGAAAGATTACAAATGGGAAAGTAAACTAGTTGATGATAAACAGGTAAACGCTTGGTGTATGCCAGGAGGTAAAATTGTTTTTTATACGGGTATTTTACCTATTTGCCAGAACGAGGCAGGCATAGCAACAGTAATGGGACACGAAATTGCACATGCTTTGGCAAATCATGGGGGTCAACGAATGAAGGCCTCAGAATTGCAGCAGTATGGTGCGATGGCCTTATCCTTGGCAACATCAAAAAATGATAGCTTAACCCAAAATACTTGGCAGCAATACTATGGAATTGGAACTCAAATTGGAGTCATGTTACCATTTAGTAGATCTCATGAACTAGAAGCAGATAAAATTGGTTTAATTTTATTAAGTTTTGCAGGTTATCAACCAGAAGAAGCAATATCCTTTTGGGAAAGAATGGAAAAAAATGCTTCAAGCGGACAAAGTCAACCTGAATTTCTTAGCACACACCCTTCACATGATAGAAGAATCGCTCAGTTAAAAGAATTAATTCCAGTGGTGCGAGCAGAAGTGAAGAAAATGTGAATTGTGAATTGTGATTTTATAATTATTCATAATTCACAATTCACAATTTATAAATTTGCTCTTTGAGTTTTAACAGCAGCATCTGTTATATAATCGTCGTAGGTCATTAATTTATCGATATGCTTATTTGATCCTAATTCAATAATACGATTTGCTACAGTATTCGTTAATTGATGGTCATGACAAGTAAACAAAATTGTACCAGGGAAATCCATCATACCATTATTGAGTGCAGTAATTGATTCTAAATCTAAGTGATTGGTAGGTTCATCAAATAATAATACATTTGCTCCAGACAACATCATTCTAGAAAACATACAACGTTGTTTTTCACCTCCAGAAAGAACTGTACATTTCTTTAAAGCTTCATCCCCAGAAAACAACATTCGACCTAAAAATCCACGAATAAAACTTTCATCTTTTTCAGAAGAGTATTGCCTTAACCAGTCAACTAAATTTAAGGAATCTTCTTTAAAATATTGAGCATTGTCGTTAGGTAAATAAGTTTGAGTAGTCGTAATACCCCATTTAAATTCACCTGAACTAGCTTGTTTTTCACCCATTAAGATATCGAAAAGAGCTGTAATAGCTAATGAATCTTTAGCTAAAAAAGCTACTTTATCACCTTTGTTAATAGTAAAATTTAATTTTTCGAACAAAGTAACGCCTTCATCTGTAGTGTAAGATAAATTTTCAACAGATAATAATTGATCCCCGGCCTCTCTTTCTGGTTTGAAATTAATAAATGGATATTTTCTTGATGAAGGTTGAATATCTTCTACTTGTAATTTATCAAGCATTTTTTGACGAGCCGTTGCTTGTTTTGACTTGGCTACGTTTGCGGAGAATCGACGAATAAATTCTTCTAATTCTTTACGTTTTTCCTCTGTTTTCTTATTTTGATCAGCGCGTTGACGAGCAGCTAATTGAGAAGACTCATACCAGAACGTGTAGGTTCCTCCATATAATTGAATTTTTCCAAAATCTAAATCGGCAATGTGTGTACAAACATTATCGAGGAAATGACGGTCATGGGAAACAACAATTACTGTATTTTTAAAATTTTGCAAGAAATTTTCTAACCATAAAATAGAATCAATATCTAAGTTGTTTGTTGGCTCATCTAGCAATAAAATATCGGGATTACCAAAAAGAGCTTGAGCCAATAATACTTTCACCTTATCTGAACCATTCAAATCTTTCAATAAAGAATAGTGCATATCTTCTTTAACTCCTAAACCACTTAATAATGCACCTGCCTCTGATTCAGCTTCCCATCCATTCAGTTCTGCAAATTCTGCTTCTAAATCGGCCGCTTTATTGCCGTCTTCTTCTGTAAAATCTTCTTTGGCATAAATGGCATCTTTTTCAATCATGATATCATACAAACGCTTATTACCCATAATAACCGTTTGAAGAACTGGAGTTTCTTCGTATTCAAAATGGTTTTGTTTCAAAATCGACATTCTTTCACCGGGGTTCATACTAATTGAACCTGTTTGAGATTCGATTTCACCAGATAAAATTTTCAAAAAAGTAGATTTACCTGCTCCATTGGCACCAATGAGGCCATAACAATTACCTTCTGTAAATTTAATATTTACTTCTTCGAATAAAACTCTTTTCCCAAAACGCAAGGAAACATTTGAAACTGATAACATATCTTGAAAATTAAGGTGCAAAATTACTCAATTTCCAAGTAGAAAAAAACTGATTTTTTTATTCCATTCAAAGATTTTTTTGCAATTTAGTTGTTCAATTGAATCAAAAATCCTTTTCCTAAAGATGAGTTCATCTTCAAAATTACAAATCAAGCTTACTTCTGAAGAAATAATTCTTTCTTCCAAGTTTGATGTGGAAAAAAGGGATATTCGATTAAAATGGGATACAAAGGAAAATTTTTCCATTTTAATGGAAAATAATTTTCAATTAAACTTAATAGATTTACAAGAAATAGAGGTTTTAATAAGTAATGACAAATTTTTATTAACTCCTAAAGAATATTATTCTAATCTATTTATTTCTCAGTTTTTAGAAAAAGCTATTGGCAAGAAAAATTCAGAAAACTGTGAAATACATCATCAGGAAATTGAAAAAGAAGATTCAGTTTTATCTTTTTTCATACCAAGTAGTTGGAAAGACTTTTTAGCTATTAAATTTCCTTTAAGTTCATTTAATTACAAGCATTTTATTGGTGAACAATTAATTCAAACATCTAAATTTTTAAGAAATCAAATGCATGTTTGGTTGGAAAATCAATTAGCTTATGTGATCTTACGAAAAAATGGACAACTTCAAATTGCTAATGTTTACACCTATCAAAATCCATTAGAATTAGCCTACTTTTTACATTCCATTCGTGAAACCTTTGATATGGTGTGGACCAATGATACTTTTTCTATTCAAGGTGAACAACTTATAAACTCAGCATTTGTTAATGAATTAATTTCATTGGCAATTCCCATAAAATTATCTCATGAACAAGCCTAAAATTGCTTTTTTCCCAGGTTCTTTTGATCCATTTACTAAAGGTCATGAAGATATTGTACTTCGAGCCATCGGATTATTTGATGAAATTGTGGTAGGAATAGGCCACAATTCAAATAAAAAAAGATATTTTGAATTGGAACAGATGAAAAAATATATTGAAGAAACCTTTGAAGGGAAGCCTGTTCGAGTAATCACTTACCAGGACTTAACAGCAAATGTAGCAAAGATGGTAGGTTCTAAATATATTTTAAGAGGTTTACGAAATACAACCGATTTTGAATATGAAAATTCAATTTCACAAGTAAATAGACATATTAACGACGAATTAGAAACCATTTTTTTAATCACCTCACCACATTTAGCTCCTATAAGTTCCACTATTATTCGTGACTTACACCGATACGGAAGTGCAGTTGATCAATATTTACCTTATAAATTAATCGATTAATTTATAATTTTGGATAACAAAGCGAATGGACGAATAAGAGTTTGTCAAACTCTTGTTTATTGATTGAGGGGTTTGCCATTCAACTTTTTCAATATTTTCTTCAATTTGGGCTGTTAAAATAGAAGACCCCTTTTCTTGCATTAAATACCATTTCGTTTTTTTCAAAACCAATTGATTTTTATGTGTATATGTATGATAAGTTGTACAAATTTTTTCCTTTAAGCTTGCCTTTACATTACATTCTTCTTCAACTTCTCGAACGGCCGCGGATTTAAACTTTTCACCTTTTTCCAATTTACCTTTGGGTAAATCCCATTTACCCAGGCGGTAAATCATTAATACTTCATTTTTATCATTTACCACCACGCCCCCTGCAGCCTCAATAACGGTATATAATGATTTAATTTTATCCTTCGTATTTTTTTTATCTTCAGCTATGATATGCAATGAATGAAATTTCAAGTCAGACTTTTCATGCAATCCTATCAAAATCTTTTCGATTTGCGTAGCTGAAGCATTTATTAAACAAGTATGACCAATAAATTTTTCAATTTTAATGCTTTGTAATCTTGCATCAACAATTAAATCGAAGTCTTCATCATGTTGTAAAGATTTAGCTTTTGATTTTTTAAGAATACGAATTGGACGATCATCGATGAATATTATCATTAATTACAATTATTTGTTGGCAAAAATAGAAATCTTTTAAGAAATGAAGGAATTTAATTTTAAATTTGTGTAAAGTGATTTTAAAATAATTCAATGGAAAATATTAGTATTCAACAAGAAGTTGCACAACATTTACTAAAAGTTCAAGCAATTCAATTGCGACCGAATCAACCTTTTAAATGGGCATCTGGATGGAACTCCCCTATTTATTGCGACAATAGAATTTCGCTATCTTTTCCAGAAGTAAGAACTCACATTAAAAATGCACTATCTGCGGCTGTTAAAGCATATTTTCCTGAAGTGGAAATAATTGCTGGGGTGGCAACGGCTGGTATAGCTCAAGGTGCTCTTGTTGCTGATTATTTAGACCTTCCTTTTTGTTATGTTCGTCCGGAACCCAAAAAACATGGAATGGGGAATCAAATTGAAGGTAAAATAGAGAAAGGTCAAAAAGTTGTTTTAATTGAAGACTTAATTTCTACTGGCGGAAGTTCATTAAAAGCTGCAGATGCATTAATTAATGAAGGAGCAGATGTTTTAGGAATGGTTGCAATTTTCACCTACGGATTTCAAGTGGCAGAAGATAATTTTAAAAGTAAAAACATTCCTTTTTTCACTTTGAGTAATTATGATACCCTAATTGAGGAAGCTGTAAAATTAAATTATGTTACCGAGCCCCAATTAGTTACCTTACAAGATTGGCGAGTTAACCCATCTGAATGGAGAAAAGATAGTTAAATTAAGTGATAACGATTTCCAGCTAATGCCTTAATCATTCCATTAAATTCTAAATTAATGGTGATTAAGGCAATTTCTTTTAAGGGAATTTGGGTTTTCCAAGCTAATTCCTCTATTGACAACTCTCCCAATTGGTGCAGACTGGATAAAATAGCTGACTCATTTTGGGTAAATCTTGAAAAGTCTAAGCTCAAATTCTTTTGAATTTTATTTTTATTTTGATTCCAATGCATATGCTCTAAAAAGCCATTCATGGATTCAAACAAGTGTGCCTTATTATCATAAATTAACCTATTACAACCTTGAGAATATGGTTTATCTATAAAACCAGGAACAGCGAACACTTCCCTATTGTAATTATTTGCAAATTCAGAGGTAATGATTGCACCACCTTTTGTTGCGGCCTCTACAACGATGACTGCATCGGACAAACCAGCAATAATTCTATTCCGCATTGGAAAATAACGTGCATCTGGTTTTACTTGTGGAGGATGCTCAGAAACCCATGCTCCATTTTCTAATAAACTTTCAGCTAATTTTTTATGTTGATAAGGATATAAATAATGAAAGCCACCTGCTAATACAGCAAAATTGGGAATTTCTAATTGTTGACATGCTTGATGAATTGCTGCATCTATGCCAAAAGCCAGACCACTTATAAAGTTAATAGAAGAATTTTTAGAACCTTCAGCAATTTGTTCGCACATCTTTTTCCCGTATTCTGTAGCTTTTCTAGTTCCTACCAATCCCACCATTCGATCTGTATTTAATGTGTTTTTTCCATTTATATATAAAACTAAAGGCGCATCGTATAGCATTTTGAGTCTGAATGGATAAGTTTCCATCTCTAAAGAGACTACATCATAATTGTGTTTAAGACAAAATGTAAGGATTCTTTCTGCTTCCAGAACATTTGATTTGTTTTTTATTTCATTTATCACAAAAGAACCAACACCCGGAACTGAGCGAAGCTCTTTTGCACTTGCTTTAAAAATATAGGAGACACTTCCAAGTGTGGCAATTAATTTGCGCGCGGTAATAGAACCCACATTTTTCAATTGAGTTAAGGCGATAGAATATAAAAGATCTGAATTAGTAGTCGGCATATTTTTTATGCCGAAATTAGATTAATCTACAGAAAGATTATCTTTTAAAACTTGTAAAAAATCACGAATATCAACAAGTTGATTAATTAATGCTTGGTTTTCATTTTTAGGAACACCTTTAGCATTAATTGCTAATTTTGCTCCTTCAAGGGTCAAACCCTTTCCTTCAATCAATTCAACAAGCACTTTAATCTTATTAATATCATCTGGTGTATACTTTCGTATTCCACTGGATTTCCTCTTTGGACTTAAATGTGGAAATTGACTTTCCCAATATCTAATTTTAGAAGGTTTTACCTTAAAATAATCAGCAACTTCAGAAATGCTATAATATTGCTTATTTAACTCCATTATTTCAAAAAAAGAACTAATTTTGGGGTTTGATAAAGTTTATCATCTAATTTACAATAATTTCAACGAATACCCAATGACCTCAACGGAGATCCGCCAGCAATTTTTAGATTTTTTTAAATCAAAAGGACATTTAATCGTAGCTTCTGCACCATTAGTTGCAAAAAATGACCCAACCCTAATGTTTAATAACTCAGGGATGGCTCAATTTAAAGACTTCTTTTTAGGCAATGGCACACCTCCTTCTAAAAGAATTGCAGACACCCAAAAATGTTTACGCGTATCAGGAAAGCACAATGATTTAGAAGATGTGGGATTTGATACCTACCATCACACAATGTTTGAAATGCTTGGAAATTGGTCATTTGGTGATTATTTCAAAAAAGAAGCTTTAAATTGGTCTTGGGAATTATTAGCCGAAATTTATAAACTTCCTAAAGATCGAATTTATGTTTCTGTTTTTGAGGGAAGTGAGTCAGATGGGGTTCCATTTGATCAAGAGGCATTTGATATTTGGAAATCAATAGTTGGTGAGGAACGAATTATTTTAGGGAATAAAAAAGATAATTTCTGGGAAATGGGTGAAACTGGTCCATGTGGACCCTGCTCAGAAATTCATATTGACCTAAGAAATCAATCAGAGGTTGATACCATTCCTGGTAAAACATTAGTCAATGCTGATCATCCACAAGTTGTAGAAATATGGAACAATGTATTTATGCAATTTGAAAGAATGGCAGATGGTTCATTGGTTCCTTTACCTGAAAAACACGTTGATACAGGTATGGGCTTTGAGAGATTATGTATGGCTATTCAAGGTAAACAATCTAATTATGATACGGATGTCTTTCAAGGAACAATTCAATATTTATCCAATAAATGTGGAATAGCTTATGGTAAAGACAAGTGGTCTGATATTGCAATGCGCGTAATTGCAGACCATATCAGAGCAATTGCATTTTGTATTGCAGATGGTCAACTACCTTCAAATGCCAAAGCTGGTTATGTAATTAGAAGAATTCTTCGTCGAGCAGTTAGATATGGATATACTTATTTAAATTTCAAAGAACCTTTCCTATTCGAATTGGTACCTCTTTTATCGAAACAATTTAATGGAGTATTTGATGAATTAGTAGCTCAGGAATCTTTTGTTGCTAAAGTTATTCAAGAAGAAGAAATTTCTTTTTTACGAACCCTTTCTACGGGATTAGTACGCTTAGATAAATTAATGCAAGAAACTAAAGCTTTAAATAAATCGACATTGTCTGGTGAAGATGTGTTTGAATTGAATGATACCTATGGTTTTCCTGTAGATCTAACTGCACTTATAGCAAGAGAAAATCAATTAGATATTGATGAAAAGGGATATCAATTAGCCTTAAATGCTCAAAAAGAACGTTCAAGAAAAGATGCAAACGCGAGTGCAGAAGACTGGGTAATTTTAAACGATTCTGAGGAGGCAAGTTTTGTAGGATATGAATTGGATGAGACTCAAACTCAAATTCTTAAATACCAGAAGGTTCAAAACAAATCAGGTATACAATATAAAGTAGTTTTAGAAGAAACTCCATTTTATGCAGAATCTGGAGGACAAGTTGGAGATACCGGTGCCTTACATTTTAATAAGTCGAAGACTATCATCCAGGTAATTGATACTAAAAAAGAAAATGATTTAATTGTTCATATTGTAAACAACCCGAATATTGAGCAAGTTGCTGGAGAGACTGTAACAGCAAAAATTGACCAAAAAAGACGTAGGGCAATCACCCAAAATCACAGTTCAACCCATTTAATGCAAGCAGCTTTACAGACTGTTTTAGGAAAACATGTTGCTCAAAAAGGTAGCTTAGTAAATGAGGAAGTTCTTCGATTTGATTTTTCTCATTTTCAAAAAGTTACACCTGAGGAAATAAAGGAAATAGAACGATTAGTTAATGAGAAAATTGCTCAAAACATCCCATTACTTGAGGAAAGAAATGTTCCAATTGAGGAGGCGAAAAATAAAGGAGCAATGGCTCTTTTCGGAGAAAAATATGGCGATTTTGTACGTGTAATTACCTTTGACAAAGACTATTCAGTTGAATTGTGCGGAGGAACACATGTACCATCCACAGGTGAAATTGGTTTATTTAAAATAATTTCAGAAAGTTCTGTTGCAACTGGCGTAAGAAGAATTGAAGCAATAACTGCCCAAAAAGCTTACCAATTATTAAATGAACAAGAAGAAATATTAGATCTATTAAATGATTTATTAAAATCTCCGAAAGATATTACAAAAGCTGTTCAAAATTTAATTGAACAAAATAACAGTTATCAAAAGGCGGTTATTGCGTATCAAACGAAAGAACTAAAACAAGTTAAAGAAGTCCTATTGAGTAAAATTCAAGCAAAAGACGGTATTTCGTACTTGTTAGAAAAGGTTGAAGCACCAACCGCAGATGCATTAAAAAATTTAAGTTTTGAAATTCAAAACGAACAAGAGAATATGTTTTGCTTATTAGTTGCTGAAATAGATGGTAAGGCAAGTTTAGCCTTAGCGATTTCAAAATCTTTAGTAGATGCAAATGGCTTAAATGCTGGACAAATCATTCGTGATTTGGCTAAGGAGGTTCAAGGTGGTGGTGGCGGACAAGCATTTTTAGCTACAGCAGGTGGTCAAAATCCAGCTGGCCTTTTGAATGTATTAAGTGCTGCTAAAAAATATATTTAATAGCTATTATTTATGAATTTCTTGCCTTTTGACGAAATGGTTCCTGCAATGGATGATCTAAGTCAGAAAGGGCAAGAATTTTCATTTATCATAGATTACAAGGGTGATAAGTGCGCAATAAATACGGATTACGCTGATTACATTAATTACCCTGATTACACTGATTACACTGATTACACTGATTACGCTGAATTTACTTTTGAAAAAAATGTAATTGAATTTGAAAAGTATCTAGAGAAATTTGAAAAAGTTCAACATGCTTTAAAGTCAGGAAATTCATTTCTTTTAAATTTAACCCAAGAAACAGAAATACTAACAAATTTAAGTCTGGAGGAGATTTATCTACATGCAAAAGCAAAATACAAATACCTTCTCAAAGATCAATTTGTTGTTTTTTCTCCTGAAACATTTATTCAAATAATAGCAGATAAGATTTATTCCTTTCCGATGAAAGGAACTCAACTAGATGATGGTCCGAATTCTAAAAGGAAACTACTAGAAAACAAAAAAGAGAACGCTGAGCATGCAACTATAGTGGATTTAATTAGAAATGATTTAAGTAAGGTGGCATTTCCTATTCAGGTAGACCAATTTAAATATGTAGAAAAAGTAAAAACTCACCAGGGTGATTTATGGCAAATGTCTTCCAAAATTTCTGGAGACCTTTTGCCCTCTTTTCGTGGAAAAGTTGGAAGTATTTTAAAAGAGTTATTGCCAGCAGGGTCCATTACAGGTGCTCCTAAAAAATCAACTTGTCGATTAATTGAAGAAATTGAGGGATATGACAGAGGATTTTATACGGGAATTATGGGTAAATTTGATGGTAAGAATTTAGATAGTGCAGTAATGATCCGGTTTATTGAGCAAAGAGGAGACAAAAAATATTTTAAAAGTGGTGGTGGAATAACTATTTTTTCAAGTGCAGAAAAGGAATACCAAGAAATTATTGATAAAATTTATTTACCATTTTGATGTTTGATTTATTAGAAACCTTTCGAATAGAAAATGGAAAAGTTGCCCATTTAGACTACCATCAAGCAAGACTTGATAAAGCACAGCAAGATATATATCAAGTTTCTGGTACAATTTCATTACAAGATTTTTTCAATCATCATACCTTGCCTATAAATGGTATCTTCCGAGGTAGGATGCTTTATGAGGAAGAAATTAATCAGTTTGAAATCATCCCATATCATGAAAATACAATTAAAACATTCTCCTTGTGCGAATTAGTAGAATTTGAATATCCCTATAAATGGGCTGATCGAAGTTTTTTTGTACAACAAAAAGAACTTCATCCGGAATCGGATGAAATTATTTTTTATTCTAAAAATAAAATTCAAGATTGTTGCATTGCAAATCTTGCCTTTTTAAAAAATGACAAGTGGTACACACCAAAATCTCCCTTATTAGAAGGAACAACCCGAGCGAGGTTGCTAGCTGAAAATAAAATTCAAGAACTTGATATTTTTGTTGACAAATTAATCGAATTCGATCGAATTTGCCCGATAAATGTATTTAGAGAATTAAGTTTAGAAAAATCGCTTTTGCTTGCTGAATGCATTTTGTAAATTGTGTTTCTAAATGAGCACCGAAAAAAGTCCAACCTTTTTATTACATCAAAAATTTCCTTTTGAACCCACACCTTCACAAAGAGTGTTATTTCAAAGGTTAGGAGATTTTATACAAAATAAAGATGAATGGGCAGCCTTAACATTTATTATAAAAGGCTATGCTGGAACAGGTAAAACGACTGTTATTTCGACACTAATAAAAATACTTGCTCAGTTTGGTTATCGGTCTCAATTAATTGCTCCAACTGGTAGGGCCGCAAAAGTAATGGCGAATTATGCTAAGAAAAAAGCGAGCACTATACATAAAAAAATTTATCGACAAGTAAGTAATGCGCACACCGGAAATTTATCTTTCCAGCGCATGAATAACTATGCAACAAATACGATATATATTGTTGATGAGTCGTCGATGATAAGCGATGAAGCAGAATTTGGGAGCAACAGTTTGTTGACGGATTTAATAGAATATGTATTTACGAATCCAGAAAATGGTCACAATGGAAATAAAATCATATTTGTTGGAGATACGGCTCAATTACCACCAGTTGGTACAAATCTCTCTCCCGCGCTTTCGAAAGATTATATAAAATCCAACTTTCATATGGAAGTTGAGGAGCATGAATTAACAGATGTGATGCGACAAGAACTACACTCTGGAATTTTATTCAATGCGACTGAATTACGAAATTTACTCAGTAATTCATCCACAAACATTCAATTTAAAACAAAGGCATTTAAAGATTTCTTTAAAATGACCAGTGAAAAAATGGAAGATGGGATGAATTATGCTTATCGGAAATTTGGAAAGGAAAATACAATTGTATTAACAAGATCTAATAAGAATGCAGTTATGTATAATCGTTACATTCGCCAGCAAATACTTTATCAAGAAGATGAAATATCAAGTGGTGATTTATTAATGATTGTCCGAAATAATTATTATTGGTTGGATGAGGATTCCCCTGCAGGATTTCTTGCCAATGGTGACTTTGTGGAGATCTTAAAAATCAAGCGTGAGGAAGAAATGCATGGATTTAGATTCCTGAATGTAGCGCTTCGCTTGTTGGATTATGAAGACCACCCTGAAGTGGAAGCTAAGATTCTTTTAGATACACTTTATGCTCCTGAAAGTTCACTAGGTAAAGAACAATCAAAAAAGTTATATGATTCCGTTTGTGAAGATTATGCGCACATAGGAAAAAAGAAGGAACGAAATGAGGCTATTCGTAAAGATCCATATTTAAATGCATTGCAAGTAAAATTTGCTTATGCCTTGACCTGTCATAAATCACAAGGAGGTCAATGGCCAGCGGTTTTTGTTGATCAAGGATTTTTAAAAGATGAGCAGATTGATTTAGAATTTATCCGATGGATTTACACAGCCATTACTCGTTCTACGCACGAATTATTTTTAGTTAATTTTAATGATAAATTTTATTCTTAAAGTTTTGTGTAGCCAATTTTATCGTTAAGTCTCCCCCACTTTTGCTCCATTCCATACACTAAATCTACTAACAAATTTCGAAAAACTTCTAATCGTTCATCACCCAAAATTTTACTTACTTCTTGATCTAAATTTGTTCTTGATTCATGTAAAACTTTCATGAATTTAAAACCCTCCTCAGTTTTAGAAACCAAAATAGCCCTTGAATCTACAGGATGTTTACTAGTTTGAATAAAATTTCTTGCAACTAATTCTTTAATTAAAACACTTACAGCTTGTTTAGACATTTCCAAACATTTTACAATTTCAGAGACAGAAACTGGCTCATCATGAATATTCATCATGACCATGATATGTCCAATTTTGATTTGATCATAACCCTTTGCTTTTAAAAATTCAGAATTAACGTGTTTTATAAAACGATAAGAACGAACTAATAAACGAGATAAAATGTATTTAGAATTTGTATCCACTATTAAATCTTATTTTTATACAAATTTAAAAAAAAATATAATTTTAGTCAACTTACTTGACAATAAATAAAAAGCTTCGTTAATTTGTCAAAAAATAAAACTCTATGTCCAAATCAGAAAAAGCCAAAAGTAATTTACCAAAAATCATTCTTGGAGTTGTCCTATTAATAGCTGCAGTTTATGGAATTAACAAATACAGATATGTAAGCACACATGAGGATACAGATAATGCACAAATTGAAAGTTATTTTGTTCCAGTATTGAGTAGAGCTGCAGGATATGTAAAATCTGTTCATATTAATGATTTTGAAGATGTTAAAAAAGGTGATACATTATTGATAATTGATGATGCAGAGGCACAATTAGCTTTGGAAGAAATGAAAGCGGATGTGGAGCAGGCAAAAATTGAAATTGAGAATGCAAAAGCCAATTTAAGCAATTTAGAAAAAGAGTTGATAGCACAAAAATCTCAAGTTGCCGCAGCTCAAGTAGGTGCACAAAAATTTGAGAGAGATTACGCAAATTTTTCAAATTTAGAAAAAAACAAAGCAATTACTCATCAGCAATTATTAGAAATTAAAGATCAAAAAGACTTAGCTGATGTAAAGCTTACAGGTGCAAAAGCTGAATATATAAGTTCTGAATCGAAAAAAGCAGTTTTAATTGCAATCTTAAAAAAGGCAGAAAATTCATTAACCTTAAAACAAATAAAGGTAAAACAACAAGAATTAAAATTGAGTTATTATGTTGTTTTAGCACCTGAAAATGGAAAAATCGGAAAGAAATCTGTAGAACCAGGTCAATTTATTCAAATTTCTCAACCATTAATGACAATCGTTGACGACTCGCAATATTGGGTTGTCGCAAATTTTAAGGAGACTCAAGTAGGCAAATTAAAAGTTGGTCAACCTGCAGAAATCGTTTTAGATGCATATCCTAATACTAAAATTGAAGGAGAAATAGTCTCAATTTCAGAATCTACTGGTGCAAAAGCTTCCTTATTACCTCCAGACAATGCCTCGGGCAACTTTGTAAAAGTTGCGCAGCGTGTTCCTGTAAAAATTGCAATTAAAGACCTTGCTAAAGTAAAATCAATGTTACGTGCAGGTTTATCATTAGAAGTATCTATTCCTGTTAAGTAATATGGCAAAACCACAAGGATTTGCAAAAGTAATTATTGTTTTAACAACGATTACAGCCGCCATTATGGAGTTGTTGGATACAACAATTGTCAATGTTGCCTTAAATCAAATATCGGGTTCATTAGGAGCGACAATTGAAGATATTGCTTGGGTAATAACGAGCTATGCCATAGCAAACGTTATCATCATACCTATGACAGGTTTTTTGGGAGAGTATTTTGGCCGTAAAAACTATTATCTTTGTTCGATCATTATTTTCGGAATAGCTTCCTATTTCTGTGGTATGAGCGACACCCTATGGGAATTGGTTCTTTGGAGATTTATCCAAGGTATAGGTGGAGGAGCTCTCCTATCGACCTCACAAGCCATATTATTTGATGCTTTTGAACCAGAGGAACGACCACTTGCTTCCGGATTTTTTGCCATGGGCATTGTCATGGGCCCTTCATTAGGTCCAGTTTTAGGAGGTTGGATTGTAGATAATTTAAAATGGTCTGACATTTTCTTCGTGAACATCCCTATTTGTATATTAGCCACTATTCTGACAATTGTATTTATTGAAAGAAAAGAAGGTGAAGGATCTCGTAAATCTGAAATAAAAATAGACTATCCAGGTATACTATTATTAATGGTATTTGTTGGCTCTATCCAATATATCTTAGAAAAAGGTGAAGGCGAAGGCTGGTTTGAATCCAGAACAATCACTCTTTTGACTATTACCACCATTATTGGCCTCATTGGTTTTATCTGGAGAGAAAAAACAACTGAACACCCAGTGGTGAATTTAAACGTATTTAACAATAAAACCTTTGCAATGAGTTCAATATTTACTGTTGTAGGAGGTTTTGGATTATTTACTTCTGTTTTTGTTTACCCACTGATGGTTCAACGAATAAATGGATTGACTCCAACTGAAACAGGATGGTCTTTGATGTTACCAACATTTTTAGGTGTATTTCTTTTCCCAATCATTGGAAAGTATTTATCTACTGGAGGTAAACCTATCCCATTTATGGTCGCAGGAATTTGTATCTATGTAATTTTTGGTTTTATAGGTGGGAATTCAACTGCCGATATGGGTAGAGCAGATTTTTTTCCCATGCAAATGTTACGCGTTGTAGGGGTATCTATGTTACAAATGCCATTAATTAATCAAGCAGTAGCTGGACTAGAGCCAAAAGATTTTCCTGCAGGTATTTCTATTTCCAATATGATTCGCCAATTGGGGGGAGCATTTGGAATTGCTGTGGCTAATAATTACGCAACATCTAGGGCAGCACAACATAGAAGTGACTTATTAGCAAACATCACTCCTGAAAATCCAGCCTTTCAGCAAAGATTTCAAGGCATTGCCTCAATTATTCAACAAAAAACAGGAGACGCCTTTCAAGCTACACAAGTAGCTTATAAAAACATTGATTTAATTGTAACTAAGCAAGCTTATTATCTTGCCTATTTAGATACATTTAGATTGGTATCTATCATTTTTATCTGCATTTTTCCTTTTATCTTTTTATTAAGAACGCCGAAGAGAAGTCAAGCAGAAATAAATAAACTTAACAAAGCAGCCGAAGAAGCACATTAATATGAAAAAAATATTTCTTTTAGTAAGTCTATCTGCCTTACCCTTATTCATAAAGGCGCAAGATTCTGATTTAAAACAATTGATCAATGGAATTTTAGCAAATTCATCTAATTTAAAAGGTCAAAAATCACTTTTACAAATTGGAAACATAAAGACTAAAATTCAAGAATCCTACAATCAACCAATAATTGGCGCAGATCTTGGGGTTACTCGAATAGATCCAGTAGCGAAGGCAAATTTTAATGGGATGTCCTTGCAATTCCAGCCAAACATGAATTATACAACTGGCTTTTCGGCCAATCATATCTTGTATGATTGGGGAAAAAATGCCTTGGCTATTGAAAAAACTAGATTAGAAAATGCAGTAACTGAAGCTCAAATTGCTAATCAAGAGGCAAATTTAGCCTATCAGATTACCCAATTATATTATCAATATCAATTATTATCTAAAAATATAGCCGTCCAGAAAAAGCAACAGCAGAAACTTGAGGAACAATTGGCAGTGATTCAAAGCTCGGTACAGTCTGGTATCAATTTAGAGTATGATTTGGTTGTTCAGAAGGTTCGTATTCAAAACCATCAAGTGAAAATTCTAGAAACGGAAGGTCAATTTTATGATTTAGTTGATTATTTAAGCACCTTGTTAGGAAATGATGCAAAAAAACTTTTACATGAACAAACTTTTCAAATAAATCAGGCTTACTTAAATGAGCAAACAGTTAATAACAATTTAGACGTTCAGCAACTTACGGCTCAGGAAGTGTTAGCTCAAAAAGAAACAGAAATTGCAAAAGGTGGAAATGCACCTTCCCTAGCAGGTATTGCCTCATTAGGACTAAGGAATGGTTATGTACCAAGAATAAATGGTGAAACACCCGCTTTTTCAGATGACTTTAAGATAAATAGTGTAATTGGAGTTAAATTAAACATCCCAATTTACTCAGGTAAAAGAACTGAAAAACAAGTTGAAATTTCTAAACTGAATCAAGAACGATTACAATTTCAAAAGAAAGAAATTGAAACTCAATTACACTATTCAGAAAGAAGTGCCAGAAATAACCTAAAAACAATATTGGAAAGGATTAAGGCTCAAGAAAAAGCTGTTGAACAAGCTAATTATGCCTATCAATTAGCATCAGAAAGATATAAATCAGGAACAATAAAGAAAATTGAAGTTGACCAAGCAGAAACTTTATTAGAAGATGCTCAATTATTGTTAGTTCAGTTTAATTACCAAGCAAAAAAGCAAGAAATTGATTTGAAAAAAATAATAGGGGAAACTTTTTGGAAGTAACCCCTGTTTCTTCTATTAGTTAAGGATTCGATTATCTATAATTTCTCCTTTGGAGATACTTAATCCCTTGGCTAAAGCTTTATTCTGTTGACAAGCCTGCTCCCAACCATTATTTGCTAATAAATGAACAAACGGTAAGGTAGCTTGAGTTAAAGCAAGCGTAGAGGTTTGAGGTACAGCTCCAGGCATATTTGCTACACAATAATGAACAATACCATCAATTTCAAAAATAGGATTTTCATGTGTAGTAGGCTTACAAGTTTCGATACAACCACCTTGATCAACTGCTACGTCCACTAAAACAGTACCTTTTTCCATTTTTAGTAAATCATCACTTTTCACCAAATGAGGTGCTTTTGCACCATGAAGTAAGACTGCTCCAATTATTAAATCCACATTTGGAAGATGCTCTTGTATTGTGTATGACGTTGAAAATTGAGTATCAACATTTGGAGGTAAAATATCTTCTAAATAGCGTAAGCGATTCAAATTCGTATCCATAATGGTTACATTAGCTCCTAGCCCCGCTGCCATTTTAGCTGCTTGCGTACCAACCACTCCCCCACCTAAAATTAGCACATTTGCAGGTTTTACCCCAGGAACGCCGCCCAACAACTTCCCCTTTCCACCTTGAGGTTTACCCAAATAATAAGCTCCAACTTGCACAGCCATTCTACCTGCAACTTCAGACATAGGAGTTAAAAGAGGTAAACTTCTATCATCTAATTCAACTGTTTCATAAGCTATACAAATGGCATTAGATTTAACCATAGCGTCTGTAAGCTCTTTAGATGCAGCAAAGTGGAAATAAGTGAAAAGAATTTGATTCGGTTGAATAAGAGAATATTCATGTGGAAGAGGTTCTTTCACTTTAACAATCAATTCAGATTGTTTATACAATTCTTGAGCAGTTGGGATAATAGTAGCCCCCGCAGTAAGATATTGTTGATCAGTAAAGCCTGAGCCCTCTCCTGCACGTGTTTCTATCAAGACTTTGTGTCCTGCTTTAATAAGAGAGTCAACACCTGCTGGACTTAACCCAACACGGTATTCTTGATTTTTAGTTTCTTTTGGAGTACCAATAATCATAATATAAAAATTTGAAAAGGTAGTAAAAGAAGAACGACCACCGGAAAAAGTCCAGTGGTCGTTACCATTGATGAAGTATAATACTCCGCAAAGGTAATATAACAACAAGTATTTTTCGAGAAATTGAAATAAATAAGTATATTTTTCTGCAAAATATAATAACACAGAATATTTTTCTGTTAACTTGTAATTAAATTCCTATTTACCAAAAAAAATTTCGAGCTTTGAAACACTTATTAGACCCTTTGGATATTAAAATATTAAAAATTCTTCAAGAAAATAGCCAAATTACCATTAAAGAATTAGCGGAGCGAGTAAACTTATCAATCAGTCCCACTCATGAACGTATCAAAAATTTAGATGAGGGTGGCTATATCATCAAACAAGTAGCGCTATTGAATCGTAAGAAATTAAACTTAGGTTTATTAGTGCATTGTCAGGTTACATTGGAAAAGCAAAATAGGGCTAATTTCAATGAATTTGAGCTAGCCATACAAGAATTTCCAGAAGTTACCTCCTGCCATTTGGTTTCAGGGAACTTTGATTATTATTTAAATGTTGTATGTTCTGATGTTGAAACTTATAATAAGTTTTACCAAGACAAATTATCTGCGCTCCCAATGGTCGCGCATATTAATAGTTTGTTTGTAATGCATGAGGTGAAGAATTCTACTAAATTGCCGATATAATTGTAAATTGTTAATTATAAATTGTAAATTATATATAGCTTTGCGTTTTATTTGAAGATTAACAATTAACAATTAACAATTAACAATTGATAATGGGGTCGACCGGTTTTGACAGCTTAATCGGTTGGTGGTAAGCACGTCGGGAGTTGTTGGTATTTCCTGTACAAAAAACCTTCGAAACACAACTGGCAATACTTCGTATGCCATGGCTGCTTAATCTGATAGATTAACCAAATGCCATCGTTCAGCCTCTTCCAAACTCTGCCGAGGAGGGTATCTGAGCGTCGACATGCAGAGTCGATTCGTAAGATTTCTTTAATTACGAATTAGTATCCAAAGAATAAGTTAACATTTTGGCTGGTTGTTGGCCTGATGTTGATCGAAAATTAAAAGCAACTAAACGTGTAGAAAGCTATTAATTGCTAGGTTTGGACGAGGGTTCGAATCCCTCCGACTCCACAAAAAAAGCACCTTAAGGTGCTTTTTTTATTTATTTTATTTAAAAAACTTACTCTTTTGTGCTACCATTTTTTCTATTTCCTGGCTAGTTCTTGGAGCGCCTTTTGAAAGATTCTCATTTCCGGTTTCAGTTATTAAAATATCGTCCTCAATTCGAATACCAATATTCCACCATTTTTTATCACATTTACTACCTGAAGGAATATAAATTCCTGGTTCAACCGTCACCACAACTCCAGGAGCTAAGGTTCTAGGACCTAAGTCGTGAACGTCTAATCCTAAATGATGTGAGGTACCATGAGGGAAATAGGTTCTAGCTTCTTTTTCGTTTGCGGCTATTCCCAATTTGATTAATCCGGCATTAATAACGGCTCGAGAAGCCGCATCAATATCTTTAAAAGGTAAACCAGACTTACATGCCGCAATACCTGCATCTTGTGCCGCTAATACAATTTCATACAACATTTTTTGTTCTTCTGAGAATTTACCATTTGCGGGTATTGTGCGAGTAACATCAGCAGAGTAACCGTGATATTCTGCTGCACAATCACTCAGAAGTAAATCACCCTCTTTAATGGTACTTAGATTGGTAATATAATGTAAAACGCAAGCATTTTCAGCTGCCCCATTGATGGAATTATAGCCAGGGTATTCGGAACCAGCATTTTTAAATTGGTATTCCATAATCGCCTGAGCTTGATATTCTTTCATACCAGGTTTAATGGAGCGCATCACCTCATTATGCCCATCGGTACTAATTTCTGCGGCCTTTCTAATTATGGTAATCTCTTCTGGCTGTTTAATTCCTCGCATGTCTGATAAAATTGCATAAGTAGATTTGGTAGCAATTGGTTTATTGGTCGCTATAATCAAACTATCTACAATGGATGCCATTTTACTCAAGGCATCTGGCCGAGGTTTGTATTTATGAAAAATTCCTTCGGTTCTAAACAAAGAATAAACAGAATCTATCGCGTGAATGGGAAGTTGAGTAGCTGAAAAGTTAGTATTTATGAATACATTTTCCATTTTACTTTTTTCTTTAAATGCATCTACTCCTAAAATTTTACCCGACCACAATTCTTTCATTGGGTCTTTGTTTTGGATAAAAATAAATTCCGTTCCTTTTTTTCCTAAAATTTCTACCGGATTTTTAAACAACAATAAAACGGCATTAGGCTCTTCAAGTCCAGTAAAATAATAGAAATTTTTGTTTTGGGCATATTGAAATTCAGTATCATTGCTTCTTTGTCTGGTTTGAGATGCAAAAAATATACCAAGCCCATTATTAGACATTTTATCTTTGAATACTGCCCTTCGACCGGCATGAAAAGCAGGACTTAGGTAATCAGCATTAATATCTTGTGCAGAAGTATGTTGAAATACTAAACAGCAGGAAATTAGAATAAAATAAACTACTTTTTTCATTATTATTTTTTTTGAATTGACCACAAAATACCTTGCTCAATCATTTTAACAAAATCTTTATTATTCCAAACCTCTTTGGAATGTCCCATTGAGGTATAAAAGGTTCTACCTTTTCCTACATTGGTATACCAAGCAACCGGATGAACTTTGCCCATACCAAAATTTTTATCTTTAATCCAAAAAATATTACCATCTGGAATAATTTTGTTCCCATCTATACTAAATAAAATATTCATTCCTTGCGGTTGTGTATAGAAAATATACCATTCATCGGTACTTTTCCATGATTTAGCCAAGTTTGTTTGAAAAAGCGAATCTACCCCATTAAACATATTCACTTCAGCTTGTTGAAATTGTGGATTCAGCGGATGATGTGAAAATTGAGCACCAAGTAAATTTTTAACATACCATTCCCAATGATGTGAACCATCTCCAGCTCCATGAATACCCATTAAAGCTCCACCATTTTCTACATATTTTTCTAAATTAGTTTGTTGTTCGTCATTTAATACTCTTCCAGTAGAATTATCAAAAATCACTAAATCAAATTGCTTCAACTGATCTTCATTAAAAACACCCCCTTCTTCTGTTGAATAAACAAAAAGCTTATTTTGTTCAGCTATTTTACTTAAAATTGGCAAAGAAGCTTCAATTGACTCTCCATGTCTAAATCCAGTAGTTTTAGAAAAAACTAAAATAGCAGATTGATCTTTCGGAAATGAGATCGATGGCCTATCGGTTTCATAAGAAACAGGGAAACCATTTTGGACTTTATAGAAAAATAAAGCAGCAGATGAAAACAATAAAACAATTAGGACTAATAAGATCCAAGCAAAAATTTTAAATACTTTTTTCATAATTCAATAATTATTTCAATACTTCAATTTTGTCAATTTTATGTCTATCCAAAAATTTCGTAGACACTTTCAATAAAGATTTATTGCCTGAAGCTTTAGTTAAACTTACTAAAACAAAGTCACTATTTTCTAAATATATTTTTGCAATCGTTGAATCAAAAGATCGATCGGTTTCTAAATAGGTAAATTCATTTTCTTGCTTCTTCCCCATCACTTTAAATTCACCAACTGATTTCAGGTTTCGTAATTTATCAAAATTGGGTAATATCATGATACCCGATTCCATAATATTTTTATTTTGATTCTTATTAACCTCGTAAATTGTATTTTCATTTACATGACTGAAATTAAATGCATCTAAATAGATCCTTTCTCGTTCATTTTTTAAATAATCATAATTTCTGACCAAATTAAAGCCGTAGAAAAAAATTGCAATGGAAAGTAATGAAATTTGTAAGTATCGATTACTACGTTCAAGTAGAAAAAATAAAAAGAGTAATATACTGTATAAATGGTAGGAGGAAAAACGAATTGCAACGGAGGTACCAAAGGAATGATTTGCCCCTTCAAAATCAACGCGAGTAAATTGAATCAATAATCCTACAAAAGCCAAAGAAACAAAAATTAAAACTGGAAACATTTTAAGGTTTGCAAGTTTTTCTTTAAAACTGCCAGGCAATTTCAAAAAAGTAAAAATCATTGCTAACAAGTAACAACTACCTAAGGTAAAGGCTACTTTTAAATTAGTAAATAAACCTCCAAGAAAAATTAAAAAACCTTTAAAAAAAGTACTGAAAAAATAAATTTTTGCAGGAGGCAGTTCCAATATGGAGGTTGAATATTTTATGCCGCAATAAAAGAGAATTATATTAACTATTGAAAATAATATAAGTCCGAATCTAAAATTAAATTTATTGAAAAATGAAATGAAAATTAGAATCAAAATCATTCCGATTGCCTCAGAAGAAATAAAAATCAAAGCTAAATTGGCTACCAAAAAAGCCAGGATAAAATTCCTTTTTACTACTGATAAATAAGCAGTCCATACAAAACAAAAAAACAAGGCGGCACCATGTTGAAGAATTCCAATAACATTAAAATTATCTAAATTTCCTTTCAGACTGAAAAAAAACAGGAAAAAACTTATTTTACTGAATTTAGACCAATTATTTAAAGAAAAATAGCTTAAAAATATAAAAGCAATGGGCAAAAGAATCAATTGTAAAAAAATTGTAATTGTTTTATAATTGATAACCCCAAACAATTTGTATTGAGCTAATAGTACTAATTTCATTAATAAATTAGAGTGTACTCCTCCATTAAAAGGATAATAAAACTCTTTGAATGAAAATGCCTTTTGTGATTGTATTCTTACGAAATCAATAAATCCTAAATCATCTCCAAAAGGGGGAAATTCGATAATAAATATATTTCCAATTATTACATGAATGGCGAATAAGAAAACTATACAAGTAATTTCTAATTTATTGTTTTTAAAAAATGTCATTATAGCTTCAACTTATCCAATATATTTTTTAATATGTTCAAAACTCTTTTTAATGAGCTCTTCCTCAGTGGTGTAATTTTTTCTCCAAATACATGCTGCAGCTAATAGAGGCGTAAATGCTTCCACAACCAACCAACCAGAATAATTCATTTTCGAAAGTCCATCGAACACATTATCCCAATGTACTTGACCCTCTCCCAAAGTAGCTCTTGTACTTTCTGATAATTGAATATGAGCCACTTCATCAGCAATTCGAACCATTGCATCTCCCGTATTAAATTCTTCAATGTGTGCGTGAAATGTATCAAACATAATCTTAACATTTGGATGATTGATTGATTTTACCAAGGCATATAATTGATCAGCTGAACTAACTACATAGTTCTCAAATCTATTCAAATATTCCAATCCAAGTACAACATTATGTTGTTGCGCATGAGCAGCGACTTGCAACATACTTTCTTTCGACCAATCTAATTCTTGTTGCGTTGGTGCAGCACCTGAAAAAACTCCTAATGCAGAGTGATAAGGTCCAGAAAGGTATTTAGCCCCTAAAAAAGAAGTTACTTCTACAGCTTTTTTCAAAAATTCAATCCCGTTCTCTCGAATACTAGGATCTGAAGAAATTGTATTCATATCTGCTCCTAAAAAAGTAACTGTAAAAACCTCTAATCCTAAACGCTCAATTTCTTTTTTCCAAGGTTTCCAATACTCTAAATCAGTTACAAAAATTGGAATTTCAACACCTTCATAACCCACTTCCTTAATATAAGCCAAATGTTGAATAATCGACTCATTCATGTCTGGTCCATATACCAGCGTATTCATTGCTACTTTATATTTCATATATTTTTATTTTCATTTAGTCCTACACATTGGAGTTTCTATTTCCTGGAGTTTCACTCCAGGTTATTACTATTCAAGTCCTTCGGACTTAATTTCACATCTGATCCCTCATCACTATTCCCTCATCCCTTATCCATCATTTCATCCCTCTATATGGCACATTAATATCTAATTTCCCTTTCCATTTTTTGGGAACATTCTTTCCTAATTCCCAATGGATAGCATTAATAATTAAACGCTGAAATGGTTCAACTGAAAAATCTTCTGGATGTCCCATAGTGGTAAAAAACACTTTACCTCCGTATGCATTTTTCCAAGTCCATGCAATAGGTTGCTCTTCAGCTATTTTATCAGGATTAACTGCTTTGCCCATTAATAGCCATTCTGTACCTTTTACAGGATAATCAGGTAATACGCGATACAACCAAGATCGAACATGAAAAGAAGGATCCACTCCTATTAATATAGGATGATTGGCAGCAGATGCAACCAAGCTAACATCTGTACTTGAATTATGACCATAATGTGTATGTCCTGACTTACCTCCCCATCCCGGTGGAGCACCAAAGGCTCTTTCTGCAAATCCATTATAAGATTCTAAAGCATCACCATTGGGGTAATTAAAACTATGTGTACTAGTTCTGAAACCCATTATTGGCTTTCCAGATTTTAAATAAGCTTCAATTTTAGCAACTTGATCAGCTGGTAATTGTCTCCAACGTAGAAAGAAAACGGCTAAATCTGCTTCTTGTAAGATATCTAAACCTGGAATGTCTTTTTCTGCGTTTTGATTTGGAAAAGAACTCAAAACTTTTGTTCTCATTCCATAATTTTGCTCTAATTCCTTTGCAATTAGTGGCAAGGTACTTTCTCCACTATATTCATGATCACCACAAACAAAAACAACTAAGGGTTTTTTCGACTGAGCAGTAAGCTCAAAAATCAACAAAGTGACTAATAAAAAACAAATTACTTTTTTCATACTTCTTCCTTATTACTTTTTGCTTATTTCTCCATCGGATGTTCTTTCAACAATTGTGTAGTCTGATAAAAATCCAATTTATTACTGGTTGCCACTCGAATTGCTTTAACTTGTGCCGCAGTAATTGCACTTGCCTTATTTCCAAAAGAATTTCGCACATAGGTTAAGACAGCTGCTATTTCTTGGTCACTCATCAATCCACCAAATGGAGTCATGGGTACCTGACCTTCATATTTTACGCCGTTTAATTCTAAAGGCCCCATCAATCCCTTCAAAACTAATTTAATAAGACGATCTTCATTACCTGTAACCCATTTAGAATTTGCTAATGGTGGGAAACCTGAAGCACTAAGTCCTTTTCCGTTGGATTGGTGACAAGTAGCACAATATCCATCTTTAGCATACAATTTACTACCTTGTACGAACAATTCTAAATCTTTACCAATTGAATTTAAATTGTTTTCTTTTGGGAGAACAAAATTTTTGCCGTTTGCATGCGCAACGGCAATTTCAAAAGGCTTTAGCATCCAAGCATCCAAATCCCTTTTTTTAGCTTGAATAAAAACTTGATTTGCCTGATTTTTGGGCAACCAAGAAGCCGCAACAAAAGCTTCCATTCTTACCCTTCCATGTGGATCTTTCGCCGCTTTAGTTAATAAACTTAACTGATTAGGTACTTGATGACCCGTATATCTTAAAACCTTTACTGCTGCAGCTCTGGCGTGATAATCCTTCGCTTGTAATAAACGAGCAAGTAATTGTTGATCCACCTTATTTAATCCCCACGTAACCCAAAGTGCTTCTAAAAGATTATGTTCATAGGAAGGATCATTTTTATCCAAATGTTCAACCCATTCTTTTACTTTGGGTAATACTTCATCAACTTTTCTACCTCTTAATTCTCTTCTAACACGATACCTTGTTCGGTATTCTGGCAATTTTAAATTTTCAAGTAATTCATCGATACTTGCTCCAAATACTTTAGCTGGTTTAACCAAGGGTCTTGAGGGATAGGTAATTCGATATACTCTCCCATGTGTATGATCTCTTAAAGGATCTCTCGCATTATGCTGCATATGTCCGATAAGAATATTATGCCAATCAATCACATATAAAGAGCCATCAGGTGCAAATTCCATATCAACTGGTCTAAAGTTCCGATCTTCTCCAACGATCAAATCCATTCGGTGCTTTGATTTATAACCTGTGCCATCGTCTGTTAATTGATGTTGCTTCATTCCTAAAAAACCAATGGTGTTATTAATCAAAAAATCTCCCTGAACTTCATCAGGAAAATGTCTACTATAAACAAATTCTAAGCCAGAAGTCGGTCGAACTAAATGTTTTTCTTCTACCAAGGTGAATGATTTATGTCCATATTGACCGTACCTATTTTTTGTTGTACCCGGCATCATCCATCGGACATCTGGCCCCGAAGTTTCAGCAAAAAAGTTTTGTCCCCATTTGTCAAACGCAATTCCCCAAGGATTTGGGATTGTCAGTTGTGCAACACGCTCCAAATGTTTTCGAGCTGGATTATAACGCATAAATCCACCATTGGTCGCTCTAACAGTACCGTAGGGTGTTTCAACATTTGTTTGCAAAAAAACCCCTTCACCCATATAAATTGCACCCGATTCATCGGCAACGAAGGCAGAAATTTCATGGTGAGTATCATGATCATCAAAACCACTTAATATAATTTCTTTTTTATCAGCATGATCATCGCCGTCTGTATCTTGTAAAAATACTAAATTGGTACCTTGACTAACATACACCCCATCGTGAGCAATTTCCATTCCAACAGGAACATGTAGTCCTGAGGCAAATACAGTCTCTTTATCTGCTTTACCATCATTATTTGTGTCTTCCAAAATGATGATTTTATCATCTGGCTTGGGGTCACCAGGTTTATAATGTGGATAACTTGGCATACAAACTACCCAAAGTCGACCTTTATTATCAAAAGTCATCTGTACAGGTTTGGCTAAATTTGGAAATTCCTGTTCAGAGGCAAATAATTCAATTTTATAACCAGGCGCTACTTTGATTTTATTAAGGGCATCGTTTCCATATAAATAGGTTAAGCTACCATTTTTTTCAGGGTTAAAATTTGTTTTTACGGGATCTAACTTTCTTGTTTTAGCATCTGCAAGTGCTAAATCATATTTCTCTCCCCGAATTGCTGCTTGAATGGCTTCTTCACGATTTGTAGTCATTTGCCTAATTTTTTCAATTTCAGCAGGATAATTATCTGGACCAAAAGGATTGTACCTTCTACCATACACATGGACCCCATTGGGGATTTTGAAATCATTGTGCCACATCCAATTTTTTTCAGCCACAGCCTGATAAACATTAGCTCTTCGACCCTCAATTTCAGTTGATTTTTTTCCAAATATATGGTCAATTAAATAATTGGCAAATATTTTATACCCATCATTATTGAGTTGAATTCCATCAATAGTTAAAGGATTTTTATTTGAATCGTACCATTTTTTCGAAGCAGAAAAAACGTCAATGAAAGGAATTTGATGTTCCAAACATACTTCTTTCATTGCCTGTGTATATTTTTCTAACCTACTATTTTCAATATTTCCTTTTGGCACATCATATAATTGACTTAGGTCTTCAAAGGCGATTGGTGAAACAATGACCAATTTAGGAGATGATAAGCCATTATACTTTTGTGCTTTGGTATGTTTAATAAACGATGCTAATTCTTTTTTGTATCGACCAATTTTTTCTACACCTTCAAAAGATTCACTAAATCCAAAAAATCCGATGACTACGTCTGACTTTAGTCGGTTCATCCATTGATCATGCGAATCTAAATGGCCTTCGCTTTCTGCGTTATTCGTAAATTCGTCCTGAAATTGTTCTGCACCAGGGAACGCCCATGGTTTATTCCTTGCTGAGTGCGGACGAAATCCGGGTGTATCTCCCCCATCACATAAATTTCTAACCGAAAGATGTTGATTGGGGTATCGTAGATGAAGTTCTGTTTCAAAATGATCAAAATTGATCATTCTTGAGCCTAAATTTCCACCAATTAAAGCTAATTTCAAATTTGGCTCAACAGGAATTAATTCCTTCTCAATGGGTGTCAAAAAACTTAAAGATAGTATTGAAAGCAATACCAAGAAGGCAATTCCTACATAAGATTTTTTCATAGTTATTGATTTAAAGTTTATCTAAATCCAGGTTTATATAGTTCAGCTTTATTTTTCATTACATCCTCTTTGTAAAATAAGACATCTTTAAAAATACCTTTTGTATACATTTCTGCTTGATCTTTAAAATGTATTGAATTTTCATCTCCACTTTCTCCACCAGCAAGCAGCGATTTTGCCTTAACCTTCTTTCCAAATTCTACCACACAAATAAAACTGTTTCCTCCATAACCATAACGCTTTTTAGTCCCATTAAAAGTTTTTGAATTATAGGACGGCAAACTACCCCATTGAGAAGATGCAAATGGAGAAGGTATACTTTCCAATTTATCATCAAAGGTATAATCAAGCTTATTTTTTATTCGTTGAAAGCGATTTATTTCACCCCAAGAAACTTGCCATGTACCAAAATCATTTGTTAATTTATCCCTTACTGCTTCCAAATTAGACAATAGATCATCTTTTGGAAGCTCCGACATTAAAGATTTTAATGAACGTGTTAAATCCAAATCTTTATTTCCTTTTGTAGCAAGGGGAAGAACCTTTTCAGCCCAAAGAATTGCAATTGTTGTAGCAATTGATTCATTTGCTGAATGTTTGTCCCATTTTTTTAATAATTCTATAAGCTCACGAACATGGGGATTTGCATCTTTTTCAGCTGCAAATAATGCAGGTAATAAGTAATCAAAGGCCGATAAATATCGATTATAGCCTATTTCTATGAGACCATCCCTATCTACTTTTTGAATTTCAGAAAACAATCTAACGGCGTTGATACCTCTAAAATTCTCAACATCAGGTGCCATGTATCTAGGATAATCAGTGGCACTAATAATGCCAGGCCCTGCAGCAGTAAATGGTGTTGAATTGCAATTTTGCAACCAACCATTTACTGGATTTATTACATGAACAATTTCATCAGTTGAATGTAGTCCTTTCCACTCGGTTGCTGCGCGTGATCCATCAACAGCCTGATCCCAATTATATTTCACGTCTCTTTTAGGCATAAAATTTCCATGCCAATAGGCTATATTACCTTCCTTGTCAGCATATACCGTATTATTAGACACATTTTCACGTAGATTTAAAATCGATTTGAATTCTTTAAAGGATTTTGCCTTTGTACGTGCCCAAGATTGAATTAAACCGTTCAATGAACGGTTATTGGATTTCATCGAAATCCATTTACCATTATCCTTTGCCATAATAGGTCCATGATGCGTAGAAAAAATTGTAAAATCCTTTTGAGCCAATCCATTTTCTGTTTTGTAAAAAATACGGGTTTTCTGTTCATTAATAGGCAACAATTTGTTTTCATATTCATACTTATATCTAAAGGCTTTCACTTTAGTCACTTTCTCCTGATACAAATCTGCAACATCTGCATTACTAGATGTATGCATCCAACCACAAGATTCATTAAAGCCTTGATACACAAAAAACTGCCCCCAAGTTACTGCGCCATAAACATTTAAGCCTTGCTCACTTATCATATGGACTTCAGGTCTAAAATAAAAAGTAACATGCGGATTGATGTAAAGCATTGCATTTCCTGATTTACTTTTTGAAGGTGCAATAGCGAATCCGTTCGAACCTGATAGTTTCTCTTCCCTTTTCTTTTGTAATAGAGCCAAATCAACTGAAAACCCTTCATAAAATGCTTTAATATCATTGGCTGTCAAATCACTTGTTTGAATGGCTGAAATGCTACCATCTGTATAAGTTAAAGGATACCAAGGTTTAAATTTCTTTAATAAAGCAGGTTTTGTATTTGGATGAGTATATAAAAAATAATTTATTCCATCGGCGAAGGCATTTAAAATATTTTTCATCCAAATAGGAGCTCTTTGATAATCTTTCACTGAAGCACTCGAATCTATTACCATCCGAACAAGTAAGTCATCGTATATTGCAGATGATCCCTTAATTTCAGCAGTTCTCCCTAGCATGGTAATGTAATTCATTTCAACACGCTGAAAATCATCTTCACATTGTGCATACATCAAGCCAAATACACAATCAGCATCTGTTTTACCATAAATATGGGGAATTCCCCATTTATCGCGTATAATGGTTACCTGTTTGGCTCTGTTTTTCCAAGACTTGATTTCACTTGGACTAAAAGCATAACACGTTACAACAATAAGCTGACATAGAAATAATAAAACGGTTTTCATAAAATTATTCACTTATGGCATGATCAATAACTATTTCTTTTCCTTGATAAACTTTTTTTGACGTCCAATCATCATTTTTTCCCATCCAAAATGAATCGGATGGAGAAAGACCTAAGATTAAAAAGGCTTCTGAACATAAATATAAACTTCCTGTAGATATGTAATTTTCCCCAATTAATTTTTGGTGACCAGCTATACCCAATTGTAACCATCCATTCGAATCAAATGTTTTGAGAGCCTCAATTTGTTTTTTAATCATTTGATAAAACAATGTTCTTACTTGATTTTCAGAAATAGAACTTGGTAATATTTTTTTTTGAGCGACCAAAGCCAATACTTGCATATTACCAAATCGATAAGCCAAGGATCTTCCAGTGATAGGATAAGTAGCTTCAGGAGAAACCAATCGCTCTAAAATTTCTGCATAACGCACCATACGCTTAGTTTGTAATTCGAGTGATAAAGGACTTGGAATATTTTTTGACTTTAAATAAGAAATCACTTCGAATAGCATAGGATGTATGACGAAACTATTATAATAGTCGAAATGAAAAGTAGGCCCATCTCCATATAATCCATCACCTTTATACCACTCCATGTGTTTTTGAATGGCATTTTCGATACGACCTAAATCACATTCTCCTGTCAATTCATATAAACATGTTTCTACTGTAGCAACAAATAACAACCAATTATTTTGAGGAGGTTTGGTATTTCGAGTAAGTTTTAAGGCAATAATTAAATTCCGCTTAGTTTCCTCATCTAATTGTCCAAGTAATTGCTTTGGGGCTCGTAATAAAGCTTGGCACAAAAACGCTGCATCTACTAAGGATTGACCAGGAATATGAAAATTAAAATAATCTGGAGAATTTGGATTTACTCCATTTTTCAAACCTTTGACAGCCAATTCAATGTATTTTTTTCTTAATTGACCTTCTTTAGTATGGTCTGGACCTAATTCCAACCATGGGGCCATTCCTGAGAGCATTCTCCCAAAAGCCTCCAAATAAGTTGAATTATAAATCCCTTGCCTGCCATTATTACTTTCAACAGGCATATTTTTTTTCAAGGATTCATTAGCCAAATTCACAAAAATTGGATCAGCCAATTTTGTCATTGTTTGAACTAAATAATTCCGCTGTTTTGTAGCGCTTTGTCCATGCAAATGAAAAGTATTCAACAAAACAAAAAAGAAAAATACTCCCTTCTTCATAGAATCAAAAATAGAAATTAAGCAAATAGATTTAATAACTAAATATATGATTATTTTTAGATAAAATTGTTATGAATTACCCTTTAAGAGAAAAGTATCTTATTCATTTGAATTGTTGAACAATTTATTTAGAAGATTACCAACTAACAAGATACTTAAAGTACCAAACACAATTGCCATTTTTGTATCTAAATTGATCTTTAAAAAACCAGGCAAAAATTCTTTTAAAGAAATTAGAGCTACAAAAATAAGACCAACAAAAACAGCTAAAATGGCTTGCCATTTTACAGTATTTTTCACAAAAAAACCTAAAAGAAAAATCCCTAACATCCCACTTGCAAAAATACCAGATAATTTCCACCAAACATCTAAGAGGCTTTTTACACCTATCATACTAATACCAAACAAAATTCCAAGAATACCCAAAAAAATTGTGGTAATACGCAAAACAAGTAATTGATTTTGAGGATTTAGAGTAGGCCTAAAAAATCGTAAATAAATATCATTTAAAAATACCGTGGCAGAACTATTCATTCCACTGCTAATTGTACTCATTGCGGCAGATAAAAGAGCAGCCAAAATAATGCCTAATAATCCTTTCGGAATTTGAGTTTTCATAAAATAAGGCAACACTTGGTCTCCATAATCGGATGCTGTTAAATGAGAAAGAGGTATTTGTTTTGTTTGCGACACTTGTAGTTTTAAGCTCTCAATCAATTCTGGATTTTGATCATAAAAAGCAAATAGTGCAGTACCAATAAAGAAAAACAAGGCAGATACAGGAATATAATACATAGCACATTGCCAGATACTTTGAGCGGCTTGATTATCATTTGGAGCAGTATGATATCGTTGAATGTAATTTTGATCAATACCAAAATTGGTCAAATTGATAAAAAAACCATATAAAAAAACTACCCAAACAGAATTGGTAGAAAAATCTAAATTAGTTGAACCGAGATTGAATTTATCGTTCAAATTTCCTGATTCTAATACAGTATATAAACTAACTTGTGAAAGAATTAAGCCTAGAATTAATATTGCCCCAAATGTTTTAATGATAGCTTGTGACACTTCTGTCCATATTACTGCTAGCATACCTCCAAGAACTGTGTAAAGGATAATACTAGAACCAAGTACAATAATTATAATAGGGATATTTACTCCCAAGGTGGCATGAATTGTAAGTGCGACACCATAAAAAATAGTCCCCATTCTTGCCAATTGGGTTAAGATAAAACATATCATAGCATAGGTTCTAGCCCAAACGCCAAATCGATTTTCTAAATGTGCATAGGCACTAAGCTCACCTGAATTTCTAAAAAATGGGACAAAGTATTTTGAAGCTACAAAGGCTGCAAATGGAATAGACAAACTGAATAAAAAAGGATTCCAATTGGTTGCAAAGGACTTACCAGGGTCTCCGAGGAAGGTAATTGCACTTAAAAAAGTAGCATAAAAACTAATTCCTAAAGCCCAACCTGGAATTTTTCCTGAAGCAATGGAAAACTGCTCAGGGTTTGATGTCTTTCTAGAAAAATACCAGCCAACAGAAATCATTATTAACAGATAAATAATGATAACACTTAGATCAAAGATTGGCAAATTAGACATATATTGTAAGTCTAAACATAAAAACGATTTTTTATTTCAATTTAAGAAAATATTAACATGAAAAAACAAATCTTATTAGCAATTTTAGCAATTACATCCTTAAACCTATCTGCTCAACACAAATATGCTGCTAAAGACATTGAAGGTCGATGGGATTTAACTTTGCAAAACAAAGGAAAGCTTCAACCTTCGTGGTTAGAAATTAACCATTCTGGATTAAAAACTTTTATTGGTCACTTTGTAAGTATTAACGGCAGTTCTAGACCCATTTCACAAGTATTTGTCAATGAAAATAATGTATCTTTTGCAATTCCACCTCAATGGGATAAAAGTGACCAGGATTTAAAATTTGAAGGAAAAATAGAAGGTTCAACTATAAAAGGAACGATTATTACTTCGATGGGTGAAACAGTTCCTTTTACTGGAAAAAGAGCTCCAGCTCTTATTCCAACAAAAGAACCTAAATGGTCAAAACCAATTTCATTAGTAAATTCAAACGATTTAACAGGTTGGGAAGTATTGGGTACAAACAATCAATGGATAAATGAAAAAGGTATTTTAAAAAGTCCTAAATCAGGATCTAATATTCGTACAAAAGAAACATTTAAAGATTTCAAGTTACATGCAGAAGTGCGATATCCAGCAGAAAGTAATTCTGGAATCTATTTAAGGGGTAGGTATGAAATTCAGGTGGCTGATAGTTACGGAATGCAACCAGCAAAAGATCAAGCTGCTGCGGTTTATGGATTTATCCAACCACTTGAATTGCCCATCAAACCTGCAGGAGAATGGCAAATTTATGACATTACACTAATAGGAAGAGTGGTAACAGTTAAGCTTAATGGAAAAACAGTAATTTATCAAGCTGAAATTCCAGGTATAACCGGAGGTGCTTTGGATGCAAATGAAGAAGAAGCAGGTCCGATTATGATTCAGGGAGATCACGGCCCAGTTGAGTATCGAAATCTTACTATTCAAAAGGGAGAATAAAAAAAGGGAGCTTTGCTCCCTTTTTTTATTCTATTAATATCTACGTTTTTCTTGCATCAAAAAACCAAGCCACAACCCGCATAATCCCCACGAAACAACAGCATCAATAAAATCAGCACGAATTTCATAAGATGGGTACCACAAATGAAGCGTATAAAAAGTATTTGAAAAACTAATAATACCTACAAACAATGCACTAACAAAAATGGAAGAAAAACGTTTATGTTTGAATCGATTTACCAATGTAAGGAATAAAAAAACGATTAAAATATTTGTGATTAAACCTCTTCCCATAGACATTCCCATGTTCATATCATATGAAGGATAATAAACGATACGAGCCCAAGGTTTACCTTGAATTTGTTTTGTAAACTGTTCAACTTCTTCCAAAGAAGCGTTATTTGCAGGCCGAGGTAGCATATAACCGCCTCCTTCTTTTAAATTAGAAGATAAATATTGTAAAATTGAATCTTGAGATGCTACATACTGCTGACCAGGCTCATGCAAATTAAAAACCATTTGTGAGGCTGCTTGCCACATGAAAATAATTAAACCACCTACAAACGCACCAAGTAGAATTTTTTTCATAAAAATTATATTATAGGAAGCTTAAATGTAAGTAATAGTTTTCTTTCTTATTGTAAAAAAAAACTAAAAAATGTCTAATTTTTAAATTTGGTACAAATTTTTACAATTTTAAGAATTCAGTACCTGCTAATAATAAACAACCAACACCAAAATCTTCAAAATTTGGCACTGAGGTATATGTAACCGGTTGTGAATCTTTGGGCTCCTTCCCTGTTCCCTGAACATTTCCTAAAAATCCGTTTGGATGCACACTACCAAATATAGCCTTAATCGAGCTATTCAATGGCTTTTTATATTCTTTTTGAGATAGTATTCCGGTTCTAATACCATAAGCGAAACCATATGCAAAAAGAGCAGTTCCTGTCAGTTCTGGTCCGCCAAAATTGTTGGGATCTTTCAAACTAACATTCCAAAACCCATCTTTTCTTTGCAAAGGCAATAAAGCTTTTGACATATTTTTAAACATAGTTTCATATTCTTCTCGATGAGGTGAATTTGCATCCATTTGTTCTAATGTTCTTACTAATGCAGCGTACACCCATGCATTGCCTCTAGACCAAAAACATTTTTCTCCATTTGGCTCTCGATAGGGCAAAACAAAATCTTTGTCTCTAAACCAAAGGGCTTCCTTGGCATCATATAGGCCATTACCTCCGTGATTATTCTTAGTAAAAGCATATAAATCGTACATTTTTTCCCAATAGCGATTATCCTGGTACATTTTTCCCAAACGAGCGTAAACAGGCATACTCATTTGCAAACAATCAACCCAAGACCAATCATCAGCCTTGGTAGAATTTACCATGTGATCAATATTTTGTTTAATGGGTTGAATTAAAGACGAATCACCTTTCCCCATTAAAAAAAGATCGATATAAATTTGTCCACATGCCTGATTATCAGCATTTCGCGTATTTATATGGCCGTCTCTTAAACCCCATTTATGAAAATTCCCCCAATCCATCATGTATGTTAAATCTTCTGATTTTGGATCTAACTTATATAATTCTATTAATCCTTCATAAAATACAGCACGTGTCCAAATATTACTTGGGCGAGTACGATCTGGACTTACAATTACTTGTCCAACATCTGGCCATTTTTGTTGAAAATAGGATTTAGATGCATGCATTTTCTCCAAAATGTTATTTCTTGAAAGTTGTGCATAAACTTTTATACTACTGAAAAGAATAAAGATGAGAATAATTTTTTTCATGGCATATAAAATACAGAAGGTAAGTCAACACTTACAGGAGAATTATCGGCATTGGTTTGCATGATATCAGCCATATATGCCCACCATTTTGCCATTATTGGATGATTGGGAACTTGTTCCAAACTTGACAAATCAGGTGCTTCTAAATAAGCAAATAAAGTTAGGCTTGATTCGTCTAAAAAAATTGAATAATTGGCAATCCCAAAATTCTTCAAATAAGTAGATAACTCTGGCCAAATTTCATCATGGCGTCTTTTATATTCTGCCTCAAAGCCAGGAAGCAAAAACATTTTAAAGGCCTTTCTTTGCATTTTTTTTATGCTATAAAGAAAAGAAAAACTATTTTTTACTCTTTTAATTGTTGAATAAAAAGATTTAAATCTTCTTCTGTAAAATTCAAATGTGTAACAAATCGTATGGAATGGTTTCCAATTGAATTACAAAAAATTCCTTTTTGTTTTAATTCTTCAACAAAGGAAGAAGCACTTAAATGATCTTTCAATTCAACAATTACAATATTAGTTTCAACAGGAAATACATTTTTCACCCAAGATAATGTCTTACAAAAATCACCTATTTTTTTTGCACGATCATGATCAATTTGTAAACGATCTATGTGGTTATCTAAAGCATAAATTCCTGCGGCAGCTAACATCCCTGCCTGTCGCCAACCTCCTCCCATACGTTTTCGTACCCGCTTTGCTTTTTTAATAAACGCTTGGGATCCTAATAATACAGAACCAACAGGAGCTCCTAATCCTTTAGATAAACAAACCGAAATGGAATCAAACCATTGACCATATTGTAAAGGAGACTGCCCAGTGGCAACAATCGCATTAAAAATTCTTGCACCATCGAGGTGCAAAGGAATATTTTTTTCTTTACAAAAATCAGATATAGCTTGTAATGATTCTGAAGTATAAACAGAACCTCCACCTTTATTCATTGAATTTTCTAAACTCACTAAAGCAGATTCACAAAAATGAATATCGTCTGGAGAAATTGCTTCTTGAATTTGTTCAACCGAAATTCTACCCAAATCTCCTTTCAATAATTTTGCTGAAGCGCCTGCATTTGCCATTATTCCACCACCCTCATAAAAATATATGTGAGACATGGCATCACATATAACCTCTTGCCCTTTTCCTAGGTGTGTAGAAAGTGCAATTTGATTAGTCATAGTTCCTGAGGCAGCAAAAATGGCATCTTCCATTCCAAACATATTGGCCAATTTACGTTCTAATGCCTTAACAGTAGGATCTTCATTAAAAACATCATCTCCTAATGGTGCAACAAACATGGCCTCCTTCATTTCAGAAGTCGGGAGTGTAAAAGTATCAGATCTTAGTTCGATATGCATGTTAGAATTGTTTTAAATAAGAAATTTTAGCTAAAAAGGCATGTTGTTTTTGAAGGGTTTTGTCATCTCCTTGATAAGCAGTTTGATTTAAAACCAAATAAACATAGGATAATGGCTGATATTCCCAAGAGAATCGTAAGTTTAAAACCTTTAGATCGTTAAAGGTATTTTGTTGATAAAATCCAATTAATTGAAGTCGTGGATTAAGTGCTAATCTACTTTCCAACATCCATAAATCAACTGTTTTCGACTCTTTAAATTTTCCTAAATCTTTAATATCATTTCGATTAAACGTTAAACCAAAATTCAGATGAGGGATGGGTGCAATACTTGTTTTAAGATTATAAACATTTGATTTTCCATTAAAAAAATCACCAAAGTCAGCACTTAAAAAAGCTGCATATTTTTTACTTTGATCTGAAGATAAGTAAAAACCTTTTCGAACATATTGATATTCTCCAGTAGAAATTTTAACATCCAAGGGTTTAAATTCGGATTCTAAAAATTGGTAATTGAAATTAATATACATACCTAAAATACCTCCGTTTTGAAAGGTTGTCCAGGCGGGTGTAAATAAAATAGACCGTTCTATTAAATTCTTGGTAGACAAACTATGATACAATTCGGTGTAAATTCCAGGCTCTACACTTCTCAACCATTTTGGATACCAAGCTTTTCGGATATTATAGGAAAGACCTTGACTATTTGATAACACATTATTCCGAGAAACAAATCCCATGGAAGGTAAATAATTTTGATCAACATAGGTTTGGGTCCAATAGGCCACTATTTGATTATCTCGGTAAATCAATTGATTAAACTGAGCCCAGCCTTGCTGTTTATCAATTCCATTTGTACTATTTGATATCATTCCTGAATAATACATTTTACCAGAAAAGCGAACAAAGGCATCAAGCGCTAAGGTTTTATCTGAAAAAATAGAATTTTGCCTTTGCGTGGCAATCGCACCGATTCTATTTTGTTTTCCAAAATTATGGGATACTCGGCCTACACCAAAATTGGTATAGTCAAAGCCATCTGAAGCACCTTGTCGCATTAAAATAGCCCCAACATTGTTATTTTCGGATCGATAAACATACCTTGCTCCTGCAGAAATTGCAACAGGATTTACATCTTGATCTAAGCCTATTGTTCTACTAAAAAATGGTCTTATATACATGGAACCACCAGTAACTTCATCAATTGGTGAAAGGCCAGCAGAAAACAAAGAGGCATTTTCTAAAAAGAATTGTCTTCTTTCAGGGAAAAAAACAGAAAAACGTGAAGTATTGTTAACCTGTCGATCTACGTCTGCTTGTGCAAAATCGGTATGGAATGTAAGATCTAGAATATTGTTATTATTAATTGCCCATTTAATTTCACCACCCGTTTTGAACTGGGTAGAATTTTCAAAACCTAGTTCTGTACCAGATTTCTGAACATCAGAAAAAAGCACATATGGAGTAGCTCTTATATTTGTAATTGAAGGAGGCGGAGGCGAAATACCTTTCAATTGGCCTGCATATTCCATTCGAAGTGCACTAAATGCACGAGGATGAGGAGACCAAGCCGACACTTCATTAGAGGTTCGACGGACACGGAAAAAATTAATTCCCCAATCTTGTGTATCCTTATTTTTTACATTAGGATAACGTAAAGTTTGCCAAGGGATGGCAAATTCAGCAACCCAAGCTGAATCAGATTGATGTGTTCGAACACGATATAAACCGTCCCAATCCACATCATAAAACATATCATCAAATGCTAATAAATCACGTTGTGCCCCATAGGCATTTGATTGAATCACCAAAGCATTTCTTCTATCATTAAAAGCATCAATTGCAATACCAAGCAAATCATTATCGCTAAAAGAATAATCCCTTTTTAAATTTGGTGCTCTAAATTTATTTTTCCCGACCGTATCATAATTAATAGCAGCTACATATAAATAATGTGGACTAGAAAGTAAACGAATTGAAGACAAAAAATTAGCTTTTTCCCCTTGAAATGGCTCTACTTGAAACTCTAAAAATACAGGTTTTGCCAGTTTCCATTCTGCTTCATTTAGATGACCATCAACTTTAATAGATGATTGAATAGGCTGTGCAGCTACTTGTCTACGCTCTTTAATAGGTGCAAAAATATCTTGGGCCACCAAATTAGGAAGCGTAAGAATTGAAAGAAAAAGTGGTAGTAAAAATTTCAATGAATTGATTTTGTTTGTTGAGTCTCCAAAATTACACAATCCAATTATTTTTTTTGGATCCAAAGGGCATATAATCTAATCAGGACAGGCAGGCCAACAAAAAATAATCCAGCAAAATAATAACTTGCAATAATCAAGCCTATAGATGATATGATAAATGAATACTTTAAGTAAACTGTCCAATTATCCTTTTTTAGGCCATTTGAAAACCAAAAAACTAAAGGGAAATTAGTTGGTAATAACATGAGACAAGAAGCATTCCACGACATTACTTCATGGTCGGTACCTGTTGCTAAGAAAAAAATCAACCAAGCAAAAAGGCCATAGATAGTAAATAAAATTCGATCAAAAATAAATTGAAAGGAAAGCCTTTTGATTGAAATAATTAAACAAATACCTGAAACTAAAATTAGGACAAAAATGGGGCCGAAAAAATTAATTTTTGGCGTTTGGCTCTCCTTTTCTTCATATATCGGAATAATTTCTTTTACTAATGGAACACCATTATTTTTTGCAAAATTTAGCGCATAAAATAAATTATCTGGTAGGTAAGTAGATTGTGAGGCAGAAGCTTTAACATCTGAACGAAAGCCTAGGGCCAAATTCATACCAAAAGTAGTCCAGGTGTTATAAGGTAAATATTTATTCATCCATTGTCTGTAGGACAAAGACTGTAAAGAATCTAATTGACCCCAAGGAACTTGAATACCGGATTGTTTTTCAAATACATCTCGGACACGAGATGAGCAATTATCGTAAAAAAATTTGTATTGATAAGCCTTATTTTGAGGCAATAAATTCGTTTCTAATCGTTGAAAAATTTCATTACGTTGGGCGAGGCTTAAATCTAATTTTTGAGCAATCAACGATCGTTGCTCGTAGTTTGAATAATAATTCACTACATCTTGAAACTGGTTGGCACTAATCGTGTAAGGAAGAGTTCCTTTTAAAAATTTCCAATAAAAATTTTCAGTATTAAAATCAAACGTTCCGTATGAATAAGCCTTATCTAAACCTTGATTTGGATCTTGAATCAAAATTATACTATGACCGAATCGTGCGTATAATTCTGTTCCTGGAGCAACGGTAATTAAGGAGATACTAGAATTGGGACTCAATTGTCCGAACATGGGAATAGATAATAACAAAAAAACAAGTATCTTTTTCATTAGAATGATTTACCAGCAATTACAAGTACCATCTCCCCTTTTATTTTTTCGGGGTGTAAATTAAAAAACGCTAATAACTCGGTAGCGGACCCCCGATGCATTTGTTCGTGTAATTTTGAAATTTCACGAGCCAACATTAGCGGACGATTAGGATCGATAAATTCGATAATTTGTTCGAGCGTTTTGATGATTCGGTGAGGTGATTCATATAAAACAATAGTTCGATCTTCTTCCGCCATTTGTTTAAATCGAGTTTGTCGACCCTTTTTATGAGGCAAAAAACCTTCAAACACAAACCGATCGGTTGGAAATCCAGAATTGACTAATGCAGGCACGAAAGCTGTAGCACCAGGTAAGGTTTCAACCTCATAACCATTTTGTAAACAAGCTTTAACCAATAAAAAACCAGGATCAGAAATCCCAGGAGTACCAGCATCGGAAACCAATGCTAACTTTTTACCTGCATCTAACATTTTGATTACACCAGCAATTGCAGCATGTTCATTATGGGCATGGTGGGCCATTAAAGGCTTAGAAATCTCTAAATGTTTCAATAAAACACCAGTATTTCGAGTATCCTCAGCCAAAATTACATCTACATCCTTCAAAACCTTAATAGCTCTTAAAGTAATATCGTCAAGATTTCCGATGGGTGTTGGAACGAGGAAAAGTTTCATCCTACTAATTTAGTAAAAATTCCGGAGCCTTCGAGAGCCTCAGGCACCGGAATTTAAATTTTCAGGCATTAGAGTTCAAATTTTCAGCCAATGGAATTTATTGTACCTAAACCTAGGTCTGTTGCATGTGACTCTCGAAGGTAAAAAAAAAGCGCATCGTTTGATGCGCTTTTGGTAGAGGGTGAGGGATTCGAACCCCCGGACCTGTTACAGTCAACAGTTTTCAAGACTGCCTCAATCGACCACTCTGACAACCCTCTGTCTCATTTGAGAATACAAAAGTAGTGCATTTTTTCATTTTATGCAAAACTTTGAGGTCCAAAATCCTTAAAAAATTTTATTTTTCATCCATTCCACTCGCTTGTTTTGAGTCAAACTAAATGGAATCCAATGAATTACGATTCCATTTTTTTCCATTTTCCTAAAAAAAGTCATTTGCCTTTTTGCATATTGTTGAATGGCAATTGTTAGCCCCTCTACAAATTCTTGATCATTAATAACACCTTCCAATAAATCTGCCAACCATTTATATTCTAGCCCCAACCAACGTAATTGTTCAAAGGAAACTCCACTTTCAATCAAATTTTGAGCCTCTTGAATGAGCCCCTCTTCTATCCTACTCAATAAACGGTATCTACATCTATTTCTTCGTTCTTCATAGGGAGGTTCTAGACCAAATACAATAAACTTCCGATTCAATTCAATGGGTTTGTCTAAAAAGGGAGGTAATTGAGAAAAGGTATAATCCTTCAAAAGCGATTCAATATATAGACCTGTACCGCCACAAATAATGATCGGATGGTTTCGACTTTCTATTTCTTGAATTTTTTGAAAAGCTTCAAATTGAAAATGAGCCACAGAATACGAATCTCCAATATTTAAGGTATCAATTAAATGATATGAAATGATTTGATTACCTACCGAATATTCATGTAAATCTTTTCCTGTACCAATGTTTAAACCTTTATATAATTGTCGAGAATCAGCCGAAATGATTTCAGCTTGAATTGCTTTAGCTAATGCTACAGCTAGAGAAGTTTTTCCAGAAGCAGTAGGACCCAATAAAACAATTAAAGGAATTTCAGGATTTGACATAACGCAATTTATAATTTCCTAGATTAAATTCCTTTCCTAGATTGATTGGTAAAGTAATTTCTTCTAAAACAAATCCCATATTGAGTAAACCCTTTGCATCGTTCCACTCGATATCAACGTAGGTCATGATATCATCAAACGCTTCAACTGAGTGTAAAAAATGAAAAATCTTAGAAATTCCACCCACCATCCGAATAGTTGGTAAGGTAGCTAATCGAATCCACTCTAAGGATTTTTGTCCCTCTACTCCTACTTTTTTTCTAGTAATATTTTTCCCAAATGTGGCAACAGCAATTAATTCTGGCAAATCATTTTTTTGAAAACGAAAGGCTCGATGTTTTGGAATATAAACTCCAAGGTAAATTCTTGAATTCGTAAAACCTAAAGGATGGTATTGGTTTAAAAAATCTGCCGCTAGTTCTTTTGAAATTAGTTGAACATGCAGGTCTCTTGCAAAAACGCCAATGCGTTTTTGCAATTTATTTTTAATTAAAATCTTTACTAATTCAGCTTTATGAAGCCAAACCTGCTCACGAATAACTAATACATTTGTTTCTCTACCTCTTAAACTAATTACCTCTTTCTGGAGTTCAATAGCTTTATTTTCTATTTGTTGATAATTTTCTAAAAAATAAATGATAAGGTTTTGATTTGAATGAAAAAAATAATTTTCACGTATTTCCTCGAATGGAAAATCTAAGATGAACGCTCTAAATATTTCTTTGCTAGATTTCAAAACAATAAAAGAAAAACAAATATACTTGGTATTGAGTAGAAAAAGGCAAATATGCACTTTGATAAACACACATTAAAACAGAATATCAATGATGGATTACCGTTTTGAGGCGAGCAGCAGAGAAGTTGCAAGATTTACTACCCAAGAATTACGTGAGCAATTTTTAATTGAAAATATTTTTCATGCAGATTCGATACAATTAACTTACAGCATTTATGATCGAATGATTATTGGTGGTGCTAAGCCCGTAAATTTATCTTTAGAATTGCAAAATCCAGATAAATTAAAAGCCAATTTTTTCTTAGAAAGAAGAGAAATGGGAATTATTAATGTAGGGGGAAGTGGAAGCATTGAAGTTGACGGTACATCTTATGATTTGAGCAAATTAAGCGCTTTATATGTAGGCAGAGGAAGTAAAAAAGTTGTATTCAAATCAGAATCTAAGGATAATCCTGCCTTATTCTATATTTTATCGGCACCAGCCCATAAGGAATATCCAACGCAAAAATTGGATAAAAAAAATGTGGTAACTGTAACCTTGGGTAGCTTAGAAACTTCAAATCACCGAACCATCTATAAATATATCCACAACGAAGGCATTCAATCTTGTCAATTGGTGATGGGATTAACTATTTTAGAACCAGGTTCTATTTGGAATACCATGCCAGCGCACGTGCATGACCGTAGAATGGAGGCATATTTATATTTTGATGTAGACCCCCAACATGCGGTGTTGCATTTAATGGGACCTGCACAAGAGACGAAGCATCTTTGGGTACATAATCACCAAGCAATTATTTCACCGCCATGGTCGGTTCATAGTGGAGCAGGTACAAAAAACTATTCCTTTATTTGGGGAATGGCAGGTGAAAACAAAGATTATACTGATATGGATTTTTCTGAAATAACTGAATTACGATGAAAAAAATACTTTTCTTATGCCTTTTAAGTGTTACAGCAATAGCTCAACAACCATATTCTGTTCAAATGGCTGAATCTTTGATGCGTAGTCATCCTGATTCTATTACTGTTAAACCAGGAAAACCAGCAGGTTGGGATTACGAACAAGGATTGTATTTAAAAGCTTTAGAAAAGGTTTATCAACGAACGGGAGATGCAACCTATTTCAATTACATCCAAAAAAACATCAATTCGTTTGTAGATGAAAAAGGAACTATTCGTACCTATAAAATGGACGAATACAACTCTGATAATATCACTACAGGACGTATGTTATTATTTTTGTACCAAGAAATGAGTGATGAAAAATACAAATTGGCTGCTGAAAAATTACGTAGTCAAATTTATCACCAACCACGCACCTCTGATGGAGGATTTTGGCATAAACAACGCTATCCAAACCAAATGTGGTTAGATGGTTTGTATATGTTGGAGCCGTTTTATGCTGAATATGGAAGCATTTTTGGACAAGACAATTGGGATGATATCACTAAGCAATTTGAATTATGTTATAAAGGCACATTAGATGCTAAAACAGGTTTATTGTATCATGCCTATGATGCAGCAAAAGTGCAACCTTGGGCTGACAAACAAACTGGAAAATCGCCTAATTTTTGGGGCAGATCCATTGGCTGGTATTTAATGGCATTGGTAGATGTGTTAGATTACATGCCGGCAAATCATCCTAAACGAGGCATTTTGATCAAGCAATTAAACAATTTATCTCAGGCAATTGCTAAGGTTCAAGACGTAAAATCAGGCCTCTGGTACCAAGTGCCAAACTTCCCTGGAAGAAAAGGAAATTATTTAGAAGCATCATGTGCTAATATGTTTGTTTATGCCTTTGCAAAAGGTGTTCGAAAAGGATATTTGCCAAATGTATATTTACAAAAAGCACAAAATGCCTATCGAGGCATTTTGAAGCAATTTATTACTAAAGATGCTAATGGTTACATTCACTTAGAAAAAACAGTAACTGTGGGTGGATTAGGTGGAACGCCTTACCGCGATGGAAGTTATGAATACTATTTAAGTGAACCCACACGTACGGATGACTTAAAAGGTGCAGGACCCTTTATTTTAGCTTCCTTAGAAATAGAGGTAGCCAAAGAATTAGAATTGGGAAAAGGAAAGAAAGTTGTGATGGACTATTACTTTAATCGCGAATATCGCAAAACGAAAGAGGGTAAATCGGAGCGTTTCCACTACACATGGGAAGACAGAAAAGATTCGGGGATGCATTTGTGGGGCATTCAATTTGAACAATTAGGTGCCACTTTAGACAGCTTACCTGATGCACCTACCCTTTCCAATTTAAAAGGAGCAGATGTGTACATTTTGGTGGACCCAGATACACCAAAAGAAACAGTAAAGCCGAATTACATCCAAGCTAAAGATATTACAAACATCGTTCAATGGGTAAAAAATGGTGGACACCTTATTGTCCTTGCAAACGACACTACCAACTGTGAAATCACTCACTTAAATACTTTAATGAAGGAATTTGGGATTGAATTTGGTGGTCCAAACAGAAACATGGTACAAGGAAAAAACTGGCATCAAGGTGCAGTTGCAATTCCAGAAAATCATGAAATCTTTTCAGGCATGAAAAAGATTTACATCAAAGAAATATCCACTTTATATTTAAGCAAAACAGCCAAATCAAGTGTAAATCATGAAGGCGTATCTGTTATTGCCACCGCAAACGTAGGTAAAGGAAAAGTATTTGCTGTTGGAGACCCTTGGTTATACAATGAGTACACCAATAATCGCCGCATTCCATTGGATTATGAAAACTTCCAAGCAGCTAAGAAATTGGCTGAGTGGAGTTTGAAGTAGGTGTGAGGTGTGAATTGTGAAGTATAAGGTGTGAATTGTGAAGTATAAGGTGTGAATTGTGAAGTATAAGGTGTGAATTGTGAAGTATAAGGTGTGAGATGTGAGGTATATAAGAAAAAACCTTATACCTTATACCTTATACCTTATACCTTATACCTTATACCTTATACCTTATACCTTATACCTTATACCTTATACCTTATACCTTATACCTTATACCTTATACCTATATCTTACACCTATACCTTATACCTTATACCTTATACCTTATACCTAAAACTTCCATCCCAACCTTCTCTCCATCTCTTGTAAACTTATTTCATACGTTCGCCAATTTTTGTTGAGATTTCTTGTATTTGGGATAAATACGCAGATTACTTGATTATTGTATTTAACAACTTTCCAACAGAATTTTGGAATTGGAATATTACTTCCAGGCAGTCGATCAATTGCGCCTATTCCTCCCGTATAAATTTCTAATTGATTACCTCTTTTGGCTAATTTTCGACAATATTCTTCTAAAAACTTCCAAGGTCCGCGATTTAATTCCTGCGTTTGTGGAATCATATTGGACATCAAAAATGTTTCTTGATTTAAATAAAACTGTGAAGTTCGATCTTCAGAAGGACAAAGATGCCCACGATCGTAGCTGGAACCTTTATAATCATCAGAATCCGCTTTTTGAAATGAATTTGGTAAATCTCTATCTTCTCTAAAATCATTTGATCTTGGCACAGGACCTATATCAGATGATTTTAAAGTCCAAGCGACCCAATTAGCTCGACCCTCATTACCATTATAAGACATCACATATCCTCGCTTCACTGCTAAATAGTTAGAAGTAGAAGCAGTTGAAGCTCCAGAGATGTTTAGAAGACCTTGAAGTTGGAGAAGGAGAATTAGGAGGAACATTTGGTATGGGTTTTGAGGTGTGAAGTGTGAGTTATAAGGTGTAAGGTCCGAGGTGTTAGATGTTAGGTGTGAAAGAAAAAACCTTATACCTTATACCTTATACCTTAATTTATCCGCTTTACCATTCCACTCACAGGCACATCGATTAAACGACCTACTTGTTTACCATTTTTGATGCAGATGATACGCATAAGATCTGCGTCTTTAGGTACAACTACCGATGAATTATTGGCAATTGGATAGAATTTATCTGGGTATGAATAATCAAAGCTATAATGATAGCTTACTCCTTCTGTTTCAGAAGAAAGATTAACTACAATTTCTCCCAAATTGTTTCTTGAGAAATTAAAAATTGGCTCATACATGGAAGGAGCATATTTTTTTTCTGCCACATCAAATCGTTCAAAATGCTTTTCTGTACGATTGATAAAGTCGTTCCAATTTTTATTTGCCATGGGAGACCATAAACATTCGGCAATAGCAAAAGAACGTGGGTAAGTCATATATTGTGCATGGCGGTAATTGAATAATTGCTCTGACCATAGATTAGCTTGTCCCCCTTTTACCATATCAGCCTTCACTCCTTCAGGAACTGGATTGAAATCATAAGAATCTTTTAAACGAACCGTTTTATACACAGGAGGCTCTACAAAACCATCTCCTTGCATTAAGTCAATATATACATTGTTATTGGGAGTCATTACCACCGCATGTCCTTCATTTGAAGCCTGTATACCACCAGCAATTCCTCTCCACGACATTACTGCTGTACTTTTCGGTAAACCTCCACCCTCTAAAATTTCATCCCAACCCATCATGGTTTTTCCTTTACTTGCCACAATTTTAGACAAACGTCGCGTAAAATAGGCTTGTACTTCTTGAGGAGTTTTTAAATTTTCTCTTTTCATCAAATCCAATATTTGTGGATTTTTAGCCCAGTAATTTTTCGGGCACTCATCACCGCCAATATGCATGTATTCAAATGGAAATAAAGGAGCAATTTCACCAAATACCTTATCTAGGAATACATAAACATTTTCATTCGCTGGACAAAGCGTATTGTCCTGTAAAGCCTCTGGGTGTCCATGTGACCAATCGATAAATGGTTCTCCAGAAATTACTTGATAATCTTTTGCTTCAGGCGTACAAGATAATTCTGGATAAGAAGCAACAGCTGCCATGGAATGTCCTGGAACATCTACTTCTGGCATAATATCAACAAATCGTTCTTGAGCATATTGAACAATTTCTTTAATGTCTTCTTGTGTATAAAAACCACCATACGTACGAGGTTCATCTTTTCCAGGTTTAGAAAATGTAGTAAAACGACCTGTCTTTTTAACATTCCATGCTCCTTTTTGGGTTAAATTTGGATAGGATTTAATCTCTATTCTCCAGCCTTCGTCATCTGTTAAATGCCAATGCATTAAATTATATTTATATTGAGACATTTCATCAATAAATTTTTTAACATCATCTTTTGAGAAAAAATGACGGGCTACATCAAACATCATCCCGCGCCATTCAAAGCGCGGATAATCAGTAATTTTTGCAAAAGGAATTGAAACAAATGAAATATTTACTGCCTTATTAGATTCAATCTCCTTAGGCAATAACTGATAAAAAGTTTGAATACCATAAAATAAGCCCTTGGCAGTATTCGCATTGATTTGAACACCTTTTGCATCTACTTGAATGGTGTATCCTTCTTTTCCTAATTCTGAACTAATCGATTGGTTTAACTGTAAACGAATATTAGCAGTTGTTGGTGCATTATTTGTAGGGAGAACCCATTGTATTTTACGACCGCCTAAATTAGTCAATTTAGCTTCTAAAGTTTTTAATGCCGACTTCAACACATTTACCTTCGGAGCATCAATAGTAATCGTTTTTGGCAATACAAATTTTCCTGTTGGATATTCTGCTTTAACAGGGATTGGGATAATTGCTGGTGTTTGCGCTAACAAATTTGCTGAAATTGTCAATAAAAAGACAAAAGATAAAATTCGCATTTTCATATATTTAAATAGTGAATAATCATTAAAGTTGGTTGAAAATGTAAAAATTTCCAAATGCTTTTGTAAATTTGCTAGCACAAGCAATTTATATACTTAAAACAAAACCATGAATGAATCGTTAAACCTTGCTAATCAGCAAGTTGAGTTAACCCATGCAATCGACTCAGTTTGGGTGGCATTATGTGCAGCATTAATTTTTCAAATGGAAGGTGGCTTTGCTTTATTAGAAGCTGGATTTGTCCGTTCCAAAAACGCAGTCAGTATCATTGCTAAAGTGATGATTGACATCATGTTTGGTGGTATTGCATTTTATCTTGTTGGATTTGGAGTGGCCTATGGAAAATCCAATGGATGGTTTGCCTTTGACATGGGTATTTCTCAGGAAGATTTAGGATTAGGTTTAACTATTTCCAATTCGCTTTTCTGGTTTATTCAAATGGGATTTGCCGTAGCAGCTATTTCAATCGTTTCTGGCGGGGTAGCTGAGCGTATGAAAATGTGGTCATATGCAGTTTATGTATTTATATTCTGTGCTGTAATGTATCCTTTAGCTGCAAATTGGGTTTGGAATCCAGCAGGTTGGTTAGCGCAAAGGGGATTTAATGACTTTGCAGGTTCTGCTGCCGTACATGCCATGGGAGGATTTGCTGCCTTAGCAGGAGCAATTGTTTTAGGTCCAAGAATTGGAAAATACAACGAAGATGGGAGTATCAATGCCATCCCTGGCCATAACTTAACACTTTCCGCTGTTGGAGCTTTTATCTTATGGTTTGGCTGGTTTGGATTTAATCCAGGTTCTACGATGGCAGCAGTTGGAAAATGGGATTTAATTGGCAAAGTGGCCACAAATACTTTTTTAGCCTCAGCAATGGGAGGAATTGCAACAATATTCTACACCTTTATGCGTTACAAAAAAGTTGATATCACCATGGTAATCAATGGGGTTTTAGCTGGCTTGGTAGCCATAACTGCAGGTTGTAATGTCGTTAGTCCAAACGCAGCCTTATTGATTGGAATTGTTGCTGGTACCATTGTAGATATGGCAGTTGTTATTGTAGATAAAATGAAAATTGATGATCCTGTTGGTGCAATTGCCGTTCATGGTGTAAACGGTTTCTTTGGAACCATCGCTGTTGGATTGTTTTCTGAGAAAAATGGATTATTAAGCACCGGACAAGCGGATCAATTTATTACCCAATTATTGGGAGTAAGTGTCATAAGTATTTTTTCTTTTGTACTTACCTTCATCCTATTTCATATCTTAAAGCGTACAATAGGAATTCGAATTCGTCATAAAGAAGAAAGTGCGGGTATTGATGCAGTAGAATTTGGCGTAGAAGCTTATACAACATTTGAATAATAAACGACAAGGAAATCATGAAAAAAGTTGAAGCAATTGTAAAACCATCAAAACTAAAGGCCATTCAAAAGGGCCTAATTGATGCAAAAATTCCTTGTATGACTGTTGTACCCGTTCGTGGAGCAGGATTGCAGCAAGGATATTCAGAAATTTATCGTGGTACAGAAAAATCGATGATTCTTTTACCAAAAGTAATGATCATCTGTGTCGTTAGTGATGAAAACTTAGAAAAGTGTATTGACGTTATTTTGGATAATGCCTCAGAAGGTAATACAGGAGACGGAAAAATATTTGTTTACGATGTAATAGACGCCATCAGAATCCGAAACAGAGTTCGCGGAGGAGATGCTATACGATAAAGTGAATTAATAATAGATTGTATTGCGAAAGCCTCGAGGAATTTCCTTGGGGCTTTTTTTTGAAGTATAAGTTAGGAATTGTTAATTGTTAATTGTTAATTGTTAATTGTAAGGTGTGAGGGGAACTTGGAGCCTGAGGTCGAGCATGGCGAGAAAACTCAAAGGCTCAATACATTACAAGATTGCGATTCGGATAAACATTTCTTCTTTGTACCAATTAAACCTTCTTGTTTTTTTAATCATTTGAGCATGCTGTCGAGTTTTGTAGGCATATTGTTCTAATGCTTCTTTAGATTCCCAAATACTTATCGTCGCTTGTTCTACTAAAGGTAACTCTCCTACTCCTTTAGCAAAAAGTAAACCCTCTTGCTGTTCAATATGTTTTGAGGCAGCCGGAACATTTAACCAAAAGCGCCAGGCTTGACTCCAACGAATACTCGCACGTGTGATCACCGCTACTTTGCCTGTAAAATCAGCCGGGAGGTCCAGAAATTCGAAAGGTTGTTTACTATTCCATGTACCATGACCCTTGATAGCAAATCCATTAAATTCTTTAATATCGAATGCTAAAGACGCTAAGGTTAACCATCGATTATTTGATGTAAAAAATGAGGCTGCTTTCTCTTCTGAATTAAATACACCTATAAATGCATACGTAGAAAAATCAGGCCAAATAGAAAAACCATTTCCTTTCCCTACTCCCATATGTTTTGAAAAAACTAAACCATCTCCTTGCCATGGAGAATTTAATGATTGCCCCATAGCAGCAAATGCCTTGCGCTTGTTTTGAAAACCTTCAAATTTCAGAAAACGAATAGAAATATGTTGCATCAATCAAAGATACAAGTATTTAAAAAAAAAATCATTAACTTGATAATTTTACCAAATTTAAAAAGTAATTTTACTTATTATTGAAAATCAATTACCTTTGTCATGAAAACAACAGAAAAATCCTACCAGCTAATGAAAGCCCTACCCACACCTATGACAGATCTTTATATCGTAAACCAAATGAATACTGGGAGTATCGATAAATCTTATTTACAAGCCATTAAGGATATTTCTAATTTACCTGATGGCACTTTATCACAATTATTGGATGTGACTGCTAAAACCTTTAAAACCTATCTCACTGGAAAAAGTATCTTCAAAGAATCGATTCAAGAACAAATACTACTCTTATTGAATTTATACAAACATGGTTTTCATGTCTTTTCTAGCGAGATAAATTTTCAACAATGGTTGGAACGTCCAAATTTTTACTTGGATCAAAAAAGACCTTTGGATTTTTTAGTAAGTAAATCAGGCATCAGTTTCATTGATGATCAATTAACGGCTATTCAATACGGGGAAAATGCCTAATTCAATAACTGTCTATCGAATTGTTGAAAGTGAATTTGCCAACTTAGTAGCTTCTGGAAAAGCGAATCGATGGAATTTCAAGAAAAATTTTGTTTTATACACTGCTCAAAGTAAATCTTTGGCTACCTTGGAGAACCTATGTCGGTTATCAGGTTTGCCAATCAAAAATTATGTCTGTTTAGAGATAACAATTGACTTATCAGTTGCAACTATTCAAAAAGTCCATTTAGATGACTTACCCAAAGATTGGCAAACATTAAATGGAATGTATGCTTGTCAACAAATAGGACAAACTTGGTACCAGAAACAAAACGACTTAATCCTAAAAGTACCTTCAGTTGTAGTACCTGATGAATACAATTTCTTACTCCATACAGAGCATCCTCAATTTAAACTTGCCGTTCAAATTAAAAAATCTACCCCCTACCTTTTTGATCAACGATTATTTTAGCAAATTGTGAAACAATTTTGCTTGACAATTTGTTATCAATTTCATGGATCGTTCCCAAAGAAAAGGTTTTTATTTCAAGGAGTATGAAGCACCCAATATTTCTCCGTTTGAGAAGCTTTTTGGAATCTTCAAGGAACTCATTACACATACCTCTGGCGATTTTGATGAGGCAATTGATTGGTTACGTGAATTAGATAAAGAATATGAACTGACCGATGAAAATTACACGATTGAAGATTTCATTGAAGATTTAAAAGCCAAGGGGTATATTCGAGAAGAAATTGACGAAAATGGTTCAGGTGGCAATGTCATTACGGCAAAAACAGAGCGAGCTATTAGACAACATGCTTTGGACCAAATATTTGGCGACCTGCAAAAAAGTGGCTCAGGAAACCATAAAACAAAAGGCTCAGGTGGTGGAGAAGAACAAACAGGCGAATATCGCTCCTATCATTTTGGCGATAGTTTAGAAAAAATCGCCATGACAGAAAGCCTGAAAAATGCACAAGCGAATCATGGCATAGGTAATTTTGAATTAACTGAAGACGATTTAGTTGTAGAAGAAACTCATTTCAAATCACAAATGAGTACTGTGTTGATGATTGACATTTCTCATTCCATGATTTTATATGGAGAAGACCGCATCACTCCTGCCAAAAAAGTGGCGATGGCTTTAGCTGAGTTAATTACCACGCGTTACCCAAAAGACACACTCGATGTATTGGTATTTGGTAATGATGCTTGGCCAATTTCCATTCAAGAAATTCCATATATTAAGGTAGGTCCGTATCATACCAATACGGTAGCTGGTTTACAGCTGGCGATGGATATGTTGCGCAGAAAACGCAATACCAACAAACAGATTTTCATGATTACAGATGGCAAGCCGAGCTGTATTCGTGAAAAAGATGGAACCTACTATAAAAACAGTTTTGGACTTGATCCATACGTAACCGAAAAATGCTATACACATGCGGCACAAGCCCGCAAATTACATATACCCATTACCACCTTTATGATTGCGCGCGACTCTTATTTACAAGAATTTGTGGATAAATTCACGGAAGCCAATCAAGGAAAAGCATATTTTACAGGCCTAAGAGGATTAGGAGAAATGATTTTCAAAGATTATGAAAACAATAGACGGAAAAGACTTAAATAAAACAATTGGCACTTTAGGTGCATTGAAAGCAGCAGGTTATCAAACAAAATCCATCAAAGATGAATTGAGAGATAACTTGATTGCCAATTTACAACAGGGTATCAATGTATTTTCAGAAGTTCATGGATTTGAACATACCGTTATTCCGGAATTGGAAAGAGCAATACTCAGCAGACATAACATTAATTTTTTAGGATTAAGGGGACAAGCAAAAACGCGCCTCGCGCGTTTGATGATTCGTCTTTTAGACGAATTTATTCCCTATATAAAAGGCTCAGAAATCAATGATGATCCCTTCCATCCTATTTCTCGCTTTGCACAAGAGTTAATTGCCGAAAAAGGAGATGATACGCCCATTGCCTGGCTACATCGTTCGGACCGATTTGCCGAGAAATTAGCGACTCCAGATGTAACGGTTGCCGATTTGATTGGCGATATTGACCCCATCAAGGCAGCCAATTTGAAATTATCGTATGCAAATGATCGCGTGATACATTACGGGATGATTCCTAGAGCAAATCGATGTATTTTTGTCATAAATGAAATACCCGATTTACAAGCTAGAATTCAGGTTTCTTTGTTTAATATCTTACAAGAAGGCGATATTCAAATACGCGGATTCAAATTGCGATTGCCATTGGACATGCAATTTATTTTTACAGCCAATCCAGAAGATTATACCAATAGAGGAAGTATAGTGACTCCATTGAAAGACCGAATAGGCTCGCAAATATTGACGCATTATCCAGAAAGTATAGAAATTGCACGAAAGATTTCATCCCAAGAAGCGAACATCAATCAAGCACAGAAAGAAAAAGTACACATTCCAGATTTGGCTTATGATTTGTTGGAACAAATTGTATTTGAAGCCAGAAAAAGTGATTTTGTGGATTTGAAAAGTGGTGTGAGCGCGCGTATGAGCATCAGCATGTTAGAAAATTTAATTAGTACAGCAGAAAGAAGAGCCTTGATAACAAATGAGAAACAAACAACTGTTCGTGTGGCAGATTTTCTAGGACTTGTTCCATCCATTACGGGAAAAGTAGAATTAGTCTATGAAGGCGAGCAAGAAGGAGCTGCATTTGTAGCAAATGAATTGATTCATGAAGCCATCAAGAGTTTGTTTAATACCATGTTTCCAAAGATAGAAAAGCTAAGCAAGAAAATTGAAACTACGCCTTACACTGCACTCATTGAAGCGCTATATGCAGAAGGTGGTTTGGTTTTATATGACGAAAGCGACGAAAAAGAATACCAAAGCACTTTAGGAAGTGTCAAAGAATTGGATCAATTGATTGATCAATACCAGAAAAACATCCAAAAAACAGACAGAGCTTTCCTAAAAGAATTCATCCTATGGGCCTTAGTAGCCTACAATAAACTAGGCAAAGAGCGTTTCACGAATGGATTTCAGTTTAAGGATTTGTTGAATGTGTTGTAGGTGAATTTCTATAGTAAAATAAAATGAATAAAAATGAGTAATAAAACCTTTTTTACCCATTTAAGTCTTTATCGATTTGAATTTTTATTATTAGCGTTATTGCTATTAATATTTGATAAAATCTTTTTTCCTGATACGGAAACTTATTTGAGGTATGTGTGGCCATTTAACATGTTGATCATTTCAATTGCTAGTTTTGGAATATTTACTGAACATAATAAAAATGTCAAAATAGTAAGAAACATTTTATCCATAATTAGCATTTCAATGCCTTTTGAATTTATATTCTTAAGTCAAGAGTTCTGGTTTGTAAATCTACTTACGCTATTTTTTATTGTATATTATGGATTCATTTTTGCGGAGGTGATGTACCAGATAACGGTGATAAAAGAGGTACGAATTAATGTTATTTTAGGTTCATTTTGTGGGTATATGATTTTAAGTATGGTTGCCCTTTTTACCTATTTACTAATCGAATTACAATTCCCAAATTCGTTTCATGGAATTAGTTTGGGAAACATGCCCAAAATATACAATGAATTATCTTATTTTAGTTTTATCACACTTACCAGTATAGGATTTGGTGATATATATCCTACTACTGAAACAAGTAGACTAACTACAGCCTTTTTTGGCATGGTGGGACAATTTTATATGGTTGCTGTTGTTGGGATTGTTATTTCAAAATTTACCTCTAATTAATTAACAAATAAAGAAACTTCGTCACTTTCCGATACAAAACTTCCCAAAAATATTCTTCAACAAGTCATCATTGGAAATTTGACCTGTGATCTCACCTAAGTGATAAAGGGCATGACGGAGGTCTTGGGCAACAAGATCTCCAGAAAGACCTGTATTGAGGGCATTGAGGACTGTTTCTAGGGTTTCTTTGGTTTCAAGGAGCTTTTGATAGTGACGGATATTGGTAACTAGCGTGCCTTGATGATTCAGGTTATGAATGCCTACTGCATCCAATAATAATTTTTCCAACGCTGGTAGATTGATTTTCTCTTTGGCAGAAATCAATACTTGGTTTTCATGTAAGCCTTCCCACTGCTTACGGTCTGACTCATTGGCTAAGTCAATCTTGTTAATAATCAAAATCAAGGGAACTTCTAAATCGGCATAGTCAGCTAGAGCTTTTTTGACGGTTTCTGGACTTTCTACACTTGCATCTGCCATGTACAAAACCAATTGCGCCTTTTTCACCCAGGCCTGCGTGCGCTCTACTCCTATGGCTTCAATTATATCGCTAGTTTCTCGCAATCCGGCCGTGTCTACTAAACGGAATCGAACTCCACCTAATATCCATTCATCTTCCAAACTATCGCGGGTGGTACCGGCTATGTCTGAAACGATGGCCTTTTCTTCGTTCAAAAGGGCATTTAAAAGTGTAGATTTCCCCGCATTGGGTTTACCAATAATAACGGTAGCCACTCCGTTTTTGATCGCATTACCAGTTTTAAAACTGCTAATTAAGGGGTCTAATTTATCCGTTAATTGATTTACTAAGGCTTTTAAATCGTCACGATCAGCAAATTCTACGTCTTCTTCAGAAAAGTCTAATTCGAGTTCGATGAGGGAAGCAAAATGAATCAATTGCTCGCGCAATTGAGCCAATTCTTTCGAAAATCCTCCTCTTAATTGGTGCATGGCGGCTTGTTGGGCCGCTTTGGAATCGGATGCAATTAAATCGGCAACTGCTTCGGCTTGTGCCAAGTCAAACGCGCCGTTTAAAAAGGCGCGCTGCGTGAATTCACCCGGACGAGCAAGTCGTGCGCCTTGTTCAACCAACAATTGCAAAATACTTTCTTGAATAAAGGGTGAACCGTGACAAGAAATCTCCACCACCTCTTCCTTTGTGTAGGATTTAGGCGCATGAAACAAAGAGACCAAGACTTCGTCCAAAATCTCCTCTCCTTGCATTAATCGACCAAAATGAATGGTATTGGCAGCTTGTTGGGTAAGATCCTTTCCTTTGAATACCGAGTTGACCAAAGCAATGGCGCGCGGACCCGACAAGCGAATCACGCCAATAGCACCCACTCCTTGCGGGGTGGCGAGGGCAACAATAGTATCCTGAAAATCCATTATAACAAGTTTTGTAATTTCATGGCTACTGACATGTCACCAGATATTTTAACTTTTCCAGTCATTACGGCCATCATTGGATTCAAATTTCCACCAATTAAATCGCTAAATGTTTCTTCTGTAGCAGCAATGGTACAATCAGCATCTAAGTTCTCATTAGATACAGTTCCGTCTGCATTGACAACAATAATTCCACCAGGGAAAGAAAATTTAAAAGAAACACCAAGGGGTCCACGTTGTGAGGCCAAGGTTCGAATACGTTCGTCGATTTCGTTGAATGTCATGTGTGTAATATTTTTACAAATTTAGGCAATATTCAGTTAATCTCTTCGACAGATCCTTGTAAAATCGCAATATTTACATTTTTGCAAATCACTTGTCATGCTAAATTTTTGATTAGGATCTAACAATTCCTTTACCCAAAAGGCAATCACCTCGTTCGATTTTTCAAAAAATGCTGTAACAGATTCACCCGACTCAAATTCTAAATCGGCATGTAAAACTTGATCTTTTAGATTACGGAAAGATATTATACCAGGATTTATGATTAACGGGTTTCCCGTTATTTGGGCAACAAAGTCATTTTTAGAAACATCTTTTTGCAATTCATGTAATAAAAACAATTTATAAAGCCACAATTGGGTTAATTTTTCTTTGCCATCATAGCTTGTTAAAGCTTCAAATAAGTTGGAATCTTTGGGAATGGAAAGATCCTTGTTTTCAACCTTGCCAGTCTTAAAATCCAAAATACGAACTTCATATTCATTTACAAGGTCAATTTTATCCACACGCCCTTGTAAATTTATAGGAAGAATTTCTTCACCAATTTGAACCTGCGTATGATAACCTAAGTTTGTTTCCAACGCCAATACCTGAACGTTTCCTTTAGTCCAATTTGGCAAGTCGCTTAAATATCGTTTTAAAATATTTTTTGCAACTTCTTGTAAAATCACATTAAAACCACGTTCAACGTCAAATGAACCTTTTTCAAGTTCAATTTCATTTAAAGCATTTTCTAATCTTGGTTCTAATTCAGCAATGATTTTAGTAAAATCAACCTTTGCATAATTTCCCTGAAACTGATCAATTATTTCCTTGTCTAAAGTTTCTAAAAACTTATGAATCCAGGTACCAAAAACATCGGCACCCATTTCATCATCAGCTTGTTGTTCCTTTCGTAAACCTAGTACCTGACCCAAATAATACCGCATACTACATGAAGAAAAGGTATTAAGTGCGGATGGAGAAAGTCCTCGACCCGACAACTTATCCTTTATTTTCTGCAACATTGCAGGGGTTTTCCCAACATCTGTCCATTCTCCAAACGATTCATGTTTTGTGCCTTCAAAAATTGTTACATATTCGTTCCAAATCAAATTCGGATTATAGCTTGGCCATTCTAGTCTCAATTGTTTAATAAAACGGCTCTCCTCTTTAGTTGAACTGTTTTCGCTTGCCAAAACATGAGAAAACACAATTTGTTTGGGTCGATGCAATAATCGATGAAAATGGTAGGAAGTTACTGCATCTGCTTGGGTAAATGTTGGCAAATTAAATAAACTCATCGAAGCAATATCCATTGGAATCAATGAATTTCGTTTTTGGGCACCTGGCAAAACTCCCTCATTCATGGATAGAATAATCACCCGATCAAAATCTAAATTACGGGTTTCCAACAAACCCATTACATGTAAGGAGCGTTTTTCTGCACCTTCAAAACTCAATTTTTGTTGCAGAATCAATTGTTTCAACAATTTCATACCCGATTTCACCTGCAATTCTTCCCTACCTTCCAAAATTTGTTTTAGCAATTGAATTTGATCTTTTAGCATCATCACTGCATCGTGCTGATGGGTCCAAGCAGTTGATTTTACTGCAGTCAATACCAAATAAAATAATTGATCTAATCGACGTAAAACCTCTAAAAAATTAGGATTTTCTTTCGAAAAAAAAGACTTCAAAATTGGAAAAGGATCCATGAGATCCTGCACCTGTTCAAATGAAATTCGAAAATCGTATGCGTTAAATTTTTCTGACCAAGGCTGATAAAAATCAGTTTGATTTTTAAAAAATTGATACGAAAAATAAGTTTTCACTAAAGGGTTTTCCAAGCATTTTTCTATTAAAGGAATTGAATATCGCCCATCTTTTTGATGGTCGATAAGGTTCCAAAATGCTTCCATCAGCTCAAAAGCATGGGTTTTCTTTAAAGATAAACCCATCGTAATATTCAGGCGGTCTTCATATTTACCCAAATAGTTCAAGGCTTGATCTAATACATTCTCATCTGCTAACACTAAAGCAATCTGCTCTTCCTTTCCATAATTTTCCTCCCATTCATCAATCAATTGTAGGGCACCGAAAATTTGTCCACTTGGATTTTCAAAACCAAGCACAGAAACTTCCTTAGGTTCATGTTTAAAAAATGAGTTTTTCCATAAAAATGGCTCCGTAGATAAAAACCGTTTTGAATGTGGATTAGAGTAATCTCGCAACCAATTTCCTGCACGATGATACTTATTCTCTAAATAAAAATCATCTGTATCCCAAAGCGTACTTGTTTTTCCCGCTTGTAAACACAATCTAAATAACTCCTCTTCTGAGCTTGACAAAGCATTAAAACCTACGAAATACAAATGATCAAAGATCAAAGGAAGGGATTTACCAGCTTGAAGATCTTCTACTAATTGTTTAAAAAACTTGCCACGATACGACTTCCCTATTCCATTTAAATGATTCGTTAATTGATGATAAACAATATTCAAATGATCGTACAAGTGAAAGTACTTCTTGGTATTGGGTGTAATATATTGATCTAGATCTTCTTCTCCATATTCTTTACCCCATCGTTCAATAGACTTAACTTCAGATAAAAATGCATAAAGTTGATTTGGATCCACTAAATACATATCAAGTAAATCAAAATCCCGCAACATTAAATTCCCCCAATTTACAAACTTATCAATGCTCATCTCTGGCTCATGAGCCTTAAAAATATCATAAGCTGTAAATAATAATTCAGTTGGGTCAATTAACTTACCGCCCGTCATTTGCAATACAAAATCTTCAATTGTGAAAATTTTCGGAGCGACAAAGGTCTTTTGAGCAATTTTTGCTAATTCTGATTTTAAATATAAAGCAGAACGTTGGGAAGGGAGGACGACAACAATATCCTTTAAACCTTCAACAGAATGTTTATTAATTAGATGTTCGGCGGTCTTCCCTAAAAATGTCTGCATAGTTTAAATTTACAGCTAAATATCGAGAATCGAACAATTGAGAATACTTTTTACTGACAATTTAATCGAACAACAACCATCTTACACCATAGCCAAATGAACGATACATGGATTGGTGAAGGTAAGCGGTATAATGATTATTTCCAACAATTCCCTGAAGTGCATTACCAAATTTAAAAAACAATCTTACACGATTAATTCGCATGGTTAAATAGGCATCTACCTGGGTAAAAGCAGGTAAATTCAGCGTGTTTTGTAAAAAATATTGCTGCATTGCAGGTTGATATGCCGCAGCAAAGTAAGCCGATGAATGATGAAAATCAATTCCAATCTGTGTGTATAATAGCTTTTTATATTGTAAATCAACTGACAAATTTCCTTGAAAAAACAATTCAGGACTTCGGAAAACATCCGGACCAGATTGAGTGTTCCAATAGGCCTTCGTAAACCAATTCCACTTCCCAAATTTCCCCCCAATATCTAGGCGAGGTCTAAAAATGGCAATTCCCTCATTACTTTGCGCTGCATTTCCTTTTAAATCAAAGTAAACCAATCCTGATAATCGCTGAACAAATACAGCAGGCTTTAGGTAAAATGCGGTTTTTCCAAATGATAATTCAGCATCAAGCTCAGTAGATAAACTATTTTCAAAATTGTTCTCCCATCTGAAGGAAGTATTGTAGGTCCAAGTAGAAACTAGATTTGGACTATAATAAATATTTTTAAATTGAACGCGAAGTAATGGCGAAACCAATTGAGCCTTCAGTAAATAATCTGAACCAATTAAATACTCCCCTTGAGCTGTAAAATCAATCTCTTTCCCAATAGATTGTTGTAGAACTAAACCGAGTGTATTTTCAAGTCGATCTTTATTTAAAGAAGAAACAGGATTGTAAGCAGACCAATATCTTTGTTTTAGGTAGGTCCGATATTGAAATCCTTTATAAACACCTTTTAAACCTGTCTGATAGGCGTATTCTTTCCATTGAATCTCATTGTAGAGAGAATCTTTCTCGGGTGCTTGGATATACTGAATGTAGGTTTTAGGATAAAAACCATCTGCCAAATTAGTTTGAAAGGCTAAATCTTTAAACTTTACAGTTCGATCTTGCACATCGAGCGATTGAAATAATTGAAGTCCTTTCCAACCAATAAATTCATGATACAAATGAAATTTAACGAATTTATCATTGCTTTCAGTTACTCCATCTTCTAAAATAGCCGCGTTATCGGTATATTTTAAAAGATCTAAGGCACTTAATCCTTGACTTTCCTTCACCCCTCCTTGGTCCTTTGTTCCTTGATCAAAATAATTGATGTGGCCTAATAATCGATACTTTCCATTTTTAGACTGATAATTTGAATGCAAAAGAAGTCCCCATTGACCAAGTAGAGATTTATCACTTCCTCTAGAACTTGCGTCGCTTAACACTTTATCTGAAACCATTCGTTGCAATTCAAAACCAATATTCCAAAGTGAATCTACATTTCTGGCAAAAGCAAAATTCAATCTGGTTTGTCCCCCAGCACCTAAATAATACTCAACATCAGAATAAGGCGATTTGGTATTAAAATACTTTACCTCATTGGCTTGAAAGGCATAAGGCAAATAAGCATTGTATCCAGATTGTGTACCTAATTGATCAGAAGAGCTTAGATATAAAGGCCTTAAAGCGGTTCCTTGATTACCCAAATCTTGATATAAAAATCCCAATTTCTCAGTAACCAAATAACGCTGAAACAGCGTTAAACTTGTATCAATTCTACGTTTAATGGAAGCCCCTTTTATAACATCATCTTCTAATTGATAATAAACAGTATGTGGGCCATACTTTAATCGGGTACTATCATCTATGGCTTCTCTTCCTGATTTTCTTTTTGCGTTTTTATCTATTTTTTGATTAGTGGTATTAGGGAATCCCCCTGAGGAATTACTAGAATTTTGATTATTCCCAAACCCATTGGAACCTTGAGAAGTAAATTGCGCCTCTAAGTAAAAACTAAAAAATAAAACAAAAAGGAAAGGAATAAGCTTTTTCACCTGGCAAAGTTACAAAAATTAAGACGTACTTTTTTGTAATTCCAATTGAAACCAATTCAAAAATTCTGTTTCATGGCGAATAAAATGAATTTCCATGGGTAAATAACACAACTTTGCTCTCAAATGGGAATAGGTTTCTAGTGCTGGTAATAAACGAACATAATCTTTAAAAGTAGTAATAAAACCCTGTTCATCTGTCATTTGAACAGCCTGAGTCTCGAAAACCTCTAAGTCTGATGCTTTAAAATCATAATGATCTGGAAAGGTTCGACAAGCTTCCAAATCATAAGAATCGGCAATTTGTTGGAAAAATAATTCAGGATGTGCAATTCCAGCAATAGCCGTCCACTTTGTTGATGTAGCAGCTTCTCCAACAGGATTTTGATAATGTATTCCCGTAAAAAACACAGGAATTTCAAAGGTAGCAACCTGTTGAATTTTAGTGGTCATTTCGTCCATTTCAATAGCTGTAATTGTATTGGGACACCTATTTACAATCACTGCGTGAGCACGTTTAATGCCATCAATTGATTCTCTTAATCGACCCTTGGGAAGTAAGTCATCTTGATAAAAAGGATTTTGATAAGTCGTGCATACCAAATTCAGTGAAGCCCTCAAAGCACGATGCTGAAAGGCATCGTCTAACAAAATACTTTGGGTTTCCTTTAAATCATTTAAAATCTGATTAATGGAATGAACTCTATTTTCTCCCAAGGCAATAGGAAGATCAGGAAAATTTAATCGATAAGTCAAAGGTTCATCCCCAATCCGATTTGCTGTTTCGTGTTTAGCAGCCCACAAAAATCCCTTTGTTTTACGACCATAACCCCTACTTAAAATAACAGGAGAAAGATTTTCAGGCCAATTTTTCACCAAATAAGTAACGAATGGGCTCTTCCCTGTACCTCCAACAGCCAAATTGCCAACAACTACTACATTTTTTCGAGGAAAGGAAAAAGATTTAAACCAACCTTTATCATAACAAAAATTGCGTATTCGGGTTATAAACCCAAATAAAGCAGCTAAAAAAGACAAAGGAATACTTTTCATTTTATCAAAGCTATGAAGAAAGATTTTGTCGACAAAACAGCAAATTGATAAATTGCATCATGAACGACTTAAATTTTCATTTTTTTGAAAGAGATTTACAATTTCATTTTGAAGCAGGGACCTCAAGAGGCGTACTTACCTCAAAAAAATCATATTATTTTGCCATAAAAGATAATAGCAAAGAATATATAGGTGAAGCGGGTCCACTAAGAGGTTTAAGTCCAGAATTTAAAGAAAATTTATTTATTGATTTTCAAAAAGTTATAAAAAATCAATTAAAACTCCCCTTTCCTAAAAATCTTGAAGAACTTAGAACACAATTAATTAATCATCCCATTCAAGAGCCTAGTTTTCAAACAGCTTACGAAATGGCTTTTTTAGCTTATTTTAATAAGAAAGAACTTGTATATTTTGATAATGAATATGCGAGAGGCAAAAAAACCTTACCTGTGAATGGATTAATCTGGATGGGAACACCCGATTTCATGTTACAACAAATAGATGAAAAATTAGCAGAAGGCTATACCTGTTTGAAACTAAAAATTGGTGCGATCGACTTTCAGCAGGAACTTGACATTTTACAATCTATACGAAACAAGTATTCTTCAGATGAAATCACCCTTCGGGTTGATGCAAACGGGGCTTTTCAGAAAGAAGAGGTTCAATATAAATTAAAAGAATTATCGAAATTAGCACTGCATTCCATAGAGCAGCCGATTCGTGCAGGTCAATGGGAATTGATGCATCAATTGTGTCAAACCAGTCCAATACCCATCGCATTGGATGAAGAATTGATAGGAATTCGCAAAAGGCAAGATAAAATTAAACTTTTAGAAAGCATTCAACCACCTTTTATTATTTTAAAACCAAGTTTATTAGGTGGATTTTTTGAAACAGAAGAATGGATTCAATTAGCAGAAGAACGCCAAATAGGCTGGTGGATTACCTCTGCCTTAGAATCTAATTATGGGCTGAAGGCTATTTGTCAATTTACTGCAAATTATCCGGTTACACTTCCTCAGGGATTAGGAACGGGGAAGTTGTACTCAAACAATTTTTAGTGATCCAGTGATCTAGTGAAATTAATCACTGGATCACTAAATCACTAGATCACTAAGTCACTTATTCATACACAATCTCTATCCCTTTCTTAGTCATCAATAATACTCTTAAAGGTGCTGGAAGAAGCACAAGGCGAGCAGCGGACGCGGGATCTTCAATCCACTCAACTTCAACTCCTTCTTTTTTACCAATTTCAATTTCACCATCTTCGGTTTCAACAAATTTTTTAGCGAGATAGGCTGTTGGTAAAAGTACATCAGACTCTGGACAGTGTTTATCATGTACTTTTTCTAAAATTTTCTCTAATTCATCTCCATACGATTCGTTGAAATCGTCTTCCAAATCATGAAGCATTTCTTCTACATCATCATAATTATCATCTGAGTAATTTAATTTACTTAACTCAAGTCTTTTTGCTAAAATGGCCAACATGGCCTCATCCATCTTATTCATACTATAAATTTATCCAATCAATATTTTTCTTTAACAAATTAAACGTCTGTTTACCTTCAGGATAGGTGTTATCATCATACATGTATTCCCAAGAAGCTAATGGAGGTAAACTCATCAAAATTGATTCTGTTCTACCATTGGTTTCTAATCCAAATTTCGTACCTCGGTCATGCACTAAATTAAACTCAACATATCTACCTCTTCTTAACAATTGAAAATCTTTTTCTTTCTTTCCAAATGGTTTTAAGGCATTTTCAACCATTAAATGCGAATAAATATCTGCAAATGATTCACCTACTGACTTCACAAAATCAAAAACCTGCATTTTTTCTTCAATCGTCTTTGATTTTACATAATCAAAGAAAATTCCTCCGATACCTCGGGTTTCTTCACGATGTGTATTATAGAAATAATCATCTGCCCAAGTTTTAAATTTAGGGTAATAGGTTTTATCATGTCGGTCACACACCTTTTTTAACTGTTCATGAAACCATTTTGCTTGTTCTGGTATAACAATATGGGGTGTCAAATCGATGCCTCCACCAAACCAACTTTCACCATTACTTAATTCAAAATAACGCACATTCATGTGAATTATGGGCACCCAAGGATTATGTGGATGCATTACAATGGAAACACCAGAGGCAAAAAAATCAACTTCTTCTTTAAGTTTTAGACTCGTTACCATTTTGGGATGTAAAGGTCCATAAACTGCGGAAAAATTCACACCTGCTTTCTCTAAAATATTTCCATTTTGTAATACTCGGGAACGACCACCTCCTCCCTCCTTACGTTTCCATTGGTCTTCCTTAAATAAAGCCTGTCCATCTGTTTCCTCAATTTTCTTACAAATTGAATCTTGTAATCCTTTAAAATAATCAGCAAAAAACTCTTTTCTCATACCTATTACTTTGGAGCCCCTTGAGATAAGGTATCTCCAGAACCTCCATTTTGATTTTCCAATAAAGAATTTAAAGAATCCAACTCAGCGTCAGAAACCTGCAAGGAATCTGGCAAGGTGCTATAAGATCCTTGACAATTGAAATCTTTTTTCACTACTCGTTTATCTAATTTTTCAAATGCTACAGGAATATAAGTTGATAAACTTGGATCATTCACCACTTTCACTAAATAACGCTTATAAATCGGCAAAGCAGTTTTAGAACCTTCTCCTAATGCACCAGTTCTAAAGTGAATTGATCGGTCATCTCCACCAACCCATACACCAGTGATTAAATTATGAGTCATTCCAATAAACCAACCATCTGAATGATTAGAAGTGGTACCTGTTTTGGCAGCATGTGCAGGAGCGTATCTATTCTTACGATCATATAAAACTTCTCCATCATTCCACAACAACGAACTACCAGTACCCCCTTCATAAACAACCCCTTCCAACATAGAACGCACCAATTGAGCAGATTCTTTTTTGATTACTCGGAAAGAAACGGGTTCAAATTTCTGCAATGATTTCCCATTTGAATCTTTGATTTCTGTGATTAACATCGGATCCACATGAATTCCTTCATTAACAAATGCAGTATACGCCCCAATCATTTCATACAAAGAAACATCAAAAGAACCTAAACCAATAGATGGAACAGCCTTCAATTCACTTTTAATTCCCATTTTTTGGGCATAATACATAACCGTATCCGGACCCACTTCATTAGTTAAACGCGCTGTAATGGAGTTTATACTTTTTGCCAATGCTCTACGTAAAGGCATCATAGAATAAGAAAAAGTACCATCAGCATTGCTTGGCCTCCACATTTTCTTTTCCCCTTTTTCTTCCACTTCAATCTCAAAAGGTTCATCTTTCATCATGTAACATGGTGATAGATCTTTAGGACCATCAATTGCAGCTGTATAAACAAACGGTTTAAAGGTAGAACCTGGCTGACGTTTACCTTGTTTTACGTGATCATATTTAAAATAATTGAAATCTAATCCTCCAACCCAAGCTTTAATACCACCAGTGTATGGATCCAATGACATCATTCCTGCTTGCAAAAACTTTTTATAGTATTGAATTGAATCATACGAACTCATGGTCATTTTTTCTGACCCCACAGCGTTTCTAGAATAAACCCACATTTCCCGTTTTACATTCTTCATGTAGTACCAAACAGAATCCTCTCTAGCAGGAAAGCGCTTCTTCAGGGCTTTATAGTATTCGGTTCGCTTGGCTACAGTATCAATAAATCCTGGGATCTCTACACCGTGCTCATCAACCCATGGCTTTTGATTTCCCCAATGGTTATCAAAAGTACGTTGTAGGGACCTCATTCCATCTTCTACAGCTTCTTCAGCATGTATTTGCATGCGAGAATCAATCGTTGTATAAATTTTTAATCCATCTCGATACAAATCAATTTCAATTTCATTGGCCTTTGCCCACTCATTTATAAATTTAGCAACTGCAACCTTGAAGTAGTTTCCAGTTCCATCGTATGGAGATTCCAAATTTGGTTTTAACACAATCGGAAGAGGTGAGATGGAGTCAAAAGCTTGTTTGGACAAATAACCCATTTTAACCATTTGAGAAAGAACAACATTTCTTCTTTTCCATGCTTTATTTTCTGACAAAGGTTTACCTTCATAACGAGAAGGATTATAAGTGGTAGTTGCTTTTTGTAAACCGATCAAAATAGCAGCTTCTTGTACATTTAAACTATCAGGAGAAGTACTAAAATAGGTTTTGGCCGCTACTTTAATCCCATATGCATTATTTCCATAATCAACAGTGTTTAAATACCACAAAATGATTTCATCTTTGGTATAAAAACGCTCTAATTTTATTGCAGTAACCCATTCTTTCGTTTTATAAATTAATTTACTTAAGCCAGGAATATATCCCAACAAACCTGTTTTAAAGAATCCTTTCTTTACACGAGTTTTGAATAAATTTTTAGCTAATTGTTGAGAAATCGTACTTCCACCTCCTCTATCTCCACCAGTAGCCATTCCAACAGCTACCCCTGCCCAAGCCTGAAAATCGATACCTGTGTGTTCATAAAAACGTGAATCTTCAGTAGCAACTAGTGCCTTTACCAAATAGGGAGAAATCTTTTTATAGTCACGAATGGGTGTTCTATTTTCTGCAAAAAACTTACCAAGTAAAATACCATCTGCAGAATAAATTTCAGATGCTTGAGAGAGTTTTGGATTTTGTAACTCATCCACGCCTGGCATTTCACCCGTTAAAAAAAGAAAATTTGTATTGATCACAAAGAAATACAAAGCTACATATAAAACTGTCTTACCTGTAAAACGCCAAATACGTAGAATTGGCTTATAATATTTCGATTCCTTATCTACTTTTGAATCATACCAAGCTTGTAATTTTGCTTGATAATGAACATATAAAGCCTCCAATTGACTCCACTTCAGTGCAAGCTTTTCATAGTTAGTTTGACCTAAAACTTTTTTTAGCATAGCTAAAAAAAGAGTAATTAATTTTCCGATTAAACGGAAAATTAACTGTTTTAAATCATTCCAAACCTTACGGATTTTATTCAACATATATTTCTTTAAGGCTTAATCAATCTCTAATTGCTCTAAGATACTCATTAAATCTGAAAAATCTCTAAATCCAGGTCTTTCCTCTTGTCCTGCAGTTAGTCCAATACCCTTTATAGAGGTTTGATTAACCCATTCTTCTAAATCTTCTTCTGGGAAATCCAAGCCCAAAATCATGGAATATTGTGCGGCCCAAATTTCTACTTGCGACTCAGCTCCTACTAAGGAATCTTTTTCGTTACCAACTAATAAAAAGTGGCTTACAAACGGGGATGCTGAAGCAAACAAGGCTGGTAAATTATCTGTATCTATATTCACACGGAGAATCATTGGCAAATTTAGCTGTTTTAATTCCATCAAATTTGCCTTAGAATCAACTTCTATTCGATCTGGCTGAAACTGTTTGATTAATTCGATGGTTTCAGCTGTGGTGGGGCCATTTAATTCTCCAACGATTTCAATGCCCGTAATCCAATTTCTGATTTCTTGAAACTTTTCCAAAGACATATTAGCTAAGGGAAAACCCAATAACTCTACCCCCATTCCAGCGCAATATCTTGCGTCTGAAAGATTTTCAATCCCTGATACCTTTACTAATGTTTTTAACATATGATTAAATTTTTTCCCAAATACTACCCTTTTTATATGATTTTAAAATCCAACCACCCCCAATCACATCATTACCCTCATAAAAAACTGCTGCTTGACCAGGAGCAATTCCACTAACTTCACTTGAAAATTCAACTAAAATTTTGTCATCCTTTTGTTCAATATGTCCAATTGTCCCAGCATCTTTATACCTAACTTTTGTTAACGATTCTAGTCCATTAGCAGGTATAGATTCATATTTTTGAAGATTTAGTTGACCTACCACCATAGCTGTTCTATTTAAATCTTCAATTTTTCCAATTACAACTTCATTAGTTTCTTTTCTAATTTCAGTCACAAAAGCAGGAAAACCAAAGGCCTTACCTAATCCTTTTCTCTGTCCGATGGTATAAAATGGGTATCCTTCATGTTGACCAATTACTTTTCCATCTTGATCAACGAAATTCCCACCTTTTACTTGCTCTTCTAATTCAGGAACTCTTCTTTTTAAGAAACCGCGGTAATCGTTATCTGGAACAAAGCATATCTCATAGCTTTCAGATTTGTTCACTAAATCCACAAATCCTCGTTCAGTTGCCAATTCTCTAATATATTGTTTGGTCATGCTACCCAAAGGCAATAAAGTACGCGCTAAACTTTCTTGAGAAATACCCCACAAAACATAGCTTTGATCTTTTAATACATCAACTCCTTTGGATATAACGAAACGGCCATTTTCATTTCTAATTTGCGCATAGTGACCTGTTGCAATAAAATCACAGCCCAATTGGTCTGCTCTTTTCAAAAGTGCATCCCATTTAATATGGGTATTGCACATCACACAGGGATTTGGTGTTCTAGCCTCTAAGTATTCTTGTGTAAAATAGTCTATGACAGAATCGCCAAACTCTTCTCTGATATCTAAAATATAATGGGGAAATCCTAAATTAACTGCAATATGGCGGGCATCATTAATTGAATCTAAAGAACAACAACCTGTTTCTTTTTTATCTCCACCCGAACTGGCATAATCCCAAGTTTTCATGGTCATACCCACTACTTCATATCCTTGTTCATGCAATAAAACTGCTGCCACTGAACTATCAATTCCGCCGCTCATAGCGACTAATACTCTTCCTTTTTTGCTCATATCATCTAATCAGGTTCAAGGCCTGCCGAATAAAAAACAAAATTAATTGAAATTATTAAGATTTATGGCGTTCCATTTGAATTACTTCCAAATCAAAGATCCTTTTTCCGTCAATCTTAAATTGGATGGCCGTCTGTACCGGATGAAAACCATGTTTACCCGCTGCCCCGGGATTTAAAAAGAGCATGTTATTTCGTTTTGCATCACGCTTTACTTGTAAAATATGCGAATGGCCACAGATAAAAATCATCGGAAGACCTAAGGACATTGCTTCCAATCCATCTGGCTTATACGACGAAGGTGCGCCACCTATGTGCGTCATAGCGACTGTAACTTCTTCAATTCGAAAACGAATAATTTTGGGATACATTCTTCGTAAAACACCCCCATCAATATTTCCATAAACACCACGAATAGGCTTATTGGTTGCTAACAAAAAATCAGCTAGTTCCACGGTTCCCCAATCGCCTGCATGCCAAATTTCGTCACAATCTGCCAGTGCCTGATCCAAACGCTGATCCCAATAGCCATGCGTATCTGAAATCAAAAGTATCTTTCTCAAACTATTGACCTTTATGCAAGGAGATTAAGTGTTGATTAGATATAAGCTTATTCTCTTTCCATTCTTTTTTCTCAGTAATTAACTTTTCTGAAGTGCTTACATCTGTTTGTTTAACCCAAGCTGGTTTTCCTGCATCTACATAAGCGGAATACCAAAAACATGCCACTCTGAAAGAAGCTTGCATCATACGAGAATGTACACTTTTCCCTAATCGATTTGCATAGGCTTGTATAAATTCTTTTGAATAATATTTTAAGGTTTTACCATTTCTTACTACATCCACATGTTTTTTATCCAATCCAATTTGTGTGGTAAGCTCCTTTTCCACTTGAAACATTTCTGGTAACATGGCATGACTTTCCTTTAGGATTTCAAAAATAAAATCTTGAGGATTTTTAATATATTGAATCGTATGCTCATCATACAATTGATACGTTTGAATATCGTTTTCTGGCACTAAACTTTCCCAGAGTACGTGCATTCCTTTTTGACCTGTTAGTTGCCCATCATGATTAATCGTTGAATGCAAAGGTACATGCGCGTCAGAAACATAATGCCCTAAATCAGCTGCATAAAACAAGACTGAGTCACGTTTTTCTTCTTTAAATGCTTTAACTAATTTTCCATAAACTTTAGTTACTTCCCAAGGAACTAAACCTTGCTCTTTTAAGCTATCTAATGAATATTTTGCAAGGGCTTTGTTATAGTCGTGGGGAATCGATTGTAAATAATCTTTTCCAAACAAGGGAGCATCCATATCTAAATAATGCTTTGGGTCTTCTGATTTATCTTCATTTCTTCTCAAATCTGGTCGAACAGAATGCTTTACTAAATAGGCTTGATTTTCATAAAAATAGGCCCCCAACTCATTAGGTAAATAATAAATTGAAACTTGTTGCAAGGTTTTATGTGCTAAAAATCCCCACGAAGAAAGAATGAGGGTAGCTAAAATACTTATTAAGGCAATTGACTTAGTTTTCATTATTTTTTTCTTGAATATAGACTTTAGGTGATTTCCCAAATTGTTTTTTAAAAGCTCGAGTAAAATAGCCAGGATCATTAAAACCAACTCGATATGCCACCTCAGAAATGTTTAATTCGCCTATTTGTAATAATAACTTTGATTCTTTCAAACGTATGGATCGAATAAACTCATTACCTGATAACGAAGTTACGTTTTTTAATTTACGATATAACTGCATTTTACTCATGTCCATTCCTTTTTCTAAATCTTCTATACTTAATTCGGGATTAGACATATTATCAATAACAAAGCTAGTAATCTTACGTAAAAATTCATCCTCAAAAGTTATGCTTTGCACTTGATCTTTTTGAATTTCTTCTTGGAATAAACTTTGTTGCCATTTTTTACGTAATCTTTCTTTTGCTTCTAGCAAATTATTCACACGAATTTCGAGAATATCTGAATTAAATGGCTTGCTTACATAATCATCTGCCCCAGACTGCATACCTTCAATTTGACTCTCTTGGGCACTTTTAGAAGTTAACAAAATCAAAGGAATATGATTGGTTTTGTTATTATTTCGTAAAGCTTTACAAAGATTTAAACCAGACATACCCGGCATCATCCAATCGGTAATTACCACATCAGGTATAAGCTCAAGTGCGATTTCTAAAGCCTCTTCACCGGAAGCAGCTTGAATCACTTGAAATTTCTTAGCAAATATTTCTGCCACAAACGAACGAAGTTCCTCATGATCATCCACTACTAACATAATTTGTTTTTCGGCATGTATAGAAGTCTCTAATCCTTTCTGATTAATTGAATTAATTTTTGCTTCAGTAATACTTGAATCAGGCACCTGCTTAAACCACTCTTTATCAAATACGCTAGGATCAACCGGAATTTCAACACTAAATGTACTTCCTTCGCCTGGCACACTATTTACAGAAATTTTCCCCAAATGTAATTCCACCAATTCCTTGCATAAGGATAAACCAACTCCCGTTCCAACAGCAGAAATCCGATCTGGAATTTGGTAAAAACGGTCAAAAATATGAGGTAGATATTGTTCTGAAATTCCTTTTCCAGTGTCTATTACATCAATCTTTACACTTGAAACCATTTTTCCCATACCAGAGAATTTTTCATAAATCGTTAATTGAACACCAATTGAACCATCTTCGGGGGTATATTTAAAGGCATTGGAAAGTAAATTATTTAAAGTTTTTTCAATTATATCAGCATCATAAAATACAATTATAGAATTAATTGGTGGTTTCCATTTTAACTGAATGTGCTTTTGATTTGCATAGGTGTCAAACCCTTGAATGATCCCATTCATTTGAGCGACTAAATCATTTTTGGTTAATACAGGATGCTGTTTACCAGATTCAATTTTAGACAAATCCAATAATTGATTGATAAGGTGTAAGAGTTTTTTTGCATTTTGATGTACCGAAGAAATTTTAGATTTCTGCTCCGCAGAAATGGAATTACTTTTTAAAAAATACTTTTCTAAAGGTGAAATTATCAAAGTTAAAGGCGTACGTAATTCATGAGAGATATTAGTAAAAAAATGAGTTTTCACCTGTTCCAATTCTTGAATACGCTCCTTTTCGATCTCCTTTAAACGTAAATCTGTTTTAAATCGTTCTCTAATTCTAATTTCTCGAATGAACAATCGGAGAGCACCAATAAAAAATACTAAATATAAGGTATAAGCCCACCAAGTTTTATACCATGGAGGAAGAACAGTAATCAATAGGTCAAAGGATTTTTCACTCCATACGCCATCTGAATTAGTTGCTTTCACCTTAAATATATAATCACCTGGACTAAGATTCGTATAAGTTGCCGTCCGTTGGGTGCCCACAAAATTCCAATCTTTTTCGAAGCCTTCTAAATAATAAGCATATCTATTATTTTTTGGCCTTTGGTATTCTAAAGCGACAAAATCTAAACTAAAAACAGAATGTTCAGGACGAAGAAATAAATGTTTTGTGAATAAAATATCTTCCTTTAATGGGGAGTTTTCATCCGTTGGAAGGACAGCTTTATTAAATATCTTCAAATTGGTAATAGAAACAGGAGGAACCTCCAATTTCATTCGAAGACTGTCTGCTTTTATATAATTTAAGCCATTTACACCTCCAAAAAACAACCAATCTTGTTGATTTTTTGCAAAGGAATTCATCAAAAATTCCTTTCCTTGTAAACCATCAGATTCATCAAAATTGATAATCTTAAAGGTTTTCCCATCTATTTTGGAAATTCCACCATTGGTTGTAACCCACAAGAACCCCTTTTTATCTTCCATGATAGAACGAAGCGTATTACTTGCTAAACCATCATTTTCTGTATAAACTCTAAAACCCTTCCCCTCCCCCAAATACAAATGCAATCCTCCGCCATTTGTTAAAATCCACATCCTTCCCTGAGAATCTTTAAAAATACCTGTAATAAAATTATATCGTAGGCTGTTACTTTGGTTATTCTTTTCTAAATGAGTTAATTTTTGAGATTTAATATCATAAATGTAAAGTCCAGCTACAGAAGTTCCAATCCAAATTTTCTGATGCTTATCTACAAAAATTTTAGTAATATTTTTATTGGCAAAATTCTTTACCCCCAAATCTGGATATGGACTGTAATACTTTTTTGTTTTCAAATCAAAGGCTATCAATCCAATTCCAGAGGTTCCCAATAAAATTCGATTGGATTCTCCATAAATGGCAGACAAGTTTTTCGCATAGTTATCCAATAAATACGGATATTCGAGCTTCTTTTTTTGGGCATTAATTTCAACCAAACCTTTTTGCCAAACACCCAACCATAAACTCTTTGTCACGGGATCTGCATAGGTAAGATTCACGTCAAAATCATTTGTAGAACCCAATTTATTGGCAATATTACTATTAATTATATGCTCAATTTTTCCCGATTTAATGTTAAAATAAGACAAACCGAAATTACTACCAACCCAAACACCTTGATTATCATTAACTGCTAAGGTAGTGACCTTATTACTTAATAAACCTTGAATAGTATTTGGTTTATAGCGAAAAACGGAGAACCTTGGTTGTTGATAAAAATTTATATTTAAACCAGCCTCCCAGGTTCCTATCCAAACATTTTGATTGCTATCTGTCAACAAAGAGGTGACGGAAAAAGAACTAATTCCTTGATCAGGGTCAGGATTAGATGGAACATAGGTAAACTTTGAATAGTTTTCATTGGAAATTATATAAACTCCCTTATCAGTACCGATCCATAATTTATTTAAGGCATCTTTTGTTATGCTTGTAACATTATTCTCTCGGGCATTAGGATCAGAAACATTATAAAAAACTCTTCGAATGGTTTGTTTTTGGGCATTAAACTGAAACATACCACCGCCTTCTGTCCCTATTAATAATTCCCCATTGCTTAATTCATAAATAACTCGAATTCGAAAACCTAATTTGCTATTTTTGGCACCTAGATTAAATGGAATAGTTGATTTTTTACCTAAAATTGCTACTAATTGCCCATCCACAGTACCTACCCAAATCGAGCCATTTGTATGCTTAAATACTCGAGCTACATTTTTTAAAATCGGATCATTAATAAAACTCTCATCACTAATTATTTGATTCGTTTTAGAATCATATACAATTGTTCCCAAACCATAATACGCCACACATATTTTATTGTTTCCCAAATTGGCAATTGAAGGAATGGAGAAGTTTGACAAATCTTGACCTTTTAGCCCCTTGCCCAATCGAATTATTTCTCCTGTTTTAACAATAATTTTATTCAAACCTGCACCACGCGTACCCACCCACAAATTTCCTTGATCGTCTTCCGTAACACTAAAAATATCACTACCACTTAAGGACTTTTCATTGGAAGGATCATTTTTAAAAACTTTAAAAGAATATCCATCATACCTATTTAATCCATCAGCCGTAGCGAACCAAAGGAATCCACTTTTATCTTGAATAATTTTAGAAATTGTATTTTGAGAAAGCCCAGAATTAGATGTTAATCTTTCAAAACGAGACTGATATTGTGCGAATCCCTTTCCTATAAATAGCAAGGAAAATAAGATGGTATAACGAGTTATGATAAGACGGCTTCTCATACTTCAAAAATAGGGAAAAATCTTTCATTTTAGGACCATTGAAATATTTATCCCGAAAAATGAAAGATTTATCCAAGTCAAGCAATTAACAACCCAGTAATTTAGATTCATCAAAATTCATAAGATTTTTTTGAACTAATGATTAAAACATTCACCGCTTCAATTGGTATTAAAAATCCAGATAGCAAGTTGCCGAAGTATCAGCAGTTGATAAACTCTTTGTTGCAAGATATTGAAATGGGTGAATTGAAGGCTGGTGAAAGATTACCATCTATCAATGAAGCTTCAGAAGAATGCTATCTATCTAGAGACACGGTTGAACGTGCCTATACAGAATTGCATAAAATGGGGGTAATTACCTCTATTTTTAGAAAAGGATACTTCATTTCGGATTCTAAAGTAATAATTAAAACAAAAGTTTTAGTATTAGTAGGTAAAATAACCGATAGCAATAAAGATTTGTACAATTCGCTAATTGAGCATTTGGGCAAAAATTACGCTGTTGATATTTTTACTTATGAGTATAAAACAAAAAATTTCCTTGAAATTTTAAATCAACAATTAGGGAATTATCACTATTACGTTATCGTTCCCCATTTAGTTGAAGAAAACGAAGAAACCTTCAAAACCTTGAAAAAAATTGCAGGTGATCGTTTAATCGTTTTAGAACAAGAATTCAAACAACTTAATCATCAATACAGTAAATTAACTGTTTCGAATTTACATAATCTTACAAAAATTTTTAATCCTCATATAAACCTGTTTAAAAACTACAAAGGATTCAATTTAGTATTATCAGATGACGAATATTTTGATTCAAATTTGATAACATCTTTAAGAAACTTTTGTAACTCAATCCAACTGGATTTTCAAGTATTGGATGGTTTGGAAGAAGAAGACTTTTCTGCCAATCAGATCTATTTAACTTTAAATGAGACTGATTTGGTACAAACCATTCGATACATTGAACAGAAAAAATTTGAATTAGGAAAAGATATTGGCATTATCTCACTAAATAATTCACCTATGAAAGAAATTTTAGGAGGTGGAATTTCTGTGATTTCATTGGAATTTAATGAAATAGGACAAAAAGTAGCAGAAGGTATTAAAAATACGCAAAAAATTAATGAATCGATTGAAATACGATTCATTCCAAGAAAATCACTTTAGGGTTTAATTTTGCAGAAATGAGCCGTGATTTTCATGGCTCATTTTTTTTTGATTTTACATAATCAATATTTCGCTTGATTCCTTTCAATTTACTTCTACTTATGGCTGAAAATTGGAATAATTCTTTGAATAATCCTTCTGATAATTCCTCCCAATCATGGTTATTCAAATTCAAAAACTGATTTGAAGGAATAAATTCTGGTTCTTCATGGGGTTTCGAATGTCGATTCCATGGGCAAACGTCTTGACAAACATCACAACCAAAAATCCAATCTTGAAAATCATGCGATAAATTGGCAGGCATCGCATCTTTTAATTCAATCGTAAAATAAGAGATACATTTTGAACCATCTACTTGATAGGGTGTTAAAGCATCTGTCGGACAAGCTGTAATACATTTGGTACAAGTACCACAAAAATCCTTTATTGGGCCATCCGGAGTTGCCTCTATGTCAATCAATAATTCAGAAATAAAGAAAAAACTTCCTTTTTTGGGTACAATTAAATTAGCATTTTTACCAATCCATCCTACTCCAGATTTTTGTGCCCATGCCTTTTCTAATACTGGTGCAGAATCTACAAACATTCGACCTTCAAAACTACCCAACTCGGCTTGTAAATCTTGCCATAGCAACTTCATTTTATCTTTTATAACTAAATGATAATCTTTTGCCCAGGCATATTTAGAAATTTTGAAACTACTTTTTTGTACATGATTAGGTTGAGGAAAATAATTATAAATCAAAGAAACAACCGTTTGACAACCCTCAACTAGCAATCTTGGATCTAAGCGTTTGTCGAAATTTCGTTCCATATACAACATTTCACCATGTTGACCAGCCTTTAACCAATTTTCCAAACGCGGAGCTTCCTCTTCCAAAAAACTTGCTTTTGAAATACCACAAAAGGAAAAGCCATGTAATTGGGCTTTCTCTTTGATTATTTCAGAAACTCGATCTTTGGATATAGACATACCTAAAATTACTAAGCAAATTAGAATATGCCAAACTGTCAGAATTGATTAATTGGCCTAAAATTTGTTCTACAAAGGAAGGATATTAATTTTGCAACATGAAAAAGGACGAAAAAGACCCAAAAGACCAAGTAGAGAATCAAACCGAGGAAAAATCAACAGAAGAAACTAATGAAGAGAAAACAAGTTTTTCCACTGAATCTGAGTCAGCAACTGATGAATTGGCAGAATTAAAAGACAAATATTTACGCTTATACTCTGATTTTGAAAATTTCAGAAAAAGAACTGCCAAAGAAAAAATTGAATTAATTCAAACAGCTTCAGAAGATTTAATTAAAGATCTTTTGCCAGCAATTGATGATTATGAAAGAGCCTTAGCAAACGCTCCTGAGGGAGAGATTTCTGAAGGAATTCAATTAATTTTTTCTAAAATTCAGTCAACCCTGCAAACTAAGGGTTTAAAGGAATTAGAAGCTAAAGGAGAAACCTTCAATGCAGATTTCCACGATTGTATTACCCAATTTCCTGCTCCCAATGAATCAGATAAGGGAAAAGTAATAGAAGTGATTGAAAAAGGATATACATTACATGAAAAAGTAATTCGATTTGCAAAAGTTGTAGTCGGAAATTAATAAAATGGCACAAAAAAGAGATTATTACGAGGTTTTAGGAGTTAGCAAATCTGCTTCAGAAGAAGAAATCAAGAAGGCCTATCGCAAAATGGCCATTAAATACCATCCGGATAAAAATCCTGATAACAAAGAGGCTGAAGAGAAATTCAAAGAAGCTGCTGAAGCTTATGAGGTGTTAAGTAATGCTCAGAAAAAAGCACAATACGATCGTTTCGGACATGCTGGAATGGGTGGAGCTGCTGGCGGAGGATTTGGCGGTGGAGGCATGAACATGGAAGATATCTTCTCAAACTTTGGAGATATATTTGGTGATGATAGTCCATTTGGTAGCTTTTTCTCAGGAGGACGCAGTGGTGGTGGACGTAGACAAAGACGCGGATCTGATTTACGAATCAAACTAAAGTTGGACCTTGAGGAAATCGCCAATGGTGTTGAAAAAAAGATTAAAGTAAAGCGTCATGTAGCATGTAAAAGCTGTTCTGGAAATGGAGCAAAAAATGGCACCGATTTAAAATCATGTCAGACATGTAATGGAAGCGGTCAAGTAAGACGTGTACAACAAACCATGTTAGGACAAATGGTTACTTCTTCAACCTGTCCGACCTGTAATGGAGAAGGAAAGAGCATTGGATCAAAATGCGATGTTTGTTTCGGTGAAGGTAGAGTATTAGAAGAAGAAATAATTCCAATAAAAATCCCAGCTGGTGTAGCAAATGACATGCAATTGTCGATGTCTGGTAAAGGAAATGTTCCACCGAGAGGCGGAATTGCTGGAGATTTATTAATTGTTATCGAAGAAGAAGAACATCCAGATCTAAAAAGAGATGGAAACAACGTAATCTACGATTTACATATTAGTTTCATAGATGCTTCTTTAGGTACATCTGTTGAAGTTCCAACAATTGGAGGAAAGGCAAAAATATCTATTGAAGCAGGTACACAAGGAGGTAAAATACTTCGATTAAAAGGAAAGGGGGTTAAAGAATTGAATGGATACCAAACCGGAGATCAATTAATTCATGTTAACATCTGGACTCCAAAATCATTGAGCTCAGAAGAAAAAGAAATTTTAGAAAAACTTAAATCCTCCCCCAACTTTACTCCTAACCCTGGAAAATCTGACAAGGGGTTTTTCGAGAAAGTGAAGGATATGTTTAGCTAAAATTGATTGTGAATTGTGAATTGTGAATTGTGAATTGTTAAATAAGTAAAAAACAGTTTTTTAATCTGAATTTTTAAACAAATTTACAATTCACAATTAACAATTTACAATTAATTCGTCTTCTCTATCTGTGCATTAAACATTGCTTCTAATTCAGCATACTGATTTGCCGGCACATTATTCTCTTTTAATGAACTAATCACCACATTCATTTCATAAAGAGCTAATTGAATATCACGTTGATAGTGTCCAATATCTTTAGTAAAATAATAATTCAGCGCCTTATTATTTCTTCTTACAATCGTATTTGCCATATCCATTGCCTTCTTTTGATCCTTGCAAGCTAAGTACAATCCGACCATACTTGCAGAGAATTGATCATATGGAATCACTTTATTTGGCATTACTTGCTCTAAATGATCTAATACTTTCTTACCCAAAGCGTAATTCCCTTCCCTTATCAATTGATCCGCCAAACGATACACGTTTAATCGGGCCGTAACCGTTGGAATGCCTAAATAAAAATCACCATGGTAGTATATCTTTTCATTATTTAAATTTCTCCAATACATTTTATTCAAGAAATTATCCGTCATGATTTTCGAATTCACAAAACCATCTTTTGCACCTGCTATTTTAAATGGCATTAAACGATAAGCATACCCTTCTAATTGCATACTTTCTTTTAGGCCAAGATATTGTTCACCAGGTAAGGTAGATGCAAAATAAATCGGACGCTTCCAGCCATCCATTGCGTTATTCGCAATGATTTCTAACTGAATCAATTCTCCTTTAAAAATACTCTTCGATGGCAATTTCCATGCTAGATTAGTGCCTAAAAAAGGTGCAAAATCCTTTGGAAACCACTTAGATGCAAGGATTTGAGAAGGATTAACCGGAACCACTACAGAATCACAAGGAAATGTATTAATCATTTCACCTGATTGCGTCTGAGCTTTAATTCGTTGATCATCGTTGCGTACTAATTCTAAATAATCTGGTAATGACATCGCTGCTATACCCGGATTCTCATTATACATAATCTGATCATTCACCCCCTCTAAAAACAAATCTTTCTTTAATTTAATAGGTAAGGCTTCAGAAAGATAAGTCTTTCGTTTCATTTGATCAATGTACCAATCTGTTCCCAATAAGGACAAATTACATACACGAACATCTGTACGGAAACCTTCAACTTCTTGTAAGTACCACAATGGGAAGGTATCATTATCTCCACCTGTGAATAAAATCGCATTGGGAGCACATGAGTTCAACATGTTTTTAGCAAAATCTATTTGATGGTAACGACCACTTCTATCATGGTCATCCCAGTTTTGCTGAGCTAAAATAACTGGAGCGGCTAAACCAAAGATCGCCACTAATGCCCATTTTACCGAACCACCTTTAACCACTTTACCTAACCATTCATAAACCTGCATCACCCCTAATCCTGCCCAAATAGAAAGAAAATAAAAAGAACCAACGTAAATATAATCTCGTTCACGTGGTTCACTTGGTGGTGAATTCAAATAGACAACCAAGGCAATTCCACTGAGAACAAACATTAAAATAGTTACCAAAAAATCCTTTTCATTTTTGTTATATAGCAAGTAAAATCCTAATAAAACTAAAATGATTGGTAAGAAATAATAATTATTACGAGCTTTATTATCCTTTAATACCTCCGGCATATTTGAGGTATCCTCAAAAGAATTAATAGCCCAAGCATCTTGAAAATCACTTGTTCTTCCAACAAAATTCCACAACAAATAGCGCATATACATATGTCCCATTTGATGCGTAAACATAAATTTAAGATTATCTCCAAAAGTCGGTTTTTGTCCAGGAGGAATCCCAAGCATCTCTTGATATAAAGCCACATGTTGACCTTGATTTGAATAAACCCTTGGAAACAACATTTGTTGATCTTTTTGATAAACGTACTTTGGCTTATAAGTATAGATTTCATACTTACCATCTTTCATTTTATAGACACCATCACCATTTTCAAAAGATTCAATTTGAGCAGTATAAACTGGACCAAAAATTAAGGAACGCTCACCATATTGCTCTCTTTTTAAATATTTCAAAAAGTTTAAAATATTCGATGGATCGTTTTCATTGATTGGCGGGTTATAACCTGAACGAACCAATGCAACAGTATAAGTTGAATAACCAATTAAAACAAAAACTAATGAAAACAGGGCCATATTCAAAAGCAATTTTTGCTTTTGATATGAATAATAAATTCCAAAAACTAATACTGCAACAAATAAAAGTAAAAAACTTATTGCTCCACTTCCATAAGGTAAACCAATAGAATTCACGAAAAACAATTCAAACTTAAATGCTACGCTCGGTAAGCCTGGAATTACTCCTGAATTAATAATACCTAAAATTACCAAACCAATGAAGCAAGCCACTAAGCCTCCTTTAATGCTTGGTTTAGCTTCTTTTTTAAAGTAATATAACAAGGCTAAGGCTGGCAATGTCACTAAATTCAATAAATGGACACCAATTGAAAGTCCTACTAAATAGGCTATAAATAAAATCCATCGGTTGGCTGTTGCCTCATCTTCTTGTAACTCCCATTTAAAGGCAGCCCATACCACAATGGCTGTGAAGAAAGACGACATTGCATAAACTTCAGATTCAACCGCAGAGAACCAAAAAGTGTCAGAAAAGGTATATACTAAAGAACCTACAATTCCTGAAAACAGCAATAAATATCCCTCATTGCTGCTTAATTCATTGAATTTTTTATTAATTACCTTTCGACCAATCATGACAATCGTCCAATGCAAAAACAAAATCGTTAGAGCAGAACTAACAACCGATAGCATATTGATCCAAAATGCTACCTTTTCAACATTTCCTAAAGCCAACAAGGAAAACATACGACCTAATAATAAAAACAAAGGTGCACCTGGAGGATGTGGTACTTGCAACTTATAGGCACAAGCAATAAATTCACCGCAATCCCAAAAAGATGCAGTAGGCTCAACTGTTAGTGTGTAGGTAACTAATGAAATTAAAAAAACCAACCAGCCAGCTAGGTTGTTTAGGCGTTTAAATGATTGCATAGGATAATTTTTGATGCAAATTAAGTTGTTTTGAACAATAATTAAGGTTAAAATTCGTTAATTAAATTGCTTTAAAAAACGAACATCATTTTCTGTAAATAATCTTAGATCTTTGATTTGATACTTAAGCATCGTAATCCTTTCAATACCCATTCCGAAGGCAAATCCAGTATATTCTTTTGAATCAATTCCAACATTTTCTAACACATTCGGATCTACCATACCTGCACCTGCAATTTCTACCCAACCTGCTTGTTTACACACATTACATCCTTCACCTTTACAAATCAAACAAGTTATATCCATTTCAGCACTAGGCTCAGTAAATGGGAAATACGAAGGACGAAAACGTACTTTCGTATCCTTTCCAAACATTTCTTTCGCAAAATGATATAAGGTATCTTTTAAATCTTTAAAGCTAACCTTTTTATCAACGTATAAGCCTTCAACCTGATGAAATAAACAATGTGCACGAGCCGAAATCGCCTCATTTCGATATACACGTCCTGGCATAATAGAACGAATCGGTGGTTTTTGATATTCCATAAGACGAATTTGTACGTTTGAAGTATGTGTACGTAACAACATATCATCTTGAACGGCTCCATTCCCCTTTTCAATAAAAAAAGTATCCTGCATTTCTCTTGCAGGGTGATTTTCAGGAAAGTTCAATGCAGTGAAATTGTAAAAATCTTTTTCTATTTCTGGACCATCTGAAACCGAAAAACCCATTCGGTTAAAAATTTCTAAAATACGAGCCCGAACCAATGTTAATGGATGAATGGTACCTTGTACAATTGGACCACTCAAGGTTAAATCAGATGGTGCTACCACACTTGATTTACCCGCGTTAAAACTTTCTTGTGCCGCTTGAAATTTCTCCTCAGCTAAATTTTTCACAGCATTCAAGGACCGCCCCACTTCCCTCTTTAATTCATTAGGAACTTCCTTCAATCCATCAAAGAGTTCAGCTAATCGACCTTTTCGACCTACGAATTGAATTCTAAATTGCTCTAGAGTTTGTTCACTATCAACCACAAACGCCTCAATCTCTGCCTTAATTTTTTCAATCTTTTGATTCATCTTTTTATAAAATCTTAATGCCTACTGTTGCCTGAATTAAACTTGGTTTTTGTGTTATTGTCGATAAAACATTTGTATTAAAAATGTTTTCACCTGTTTCATATCTAACATCAATTGTTAAACCTAATAAATTAACACCTGCACCTATTTGATAATTCAAAGTCGATTTTTTATAACCTTCTCCCGATTTCCATGAAGAATAAACAGAAGATAATGCTTGATCTAATCCTGAATTTTGTGAAATTTGATTTGAAAATACAGGTCCACCCAATATAAAAAAATGCCCTAATTTGTACCCAATTAAAACAGGTAAATCAAGCGTTGTATAACTCATATCAAAACCTGTAAAGATATTGCTTACAACACTTTTAACTTGTCCACCTTTTTGAGAAAACAAAACCTCAGGCTGAATAAACAACTTTCGACCCAATCTTGCACTAGCCCCAAAGGCAAATCCCTTTTGAGTTGCCAAACTTTCATTGATAACATTACTCAAAGACCCAGCATCTGTTTTAACTTGAGCAATATTTACACCGCCTTTCAAATTTAAACTAAATAATGAACCAGTTACCGCACTTTTTTGCGCCCATGAAGCGTAGGAACAAACTAAAATGATTGTTAAAATAACAATACTGTTTTTGAAAAATATTGTTGATGTTTTCATAATTTGAAAAATTAACTTGTAAAATTAGCCTTTTTCAGCCGAAAAAAAAGAAAAAACCAATTAGAAGGTTAAATTTGGGTATAAATTCTTTTTTTGTGGCTAAAGCTAAAACGTCTTTTTTTTGTCAATCTTGTGGACACAACGCTCCAAAGTGGTTAGGTAAGTGTCCATCGTGTGGAGAATGGAATACTTTTATTGAGGAATTGATTGAAACAACTACGCACCCTGCAGATATTTGGAAGAAAAATGAACGGAATAAAATTAGCTCAAAACCAAAACGATTAGAAGAAGTAAATTTTGATAATTTACCAAAAATTGTAAGTCCAGATAACGAATTTAATCGCGTTTTAGGAGGCGGTATCGTTCCTGGTAGCCTCGTTTTAATTGGCGGAGAACCTGGTATTGGAAAATCCACACTTCTTCTGCAATTAGCATTACAAATTAAAGGTCCAAAAATTTTATATGTCTCAGGTGAAGAATCTGAACAACAAATAAAATTACGCGCAGATCGCTTGAAAATTAACAATGAAAATTTGTTTTTATTAACCGAAACAAACACTCAACAGATTTTCAAACATTTAATGGAATTAGAACCCGATATGGTAATCATCGATTCGATTCAAACCTTATTTTCAGATCAAATTGATTCGGGTCCTGGTAGTGTTTCTCAAATTAGAGAATGTACTGTTGAATTAATGCGATACGCCAAAGAAAGTGGCGTACCCATCTTTTTAGTTGGACACATCACCAAAGAAGGCTCCATTGCTGGTCCAAAAGTATTGGAACATCTAGTCGACACAGTGTTACAATTCGAAGGGGATAGACATTTTATTTACCGTATTTTACGCACCACCAAAAATAGATATGGTAGCACCTCAGAATTAGGAATTTATGAAATGTTATCCGAGGGTCTTCGCCCAGTAAACAATCCTTCTGAAATTCTACTTTCACCACGAGATGATCATAATTCAGGTATTGCCATTGGCACCTTAATGGAGGGAAATAGACCTTTGGTGATTGAAATGCAGTCTTTAGTCACCCCTACCAGTTATGGAACCGCTCAGCGTACGGCAACAGGCTTCGATGCAAAACGCTTAAACATGCTGTTAGCCGTATTAGAAAAACGAGGCAATTATCGACTTGGAACGCAAGATGTGTTTTTAAACATTACAGGTGGAATTAAAGTAGATGACCCAGCATTAGATTTGGCGGCTTGTATGTCGATAGTTTCATCTTTCAAGGATAAAATAATAGATTCGGGAACGTGCTTTGCTGCGGAGGTCGGATTGGGTGGAGAATTGCGAACCATTACGCGCATCGATGCGCGTATCGCTGAAGCTGAAAAACTTGGTTTTAAAGAGATTTGGATTAGCAAATTTGTTAAAGGTGACCTTCCAAAAAATAAAACCATTCAAATTAAAAAAGCTTCAAATATTTTAGAAGTAATCAGACATTGTCTGGTGTAGGATATTCTACTTCTATTAAATGCAATCCGTGAGCAGGAACCGATCTACCAGCACAATTTCTGTCTTTTGATTGAATAATCTGATGTAGGTCTTCTGTAGTTAGTTTCCCCAAACCAATTTCTAATAAGGTACCTACAATAGTACGAACCATTCCTCTTAAAAATCGATTTGCCTGAATAGTAAATTGTAAGATATCTCCTTTTTCTTCCCAAAAGGCCTGTTTAATAGTACAATCAAAAGTAAATACATCTGTTTTAACTTTTGAAAAACATTCGTAATCAATATATTCAAAAAAAACCTGACAAGCATTGTTCATCGCCTCAATATCTAAAGGTACTTCAAACCAATAGGTATCATTTCGACGTAAGGGTGATTTCTTGGTAGCAATATAATAATGATAGGTTCTACTTATGGCATCAAATCGCGCATGGAAGTCATCACTCACTTGTTGAATTGAATATACCGCCAAAGATGGAGGAAGCATACGATTTAACCGATACACCCAATCCTCGGAAGGAACTATTTCTAAATCAAGATGTGCAAATTGTTGTTGAGCATGTACTCCTGCATCTGTCCGAGAACTTCCAACAATTTCCACTTTTGATTGTGCTAGTATTGAAAATTTATCCTCAAGTTCAGACTGAACAGTAGTAACATTAGGCTGGATTTGATACCCAGAAAAAGAGCCGCCATCATAGGAAAATTCTACTAAATAGCGGCTCATACTAATTAATTTAAAGCTTTTTCTAAAGCTGTATAATACGAATCATAAGCTTTTTCAATACTTGAAATAGGCGTTCCATTAATTGAAACATCCTTACCTCCAACTGTACCTAGGAACTGAAGTTCTACACCAGCTTGACTCAAAATATCTTCAAAAGCTTGTTTATTTTCAGGTTTAACTGAAACTAGAACACGACTTTGTGCCTCTCCAAACCAGAAGGCATCCTTACGAATTCCTTCAGGTTTAGCTTCAATAGAAAAACCAAGTTTACTTGGAAATGCCGACTCCACTAAGGCAACCATTAAACCTCCATCCGCTAAATCGTGCGCAGAGGCTAATAATTTAGCTGCATTTAAGGAAGCAATTACTTGCTGTACTTTCTGCTCATAGGCTAAATCGAATGCTGGTGCTGGTGAGGCTTTTACTTTTTGATACGAATATAGGTATTCTGAAGAAGCAATATCATTTACCGATCTTCCAACCAAATAAATCAAATCACCAGTTGATTTAAAATCTAAGCCTAATTTCATTTCAGGTTTTTCCAAGATTCCTAACATACCAATGGTTGGAGTTGGGAAAACGGGTCCTTCATCTGAAGATTGATTATAGAAACTTACATTACCACCTGTAACTGGAGTTTCAAAGGCTTCACAAGCTTTCTTCATTCCTTTGATTGCACCCACAAATTGCCAATAAACTTCAGGAACATATGGATTTCCGAAATTCAAACAATTGGTAATTGCTACAGGAACTCCACCAGAACAAACGATATTTCGCGCGGCTTCTGCCACCGCAATCGCACATCCCTCTTCAGGATCTGCATTCACATAACGCGCATTACAGTCAACTGTTATTACAATTGATTTTTCTGAACCATGAACTTTAACAACTGCTGCATCAGAAGGTGCATTTGTATTGCGATTTGCACGACCAATCGTTGAATCATATTGTTCTGCTACCCACTTTTTAGAAGCGATATTTGGATGGTTCATTAAAAAATTTAAAACCGTTCCTAGTTCTTGCTCCTCAATATCTTTTACCTGATTAATATCAAACTTCTTGTATTCTTGATAATAGGCTGGTTCTTTGTATTCTCTATGATAAACAGGTGCCCCTCCACCCAAAACCAAATCTTCTGCAGGAACATCTGCTACTAACTCCCCATTTTGATAAAAATGTAATCGCTTAGTATCTGTTACAACACCAATTTGCTCACAATTTAAATCCCATTTATCGAATATATTTTTTGCGATATCTTCTTTACCTTTTTCAACTACAATCAGCATACGCTCTTGAGACTCTGATAATAGAATTTCAAAAGGCTTCATATTGGCTTGTCGAGTAGGCACTTTGGATAGGTCAATTTCCATTCCATGTTCACCCTTGGCCGACATTTCTGATGTAGAACAGATAATACCAGCGGCTCCCATATCTTGAATACCCACCACACACCCAGATTCGATAATTTCTAAGGTTGCCTCCAATAATAATTTTTCTTGAAAAGGATCACCAACCTGAACGGCAGGCAATTTTTCAGAAGATTTCTCTGTAATGTCTTCAGAAGCAAAACTAGCTCCTCCAATACCATCTTTACCCGTAGCTGATCCTACAATGAATACTGGATTTCCCACTCCATATGAAATAGCTGATGCTTGCTTTCCAACTTTCACAATTCCAGCAGAAAAAGCATTTACTAGAGGATTAACTGTATAACAATCATCAAAAAACACCTCACCTCCAACAGTTGGGATCCCAAAAGCATTTCCGTAATCACCAATTCCTTTAACAACTCCTTTTACCAACCATTTCGTACGAGGCAAATCAATATTTCCAAAACGCAACGAATTTAATTGGGCAATGGGTCTTGCTCCCATTGTAAAAATATCACGATTAATACCTCCAACCCCTGTAGCAGCGCCTTGATAGGGCTCTAGTGCAGAAGGGTGATTGTGCGACTCAATTTTAAAGGCACAAGCAAGGCCATCTCCTAAATCTACTAATCCTGCATTTTCTTCTCCAGCCTTTGCCAACATTCTTGGAGAATCTTTTGGTAATTTCTTCAACCAAACAATTGAATTTTTATAACTGCAGTGTTCAGACCACATGACAGAAAAAATAGATAATTCAGTAAAATTTGGTTTACGACCTAAAATTTCCTGTATTTTATCAAACTCCTCAGGTAAAATTCCTAATTTTTTTGCCGTTTCAACGGTCGGTAGACTTTCGATAGATTCCACTAAAAATTAATTTTTGAATTAAATTAAGCAACAAAATTACAAATTATTTAGTGGTAAAAATAGCTTTTTATGAAGAAAATCAGAATTGTTCCTTAATTTTTTCCCAGTCTTCAGATGTATCAATATCTTGATACGGAACTCCAAGTTCAAGGCTAGCTATTAACTCTGGATGTTGCTTCCAAAATTGCCCCAATCCTGTATCTCCTTTCCAATCATAAAACATAGACACTAAATGCTGCGGTATAATTACTGGTGGGGCATTTAATCCTTTAAATTGTGAGACTAAGGCTAAATCGGTCTGTTTATCAAAATGATTGATTAAATATTTTAAATGGAAACCATTGATATATGGCATATCAACTAAATGAACCAATACATGATTTTGATTTCCTATGTGTCGCAATCCCTCAGCCAAAGTAGAACCCATCCCTTCTACATGATGTTTGCAGACCAAAGCATGTAAATTATCATAATCTTTTTGAAGATCCTTAATAATTTTACTGCACTCAATAGCTTGAGCACCTAATAAAACTGTCACCTCATCACAAGTTTGCAAAAGCGCTAAAGTAGCCCACTCAAGTAATGTTTTATCTTGAATTTGAAGTAATTGCTTTGCCTGCCCCAATCTTTTTGAAGCACCTGCTGCTAAAAGTAATCCATGTATCATTTGCAAAACGGATTAAGATGAAGTTTCTATTGAAATTTACACATTATTTTAATTCAAAAATCAGACAATCCAAAATTTTATTTAAAATCGGAATTATAATACCTTTGTATATGCTGAAAGTTGAAGAAATAAAATTTATTGAAGAACATCTTTTAGAAGATGTAGCGACTTTAGCTTTTCAAAAAAACAAATTTCCAAAACTCGACCTTCCAAAATTACTTTTTCAACTACAAACTCGACAAAAATTAAAGGGTAAACTTCCTACTTGGACGAGTAATTCATCCGTCTTTTTCCCTCCTCAGCTTTCGCTAGAACAATCCTCTTCAGAAAAAACTGCCTTATTTAAGGCTGAATTAATTAATGGTAAAATTATTGACCTTACTGGAGGTATGGGACTCGACACCTGGGCATTTGCCCAAAAAGATTCAAATGAGATTACTTATGTTGAAATAAATGAATCTTTAAAAGAAATTACGCAATACAATCATCATATTTTGGGTTTGGATAAAATTAAACATGTCCATGCCGACGGCATGGACTATATTTTCTCAACAAAAAATACCTATAATTGGATTTACCTAGACCCAGCTCGAAGAGATAATGGAGGGAAAAAAGTTTTCCTTTTGAGAGATTGTACCCCTGACGCCACACAAATTCTTTCCAGAATAAATAAGAAAACAGGTTTATTGTTGAAAGTATCCCCAATGCTAGATATTGATCTTTGCATTAAGGAATTAGATGGTGTAGATGAGGTTCATATTGTGACAATTCAAAATGAAATCAAAGAATTGCTTTTAAAAAAAACGGAAAAATCTACCTTAGATCCAATGATTTTTATTTGGGATTTGCACAGCAACAAAAAATTAATCTTTCAACTAAAAAAATCAAAAGAAAAAGAAAGCTCAATTCCGCTTTCTCCTCCCTTAAATTATTTATATGAACCACACGCAGGAATTTTAAAAGCTGGATTTTTTAAATCCATCGCTTCGGAAGGTATAATGAAAATATCAAATAACACGCATTTATATACTTCCAGTAATTACATTCCCCAATTTCCTGGAAAATCTTTTGAAATCATAGGCAAAGGAAAATTAGATAAAAAATGGATAGAATCGATGATTTCAGGAAATCAACTGTCTATATCTTGTCGAAATTTCCCTTTAAAACCAGAAGAAATTCGCAAAAAAATCAAATTTAAAGATGGAGGAGACAAAACCCTTTTTGCCTTCAGAAATCAACTACAACAAAGTGAAATTGTAATTTGCCAAAAAACTTGATTTTTAATCGAATATAAATACATAAAATTTAATACCTTTGTCGATAAGGTTCAATTTGTTCCCTAGCCCATGAAAAAAATCATTTATTCATTCTTGCTTTCAATTAGTTGTATTGATGTATTTGCACAAGTATATACGGGTAGTTTGGAAATAGATGGACAAAAAAAAGAAGGTTTTTATGTGCAAATAAAAGGTTCTGAGGAATCTGTTTTAAAAGCTTGGAAGACTTATGTAAAAGATTTTGGAGCGGTAGAAAAAGATAAGAATTATGTGGTTCTTGTTTCCAATGTAAAAATCCCTTCAATCGACAAAAAGGACTTGTTTTTTGCATCAAAAGTTTATTCTGAAAATGAAAAAACTAGAATCTTCGTTTCACTGCAAAACAGCAACAAAGAAGTTATTAAAACAGGAAATGAAGATTATCGAGCTGCAACTAACTGGCTAGAAAACTTCTCAAATCGTTTTGAATTGGAAGAAAATGTTCGTTTAGAACAAGGTAAATTAGAGGATATTCTTCGAAACAAAACTAAAATACAACGTGCTGGCGAGCGTTTACAACGTGAACTTGAAGCAAATAAAAGACAAACAGACCTCTTAAATAAGAAATTAGAAGAAACTAAATTGCAAAAAGAAAAAATTCTGACCAATCAAGAACAAAATAAATTGGACATTCAAAAGATTGAAAACGAAATACTTCAACAAACTAAACAAGTAGAAGCCGCTAAACAAAAAATAAAATGAAACTTGTAAAATCCTTCCTATTTTCTGCAGTCATTTGGATGACATTAAGCAGTTTTGGCTTGGTCAACAATTCTAATTTATTGTCAGCAAAAAAAATAGCAATTGTTTCTGATTCCTTAAATCAAACCCAAGGAACTAATTTAGTAATTCCTTCACAAACGATTAAGGAGGTCCCCCAGGAAAACATCAATCAACAAAAAGAAGAAGAGAAGGCAAAAACTATTTCATTTGCCAACAAAGTTGGCTATTTTATCCTATTGGGATTAAAAACTGTTATTACCTTTTTCTTGAAAATTTTGACTATCTAAACTCTTATGAAATTAACTTTAACGAATAAAATCATCATTGGTTTTGTTTTAGGACTTATTTTAGGCGAAATTTTTTATTTGTCCTTAAGTCCAGAAACCGCCCAATCAATTGCTAGCAAAGTACAAATCTTATCAAAGGTCTTCTTACGATTAATAAAAATGATTGTTGGTCCTTTAGTATTTTGCACTTTGGTTGTAGGAATTTCAAAATTAGGTGATTTTAAATCGGTTGGAAGAATTGGACTGAAGACGTTAGGTTATTTCTATTTTGCAACGATTCTTTCCTTAGTCACGGGTCTTGTTGTTGTAAATATCACAAAACCAGGAAGTATACAAAGTTGGCCTAAACCAGACGCAGGTGCTCAAACAGGAATTGATGCGTCAAAAGCCAAAACCTTAGAAGATTTTATTATTCATATTTTCCCAGATAGCTTTTTTAGATCTTTGGCAGAAAATGAAATTCTACAAATTGTAATTTTCTCTTTATTCTTTGGTGTAGCTTTAGGTTCTGTAGGAGAAGTTGGCAAAAAATTAACCCATGTTTTTGAAAACATTTCAGAGGTAATTTTCAAAATGGTTAATTATGTCATGGAGCTTGCTCCATATGCTGTATTTGCAGCCATGACTACTGTCGTTTCTAATAAAGGCTTAAGTATCCTATTAAGTTATGGCTATTTGATGTTATGCTTTTTCGGAGGATTAACCTTTTTTACGGTCGTCGTCTTGTGGATTATCTGCTTGGTAAATAAAATCAATTACTGGGCTTTATTAAGAGAATTAAAAGATGCCTTAATGTTGTCTTTTTCTACTGCAAGTTCTGAAGCATCATTCCCACAAACAATTGCGGCTTTAGAAAAATTCGGATGCTCTAGACGAATTGTTGGCTTTGTTTTACCTTTAGGTTATAGCTTTAATTTAGATGGTTCTATGTTGTATATGACCTTTGCCACAGGATTTATCGCACAAGCCTATGGCATTCAATTAAGTCTTGAACAACAAATCACCATGTTGTTAACCCTAATGATTACTTCTAAAGGTATTGCGGGTGTTCCAAGAGCTTCTTTAGTAATCATTGCAGGAACTTTAACTATGTTTAATTTACCAGCAGAAGGAATAGCCTTGTTATTGGGAGTGGATCCGTTTTTAGACATGGGAAGAACTATTACCTCTGTAGCCGGAAATGGTGTTGCTACCTGTGTAGTATCGAAATGGGAAGGAGAATTTACCCCTCAAACGTCTGCTTAACTGCTTTTTTTGCTGGAAATATAGATGCCAAACAAGTAATAATAATTACTAAAATGGAAGTATATAAAAAGTCTGTCCATTTCATTGCTATTGGATAGGCATCTACTAATCCATTGGGAATCCCCATTTTGATAATCCCATAATTTTCTTGAATCCAAGCCAGAGAAAAGCCTAAAAACAAGCCAACCAAGGCACCAGAAAAACTTATCAAAAACCCCAAAAACAAGAAAACTTTAAATAATTGTTTGGGGCTAACTCCCATGGATAATAAGGTCTTTAAATCCTTCTTTTTTTCAATTACGAGCAGAGAAAGTGTATAAAATAAGGTAAAGGAAGCAATACCCATTACAAAAGCCATCACCAAAAAAACAAATAACTTTTCAATCGAAACCGCACGTAATAAACTTTCGTGTTGCTCTTCCCTGCTTTGAATCAAATAATTTGTACCTAAAATTGAGGTCAATTCGTTTTTTATCTCTTCTGCATCTACATTTTCATTGAGCATCAATTCAAAAGAGGAAATTTGTTGCTCCTTTCCGCAGAGACTTTGCATCCAGTCGAGTGGTACAATCACCGTTTGATTATCAAATCCTTGCTCTACAGCAATTACACCGGCAGGAAAAATGGTATTACTTCTGATCGCATTTTCATTTAAAGAAAAATGTTTAAGTGAATGATGATCTGGATACCAAGCCTCTATCGGAGTAAATACATCCTCAAAACTTAAACCCATACTTAAAAATATCCCCAATCCAACAAGCGCAAAATTATTTTTACCTGCTGCATCTTTTAAAAAATAACCGCCCTCTGCTATATTTTTAGCCAGCCGCTTAGAGCTCAAAAAACTAGGTGCTACTCCTTTCAGATTAACAACCATTTGTTTGCCCTTGTATCGAAATAATCCTTGGTCTTCTAAAACAGGTATCACTGCTTTTACTCCATTCAAACTACTCATTTGAGAGACCAAATTGTTGTTCAGATTAACAGCTCCTTTAGCAACGGTAGTAATTTTTAAATCAGGATCGTAGGTTTTAAATAAATCTTTTTGGAATGATTCTAGGCCATTAAATACCGATAAAATGAGAACCAAAGCCATTACCTCAACCCCCACGCCAATCATGGAAATTTTGGAAATCAAGGAAATAAAACTTGCCTTACTTTTAGTGGAAAAATATCTACGTGCAATAAAAAAGGATAGACTAATCATCTAAATCTTCGTAATCTTTCGTATTAACTTCTGTCTCTTTCGGGATTTGTAAACCATCAAATAATGCATCAATTTTAGCAGCATATTCAGCCGTATCATCTAAAAAGAAAGATAAATAGGGAATAATTCGAACTTGATGACGAATTTTAGCTGCTAATACATTACGAATAGCTTTTTGTTTTTCATTTAGCTCAGCAACTACTTCTGTTGGATGTTCTACCAATAAAAAACTTAAATAACATCTTGCGATGGATAAATCTGGACTCACCTTCACATCTGTAATGGTAACCATCCCCTTTCCGAAAATATCTCGAAAATCTTTTTGAAAAATATCACTTAAATCTTTTTGGATTTGTCTGCCAAATTTTTGTTGTCTCTTACTTTCCATAAATCACACTGCTAAAACAAATATTCTACAAAGTTCTAAATAATAATTGGATTCCCATTAATTTAGCAGTCTGAAAAATTTAATATGTTTAGATTTTTAAAATCTGGCTCTATTTTGAGTCTTATTTTATTCCTTGGAATTTTGAGTTTTTATATAATTTGGACTCAAAACTTACATCAATTCCCATTTTCATGGGAATTGAGATATTTTTTGCTAGGCAAAAAAATAAATGAAGGTTTTCTTCTATATCAAGATATATCCGAAAACATTGCCCCTGCTTCAGCAATAATTTACGCCTTATTAAATCTATTTTCAGTACCACTTTCCATTTTACCCTATTTGGCATCCTTGTTAATTGTTTTACAAGGCGTGATTTTTCAGCGTACCATTCAACGATATGATTTACTTCCCAATCTTGGATATTTACCTTTCATTTTATTTGCAGGCTGTTTTTTTGTCAGCTTAGAATTATGGAGCCTTTCTCCAGCATTGTTAGGCCTAACATTTATTTTATTGGCTTGGTCGGAAATAATCAGACAACAAAGAGGTTTAACAGCAAACGACCGGGTATTTTTAGTTGGAATTTACATTGGCCTCGGGAGTTTATTTTTCTTTAGTTATACATTTTTCATAATCTGGGGATTTTATGCCCTAATTGCCTTTACTGGAGTTAATTTTCGTCAAGTATTACTATACTTTGTGGGTTGTGTTGTGCCCTTTATTTTAATTTTTTCTTGGTTAAATTATACCGAAAACCTCAGTTCCTTAGTTGAAGTATTTCAAAATTCTGCTTTTCAATTAAAACTGATTGATTCTGATAATTTACCTCATATATTACTAACCTATTTACCTGGCTTATTAATTGCAATTGTTGGTTTTTATAAATTGGCAAGTTCAAGCAAAATAAGAGCCAATGCACAAAAAGCCCAACAAACTAACTTTGGGTGGATTTTATTAAGTATTTTATTACTCTTTACTTTACCCAATTACTCTAGGTATAATTTAGTGGTATTTATTCCCGGATTTTGCCTTTTAGGTTTACAGGTATTTTACCTGTTCAAAAATAATTGGGTGAAAGAAAGTATTTTCTGGGCTCTTTGTATTCTATTTTTTATTTCACATCAAATAGAGCAAAAAATTGATGTGAATCAACTTTTACCTAAAGGGAAATTACCACTTAGAAATGAAAAATTATTGGTATTAGGTCCGAATATCGAAGAATATCTTGAAAACCAAATTAGTGGCCCATTCATACATTGGGAATTATCAAAAAACTTGTTTGTTGATTTAAATCAATATGAAAAAGTAATTACCTTAACTACACTTTTTGAGAAAGACCCACCCAAGTATATTTATGATCCTGAAAATGTATTCAAAAATCTACAAAAAAGGATTCCTAATATTGGATTAAAATATCAGGAATCCGGAAAAAATCTGTTTAAACGTAAAGATTAGCAACAAGAAATTTTATTCACTCGATTTTGGTGTCTTCCACCTTCAAATGGAGTCTCTAAAAACATATCAATACATGCCTTTGCTTCTTCTAAAGAAATAAATCGTACGGGCAAACATAATACATTCGCATCATTGTGTTGGCGTACCAATTTGGCAACTTCTGTATTCCAAGCCAATCCTGCACGAATTCCTTGATGTTTATTGGCCGTAATCGCTACCCCATTTGCACTCCCACACAATAACAAGCCAAAGGTAAATTCTCCTTTTTCAACAGCTTCAGCCACAGGGTGAGCAAAATCAGGATAATCCACGGAATCTGCAGAAAACGTACCAAAATCCTTTGATTGAATATGTTTTGTTGCTAAAAAATCGATTAAATCAGCTTTATAATCAAATCCGGCATGATCACCTCCTACGGCAAATGAAATAGTTGAACTCATAATTTATATTTTTTACAAATTTACAATTTTAATTTGACCCATTTTTAAAATGAATCAACTCATCTGCACTTAATGCATTAAAAGTATTCTTCCTTAACAAACCTCCTTTTCGCGCAATTTCAACACCGTATTTCATGTCAGATAGTCCGGCAATTTCATGTGCATCAGGATTGATGGATATCATTACACCTTTTTCTTGAGCTTCATGAATAAAACGCCAATCTAAATCTAAACGATATGGACTTGCGTTCAATTCAATTACCACACGATTTGCAGCACAAGCATCAATAATTTTAGTCATCTGCAATGGATAGCCTGGTCGTGCTAATAATAATCGACCCGTCGGATGACCTAAAACAGTGGTATATGGATTTTCAATGGCTTTTAGTAAGCGCATCATGGCTTTAACTTCATCCATTTGCAATCCGGCATGAACCGAAGCCACCACATAATCAAAACTAGCTAGTATGCTAGCATCATAGTCCAAGGAACCATCAGGCAAAATATCCGCTTCGATACCTTTTAAAATCTTAAAATCAGTCCAGTTGGCATTCAAACGATCAATCTCTAGATGTTGATCTGAAACACGCTCAGGTTTTAATCCTCCAGCATAAGCTGCATATTGACTATGGTCAGCGATTCCAAAATAAGACAATCCCATTTCTCGACAAGCCTCAGCCATTTCTAACAAGGTATTTTTACCGTCCGAAAAAGTAGAATGATTATGAATACAACCTCTTAAATCCTCGAATTTAACTAAATCATCATTGGAATGACTGGCTGCCCATTCCAGCTCATGAGCACCTTCCCTCATGTTTGGAATGATAAAAGGTAAATTTAGATGCTCATAAATAGCCAATTCAGTAGAAAATGGACCCTTTACTTTCCATTCATCAAATCCAATCAAAGCTAAATGTTTGGGATGAGACGTTAACTTAAATTGTTGAATAGTCCAATTGTTTGCTTCAACAAAATACAATTGAATAGGAATTAAATGTCCTTTTAAATTTCCTCTCCAAACAAACGGACTTGAATTTTGAAAATCTTCCTCAAATTCTTCCAAATCTTGCAAAGGCAAACTCGCACCAAAACTAGATTCAGCTAATAAAAGAATGTCTATACTGGAAATTTCTTCACAATTTCTGGATAAATCACCTACCAGCTGGCATTTTGAATAGTGTTTTTCTAGTAAAGAAAGAATATGTGCAGCAAGGTGATGCGCCTTATCTAAGCGAAGTTTAGAGGCATTTTGTTTGTTAAACAAAATGGCATGGTAAATATTATCTTGGATGGCTGGGCTGATCCCTTTCACCGAAATCAATTGATTATTTTCGCAAGCTGCCAATAAATCATCGATTTCCGTAATGCCTAAATCCTTCCAAATGGCACTTACTTTTTTAGGACCTAATCCTTTTATTTTTAACAAAGAAAGCAAACCCGCAGGGGTTTGCTCCAAAATACCTTCTAAATCTGTACAGGTACCTGTTTGAGCAACTTCACGAATAATAGAAATGGCCACCTTTCCAACACCCGGAATGGCAAGTAATTCATCATCTGAGGCCTGCGAAATAGATTGCGCATACTTGTCTAATCCACGGGTAGCAAAAGCTAAATTTTTACTTTTGAACTCGCTGACCCCATGCAAATCCCAAAGCTTGATTAATAATTCTAGTTGTTCAACAATCAATTCATTATCCATGTCTCTAAAATAAATTGATTTGATTTGACTTCTTCAAAGCACCCTCATGTTCGAGTAACCATTGTTTTCTCCATAACTCTCCACGATATCCAATTAATTGATTATTTGAGCCAATAATTCGGTGACAAGGAACTAACAATAAAATTGGATTTTGACCATTGGCATTCCCTACCGCTTGAGCAGCCTGAGCTTGCCCGATTTGTTCAGCAATATCTCTGTATGTTTTGGTTTCACCTGAAGGAATTTCCATCAGGGCTTTCCATACTTTTTGCTGGAATTCAGTACCCTCCGATTGATCAATAGGTAAATCCATTACATAGGATCCGTTTTCAAAGTATTTTTCGAGTTCACTGACAATTTTAAAACCTAGAAAATCTAAATTTTCAAACTCGTTTTTCGATTCACCCTCAACAAACTGCAAGAACGCAACTCCATTTTCTGCGTAATGGATTTCGATATTTCCTATGGGGCTATTAAAATGTAAAACTTGCATTACAATTGATTTCTAAGAATATCCTCCAATGTTTCTCTTTTTCGAATTAATCGCGCTTCACCCCCATCAACTAATACCTCTGCTGGTAAAAAACGTGAATTATAATGTGAGGCCATTGTGAAACCATACGCACCCGCATTGGCCAACGCTATGATGTCTCCTTCTTGAACTTTATTCAACGAGCGCTCATTTTGTTTTCCATTGAAATCAAAGGAAAAGGTGTCCGTTTCGCAGATATTTCCTACTACGCGATAGTCTTCCTTCTGACTCTCATTTGCATTTGATGCATTGAAAATAAAATGATAGGAACCATACATCATAGGTCTTATTAAATGATTTAAACCAGAATTGATGCCTACAAATGTTTTAACGGGATCACGTTTAACAACCGTTGCTTGAGTTAAGAATGTACCAGCTTCTGAAACTAAAAATTTTCCTGGCTCTACCCAAAGTGTTAATTGCTTGCCATAGGTTTTACAAAAATCCTGAAAGGCTTGAGCCATAGCTCCACCCACTTCTTGCATATTGATACCCGGATCATTAGGAGCATAAGGGACCTTAAATCCACCTCCTAAATCAATAATCTCCAAATCCTTAAAATCCTTCGCTAAATCAAAAACCGCAGAAGCCGCATCAATAAAGGTTTGTCCATCTTTAATATCTGAACCTGTATGTTGGTGTAAGCCAATGATTTTGATATCGTATTTTTTTACTATTTGTAAAATCTCCTCTTTTTGATGAATCGATATTCCAAACTTCGATTCCGGATGAGCCGTCATGATTTTCTCATTACCTCCCCCAAAAACATGTGGCTTTACTCGAATCAAACAACCTTTGGTGTTACCGTATGCTTTTCCGAACTTTTCTAAAACAGAAAGATTGTCTAAATTAACAATTGCCCCCTTTGAAACAGCAAATTCAATTTCCGAAAAATCAACTCCGCTTGGCGTAAAAGTTACTTGAGAACCTTCATAACCTGCAATTAAGGCAAGCTCCAGTTCTTGAGGTGAAACCACATCAATTTCAACCCCCTGCGTACGCATGAGACGTAAAATAGATAAGTTTGTATTGGCTTTGCAAGCATATTTTATTTTTAGGGAAATATCATTTCCGAAACTGGTCTTTAAAACCGAGATTTTTTCCCTAATTTTGTCTGCATTGTATACGTATAAAGGAGTACCAAATTGCTTTGCTAAATCAGTTAATTGGATTCCTTGAATTGAATAATAAGCCATTACTTTTAATTTAAGCTACAAAGATAAACAAATTGAAAAGATGAGTCGTCAAGAAATTACAAAAAGCATTCAAAAACTTCGTTTTTGTCTATTATTTTTTCTTTCACTACCTGTATTAGGTCAAATCAAAAGTGGACCAATGCTAGGTTATTCTGACATGAAAGAAGTATTAATTTGGGTACAAACAGAAAAAGCTTCAAAAGTTGAAATAAAATATTGGGATAAGGAGTCGGACGGAAAAGTAAAATTTACTTCAGATCCAGTTCAGACTACCAAATCAAATGCATTTATTGCGAAAATTATTGCTGATGAGGTAAGCATGAGCAAAAAATACCAATACGAAGTGTATGTTGATGGAAAGAAAGTTTCTTTCAACTATCCTTTAGAGTTTCAAACACAAACCCTTTATCAATATCGAAGCGACCCGCCTGCCTTTAGTTTTGTGTTTGGGTCTTGTAACTATATCAATGAAGAAGCGACGGACCGTCCGGGTAGACCTTATGGTGGGGCTGATGAAATTTATCAAGCTATTTTAGACAAAAAGCCCGATTTTATGCTGTGGGGCGGAGATAATTTCTATTACCGCGAGGCAGATTGGAACACTAGAACTGGGATGATTCACCGAAACGATCATACAAGAGCTGTTAAATCTATTCAACCTCTTTTGGCTAGCACACACAATTATGCCATTTGGGATGACCATGATTACGGTCCGAATGACTCAGATCGTTCTTGGGTCAACAAGCATACTGCCTTAGAAATGTTTAAATTATATTGGGGAAATCCGAATTTCACTTTTCCAAATGAAGGAATTACCGGGCAGTTTCAATGGGCAGATGTGGAGTTTTTCTTAATGGATGATCGGTGGTTTAAAGCCCCAAATGATCTTAAAGACCCTACGAAAGATTATTGGGGACAAAAACAAATGAATTGGTTACTAGATGCCTTGACTACCAGCCGTGCTCCTTTTAAAATCATTGTTAATGGAGGACAAATCTTGAATCCTGCTAAAATATTTGAAAACATGTCGAATTATGAAGCAGAAAGAAATCAATTGTTATCCGAATTACAAAAAAGAAATATTCCAGGTGTAATCTTTTTATCAGGAGACCGTCACGTTTCAAGTTTGTGGAAATTAGACCGCCCAGGAACCTATCCTTTGGTTGATTTAACTGTTACGCCATTTACAGCTGGACCTGCAGTTGCGCATCCATTGGATAAAAACCCATTATTAGTTCCGGGGACATTAACTGAAAAACGTGCATTTTCAAAATTAAGTGTGAGCGGTCCAGCAAAAGACCGTGTATTAACCATTAATGTTTACGACCATTTGGGGAAAGATTTATGGAATTATACTATTAAAGCAAACGAATTAAAGTAACATGGAAGTAGTATTAAAGAGACAAGACGATGCCTTTCACTTTGAGGCAATAGGTGGTTCAGGAGTTCCTGTGCAATTAGATGCTGCTGAAGCAATTGGTGGCCATAATGCAGGTGCCCGTCCGATGGAATTACTTTTAATGGGTCTAGGAGGTTGTACAGCTATTGATGTGATTTTAATTTTAAAAAAACAACGTCAACAAGTAGATGATTTTCAAATTCGTTTAATTGGGAATCGAGAAAAAATTGAGGGGACAGAAAAAACTCCTTTCCGAGAAATCACAATTCAATTTGAATTAAAAGGAGAAATAGATCCACAAAAAGCACAGAAAGCTATAACGCTTTCTATGGAAAAATATTGTTCAGCCACTGCACAATTAGAAAGTAGTGCAACAATAACGCACAACTTATTGATTAACGGAGAAATTATATCAACCTAAATGAAAGCATATTTAGATTTATTACGCCATATAAAAGCAAATGGAACTTACAAATCGGACCGTACGGGTACGGGTACAATGAGTGTTTTTGGTTACCAGATGCGTTTCAACCTTGAGGAAGGATTTCCATTGGTTACCACAAAGAAAACCCACATGAAATCGATTATTTATGAACTATTGTGGTTTTTAAGAGGTGAAACAAACATTGCTTACCTGAAAGAGCATGGGGTTAGTATTTGGGATGAATGGGCCAACGAACAAGGAGACTTGGGACCAGTTTATGGCAAACAGTGGCGTTCTTGGGAAGGGTCCAATGGAGTTGTAATAGATCAAATCAAAGAATTAATTCATACGATCAAAACAAATCCAGATTCTCGTAGAATGATCGTTAGTGCATGGAATGTGGCAGATTTGCCTAAAATGGCCTTAATGCCTTGCCATTCCTTGTTTCAATTTTATGTGGCAGATGGGAAACTTTCCTGTCAATTATACCAGCGATCAGCAGATGTCTTTTTAGGTGTTCCTTTCAATATTGCATCCTATGCTTTACTGACCATGATGATTGCCCAAGTTTGCGATTTAGGACTTGGAGATTTTGTATGGACCGGTGGTGATACGCATCTTTATTCAAACCACATGGAACAAGTTGATCTACAGCTTTCACGCGAACCAAGGTCTCTACCAATTATGAAAATCAATCCAACTGTAAAGGATATTTTTGAGTTCAAATACGAAGACTTTACCCTGGAAGGTTATGATCCACATCCAGGAATAAAAGCCCCGGTGGCGGTGTAATTTTGAGATGTGAGGTGTAATGTATAAAGTATAAGATAAAAGAATATGTATTTATACTTTATACTTTATACTTCATACTTCATACTTAATACCTTATACCTTATAATTACTTAGGTGTTGCTTTCAGCACATCACAATCTTTATATTCCTCATCGATTGAGATAAAAACATCTTCTTTGGCTTTGATAAACCATTCATCAATAGCATTATTACGTTTTCTGCTCAAGGCAATTGCAGCTATTTTTTGATAATCGTCTTTTAAATTAGCGTAGTGAGGTGCATGTTTTGCTTTGAAGTAAATGATACGCATTGCACTACGACCATCATCTGTGCGGTATTGAATAGGTGTAGAAATTGTGCCAACTTTCATCGAATCTAAAGCAAAGTAGAGCGCTGGATCCATTGAACTATCAAATGGCATTTTCAAGCCTCTAGTTTCAGGATCTAGCATCATTCCACCTGCATCTTGGGTTGCTTTATCTTCTGAAAAATCTTTAGCAGCCTTTTCAAACTTTAAGGTATCACGTTGAATAAGTACACGAATAGAATCTAAAAATTTAGTAGGCTCCGTTAAATCTAATTTTTGATAATCTGGACGTAACAAAATATGTCGTGCATGGTATTCTTGACCGCGTTGTTCCAGCATTTGAATTAAGTGAAAACCAAACTCAGATTCAACGACGTCAGATAATTGATTTGGCTTTAATTTTAATGCAGCAGCTTCAAATGGTGGAACCATTTGACCTCTTTTTGCAAAACCTAAATCTCCTCCTCTTTTACCAGAACCTAAATCTTCAGAATAAATTTTAGCAATTTCTTCAAAACTTTCTCCTTTTTCTACACGTTTTTTGAACTCATTTAATTTGGTAATCAATTCTTGCTTCTGCTCTTTATTTGGCTGTGCTAAACGGACAATATGTCCAACTTCAACCTCTGAGGGTAAATAAGGAAGAGAGTCTGCTGGAAAAGTGCTGAAAAAATGCTTAACCTCTTTAGGTGTAATTTTTATCGCTTCGGTAATTTTATCCTGCATTTTACGTCCAACTAATTGTTCTTTGATAGAACCACGTAAATCATCTTTAAGGGAGGCAATCGACTTACCAAAAGCTTCCACAATGGCTTTGGATGAACCATATTGATTCTCCATTTGCTCCATACGGGAATTTATTTCTTGTTCGATTCGTTTATCTTCAACCGTAACTGAATCGATTTCTGATTTTGCTAATAATAGCTTATTAATGACCAAACCTTCTAATAATTGGCAGCGAGTAGGTGTATTTACAGGATCGGATGCCAAATATCGCTGATATTGTATCTCCAAATCCGATTTAAGGACATAATAGTTATCTACCTTTGCAATTATTTTATCTAAAACTTCACCTTGTTTTTCTTCTTGAGAAAAAAGTTGAAAGCTTCCAAAGATGAAGCAAAAAAAGAAAATATTGGTTAATTTATTCATCATATTATTTCATTAATGCATCTAATTCACTGTACTGAATTTGGGCTGGATATTGATTTTTTAATCGATTTAACCAGTTCTTATCCAATTCAGTTTGCAAATTGCGAATGATTGTTGTTCGAGCCTCGTCCAAACTTTTCAAACGTTCTGCTTCTTTTTGTTTAATTTCTATAAAAATTTTACGATTGCCTTGGTCAATCGTTTTAGTTCCAATTTCAGAAGACACATCCATCAAACTATTTTCACCAGCTAAAAAATAACCTTCTTTAGCGTCTAATGAACCAGGTTTAATTGAATTAAATCGCTTTACGACATCCTCCATTGATTGGGAGTAAAATTTAAAACTTACCCTTGCATTCTTTGACTTATCAGATTTTGAAGCCTGAACTAAAGCTGATTCATCTTTTTCCATCATATGAGTAGATAAAACACCTTTCGATTTTAATTGAGAAACAATATAGGCTAAACGTGCATTACTCAAGGAATCGTTTTCGGATCCATCACGATGTCCAGCTATTTCAACTATATATTCTCTATTTTTTAATAACACGTTACTTAAATCTGCTATTAATTTTTGCCCATTTCCTGTAAGTTCAAGGGTCCCTAATTTGAATTGCATTTCAGGATACCTTTTATTCATGGGATATGGAGGATTCTTCAATAATTCCATGGCATCCGAAAGCGTTTTAGGAGAATCGGCAGAAATAAATTTACCTAACACTCGAGCAGGTAATTTAAAGTCCTGCGCATGAATTTGATAATATTTAGCTTGATTTAAGGTATCAAGTGAAGGTTCAAAAATTTCCTTTTCTGTCACTTTACTAAATAAAGTTCCCTCTAAAAATTCTTGCATTTGCTCTTTAAAAGCGGGATACTTTACTTCTAAATTTTGTTCTTCTGCTTGTAAGGTCAATGACTCAACATATTCTGTAAAATAGGTTTCTTCAGAATTTGTTGGCAAATAACCTAAAGTTTTCAATTTTCGTTTTTGTTGCAATTGAACAAACTGATAAAAATCTTTAATTAAATAATCTTTTCCTCCAACAGTAAAAAGCTTAAAATTCAAATAATCTTCATCCCCAATTCGATCTCGTGAAATACGCTCTAATGCAACTTTTTTATTCGTCTCAATAATGGATACCTGATTCTCAGCAAAAACTTTTTTCATGAATGATTGACGGATGATTTCACCTCTCTCTTCATCGCTCATCACTTTTTGACGAATAAACTCGGCCATTTCTTCATAGGATAAAAGTGGTTTTTTATCAAGCAATTTAAATACTTGCCAACCTAAGTTTGTTCGGATTGGAGCTGAAACATCTCCCAATCGCTGTAAACCAAATAATTTATCTTGAAGCTCTTCACTTAAGTCAGATGAAAAATACCATCTTCTCAATTCACCTCCTCTACCTCTCGAATAAGGATCATCTGAATAGGTTTTACAAATCTCTTCAAAAGAATCTCCATTTTTCAAATACAATTCAACGGTTTCTATTTTTTTCTTGGCTTCTACCTGAATGTTTGTAGGTGCATCTATCGCTGCAGAAGATAAAATATGTGCTAATCTAATTTTTCCTTGATTAGGCCTTGATTTTAGTAATTTAACGATATGGTAACCTGTTTTTGTACGAAAGGGTTTAGAATACTCCCCTAAAGCTAATGAATACACTTTCGACTCAAACTGATATTGGGTTTGTAAACTACTTATATAACCGATGAGTCCACCTTTAGCAGCTGTTTGAACATCTTCAGAATATTTTACCGCCATGGTAGAAAAATCTTCTCCAAGCTTTAATTTTTTATAAATATTTTCAATTTTCTGATGAGCAATTAAGGTATCTCCCGGACTGGGATTTACGCCTAATTTCACTAAAATATGTGCGACTTGTTTTTCATCCTTCATGCGTTGATAAGCCTCACGAACCAATTGATCCACTTTTTCATTATCTATCAAATATGGACTAGCCAATTCTTTCCGAAAACTTTGGTATTCTTCTTGAAAACCAGGAGAAGTTAGAATTCCTGACTGCTCGGCTCCCAATATTTTATATTGGTAATCGATGTAATCATTTAAAAATTTTGCTTTGTTATCGGAACGCACCGAATCGCTTTCCACTAAACGCTTGTAATCTGCAGCAAAACGATCTGCAGAAATTTTTTTAGGACCTAATTGAATGGGATTTTGAGCCATTCCAAAAAAGGAAATTCCTAAAACTAAACCAGAAATAGATGCCAAACGGCTAAATATAAAATACATAAACTAAAATCTCCACAACAAAAACCAATTCAAAATCCTTCAAAAATACGAAAATAAACCCAAATTTCCCTATCGAATCATCTCTTTACTATGAATTTGATACCTTAAAACGTAGTTAAAATTCGTTAAGGATTTCCCCTTCTTTACAAATACTTCTTTTTTACTTCGAACAAAATTATTAATGGGCATATCTTTTTCAAGCCATTGAACCTCAGAAACACCAATTAAATCATTTTTATCTTTTTTAGACAACCATTGTAAACCTAATCCACTTACTCTAGAACCCCACAAAAACCAACCTACAGGATTCGATACAGCACTCCACTCAAGTAAGGTAATAGGAACTTGCAATAATCCACCAATCTGATTAATTTGTCCCATTGTTTTATTTATAGAGGTATAATCATCTACTTCCCACACGGAAATTTGAATACCAAGTGTTTGATTTTTTTTCACAATCAATTCTGGTAATTTTATTGAGTCTAGACCAATGATCATATCTTTTCCCATTCCAGGCAAGAAACTTGTTCTATTCAAACTTTCTACTAATTGTCCTTTTTCAAAAACAGAAATAGTGGCTATAAGTAGTATTTCATCTTTAAAGGTGAATTTTTCCTGAATTTCGTTACACTTTAAGTCCTGCAGCTCTAATCTAATCTTTTTCAAATATTCAGGCTCCCTAATTAAACTTGTATCGTCTTTCTTTAGCATGACAACTTGTGGCTTCTTTTGGCAAGCCATCAATGAAAAAATTACTAAAAATGCTAAAATAGACCTTACCATGAAATAATGAATTTTAAAGATTTTTGAACAACATGTTCAACAAACAGTCCGCACTCAGCACAGCTGAGCGCGCTCCCTATTCCCTCAAACGAGGTTCCTGTTGCGTTAAGCAATGAAAGCTACCTTGCCCCCAAATGATTTGTTTGGCTGAAAGACCGATGACCGGACGATCAACAAATAATTTTGACAAAATATCTAAGGCTATTTGGTCTTGTGGACAATCAAAAATAGGTACCAAAACACCGGCATTGCAAATATAAAAATTGGCATAGGACCCTGGAGCTCGGAAATCATCAATAATTACCGCTTCTGGCATTGGAAGTTCTACGATATTCAATGGTTTTCCATTAAGTAATCGCATACTTTTTAATTCTTCCAAATTTTTTGTTAAAACCTCAAAATTTTCATCTGCCGGATTTTTCTCAACAACTGCTACCACGGTATCTTCATTTACAAAACGCACGGTATCATCAATATGTCCATCGGTATCATCCCCTACAATTCCATCAGAAACCCAAAGTACCTGCTCAACACCATAATAATCACATAAGTATTGTTCAATTTCTGATTGAGATAAATGCGGATTTCTATTCGGATTTAGTAAACAAGATCTACTAGTTAATACGGTTCCTTTTCCATTAAACTCAACTGAGCCTCCCTCCATGATGATACCAGGGGTAACCTTTGCTATACCTTTAAATTCTGCAATCGCAGAAGGCAAATCATTATCATTATGAAAAGGTGGATATTTACCTCCCCAGGCGTTATAAGCCCAATCCACAATTAATTTTTCTTCAGAATTTTTATTTAATAAAAAAGCAGGTCCATGATCTCTACACCATGCATCATTCGTTGGATGCAGATGAAAAACGATTTGTTTTTCATCAATTCCATAAACTGGCAATTGATCAATGATAAAGTTCTTTAATGTTTCACTATTTACATTAATACAAACTTTTTCTCCTTTAGATATTTCACGAATAAGTGCGAAATATTCTGGATACATGGCTTGAAGTTTATCACCTTGCCAAGAATGATCATTATGAGGAAAGGTTATCCAAGTGGCATCATGTGGATGCCATTCTGCTGGAAAATAAAAGTTATTTTGCTTCGGAATCATGTATAATTTTTTCTAAAATTAGTCGAAGACCTTCTACCGTTATATGTTGATTTACTTCTGTAAAATGTGCTTGAAGTGGCGTTAAAATAGAAGAAAGACCACCAGTAGCAATAACCACAAGTTCCTCTCCTTTTAACTCTTTAACTCGAGCAATCATTTCCTTGACCATCCCAACATATCCCCACAAAATACCAGATTGAATGGCTGAAACAGTATCGGTTCCAAGGGGTTTTGAAGGCATTTCTAAGGGTACTTCAGGTAATTGTGCTGTTTGCGAAAACAATGATTTTACTGCTGTTTTTAACCCTGGAGCTATTGAAACCCCTTCAATTTGTCCTTTACCATTCACCAAAGTAAAGGTTAGAGCTGTTCCAAAATCAACCACTAATACATCAGATTGATAGGTTAAAAATCCATAAACAGCATTTGCGATTAAATCTGTCCCAATTTCATCCTGAGCAATAATTTGAATGGGTAAATTTGCATAATATTCTCGCCCTAAAACAACTATTTTTTTCCCAAGCCAATTTTCAATTCCTTTTTTCACCTGAGGCAACACGCCAGGTACAACTGAAGAAAGGATAACATGATTTGGCATGGGATATGCTCTAGATTCCCATCCTTCTTTTACCCATTCTTCAACTTTTTTGGCCGACCATGGCTGATGAGTTCTAGTTCGAAACGTTTCAATCCATTTCGAATCCTTAAAAACACCCAATACTATGTCGGTATTTCCGATATCTATTACTACAATCATTTTAAGGTTTTTTGGGTAAGTCTTTGGCTAATCCTGCTGATAAAATTGGAAAACGCAACCAAGATTTGGGATCTAAACTGTAGTCATCCACGTGGAAACCAGGTGCATAACGTTCACGCTTCCATTGGTTTCGAGCCCATAATCTAAAAAACCGATCAGCAAATTCCCACAATTTTTCTTCCGAATAACTAGTTCCATATTCCTTTTTCAATTCATCGAAAACCAATTTAGGAGCATTTTTGTTTTTAAATGTCGACTTTTCAATAAAATTCAAGATTGGATATGGCATTAGGTCCTCTTCATCTACTTGCTTACTTTCTTGTGGACGCAATTCAGCACTTGGCTCTAAATCATTTACGAATTGCAACTCACTCAATTTCCAAATTCCATCCACGCCAACTTTTTCCATCCATTTTAACCAATTTCTGATAAAGGATTTATCGATTCCAGCAATGGGTGAAATTGAACCAGAGGTATCACCGTCCATTGTTGCATATCCAACACTAGCCTCTGAACGATTAGAAGTTGCTAATAAAAGACCATTTTGAATATTTGCCAACATCCAAACAGATGGGGCTCTTACTCTCGCTTGTACATTTTGTAAGGTTATATCATCTGTTTGCCAAGTCAATTTTCTGCCAATAGCACCCTCTATAATCGTTCGATAATTTGAAACTATTTCATCAATTTCTATCTCATAATGTGTACTTCCTACGTTTTCAGCTAATTTTTTAGCTGAATTTCGGGTTTGAAGCGAGGAGTTTTGAGTACCTTGGTAAACGGTTGTTAATGCTTTTTCAATAATCCCTTTTACAGAATCACATCCTTGAATTGCTTTAAAATAAGATAAGGCATTCTTTACCCCTTCTAATCCTAAATCCCTAACTGCTAAATGAATCGCTAAATAACATAATGAGGCAATGGCAGAAGAATCGGCTCCACCTGAAAGAGAAAGTACCCAGCCATTTGAATACGATTTACGCATGTAATCCCACAAAGCTAAGGAAACACTTCTTGCAAATTCTTCCTCCTTTATAAATTGGGTATTGATTTCATCACCAACATGAATGGTATTTCCAGCTAAACCCTGCGGATTAAAATTAATTTTAACTACTGATGTCGATGAAGATATTGAATCACCTTCTAAATGAACATTACAACCCGACCAATTGGTTTCTCGAAAAACAAATCGTTCTGTCTCTGCTTTTAAATTTCCATTTTGATAAATATACGTATCGCCATCAAATATGGTTCTTCCGGATTCATTACCTAATAAATTCGCAAAAACATAAACACCTTGAATAATTTCAGAACCTTCTTTCGCAATAGTTTGACGTATTAGGTTTTTCCCAAAACTAAAATGAGAGGCCGTAGGATTACAGATTAAATTAGCCCCTCTTTTTGCTAAATTGTATGCAGGTCTATTGGCACCTTCCCATGCGTCTTGACAAATTTCTATTCCTAATCTAATTCCGTCAAATTCGATCAAATAATCACCGAAGGGTACTTTTTTCCCATTAAATTCAACCTCTAAACACACCTCTTTTTGCCATGCTGTAAACCAACGTGGTTCATAGTGTACGCCATCATTAGCCAAAAACTGTTTAGGAATAAAAGCGACCACCTCATGTTGATAGAGGATTGCAGCAACATTGTATAATTTTTGATTCAACCAAAAAGGTACGCCCACAATAGCAATTGATTGATCAATAAGTTTTGCAAATTTTAATAAATATTCATGTGCTTTTTCGGTTGTAAACACAGATAAAAACTGATCTTCGCAACCATAACCCGTCAAACACATTTCAGGAAAACATACCAAATCATACCCTTTTTTATGTATTTGGCTGTAAACCTCTTCCATTCTACGAAGATTCCCGTCCCAATCGAGCGGAATTTGATTGACCGTAACAGCTGCAATAGAAATAGAAGGCATCTTATCTTGGTTTCTTGGATTTATTACTTTTCTTTGGTTCCCAAACCTTGTACCAAGGCTTTTTTGCCTCAATTTGATTTGGTCCCGCTCCGGCTACTTGTGCTGTTCGAACATGTTTATATCTAGGTGTCCACATCCAGGAAAGGGCGGCTCTAGGTCGATAATATTTTTCCCCATGTCGATGTTCAACTTGTACCCGACAAGTTACTCTCGGACAACGTGCAGACCAGCAAGATGTCATAAAAAACAACATCCATACGGAAACCAAGAAAACTAAACCCTTTTGTTTCAAAATCTAAAAGATTAGTTATTCACTATCTTCATTGTCTAACGAATAAAGATTAGTTAAATTTCACACAATGCGTTAATTTTGTAAAAACAATTACATGTGAAAACAAACATCAAAGATATAAAAATCTCCGCAGATACGATGGAATTTACTTACCCTGTAATGGAATCTTTTTATACTATTCAGGGTGAAGGTCATTTTCAGGGACATGCGGCGTACTTTATTCGGCTGGGTGGATGTGATGTGGGATGTGTTTGGTGCGATGTTAAAGATAGTTGGCCGATTGATACGCATCCAATTAGGACTGTCAAGCAATTAATAGATGAAGTAAAAGAAACTCCATGTAAATTAGTCGTAATTACCGGTGGAGAACCCTTAATGCATGATTTAAACCCCTTAACAAATGCCTTGCAACAAGAGGGCTTTAGAACACATATCGAAACCTCTGGAGTTGGAGAGATCAGCGGTTCGTGGGACTGGGTATGTTTTTCACCTAAAAAATTTAAAAATCCTAATCCGGATATTTATTCTCTGGTGAATGAATTGAAAATTGTTGTATTTCATAAATCTGACCTTACATGGGCTCAAACATTTGTAAAGGAGATGCCTTCGCAGGCAAGCTTATTATTACAGCCCGAATGGTCAAAAAGAGAAGAAATGAACCCGTTAATTGTAAATTTTGTCAAACAAAATCCGAATTGGAACATTTCTATACAAACTCATAAATATTTACAAATCCCGTAAAATGATTAAACTTTTCATCTTAGGAAGTTTATTTTCATTTAGCGATAGTACACATACCGCTCAAACCACCAACATTTCAAATTTAAATCAATTTCATTCTCAATACTTCCCTCAATTCAATGCTGCTAAAAACGAAATTTATTTTACAGTTAGAAATAAAAAAGGTGACCATGAAGATCTTTATGTTTCTCAACTAAATCAAGGCATTGCCTTGCCATCGAAACCAATAGAAACGCTAAATAACGATTTTTTCAATGAAGGAACCTGTTCATTTACTGAAGATGGTGAAACGATGGTTTTCTCTGCCTGTGATTATCCAAATTCTAAAGGAGGATGTGATTTATATGAAAGTCAATGGAAAAACAATCAATGGAGTACCCCTAAAAATCTTGGATTTTTCATTAATTCAAGAGAATGGGATGGTCAACCCCATGTAACAAATAAGAGAAAAACGATTTATTTTTCTTCTGAACGTGCCGGTGGATATGGAGGAAGAGATATTTGGGTATCTGATAAAGATCAAAATGGTGTTTGGGGAATACCAAAAAATCTAGGTCCAAACATTAATTCAAAGGCCAATGAAATTGGTCCATTCTTGAATTTAGAAAAACAAATTCTAGTCTTTTCTAGTGATCGACATGGTGGGAAGGGAAAATTAGATTTTTACCAAAGTCAACATCTAAATAATGAATGGCAAATAGCTAAAAATTTAGAAATTTTAAACAATGAAGAAGATAATGCCGGAATTTGTAAAGGTCCCTTAGAAATGGAATATTTCATCACAGAAAGCAGTCCAACAAAATCCCCCACAGAACGAATTTACGCTGTATTAATTCATGATTCAATATGGTTAAAAGAACCAAAACAAGTGGAACTTCAGGTAAGCCAAAAAGCAAAAATCCAGTTTTCAGAAATCTCTTTTTCAGATATTTATTTCGATCAAAATAAATGGGAATTACCAAGCACAATACCACAGAGCCTACATCAATTAACTCAATTCCTCCAGGAAAATCCTAATCAAGAAATTTTAATCGAAGGACATTCAGATGAGACAGGAAATCCAAAAAACAATATTATTCTTTCCGAAAAAAGAGCTCTATCCATTAAAAACTACCTAATCAACCAAGGAATTTCTGCCGTTCGAATGCAAACCAAAGGCCATGGACACTTAAAGCCTAAATCTAAACAATTAGCCGGAAATCGGAGGATTGAGGTGAAACTATTTTAATTGTTAATTGTTAATTGTTAATTGTTAATTGTTAATTGTTAATTGTTAATTGTTAATTGTTAATTGTTAATTGTTAATTGTTAATTGTTAATTAAGCAATTTTTTAATTTTTTGACCAAATTTTAAACGGATTAATTTACAATTCACAATTAACAATTATTTTTTCTTCCTTCTTATTTTTTTCTTCTTACTTTTAACTTTCAACTTAGTTTTCAACTTCCCACTCTGCTCGTCTTTCTTTTTCAATGCATGAAGCAATGAGTCTGTTAAATCTTCTTTAAAAAGTGGGCGAATAAGTACTGAAGAAATTCCATGACCAAGAATGCCTAATTCTTTGGCTGCTGCATACGATACATCAATCATTCTCGACTTTTTGTGTGGTCCGCGATCATTGATACGTACATACGTAATTCGGTTTGTTCGAACAGATTTAACTTGGACCCAAGTACCCATGGGTAAGGTACGATGTGCTGCTGTATATTTATATGGATGAAATCGTTCACCGCTACTTGTCTTTCGACCTGCTAGCTTTTTACTGTAGTAAGAAGCCATTCCTGAATGCCAATGGCCATCTCCTCTGGATTTAAAAACACTAGTTGAAGTAATAACTCCAAAGATTACAAACCAGAAAAAATATTTTTTATTTAAAAACATAAGGACAAAGGTAGCCCTATTATCCCGAAAAATAAAAAACCTGAGATTTTCATCCCAGGTTTTAATATATTTTAAGTATAAGAGCCTTCTTCCTTCTTCCTTCTTACCTATTACTTATCTCCACAAACGCTCTTGGTGTAGCACCTGTGTAGATCTGACGTGGACGACCAATTGGCTCCTTGTTTGCTCTCATTTCTTTCCACTGTGCAATCCAACCTGGTAAACGACCAATAGCAAACATAACAGTAAACATATTGGTAGGAATTCCTAATGCACGATAAATAATTCCCGAATAGAAATCAACGTTTGGATATAATTTACGAGCAACAAAATACTCATCATTTAATGCTGCTTGCTCTAAGCGTTGCGCAATTCCTAATACTGGATCATTTACACCTAATGCTTTTAACACATCATCTGCTGCTTTTTTAATGATTTTAGCACGAGGGTCAAAGTTTTTGTACACACGGTGACCAAAGCCCATCAAACGGAAGCCAGAATTTTTATCCTTAGCCATCGCTATGTATTTTTCGGTATCCCCACCATCTGCTTTGATAGCTTCCAACATTTCAATCACTTCTTGATTGGCACCACCATGAAGCGGTCCCCAAAGAGCATTGATACCTGCTGAAATTGATGCATATAAACTTGCATGCGAAGATCCTACCAAACGAACAGTAGATGTTGAACAATTTTGCTCGTGATCTGCGTGTAAGATCAATAATTTATTTAAAGCTTTAGCAACAATTGGATCTACATTATAGCCAGCACCTGGAGTTTTGAACATCAATTGTAAGAAATCTGAACAATAATCCAATGACGTATCCGCTTGGTTTATTCCTTCTCCAATTGATTTTTTATACCACCATGTAGCCATAATTGGCAACTGGGCAATTAAACGTAAAATACTTTTTTCTGGATCCTCATTTCCATCAACATCATAAAATGCCGACATCGAACCAACCAAGGCAGCAATTTCACACATTGGATGTCCTTCTTTTGGAAAGGCATTGGAAACCCTTACAATCGAATCATTTACAATTGCTTCTGCTTTAATTGCATCTGCAAATCCATCTAATTGAGATTGTGTAGGTAATTCCCCATTGATTAATAAATAAGCAACTTCTAAAAAAGTAGCCTTATCAGCTAATTCTTCAATTGAATATCCTCTGTAACGTAAAATCCCCTCCTCTCCATCTAAGAAAGTGATAGCACTTTTTGTAGCACCCGTATTTTTAAAGCCTGGGTCATACGTTACATATCCTGATAAATCACGAAGCTTGGCAATATCTATTGCTTTTTCGTTTTCAGAACCTGATAATGTAGGCAGTTCAAATGATTTACCATCTACATTAATTATGCAGTTTTGCGACATAGTTGTTAAAATTAAACTTATCTTAATCTTTGCAAACTTGAAGACAGTTTGGCACTGTATTCAAAATTCAATCTACTAAGATAATACGTAATTTTGAAACCTTACGTACCTTTATGAATCCAAAATAAAATAATTTAATATTCACAACTTTTTCTTAAAAAAGTTCTATAAAATAAGGCAAAATGCACAGCTTGACTGAAAAAATTTACAAGTATTCATTCACTTCCAAAGAAAGATTTCTACGTTATGTACAAATAGATACACAGTCGGACCCCAATGCAACTTGTTTCCCAAGTACTGAAAAACAGAAAAATTTAGGTAAAATCCTTGTCGAAGAATTACAAGCTTTGGGCATTGAAAATGCCCACATGGATGAATTTGGGTATGTGTATGCATTTTTGCCTTCTAATCTAAATCATAAAGTTCCGGGTATCTTTTTTTGTTCACACATGGATACTTCTCCAGATTGTTCCGGCAAAGGAGTCAAGCCAATCATTCATTCAAATTACCAGGGAGACGATTTAATTCTTCCAGATGACCCAACTGTTATCATCAAATTAAGCGAGCATCCTGATTTAGCAGAACAAATCGGAAATGATATTATTACTGCCTCAGGAAAAACACTTTTAGGAGCCGATAATAAGGCAGGTCTGGCAGAAATCATGGATGCAGTGGCCTTTTGGCAACAACATCCTGAAGTATTTCATGGTGATATTACCATTGTGTTTACTCCCGACGAAGAGGTAGGTCGAGGAACAGACCATATCGACTTATCTAAAATAAAAGCTGAATTTGGATATACCTTGGATGGAGAAAAGCGCGGACACCTAGAAAACGAAACCTTCTCAGCAGATGGAGCCGTGTTAACCATTCATGGGGTTTCTCAACATCCGGGATTTGCAAAAAACAGAATGGAGTCTGCCATCAAAATTGCGGCTCAAATAGTTACAAAATTACCAAATGACCATCTTTCACCAGAATCAACAGAAGAATTAGAAGGATTTATCCATCCGGTTGAAATTTCAGGTTCTGTGGAAGAAGCTAAAATTGAATTTATTCTTCGCGATTTTGACAAAAATCAATTGATCAAACAAGGAGAACTAATTGAAAAAATCGCAAAAGAAGTATTGCAAAATTATCCGAAATCAAGTTTTACTTATGAACAAACGGAACAATACCGTAATATGAATGAGATCTTAAAAGATCGACCAGAAATTACAAAATTTGCCTTAGACGCAATGAAATTAGCTGGACTAAACCCAGAACTTAAAAGTATTCGTGGTGGTACCGATGGTTCTCGACTTACTTTTATGGGTCTACCTTGCCCAAATATCTTCGCTGGAGAACACGCCTTTCACTCCAAACAAGAATGGGTTTCTGTGCAAGATATGGAAAAGGCGACGGAAGTGGTTATTTGGTTGGGAGGATTAGTTGGGATAGAGAAAAAATTTAAGGTGTAAGATATGAGGTGTGAAGTATTTAATATTAGAATACACCTTACACCTTACACCTTACACCTTACACCTTACACCTTATACCTTATACCTATATAAAAGTTACTCCCACTCAATCGTTGCTGGTGGCTTCGAAGAAATATCGTACACCACACGATTAACACCTTTTACTTTGTTGATAATTTCATTAGAGATTCTACCCAAGAAATCATACGGTAAGTGGCACCAGTCGGCCGTCATGCCGTCTAAAGAGGTTACTGCACGGAGAGCAACTACTTTTTCATAAGTACGCTCATCGCCCATTACACCAACCGATTGAACAGGTAACAAGATTGCTCCTGCCTGCCAAACTTGATCGTATAATCCTTCAGATTTCAAGCCATTGATAAAAATGGCATCTACTTTTTGTAAAATATTAACTTTTTCAGCTGTAATATCTCCTAAAATACGTATCGCCAAGCCTGGACCAGGGAATGGATGTCTTCCTAAAATTTTTTGATCAATACCCAATGTTTTCCCTACCAAACGAACCTCGTCTTTAAATAAGGTATTCAATGGCTCAACTACCTTCAATTTCATAAAATCTGGCAATCCACCTACGTTGTGATGCGATTTGATGGTAGCCGAAGGACCTTTCACCGAAACAGATTCAATCACATCTGGATAAATCGTACCTTGACCCAACCACTTCACTCCTTCAATCAAATGTGCTTCATGATCAAACACATCAATAAAGGTTTTTCCAATGGCTTTACGCTTTGCTTCAGGATCTGATAAACCCGCCAATGCATCATAAAAACGCTGCTTGGAGTCAACTCCTTTTACGTTTAGACCTAAATTTTTATACGATTCTAATACTTCTTCAAACTCGTTCTGACGAAGCAATCCATTATCTACGAAAATACAATATAAATTTTTGCCGATAGCTTTGTGTAATAACACTGCAGCCACCGAGCTATCTACCCCACCTGAAAGTCCTAACACCACTTTATCATCCCCTAATTTTGCTTTCAAATCAGCAACGGTGGTTTCAACAAATGAATCTGACGTCCAAGAAGCTGAACAGCCACAAACACCTTGCACAAAATTTTTCAAAATTTGCTTTCCTTCGGTACTGTGAGTTACTTCTGGATGGAATTGAATACCAAAAACTGGCTTGTTCGGATGGGCAAAAGCCGCCACTCGAACCGATTCGGTTGAACCAATAACTTCATATTCAGCAGGTAATTCCATGATGGTGTCGCCATGCGACATCCAAACCTGTGAATTAGCCGAAACATCTTGTAATAGAATACTATTTTTAACGCTCTTCAAATGTGCACGACCATATTCTCTATGCTGTGAAGCCTCCACGGATCCACCACCCAAATAGGCTAATAATTGCGCACCATAACAAATACCTAAAATAGGCAATTCACCAAACCGAGCTAAATTTACACGCGGTGAATCTTCTTCACGAACCGAGCAAGGAGAACCCGAAAGGATGATACCTTTTACGGACTCATCAATAGTTGGTATATGATTAAATGGATGAATTTCGCAATATACTTGTAACTCACGCACGCGACGTGCAATTAACTGAGTTACCTGAGAACCGAAATCGAGAATAATGATTTTTTCTGCCATTGTAAGCTTTTGTCAAAAATAAACGGCAAAGGTCGTAAAAATCTAAGGGTATATCAAGTATTTTTTGCGAATTTGTCGATAGGAAGCTAAATCTTTTGACCAAGACTTTCGAATCTCCGATTCCGAAAGTCCGTTCATCAATTGCATCCGCAATTGATCGGTTCCTGCCAATTTATCAAAAAACGAAGGCGAGGTAAAGAATTTCTCTTTCAATTCCGTATTTTGAAAAAATTCAACCAAATATTTCAAGGAAAAACCCATTTTCTGTGCATTCACTTGTCGAAGATCATAACCAAAACACAATTGATTTTTCATTACAGGATCCATTGCCCCGGGTTTTGGAACGGGTGTAAATTCAAAATCACCTATTTTTTTTGCTGGCGTGCCAATTGCTTGGAAAGGGAAATCAGTTCCTCTTCCCACACTCACGACTGTTGGTTCAAACAAACAGATAGATGGGTACAAAGCAATTGCTTGGTCATTCGGCAAATTGGGTGAAGGAGCAATACTAATATGCACTGCCTCTTTGCGCTTGTAATTAGGGACAGGAATCACAGTCAACGAACATTTCAGCCCATTTTTCAACCAGCTCTCTCCATTAATCATTTGTGCCAATTCTCCCGAAGTACAACCATACAAAAGTGGAATCGGATTGAGACCTACAAAAGAAGAAAACTTACGATCAAGTACTGGTCCATCTACTTCATTAGCATGGGGGTTCGCGCGATCTAAAACAATTAAAGGAACTTGATTTTCAGCGCAAGCCTCCATCACCAAATGCAAGGTAGAGCTATAGGTATAAAAACGAACGCCAATATCTTGAATATCAAAAATCACAGCCTCCACTCCTTTTAAATCTTCTGGAGTAGGTTTATTATGTTTCCCATACAGTGAAACTACAGCCACTCCTGTGGCTGGATCCGTTTCATTATCCACATGATCACCTGCATCTGCCTTTCCTCTAAAACCATGTTCTGGTCCAAATACCTTTACTACATGTATTCCTTTAGAAACCAAGGTATCCAACAAATGTTTACGACCCACTACTGAAGTATGATTGACCACTAATGCCACTTTTTTACCGCTTATCAAGGGTAGATACTGTCCAAATTGTGCTGCCGCAGGAGTAAAACTTTTTGGATTTGCAGCCTGAGAAAAAAAGGAAATACCAAGTATAAAAGTAATAATTTGGAGGTGTCGAAGCATAATACTTACTTTGCGATAATTTGAATCGAAAGGTATGAATTTTTCCTTGTTTGTTGCAAAAAAAATCCGAAATACTGAGCAAACCTCTTTTTCGAAGACGGTGACGTATGTAGGCATGGGCACCATAGCCCTAGGCACAGCCATTGTGATTATTTCCTTTGCGATCTTATTTGGATTCAAACAAGCAATTGTTCAAAAGATTACTGGATTTTCTGGAAATTATAAAATATCACGAGTATCTGAAGACCACAGCTTAACTCCGCAGTTTTTACAAGTTCCAAAAGCATGGGAAGAACAGGTATTAGCTATGAATGGTGTTGACTATTTACACAAGACGGTACAAAGTCCGGGCATATTGGTAGGCGAAAAAACGCTATCTGGAATGGTCGTAAAAGGAACGGATTCAAAAGAATTTTTAGAAAAAGAGTTAAATCCTCATTTGATAGAAGGGAAATTAGGTCTTTTAGGAAAACAAGAAGTTTATCTATCTAAAAGTATCGCTGAAAAGTGTCAGGTGAAGGCTGGTGAACATTTAATTCTCTATTTTTTATCAGCTGCCAATCGCCCACGCAAAGTACTTGTGAAAGGCATATACGAAACCGGATTAGAGGAAATAGACCAATACACCGTTTTTGGTAATTTGGCTTGGGTAAAAGAGTTAACGCAAGTACCTGAAAATCTTCACAGCTCGGTAGAAGTTCATTTAAAAGAAGGTGCTGCAGATTTATCGAAAGTAATTGAGAAAACCCTTCCAATAGAATTACGATTAGACACGATAGAAGAAATAGATCCAGCCATTTTTGATTGGTTGGTGATGTTGGATCGAAATATAGTCATATTGATCACACTACTACTCTTCGTCGCCGGATTTAATCTCATAGCAACCCTTTGGGTATTGATCATGGAGCGCATTCCAATGATTGGCTTATTGAAATCTATTGGAGCCAGTAATCGTCAAATTCGCCGAATATTTTGGTGGAACGGCATGTTTATTTTGAGCTGGGGTATCTTATTTGCCAATCTCATTGCCTTAGCATTCTGTTACCTACAAGACCAATACCAATTAATTCCTTTAGATGCTAGCACGTATTATATGCATGCAGTACCCATTTATTGGTCGGGCCAAGCCTGGCTCCTCACCAACCTTGGCACGATTATCTTAGTAGCAATCTTTTTAAGTATCCCAACGCTATATATTCAGAAAATTAGTCCGCTGGAAGCGATAAGGTTTAGGGATTAGGGAAGTTGAGAGTTGGAAGTTGAGAGTTGAAAGTTGAGAGTTGAAAGTTGAGAGTTGAAAGTTGAGAGTTGGGGTCACTGAACATGTCGAAGCGTAGTCCTTGAGGCTCTCGAAGGGATTTTTTGTCAACTTTTTTCCTATTTTTTATCAGTTAATTGATAAAATCTTATATTTGAGAGAATATTTAAACTAACCATTAATAGCGCAAATAAGTCTGGTCTGGACTGCCCTGTTTTTGGTGGGTAATGATTTCAAAAAATTGTAATGGAATTTTTAAATAGGTTAAATGCCTATGGGGATTTTAGCGTCTATTTGAAAATGAATAAAACGAAATAAAGTTTCGCTGATTTTCTCAATTATGGATTTATAAGCGAAAATTTGTTTCGGATATGTGCTAGTTACCAGCAAGCTTTGCAGACGACATCAACATAAATATGACAAGATAAATTAAGACAAAATAAAGTATGGACGAAATAGAAAAAGCTGTAAAAACCCTTAATGAAATTGAGAAAGTGTTTGGGCTATTAGGAGTAATCATTGTAATTACTCTTATCTTGACAGGGTATCTAATTTTCAAATGGCTTGACAAGTCGGTTGAAAAAATGGCTGAAGAAGCTTCTGATAAATCGTTGGCTAAATTTCAAAACACGTTAGACAAACGACTTGAAACACAAGTTCGACTATTCTTCCGAAACGAAGACATAAGAAACTCAATAAGCTCAACCTTTGCAATCAAATCAATTGACAAGAAACTTGAAGTATGGACTGAAACCTACAAACTATATTTTGAATTTCAGGGAACTTGGCATCACACAAAAGATGAGCTTGACGCTGTTATAGAAACGTTTGACAAAAAATTTCAGGCGAATCGCGAAAATATTTTTTTAAGTTCTGTTTATTTAGGTGGTTTTTTGACTTCAAACCTTATAACATTAAACACTTCTATACGACAAGCATTAAGGACGCAATATTTAATTAATCATCTGGCTTTCCGGCAACTAGACGGTCAAAGATTAGAAAATGACAAAGAAGTTTTCTTAAACAAAATTGAAGCAATAATTCCAGAAGTTAAAAAGTGGATTATAACAAACTTGACGGTTGACCATAACTCTAAAATGTGGGACTTTACAACAGAGCAACTTAAAGTTATTGAAGAACAGAAAAAACAAAGTTTTAAAGAATTTAAAGACATTATAGTTGACTGATTTGGACACTATGAACTTATCGACAGACAGTAAGCCAGCTGGTAACACGGGTTTGGAAAAAGTGGCGGTTCAGTGCTCCGAAGACACATTTGTGGTTAATCAAAGTTTGTTTCTACGCATCAACATTTATAGTGTAAATCGCCACCTTTGCCAAGCCCGAAAACGTTACCTGCCATAGTAAGACGACAACAACATAAATACGACATATGAATATTATTCAACCAATAATTGATTTTTTTAATCATCCAATTTTCATCATTGTAGGTGGACTAACTGTGGTTTTTGCTGCGATAGGAGTAATTTATAGAGTTGTTTGCATAACACTCGGAGTAACGCCCTTAGTATTTAGGATTGGCAAAGCAATTTGGCGTAGAAAAGTTGCAATTATTGGAACTTTCGAAGCATTTTCATCTCTCAAAGACTTTATTACTGACACTGATATATTTAATAAGAATAATGTCATTCATATTCCTATTGACAATATTGACAAAGCAAAAGAATATACAATCTTGCTAGTTGACTTGGAAACAAGCGATATTCTAATAGACCAAATATTTGTAGCATTTTTAAATAATTATCTAAATAAATCAAATATAGCCTCTTTATTAAAAGGAAGTATCAAAATTAAATCTAAGCTTGATTACAAAAAGGAATTAAAGTATGCTCTAGCAAAAAAATATGATTAAAATTCTAATGTTAAACATTTGCCCGTTTTTGAACCAAACGAATACCTAATATTAAAAACCTCGGAATAAATTCCGAGGCTATCACTCAATCACTCGATCACTCGATTACTCGATCACTGTATCACTCGATCACTCGATCACTGAATCACTGAATCACTGGATTCCACTACCGCAATTGCCACCATATTCACAATTTCCCTTACCGAAGCACCTAATTGAAGGACGTGTACAGGTTTTTTGAGTCCTAGTAAAATCGGCCCAATGTACTCAATATTGGCAGCTTCTTTTAATAAATTATATGCTATATTGGCCGCTGACAAATTAGGAAAAATTAGGGTATTAGCTGTTTCATTTCCTAATTTAGCAAATGGATAATTCTGCTGTCTTAATTCTTTATCAAAGGCTAAGTGAGCCTGCATCTCCCCTTCAATGACCCAATTCGGAAATTTTTCTTGTAAAATCTGAGTTGCTTCTCGCATCTTCACCGAATCTTCTCCATCGGCAGAGCCAAAATTGGAATAACTCAATAAGGCAATGCGTGGTTTGATATTGAATTGCTCAACCGTTTTGGCTGTTAATTCCGTAATTTCAACAATATCTTCTACCTTAGGATCAAAATTGATGGTTGTATCTGAGAAAAATAAGGGTCCTTTATCGCTTAAAAGCAAATACATACCCGCCACTTTCTTCACTCCTGGTTTTTTACCAATAATTTGCAATGCTGGTCGAATCGCATCCGGATAATTTTTAGTTAAACCAGAAATAACCCCATCAGCCATTTGGGTTTCCAACATCATCGAGGCAAAATAGTTACTCTTGCGCACTTCCTTATCTGCCTCCCAACGCGTGGTTCCTCTCCTTTTGCGCTTTTCGTAATACAATTCACCAAATTTCTTTAACAAATCGGCGTTTTCTGGTGCTCGTAAATCCATAATTTGTGCACCTGTTAAATCGATATGATGCTCTTCTGCAATGGCTTCAATATTACCTTTTCTTCCTAATAATATTGGTTTTGCAATTCCTTCGTCCATCACTTCACGTACTGCCTTCAACACTTTCAAATTTTCTGCATCGGCAAAAACAATACGTTTTGGATTACTTTTCGCACGTTTCATGATGAATTTCATCACTTGATTGTCTAATCCCAATCGCTTCGCTAATTGCAATTCATAGGCTTCCCAATTTTTGATAGGTGCTGCAGCTACCCCTGAATCCATGGCTGCCTTGGCCACTGCCATAGAAACGGTTGTTATCAAACGCGGATCCATAGGCTTTGGAATGATGTATTCGGGTCCAAAACTTAAATTTTTCTCATTATAAGCCAAATTCACAATATCTGGCACTGGTTTTTTGGCTAATTCGGCCAAGGCTTTTGCAGCAGCCAATTTCATCGCCTCATTAATTTCCCTCGCGCGCACATCCAAGGCTCCTCTAAAAATAAATGGAAAACCCAACACATTGTTTACTTGGTTCGGATAATCGGATCTACCAGTTGCCATAATGATATCTTCTCGAACCGAAACGGCCACATCATACGCAATTTCGGGCGTTGGGTTGGCCATGGCAAAAACAATTGGATTGGCCGCCATTGCGGCCACCATTTCTTTTGTCAAAATATTCCCTACCGAAAGTCCCAAAAACACATCTGCACCCACCATCGCCTCGGCAAGAGTGGATTTTTTCGTTGCTGCGCAAGCAAGAGGTTTTACATATGGATTCAAATCGGTTCTCGACTCAGAAACGAGTCCATCTTTATCGAAAATGGTAAAATTTTCAATCTTTGCACCTAATTGTAAATATAATTTGATACAAGAAATGGCCGCCGCTCCCGCGCCGGATATCACAAATTTTACCTTTGAAATGTCTTTATTAACCAACTCTAAGGCGTTAATAAGTGCTGCTGAAGAAATAATTGCCGTCCCATGCTGATCATCGTGCATGATAGGTATTTTCAATTTTTGCTTCAACTTTTCTTCTATTTCAAAACACTCTGGAGATTTAATATCCTCTAAATTAATACCTCCAAATGTAGGTTCTAATCGAACAACGGTTTCAACAAAGGCATCTGGGTCGGTACAGTTTAATTCTAAGTCAAATACATCGATATCCGCAAAAATCTTAAATAACACACCCTTTCCTTCCATCACAGGCTTACTGGCTTCTGCACCAATATTTCCTAAACCCAACACAGCTGTTCCGTTTGAAATCACACCCACTAAATTTCCTTTAGCGGTGTAATCATAAACTTTTTCCACCTGATCGGCAATTTCCAAGCAGGGTTCTGCTACACCAGGAGAATAGGCCAAAGATAGATCTCTTTGTGTGGCAGTTGACTTAGTGGGTTTTACTTCAATTTTTCCAGGTTTCCCTTCTGAATGATAGGCTAATGCATCTTGTTTTAAAATGTTCGATACAGACATAATTTATAGTATTGATGAAATGTTACTCTTTATTAAATTCATTTTCATGTTTGGCTAGCCAAACAGTTGCTACACCGTTTCCAATGAAATTGGTGATAGCCCTTGCTTCCGACATAAAACGATCTACACCTAATAAAAGTGCTAATCCTTCCATCGGAATCACTTGTAAAGCAGAAATTGTAGAGGCTAAAACAACAAATCCACTTCCAGTTACTCCAGCAGCACCCTTCGAGGTAATCATTAATACGCCTAAAATGGTTACCATTTGTCCAAGCGTTAAATCTATCCCATACACTTGAGCCAAAAATAAGATGGCCATGGAAAGGTAAATACTTGTGCCATCTAAGTTAAAAGAATATCCGGCAGGAACCACCAAACCAACAACTGATTTTGAGCATCCCATTTTTTCTAATTTTTGCATAAGAGATGGTAAAGCTGCTTCAGATGAAGAGGTACCCAAAACAATGAGTAATTCTGCCTTGATGTAATTCAAGAAATTGGTAATTTTTTCTCCACAAGACCGAAGAACAAGTCCAAGGACCAAAAATATAAAAATACCCATCGTCGCATACACCGAAATCATCAACTTCCCTAGCGGTATAAGTGAATGAATGCCGAATTTGCCAATCGTATAGGCCATTCCGCCCAATGCTCCCAACGGAGCCAAATACATTATCGCATGTAATCCTTTAAAAATCCAATGCAAAGCCTGATTCATACCAGAAACCATTTTGGCCTTTCCTCTTACCTGATTTAAAAAAACTCCAAAAAAGATAGAAAATAACAATACTTGAATGGTGAAGTTCTCTTTAAAAAATCCTAACCAATTGAAACTAACAGCTTTTGCTGTGTATTTAGAAATATCTCCTCCTCCCACTTCAGAACGAATGACACCAACACCTGGCTCCAACACATGCGAAACGAAAATACCAATTAATAAGGCAAAAGTGGTAACAATCTCAAAATAAAGAACGGCTTTCCCACCTACACGACCTACTTTCTTCAAATTACCCATGTTTACGATTCCCAAGCTAATCGTCAAGAAAATAATAGGATTGATAAATAATTTCACTAAACTGATAAAAATTCCAGAAAATACTTCAGAAACACTTGGACCTATGGCAATATCTGCCCCTAAAAATGAATAGGTAAATTTTTCTTCAAAAACTTTATAGAGGGCCCAATCTTTATGAAAATGACCAATCAACACACCCAGTAAAACACTAAGAAGGACATAAAATGTCAGATTATGAGTAATTTTTTTATTCTTCATTCGTTTAGGTTTTTATTCGCTTAAACAAATGTAAGACTTAAATCGAACAATTGGTTTGGCAAAGTAGGAAGATTTACCGAATTTTGCAGGCTATTGAACTCTCGATAAAAGAGTTTTGTTGTTTAAAGAATAGAATTTCAAATTAATAATGGCTGAAAAAATCAAATGTTTGATCATTGGCTCTGGACCTGCGGGTTTCACTGCTGCAATTTACGCTTCTCGTGCTGGTTTACACCCTGTTTTATATCAAGGCGGACAACCAGGTGGACAATTAACTACAACCACAGAAGTAGATAATTTTCCAGGTTATCCTCAGGGTGTGGATGGTCCTACGATGATGATTGACTTAGAAAATCAAGCGAAACGATTTGGTTCAGATGTTCGTACCGGTTTGGCTACAAAAGTAGATTTCAATTCATCACCAAAGAAGGTTTGGATCGATGATTCACATGAAATTGAAGCAGATGCAGTGATTATTGCAACGGGTGCTTCAGCGAAATGGTTAGGTCTAGAAGGAGAAAAAACATTTAACGGCCTTGGTGTTTCTGCTTGTGCAGTATGCGACGGATTCTTTTATCGCAATCAAACGGTTGCAGTGGTAGGTGCTGGAGATACCGCAGCTGAAGAAGCTTCTTATTTAGCCAATTTGTGTAAAAAAGTACATTTAATCGTCCGTAGAGATGAAATGCGCGCATCATTAATTATGCAAGAGCGTGTAAAAAACAATCCAAAAATTGAAATTCACTGGAATGCTGAAACAGAGGAGATTTTAGGAGATGCAAGTGGCGTAACTGGAATAAAAATTAAAAATAATAAAACAGGTGAAAGCAGCGAATTGGCCTTGACTGGATTCTTCGTTGCCATTGGTCACCAACCAAATACAAGTATTTTCAGAGGACAATTGGAAATGGATGCTCAAGAATACTTAATTACTGAAAAAGGAAGTTCAAGAACCAATGTGGAAGGTGTGTTCGCTTGTGGCGATGTGCAAGACACCATTTATAGACAAGCAATCACCGCTGCTGGCAGCGGATGTATGGCTGCTTTAGATGCCGAAAGATGGTTGGCAGCTAAAGGATTACACTAAAATTTATGCAAAAAGTAAAATTCCTTTTGAGTATGTTTTTTGTATTGTGCATAAGCGCAGCTTATGGACAAGAGAAGAATTTGTTCAAAAAAAATACAAAAATCGAAAGTAAACCCACTCCTCCATCCATCAACAAAAGAGATGAATTGGATGAGCTTCCACCCTTGCAATTTCGAACAGAAACCACCGAAACCTCAGGTAAAGTGGCCGGCGCTGAAATGGAAGAACGTAAATTCGAACCTATCAAAATTGTCAATAATTCAATCAGCAATTTCGACACGACTTCCGTTGACGAAGGTGAAAATTTAGTGGTTGAAATTGAAGAAGAAGCTGCACCTGAAGGTTCAGAAGACTTTGTAACGGTTGCCTCTTATTATTCGATTTGGGATACCCGAAATATCGATCCATACGACATTGATGCCAAAGATTTTGACGAACCAGTAGATATCGAACTTTATAATGTTCCTGCAGGCAGAAACTGGGCGAATCCTTTAGCCAATGTGAAAATGACCAGCCCTTTTGGTCCTCGTTGGGGACGCTTACATGCGGGCGTTGACCTTGACCTAGAAACAGGATATCCAGTATATTCAACCTTTGATGGTATTGTGCGAGTGAACGGATTCGATTACGGAGGTTATGGAAATTATGTAGTTGTTCGACATTACAATGGCTTAGAAACGCTTTATGGTCACCTTTCAAAAAAGAATTTTGAACCAGGCACCATGGTAAAAGCTGGAGATGAAATAGGTTTAGGTGGCAATACGGGTAGAAGTACAGGATCACACTTGCATTATGAAACCCGATACGAAGGAAATCCTTTCAATCCAATGTATGTTTTCGATTTCGGAAAAGCAGAACCCGTTGCAGACCATATTGTTTTAACAGCAAGAACATTTGATAGACGTTCATTGAGTTTACGAAATGAATTTGGTGCTTCTGGTGAAAAAATAAAAAGTAGAAGAAAATATTGGTACAAAGTACGTTCTGGAGATTCATTATACACCATTGCACAAAAAGCAGGTGTATCTGCCAGTAGATTAGCTAGAATTAACGGATTGAAACTCAGTAGTACCATTCGAGCAGGTAGAAGACTTAGACTTAGATAAATGAAATTAGATATTTTAGTCATGGCGGCCCATCCAGACGACGCAGAATTATCTTGCGCTGGAACAATTTTATCCTTCATTCAACAAGGAAAAAAAGTTGGTATTGTTGATTTCACTCGTGGTGAATTAGGTACTCGAGGAACCCCAGAAATTCGATTGGCGGAGTCGGCTGAAGCAACAAAAATATTAGGACTTCATACCAGAGAAAATCTTGAAATCAGAGATGGTTTCTTTCAAAATGATGAAGAGAGTCAATTGAAATTAATTCAAGTTATTCGAAAATACCAACCTGATGTTGTTTTAGCAAATGCACTTGAAGATCGTCATCCAGATCATGGCAAAGGAGCTAAATTAGCCATTGATGCATGTTTTTTAGCTGGATTAAGACAGATTAAAACTAAACTAAACGGACAAGAACAAACTGCTTGGAGACCCAGAAATGTGTATCATTACATCCAAGACCGTTACTTAGAACCCGATTTTGTTTTTGATATCACTCCCTTTTGGGATCAAAAAGAAGCCGCAATTCGAGCATTTAAAAGTCAGTTCTTTGATCCCAACTCCAAAGAACCCGCATCCTATATCTCATCTCCTGAATTTTTAAACTTCATCAAAGCACGTGCTATGGAAATGGGACATAAAATAGGAGTAGTGTATGGCGAGGGATTTCAAACACAGAAGACGATACAATTGAAAGAATTATGAGAGTTGAAAGTGGAAAGTTGAAAGTTATAAATATAAAAACTTTCCACTATCAACTTTCAACTATTAACTTTCAACTATTAACTTTCAACTATTTACGGCGCTAGCCTCCCAATCTTCCAAACCTCCCCTTCTTTTTCATAAATCACTCGATCATGTAAACGAGAGGGTCTGCCTTGCCAGAATTCAAAATAGCTAGGAACCAATTCATATCCACCCCAATAATCTGGTTTAGGAACTTCTTTGCCTTCAAATTCCTTAGCTAATGCTGCATAACGTTGTTCCAAAAATTCACGGGAATCAATACGAGAACTTTGCTTAGATACCCAAGCTCCTAATTGCGATTCACGCGGACGAACTTGAAAATAAGCATCGGAATCTTCTTTGGATAATTGACGAACACTGCCCTCTATTCTGATTTGCTGTTGCAATTCCACCCAAAAAAAAGTGATTGCAGCTTTGGGGTGTATCGCTAAATCTTCTCCCTTGTGAGATAGATAATTGGTGTAAAATGAAAAACCCTCTCCCACACTTTTAAGAAGGACAATCCGACCAGCAATTCGTCCATCTTTACTCAAGGTACTTAAATGCATCGCATTGGGTTCAGGCAATTGAGCAGCTTGTGCCTGTTTAAACCATATTTTAAATTGCTCTATAGGGTTGGGATGAACCATCGACTCCAATAATTCTCCTTTTTGATAATTTTCTCTTAACTCCGCTAAATTCATGATTACAGCTTTAAATTCTTATCTTTACATCTTGTTGCCTCGGCAATCAAAATCTAATATAAATTTATGAAAAAATTGTTCCTTTTCGATGCAATGGCGCTAATTTATCGTGCACATTTTGCCTTTGCTAAAACACCACGTATTTCTTCCAAGGGTTTAAACACAAGTGCTGTGTTTGGATTTGCCAATACGATCTTAGAAGTCATTCAAAAGGAAAAACCTGATTACTTGGGTGTTGCATTTGATACACCTGCCCCTACATTCCGTCATGTCGATTTCCCTGCTTACAAAGCACAACGACAAGAACAACCAGAAGACATTACCATTGCCATCCCCTACGTAAAAAAATTAGTAGAGGCAATGGATATTCCTTTACTGATATTAGATGGTTACGAGGCAGATGATATTATTGGAACCATAGCCAAAAAAGCAGTAAAAGCCAATCCAGATATTGTGGTGTACATGATGACACCAGATAAAGATTATGGACAATTGGTGGAAGAACGAATCAAAATGTATAAGCCCGCCTTCATGGGCAAAGGCGTTGAGGTTCTTGGTGTAAAAGAAGTTTGTGAGAAATGGGACATTTCACATGTGGACCAAGTAGTAGATATGCTGAGTTTAATGGGTGATGCAGTAGATAATATTCCTGGAATCCCCGGTGTGGGTGAAAAAACTGCTCAGAAATTAATTCAAGAGTACGGTTCTCTCGAAAAATTACTCGAAAGCACGCATGAATTAAAAGGAAAATTAAAGGAAAACCTAGAGAATTTCGCAGAACAAGGTCGCATGTCGAAACACCTTGCGCGAATCCTATGCGAGGTACCCATCGAATACCATGAGGAAGGCTTAAAAGCAACTCCAGCTAAAAGAGATTTACTTGAACCCCTTTTGGAAGAATTAGAATTTAGAACCCTTAAAAAACGAATTTTAGGCGAAGATTCTCCCGTTGAAGTTGCTACTAAATCGAAAGCTCCCAAAGTTGCCAGCAACCAAATCGACATGTTTGCAAGTTTTGAAGCCGAGGAATCATTAGATGAAACTAATTTCTCAAGTCATAATAACCTGCAAAACACCGCCCATCAATACCATTTGGTAGAAGGTTTACAAGCAATTAAATCATTAGTTAACTATCTAAATAGACAAAGTTCAATTTGCTTTGATACCGAAACGACCAGCTTATTAGCAGTAGAAGCCGAATTAGTAGGAATGTCATTTGCCTACCGTGCAGGAGAAGCATTTTATATCCCCTTCCCAGCCGACCAAGAAGAGGCAAAAGCTTTACTAGAGCCTTTAAAAGAGGTCTTTGAGAACGAAAAAATTCAGAAAATTGCCCAAAATATAAAATATGATATGAGTGTTTTGGCCAATTATGGCATGACAATAAAAGGTGAAATATATGACACCATGTTGGCACATTACCTAATTGAGCCGGAAAAGCGTCATAATATGGATGCCCTTTCACTTGCCTATTTAAATTATGAGCCCCTTTCTATTGAAGAATTAATAGGTAAAAAAGGTGCGAAGCAAGGTAACATGCGTGATGTTGATTTACAAACCATTAAAGAATATGCTGCCGAAGATGCCGATATTACCTTACAATTAAAACCACATCTCGATAAACAACTAAGCAAAAATCCAAAGGCTATTTCGCTTTTAAATGAGGTTGAAATGCCATTAACAAGAGTTTTATCGTCGATCGAACGTGAAGGTGTTAATTTAGACATCGACTTCCTAAAAGAAATGTCGAATAATTTGGAAAGTGATTCAAAAATTGTTCAAGAAAGGATCTTTGAATTGGCAGGTGAAAGTTTCAATATTGCTTCTCCGAAGCAATTAGGTGAAATTTTGTTTGAAAAAATGAAATTAGATCCGAAAGCAAAAAAGACTAAGACGGGTCAATACATGACCGGAGAAGAAATCCTATCCAAATTAGAGGCTGAACACGAAATTGCCTCTAAAATTTTAGATTTTAGAGAATTACAAAAATTAAAATCAACTTATGTTGATGCCTTGCCACAATTGATTTGTGCTAAAACCGGCAGAATTCATACTTCTTTTATGCAAGCGGTGACTGCCACTGGTCGCCTATCGTCAAAGGATCCCAACCTGCAAAACATTCCTATTCGAACTGCTAGAGGTCGAGAAATTCGTAAGGCCTTTATTCCAAGAAATGAGGAATATCAAATCCTTTCTGCCGATTACTCCCAAATCGAATTGCGCATCATGGCTGCCTTTTCCAAAGATGATTCCATGCTGGAGGCATTTAACAATGGATTAGACGTACATAAAGCTACTGCGGCCAAAGTGTTTGGTGTTGGTTTAGAGGACGTAGATTCTGACATGAGGAGAAAAGCCAAAACGGTAAATTTTGGAATCATTTATGGCGTATCTGCCTTTGGATTAGCCGAACAAATCGGTATTTCTAGAACAGAGGCCAAGGAAATCATTGAGCAATATTTCGTTCAATTCCCGAAAGTAAAGCAGTTTATGGATCAATCTATTCAGCAAGCTCGTGAAACAGGTTATGTGGAAACCGTTTTGGGAAGAAGACGTTATTTGAGAGATATTCTTTCTGCCAACATGAACGAAAGAGGATTCGCGGAGCGAAACGCGATCAATGCCCCTATTCAAGGTTCTGCCGCAGATATGATCAAACTAGCGATGATCAATGTCCACGATTTCTTAGAAAAAGAACAATTAAAATCGAAAATGATTTTAACGGTGCATGATGAATTGGTATTTGATGCGCACAAAGATGAAATCACCTACATCAGCGAAAAAATTGATCACATCATGTGCAATGCCCTCGATTTGGGCATCAAAATTGAAACCGGATTAGGCGTAGGAAATAACTGGTTGGAGGCGCATTAGGCTATATAGTTGAGAGTGGAGAGTGGAGAGTGGAGAGTGGAAAAAACAACACACGCTCAGCTTTGCTGAGTGTGGAATGTCTTAAAAACATGCTGTTTTTAATCTATAAATCTTTCAGTTATTCCACCATACGAATCAATTCTTCGATCCCTAAAGAATGGCCAAGTTCTTCGGTAATATTCCGCAGAATCTACATCTACAGAAACAACAGAGATTTCTTCTTTGTGGTGTGAACCTTGGAAAATAACACGTCCAAAGGCATTGGCAACAAAACTTCCACCCCAAAATTGTTGTCCGTTTTCTGTACCTACTCGATTCACTGAAACCACTGGTATCCCATTGGCAACTGCATGTGAACGTTGAATGGTTTGCCAAGCTTGATATTGTTCGCGATTGATTTCGCTATTTTTTTCTTCTAAATCCCAGCCAATGGCTGTTGGATAAACCAATACCTCTGCTCCTTTCAAGGCTGTTAAACGAGCGGCTTCCGGATACCATTGATCCCAACAAATCAAGACCCCAATTTTAGCATACTGCGTATCAAACACCTGATACCCTATATCACCTGGAGTAAAATAGTACTTTTCGTAGTATCCCGGATCATCTGGAATGTGCATTTTTCGGTATTTACCGAGATAGGCCCCATCTGCGTCAATAACTGCGGTTGTGTTATGATACAATCCAGCTGCACGTTTTTCAAACATAGATGCAACAATTACAACCTGCAATTCCTTTGCTAATTCACCTAAAGCATCTGTAGATTTACCTGGAATAGCCTCTGCAAGCTCAAAAAAGGCTTGACTTTCTTCATAACAAAAATAGACCGATTGAAATAATTCTTGCAAACAAATGACCTGTGCTCCTTTTAGTGCGGCCTCTCGAATAGCAGCAACTGTCTTTTGCCAGTTCTCTTCCAGATTTTCCGAACAAGCTAATTGAACCAAGGCAAATTGTACATTTTTCATATTATTCAAATATTGGATCTAAATTAATTTTCATTCCACAATCAAAATGATGAAGTGGGCAAACATCTTTTTCTAATTGAACACAAGGTTTACAAGTTAAATTTCCTAATTCAATAGCCTTGAAGCTTGCTTGGTAAGGAGCATATCCATCATTTGGAGAGGTATTCGTAAACAAAACAATAGGCTGCTTTTGTAAAGCAGCCGCTATGTGCATCATGACAGAATTGTGGGTAATCACCTTTTCAGCAGCATCTATGATAGCTGCAGATTCAGCAATACTGGTATTCGCACACAGATTAATCACCTTCTCTGGAAACAAAATTTCCAGTCGGTCTGCAAAGTTTTGGTCCCAAGTATCTCCCAATAAAACCAAAGGTCCCTCCCAACGATCTACCAATTCAATCATTTTAGGATAAGAAATCACGCGAGTTACACGTCGGGCACCAAGGGCAAAAACACTAAATCGTGAAGGAAGGGTAAATTTTGAAAGATCAATGGTTGAAATTTTCCATTCAAGACCTTTATGATCATTTTGCAAGCCTAAACTCGACAATTTGTTAAAATAATGATCAACCAAATGGCTAGCCGATGAGGTATTTTTATCAAAATTAGGTATCCGAATTGTTTTTTTAAATAACAAAAAACTTATGAATCGAGAGGTAAAAGAAGATTGGAAATCAATAATTAATTCGAAATTCTCCTTAATAAGAGCTGCCGCGATCGAGCGTTTATTACCTTTGTAAAAATGCCAAACATCAATTTGCTTCTGAGTATCCTCTAATTCTTTAGCAGAAATATCCGTCAAAAAATGAATCTGAACACCAGGAAACTGATTTTTTAAGGCTCTGAGCACAGGGTCACACAGCAAGACATCGCCCAAATAAGCCAACCGAATGCACAGAATTTTGTTCATTGATAAAAATTTCATTGCAAAATTATAAAAAAAGGCGTTTTAAGCCCTAAAACTTTGAGACTTTTCGGTAAATTGCAGTTTATTACAGTAAATTTTAGAATGGAAAACAAAAAGCAAGACACCGCCTCTGCCCTTAAAGACATTATTTCACATGCAAAAGAATACGGTTTTGTATTCCCTTCTTCAGAAATATATGATGGATTGCAGGCCGTTTACGATTATGGTCAAAACGGTGTTGAACTAAAAAATAACCTAAAAACAGTTTGGTGGAAAGCCATGACGATGTTGAACGACAATGTGGTTGGGCTTGATGCTGCTATTTTTATGCATCCCTTGACTTGGAAAGCATCCGGACACGTTGATTCTTTCAATGACCCGATGATAGACAATAAGGATTCTAAAAAAAGATACCGTGCTGATACTTTATTAGAGGAAAGAGCTGCTCAGTATGATGCTGAGGGTGATGAAGCAAGAGGAAAAGCATTATTGCAAAAAATGGCAAAATGTTTAGATGCGGGTGATTTAGAAGGTGTACGTCAGATTATCATCGATGAAAATATTACTTGTCCCGTTTCAGGAACAGGCAATTGGACGGAAGTTCGTCAATTCAATTTGATGTTCTCAACTCAGGTGGGTGCTGTATCTGAAGATGCAAGTTTAATTTACTTGCGTCCGGAAACGGCGCAAGGAATTTTTGTTAACTTCCTAAATGTGCAAAAAACGGGTCGCATGAAGGTACCGTTCGGTATTGCACAAATTGGAAAAGCCTTCAGAAACGAAATTGTCGCTCGAAATTTCATTTTCCGTATGCGTGAATTCGAACAAATGGAAATGCAATTCTTTGTACGTCCTGGTACAGAAATGGAATGGTACGACAAATGGAAGAAAACGCGAATGAAGTTTCACCAAGCGATTGGATTACCGACCGCAAAATTGAAATTTCATGATCATGATAAATTGGCACATTATGCCAATGCAGCAGTTGATATTGAATTTGAATTCCCTTTTGGTTTCAAAGAAATTGAAGGAATACACTCAAGAACTGATTTCGATTTAAAAGCACATCAGGAGCTATCGAAAAAGAAACAACAATATTTTGATCCAGAGATATCGGAAAGCTACATTCCTTATGTTGTAGAAACCTCTGTAGGGGCCGACCGATTATTTTTAGCCACACTTTGCAATGCCTATACAGATGAAACTGTTGGAGAAGGCGAAAATCAAAAACAAAGAGTATATTTGAAGTTACATCCTGCGATTGCGCCTGTAAAGGTGGCGGTGTTACCATTGGTAAAGAAGGATGGATTGGCTGAAAAAGCACAAGAAATTTGTCATTCACTTAAATATGCCTTCAACACTACTTACGATGAAAGTGGTGCCATAGGCAAGAGATATACCCGTCAAGATCTCATCGGTACCCCGTACTGTGTGGTTGTTGACTATCAAACCATGGAAGATCAGACCGTAACCGTACGAGATAGAGATTCAATGGAACAGGAGCGCATTTCTATAGCTGACCTTAAAGAAAAATTAGGTTATGCTGTATCGATGGAGCGTATTTTTGAAAAATTAGTGTAATCAAAACGCAAACAACGACGAAGTATGAATACCGAAGAGACAACAAGCTTACCGGAGGAAAACAAAGAAGAAATTCAATTAGCTGTAGAGGCAGAAAAAATATTTCCTGCTGAAGAAAAAGTAATTGAAATTCCTACCATTGAGTTACCAGCAGGTAAAACCGACTTGTTAGCATTTTTCGAAAAATTAAAAGCGATTGTAGCAGAACAACAAAGCGCTCCCCTATTTAAGAAAATTGAGGAGGCAATGAAAGAAGCAAAAGCCGCATTTGATCTTTTAAAAGCAACAGAACGCAATCAAGCATTAGAAAATTTTAAAGCAGCCAATGAGGGAGCGGAAGAAGGATTTGAATACAAAGGTGATGAAACAGACCAAAAGATTGAATCGGTACTTGGCTCTATCCGTCAGGCTCGACAATTGTTTTTCCAACAATTGGAAAAACAAAAAGATAAAATAATCGAAGGTAAGACTCGCCTTTTAGACGAATTAAGAAAATTAGTTGATGCCGACGACAACTCTGATCCTTCTCATGTAAATGCAAGTTTCAAGGCATTTAAAAAGATTCAGGAAGAATGGAAGTCGCTCGGAAACATACAAGGTCCACAAAACCAATCGTTTTGGCAAAGTTATCATGCTTTAGTTGATCGTTTTTACAGCAATAGAAGTATTTTCTTTGAATTGTTGGAATTAGACCGCAAGAAGAATTTACAAGCAAAAGAAATCATTGCAGGTAAATTAGAAGCTTTAGCAGCTAAAGTGAACGGAGGTGGTTTACAAAAATTGTTAAAAGAAGCAGAGGAACTATTTGAAGAATACAAGCACATTGGTCCCGCTCACAAAGAAGCCAATGAAGTTCTTTGGCAGCGAGTAAAAAAATCTTTAGACGTTTTATTTGCGGAAAAAAGACAAATCTTAGACGCGCAAAAAGCGGTATTTCAAGAAAATTTAAAGATTAAAAAAGAATTGGTAGACATGATGAAACATTATACCAATTTCAAATCGGCAAGCATTGCAGAGTGGAACAATACCTCAAAAGCCGTTTTAGCCCTTCAAGATTCTTGGGGTAAATTGAAAGGTGGGGTTGGCCGAGATGCAGGCAAAGAAGTAAGTCATGAATTTTGGAGTGCATTAAAACTATTTTTCAAGAACAAGAGTGAGTTTTTTGCTAAAATTGATGCCGAACGTAAAGCCAATTTAGCCGCAAAGCAAGCATTGGTAGACCAGGTAAGCGCCCTTGTTGAAGCAGGTGATGATGGAGCAGAAACCACCAATTTGGTCATAGAATTACAAAAGAAGTGGAAGGATATTGGTCATGTACCTGAAAAGCAAAAAGATCAAATCTATCATAAATTCAAAGCAGCTTGCGACGCGTACTTCAATATGAAACGTGAGAAGAGCAAGGGAGCGAAAGATTCGGAATTTGAAGGCAATTTAGTAGCTAAACAAGGTATTTTAACCGATTTGAAAGCCATGTTGAACGATGCTAGCTTGTTATCCGACTTAAAAGCAAAGAAAGAAGCGTGGGATGCTATTGGATTTGTACCTAAAAAGAATTTAAAGGAAATTCAAGAGGAGTTCAGAACCATTTGGAACCAGGTAATCGACTTAGCAAGAACGCAACCAAAAGAGCAATTAGCTGCTTGGGGCTTTGAGTTAAAAGGTTTGCCAACAGAAACAGCAAAAGAAGAAAGAAAGCCTATTTCGGCAGATAATAGAAAGAAAATTCAAGCCTTAGAAAACGAGATTGCTACTTTAACCAACAATTTAGCCTTTTTCGCCAAATCAAAAAATGCGGATAAGTTAATTGCTGAAGTAGAAAAGAAGATTGAAAATGCGGAGAAGGAATTGGGGAAACTGAAGAGTTGAGAGTTGAGAGTTGAGAGTTGAGAGTGTAGAATTATAATTTTTGAAAAGGTCCCTGAGCTTGTCGAAGGGTGGTCCCTGAGCTTGTCGAAGGGTTAATTGTGTTTTTTTTAAATGTTAACAAATTGATTTTCAAATCATTTACAATTAACAATTAACAATTAACAATTTTTTACAAAAAAACCTTTGCAATTCCCACTCCTTTTACTAATTTTGCATCACCAAAACGCCTCCTTAGCTCAGCTGGTAGAGCAACTGACTTGTAATCAGTAGGTCATTGGTTCGATCCCGATAGGAGGCTCTTGTAAATGCTTGATAATCAACAGATTGTCAAGCATTTTTTATTTACTCCTCTCCTAGTCAAAATTATTTGCATCTAATTTGCAAACATTTTCTAAAAACAAATTCAATATTTTTTTACATTTATTTACAAATAATTAGAATTCAACGTTTCAAAAAAGAATAGATTTGCTTTGATAATTTCACTTACAATCTATTTATGTAAACAAATTTGTTTACATTTGCATTATGAATACCTACATTGAAAAATTTAAAGGCATCCATCCTGGAATCATATTACAAAGGGAATTAAAAAAGAGGGATCTTTTACAGCGACCTTTCGCCCTTTCAATTGGTGAACATCCACAAACTCTTAATGCAATTACTAAAGGGAAACGAAATTTAAATACATACCTTGCGTTAAAAATTGAATCCAAATTAGGATTAGAAGAAGGAACCTTAGCGCTTCTACAAACTTTTTATGATATTCTTCAAGAAAAGAAAAAGCTAAAACAAAATACTCCTAACTTAACTATTCTACGTAAATCATTATTTTGGGATACAGACATCCATCAAATAGATTGGGTCAAACAATATAAAGCCATCATTCAACGAGTAATTGAAAGAGGAAATGACATTGAAATCAATGAAATCAAACGGTTTTATAGACATGAAACGATTGAAAAGGCTTTGAAAAAAGTTTCTGGAGAACCTTCTCAACATAAAAATAACCATAACTAGTCTAGCTTATGAATACTTTAATCACATCATTTTTATCATCATACTTTATTCCTCAATTTTGCAGAATTACAATCTGATTTTCTAAACTAGTGGCTAATTTAATCATAGGGCTAGTTTAATCTGTAATTATGTTAATTCTGTAAAAAAACAGAAATGAATAACCTATAAATTTGGTATTTACATAATTATAGCACAACGCCACAATGACCCTAGATCAATACCTAAACAATATCAATCAACGTTACAAACTCGGAAATGCAACAGAACATACTTTTAGAGGTGATTTACAACAACTCTTGTTTGATTTTTCCTTCCACTTCAAACATTTTCCAATTTCTCCTCCATTTCAGCTAAGTTTATTGTAAATTTGAATTAAATTAATTTCAACATATGCAGCAAAAAGTAGATGTGGGCATGATGGTCTTTGGGAAACCATACCAAACTGCCATTTCTTTACATACCTTATACCAACATTCGAAACAACATATTGGAAAAATTTATGTAACACTCGAAAAAAAGCATGTGTTTAATGATGAAACTCAATTACTAAAATCGCTTTTAAAGGACTTACCCATCGAATACAATGTGTCTAAACGCTACATTGGTGGTGCCGATTTAAGTGCGAAAACCATTAAGCAATACCTGAAATTCCTAATCCCAAGCTACAGAAAGTCGATTAAATACCAATACATCTGGGAAAAAACAGATGCCCCTTACCTCCTATTACTTCATAATGATATGTTGTTTATGGGCGATATTCTTGCCTTTTTTAAACAAGAAATTGGAGGCGATATCGCAGTGGGTTCAATCGGACAGTGTTGGAACTGCCCAGCTTTTGAAGTACATTGTAACAATCACAATTATTTCGAGTTCAGACCAAATGCGACTGAAATTGCTGATATGTATAAGGACTGGAAAAACGACCGCGCAGTAAAACAAGGTATGGTAGGAGAAGATAAAGAAGGTTGGCCTTTACCTGAATGTCGATTAAACGAATATGCCGTTATGTTCGACATGAAACAATGTAAAAAAATGGTATTCCCCTTCGGCTCTGTTCGCCCTTTCGGAATACATAATAACCTCGACTTTGGTATTCCTTGGTTTAGAGACATCTCCCAAAAAGGATATAAACTCAAACATACCTCCTATTGGCATTTAGCAGAACATGGCTGGTGCAGTAATCATGCGGGTGGTACGGTTTCTCTTAGCAATCAATCGCTGTATGAAAAAGAAGAAGCAATAGCTAAAGAGTACTTTTTGACTAATTTCAAGTCTTAGTTCAATTTTTTTATACTATTCTTGTCACCCTCTGTAGGGCAAATAACTCCTATTTTTCATATAAAGAGTCCAAATTTCTAATTAAGGTCAAATTTGACCTTGATTAGAACAAGAACAATGTTGAATTTCGGGTATGAAATTGAATAAAGAAGACCTAAATAAGTTAATTGGTCAAAATATCCGTTTACTAAGGCAGTCTAAGGGCTACACAATTGAAAAATTGGCACTAGATGCCAACATCGAAAGCAAACAACTTCGTCGAATTGAATTGGGAGAAGTGAATACGAGCATCTACCAAATTTACAACCTATCCAATAGCATGAACATCCATATTTCTGAAATATTAGAAAATATTCCAATATAAATTACAATTTAGAAAACGAAGTACTTAAAAAGCAGAAAGAATCTTTCTGCTTTTTTTATTTGGTATCCCATACGGTGGCTGAGGCTCTCGAAGCCACCGCTAACTTACAAACTCAATTTCCAATGGCAATTTCCTTAATCGCTTACCTGTAGCTGCAAAAATCGCATTGGCCAATGCCGGAGCAACTGGTGGTAATCCTGGTTCACCAACACCTTTCATTTTACTTCCTCCTTCGGCCAAAATATGTACTTCAACGGCAGGCATTTCGCTCATACGAAGAACGGGATTGTCATGAAAATTACTTTGCTCTGCTTTTCCTCCTGCATAGGTGATACCATTTTTGATGGCAGCCGTGATTCCCATTGCAACTGCACCTTCCATTTGAGCGCGCGTATTGTCTGGATTCACCACAGTTCCCAAATCAATTACTACATATACTTTATCAATTCGAACCGAATTATCTCCCATTTTGGTAACTTCAACTACCTCACCGGCTAAGCCTGCGAAGAATTCATATTGGGCTACACCTCTTCCTTTACCTTTGGCTAAGGGTTGATCCCAATTGGATACTTCTTTCAATTTTTTCAACACTCGTTTCGTATCAGACTCCTTACTTAACATGCCTAGACGGAAATCTAATGGATCTTTCCCAGCTTTCACTGCCAATTCATCTATAAAACATTCATGCGCAAAGGCCAAGGTTGAACTGGTAACCGATCTCCATGGTCCGAGTGGGATATGAATATCTGAATACACAAATAAATTCTTCATGTTCGGAATTTCATATTTCTGCTCACTAATTGCCTCCGTCATCGTCCGATCTGCTTTCGACTTATCAACTGCTGGCGATAATGGCGGTGCAATTACCTTATGTTGAAAAGCATTGATTTTACCATCCAACACTGATCCTTTCATGGCAGAGAAAGTAGGTGGACGGAAAGGGCCCAATTGGGTGTCATCTTCTCTGGTCCAAACTAATTTAACTGGCTTTTTCAATACTTTCGCCAAATTCGTTGCCTCTACAATAAAATCTGTAGCCAATCTTCTTCCAAATCCTCCCCCATTAAAACATACATTCAATTGAATATCCTCTTCTTTTAAGCCATATCTTTTTGCAAAATCACTGACCACACCCGATGGTACTTGAGTAGATGTCCAAATTTCCAATTTATTTCCATCTTTCCAATGTACAGTACAATTCATTGCCTCCATTGGTGAATGAGTAATAAACGGGGTTTCATAAAAAGCCTCTACTTGGTCTTTGGTTTCTGCGAATACCTTATCAAAATCTCCATTGGCATGTTGCACCAAACCTTCATTTTTTGCTAAATCGCGAAGCGATTGGTTATAGGAAGTTGAATTGAACTGATCTTTTCCTTGATGATCCCAAATCACTTTCAAGGCTTTTCTTCCTTTCAATGCCGACCAATAATTTTTGGCCACAACTGCAATTCCTTGGTATTTATAGGCTCCTAAATCACGCTCAACTTCTACTACATCCAAAACACCTGCAACTTTCAAGGTACTCGATTTATCAACACTTTTCAATTTTGAGCCAAACACCGGACTTCTCTCCACAGATGCATAAACCATTCCTGGCAAATTTGCATCAATCCCAAAAACAGCCTCACCTTTTACCTTGGCAGGAATATCCTGACGTTTAACGTCCTTTCCAATCAATTTAAAATCTTTGGGATCCTTTAATGTTGGATTTTTAGGTACTTCTAATTTAGAGGCAGTTTCAACTAAATCACCATAGGAAAAACTTTTTCCGGATGGTCGATGAAGGATTTTACCACTTGATGCGTAACAGTCAGATTCCAAGCAATTCCATTGCTTGGCTGCCGCTTTTATCAACATTTCCTTTGCTGAAGCTCCTACTTTTCGCATTTCCATAAAACTGGTCCGAACAGAAAAGCTTCCACCAGCAAATTGAGCGGCTCCATGGATCTTTTGTCCACCCGATTGCTTAATTTGATATTGCGTTGGCTCCAACTCCAATTCTTCAGCAATTAAAGCCGTGATAGACTGTTGAGTACCCTGACCAATTTCAGGTTTATTATTAAATAAGGTAATTTTACCTGATTTTTCAATGATAACATATGGATTTAAGGTAACGCTAGCATCTTCTATTACTCCCAAATTTTCAATCTGGTTGGCATTTGAAGATGAAACACCTAAAATTAAGGCAAGTCCCGACAAACCTGAATAACGTATAAAATCCCTACGATTTACGGATGATTGTGTGTTCGTTGACATAATTTCTATTTTTTAATTTCTTTAGAAGCTCGATGAATTGCTTTACGGATACGATTATAGGTACCACATCGACAAATATTACCGCTCATAAAATTATCGATATCTTCATCGGATGGATTCGGGTTGCTCTTTAACAAGGCAACTGCCGACATGATTTGTCCTGATTGACAATATCCACATTGTGGAACTTGTTCTTCAATCCATGCTTGTTGCACAACGGCATTGATACTTGCAACCCCTTCAATTGTTACAATTTTACTATTGGGTTTTACAGAAGAAATTGGTGTTTGACAAGAACGAATTGCCTGTCCGTCTAAATGTACAGTGCAAGCACCACAAAGCCCCATTCCACAACCAAATTTGGTACCTTTCAGTCCCACCTCATCACGAATCACCCACAATAAAGGAGTATCCGGCTCCACATCAACTAGGGTCTTTTTCCCATTAATTAAAAGATTATACGTAGCCATTTTTTAAAGGTTTAAAAGCATTCTGATAAAATAGATAATAAATTTAATCGTTTAATTAATTAAATACGTAAATTTTGTAAATTTATTAAGCCTAACAAAAGCATATGAAGAAACTCCTTTTAGTTTTACTTATTTCAAATTCCGTTTTTGCCCAGAAAAATGTACTTAAATTCAATCTAAGTTCGCTGCTACTTCACAATTATTCGGTAAGTTATGAACGCAGCCTCAGTAAGCATACTTCATTCCTATTGAATGGTCGATATATGCCAAATGAAACGATCCCATATGCCGTAAAGTTACAATCCTTCGTTACAGACCCAGGAGTAGATGTAGGGAAATTTAAATTGGGAAATTATGCTATTACAGCAGAATTGAGATATTATTTTGGAAAAAAGCCTCAAAATGGATTTTATGTAGCCCCTTATGTTCGTAAAAATAATTTTGAAATTTCTGCACCTATATTTATTGATATACAAGATCCGGTTACCAAAATTTCAACCTCCAACAATGCACAGTTTACAGGAAGTTTATCGAGTATTTCAGGAGGTGTTCTATTCGGAATTCAGAAACAACTTTCCAAGGTCTTTGTTTTTGATCTTTGGTTAATTGGTGCTCATGCAGGGTATATGCAAGGAAATGTATTAGCTACTTTAAGTCCGCCAATAAATACCATATTACAAGCAGAATTAAGTAAGCAAATCGAACAAGCAAAAAAGGACTCCCCAATTCCATTCGATTACATGGTTTCACAGGATAAGGTGAATTTTTCTACCAATTCTTTAGTTGCGGGTATTCGAGGACTCGGATTTAACCTTGGAATTAAATTTTAACATGATGGTCAACAGACGCGATTTTATCAAAAACACTGGTTTATTTTTAGGAATGAGTCAATTTCCATTACTTGCCACCAGTCAAACAAGATCAGAATTTGAAACTATACAATTTAATCCAATAAGCAATGCTGAAAGAGTTGAGCGTGTTCAAAAAGCACAAAGGTTGATGCATGAACATCAATATCGTGCGCTCGTATTGGATGCGGGAACAAGCATGGAATATTTTACAGGACTTCGGTGGTATCCTAGTGAACGTTCGCTTCTTGCCATCATTCCTGCAAGTGGAGACCCTTTTTATATTTGCCCTGCTTTCGAAGAAGACCGTCTCAACGAATTACCTAAACTTTCAGGAGAGGTTATCACCTGGGATGAACACGAAAATCCGTTTGAGACCGCTATTCAGCAATTTAAAAAGCGTGATATCAAACCTGGAAAAATTGGAATTGATGATAAAGCACGATTTTTTATCTCAGAAGGACTCCGAGATCGATCAAAATCCTATCAATTTGTTTTGGGAAATGACATCATCATTCCATGTCGATCGATTAAATCTGCCCATGAAATTGAATTAATGCAAATTGCTTCTAACACAACACTTAAGGCTATTGAATATGCTTTGCCTTTCTTGGAAGAAGGAATTAGTGCAGCAAAAGTAGCCGAAAAAATAGCCCAAGCCCATCAAAAAATGGGTGCTCAACACGATTTTGCAGATGTCAATTTTGGAATTGCTAGTTCTTTCCCCCACGGAAGCTCCAAAAGAGGTCCTTTGAAAAAAGGAGATACGGTAATGATAGATGTGGGCTGCCGTGTGGGAGGATATTGCTCAGATATTACTAGAACATTTGTCTTTAAAACAGCAAGTGACTACCAAAAACAAATTTGGGAATTAGAGCAAAAGGCCCAATTGGCTGGTTTCGCAGCCGCAAAATTAGGAACAGCCTGCGAGGAAGTAGATAAAGCCGCACGGAAAATAATTACAAATGCAGGATTTGGTCCAGGATATAAATTACCCGGTGTACCTCACCGAACAGGACACGGCATAGGAATGAATGGGCACGAATGGCCTTATATGGTTAAAAACAATCAAACTCTTTTAGAGCCTGGCCATTGCTTTAGCATTGAGCCAACAATTGCCATACCTGGCCAATTTGGAATTCGACTGGAAGATTGTGTGTATATGACCCCACAAGGCCCGCAATGGTTTACCCAACCTGCCTCTTCTTTAATCCTTGTGTAAAAAAGAAGAGATCAGGTCTTTCAGAAATTCAAATGCATAATTTTTAGATTGGCGATTTGAATAATCTGTTAGTTTGGGCAGATAAGTTGAAAAAAAAGTTTGATGATGGGCCGCTTCTATTAAGGTACTTGCTAACGAATGCGGGTATTGGTAAGCAGGTTGAATGCTTACGATTATTTGCGAGATTTGCTCGCAAATTTCTTTATAAGGTTTAAAGACCTCTTCTTGGTTGATTTCTTTAACATCTTTCACCAAATAGGTCTTACTACCCTCTTTAATTACAATTTGAAGTAACTTATTTTGCTCAAAATCAACCTCCCCAAATCCTGTTGGCAAATTATTAGTCAAAATTTCCAACACCTTAATTAACTTTTCTTTTGGTTCTTGGATACTTTGCAATTGTACTAAAAACAAATATTCGAGATAGGACCAATACCAATTGAGAATATATAATAATAAACGATGTTTGTTTTCAAAATAGCGATAAACAGTTGCTTCAGTGATTCCGGTGGAAATGGCCAATTTTTTAAACGTAAAATGTTCAAAACCCAATTCATCAATTAAATCAATTGATTTACGAATAATTTGTTTACCAACCACTGTAGACTCTGGGTCTCTTAAAAACAAATTACTATTTACCCTAAATTGAAGCAATAAATCCATATCAAAATCGTTGATGGCACAAATTTAAGTAAGACTATATTAATAAAAAAGCAAAATTGTAAAAAAATATATTATTACATTATTTTAGTATAGTATTACTATATTTTTAAATAAGTATATTATATTTGCTAAAAAAAAATTGACATGAAAAACGACACAAAAAATCATCAACCTATTTTTGATTTTTTATATGCCTATAAAAAAGAAATCAAAGGGATCTATGTGTTTTCGATTTTAAGTGGAATGGTGGAATTATCCCTTCCCTTAGGTGTACAGACAATAATTGGACTCGTAATGGGAGCACAAATGATCACCTCCATTTATGTGTTAATTGCTTTGGTAACCTTAGGTGTTTTATTTTCTGGAATGATTCAAATGAATCAAATGAAGCTTATTGAAAAGGTTCAACAGAAAATATTTACGGACATCGCTTTCGATTTTGCGAACAAAATTCCTCGTTTTGATTTAAAAAAAATGGATAAATCCTATTTACCAGAAAAGGTGAATCGTTTTTTTGATACGCTAAACATTCAAAAAGGAATTTCTAAAATCTTGTTGGATATCCCACTGGCTAGCATACAAATTATATTAGGAATCATCTTATTGGCTCTTTATCACCCTATTTTTATGGCATTAGGCCTGTTGTTGGTATTTATTTTATTCTTAATTTTTAGAATAACTTTTCAAAGCGGCATCTCAACTTCTTTGGAAGAGAGTAATTACAAATACCAAGTGGTGGCCTGGTTTGAAGAAATTGCTAGAACCATTAAATCATTTAAGTTGGGCAAAATCAATGAAATCTCTGTAAACAAAACAGATCATAATGTTGAAAAATACCTAGATGCCCGCACAAAACACTTTAACATCTTATTGGTTCAGTTTATTAGTTTGATTACTTCCAAGGTAGTCATCACCTTTTCTATGCTGAGTATTGGCACCTACCTATTATTGAATCAACAGTTAAACATTGGAGAATTTATTGCCTCAGAAATTGTTATTTTAATGGTTATTGGTGCAGTCTCAAAACTAATTAGCTCCCTAGATAGTTTTTACGATGTACTCACAGGTATTGAAAAAATTAAATTAATCACAGAGGCTCCATTAGAAAAAAGTGGAAGTATCAAATTAGAGGTAGCAAACAAAGGGCATGAGGTTGAGGTTAAGGATTTATCCTTTGGATTTGATGAAAAAATAATGGTTTTAGAAAACATTAATTTCACGATTCGTCCGAATGAAAAAGTTTGTATTTCAGGCGGTGATGGAAGTGGTAAATCAACTTTAATTCGTGTTTTAAGTGGCAATTACTCTGATTTCCAGGGTAGTATCTTGATCAATAATATCCCAATTCAAAATTATAATATCCATTCGTTACGTAATCAAATTGGCGTTTTATTAAAACAACAAGATATTTTTCAAGGTACTTTGTGGGAAAATATTGAATTAGGAAGAAATGGAATTCGTCCTGGAGAGGTAATTCAATTAGCCGAGAATTTAGGATTTGGTAATTTTTTGGAACAATTTCCAAATGGTTTTGATACCATCTTGGATCCAACTGGTAAGAAAATCCCTTATTCATTTACTAAAAAGATTTTATTGCTAAGGGCTTTAGTCAATCATCCTAAATTATTATTAATGGAAGAGCCTTGGGCCGATTTAGGAAAGGACTTGAAAACCAAAGTCATGGAGTATTTTTTACAATTAAAAAATACTACTTGTATTATCATCAGTAATGATTCAGCATTTGCCTTGAAATGTAATCAACATTTGAATTTAACAAACGGAACCATTTAATTGACAAATCATGGAATTTAAATCCTATCAAAAAATATATCAAATTGAAAAAGACCAAGTGATCAGACCATGGATTTATGGTTTATTGTTTGGACTTGTAGGTGTTTTGTTTTTGCCTTGGACCCAAAATATCAAATCGAAAGGCACTGTGACCACCATCAAGCAGGAAAACCGTTCTCAAGAAATCAACTCTCCTATTGCCGGTAAAATTGCGAAATGGTGGGTAAAAGAAGGTGATTTTGTGCAAGCCGGCGATACAATTGCACTCATTTCTGAGGTAAAAACAGAATATTTAGATCCACAATTGGTAAATCGAACAAAAAAACAATTGGAGGTCAAAAAATTAAATATTCAATATTATCATGAAAAGGCTAGTACGAGTCAAAACCAAGTAGATGCTATCCTAAAAGCCAAAAACATTAAATTGATTCAAACAAAAAATAAAATCAAGCAGACTGAAAATAAATTAAGTGGGGAACGTGCAGAATTGGTGGCCTTGGAGAATGAATTTCAATTGACAAAAGACCAATTGGATCGTCAAGAAAAAATGTTTCAACAAGGCTTAGTTTCTCAAACACAGTATCAACAACGAGTGGTGAGTTTTCGGAATGCTCAGGCTAAAAAATTGGTCATTGAAAACAAAATAAATGTCAGTTTACAAGAACTCGAAAACTTAAAATTAGAACTAAAGGGCATTGAACAGGAATACCAAGACAAAGCCAATAAGGCCATGGGCGACAAGTTAAGCGCTTTAGGTATGGAATCCTCTGCAGAAGGTGATTTGGCTAAAATTGAAAACCAATTGAGTAATTATAGTATTAGACAAGGATTATACTATATCATTGCTCCTCAAAATGGTCAAATTGTACAAGCAAAAAAATCAGGTATTGGCGAAATTCTAAAAGAAGGAGAATCTATAGCAGAAATTGTGCCGACACAAAGAGATATGGCCGTGGAAATGTTTATTCGACCAATGGACATCCCACTCCTTTCAAAAGGACAAAAAGTTCGTTTCACCTTTGATGGTTTTCCGGCCATCGTTTTTTCTGGTTGGCCAAGAACCAGTTATGGGACCTTTGGAGGAAAGGTTTTTGCTATAGAATCTTCCGTTAGTTCCAATGGTTTATATCGTGTATTGGTAGCACCAGATCCTCAAGAAAGGCCATGGCCTAAGGAATTAACCTTGGGAATGGGTGCACAAGGCATTGCCCTACTTAAAGATGTATCCATCGGATATGAATTATGGCGGAATATTAATGGTTTCCCACCTGATTACTATCAAACACAAGAACCTGATAAAAAGAAAGCGAAATAAGATGAAAAAATACATTTATTCTTTTTTGATGAGTATTTTCCCGATAGTAGTATGGGCACAATCCAATCAACTTTCCATCGTGCAATATCTTGAAATTGTAAAAAAATACCATCCAGTAGTCGCACAAACCTCCCTATCGGTCAAACGATCAGAAGCAGAAATTCTTTCTAGTAGAGGAGCTTTTGACCCCATTTTTACTCATTATTTTTCAAAAAAAACCTTTGATGGGAAAACGTATTACCAATATAGTTCACCTGAATTAATCATTCCAACTTGGTTTGGAACGGAGTTTACCGTAGGGACTGAAAATTATGAAGGCTCTAAGGTAGATCCTACCAAAACCTTTGGTAGTAGTAGCTTTGTTGGCATTAGCATTCCTCTTGCAAAGGATTTTTTGATAGACAAAAGAAGGGCAGCATTAAACCAGGCGAAGATAATGAACAAAATGAGCCTACAGGAGCAAAAGGCAGTAGTAAACAATTTACTTTACGAAGCTTCTGTGGCCTATTGGGAATGGTCAAAATCGCATCAAATAGCTGAAAATGCTAAAAATACTTTACAAATTAGTGAGAAGAGATTTCAATTCATTAAAAAATCTTTTCAATTAGGGGAAAGACCAAGCATTGATACCTTAGAAGCTTATACTCAAATTCAATCGTATCAAAATTATCTGAATAATGCAGAATTAAATGTCCAAAAAGCAAGCATAGCATTATCAAGTTATTTATGGAATGATCAACAACAAAATGTGATTTTATCTGTTGAAATCAAGCCTGATGCTGCCTTAGACAGGCAGCAGATTTGGAAAGAATTTGATTTGAATTTATCTAGCATTCTAGAAAAGGCAGAAGCCTTTCATCCAGAAATAAAATCTTATGATTTTAAATTACAATCACTTCAAATTGAAAAACAATTAAAATTTCAGAATTTACTTCCGAAAATCAATTTAGATTATCAACAATTAAGTCCAGGAAATCAATTTTCATCGATTTTTTCTGAAAATTCATTTAATTCAAATTACATCGCTGGATTAAAAATTGAATTACCTATTCCCCTTCGTTTTGGTCGTGGTGAATTCGAAAAAGCCAAAATTAAATACCAAGATGAGCAAATTAATCAGCGATTAAAACGTAATTCAATTCAAGTAAAGGTTAAACAATACCATACTGAATTTGAAAATTTAAAAGAACAAGTTCGCATTCAAACCTCACTCGTTGAGAATTACCAAAAGCTTACCAAAGCAGAAGAAATTCGTTTAGAAAACGGCGAGGGCTCTCTTTTCTTAATCAATTCTAGGGAGCAAAAAGCCTTGGAATCGATGGAGAAAATGATTGAAACTCGAACAAAATTATTTAAGAGTGTTTATGCTACGCAATGGGCTGCTGGTTTATTGTCATTGGACTAAGCTCTTTCACCTCTTTTACACAGGAAGGGATATCTGAGGCATAATGACTCACATAAATCAGTGTTGTATTTGATTTTTCTACCAAAAAATCAAGTACCTTTTTAATGTGTTTGATTTGTCCAACATCTAAACCTTGACAAGGCTCATCTAAAATCAACAAAGGTGGATTTTTCACGAGTGACCTAGCCAACAATACCATCCGCTGCTCTCCTTGAGAAATTTTGTAAAATTCTTTGCTGGCTAAATGTTCTATACCTAAAACACACATCCATTTGATAGATCTTTCTTTTTGTTCATCTGTTAATGGTTTGAATAAACCCAATGTATCTAATAATCCAGATCCTACAACAGATAAGCAAACACCTGTATTTTTAAAATACAAATGCAATTCAGGACTCACATAACCTATCCGCTTTTTAATTTCCCAAATACTTTCACCAGTACCTCTTTTTCGGTCAAATAACCATAAAGCTTGTGAATAACTTTGCGGATTATCCGCTGTAATCATACTTATCATGGTTGATTTACCAGCACCATTGGGACCTCTTAATGCCCAAGCCTCCCCTTTTTTAACAGTCCAATTTTGATTTTTTAAAATCACTCGATTTCCATAGGCAATTTGCACTTGCTCCATCCTAACGGCTTCTTCAAAATCCTGAAAAAAAGGTTTACTTTGAATTAATTCACATAAAGTCGATTCAAATTGGATAGGTTCGAAATGAACAAAATCTTGTGTCAAATAATCGCTTTTGGTACCTTTCCATACAAGCTTTCCTTGTTCTAATACCATCACATGCGTAATTATAGGGGGAAGTTCACCAGGCGAATTGATTAACAAGAAAGGAATACCTTCCTTTTCAATAATTGCTAAAGCTTCATTTAATAATTGTCGACCAGCCGTATCCAAACCTAAAAAAGGATTATCAAAAAGCAGAAAATCAGGCTGTTTCAATAAGGCCTTTATCATTTGTAGTCGCTTATTTTCACCATTAGACAATTGCAAAATTGGCTTCTCCCAATGATCTTCCATTTGAAAAAGTTTCATCCACTTAAAGGCCTCATCGGAATGATTTTCCGCTAATTCCTCTTTAATGGTGTAGGAGTCGTTTGAATCGGAGGAATTAAATCGTTGCTGTAAATAAAACTCATTTACATTTGATCGATTTTTGAAATGATGTTGCTGTTCAACTAAATAGACATTTACATGTGCCTCTGATTGAAAATAGCGTACCGTTCCCGTACGAAATAATCTTCCAGAAAGCGCCTTGGCTAGGCTGGTCTTTCCTGTTCCCATTGAACCTACTATAGCCCAATTTTCTCCTTTTGAAATCTTAAATGAAATATCTTGTAAAATCTTAGCAGGACCATATGCAACCCCCAATGAATCAACTTCCATTAAAATTTCCTGCATGACAATAAAATCTAAATATGTTTGTAAATTAAAGAACTAATTTACATTCAAACCTTTAATTATGAAATTAAAATTACAAAAGGCATATCTCCTAATTGCAATCATTTTTTTCCAGTTGCAATTAATCGGACAAGACCTCAAGCGTTCCACTCCCGAAGCAGAAGGCGTTTCCTCAAAAGCAATTAGTGAATGGGTAAAGAGTTATCAGACTGAAAAACATGAGTTGCACTCAATCATGGTGCTTCGTCACGGAAAGGTTATTGCAGAGGCTTGGTCAAATCCATATGCGAAAAACCTTAAACATACGATGTATTCGGTAAGTAAAAGCTGGACATCTACGGCTATTGGATTTTTAGTGGATGAAGGAAAATTAAAAGTTGATGACAAAGTCATCAATTTCTTTCCCGAAAATCAAGACATCAAAACTAATAAACATCTAAATGACTTACGAGTAAAAGATTTATTAATGATGGCAGCGGGTCATAGTGTTGAACCAATTCGTGGGGTGGTGGCCTTTTCTGACAATTGGGTTAGAGGTTTTTTAAGTGCTAAAACTGATTACGAGCCAGGTACTCACTTTCTATACAATACCCTAGCAACCTACCTGCTTAGTGCCATAGTTCAGAAAGTATCTGGAGAAAAAACACTAGATTACTTAGAACAAAAATTGCTAAAGCCATTGAATATTCAACAGATTGATTGGGAAACCGATCCCAAAGGAATCAATGTGGGTGGCTGGGGTATCCGTGTAAAAACGGAAGACATGGCCAAATTAGGTCAATTTTATTTGCAAAAAGGAAAATGGCATGGAAAACAATTACTTTCAGAAAAATGGATTTCAGAGGCCACTTCAAAACAAATTGAGCAAGAACCCAATGCAAGACAATCCAAAAAAGATTCCTCTGATTGGTTGCAAGGATATGGCTATCAATTTTGGAGATGCAGAAATGGAGCATTCAGAGCGGATGGTGCATTTGGACAATACATTGTTGTCTTTCCTGAAAAAGATGCGGTGGCTATCATCACTTCAGAGTCAATGGATTTACAAGATGATTTAAATAATATTTGGGCTCATTTATTGCCTGCATTTTCTGATAAAAAATTACCTGAAAATCCAATAGCCTTACAACAATTGAAAAAAGAATTAAGCAACTTAAAATTAAATTCGCCACAATCTGAATTACCTGAGCATTGGCAAGATTTCAATCCAAAGAAAATCAAGCTTTCAAACAATTCACTTGGCTTCAAATCAATTAGCATATCCTCTGAGAATCATTCACTTACCGTAGAAGATGCTTCTGGTTTGCATACTATTGCTATGAAGGAAAGCGATTTCAGCTTATCTGAAACTAGTCTAAAAGGGCCTTATTTATTACGTCCGGCTAAAAATGCCTTGGAAGGAATAGCTCCATTTAAAACGGCAGCGTCTTATTATTGGTTAAAAGATGGAAGTTTAGGCATGACGATCAGATATATTGAAAGTCCGCATCACTGGGATTTAAAGCTCAAAAAAAATGGCGAAAGTTATTCTTTACAAGTGATCAATTCATTCGACAAATTAAATCCGATTGAAATCAAAGGAGAATAGTTCCTCGCAAAAAATGAGGTTTTTGTCTCAAAAACCTTAACAATGAGGCTTAAATTAAAAAAAATTACGTAAACTTATGTTAATTCTAAACCTATAAATATATGTCAAACATGGTCAATCACTCACGAAGAGACTTTTTACTAAAAGGTGCATTAGCATCTATTGGATTTTTAACTGTTGGAAAAACCTTTGCAAATGCTAATTATAAACCAAATTCAAAATTTGCAGGCGTACAAATGGGAACCATTACCTATTCGTACAGAAGTTTACCCGGTAGTTTAGATCAAGTTATTCAATATTGTATCGACTCAGGCGTATCAGCAATTGAGCTTATGGGAGATCCTGTTGAGGAGTATGCAGGCAAACCGAAAAATCCAGTGCAATTCAAATTTGTACCAGGCCAAAGACCTAATTTTACTGATGAACAAAGGGCGCAAATGGCTCAATACCAAAAAGATGTAAAGGCCTGGAGAGAAAGTGTTGGTATGGAGAAATTCCAAGAAGCAAGAAAATTATTAGACAAAGCTGGCCTTTCTGTTTATGCTTTTAAACCAAATGCGTTTGGTCCAAACAATTCAGATGCAGAGGTAGAATGGGGCTTAAAAGTTGCCAAGATATTAGGCGCTAAATCTGTTACAGTTGAACTACCAACAGATCCAAAACAAACCCAACGACTAGGCGATTTGGGTGCAAAACATGGCATCTATTTCGGATATCACGCTCACCTACAAGCAACAGACACCGCCTGGGATGTTGCATTATCTCAATCTCCTTACAATTCATTGAATTTAGATTGCGGACATTATATTGCAGCTGGTGGACCAAACACGGTTGATACTTTATTAAAATTAATTGAATCTAAAAGTGATCGAATTACGAGTATGCACTTAAAAGATCGCCAGAATAAAGAGCATGGTGGTGCTAATTTAGTTTGGGGAAAAGGCGATACTCCTATTCAACAGATTTTAACACTTGTAAGAGATAAAAAATATAAATTCCCAGTAACAGTAGAACTAGAATATGATGTTCCAGCAGATTCAGATCCTGTGAAAGAGGTAAAAATTTGTATTGATTATGCCAAGAAAATTTTAGTCAGATAAAAAAATGCTCAGCTAAGCTGAGCATTTTTTTTATATATCAAAATTCTTTAATTCTTCAATCAAATCGCTCGCAATTACACTCGACTTAGATTGTTGCTCAATACAATTGTCTGCCAAACATCCATGAACATAAACGCCCAAGCTCGCCGCATCAGTTGGACTATAATTTTTCCCTAAAAAAGAGGTAATAATTCCCGTTAAAACATCTCCACTACCAGCGGTAGCTAAAGCATCATTTCCTGAAGTGTTTTCATAAACAGACGCATCAGAAGTAAGGATTTTTGAATGTGGCCCTTTCAGGACCAAGGTACACGGAAACTTTTTCACAAATTCCAACCCAAGTTCTAAAGCATTCTCTTCTGTAAGCTTTTGACCAAACAGTCGAGCGGCCTCCCCAAAATGTGGCGTTAAAACATGGTATGGTTTTAATAAGGACAACAGATTAGAATGATTGGCCAAAAGGTTTAAGGCATCGGCATCTAAAACCATAGGTTTTTCAAATTTTTTCAGTAATTCAGTCAAGTGAGCAAGCACCTCATTTGTTTGCCCCAATCCTGAACCCATTCCAATGGAATCATACGTTTTAATTTTATCAAAATCATAAGTGTACAAATGCATTACTTCAGGGCAACATTCCAAGAAAGATTGAGCCATTTGGGTGTTTATTAGTGTAGTTACTAAACCCGAACCAGCACGAAGAGCAGCCCTTGAAGACAAAATAGAAGCCCCCCACTTACCAGGAGAACCACCATAAATCAATACATTACCAAAGGTATATTTGTTGCTAAATACCTTTCTTTTTCGAATTGTCCTTTCAAAAAAGTTTTGATCTAAATAGTTCATTAAAAATTATTACTATCTATTAATTCTTTGGCAATTGTTTCTTCAAGAATATATTGATCTTTATTAAACAATGAACTATGGCCCGAAGATCTTAATGGCAAAGCCCAAGAATGTTTGGCCAATTGATCAAATGAAAAATGTTTAAATCGATAACCTAAATTATTGGCATCATAAAACCAATCGATTCCTATATCTAAATGACCAAAATACCCAATTGGCAATGCTTTACCATAAGGAACGGTTATTTTTTTTGCCAATTTTAAATTAATTAATGCGGCAAATTCATTTAAACGACATTCGGGTAATGGCCAACTTTTTTTAGCTACTTTATAATTACCATTTCTTTCTGCTCTAAGTTCTGGAAATTTACGGTAATGAGCCATTACCTCCGCTAAATCTGGTTGATATTCTTGGTAGGCATCAGGAGTACATTTAATATTAAAAACAGGACAATTATGACATTGCCCTATTTCTCCAATTCCAATATTAGATTCAATTTGCTCTAAATATTTACCAATTAAATCCCCGTAGAAAATTACATCATTGTGTAAAACAAATAAATATTCCTGCTTTGATTTTTCAAAAGCATATTGATATCTAATTGAATACCTGTAACTTTTAAAATACAATAAAATTTTATTCAATAAACCCACACGCTTTCCAGACCACCAACCTAAAAATATGCTTGGGGTAAAATATTCAACGTTTTCGAATTGAATATTTTTCTTAATAATCTCAATATCTTCTAAATTGGGTTGTTGTTTTTCAACGATAAAATAAATTTTATTGATATGTTTTCCAGAATACTTCAATAAAGAATTTATTGCAACTATAGTTTGATAAGGTTTCCCATAAATATTTATTGCAACATCTACTTTTCTATTAGGCATCAGTTAAAAATTTATACAATATCGTAATTTCTCAAGAAATCATTAGTCCATTTATTCGTTGGATCCATTTTTTTTCTTAATTTTTTGAAATCATTCCATTTAGGGTATCTACTTGCCAAATCAATTTTAGAAATACGCGATATTTTTCCCCAATGTGGCTTACCTTGAAAATTCCTCAATTTGGCTTCAATTTTCGGTAGTAAATTTTGCACCTCTTCGTTTAATGGCTTCCAAGTAAAATGAATGGCTATCACATCTTGTTTATAGGCTGGACTCATCCAAAATTGATCTGAGGCAATACTTCTTAATTCTGTTACATAAAGTAAAGGATAAATTTCTTGATGCATGGATTCAATAGCCATAATGGCCTGATAGGCCATTTTTCTAGGTACAAAAAATTCAGATTGTAATTCAGCCCCATTACTCGGGGTAAAATCCATTTTAAAGTGTGGCAACCGTTCATACCAAGGTCCAGGAACACCCATTTGATCGGTGCAATTGATCGGTGAATTCACTTTAATGGGATGCAAATTGGAGGTCGCAGCCTTTGCTCCAAAAAACTCATTTCCAAGACTTGCATAGCTGTGATCAGTTCTTCGCTTAATCCACAACTGATTAATATTTTTATCTAACCAATGGGTAAACATACTAACTGAATACCCAGAGCCAAAAATTTCATCGAAATGATCTTTCAATTTTGACATTGGAAGATTTTCATAGACATGTTGAGTTACCTCAAAGCGCGCTTGAATTTTTAAAGCAACTTTATAAACCACACCCAATGCACCTAAACCAACTACAACTCCATAAAATTCGGGATCATTTTCTGTAAAAAGCACTGCTGAACCATCAGCCTTAATGATTTCTATGGCTGCAACAGCTGTTGATAAATTCCCATTTTTATCTCCTGAACCATGTGTTCCCGTACTTACTGCCCCCATCACAGAAATATGCGGCAAGGAAGCCAAATTATGAACTGCATATCCCTTTGCATCTAACCACTTCCCTAAGGTTCCATATCGAATACCAGCCTCTACCCATACAAGCTGCTTTTCTGTATCTAAAGATAATACCTTGTTTAAATACACAAGAGAAATATGCGATGCATGAGTATCTGCTATTGTATTAAAAGAATGTTTAGAGCCAAGGGCTTTACCCTTATTTATAGCTTTAACAATCGTTTGTAATTCTTGCTTTGACTTTGGGGCAAATAATTCAGCCCGATGATAGGTAAGATTACCTGCCCAATTAGATTCGAGTTCAACATTGCCCAAAGATGGCCACTTAAACATTCCAAGAGCTAGCAAACCAATTCCAGATTTCTGTAAAAATTCTATTCTTTTCATTTTTATTTTATTTATAAGCTGAAATAGTTTGAATACTTCCATCTTCATTATACTTCAATTCAGTAACTTTTATATTGCGCAAATGTGTTCTTCCTGATATTTGTACATCATGATAATACAAATACCATTTACCATTTTGCTCAATAATTGAATGATGATTCGTCCATCCTTGTACAGGATTTAAAATTACACCTTGGTAGGTAAAGGGGCCTTTCGGTGAATCGCCTGTAGCATATGCAATGTAATGCGTATCACCTGTGGAATAAGAAAAATAATATTTCCCTTTATAAAAATGAACAAATGGCGCTTCAAAAAAACGACGATCATGATCTGAGGACAATAATAGTTTTCCCTCTTTATCTAGAATTTGAACATCTTGCATAGGAGCTTCTATAGACTTCATATCAGCTGAAAGTTTAGCCATTTTGGGCATTAATGCGGGCAAATTTCCGGCAGGTTGTGATTCATCAAATGCATGCTTTCCGCTTTTCCAATGTTGTAATTGTCCACCCCAAATTCCACCAACGTACAAATAATAAGATCCATCTTTATCCTTGAACACAGCAGGATCAATGCTATAAGTTCCTTCCATATAATTTTTTTCTGCGACAAATGGTCCAGAAGGACTTTTGGAAACTGCTACACCAATTCGAAATATTCCCTCTTTATCTTTTGCCGGAAAATACAAATAATACCTTCCATTTTTCTCAGCAGCATCTGGTGCCCAAAGCATTTTTGCCGCCCATGGAATATCTTCTAATTTTAACACAACGCCATGATCTGTTATGGGTGCCTGAGGATTTACTTGGGAAAAAACATGATAATCTCGCATTCCAAAATGACTTCCCAAGTCATCTTCTTTAATTCCTGCATCTATATCATGTGAAGGATAAATATAAATTTTTCCTTTGAATAAATGGGCACTCGGATCAGCAGTGAATTGATCTATAACCAAGGGCTGATTAATTGGTGATTTTTTTTGTTGAGCTAGCGAGGTAAATGAAATCAGCGAAATACAAAAAATAAGTTTTTTCATAGTCAAATGGTTTGTATAAAAAGGTTTAATTCTTTTAAATTTACCTAAATATCTGAATATGGAAAAAATTAACGTAGCACTTTTATCCTTCGGGATGTCGGGGCGAGTATTTCATGCACCTTTTTTGCATTTGCATGAAGGTTTTGAATTGATAGGTTCTTGGGAAAGAAGCCAAAAAAATATTCAAAAGGTCTATCCTTATTGCAAAAGTTTCTCCAGTATGGAAGAAATTTTAGAAGATGATAGCATTTCTTTGGTGGTGGTAAACACGCCTATTTACACGCATTTTGAATACGCAAAAAAATGTTTAGAAGCTGGAAAAGATATTATAGTAGAAAAAGCATTTACAAATAATGCCCAAGAGGCTATTGATTTGGCACTTTTGGCTAAAGAAAATAATCGTACAATATTTGTTTTTCAAAACCGACGTTGGGATTCAGATTTTTTAACCGTTAAAAAAATTATTGATTCAGGAAAATTAGGGGAAATAGTAGAGGCAGAATTTCATTTTGATCGTTATAATCCAGCACTTTCTCCGAAAGTGCACAAAGAAGAAATCAATGCAGGTTCAGGAATCCTAAGAGATTTAGGTCCGCATATTATCGACCAAGCACTCTCCTTATTTGGGCTGCCGCAGCAATTATTCGCAGATTTAAGATACATGAGAGCAAACACGCAGGTAGAAGATTATTTTGAACTAATTTTATATTATGAAAAAAAACGGGTCCGATTAAAATCTGGTTATTTTTATAAGGAATTAGTACCTTCTTATCAGGTTTTTGGTACAGAAGGTAGTTTTTTAAAATCCAGAGCAGATAAACAAGAAGCAGAGTTGGTCGCAGGGATATCTATAACAAATTCAGATTGGGGAACGGAAACTAAAGATCAATTTGGATTGTTGCATACTAATGATGAGAAAAGTTTAGTAGTCTCCGAAAAAGGAAATTATTTATATTTTTTCGAGAATGTATATCATACATTAATCGGTAATGAAAAAGCTACTGTTGATGCAAATGCTGGAATACAAACTATGAAAATCATTGATGCCGCTTTCACAAGTCATGCCAAACAACAAGTTATTCCTATTCAATGAGCCATACACAAGAAGATTTAAAAGGATTATTTAAACAATTTGAACCTGAATTACAAAAAAAAATTCAGCAAGTAGGACACATCCGGAAGTTTAAAGAAGACGAATTTTTAATGTATACCGGACAAGCTATTCGATCAGCTGTTTTAGTAATAGACGGAATCATTAAAGTCTCAAGAGAAGATGAAGAAGGAAATGAAATTTTCATGTACAATTTACATCCTGGAGAAGCCTGTGCTATTTCTATGACCTGTGCAGCACGAAATATCAGTAGTCAAATAATGGCAAAAGCTTTAGTGGACACAACTGTTATTTCCATTCCAATTGAGTTAATGGATGAGTGGGCTAGTAAATATAAATCTTGGTATCAATTCGTACTAGGATCATATAGAAATAGGTTTGAGGAATTATTAGAGATGTTAGACCAAATTGCTTTCAAAAATCTTGATGAAAGACTTCTCTGGTATCTTCGTCAGCATCAAAAAAGCTTAAAATCCAACATTATAAAAATATCATTTACGCAAATGGCCATGGAACTCAATTCTTCTCGTGAAGTAATTTCAAGACTAATGAAGAAATTGGCTGATTCTGGGCAAATCAAATTGGGAAAAAATCAAGTAGAAATCATACAATTAGCCATATAAATATATTTTCAATATTGTGATATAAATCACGAATTCGATCAAATACTTTGCTGACATTTGTATCATAAATTGAAACAATGTTAGAACTATTTGGCTATTTCGCATCTTTATTAATCGGACTTTCCTTGGGCCTAATTGGTGGCGGTGGGTCCATCCTGACAGTACCTGTTTTAGTCTATCTTTTTGGGGTTGATCCAGTATTAGCAACCGCCTATTCCCTATTTGTCGTTGGAACGAGTAGCTTAATTGGTGCTTGGCCTAAATACAAGCAAGGATTAGTTAATGTTAAGACGGGTATCATTTTTGGTATTCCATCCATTTTATCGGTTTACGCAACCAGAAAATTTATCGTTCCGATGATTCCCAATGAGGTTTTTTCAATCGGGGAATTCATGGTAACCAAAGCGATCTTAATGATGGTGCTATTTGCAATATTAATGGTTGCTGCATCCATCTCAATGATTCGAGGAACCTGTGAGAATTGTGATAAAGATGAAGAAGAATTAGCAAAAATAGCATACAACTATCCCATGATTTTAGTAGAAGGATTAGTAGTAGGTACATTAACAGGTTTAGTAGGTGCAGGTGGTGGATTTTTAATTATACCAGCTCTTGTAATGCTTACCAAATTACCGATGAAACAAGCTATAGGTACTTCTTTATTAATTATTGCTGCGAAATCACTCATTGGGTTTACAGGGGATTTAGGTCACCAAACCATTGATTGGAACTTATTATTAATCGTTACTGGTTTAGCAATCGTAGGAATATTCATTGGCGATAAAATGAGTAAAAAAATAAATAGCGCACAATTGAAAGTCGGTTTTGGCTGGTTTGTGCTAGTGATGGGTCTTTACATATTCATTCAACAACTTTTTTTCTAGAACCAAAAAATTATAATTCATAAACAAATGAAAGTCGAACAAATCTACACAGGATGCTTAGCTCAAGGAGCGTATTACATCGAGAGCAATGGTGAAGCAGCAATTATTGATCCATTAAGAGAGGTCGAGCCATATATTCAAAAGGCAGAAAGAAATGGGGCTAAAATTAAATATGTTTTTGAAACGCACTTTCATGCAGATTTTGTCTCTGGACATATTGATTTAGCCAAAAAAACAGGTGCGTCTATTGTTTATGGACCAAATGCAGCTTGTGAATTTGAATGTATTTCAGCTGAAGATAACCAAGAATTTCCCTTAGGAAATGTGAAAATCAAGGTGATTCATACACCAGGACACACCATGGAAAGTACTTGTTTCTTGTTAATCGATGAAACAGGAAATGCGACCTCATTATTCTCTGGAGATACCTTATTTATCGGTGATGTAGGTCGACCTGACTTAGCCCAAAAAGTAAAAGCTGAATTAACTGAGGAAATATTAGCAGGACATTTATATGATTCGTTACGAAATAAAATAATGCCCTTAGCCGATGAAATCATCGTCTATCCTGCGCATGGCGCAGGATCTGCCTGTGGAAAAAACATGAGTAAGGAAACCACAGATACATTAGGCAACCAAAAGAAAACGAATTATGCCTTAAACCCAGATCTAACAAAAGAGGCATTCATTAAAGAAGTATTAACCGGTTTGGTAGCCCCTCCTGCCTATTTTCCATTAAATGTGTTAATGAATATCAAAGGTTATGACAGTATTGATACTGTCATTGAACGTGGATCTCATGCCATAAGTCCAGAGGGCTTTGAAGCAGCCGCAAATGAAACAGGAGCTATCATTTTAGACACGAGAAAAGCGCAAGATTTTGCTAAAGGATTTGTACCTAATTCAATAAACATTGGTGTAGAAGGAAGCTTTGCCCCTTGGGTTGGAACACTTATTCCAGATATCAAGCAAGAAATCTTATTAGTTACTGATGAAGGTAAAGAGGAGGAAGTAATCACCAGATTGGCGCGTGTAGGATATGATTTTACTATCGGATATTTAAAAGGAGGAATAGCTGCCTGGAAAGCTGCAGGAAAGGAAATTGATCAAGTAGAATCAATTTCTCCAGCAGAACTTGCAAATAGAATTCAAAATGGACCAGGCAATATCTTGGATGTTCGTAAAAATAGCGAATACCTCAGTGAGCACATCATAGATGTTGAAAATGCGCCCTTAGATTTCATAAATGATAGCATGTTGAAGGTTGATAAAAACAAAACTACCTATGTACATTGTGCAGGTGGATATCGTTCAATGATATTTATTTCAATATTAAAAGCGCGTGGATATGATCATTTAATTGATGTTGATGGTGGATTTAAAGCAATCAAAGAATCCAATTTATTTAAAGTAACAGATTATGTTTGTCCAACAACCTTATTATAATCATGGAAGAAATATTAAATAACCCAAATGCAACTGTAATTGATGTTAGGGAAACATTTGAATTTGAGGAGGGTCATTATGATGGGGCTATTAACATTCCTTTAGGAACGATTCCTAATCATATAGAAAAAATCAGATCGAAGAGTCAACCAATTGTGGTTTATTGCAGAAGCGGTAATCGTTCAGGGATGGCATTGACCTTACTTAAACAAGCTGGCGTACAAGAAGTTTACAATGGTGGTGGTATCATGCAAATGTTAAATTATGCAGCTCGATAGATGGAAACAATTTTAAAAAATTGGGGTACCATGCGTATAATCCGACTAGCCGTTGGATTATACGCTTTTTATGAAGCTATAAAAACCCCAGATATCTTGTTGATATCATTGGCATCTATTGTGACCCTCATGGCCATTTTAAATGTAGGTTGTGGTGCACAAGGATGTGGGATTCCAACGACTAGAAAAACTTCAAAAATAGAAGAAAAGGATGATGTTGAATATGAAGAAGTCAAATAAAACAATCTTGTTGTATACCATTGGTATTGCAATTGGAGGCTTAATTGGTTATTTTTATTGGAAAGAAATCGGTTGTGCTACGGGTACTTGTCCAATTGCAGCCAAACCTTTAAACAGCGTGCTCTATTTTGGATTCCTAGGTTATTTAGGAACCAATTATTTTAAAAATAAACTTATAAAAGAATAAATGGAACTTATCACACACCCATGGCCGTGGTACACAGCCGGACTTATCATCGGACTAATCGTCCCAGCTCTATTAATACTTGGAAACAAACACTTTGGTATTTCATCCAATTTGAGACACATTTGTGCTGCTTGTTTTCCTGCTAATATAAAGTTTTTTAAATACGATTGGAAAAAAGAAATATGGAATTTCTTTTTTGTTGGAGGTATTTTAATTGGTGGATTTATTGCCGCAAATTATTTGAATTCAGAAGAAACAATCATTGTCAATCCGAAATTGGCTAAGGAATTGGCAACTTACAACATTACTGATTATTCACAAATTGTACCTGTCGACTTATTTACATTGGATAAATTATTTACCTTAAAAGGATTTATCATGATGGTCGGTGGTGGCTTTTTAGTTGGATTTGGCACTAGATATGCGGGAGGTTGTACTTCCGGACATGCCATTATGGGACTATCAAATTTACAATGGCCTTCATTAGTAGCTACTATTTGTTTTATGATTGGTGGATTCATCATGGCTAATTTCATTTTACCTTACATTTTAAATTTATAATAACATGGCTACTCAACAAGAAATAGACGATTTAAAACAACGTGAATTGGATGCCATGTGCGTCAACGAATCGGAATTAAAACACCCTTGGTATTATAATTTAAAATATGCTGCCGTCGGGGTAGTTTTTGGCATTGTATTCATCAAAGCAGAAATCATCTCTTGGTTCCGCATTCAAGAAATGTTTCGCCTACAGAGTTTCCATATGTATGGTGTTATAGGTACGGCTGTGATAGTAGGCGCGATATCTGTATTTTTAATTAAAAAATTAAATATTAAAACCATTCACGGAGAAAAAATAACCTTTACTCCTAAAGAATTTAATAAAGGAAATATTTACGGTGGACTATTATTCGGATTTGGCTGGGCAATTACCGGTGCTTGTCCTGGTCCATTATTTGCCCAATTGGGATCGGGAGTATTATCCATTGCGGTGGTCATTCTTAGCGCAATTGCTGGTACCTGGACGTATGGTTTGTTAAGAGATAAGTTACCGCATTAATTAGTGATCCAGTGATTTAGTGATCCAGCGATTTAGTGATCCAGCGATTTAGTGATCCAGTGATTTAGTGATCCAGTGATATACCTCTTTATCTGTAATTATAGTAAATATTCCATTTGTTATTGAAATGAATTTTAATTCTAACTCTTAATACCTACTCCTTCTTTTCAAATCCTAAAGAAACTGAATTCACACAATAACGTAAACCGGTTTCAGTTGGACCATCATTGAATACATGTCCGAGATGTCCACCACATTTTGCACAAGTAATTTCAATTCGATCCATACCGTGCGACAAATCTCGTGTTTCTTTAATGGTTCCTTTTTTTAATTCTTTATCAAAACTAGGCCAACCACAGTGAGAATCAAATTTTGAATCGGATGAAAAAAGTTTTGCTCCACAACCTCTACAGGTATAAAATCCTTTTTCCTTATGCATTAAAAATTTGCCAGTGTAAGGTCGCTCCGTTCCTTTCTGTCGTAAAATGTAATATTCTTCTTCACTCAATTTTGCTTTCCATTCTGCTTCAGAAGTAGGGATATTTTCCATTTTGACATTATTTGATGATGATGTTTGTCCGCAGGCTTGTAGACTTAAAGAAATAAAAAAAACTAATCCTATGGCTTGTAAGGTTTTCATTTTTTTAACATTTAAATTTGAAAACAAAACAAGCTATAAAAAAGTTCAAATGTGCTATTATACTGACCAGCAAAGCTCAAAAAAAGCATTAGAAAAACGATTTGAAGCACAGGCTAAATTTGAAGAATCTCAATTACCAAAAGGAAAGCAATCAGGATTTACTCAAGTTGCATTACCCTTAATTACACAAGGTAAGCCTGAAATCATTCAATTGATCCCTTGGGGACTCATCCCCTCTTGGGCCGATGAAGGCCAAGCTAAAGAACTACCCTTGAAAACCTTAAATGCTAAATCAGAAACGATTTTCGAAAAGGCCTCTTTTGAACCTTCCATTTTTAAACAAAGATGTCTTATATTGGTCGATGGATTTTTTGAATGGCAACACAATGGTAAAGAAAAAATTGAATATGAAATTCGATTGCAGCAAGAGGGTCCATTTGCTTTGGCTGGTATTTATGCGATTTGGAATAATCCTAGAACAAAAAACTTGCAAGCAAGTTTTTCTATCCTTACTACCCCTGCTAACGAATTAATGGAAGAAATACACAATACAAAAAAAAGGATGCCTTTAATCCTTCCTTTCGAAAAAGAAAAAGAATGGATTCAAGGCATGCCTATTGAGAACATTAAATCTTTTTTAAAACCCTATCCATCAGATAAAATGAAGGCTAAAAAAGTAAAACCTTCTATCGAGCAATTAAATCTATTTTAATTCACTTGCGGGAAACAATCCTAATTTTTTCCAAATAAGATTCCCGTTTTCATATCGCTCTACGTATGGGATAGCTTCAATTTTAAGCGCTTCTGCTAATTCTTGATTTTGATCTACATCAATTTTTATCAATTCAACCTTTCCATTTTGCTGTTTTACAAATTCATCTAAAATCGGTGCCAATTGCTTACAAGGACCGCACCAAACCGCATTAAAATCTACAATTATTGATTTTTTACTTTTAACTAAAGCTTGGTATTCTTCTAATGTCATGCCCTTGCTTTGTGGTGAAGAAGTAGATTGTGTAAGCGGTAATTGTGCGGCATTCCACGCTAAAATTCCTCCTTCAAGATTTAAAATTTGCTTAAAACCCTGATCTTTTAATAGTTGAGCTGCTGCCGATGACCTCCCCCCAGATAAACAGTAAACAAAAACTGCCTTTTCCTTATCTAATTTTTGAACCGCAGATGAAAATTCAGATGAATTAATATCAGCGTTAATAGCACCTTCTATATGTCCTTTAGTATATTCATCAATCGTTCGAACATCAACTATTTGTTTTAATTCATTTGATTGAATAGCTTCATGAAAAGCTTTCGCATCAAAATTTTGCAATCCTTCTCCAGACTTATTGCATGAAGTTAAAACACTTATTATCGTTAATAATAAAATAAACTTTTTCATCCTCAAATTTAAGAATATTGTTTGATTAATTTTTCTAAAACATGTACAGGCTGAACGCCTGATTGTCTCCAAACAGATTTTCCATCTTTAAATAGAATTATGGTTGGTACAGATCTTATTTGAAATTGATCTGCAACTGAACGATTCCGGTCCACATCAATTTTAATAATTTTGGCTGTCTCCCCTACTCTTGATTTTAATTGTTCCAAAATAGGTGCCAACTGCTTGCATGGTCCACACCATTCTGCTGAAAAATCGACCAATACAGGCTTGTCTGATTGTATTAATTCTTTGAAATTGCTCATTTCAATAATTGTAAATTGTTAATAGTAAATTGTTAATTTTCAATTCGTAATTCATAATTAACAATTCCTAATTACCTTAGGTTCATCCATGTCCCACCATTATGAACATTTGTAAATCCTTGACCTTTTAATAGTCGTTTTGCAGCACCACTGCGCATACCTGAGGCACAACAAGTGATGATCACATCATCTTTTTTCAATTTATTAAGATTAGAACTAAGAGTCTGTAGAGGTAAATTAATCGATCCTTTTACATTTCCTTGCTTGTACTCTGCTGGAGTACGCACATCAACTATTTTAGCACCTTGGCGAATTAATTCATTTAAATCAACTGATGGTCCAAAACCTAATAATTTTTTAAGTATTGCTAACATTTTGAATTGTTTTATGATACAAAGGTAATGCCAATTTAATGTTAGAATCGTGACAAATGTCTCAAATCGATTTTAAATCAAATAAAAATCCAAAGATTTATTTGTAGATTCGTTAAAACAATTTGACAATGAAAACATTAATTACAACTCTTTTTTTAAGTACAATTTCCATTGTATCATTTGCCCAAAATCCTGTTCATAAAGTAGTTGTACAACTAAATACTAGTGATACTTTAGTTTGGCATGGAGCTTTAAAAAACATTTCAAATTTACAAACCGCACTTGGAGCAAATACCCAAATAGAATTGGTAGCACATGGAAGTGGTATAAGCATTTTAATCGATGGTAAAACTACTCAAAAAGCTAAAATTGCCGAACTAGCCGCTTCTGGAGTCTTATTTAAGGCATGTGAAAACACCATTAGAGAACGAAAAATTGACAGAAGCACTTTATTACCACAATCTGGCACGGTTCCGTCTGGAGTTGCTGAGGTTGTATTAAAACAAGAGGCTGGATGGGCGTACTTAAAGTATTAGTGATCGAGTGATTTAGTGATTTAGTACTTTTTCGTATTGCTTCAAATAATTAATTGCCATACTATGTGAGTTAAAAACATCTCTTGCATATTCATGGCATTTTTTGCGGTTGTATTGATCTACTTCTAAAATAGCCCCCGACAATTCTTCCATTGATTCAGATAGGAAGCCAAATTCTGGAGTAATTAATTCAGGTAAAGATCCATTGGGAGTACCAAAAACAGGACAACTATAAAATAAACTTTCAGTAATTGCTAATCCAAATGGTTCTGGCCATAAAACTGGAAAAATCAGACCTTTTGAACGATTTAATAAATCAAACTTTTGTTGTCCACCCACCATTCCATAAAATTGAACACGCGGACTAAAAGTAAATCTCAAACCCATTTTGAAATTAAATCGCACACCGCCTAATACAGCCAATTTTTCATGAGGAGTATTTTTAATTATTTCAATTGCTCCTTTTAGATTTTTAATACGCCAAGCAGCTTTTCCTAAGAAATGAAAATGAGTTCTTGGAATATTAAAATCAGGTTGTTGGTATTCATCCCAATCCAAACCATTATAAACAAAATTGGTAGAGCCATGTCGTTGTGCATGATCTTTTGAAACGAAAACAAAATTGTCAGATATTTCTTTATGCTCAACTCCATTTCCATGTATGGTTACTATAAAAGGCTTTTTAATATCTTCTTCAGGATCTTTTTGAAAATGAACCAAATCAATATGATCTGGAATTTGAGAATTCAAATCACGTTTTGTATCCCAAACATAAACTTTTGCAAAATCACAACTCGATCCTTCTGGTAATAAAAAGGAAACTTTATGCCCTAGTGCATTTAATTCTTTAGCCAAAGACCAAATCACACGTTCTGTACCACCGTAGGTAAAAACTGGTAACTTCTGATCATGGACAATGAGGAGGTTCATTAATTAAGTGGAAATTTGAAAGGTTAAAGTTGAAAATTAGACCACAATTTACAAACTATAGATAAACTTTCAACTTTCAACCTTCAACTTTACACCCAACAAACTGCACTACCTCCGCTAAACCTTGATGAAGAGGTCCCTCATCTAATATTCTTTGTTTTTCAATTAATTGGACTATTTCTAAATTCTTAAAATCATTTTCTAAAATAGAACAATCAAATAACCAATTAATATCTTTAGGTCCACCAGAAGATTTTCCTAATTGATTTTTGTTAAATCCTTCTAAAATGATCTTTCCTCCTGGTTTAAGCCATTTGATACATTTTAGATGAAAAGATATTCGAATTTCAGGTGGTAAATGGAAAAAAGTCAAAACAATAGCGTCAAATGATTCTAAAGGATAGTTTATTTTAGTAGCATCTTCACATGTAAAATGAACCTGAACTTTATTGGTTAAAGCCAATTTTAAGGCTTTTTCATGTGCTCGTTCACTAAAATCAAATGCATAAACTTCCCACCCCAATTTAGCTGCATAAACAGCATCTCTACCTTCTCCAGCTCCTGGCACTAAAATTCTTCCAATGGGTAATTGATCCAATTGTTGCTTGATAAAATCATTTGGTTTTACACCATATTGAAATTCTGGATTTTTATATCGATTGTTCCACACTTATTTAAATTGTTAAATGTAAGTTGTGAATTGTAAAACTTACCCATTATTTACAATTCACAATTTATAATTCATAATTCATCCCTACATCCTCCCGGATAAAATCTGTGTCCAATATAAGAAAGGCAACAAGTATTTTTTCAATAAATACATACTATATCTTTCTTTCGATTGATCAAAGGGAAAGGTTTCTGTAGGGGTATTATTATAATCAAATTCGGCTAATACCAATTTGCCATAACCTGTAATTATAGGACAAGATGAATATCCATTATATGATTCAGTAACTTGTTTACCTTTCATTATTTCAAGTAAATTCTCAACTAACACAGGAGCTTGTTTACGAATAGCAGCACCCGTCCGTGAAACTGGTAAACCTGCCACATCTCCACAAGAAAACACATTCGAAAATTGATTATGTTGCAAGGTATGAATATTTACATCCACCCATCCGGCAGGATTAGCTAATGGACTATTTCTTACAAAATCTGGGGCAGATTGGGGAGGTGTCACATGAATCATATCAAAATTTTCCCAATACACTTGATCTTTATTGGCTTCTCCTATCCCAATAAATTTTGCCTTTTTATTGGGTCCATCAATCTCCTCTAATCGAACAAAAAATTGGGTATGAATACCGTATCTTTTAATTACTTTTTTTAAGGTATTTTCATATTTTTCTACTCCAAAAACTCGGGTACCGCCTGACCAAAATTCTACTTGATTTCCCGACCGATGTTTATTAAAATAATCCGCTGCTAAATACATTATCTTTTGCGGCGCTCCTCCACATTTAATTGGGGTATCTGGGTTCGTAAAAATGGCTTTGCCATTTTTTGTTTCTTGAATACATTGCCAAGTATACGGTGCAGTTTCAAAGCTATAATTGCTACATACTCCATTTTTCCCAATAGAATCTGATAAACCTTTAATAGCAGACCAATTAACCTGAATCCCAGGCACCACAATTAAATAATCATATGAAATTTGTTTTCCACCAGATATAATTACTTTATTTAATTCTGGCTGAAATGATTCACAAGATGCTTTAATCCAATGAACGCCTGAAGGCATGACTGAACTTTCCTCTCTTACCGTATCATTAATATCATACTCCCCACCACCTACTAGTGTCCATGCTGGTTGATAATAATGTTTTTCTGAGGGTTCTACAATTGCAATATCTAACAATTTGTTTTCATTCAATAATTGCGCAGCTAGTGAAATTCCGGCATTTCCACCACCGATAATAACTATTTGATGTTTCATAGTTTGAACGTTTAAAAAGGATATTGTAATATTACCAAAAGAAAACAGGTACTGTTGTGACAAATGTCACAACAGCTTTTGCTTACTCATCCTACTTTTACTCAAAAAATTATATGAGTTTTGAAAGAGCCAAAAATAGTAGTCTATTAGGAATCAACTTGGGAATCAGTCTTTTATTGATTTTCATTAGTCAATTGTTACCAAGCAACAAAACTCAAACAAGTAAAAAAGAAATTTCCACGCCAGATTCAAATTTTACGCATCTTTGGACCGCCCCTAGCGATTGGCGTATGATGTATTTATCAGACGAAGAAAAAGAATTGGTAAAATATGGAAAAGAACTTATCTCACATACCTCAGAATACCTTGGTCCCAAAGGAAAAGTAAAAAAAATTTCCAATGGAATGAATTGTCAAAATTGTCATTTAGAGGCAGGTACTAAACCTTGGGGGAATAATTATTTCGCGGTTCAGGCAAACTACCCAAAATTTAGAGAACGTTCAGGAACGAAAGAAAATCAAATAAAACGAATCAATGATTGTTTTCAACGTAGTTTGAATGGGTTGGCATTGGATTCAAATAGCATAGAAATGAAAGCTATATTGGCTTATATTAAGTGGCTTGGACAAGATGTTGAAAAGAAAAAAACACCTAAAGGTTCAGGCATTTTTAAATTAAAGATTCTTTCGCGTGCATGTGATCCAGCAAAAGGACAGGCTGTTTATATGGCTAAATGTCAATCTTGCCATCAAGCAAATGGAGAAGGTCTACTAGCATCAAATAGCAAATCATACACTTATCCACCACTTTGGGGACCCAATTCCTATAACATTGGCGCTGGACTTTACCGAATTTCAAACTTTGCAGGATTTGTAAAATACAATATGCCCTTGGGTGTAAAATATGATACTCCTCAATTATCAGATGAGGAAGCCTGGGATGTGGCAGCTTTTGTGAATTCCATGCCTCGGCCTTCAAAAGACCTTAGCAAAGATTGGCCCCGCACCGCAGGCAAACCTTTCGATCATCCATTTGGCCCATACGCAGATCCATTTCCTGAATCTCAACATAAATTTGGCCCATGGGGAGAGGTAAAGAAGTTTTATAAGTAAGTGTAAAGTATAAGGTGTAAGGTGTAAGGTGTAAGGTGTAAGGTATAAGGTGTAAGGTGTAAGGTATAAGGTGTAAGGTGTAAGGTGTAAGGTGTAAGGTGTAAGGTGTAAGGTGTAAGGTATAAGGTGTAAGGTAAAAAGTTTAATAACATCTTAACAAATACCTTACATCTTATACTTTATACTTTACACTTTATACTTTACACCTTATACTTTACACTTTACAATTACTTCTTAACCGCCTTCAAATCCATCTGACAAGCAGGGCATTTTCCCTTTTTAGAATAGGTTTTTGTACCCTCACATTTCATGGGGCATTGGTACTCCTCTTTTTTAGAAGTATCCTCTTTTTTTGTTTTTGTTTGCTCTTGCTGAGCAAATGCGCCCATTGTTCCTAACAATATTGCGCTCATTAAAACGATTTTTTTCATAATTAGTTAATTTTTAATCTTGTTCCTACATAAATCATTCGACCTGTTATAGGTCCCCAAACCATGGTTGCATCAAAACCTGGGAAAAAAGGATTAGAAGCATACATGATTGGGTTTTCTTGTTTAAAATTAAACATATTTTCAACTCCTAGATACATTTCCCAACGATTAATTTTTCTACTGATTTGGGCATATGAGGTAGAAAATGCCGGACTCATCCTGATAGAACCAAGCAAACTACCTTCATGCACATGATAAAAGTCAGCATTGGGTACTCTCCTAGGACCGTTCCATTGAAAAGTATAATCGAATTTCCATTTTTCTTGCGGTGTGTAATAGGCTAAATTGATTAATACCCTTTCTTTATTGATAAATGGTTTATCTAATCTTTCCATTCCACCAGAAGCTAATTGATAATCTGCCTGAACATCCTGATAACGATAAGCAGCCTTTATATCAAATCGTTTAAAAGGACTATAATTAAATTCAATTTGATAACTTGTTGCAAATGATTTTCCTGGGGATTTATACATATTTATTTTACCACCAGTTTCCATATCCCAAATCCACTGCTGCTCAAAATCGGTACGATATACATCTAAAACGACATTAAACTTTCTATTATTGAGAAAAAAATCATAGCTAATACTCCCCCCATTATTCCAAGCAATATCCATTGGAGTTCCTGAATTTTGTTGAATAATAAAATCACGTTGATTGGCAAGGAAACCAAAATTGTCTGCAAAGAAATTCACTCTTCTCCAACCCTTGCCAGAAGATAATCGTATAATTAAATCCTGATTAAGATCCCATTTTACATGCATCCTAGGTACCCATTGAGTTCCTAACTGGTTATGAAAATCTACTCGATTGCCTAAAATAAAGGTAAACTTTTCTGGAAAAGTATACGTATATTCAAAAAAGGCACCTGGTACAATTTCGTTCCGGTTCAAATTTTGAAAAACATAGGTTTCCTTGAAATCATCATACAAAAAACTTCCCCCTGTTCGAAAGGTATGATTAGTGTTACCAATCATGGATTGATATATTAAATTGCCATAAAAACTTTGCTCAGTTCCTTTATATTCGCGAACGGCAAAATAGGCATTACTAATATGCTGATAGGCATTAACAATTAAACCTAAGCCTTTATAGGGCTTATCTTGGAATAGTCGGGCAATTTTAGAAAAACCCTCTATTCGATTGGTTTTATTTCCAAACCCATAAATATCAAATCGATCTGATGTCGGATAAAAATTTACTTGACCTGCCAATCGATCTTCATAAAGAACATTTATTCCCCATTGAGACATCCAATTTTCAGATTTATATTTCCAACGATTTAGAACATTCACTTGCTGAAATAAGGGCAAATCTAAAAAACCATCGCCATTTCCATCGTACCTGAATGCTTGAGTTGAATAATGGGCAAACCATCCCATTGATAATTTATTAGTAAATTTATTGGCACCTTGTTGATTGATTTCAAATCTTCCTTGCGAATTTGAATAAGTATTTAAATAATATTTTTCAGCCGTATCAGGCTTTGCAAGTTCTACATTAATTGCCCCAGCAATCGACTCATATCCATTAACAACTGAAGATTGCCCCTTGGATAAATCAATCGAAGAAATCCATGTACCTGGTAAGTAATTCAAACCAAAAGTTGTTTTTAAACCTCTGATGGAAGGCATATTCTCTGTATTGGTTTGCACATAAAGTCCTGATAAACCTAATAACTGAATTTGTTTAGAGCCAGTTACAGCATCTGCATAATTGACAGATACAGAGGCATTGGTTTCAAAACTTTCTGATAAATTACAACAAGCTGCTTTAGACAAGGTTTTAATGGTTAAAACTTCTGTTTGTAACATGGCCGCACGATCGTGCGGCGAATTTCCAGCATGCACCACGACTTCTGCTAATTCCTTGTCTACAGGACGTAAATGAACATGAATGGGATACTTACTTGGAACAAAAAGGGAATCTGACCCAAAACCCGTATGACTAAAATACAAATAACCTTGGGTACCCTCTAAATCTAAGGTAAACCGACCAGCGGCATTGGTACGTACACCCTTTTTTAAGGCAGGCATATAGACCGTCACATCTGCCAAATCTTCCATGTTATCCTCTTTATCGAGACTCATTACACGACCAGAAATTACCTGGGCATCTATTGCTGTAAAATGGTTACAATAGAAGAAAATTATATATACTAATACAAAGTAATTTTTCATTTCAAATTGTTTAAAATTTTATTAAAAAAAACAACAGAAATGAATATCAAATCAAGAAAATTTGAAGAAATGAGCGGGTAATTTTAAGTGGGTAATAGTACGGATTTTCAAAAAAATTAGCACTTTTTTGATCTTTAAAATAGATTTTAGTAAAAAAATGGTCAAAAAATATAATTTTTTTTACAAAATTTTTAAATATTTTTTTGGACGAAAATTTCTTATCAAAATCGGTGTTTTGTTTTAAAAAATGTTGCTCAATTTTACAACAGGATTTTTTACTAAAAATTGGCAAAATACTGCCTCTATTAATCCCAGAAGGCATTTTACAGCATTTAACCGATTTTCCAATTTCTATATTTTTTTTACCCGTAAAAACACAGGTACTAACAGACCATGCGAGTCCTGTTTGGCAGACAAAAAGCCAAATAATTAATAAAAATAGACTTATTCGTTTTGAAACTTGCATACTACGTAATTGTAAAATTACTAAATTTAAGTCCAGATTTTATATTTTGAGAATCTTAGTTCTAAATGTTTTCTTATTATTAATCAATTTTTCTTCCTTCTCGCAGGAGAGATACAGGTATCTTATTTTATTTAAAGATAAGTCAAATTCAGGTTATTCTTTAGACAAACCAGAAGAATTTTTAAGTAAAAAATCACTGCTTCGACGAGAGAAAAATCAAGTTCAATTAAATGAACAAGATTTACCAGTTAATCCAACTTATTTAAAAGAAATAAACGCTTTAGGTGCTAAAATAGTATACCCACTAAAATGGATTAATGGCGCGCTTATCCAAATGACTCCTAGTTTAAAAAATAAAGTGTTAAGCAATCAACATGTGAAGGGATTGTATTATCCCTTCGCTATTGATTCTTCAGTCACTAATACAGGGAATTCGATTCACAAAGGAGCCTTATTTTACGCAAAAGAAACTACTGAAATATTATATGGTTCCTCCAATACACAAATTGTACAAATAGGAATCGACCACATGCATAAAGCGGGTATCACAGGAAATGAAGTTTTAATTACCTTATTGGATGATGGATTTACCAATACAACCTCATTACCGACCTTTAAAAAATTAATGGAAGACAATCGCATCATTGCCACGATGGCGACTTCCCCCGATAGAAAATCGGTTTTTGAAAAAGGTACTCATGGGACGAACGTGTTGAGTGTAATCTCTGGATATACAGATAACAATATGATTGGTGGAGCCTATAAAGCTAAAATTGCTTTAGCTCAAACCGAGGAAAGTGAATGGGAAAAATTAGTGGAAGAAGTAAATTGGATACGTGGAGCAGAATGGGCAGATAGCTTAGGAACAGATATCATTTCATCTTCCTTAGGTTATTCTCAGTTTGATCTTCCCCTTTACAATCATCAATACAATCAATTAAACGGAAATACAACATTAGTTACCAAAGCTGCAAACTGGGCAAGCGATCGAGGAATTACCTGCGTAATTAGCGCAGGAAACGAAGGTTCGAGTGCTTGGAAATACATTACGGCTCCAGCAGATGCAATTGATATATTAAGCGTAGGGGCTGTAAGTAGTAGTTCAATTAAAATTGGATTTAGTAGCTTAGGGCCAAGTTCAGACGGTCGATTAAAACCTGATGTTTGTGCTTTAGGCTCAGGTGTTCGTGCTGCAGATACGGATGGTTCCTTTGGATATTTCAGCGGAACGTCTTTCTCTGCTCCGCTAGTTTGCAGTTTGGTTGCCGGATTAATGGAACAATTTCCGAAGCAAAAAGCGAGTAGTATCCGAGATATCATTAGAAAATCAAGCACATTAGCAAGTGCACCCAATAATTTCCTTGGTTATGGGGTTCCTTCATATGAAAAAGCCGTAGAACTTATTTCACCAGTTCTTGAGACTAAATTACCCAAAGAACATACCATTTCTATCTATCCAAATCCTGTAGAAATTGGTGGCAATCTTCATTTAAGCGCTGGGGAGACCATGGATTATGAAGTGGAAATCCTTTCAATTCATGGACAAATTATCCAACAATTCCACTGGAAAGGGGAAGAAAAAAATATTTCTTTAGGTCCTATACAACCAGGAAAGTATTTTTTCCGAATAAAATCTGCATATTTGCCACAAATAATACCAATTATTGTTTATTAAATCCTATTAAAACAATGAAAACAAGAATTTTATCCTTGGATATTTTCCGTGGTTTAACCATTGCATGCATGATTATGGTAAATAACAATGGAAATGGAGATTATTCCTATGCCCCATTGAAACATGCAAATTGGCATGGATTCACACCAACCGACTTAGTGTTTCCTAGTTTCTTATTCATCGTAGGAGTGGCTATCCGTCAAGCCCTTAGAAGTTATAATTTTACATTAAGTGCTGAACTTAGGAATAAAATCATACGCCGCACCATTCTTCTGTTTATTATCAATTACTTTATTTTTTATTTTCCATTTACCCATTTTGATATCCATAAACTACGCTATTTAAATGTATTACCACGCATTGCGCTTTCTTATTGTTTTATTTCTTTTTTAACCTTACTAGTTGACGTTAAATGGTTAACTAAAATTAATATTGGCATCTTATTAGCCTATTGGTTGATTTTATGGTATTTCGGAGACCCGGGGGTTCCTTACGAATTAGCCAGCAATGCCATTAGAAAAGTTGATTTATTCTTATTTGGCCCTAATCATCTGTATCATGGAAATGGTATTCCCTTTGACCCAGAAGGACTTTTAAGTACTTTACCAGCCTTTTCTACTTGTTTATTTGGATACCAAGTAGCCTTATTTTTAGAGGATAAAAAGGACAAAAAAGAAGATGTTTTGATTAATTTATTTACTTGGGGAATAGTAATTATATTACTGGCATTGGCTTGGAACAATGCATTTCCAATTAATAAAAAAATCTGGAGTAGTTCATTTGTATTACTTTGTGCTGGACTTGATATGTTAATTTTAGGATTAATTTATCATTTGGTGGATGTCAAAGGGAAATCGATTTGGAATGAATTTTTCTTAGTATTTGGTAAAAATGCCATTTTAGCCTACGGAATTTCTGAAATCATAGCTATTCAAATGGGACATTTTATGCTTCCCTCTGGAGATACCGAATTAAATTCTTCGGATTGGTTATATTGGCATGTTTTCGAACCACTTTTTGGAAGATATAATGGATCCTTAGCGTATGCTATTAGCTTCGTACTTCTTTGCTGGAGTATCTGTTGGGTATTTTATAAAAAGAAAATATTTTTGAAAGTGTAGGGAATCCCTACACTTTCATACTTAAAGTAATACGCTTTCTGGCTTCATCTATTTCTGTTACCGTTACCATTACTTTTTGTTGAACCTTTACCACCTCATTGGGATCTTTGACAAATTTATTGGCCAATTGACTCACATGCACCAATCCATCTTGGTGCACTCCAATATCCACAAAAGCGCCAAAATTGGTAATATTCGTTACGATACCCGGCAATTTCATTCCAATTCGTAAATCCTTTATTTCATTTACTCCATCTGTAAACGAAAACGCTTCAAATACCTCCCGAGGATCTAAACCAGGCTTAGCCAATTCATTTAAAATGTCTTTTAAAGTTGGCAAACCAACCTCTTCACTTACATATTTTTGAATAGAAATTTTGGTTCGCAATTCAGCGCTTTCCAATAAATCCTTGACTTTACATCCTACATCTTTTGCCATTTTCTCCACCAATTCATACCGCTCCGGATGTACAGCTGAAGCATCTAATGGATTTTCCGAACCTCGAATGCGTAAAAACGCTGCTGCTTGCTCAAATGCTTTTTCACCTAACCTCGGTACTTTTTTCAATTCTGCACGCTTCTTAAAGGCACCGTTTTTAGCTCGATAATCAATAATATTTTGTGCTAATTGAGGTCCAAGTCCAGAAATATAAGATAAAATTTGTTTGGAGGCTGTATTTAGTTCTACTCCCACCGCATTCACACAAGAAATGACCGTATCGTCCAAACTGGTTTGTAATTTCTTCTGATCTACATCGTGCTGGTATTGTCCCACACCAATCGATTTAGGATCTATTTTGACCAATTCTGCCAAGGGATCCATTAGTCGTCGACCAATAGAAACTGCTCCACGAACTGTTACATCTTTATCAGGGAACTCGTCTCTAGCTACTTCTGATGCAGAATAGATCGACGCCCCACTTTCATTGACCATGATGATTTGAACCCCTTTCAATTGCAATCCTTTCACAAAAGCCTCAGTTTCTCTACCAGCTGTACCATTACCAATAGCAATTGCTTGTACCTTATAATTTTGCACGCAATTTTTGATTTCAGCTGCAGCTTCTTGTGCGGCTTGATTACCCGTATGCGGATAAATCGTCTTGTTTTCGATCAAATTTCCTTGCTCATTCAAATAAACCATTTTACATCCTGTTCGGAAGCCAGGATCTAATGCAAGCACTCGTTTTTGTCCTAATGGCGCTGCTAACAATAACTGACGTACATTTTCCGCAAATACACGAATCGCTTCTTCATCAGCCGCTTTTTTTACCATCGCGCGCATTTCTGTTTCCATGGCAGGCTGCAGCAATCGCTTATATCCATCTCGCAAGGCCAATTCCACCTGTTCTGCACAAGCATTTCTGCCCGTGATGAATCGATTTTCTAATTTATACAAGACATCGCCATCAGGTCCATCTATCGACAAATTCAACACGCCCTCATTTTCTCCTCGCAATAAAGCCAAAACACGATGAGAAGGCGCCTTGCTCAACGGTTCCGACCAATCAAAATAATCTTTGTATTTAATGCCCGATTCTTTTTTGTCTTTAGCTACTTTTGAATGCACGGTTGCGTGACGAATAAATAATTCTCTTGCTTCTTCTCGAGCTTCAGCCTTTTCCATGGTTTCTTCGGCAATAATATCTCTTGCCCCAGCTAACGCTTCTTCCACACTAGCAACTCCCTTTTCTATATTGACAAACGATTTTGCTAATTCCTCCGGATTTAGCATACGCTGCTGAAATAATTGATCTGCCAAGCCTTGCAACCCCTTTTCTCTTGCAGCCGTTGCACGTGTTTTACGTTTGGGTTTGTAAGGCAAGTACAAATCCTCCAATTTCGATAAGGTTTCTGCGGCTAAAATAGCCTTTTCGAGTTCAGGAGTCAGTTTTTCTTGCTCTTTGATGGATTTCAAAATAGCCTCTCTACGTTTTTCCAATTCTTGGAACAATTGCATCAAATCGCGGATAGCCGCAATTTGTACTTCGTCTAAACTACCCGTCATTTCCTTTCGATACCTCGCAATAAATGGCACCGTTGCTCCCTCCTCTAACAATTGCATGGTTTTTCTTACCTGCGCTTCACTTATTTGTAATTGTTTGGCAATTTTATGTTGCATATAAATTCTAATTTTATCTCACGCTCGGCTTTGCCGAGTGTGTAATAAATGATAAACTTTTAGTTTATAAAAATCAAAATGATTTTCAGAAAGTCCACACTCAGCACAGCTGAGCGTGTGGCTTCCCTTTCCCCTCATCCTTATTCCCTATTCCCTCTTCCCTCACACTGTTTCCTCCGGAAAATCCTCCTGAAAATACCCAGCAAACTTCCAAATTTCTTGGATTTCAGAGCCTAAAATTGGATACGGATCGTATAATTTATTGGTTGAATTGAGAATCAAGACATTTTTTTCAGCTAGGTGATTACTTACCTTCTTTAAAACTACCCCATCTTCCCGAGTTACTACAATACAAACCGTTCCGTCTTTGATGTCGTGCCAATTTTCAATATACTCAGCAAATACCAATGAGCCCGATTGCAGCGGCAACATCGAATCACCTTTGATCGGAAAAACTCGGTATTTTTTGTCACTGGATAAAAAGGGTACCTGAAAAGTGGGTAATTCCTGAATAAAATCCACGTCATCGTACGATGCCGTGTATCCAGCCAAAGCTTTTACGGGTACAAACTCAATATTTTCATTGTTGTCGGAATCTACTGTAGTGGCTAAAATTCGTAGATTCGATCGACGAATACCAGCGGGCCTTTTCGTTAAATCTTCTTTCAACAATTCATCAATTTCAATATCAAAAAAATGGGCTATTTTTATCAAATCAGCGTATTTTGGCTCCGCCCTACCCGATTCGTAGGAACCCAAAGTCGGCTTCTTGATTTCCAATAATTCAGCTAATTTTTCCTGAGAAACCTTCCCCTCCATCCGACTGCGTAATAAACGTAAATTTTGACTAAAAAATGTATTCATTTTATTGCTTAATTCGAAATTTTGAATAAAATTAGTATTCTAATTCAGAACACTATTAGCATCTAAATTACAAAAAGTATTCAAACAAAACAAATATCTATCTTTTTTATGCAAAATAGATCGATTGTACATATGGACCTAGACAGCTTCTTTGTGTCGGTAGAGCGCTTGCGCGACAGCCGATTACAGGGAAAACCTGTCATTGTGGGTGGCATGTCGGACCGTGGAGTAGTAGCTGCTTGTAGCTATGAAACCCGTACTTTTGGCGTACGCTCCGCCATGCCCATGCGCATGGCGCGTAAATTGTGTCCAGATGCCATCATTCTACGAGGTGATTTCGAAGCCTATTCCTCCTATTCCGACAACGTTACGCAACTCATCACCGAGCGCGCACCCGTGGTAGAAAAAGCATCCATTGATGAATTTTACCTCGATATGACCGGTATGGAGCGATTCTTTGGCACCTATAAATTCGCTACCGAACTCCGACAAAGCATCCATAAAGAAATAGGCTTACAGATTTCATTTGGCTTGTCGGCAAACAAAACGGTCTCCAAGGTAGCCACCAATTACATCAAACCTGCCGGACAATTCCAAGTACCCCTCGGAGAAGAAAAAGCTTTTTTAGCCCCTATGCCTGTTGGAAAAATTCCTATGATTGGCAACGTAACCTCGCAAACCCTGCGCAACATGGGTATCTCACACGTGGGCACACTGAGTCAAATGCCCCTGCGCGTACTCGAGAAAACATTTGGCAAAACAGGCATTATGCTTTGGGAACGCGCCAACGGAATCGACCTCTCACCCGTAGTGCCCTACCACGAACAAAAATCACTATCCAAAGAAATAACCTTTGATAAAGACACAACCGATATCGATAAACTCAGACGATTACTCATTTCTATGACCGAACAACTCGCCACCGACCTGCGACAAAAAGGACAATGCACCTCCTGCGTGACTGTTAAAATACGTTACTCGAATTTTGACACCCACACCCGGCAACAAGTCCTACCCGCCACCGCATCCGATCACCTGCTCTTCCCAGCCGTGCTCGACCTCTTCGAAAAGCTCTACGACCGCCGACTCCTCATCCGACTCATCGGCATCCGATTTTCCAAGCTCCTACAAGGACAAGAACAACTCAACCTATTCGACCAAGGCGCTAAACTCGCCCCACTCTACCAAGCCATCGACCGGATTCGGAAAAAATACGGAGATTTTGCGTTGGGGAGGGGAGTCTAGTGATTCAGTGATCACTTCATCACTAAATCATGCTCTCCCACTCCTACTACAGCCTACGATACGGCACCGTTTCTCCCGAAATACTAGCGGAGAAAGCCCATGAGCTGGGAATCCAGACCTTGGCACTGACCGACATCCATCGGACGTCGGGGGTGTACGACTTTGTCCAGGCTTGTCAGCGTTTAGGCGTCAAACCCGTCGTAGGAATGGCGTTTAGAACAGGTGATACCCTCCAATACACCTGCATTGCCCGAAATCCCAAAGGATTTGCCCGCATCAACGACTTTGCCACCCGGCACCTCAGCAAAGAGATTCCATGGCCCGAAAGACCGCCCATTTGGGAAGAAGTGTGGACCCTCTACCCTTTTGCTATGCGCAAAAAAATCAGTAAACTGGGTCCTCATGAACGCATTGGCGTGCAAGCCAAAGATATCAAACAGCTATGGCAAGAAAAAGACCTGAGTAAGTTCGTTTGGGCACAACCAGTGACTTTTTTAGACAACAAGGGCTTTTCCATGCATCGACTCCTGCGAGCCATCGATCACAATTGCCTATTAAGCAAATTACCTACAAGCGCGCAAGCCGATAAAAGCGAGATCTTTTGGAATCCAGAACAAACAACAGGCTTCCTAAAAGACTTCCCCGAACTTTTGGAAGCAGCCAATCAAATACTCAATGATTGTTACTTTGAGTTTGAATTTCATCAGCCCAAAAATAAGAAAACCTTCAGTGCAAGCAGAGAAGACGACCATCAGCTACTCAGCAAATTAGCCCTGGAAGGGCTAAGGTATCGGTATAAAAAGTCAAATCGTTTTGCCTTGGAACGACTCCAAAAAGAGTTACAAGTCATTTACGACCTACATTTTGATGCCTATTTTCTCATCACCTGGGACATCATTCGCTATGCTCGCTCCCGTGGCTATTTCCATGTGGGCAGAGGCAGCGGCGCCAACTCCATTGTGGCCTATTGCCTGGGCATTACCGATGTAGACCCCATTGAACTCGACCTCTATTTCGAACGCTTCATCAACCCCCATCGCACGAGTCCACCCGATTTCGACATCGATTTCTCTTGGGACGAACGCAATGAAATCATCGACTACATTTTCAAACGATACGGCGCGCAGCACGTCTGTTTACTGGCTACCTATGTAACTTTTCGCGACAAATCCATTTACCGCGAATTGGCCAAGGTGTTCGGACTCCCCAAAGCGGAAATAGACGCCTGGCTTGAGCCCGATTCCTTGCTACGGAAAGAAGGTGGCGATGAGTTGCACCGCCTGATTGTCAAATACGGCAATTTACTCATCGATTTCCCCAATTACCTGAGCATTCATGCCGGCGGCGTGCTCATTTCCGAGGAGCCCCTTTCCTGCTACACAGCACTAGAATCCATGCCAAAAGGCTTTCCTATTTGTCAGTTCGACATGTATGTAGCCGAAGAAATTGGCTTTGCGAAGTTTGATATTTTGTCGCAAAGGGGTTTGGGACACATCAAGGAATCCGTTGAAATCATCCGCGAAAATCGCGGATTGGACGTGGATGTGCATCGTGTGCAGGATTTCATGAAAGACGAACGCATCAAACAACAATTGGAGCGACACGAAACCATGGGCTGTTTTTACATCGAATCGCCTGCGATGCGCCAACTCATCAAAAAACTCAATTGCAACAATTACCTAACTTTGGTGGCAGCCAGTTCGATTATTCGTCCGGGTGTGGCTAGCTCGGGCATGATGAAAGCCTACATCGACCGGCACCACAGGCCCGACAGCTACGAACCCACGCATCCGCTCATGGGCGAATTGATGAAAGAAACCTATGGCGTGATGGTGTACCAAGAAGATGTGATCAAGGTGGCCCATTATTTTGCCGGATTGAGTCTAGCCGAAGCCGATGTATTACGGAGAGGGATGTCGGGCAAATACCGTTCTAGAGCCGAATTTGAGAAGATTCGAGCTCAATTTTTCGTCAATTGTGCCGAAAAAGGGTATCCAGAGGCCATTGCCAAAGAAGTATGGCGACAAATGGAAAGTTTCAGCGGGTATTCCTTCAGCAAGGCGCATTCGGCCAGCTTTGCCGTAGAAAGTTACCAAAGTTTATACCTCAAAACCTACTTTCCGCTGGAGTTTATGGTGGCCGTGATCAATAATTTTGGTGGCTTTTATCGAACCGAGTTTTATGTACATGAGGCGCGCAGATGCGGGGCAGCAATCGAAGCTCCCGACATCAACGAAAGCAATTATTTAACCCGCATTGAAGGAAACCGCATTTGGCTCGGTTGGGTGCATGTAAAAGGATTGGAAAAGCAAGTGATTCGAGATATTGTTGAAGCCAGAGAGCAAGAAGGCGAGTTCAGTTCCTGGGATGATTTTGCACGTCGCGTACCCATCGGACTGGAGCAAGCCATCCTCTTGATTCGTGTCGGAGCCTTCCGAAACCTACACGCCAGTAAAAAGAATCTATTATGGGAGGCGCATGCCCGTTTTTGTGGCAAGAAGACCGAGTTGGTTGCCCTAGAAATGTTTGAAAGCAACAGTTGGGACATTGGTACGTTACCCCTATTGGTGCATGAGCCCTTAGAAGATGCCTTTGATGAATGGGAGTTATTGGGCTTTCCGCTATGCAATCCATTCTTACTCGTAAAGGAGCTACCAGCCTACAGTTTAAATGCTCAATTTTCTGCTACTCAGGGTAGCATCGTTGGGTATTTAGTCACGCTAAAACCCACCCGCACAAAAAAAGGAGATCGCATGTATTTTGGCTATTTTTTAGACATCAATGGCGAATTTTTCGACACCGTTCATTTCCCTAGCGACTTAGAAAAATACAGCTTTAAGGGCTCAGGTGTGTATTTTATGGAAGGATTGGTGATGGAAGAGTATGGTCACCGCAGCCTCCGCGTGCGTGCTATGAGAAAGTTGGAATGGAAGGTGGATCCGAGGAATGAAAGCTAAGTGACTAAGTGATCGAGTGATCGAGTGATCCAGTAAATAATGTTATTTTCACTCGCACTCGCGCTCAGCTGTGGTGAGTGCGGAATGTCTGTTAAACATATTGTTGATTAATGTAATTCCCGGAGCCTGAGGTCGAGCGAAGCGAGAAAAATCGAAGGCTCCCCTTCGACAGGCTCAGGGACCGCCCTTCGACAGGCTCAGGGACCGCACTATCTCCCCAATTCTTTTCTTAAACGTTCGTTTTCTTCTTCTAGTTTTTTGACGTATTTGATTAAATATTCGTCAGAGTGGTAATGAACCGAACTGGCTTTGGTGCCAATACCTTGAATTACTTGATTGTTATTTACATTGAATACTTGGGTTGCATCGAAGTTCATCAATTGAGATAATTCAACTCCAAGAACGCCTGCAATTTGTTGGATTCTGTGCAGTGTGACGTCAATTTCGCCTCTTTCTAATTTAGAGTAACCACTTAGAGAAAGATCTAAATCGTCGGCCATTTGCTGTCGAGAAATATTCTTCATCTCACGAATACGCTTGATATTCTCATATATTTTCGGCTCACGATCTAAGAGATTCTCCATAGTTTTTGTTACCTTAAGTGTAAAAATAGTAATATTAAGGCTAAAATAGTAGGATTAAACGATAATTAAAAGGAAAAAAAAGAAAAAATTTGTAAGTAGAAAAAACACACACTCAACAAAGCCAAAATGAAAGAAGTAATTGCAATAATGTCGCTATTTATTTTGATTAATAATAAAGTAGCATCTCAAGATATAATCACAAAAAAAACAGGAGAAGATATTTCTTCAAAAGTAATAGAAATAAATTTAAATGAAATAAAATTCAAGAAATGGGATAACCAAGATGGCCCTTTAATATCTTTACCCAAATCTGATATTTTATTGATAAGATATCAAAACGGCACAAAAGATATATTTAATGAACACATCTCCTCAACAAATTATGGGGAATCTGAAAATTACAAAGCAGGTCAAAAAGATGCAATTCAATATTACAAAGGATACAAAGGAGCTGCGACAGGAACACTTGCAACAGGAATACTACTATCACCTATCCTAGGTTTAGTACCTGCATTTGCAACAACATTTCAAATGCCAGAAGATATTAATTTGCATTATCCAGACCCTTCTAAAATGAAGAATCAAGATTATTACAATGGCTACACAAAAAAATCATTTCAAATAAAAAAACAAAAAATTTGGATGAATTGGGGCATATCATTAGGAATTACAACAGGACTATACTTATTACTTAAAAGATAATTTTAACTTTTAAAATGAAAAAATCATTTATATTTCTTCTAATAAGTTTAATAACCGGATGTAAAGTAATTGATGAAATTAAAAAAGAATTATATGTCAAAATCAATACTTTCCCTGTTACAAATGAAAATCTAGGTCAAAATATTGCATATCTTTCTGGAGAAGTATTAGATGATGGAGGAAAAAACATAACAGAAAAAGGAATATTATTGAGTAGAAATCCAAATCCAACATTTAATGACACTAAACTAATATCTGGTTATAATGTATCTGATGGAAGCACTTCGAATGGTATAGGAAAAATCTCAGTAAAAGCTGAAAATCTAATTGTTAATACTACATATTACTATAAAACTTATTGTATTAATAGTTTGGGAACAAGTTTTGGCGAGGAATTAAATTTTAAAACTTTAGACTATGATACTCCGATATTATTAAATAACACTTTAACTTCAGCTGAAACTAGTATAATTGCCACATGTAGTTTAATTAATTCAAATTTGGTTGGCAACGTATCAATATCGGGATTTTACTATTCCCAAAATTCTGGAGTAAAAGAGACAGATTTATTTGTAACATCATCAAAAACGGTTATATCAAATTCTAATACAACTTTTTCAGCTACAATTCCAACTTTAACAGAAGGAACAATTTATTATATAAGAGCTTTTGTAAAAACGTCAAAAGGAATAACACTAGGTCCAGAAAACTCAATTTTAACCAAAGAATCTACAACTAAAGTTGGGCTAAAATCTGGATTACAAGTGTATTATCCTTTTAATAATAATGCAAACGATGAAAGCGGAAATAATTTTCATGGCTTAGTTAATAATGCAATTTTAACAGATGACAGATTTGGAAAGACAAATTCAGCCTATTATTTCAATGGAGAAAACAACACAAATATTAAAACTAATTTTCCAGGAGTATTAGGAACTAGTCCTAGAACATTTTCATTTTGGCTTAAAAGAAAAGATGCGATTTGGAATGGCACTAGTATTTTCTCGTATGGAAATCTTAACACTTGGGGCCAAGGTGTAAATATTGGATTAGGAAAAAATAATGAAATACCATTAATATTATTCGATAACGAAGGGTCTGCTGCTGGCCCATATTTCAATATGGTAGATGACAAATGGCATCATTATATAATTACTTGGGATAAAAGTTTTGGAATGACCGCAAACTCAGTAAAAATATATATTGATGGTAAATATTCACAAAATAACTGGAACTATAATCCAACAACTATAAATACAATAATTGGAACCAACTTAATAATTGGGCAATACAGCCCATCTAAAATGGATTATAGAACATTTTTAGGAACTATAGATGACCTAGGAATTTGGAACCGCGTTTTAACAGAAACAGAAATCCAGTATCTTTATCAAAATAATTACAGACCTTAATCAAAAGCCCTTCGGGGCTTTTTTTTATATATTTGGCTTCGAGAGCTAGCCCTTCGACAAGCTCACGAACCAAACTCGAAGGCTTACTGAATCACTCGATCACTTCATCACTTCATCACTAACTAAACAACATCGCCGCCCCAAACACCCCCGCACTATCCCCTAAAGTGGGTTTTACAATGGGTGTTAATACTTCTCCCGAATTGAAAATGTATTTCTTGATGCGCTCATAGCCTTTCGTGTATAATAAATCGATATTACCTACGCCTCCGCCTACAACAATCACATCGGGATCTAACACATTAATCAGGGTAGAAATCGCTCTGCCAAAATATTCAAATAAACGCTCCATGGTGGCAACAGCATGTACATCAGTTCCAGAAGTATATGCCTCCACAATTTCTTTCATGGTCTTGTGTTGACCCGAATGCAACTGATAAAAATCTTGCAAGGCCGGTCCCGAAATCACTTGCTCCACACAGCCCGATTTCCCACAATAACAGGCCACTCCGCCTTCTTCTACTATGTTATGTCCCCACTCGCCTCCTATTCCATGTAAGCCATTAATAATTTTGTTATGCACCACCAAACCTCCTCCTACTCCCGTTCCCATGATGATACCAAACACAATTTCAGCATTGGGATTTACTGCCGGTGCAGCACCTAATAAAGCCTCCGCCAAGGCAAAACTATTGGCATCATTGGCCAATTTCACCTCACAATCCAATAATTCCGACAAATCCTTCGCCAAAGGTTTCTCATTCAAACACTGTGTATTACTATTTTTCATGGTTTGCGTAGCCGGATTCAAGACTCCTGGTGTTGCAAATCCTATTTGGGTAGGTTTTGTTTGAAAAAAATCATGCGCCTGGTCGACCAGGCGCTTAATTTGTCCCAAAATATGCTCATATCCTTTTGCCGACTCCGTAGGTAATCGCTCCCGAAACAAAACGTTTTTAGGATTCGTTTTTTCTAAAACAGCCAATTCAATCTTTGTACCTCCTAAATCTACACCCCAAAGTAATTCCATCTTATCTGCGATTATCTTTGTTTTCTAATATGCTTAAATAACTCAAATACCTCGAAGTTGCAATCTCCCCTTCTTCCACAGCCTGAATAACAGTACAACCAGGTTCTCTTACGTGTCGACAATTATTAAACTTGCATTCTCCCAACTTAGCACGCATCTCAGGGAAATAATGACTCAATTCATCCTCTTCAATTTCCATCACTCCTAATTCATTGATTCCCGGACTATCAATCAAATACGTATCTTTTTCTAGCTCCCACATGGTCGCATAGGTGGTGGTATGCACCCCTTTTTGCGCAAAATCAGAAATTTCAGAGGTTTTGATGTTCAAATTTGGAGAAACTTGATTCAAAAGTGTTGACTTCCCAACACCGGAATGTCCTGCCAAAAGGGTGACCTTGTTTTTAAACAATTGTTTAAAATCTTCCATACCCACTCCAGTCTCCACTGAGGTTAATAATACCCCATAGCCTAATTCCTCATACAAGGCTGCTAATTCAAATACTTCCTCTTGCTCCGACTCTTTCAACAAATCCATTTTGTTAAACACAATCGTAACAGGAATGCGAAAAGCCTCCGCCGTTACCAAAAACCGATCTAAAAATCCTAAAGATGTTTTTGGCATTTTGAGCGTCATGACAAACACCGACTGATCTAAATTACAGGCCATCAGCTGTCCATGAGCCGTTTTATGAACCGACTTTCGGATGATGTAATTTGTACGAGGAAGAATATCCTCAATAATCACGTGTCCATGCGTTTCATCTTCCATGCTATAAAGAACCCAATCGCCCACCGCAATTGGATTGGAAGTTTGCATACCCTTAATTTTGAACTTCCCCTTCAAACGACCACTAAAAATTTTCCCAGATTCAGAACGAACCTCGTACCAAGAACCTGTAGATCGCATGATTAATCCTTTTTCCATCCCTCCAAATTAGTTATATAGCTCATGATTTTTGCACTGGCACCAACATTTTCTTGAACAAATTGAATGGAACGTTCAAAAATTTCTTTTCGTTGAGCTTCATTCTTTTCCAATTCAGTCCATCTTTGAAGCAATTCCTCTGCATTATCAATTGGAAAGGCGATTCCTTTCTCATTCAAAGTAACTGCCTCTTGAAACTTTTGATAATTCTTATTTCCAAAAAAAATTGGCGGACCAAAAACAGCAGCTTCCAAGGTATTGTGTAATCCCGCCCCAAAACTACCGCCAATGTAAGCATATTTACATGACTTATACAAAGAAGATAATCGACCAAATTCGTTCACAAAAAGCACCTTTGCTTGTTTTATTTCCTCTAAACTTGATCCTTTTGAATAGGCCACCGAAACACCTAATTCATTAGCCCACCGATGCATTTCTTGTTCATGCATTTCATGTGGGGCCACAATCCATTTCAAATCACTTTGTTTGATTAAAGGAATCAACACCTGCATATCAGCCTCCCAAACAGATCCAGCCACTGCAAATTCTGATTGACCAACAAATTGATTTTTTACCTCCCAGGTGACAATTTGTTGCGATAATTCATAAACTCTGTCGAATCGAGTATCCCCAACCACCTCCCAATGCTCCACGCCATGCGCTTTCAATAAATCCGCTGATGCTTGATTTTGAAGATATAAGCGAGAAAAATTGTTCAGCATATTTCTAAAAAAGCTACCCAATGGACCAAAAAAGACAGAATTTTCTCTAAAAATCCCTGAAACTAAAAGAGTTGGAATTTTTCTTTTCTTTAAAGCTGAAAGGTAAAAATACCAAAACTCATATTTAATAAAGATCGCTAAATTAGGTTGAATAAAATTTAAAAAACGCTCCGCGTTTTTAGCTGAGTCTATTGGCAAATAAAGTATTAAATCTGCCTTGTCATAATTTTTACGAATCTCATAGCCTGATGGCGAAAAGAAAGTCAACACAATAAAATGATCTGGATATTTGGCCTTATATTTTTCAATCAATGGCCGCCCTTGTTCAAATTCACCCAAAGAGGCTACATGGAACCATACAACTTTAGACCTATAGTGGGCCAAGTGGGCCAAGTGGGCAGAGTGTGCGGTGGCTGAGGCTCTTGCGGTGGCTGAGGCTCTCGAAGCCACAAGCTGCTCCCACGTCCTTTGATGCCCTTCTACCATCAATTTTGCTTTGCCATGGAACAAAGCAGCAAATTTTATCGTTAGCTGATATAAAAACAAAGCCAAAGTATAAAGCCAAACTCTCAAGTTTTTATTAAATTTGATTTGAATTTTAAAATTACAAAAAATACTTGGCTGAATAACGGAAAATGAATTGGATAAATTTAACTGACATCGAACAAATTAGTACCATCATTGAAGAGTCTCAGCAAGAAGCTGTTTTAATTTTCAAGCATAGTACACGTTGTTCTATTTCTTCTACAGCATTGGCTCGATTAGAAAGAGCTTGGAATCTTGAAAATGCAAGAGCTTATTATTTAGATTTAATTGCCTTCCGGCCAATTTCCAATGCTCTGGCAGAACAATTTGAAGTAGAACACCAATCACCACAAGTATTAATTATTAAGGATGGTCAATGTGTGTACCACGAAAGCCATTGGGATATTTCATTTGAAGGTATGCTTCCAATTTTAACTGAAATTGCATGAAAATAATACGCTTGTCGTTCTTACTTTTGTTTTTGTGTAGCCAAATAAGTTATGCACAGAGGAGAACCTTGCAAAATAAATCAACAAGCGTTCAACCAAGCACCCGTTCAAATTCCAAAACAACCGTAGTTAAATCAACAAATACGAAACCATCAAATTCAAAACCTATTCCAACTAAGAGTGGAGAAGGATATTGGGCTCTTGGATTAAATGCCCATACCAATGCTGGATTAATTGGAGGTTTTACCTTTAAAAAAACGTGGGGTAAGCAAGCAAATAAATTAAATTTTTGGTCTATTGATTTAATTAAAACCGAAGATTACAGAGAATTTACCTTGTTTGACGCCACAAGTAATATTTCCATTAAAGATGGAAAAAGTAATTATTTGTACACCATTCGTCCTGAATTTGGCAAAGAGTTTGTCTTATTAAAAAAAGGCCCAGAAGGTGGCACCCAATTAAAAGGTATTTTGGCTACCGGACCAAGTATTGGTTTGGTGAGTCCATATTACGTAAATGTAACCTCAAAAGCCTCCGGATTTGCAGCCATTGAGCCTGTGAAGATGAAAGATTTTTATTCGAATTCATCTACTGTCACTCAATATATAGTTGGCGAATCAAGTATGTTTAGGGGAATATCAGAAAGTACCATTCAACCCGGTTGGCATGCTAAAGCTGGAGTTTTGTTAGAGTTTAATTCAGTAAAAAGAAATTATTTAGCCATTGAATTTGGCCTTGTAGCAGATACTTATTTTAAACCCGTTGAACTTATGTTACAAAATTCGGGCAGAAATACGTTTTCATCTGCATATTTAACGTTTTACCTAGGAAAAAAATAATTATGATTGAATTACCACAAATTAATCCTGCTAGTTCGGCTCGAAAACCCGATTGGTTGCGTGTAAAATTGCCCATTGGCGAAAGCTACACAAAGGTGCGTAAAATTGTGGATGAATATAAATTGCACACCATTTGTCAATCTGGTAATTGCCCGAACATGGGTGAATGCTGGGGAGAAGGTACCGCAACTTTCATGATTTTAGGAAATACTTGCACACGTTCTTGCACATTTTGTGCAGTCGCCACAGGTCGACCGAATGAATATGACGAAGATGAGCCTCGACGCGTTGCAGAAGCCATCCGATTAATGGGCGTGAAACATGCAGTTATAACATCCGTAAATCGTGATGAATTAAAAGACCGAGGAGCTGAAATTTGGTACCAAACAGTGCGTGCCGTTAAGGAAGAATCTCCAAATACAACCATTGAAACTCTTATTCCTGATACCAAAGGCAATTGGGATGCCTTAATACGAATGATAGAAGGAGGACAAGAAGTGGTTTCGCACAACATGGAAACGGTTGCAAGATTATATCGATACGTACGTCCTCAAGCAAAATATGAAAGAAGTTTAGAGCAAATTCAACGAACCAAAGATTTTGGCAAAAGAACAAAAACGGGTTTAATGTTGGGTCTAGGTGAAACAAAAGAAGAAGTATTCCAAGCCATGGACGACCTCGCAGCACACGGATTAGATGTTTTAACACTAGGACAATACTTACAACCTACTAAAATGCATCATGAAGTAATTGAATGGATACACCCTGACACCTTTGCCATGTACAAAGAAGAAGGCTTAAAAAGAGGATTTGATTACGTAGAATCAGGTGCATTAGTTCGTTCAAGTTATCACGCAGAAAGACATATTTAAGCATGAAAAATACCGGGAATAAAAATTCATTCGATTTTATCATTGCCGGAGGAGGTCTGGCAGGACTCAGCCTAGCCTATTACCTCTCTAAAAGCTCCTTGAATCAACTCAATGTCTTGATTATTGATTCTTCCGCAAAAAATACCAACGATAAAACCTGGTGCTATTGGTCGGACCAAGAAGATGAATTTTCAAAAATTGCCGAGAAAGAATGGTCAAAAATTGGAATTCAAGGAAGAGGCACCGATTTGCAGGTAGAAGAGATTGCTCCCTATAAGTATCGTAAAATTAAAAGTGAAGAATGGTATAAGTTTGTAAAAAATCAATTAAAATCATTTCCAAATTTTCAGTTTCTTCAAGCAGAAATCGAATCGATTCATTATGCAGGAATTGGTACGATGGTGGTAACCTCAAAAGGCAAGTTTTTAGCTAGTCAGAAACTTTTCGACAGCATTAGCCCCTTCCCTTACGATAAAGAAGATCCAGACCAATTAAAACAACATTTTGTTGGATGGTATATTGAAAGCAATTTTCCTGCATTCAAATCAGATATTGCCCATTTATTTGATTTTAGACTTGCAAAAGGAATGGATGCAGAATTTATTTACTTCTTACCAACTAATTCACATACCGCTCTTGTAGAACACACTTTTTTCTCAGGAGAATTAAAGGATAAATCCTATTACGAAGAAAAGATAAAAAATTATCTTCTAGCCAACTTTAATTTAGGAGATGATGATTATCGTATTTTAGAGATTGAAGAAGGGGTTATCCCAATGAAAGAGGTTAACATCCCTCAAAATTTACATCAAAAGTGGATTAAAATTGGTACTTCTGGCGGTTTTGTGAAATCATCTACCGGTTATAGTTTTTACCAAACACAAAAAATCACCCAGAAACTAGTAGAAAACCTAGAAAATAAAGATTTCGATAAAGAGGTAAACCCGAAACCTCGATTCAAAAAATGGCTTGATGCTACATTTTTGGAGGTCATGGAAGACCCAACCGTAGATTCAAATGACATCTTATTGCAACTCTTTGAAAAAACAGAACCAAGTCTTTTAATGAAATTTTTACAAGGCGAAACCTCGCTTGGTGAAGATTTAACAGTTATGACGAAAGTTCCCAAATTTATTTTCATGAGAGCTGGCTTTCCTGCGTTTTTTAATATTCTAAAAAAGAATTAATTTTGTAGCTTAATAACATCTAATTATGGCATATTTATTTACTTCTGAGTCGGTTTCAGAAGGACATCCAGACAAAGTAGCAGATCAAATTTCTGACGCTTTAATTGACCACTTCATGGCATTTGACCCAAGTTCTAAAGTTGCTTGTGAAACGTTAGTGACTACCGGCCAAGTAGTTTTGGCAGGTGAAGTAAATACAACAACCTATTTGGATGTACAAAACATTACTCGTGAGGTTATTCGTAAAATCGGCTATACAAAATCAGAATACATGTTTGAGGCAAATTCATGCGGAATTTTGTCTGCTATTCATGAGCAATCAGCTGATATCAACCAAGGGGTAGATCGCAAAAATCCTGAAGATCAAGGTGCAGGAGATCAAGGGATGATGTTCGGTTTCGCTACTCGTGAAACTGAAAACTACATGCCATTAGCTTTAGATCTAGCTCATAAAATACTACAAGAACTTTCTTCTATCAGAAATAACGAGTCTAATGTAATCGGATACCTTCGACCAGATGCTAAATCTCAAGTAACCATTGAATATTCAGATGATCATAAGCCACAGCGTATTGATACCATCGTTGTATCAACACAGCATGATGATTTCGCATCAGAAGCAGAAATGTTGGCTAAAATCAATAAAGATATCGTAGAAATTGTTATTCCTCGAGTGAAAGCTAAATTGAAGCCAGAGTTACAAGCTTTATTCAATGATCAAATTACCTATCACATCAATCCAACCGGAAAATTTGTGATTGGTGGTCCACACGGAGATACTGGTCTAACAGGTCGTAAGATTATTGTAGATACCTATGGTGGAAAAGGTGCACACGGTGGAGGTGCATTTTCTGGCAAAGATCCTTCAAAAGTGGATCGTTCTGCAGCCTATGCAACTCGTCACATTGCAAAAAATTTAGTTGCAGCTGGTCTATGTGATCAAGTATTGGTGCAAGTATCTTATGCCATTGGTGTTGCTAAACCATGTGGTTTATTTATCGACACTTATGGTACAGCGAAAGTAAATTTAACAGATGGTGAAATTGCTCGTAAAGTAGAAGCTATTTTTGATATGCGTCCATATTTTATTGAACAAAGATTAAAATTAAGAAATCCAATTTATTCAGAAACTTCTGCATACGGACACATGGGACGTAAGAATGAAGTTGTTACGAAAACGTTCCTAGGTCCAAACGGACAAAAAGTAACCAAAGAGGTTGAGTTGTTTACTTGGGAAAAACTAGATTATGTAGATCAGGTAAAAAAAGCCTTCGGCTTATAAATAAAAAGGGCTTCTTTTCAGAAGCCCTTTTTTTATGCTAGGTCAATCTCGTTCGAGATTTTGTTAGAATTATTTTTTCCTTAAACCGCTTAATTTGCTCTGCAATCGCATTTAAGGCTAAATCTAATGCCTCTTCAAAAGATCGTGCTTTTTCTTTAACGAACAAAACAGCCCCCGGTACTGCAATTTTAATCTCCAACATTTTGGATTTTATTTTCCCCTCCCCCTGTTCGATTTTCAAAAACACATCACCTCCGGTAATACGGTCGTAAAAAGTGTCTAATTTGTTCAATTTCTCTTGGATAACCTCAATCAACTTACGATCTGCGCTAAAATGAATAGCATGAACTTGCACTTTCATAATATTAAGATTTAAATGGTGAAATAATACGAAAATGTAGGTATTTAAATTTGTCTTGTCAACTATTTTAACAAAATTTTAATCAGATTTTTTCCATTTAATACGAACAATTTTGGAAGATATCCCCAAACTATTTAAAACTTCATTCCAAAAATATTGAATTGGAGATAAATGATCATTAGGAGATTTAACTTCTACGAAAAATAATTCCAACTCATTCCAAACCATTAAATCAGGAAATCCCTTACTGTGAGTGGAAATATTTAGCCATAATTGTTCTAAAACGGCACTCAACGATTTAATTGAAACGCGATCAATGAAGGTTTTCAATAATTCAAGATCGAGGTATTGCCATTCTATTAAAGGATTCAACGTGCCCTCATGTAACCTAATAATCGTATCAAAATGTTCAAATAGTTGATCTTTTTTTGAAAGTAATTCTAATTGACGATGAAATTGATTCAAATTTTCAAAGCCAAAACCTTCCATTCGATATTCCGTTGGAGCGTATTGGAAAGGGTGTGAAAATTGATTTTTTTGACTATCAAAAATGATTTCCCATGCTAATAAACCAATGAGATTTTTCCACAAGGTATTTTCTGTAAAAACAGCTTGATTGCCATTTTGAATATAATATTGTGCCACTTGCTCTTCCACAGAGAGGTTACCTTCCTGAACAATTTCAATTTTTTCGGCTGCTTTTAATTTTTGGGTAACTTGTTTAATTGTTTTTTCTGGCTGGATTTTGGCCATAAAATCCTCATAAAAATGTCGATCATTCGGATGATGAAATAATTCTAAACCAAGCCTAACCCATTGTAAGGCTTCTTGTTGGCGTTTCATTTTCGTTAAAATCCGAATCCTTCGCTCTAAACATTTAGCACTTAACCCATATTCATAAATTTCTAAAGCTTCTTCCATCCATTGATTGCGCTCCAAAAACCTTCCCAACAAATACACTGATCGCTCAAAAGAACCGATGCTTAGGTCGCTTATCGTAGACATCAAAGGCAACACCTCTTCTTTCCAAGATTCAATCCAACAATAAGGATCAAGAGAAGATTTAGAAGCTTCGTAAAACTTTTCATTCCAGTTTGATATTTTCCATTTTTCAATGGCAACCTCCCGACTCGTAAAATAGGGAATAATTTCATCTTCTTTAACTTCAAAATATTGACGGAAGCCTAAATCTTTAACAACAAAGTCTGTTAAATCACGGGATTTACTACCAAAGAATAGAAATTGAAAAAAATTAAAATCATTTTGACAAGAAAGGTAGATCAAATCAGGGAAAATACTTGCGATTTGCTCCAACAGCAAATCGCTATCCATTGTCCGAAAATATTCTAAAAAAGTCTCTTTAGAACTAGATTTGGACAGTATTTTATCAGTTTGGAGTCTTTTGTAAACCTGGTACAACTCATCCTTGGTCAATTCAGTTAATAATTCATTCACAAACAATGAATTCGTGTTTGAAACGGAGGCGATGAATCGTACTTGTTTTAATTCCTCAAAAGCACTTTCAATTGAATTAATTTCGTTGTAAATAATCTTTTGTTGGTGAAACCAAATAGGTTTTCTTGAACAAAGACGAATCAACAAACATTGAGCATCAAAAGAAAGTTTTTGAAACGTGTGTAAAAACTGAAGTTCATCTTCACTTAAAAGGCTAATGTAATGTTTTTCAATAAATTGAAGAATAATGGAAAAATAATCCCAGTAATAAAATACAGGCAATTCCTTGGGATTGTTATTATCCATTTTTTCTAAAAAATTGTACTATTTTGATTTTACAACCTTTAAATTTACGCAAAAATTAGATTATTTTAATAATTACTGAATTTACTCTATATTTGTCTGTTATAATTTATCACCTGAAACAAAATTACTATGCAATCTGTATCTAATTACAATTTTGCAGGCAAAAAAGCCTTAGTTCGTGTAGATTTCAATGTTCCTTTAAATGAGAGATTTGAGATTACAGACGATACTAGAATCAAAGCAACGATTCCAACTATTACTAAAATCTTAAAAGATGGTGGTTCTGTGGTGTTAATGTCGCATTTAGGTCGACCAAAAGATGGTCCAACCGACAAATATTCACTTAAACATTTAGTGACTCCCCTATCTATTGTTTTTGGAGTGCAAGTAAAGTTTGCGAATGATTGTATTGGAGAAGATGCACTTAGTTTAGCTCATTCATTACAGCCAGGTGAAATTTTATTACTTGAAAATTTACGTTTTTACAAAGAAGAAGAGAAAGGTGATGTAGCCTTTGCAGAAAAACTTGCACGCTTAGGAGATGTCTGGGTTAATGACGCCTTTGGAACCGCACACCGTGCGCATGCCTCAACTGCTGTGGTTGGACAATTCTTCCAAGATAAAGTAAGTGGATATGTGATGCAAGCTGAAATCGACAATGCAAAAAAGATTTTAGAAGGTGCTGAGCGTCCGTTTACAGCAATTATGGGCGGATCTAAAATTTCAGATAAAATTTTAATCATTGAAAAATTATTAGATAAAGTTGATAATCTAATCATTGGAGGCGGTATGACCTACACCTTCACTTTAGCAGAAGGTGGTAACATTGGAAAATCGATTTGTGAGCCAGATAAAGTAGAATTAGCAAAGTCTTTATTAGAAAAAGCTAAAGCAAAAGGAGTTAAACTTTATATGCCAGTAGACAATGTTTGTGCAGATGATTTCAACAACAATGCCAATAGACAAACAGTTGTTACAGGACAAATTCCAGATGGTTGGGAAGGTTTAGACATTGGTCCAAAATCTGTTGAATTATTCCAAAAAGTTGTAGCTGAATCTAAAACGATTTTATGGAATGGACCAATGGGTGTATTTGAATTTCCAAACTTCGCTATTGGAACAAACGCTATTGCAGATGCTGTAGTTAAAGCAACTGAAGAAAATGGTGCATTTAGCCTAATTGGAGGTGGTGATTCTGCTTCTGCTGTTAACAATGCAGGTTACGGAGATCGAGTATCTTATGTTTCTACTGGCGGAGGAGCCTTATTGGAATACATGGAAGGAAAAGTATTGCCAGGTGTGGCTGCTTTGGAAAGTTAAAAATTGAAAGTTGAAAGTTGAAAGTGAGGCCTAGGTCTCACTTTTTTTTTATTCTATAATCCCATAAATTGCAGTAAAATCAAAAACAATTATTAACTCCCCAACTTTAAACTTTCAACTCTCAACTTTCAACTTTCAATTCATGCTCCACCATTCCCAACCTCTTTTTCTTCGTTCAACTTATATCAGCCTAGATAGCCGACAAATAAATGAGCCAAAAGAAACAGCTTTTTTTGCGATAAGAGGGGTACATCACGATGGACATCAATACCTTGAACAATTGTATAAGCGAGGGGTTTCTGAGTTTATAGTTGAAAAAGATTCATGGACAAGTTATTTGGCTCAAAGGGCCGAAAAATGGGCAGGAGTTGATATTTACATTGTTGAAAATTGCATTACAACCTTACAGCATATAGCTCAAAAGCATAGAGAAGAATTCCAATTACCACTCATAGCTGTAACAGGTTCTAATGGCAAAACAACTATTAAAGAATGGTTAGCACAGATTCTTTCCGTACAATTTAAAGTAATTAAAAACCCCAAAAGTTTCAATTCACAAATTGGCGTTCCATTATCGGTTTGGAATATTAAAAAAGAACATGAAATTGGCATTTTTGAAGCAGGAATCTCAAAACCAAACGAAATGTCACGATTGGAACAAATACTTCAACCACAATGGGGCATTTTAAGTAATATTGGAGAAGCTCATGGACAAAATTTCAGTTCAGATAAAGAAAAATTAAAAGAAAAGCTTCAACTTTTTGCGAATGCAAAAAGACTAATTTTTAGAGATAAAAACGGTCTAAAAGAACAAATAAGAGAGCTATTAGAACCTGTAAATCCCACTATTGAATTAATTCATTGGAATTTTGAAGACCTAGAAAACGGGATATATATTCATCGAAAATTGGAGAAAAATGCTTGTCATTTACGATTCAAAAAACAAGCTCAAACGGAATGTTTTCTTGAAATCACCATACCCTTTACAGATGAAGCATCCATTGAAAATTGTTGTCATTGTGCCATTGCAGCCCATTTTATTGGGTTGAATCAATTTCAAATCCAACAACAATTTCGTACTATAAAAGCAATCTCTATGCGATTAGAGGTTAAAGAAGGGCTGCAGAACAATCAAATTATCGATGATTCTTACAATAACGACTTAGATGGCATAAAACTAGCCTTACCCTTATTGATTAATTCTCATAAAAAGCATAAAGTTTTTATATTTTCTGATGTCTTGGAGGCGAGTAGTTCCGACAAAGATTTATACAAGCAAATTGCCAAAGAAATTAAGAGGCACCAAATTTCAACTTTAATAGGAATAGGCGAAAACTTAGTTAAAAATCAAGAATTATTTGATTCAATTCAAGTATTCCGACAAACAGATGATTTAATTCAATCAGGAATATTAAATCAATTAAAGGATTCCGCCATTCTAATAAAAGGAGCAAGAAAATTTAATTTTGAACGAATAAGTAATCTATTAGAAAGAAAAACACATTGCACCCAATTAGAAATCAATTTAAATGCCTTACAGCAAAATTTGCGTTTCTATAAAGAAAGTATTGGTCATGATACCAAATTAATGGGCATGGTGAAAGCTTTTGCCTATGGAGCAGGATCAACAGAAATAGCTAATGTATTACAAAATCAGGGAATTGACTATCTAACTGTAGCTTATACAGATGAAGGAGTAGAATTGCGAAAAAATGGAATCTATACTCCCATTATGGTCATGAATCCGCAAGTAAATGAATTTGACATTCTAACTGAATATGGATTAGAACCAGAAATCTACAATTTTAGCCTCTTAAAGGCAATAGATGAATACTCTACCACAACAGGGAAAAATATTAAAATACATCTAAAAATAGATACAGGAATGCGTCGATTGGGTTTTGAAATCGATGAAGTAGAAAAACTTTGCCTAGAATTACAACAAATGCCCCAATTGTGGGTGGTCAGTATTTTAAGTCATTTAGCTGCATCTGAGAGTGAAAGACACTTTAAATTCACAGAAAAACAGATTAGATTATTTGCAAAAGCAGGTAAAAGTATCAATCAAGCACTAGGTTATTCCCCATTAATGCATATTGCAAATTCAGCAGCCATACAGCACCATCCAAAATCAAGATTTGATATGGTAAGATTAGGAATTAGTTTATACGGAATTAGCACAAATGAAATCGAAAAAAAATCATTAGAACCCGTATTAAAATTAAAAACATACATTTCTCAGATAAAATCTGTAAAAAAAACAGAAACCATTGGCTACGGTAGAAGGGGAAAATTAAGTAAAGACGGAAAAATTGCCACACTTGCTCTTGGTTATGCTGACGGCTATTCACGAAAGCTTGGAATGGGTAAAGGCATATTTGAAATAAATGGAGTTCTATGCCCAACAGTTGGTTCCATTTGCATGGATATGTGTATGGTAGATGTAAGTCATTTAGAACAGGTAAATGAAGGCGATGAAGCCCTTGCCTTTGGCGGAAAAGTACAAATTTATGAGATTGCTAAATTAGCTGAAACCATCCCTTACGAAATCATGACAAACATTAGTGAACGAGTTAAAAGAGTGTATGTGAGAGAGTAAATTGAATTATGAATTGTGAGGCGTCAGGGATGAGAGATTAGGGTAAAGTTGAAAGTGAAAAGTTGAAAGTGGAAAGTTGAAAGTGGAAAGTTATAAGCCAGGGCAAAATGTTCTGGCTTTTTTTTGTCCATATTACACTCTAAACTTTCAACCCTACACCTTGTACCCTAGAAAATATTTAATTACCTATTGTGCTAATTAATTAATACTTAATTATCAATTTAACTAATTATTTTTATTGTTTAATTGCTTATTCGGCTAAATAAATATATAGAGTCATTTAAAACACATTTAAAACATGACAAACAAATTTCGCTCTCAACTTTCCACTTTCAAAATTTCTTCCTATATTAGCTAAATAGATAAATAACTATGTCTATTGAACTTATAACAAAAGCAATTGGAGATGAATCTAGGAAGAAGATACTTGACCTACTTACTGTAGGTGAGCTTCCTGCATCAGCCATTTTTGAACAATTTGAGTACGCTGCACCTACTATTTCTAGGCATTTGAGTGTCTTGAAAGAAGCTGGTTTGGTCAACACTCGCCGGGAAGGTGTATTCATTTATTATAGCCTCAACAAGGAACAATTTGTTCAATTAGTTGAATGGCTAGAGGCCTTTGTGCCAATAAAAGTAAAACCTAAAGTGGAACGAAGTGAGCGAGCAAGCGCCCCTCGCCCACCTAAAAAAGAGAGCTCATTTGATAAGTTTCAGAGCGAATTCTAATCTTAGAAAAATACAATTTTATGCAACGATTTGTTTTTATTATTCGTGGACCTGTGAAAGGTATTTCATCTGATGAATTACTTGCATCAGAACAGGAACTTGAAAAAATAAGAGAATGGTTAAAAAATTTAAAATCTACTTATCAAGATATGTTATTTCAAAAACTTGGTAGTCAACAAGAGATTCGTACAGAAAGTGGATTAATAGAAAATAAAATTTCGAATCAAATTGATGGCGGAGAAATTAGTCAAATGCTGACATTAATTTTACCAAATTTTGATGAAGCGCAAAAAATAGCTCAATCCTTCCCTTTTCCCAATAGTTTTTACTCTTTAGAGCTGAGAGAGCTTATTTAAGCATAAAAAGGGCTTAAATCTAAGATTTAAGCCCTTTTTATTGAAGTTTAATGAGAATCGATAATTCTGTACCTTTTATAAGTTAATTTCTCCTACCATATTCTCAGGGCGAACCCATTGATCGAATTCTTCAGCAGTTAAATAGCCAAGTGAAATGGCCGTCTCTTTAAGCGTCGAACCATTTTTATGAGCTGTTTGTGCAATCTCTGCAGCTTTATAATAACCAATTTTAGTATTTAAGGCTGTTACTAACATTAATGAGTTATTTACGTGCTTCTTAATATTGTCATGTAATGGCTCAATACCTACTGCACATTTATCATTAAATGCCACGCAAACATCACCAATCAAACGAGCAGAATGTAAGAAGTTATAAATCATCACCGGTTTAAACACGTTTAACTCAAAGTGTCCATTTGAACCTCCAATATTGATGGCAACATCATTTCCCATCACTTGTGCTGCCACCATCGTCATGGCCTCGCATTGAGTTGGATTAACCTTTCCTGGCATAATCGAAGATCCTGGCTCATTGTCTGGTATAAAAATTTCCCCAATTCCAGAACGAGGACCAGAAGACAACATTCGGATATCGTTACCGATTTTCATTAAGCTAACTGCAACCGTTTTTAGTGCACCATGTGCCTCAACAATGGCATCATGAGCTGCTAGAGCCTCAAATTTATTTTCAGCTGTTACAAAAGGTAAACCTGTTAGAGCAGCAATATGTTTTGCTACATTTTCTGCATATCCCTTAGGAGTATTAATCCCTGTACCTACTGCAGTACCTCCTAAAGCTAATTCGGAAAGATGTTCTAAGGTATTATTGATGGCCTTTAATCCATGATTTAATTGAGAAACATAGCCAGAAAACTCTTGTCCTAAGGTTAATGGAGTCGCATCCATAAAGTGCGTACGGCCAATTTTAACCACATTTTTAAATGACTTTGCCTTCTGTGCCAAGGTATCGCGTAATTTAGTGATTCCCGGGATGGTTGTTTCCATTAAAATTTTATAGGCAGCAATATGCATCGCCGTTGGAAACGTATCATTGGAAGATTGCGATTTATTCACATCATCATTCGGGTGAACAAATTTTGTTTCATCTAGCAAACTCCCTCCATTCAAAACATGAGCTCGGTAAGCAATTACTTCATTGCAATTCATGTTTGACTGAGTTCCTGAACCAGTTTGCCAAACGACTAATGGGAACTGATCTGCTAAACCTCCTGTTAAAATTTCATCACAAACGGTTGAAATCAAGTTTTTCTTTGACTCTTCCAATACTCCCGCCTCAAAATTGGTAATTGCTGCGGCTTTTTTCAAATAGGCAAAGGCCTTAATAATCTCCTTTGGCATTTTATTGATATCCTGTGCAATCGGAAAATTTTCAATCGAACGTTGAGTTTGCGCTCCCCAATACACATGGGCAGGAACTTGTACCTTTCCCATTGTATCTTTTTCAATTCTATACTCCATAATTTTATTTTCTATTAATTTTGTATGTCTACAAAATTACGAGCAATTTCAATATTTACCCCATAGAAAAATAAAAATTATGTTGAAAATTTATGGCATTCCTAATTGTAATTCGATGAAAAAAGCATTCGATTTTCTAAAAGAGAACAATATTCCTTTCGAATTCCATGATTACAAGAAAAAAGGACTTTCCTTAGAGAAATTAAATGATTTTTTAAATCAATTAGGTAGCGAGGTTGTATTGAATAAACAAGGAAGTACCTATAAACAATTGAACGAAGAAGCGAAGCAATCTTTACAACACGCAGATCATCTTCGTAATTTTCTTTTAGAAAAAACTTCTGCGATAAAAAGACCCATTTTGGAACAAAATGGGTCCTATTTAGCTGGTATTGATCTAGAAAAATTAAAACAATTTTTAGATTTTTAATTTTTATAAAAAAGCCATTTTCGCAAATCTTTCCAGGTCAATTTTTTACCGTACATTAAAATTCCCACTCGATAAATTCGGGCAGACATCCAGGCTGTACCTAAAAATCCAGCAAATAATAGCGCCATTGAAAGGAGAAGTTCTGAAACAGGTACCCCATAAGGTAAACGAACCATCATATTGATTGGACTCGTAAACGGAATGATACTGGCCCAAAATGCCACGGTGCTATCAGGATCTTGAATTGAAAACTGAGCCAAAAAGAAGGCAATGATAATGGGAATAGTCACAGGAAAGGTAAATTGCTGTGCCTCAGCAGCTGATTCTGCCGCTGAACCAATGGCTGCAAACAAAGAACTATAAAGCAAGTATCCAAAGAAATAATAAAACAGAAAACAAGCTAATAATATGGGAATATTAACTGAATTTTTCACATCATCTAATACCTTAAATGGGTCTCCCTCCTCTTGAACTGACGCTTGTTTTTCAATTGATTTACCCGAAACATTTTTAACCATTTGAGTCTGAACCTCCTTTTTAAGATCTTTCCCATACAAAGCCTTTGCAGCATTTGAGAAGGTAAAAGTTAAAACTGCCCACAATAGAAACTGCGTAAGTCCAACTAATCCTACACCAATAATTTTACCTAACATCAATTGAATAGGTTTAACAGAAGACACCATAACTTCTATGATGCGATTACTCTTTTCTTCAATGACACCATTCATTACCTGCGAGCCGTACAAAAGAACAGTTAGATATAAGATAAATCCCAAAATTCCTGCTAAAATCATGATCCCTCCTGAATTTGATTCTTGCTCATCACCCTCCTTTGATAGGATGATTGTATTACCTGAAACTTCAATTTGGGTTTTTTCATAGGCCTCCTTCTGAATTCCCGCATGAGATAATAATTCATGACGTAATCGATCTTGAATTATACCCTCTATTTCACTCTGCAGGGGCAAACTAATACTTTTTTCAGCAAAAATTCGAACAGAATTTGGTTGAGTTAACACATCCTTTGGGACAATTACCAACGCCTCATAATCTGACTCAATAAATCTTTTTTTAAGAACCTCTTCTGAATCTTTGACGAATTCAAAGGTAACTTCTTTACTTTTTAAATCTTCCTTTTTAAATAATCCACTTTGATCTAGAAATTCAACTTTTTTCACTTCTCGATCACGGGTTGCTAACCAAATGGGTATCGCATATATTGCTGTAATCAGCAGCGGTGTAAGCAAGGAAGAGATCCAAAATGACTTTTTCTGAATACGCGTAAAATACTCGCGTTGAATGATAAGTAGTATTTTATTCATGGTATTTAGGCTTTCGTTTGGTTTACAACTTCAATGAATATTTGATCAAATCCTGGAATAATTTCATTGAAGCTTTTAAGTTCAACTTGTTGAATCAATTCGTTGAGTACATGATTTACAGAATGGCCATTAAGTATTCGAATAGTAGATGTATTTTCATGCGTTTCCACAATTTCAAAAGAATTCCCACTTCCTAATTCACCTTGATAAGAAATTGCGTATTCATTCTTTTTAAAACTATTTTGGATTTCAATTTTATCTCCTTCCAATACAACTTCTGCATGATTAATCAAAGCCACATGGTCACATAATTGTTCAACTGAATCCATACGATGTGTTGAAAAAATTATAGTAGTTCCTTCACCTTTTAAGGCCAAAATCTCATCTTTTAACAAATTAGCATTAATTGGGTCAAATCCTGAAAATGGCTCATCCAGTATTAATAACTCAGGTCGATGAACTACGGTACTAATAAACTGCGTCTTTTGTTGCATTCCCTTCGACAGGTCCTCCACGGGCTTATTCCACCAATCTTTGATGTCGAATTTAATAAACCAATTTTTGAGCTCTTCGGTTGCCTGGGATTTACTCATTCCTTTCAATTGCGCCAAATAAAGCAATTGTTCCCCAACCTTCATTTTCTTATATAAGCCTCTTTCTTCGGGCAAATAGCCGATTCGTTCAATATGTTTTGGGTTTAATTCCTCTCCATCGAACAAGACGATTCCGGAGTCAGGTGCGGTAATTTGATTTATGATACGGATAAGGGAAGTTTTTCCGGCACCATTTGGTCCTAACAAACCGAATATTTTACCTCTCGGAATTTCTAAGTTGATATTGTTTAGGGCTAGGTGATCCGCATAGCGTTTGACAACTTGCTGAATACTAATAATCATTCTATACTTTTTTGGAACGAATTTATAAATTGTTTAATTAAGGTTTCATTTTATTTGACAAGTGGCAATTTGAACGGATAAAAATTCTAACTCTTTATTTTAGAAACAAAATCCCAACTAACAATTCCCATGGTTACAGAAACATTTAACGAATGCTTTGTTCCAAATTGAGGAATTTCTATACAATTAGATGAACCTTCGATAAATTCTTCATTCACACCAAAAACTTCATTACCAAAAACAAAGGCATATTTTTGTGATTTTTCTGGCAAAAATTCATGCAAATAAATCGGGTGCTCTACTTGCTCAATCGAATATACATTAAATCCTTTTTCTTTTAGGTAGGCCAAACAACTTTCTGGATCGGCAAAATAAGTCCATTTAACTGAATCTTCTGCCCCAATGGCCGTTTTACTAATCTCCCGATGAGGAGGCTTAGCAGTAATACCAACCAAACAAATTTCCTCACATGCAAAAGCATCGGCGGTACGAAATGCTGAGCCTACATTATTCATACTTCGAATGTTATCTAAAACTAAAATAAATGGATTTTTATCAATAGCTTTAAATTCATCTATCGTTAATCGATTTAACTCTTCTAAAGACAGTTTCTTGTTTATTTCACTCATTTTAATTCCCAAATTTTCAGTTGACCAATAGATGTTGCACCACCTTCTGATACAAAATTCACTTGTTCTTCTAATGAAATTGGAAAACGTAGCGATGAAATGGAAACAGTACCATCTTGTGCTAGCAATTCAACTGTTGATCGATCGATTAACAATTTAAAATTTTTAGCTTTCCCAATTAGAGCGTTGGCCTCTTGTAGCCCCTCAAAGGCTGTTGAAATTATTTTACCAGACTTATTACGATTAATCTGCCAAGTATGTTTTTTTTCATCAAAACCAATTTTGATTTCCTCGTCATTTTGTTTTCCTTTTATAACTATTCCCCAAAAATCTGCTCTAGTTGCTGCAATTTTGACTTCAATTGCAAAGGTTTTATTTTTCAAAAATTGCATCCCATTCAACTGCTTTTGTTTGTCTTTTTTGATAGAGAAATTTGATGCCACAAAGCTAGCCGCTTTGTGATCTAAATTAGGCATAAATTTTTGTCGTAAACGCAATCCTTCAATTGTTTCTACCAAATCTAATTTTCGAACTGCAGACATTTGGCCTTTCCATGGAAAAGTAGGTTGTTCTTTTGCATATTGCCACGAAAGCATCCACCCAAGCCAAAGATTTGTATCTTGTGGTGCATGATAAAAAGGAACAGCTGCGTAAAAATCTTTACCAAAATCCACATATAACTTTGTTTCAACTGGATTGTCATTTACAAATTTTTTACCATTGAAATTCCCAAGGAAATACTGCATTCCGACGAATCCTTTGTAAGGCCCCTGTGAGCTTAGGAATAAAACCCATTTTTTATCTTTAGAACCTTCTATTGGTAGCTTTTGTAAAGATGGACACTCCCAAATCATGTCTACATCACCTTCATTACCAAAGTCACTTAAAAAATTCCAATGTAGTAAATCCTTACTTCCATAGAAAGCAACCTTAAATTCATGAGGTTTAGCAACTACCATCACAAATTGCTTACTTTCTTCATGCCAAATAATATTTGGGTCTCTGAAGTCTTTATAATTTATATTTAAAACTGGATTTCCTTCATATTTAGTCCAAGTAAGTCCATCATCATTTGAATAAGCTAAATGTTGCTCTTCTCGTGTATAGGGATAATCTGCCGTATAAATGGCAATAAGTAAATCTTTAGATGGGTCGCCAAGTCCAGAAGCATGAGTCTGATCCCAAACGACACATCCAGAAAAAATATATTCCTTTCCATTTGGAATGGCGACTGGTAACTCTTCCCAATGTAATAAATCTTTACTTCGAGCGTGCCCCCAACTCATATTTCCCCATTCATTACCCTTTGGATTATGCTGAAAAAACACATGATAATAACCTTTAAAATACAATAAACCATTGGGGTCATTCGTCCAATTTTTTTTAGGAGAAAAATGAATTTGTGGTCTCCATTGTTCTGTGCTTTGTTGCGCAAGCAATTGAATCGAGCCTAAAATTGAAACAAAGAGAAAACTAAGAATTAAACGATTTAAAAGTTGTATTTTTTTCATCAATCGAAAGAAAATAGGCATTTTTATATTGGTTTGAGAACCATTCGCCTAGGTTATAATAAGTTGTTTTTGAGTCTATAGAAAATTGAATGGGTAGATGTCGATGTCCGAACACATATGTATCAATAGCAAGATTTTGTTTATCCAATTTTGGCTTAATGTCTTTAATGTAGTTTATTAAATATTCTGTAGCTACATTAAAAGGTTCTTCTCCTCCTACCAAGGCCTTTTTCTTACGTGTTTCAGACCAAAAATGAGCGAGAGACATCCCTAAGTTCGGGTGTAGGTATTTGAACAAAAATTGAGCAATTGGATGGACAAAAATTCTTTTTAAAACTTTATATCCATTGTCCCCAGGACCTAAACCATCGCCATGGCCAATCCACAAGTTTTTTTCGCTCTGTTCGAATACTAACTTTAAATGTTGCGGTTCGCGATAAATAATTGCATTGAATTCATCTTCAAAATAATTCCACATCCACAAATCGTGATTCCCAACAAAAATATGTAACTGAATTCCAGCGTCCGCTAATTGGGCTAATTTGCCCAGAAATCTTGTAAAGCCCGAAGGAACAACTTTCCCATATTCGAACCAAAAATCAAATAAATCACCCATTAAAAACAAATGCGAAGCATTTGCTTGTATAGCGTCTAACCATTGAATTAAATTCCTTTCCCGATCCAAACTTGCCAAATTATCCGGAAAACCCAAATGAAAATCTGAGGCGAAATAAACCTTTTTATCTGCTGGAATGGAAAGTTGAATCATATAAAAAAGGGTGGAAAATCCACCCAATTTACGAAATTTTATCCTTGTTGAGGAGATTCTGGATCTGTATTTTCTGTATCGTCCTCTTTTTTTGCTTTTGGTTTACGAACGGTCTTAGGTTTTGTTTCCGCTATTTTATCGTTCTCTGCTTGTTCCCTCTCTTCTTTCGCATCCTTTCGTTTCTTTTCCGTTTCACCTTTAATAAACTCCTGATAGGTTGTTAATTGCTCAAAAGGTCGAGGTCCGACTAAATTTTCCAAGTCGTTTTGGAATAAAACTTCTTTTTCTAATAAAGCTTCAGCCAATGCAGTTAAAGCTTCTTTCTTTTCGGTCAATAACTTTTTTGTACGTTTATACGCTTCAGCAATTAATTTACGTACTTCCTCATCAATTTCTCGCGCAGTTTCTTCTGAATAAGGTTTATTAAACTGGTACTCAGAGCCTTTAGAATCGTAATAGGAAATATTTCCTAATTTATCATTCATACCATAAATAGTAATCATCGAATAGGCTAATTTAGTAATACGTTCCAAATCATTTTGTGCACCAGTTGAAATTTTTCCAAAAACAATTTCTTCAGCAGCGCGACCACCAAGAGTTACGCACATTTCATCCATTAATTGTTCCGTTCGATACAAAAATTGTTCTTTAGGTAAATATTGTGCATAACCCAAGGCGGCTATTCCTCTTGGAACAATGGTAACCTTTACTAATGGATTAGCATGTTCTAAGAACCAGCCTGCAATTGCATGACCTGCTTCATGGAAGGCAACAATTTTCTTTTCTTCGGGTGAAATCAATTTATTTTTCTTTTCCAAACCGCCAATAGTACGATCCATTGCTTCTTGGAAATCATTCATATCAATTTCATGTTTGTTTCTGCGAGCTGCAATTAAAGCTGCTTCATTACAAACATTAGCAATCTCTGCTCCCGCAAATCCAGGAGTTTGAGCAGCCAATTCTTTTGGATCTATATCTTTTCCTAATTTTAATGGCTTTAAGTGTACTTTAAATATTGCCTCACGACCGATGATATCTGGTTTATCAATTGAAATTTGGCGATCAAATCGACCCGGGCGCAACAAGGCAGAATCCAAGATATCTGGCCTGTTAGTTGCTGCCATGATGATGATTCCTGAATCGGTTGCGAAACCATCCATTTCTACCAACAAAGAATTCAGGGTATTTTCTCGCTCATCGTTACCACCTGGCATTGAACCTCTACCTCTTGAACGACCGACTGCATCAATTTCATCGATAAAAATGATACAAGGTGCTTTTTCTTTGGCCTGTTTAAATAAATCTCTAACACGTGCAGCACCAACACCCACAAACATTTCTACGAAATCTGAACCTGATAAAGAGAAGAATGGAACACCAGCTTCACCTGCCACGGCCTTCGCCAATAAGGTTTTTCCGGTACCTGGAGGGCCTACCAGGAGAGCTCCTTTCGGTATTTTACCCCCAAGGTCAGTGAATTTTTTAGGATGTCTCAAAAACTCAACAATTTCTTGAATTTCTTCTTTAGCCTCATCTAAGCCAGCCACATCATTAAAAGTGACACGAACTTTTGATTCGCCTTCAAACAAGGTTGCTTTACTTCGGCCAATATTGAAAATTTGACCTCCAGCTCCGCCTCCGCCACCCATGCGGAAAAACAAGAAATAAAAACTCAATCCCATTAAAATCAAAAATCCCCACTGTGAGAACCATTCCAAAGGACTTGTTCTATTTTCTGGAGAGGCCATAATTTGTTCATTTCTAGGAAAGGCTTTTTGGCGTTCTTCCAAAAAATGCTCAAATCCTTCTTTTGAAATAACTTCAAATTGAAAATGAGGACCTTTGTTATTTGCGGACAAAGATGGGTTATTTGATTTAAAATATTTTGTAATAAAATTTGGTTTTAACGTTACTTCAACCGTTTTATCATTTACGATTGTTACTGCACTAACTTCTTTTTGAATCAACATAGATTCAAACTGTTTTTGAGAAATTGGTTGAATTGCTGGTTGATTTGAGAAGAATAAACCACTCACTACTACAATAATTAGAGCAATTATCATCCAGTTTTGGAAACCACCTGCACCCTTTTTAGGTAAACGAGGAGGTAAACTAGGTCTTCTTGAATTTTTAGGCTGATTTGATTGTTTGGCCATTAGTAAATATGTTTAAGCTATAACGCCGTTCGTTAGGTAAAAGTTTCATTAAAATTAGTCAGGGATATTTGTAAATTTAGCATCACCCCATAAATCTTCTAACTTAAAAAAAGCTCGTTTATCTTTTTGAAAGACATGTACAACAATGTCGTAATAATCCATTAAAATCCACTCACGATTTGCTTTACCTTCTACCACATGTGGGTGAATTTGTAATCCTTTCCAAACTTCATGATCTACAGAATCTGAAATGGCGTCTATTTGTGTATCAGAAGTACCTGAACAAATAACAAAAAAATCAGTAAAAGCATTGGAAACACCACGTAAATCTAGAATTGAGATTTCTTGTGCTTTTTTTTCTTGCATTCCCTTTACAACCCATTGTACTAATTCCTCGGAGCTATTCGCTGGGGTTGATTTAGAATTCTTTTTTGGCATATTAATTGGTTAAAAATATCAATAATTTAAACTATAACGAAATAAGCATTATTTTTGTTCAATTTCATAAAATTACGAATAAATCTTGAAGAAGTATCAAGCCCAAACTGAGTTTGTCGGAAGAAATATAAAATACTTGGAGAGCTGTGAATCGACGAATTCTTTAGCCTTGCAAGAATGTTTGAGTAAAGAAATTCCAGAAGGATTTTGTTACATCGCAAATCATCAAACGAAAGGTCGAGGCCAAAGAGGCAACGAATGGAATTCGAAGGAAGGAGAAAATTTACTACTTTCATTTGTTTTCAAGCCGAAAATTGCTGCAAATCATCAATTTTATTTAAGTAAAGCGGTTGCCTGCGGAATCATCTTAGGCTTACAAAATTGGTCCATAAAATTATTCAACAAATCATTAACATTGTCAATAAAATGGCCAAATGACATTTATTTAGATGATAAAAAAATGGGTGGTATTTTAATAGAAAATCAATGGAATAGTGGTACATGGACCCACTCAGTGGTTGGAATAGGCTTAAATATCAATCAAGATCAATTTGGCAATTTAAGGGCCACCTCTTTAAAATCATATTGTAATTGGCTAGAAACGATTGACAAAGCAGAGGTTTTTCATTCAATTTGCGAAGCAATTGAATTCTTTTATTTAAAAAATACGATTGAAAATTTCTCATTCATCGACGAAAACTATCATCAATCCCTCCTTCGTTTAAATGAATGGCATTTGTACCAAGAGGTAGAAAATCAAGAGATATTCGATGGTAAAATTATACAAGTAAACGAAGCTGGACATTTGTTAATGGAAAAACAAAATGGATATAAATTGTATGATTTAAAAGAAATTATTTTTATTTTTCCATCATAAAATTGTAATTTTCTGTGATTAAGGATTATAAAGGGAATGTTGAAAATTTTCTACACTGGGTTGAAAATACTCCAAAAAACATTTATTTAAAACAACCCAAAGGGAAAAAATTCAAGGATTATACCTACGAACAGGCAGGCTATGAGGTAAAGAAAATGGCACACTACCTTTTCCGGAACTTCAATGATGACAAAAAGCATGTTGGAATTTTATCTAAAAACTGTGCACATTGGATTTTAGCTGATTTGGCAATTGGATATGCAGGTGGTATCTCTGTCCCATTTTACCCAACCTTGAGTGCCGAACAATTTAAAACAGTTTTTGAGCATTCGGATTGTCAAATTTTATTTGTGGGTATCCTTGATAATTGGGAACAAATAAAAGCTGTCATTCCTGAGAAAACAGTGATTATACACCTTTCAGATCAGCCGAATGAAATCAATAATACGTGGGATCAAATTGTAATTAAAGAGAAATCACTCATCAGCCCTCATTCATTTGGTGCCGAAGATACCGTTACCATAATTTATACTTCCGGTACAACTGGCACTCCAAAAGGAGTGATGGTCCCCGCCAAAGCCTTCCCAATTGCTATCAATGCGGCGAGTGAAATTGCTTATTTGGGTGAAAAAGGAAATCGATTTATTTCATATTTACCGTTATGTCATGTAGCAGAAAGAAATTTCGTAGAATTTGCAGGTACAGCTTGCGGTGGAACAATTTATTTCGTTGAAAACCTACAAACATTTGCTGCCAATTTAAAAAGTGCTTCTCCTACTCATTTTTTGGCTGTTCCTCGCATTTGGTTAAAATTCCAGGAAGGTATTTTAGCAAAATTTGGAGGCGCAAAATCATTTGAAAAAATAAAGAAAATTCCAATTATCAACCAATTAATTACCTATTTAATTATCAATAAACTTGGCCTTTCCAAGGCCAAATTGTTAATCACTGGGGCGGCTCCTATTTCTGCAGATTTAATTAATTGGTATCAAACCATGGGTCTTTCCATTCAAGAAGCCTATGGTATGACTGAGAATTTAGGATTTACGTCAGTCATGCCTAAACGAAACATTAAACTTGGATCTGTTGGTCAAATTTGGCCTATTTGTCAAGTTCGAATTCAGGAAGGAGAAATCCAGATGAAATCAAATTGTTTAATGAAAGGTTATTATAAGGAAGCTGCCTTAACAAAACAGACCTTTGAGGAAGAATGGTTAAAAACTGGAGATGCAGGTTCCTTAGATGAAGATGGATTTTTACATATCACCGGTCGAATTAAAGAAAATTTCAAAACAAGTAAAGGCTTTTATGTGAGCCCGTCGACAATTGAAACAGTGATTCAAAATCACTCATTAATTGACCAAGTTTGTGTGGTAGGAGCAAATTTACCGGAACCTATGGCTTTGGTGGTTTTAACCCAAGAAGCTAAATTAATAGAAAAAGAAGAGCTTAATAGTCAGCTTGAGGAAATATTCGAAATGCTTAAACCGCATTTCAAACATTATGAAATGATCAAAAAAATCATCGTTGTTGAGGAATCTTGGACGATTGAAAACAATTGCATGACACCTACTTTAAAAATAAGAAGATTAGAAATTGAGCGAATTTATGAACGCTATTTTGGAGATTGGTTTAAATCTAAAAACAAGATAATTTACTTTTAATTAAACTACAACAAAGAAAAATTTAGTATCTTCCTTATTATGGGGAGAAAAATCATTCTTTTGGCATTTTTATTATTCGGATTTATCTGTCGATCCCCTAATTTATTCGGTCAAAAAATAAAAATCGACTCCATTATTTTTAAAGGCAATGATCGAACAAAAGTAAGTATTTTAAGGCGCGAATTAAATTTTATAGAAGGTGATAGTCTTGAAGTAAATCAAATTGAAAAAATTTTAGAAATCAATCGAAGAAAATTAATGAACACGAATTTGTTCATTTGGACAAAGTTCGATTTTCATTTCCGTCCAACAGGTGGTTTAATTATTCAATACGAGTTTTTAGAGCAATTATACACCCTTATTTTTCCTATTTTTTCTTTGGCAGACAGAAACCTTTCAGATTGGATCAATAGAGGCTCTGATCCCAAAAGAATCATCTTTGGAGTTAATGCCATTCAAAATAATTTAACAGGTAGAAATGAAAAATTTGGCATAAATTTAGAAACTGGCTTTTCCCAGCGATTTGACATCGCCTATTCAAATCCATACATTGATGTTAAGAAAAGATTTGGCTTTTACACGAACTTTACCTACCAATCGAGCAAAAACTTAGCTTACAGTTCAAATAAAGATATATTGCAATTTATTTCTTCAGACAAGCCCATGCGGGAACGATTCTCTGGCGTGGTAGGATTTAGAAAACGGGTTCGGTATTACGACTTTCAAACCCTTGAATTCAGGTATTATAAGGTTAAAATAGCCGACTCTGTCTTTCAATTGAATCCATTTTACCTACCCAATAGAAGTAAACAAAGTGATTTTATCCAATTAACTTATCGAATTACCTATGATAAACGAGATTATGCGGCATATCCATTAATCGGAAAAAAGATGGATGCTATCGTAAATTATACAGGTTTGACTGGTGATCTTCGATTTAATTACTATGATTTTGCATTAGGGTATGAACGATATATTCCATTAGGTAATAATTTTTACTTTAGTACCGTACATCGACTAAAATTCACCCAAGTTGGCAAAGAAATTCCTTATTTTTTAATGATGGGTTTGGGTTATGGAAGTAATGTTGTAAGAGGTTATGAATTAAATGTCATCGATGGTAATCATTTCTTTGTTAATCGTAACACCTTCAAATTCCAATTAATCAACAAAATTTATAAACTACCATATATTCGATACAAACAAGTAAATCAAATTCCAATTGGAATTTATCCAACGGCCTATCTCGACTTCAGCTATGTATCTACCGGCCAGGAGAATTATTTCAACAGTAACCTAGGCGGCAAATTATTATATGGCTACGGATTAGGATTTGATTTTGTAACCTACTACAACCTAGTAACAAGAGTAATTTTTCCAGTTGTAAATGGAAGTACGAATGGCTTCAGAGTTAGTGTGGGGAGGGAGTTTTAATTGTTAATTGTAAATTGTGAATTGTGAATTGTAAATTATAAATTTAGTTTAGACAAAATTACCTATAAATAATAATTCACAATTCACAATTTTTAAGAATGTATCGCTCTCTTAGCTGTTGCAGCTAAGCAAGCTTCTTTCATCGCTTCTGTATAAGTTGGATGCGCATGCGACATACGAGCAACATCTTCTGCACTTGCACGGTATTCCATGGCAACCACTGCCTCGGCAATCATATCGGCAGCACGAGCCCCAATGATATGAACACCTAAAATTTCATCTGTACTTGCATCTGCTAGTACTTTAACAAGTCCGTCAACATCCATAGAGGCAACGGCTCTTCCAAGAGCCTTAAATGGGAATGAACCCTCTTTATAGGCGATTCCAGCATTTTTCAATTCTTGTTCTGTTTTACCTACTGCAGCTACCTCAGGCCAGGTATAGACTACACCTGGAATTAAGTTATAATTAATGTGAGGCTTTTGGCCGGCAATCACTTCTGCTACAAAAACACCTTCTTCTTCAGCCTTATGAGCCAACATTGCACCGCGAACTACATCACCAATAGCATAAATTCCAGGCACTTTTGTTTGTAAGGTATGCTCATCTACTTCAACTCTTCCACGCTCATCTGTTACTAAACCCGCTGCAGCCAAATTTAGACCGTCGGTATATGGACGTCTTCCTATACAAACAAGACAATAATCACCTTTTATTTCGACTTCTTCACCTTTCGAATTGGTGGCTTTCACAACAACCTCTTTCCCATTATTTTCTGCACTAGAAACTTTGTGAGATAAATAAAAATCGGCACCTAATTTGGCGATCGACTTTTGAAGTTCTTTTCCCATCGTTTTATCCATGGTAGGAATCATACTATCTGCAAATTCTACAAAACTTACTTTAGAACCAAGTCTTGCATACACAGACCCTAATTCAGCTCCAATAACACCAGCTCCAATAACTATTAAATGCTTTGGAATTTCTTTTAGCTTAAGTGCTTCCGTTGAAGTAATAATACGTTGTTTATCAACTGGAATAAAAGGCAAAATAGTTGGCTTTGAACCCGTTGCAATGATGATATTTTTCCCTGAAATAACCTCAGAGCTTCCATCTTCCTTTGTTACTTTGACAGTATTAGGACTATCGAAAGAACCTAAACCATTGAAAACAGTCACTTTATTTTTCTTCATTAAGTAACTGATTCCACCAGTAAGATTGGAAACAACCCCAGCCTTTCTTTCAATCATTTTAGCTAAATCTACTTTAGGCTTACCAATTTGAATTCCATGGGCCTCAAATGAATGAACGGCATTATAATAATGTTCCGATGAATCCAACAATGCTTTTGAAGGAATACAACCAACATTTAAACAAGTACCACCCATTACGGCGTATTTTTCAATAATGGCTGTTTTAAAGCCTAATTGAGCGGAACGAATGGCTGAAACATATCCACCAGGACCAGAACCTATCACTACTACATCAAAATCTTGCATAACGTTACTATAAAATAGAATAGGCCTCAACGGCCTATTCTGGTATTTTTAAACATCTAATAATAATCTACTTGGATCTTCTAATAATTGCTTCACACGTACTAAGAAGCTCACTGACTCTCTACCATCAATAATACGGTGATCGTACGATAAAGCCAAATACATGATTGGACGAACTACTACCTGGCCATCAACCACTACCGGGCGTTCAACAATATTGTGCATGCCTAAAATAGCTACTTGTGGCGCATTGATAATTGGCGTTGATAACATAGAACCAAATACACCACCATTAGTGATTGTAAAGGTACCTCCCGACATTTCTTCTAATGTCAATTTGTTATCTCTTGCTTTAGTTGCCAAACGAACTACTTCGGATTCGATGCCCGCTAAACTTAATTGTTCTGCATTACGAATAACTGGAACGACTAAACCTTTTGGAGCAGAAACGGCTATAGAAACATCGCAATAATCATGGTAAATAATTTCTTCACCATCAATTTGCGCATTCACTGCAGGGAATTCCTTTAATGCTACACAAACGGCTTTGGTAAAGAAGGACATAAAGCCAAGTCCTACTCCATGCTTTTCTTTAAACTTATCTTTGTATTTCGCACGTAAATCCATAACAGGTTTCATGTCAACCTCATTGAAGGTCGTCAACATGGCTGTTTCATTTTTAACAGCTACTAAACGACGAGCAACTGTCTTACGCAACGAAGTCATTTTATCTCTTCTCACTCCCCGATCTCCAGCACTTTCAACTTTCAAATTCTCACTTTCAACTTTTACCTTTCCACTCTCAACTCCTACCTTTCCACTTTCAGCTTTAGCCGCATCTTCTTTTGTGATTCTGCCTCCAACGCCTGTTCCTGTCACTTGAGAAGCAGCAATTCCTTTCTCATCTAATATTTTAGCAGCTGCTGGTGAAGGATGACCCGCTGCATAAGTAGTAGAAGTTGCAGATGCTGCAACTGGCGTTGCAGCTGGGGTGGCATTTGCCCCAGTTGCTGTAACTGGAGCACCTGCACCAACCGTAATAGTTGCAAGCTTTCCACCAATTGGAACAACAGCACCTGGTTCTGCAACGATTTGCAAAATACCCGCAGTTTCTGCAGGCATTTCAAAAGTTGCTTTATCAGATTCTAATTCACAAAGAACTTCATCCAATTGAACGGCATCTCCTGATTTTTTATTCCAAGTTGAAACAGTTACTTCTGAAATAGATTCTCCTACAGGAGGCACTAAAATATCAATCACTTTTGATTCAGTCGATGCCGAACTTGCCACAGGTACTGCAGCTGGAGCTGCCTCCTGAACAGGGCTACTTACAGGTGCAGCAGCTGAAGTGGATGCTGCTTCAATTGTACAAATCACTGCACCAATCGGTAAAACATCACCTTCTTTAGCAACAATTCGCAAAACACCTTCTGCCTCTGCAGGCAATTCAAATGTCGCTTTATCCGATTCTAACTCGCATAAAACCTCATCTAACTTCACCACATCACCATCTTTTTTATTCCAAGTGGCTACGGTTACTTCAGTAATTGATTCGCCCACTGGGGGCACTTTCATCTCTATGGCCATATTACTAAGGCTTTAAATTTATTATTCAAACGCTTTATTTAAAAGGGCAGCTTGTTCTTGCCCATGTACTTTCAAAAATCCTGTTGCTGGTGAAGCAGACTTCTTACGTGCTACCAATCCTTTGAATCGCGTGAAGCCAAATTCACGAATGATATAAGACCAATAACCCATATTTTCAGGTTCTTCCTGAACAAAATACAAATCAGCATTTTTATATTTTGCCAATTCTTTTTCGATTTGTTTCGTTGGTAGTGGATGCAATTGTTCTAAACGAATAATCGCAACATCTTTTCTTTTATCTGCTTCTTGTTTTTCTTGTAGATCATAGTAAACTTTACCAGAACACAATAAAACCTTTTTCACTTTTGCTTTATCCGCATAAGAATCACCTATCACTTCTTGGAATCTACCTTTCTTAAATTCCTCAATTGGAGAAACTACTTTAGGATGACGGAAGATAGATTTTGGAGACATTACAATCAAAGGCTTTCTAAATTCCCATGCCAACTGACGACGCAATGCATGGAAAATATTAGCTGGCGTGGTTAAATTGGCAATTACCACATTATCTTCTGCCGCTAATTGCAAGAATCGCTCAGGACGAGCATTTGAGTGCTCTGGTCCTTGACCTTCGTAGCCATGCGGCAATAACATTACTAAGCCATTTTGAGTCCCCCATTTGGATTCATGTGAACTCACAAATTGGTCAATCATTGTTTGAGCACCATTTGCAAAATCGCCAAATTGAGCTTCCCAAATAACCAAAGCGTCTGGATTAGCCAACGCATATCCGAATTCATATCCTAAAACACCGTATTCTGAAAGTAAAGAGTTGTAAATACTAATTTGCTCTTGACCTTCTTGTATATGATTTAGATTGCAATAGTTTTCATTTGTGTTTGCATCATGTAATACCGCATGTCTGTGAGAAAACGTACCACGTTGTACATCTTGTCCAGACAATCGAACTGGCTTTCCTTCAACTAATAATGAGCCATAAGCCAACAATTCTGCTGTAGCCCAATTTAATTGACCTTTATCAAAGAACACTTGTCTATCGGCAACCACCTTTTCTATTTGCTTTAAAGCGACAAAGCCTTTTGGCAAAGTTGTTAAGGCTTTAGCAACTTTATCAATTACTTTTTGGTCTATTCCTGTTTCTGGAGATTGATCAAAATCTTTTGATTCGGCATAACGAAGTTCAGACCAACGATTATCTAATTTTAAAGGAATATATGGAGGGCGAACTTTTTGCTTCACCATATCTAAACGAGCTTGCAACTCGCCTTTGAAATGCGCGTCCATTTGCTCCGCTAATTTCGCATCAATATCTCCACGCTTAATTAATTTCTGCGTATAAATCTCTCTTGGATTCGGGTGATTTGAAATATTTGCATATAAAGTCGGCTGCGTAAAACGAGGCTCATCCGATTCATTATGTCCATTTCTACGATAGCAAACCATATCCACAAACACATCACGATTGAATTCTTGACGGAATTCGGCTGCCATTCTTGACACAAAAACTACTGCTTCAGGATCATCTCCATTTACATGGAATACTGGCGCATCAATAATTTTTGCAACATCTGTACAATATATTGATGAACGAGCATCTTCAAAATCAGTAGTAAAACCAACTTGATTGTTGATTACAAAGTGAATAGTTCCTCCAGTTGTATATCCTTTTAATTTTGCCATTTGCGTCACCTCGTACACAATACCTTGACCGGCTACAGCTGCATCACCATGAATTAAAATTGGCAACACCTCATCATAATTCTTACCATACAAAGCATCTGCACGTGCTCTGCAAAATCCTTCTACTAATGGATTAACAGCCTCTAAGTGTGATGGATTAGGAGCTAATTTAATCGCAATTTCTTTTCCTGAAGGTGAAATATGTTTTGAAGAATAACCTAAATGGTATTTCACATCACCATCACCATGGATTTCATTTGGCACATTTCCTTCAAAGCCATCAAAAATAGCCTCATAGGATTTATGCATAATGTTGGCTAAAACATTCAGACGACCGCGATGGGCCATTCCTATCATTGCCTCTTTTACTCCTCCATCTGCTGCTTTATTGATAATTGCATCTAAACCAGCTATCGTACTCTCTCCTCCCTCTAATCCAAACCTTTTTTGTCCTAAATATTTTGTACCTAAGAAGTTCTCAAAAACAACCGCTTCGTTTAATTTTTGAAGAATTTGTTTCTTTTCTTCTACACTTGGATTAAATGCTAAGGCTTCTTTTTCAATTTTATTTCTTAACCATTCTTTTGCTTTCATCTCACGAATGTAAGAGTACTCGAATCCGATGGACCCAGCATAAATGGTATTTAAAGAATCAACTATTTTGCGTAAGGTACATGCCCCCAAGCCCATAAAAGACCCAGCTTGAAAAACTGTATCTAAATCCGCATCCGACAAAGCATAATCTTGAATCGAAAGACGAGGTTCACGATTTTTTCGCTCACGCACAGGATTTGTTTTGGCGAGTAAATGTCCACGTGATCTGAAAGCCTTAATTAAGCTTATCACTGCCATTTCTTTTTGCACATGTGATGCATCTACATCACCTGTTCCTCCCATTGCTTCTTGCCAGGTTTGAGCAAAATCAAAACCCTTAAAGAAATCCCTCCAACTACTGTCAACAGAATTAATATCTTGCTTGTAAGCATCATACAGGTCCGAAATTACCTGTGTATCCGCATTGGCTATAAAGGAAAATGAATCCATAATATAAGTTCCTACTTAGGTAGGAAAAGTTTCAAATGTTAATAACTTGGTTAAGAGTCAATCTTCGATACTAAAATATCTTTGCAAGTTACAAAGCATCCTTTAATTACCGAAAAAAAAACACTTTTTTTAATTAAAATAAACACAAATTTCTACGGAAAGATTGCACCTACTTTTACTTTTTCTTTATTCTTGAAAAAGAATAATTTATTCTTAGATTAATCTTATGTTTGACTGTCTTAAGGCCTAAAACTTTGTAGTTTCCCATTTCCCATATCTATTTCAAAGCGAATACCAATCTGGTGAAATCCATTTCCTGAATCATTTACCGTCGAACTACTCGACCCTATTGGATTCATGGCGATACTTTTGCCCAAAAAATCATAGGCATATGAAACCATAAAATTTCTCCCCAATGCCACTTGTAAGCTTCCTAAAAATGCCGTATTTCCTATCTCTGCCCCAGTTGGCAAATACCAAGCCCCAAGTCCAATCGTTTCCCTAAACCAATACACACCATAAAAATCTACCTTTGTGTCTGTTTGACTTCCAACTTGCTGGTATCGCACAACTGACCCCAATCGTAATTTATCTCCTGTCGACAAATCCATCAATACCTCTCCATGCGCATACAAAGGATTCACAGCCTTACCATCGGGATTGATATAGGCACTCGGCCGAGAAATGCCAAGTTGAACAGCTCTTTTTTTATACATCAAACCAAAGCCATAACTTCCTTTTAAAATAGTAGTGCCTGCTGAAGTAATGACAGGTTTTTGATTGACCCCCAAATTGGCTCCCACAGAAATTTCATGTCCATCCCCTAAATCGAATCGACGAGAAACCACTGCAGCCAAACCTAAATTAGATGCAATGGTACCTGTGCCATCTGCAAAAGCTTGAGAAGAATTATAACCCAAGAATCCAAATCCCCATTGCTCCTGATTGATTGGCATATCAAAACTCAAATATTGCTGAGATAAACTCGTTAGACCTGGCAAAGAAAACAGAGGCTTTTTACGATAAAATCCGGTAATTGATGCAACTTTAGAAGCCCCCGCCCGTGCCGGATTAATACTTAATGGCATCATCGGATACATCATTCGCATGGATTCTTGCTGAGCTTGAAGACGGCTTATTTGGGCAAAAAATAAGATAAAAATTGTGAACACAATTTTTCTTTTTTTATTTATCAATATGACATTATGACACATTCTTTCTCCTTGGTATTGATTTTGTAACAAACGTCAAAATTAGAATTAAATTTTAATCACATGAAAGAAACAGGTAATATTTCCATTCACACCGAAAACATTTTTCCAATCATTAAGAAATTTTTGTATTCAGATCATGAAATTTTCCTTAGAGAATTGGTTTCAAATGCTGTTGACGCCTGCCAAAAGCTTAAGCGTTTAAACTCAATCGGCGAGTTTAATGGGGATTTGGGAGACGTAAAAGTTAAAGTAAGTTTTGATAAAGATGCCAAGACGATTACAATTTCAGATAATGGAATTGGTATGACGGCAGAAGAAATTAAAAAATATATCAACCAGATTGCCTTTTCAGGTGCAACTGAATTTGTTGAAAAATACAAAGATAAAGGAGATGAGCAAGCTATTATTGGTCATTTTGGATTGGGCTTTTATTCTGCTTTTATGGTTGCTAAAGAAGTAGAAATTCTCACAAAGTCCCACCAAGAGGGTACAGACGCTGCCCGTTGGATTTGTGACGGAAGTACGCAATTCGAAATCTCTCAAATAGAAAAAAATGAAAGAGGAACTGATATCATCTTACATATCGCAGAAGATTCGGAAGAGTTTTTAGACGAATTCCGATTGAAATCTATTTTAGAAAAATATGGTAAATTTTTACCAATTGAAATTGAATTCCAAGAAAAAATCATCAACAATACTAATCCTTTATGGACTCGCAATCCAAGCGAATTAACAGATGAGGATTATTTAAAATTCTATGATGAATTATATCCCTTCCAAGAGAAGCCACTTTTTTGGATTCATTTAAATGTAGATTACCCATTTAATTTAACGGGTATTTTGTATTTCCCTAAAATTAAAAATGAGTTTCAATTACAGAAAGAAAAAATTCAATTATACTCAAGACAAGTCTTTATTACAGATGAGGTTAAAGATGTAGTTCCAGAGTTTTTAATGTTGCTTCATGGAGTTATTGATTCTCCAGATATCCCATTAAATGTTTCTAGATCATTCTTGCAGTCAGATTCCAATGTAAAGAAAATCACAAACCATATATCTAAAAAGGTTTCTGATAAATTGCATGAACTATTTAAGGCAGATCGACCAGCATTTGAACAGAAATTTGAAAACATCGGTTTGTTTATCAAGTACGGTTTAATTTCTGATGAGAAATTTTACGACAGAACCAAAGAAGTTTGTTTGCTTCAAGATACAGAAGGAAAATACTTTACGGTTCAGGAATATGAGGAACATATTCAAGCTGCTCAAACAGACAAGGACAACAAAAAAATATTCTTATATGCTACTGATTTGCAGCAACAAGATGCCTTTATTCAATCCGCCAAAACAAAGGGGTATTCTGTATTAAAAATGGATTCGATGATTGATAGTCACTTTATCAATCAAATGGAATACAAAAACCAAGACATTCAATGGAAGCGTGTGGATGCCGATTCAGTTGATAAATTAATTGATACTGGTACGACATTAGAAGTTTTATTAAGTGATTCTCAAAAAGAAACCGTAAAGAAAACGTTTGAAAATGTATTAAATGACTCCTCTAAAATTATAGCTATTGAGGGAATGTCGGCTGATGAATTGCCCGCTATTGTCACACAAAATGAATTCATGCGCAGAATGAACGATATGCAAAGAAATGGTGGCAATGGCATGTTTGGCTCGATGCCTTCAACTTATCAAATTACGGTTAATGGAAATCACCCATTAATTGAAAAATTAGCGAATGAAAGCGAGGAAGCTACAAGAAATGAGTTAGCTAAACAAATTGCTGATTTGGCTCTATTATCTCAGAATCTTCTTTCTGGTGCAGACTTAACTGCCTTTATAAAAAGAAGTGCAGCGAGGCTGTAAATTGTAAATTATGAATTGTTAATTGTAGATTGTGAAAAATAATTAATTCTCAATTTATAATTAACAATTCACAATTACCGAACTATCAATTTCTTAGTTACCAATGATCTCCCATCTACCACTAATTGATATGGGTACATACCTGGATTTAAATCTTTAAGATTTATTCGCTGCGTTCGATTATTGGTATCTAAATTTACCTCTTTTACTTGCTGACCTAAAATATTAAAAATAACCAATTTTACCTCTGTAAAATTGGCATTTACTTGTACATCAACATCTACGTAATCAAAAGCCGGATTGGGATAAAGATGACTAACTGTCAATTTATCACTTTTGAACAAATATTCTTCTGAAGAAAAATGTATAAGCTTATAATGTTCTGCAAACAAAGAATTTGTTGGACATCCGAAAGATATCACGAACAAAAATAGGATCATTATAGTGTGCTTAGAGAACATAAACAAATGTAAGTCTTTAATTGAATTTTAAAAAGTACATTTAGTCGAACGGACCAAAAACAAGGACAAACGACTATTTTTTAATACTTTTTAACTTTTCAAGTAATGAAGAAAGGCTTGGTTTTTCTTTAATACGCCAATTGAATCCATCTAAATTCTGTAAGTCTTCTTTCCATTCCTTTGGAGGAACAAATTTAGCTTCTGGCTTAGTAATGAATTTTATTTTTTTCACCTGATTATCTTCAAAAAACAAATTCATTCGACTACATTCAACTCGATTTAATCCTGTAGTTTTCTTTTTATCATCAATTACATAATAGACGCTTTCACCGTTGCCTTCTACATTGACACGACTTAATTTTGCATCATCTTTAAATAACAACCAAATTTTTCGGCCTTTAATTTGATTGAATTGATGTAAAGAATCTTCTGAAACCACAAAGGAATGCCCTCTCAAGCGCATTTCATGAACTTGTTGGTTTTGAATAAAAATAGACATTGAGTCGGCTTGTGATTGAGAATCCTTGGTCCACAAAATAGGTTTTTGAAAAAAATGAATAACTGAATCCTTTACATCATATCCGAGGGAATCGCATTTACCCGACAAATCAGATTTGTAAATTAAGACATTCTTATAAGCGTACAATTTACGAACAGAATCTTTTTTAGATTCAAATGAAACCAAGGTATCTGCAGTCATATACAAGGTATCTTTTTCCATGACATTGCGCATCAGAGCATGTCCGAAAACTCTCGTTATACCCGTGTTTCCGGCATATCTTCCATTATCACCCGTAAGAATTACTTTATCTTTTTTACTAACAAATTCTACATGTCCTTTTGCTACTCCAATTTTTGTTGGAGAATCATAAAACAAGGTATCGCCTGTCAGAGTGAAATCTTCCATTTTGGCGGTTGACCTCCCAGAAAAATTAGAAACTTTGGTTTGAGTATTATAAAAACCAGAGGAAGTAAATACAGTATCTTTTTTATTAATTATTTGAGTAGGACAAATAAAATACGCTTCTTTAGAAAGCGTGTTATATCGCAGTGAATCTGCTTTTAATGAACCTCCCTCCTTGTCTACGACTTTTACATTTTTTTTAAAAAGAAAATTTTTGGAAATCGTATTATAAACACCTTCTCTACTCGTTAAGGTTGATTTTTTATCAATGATTCGAGCTCCTGCATTATAATCAGCAAAACGAGTATTTAAATCATAATTCAATTTAGGGGTAAACAAGGTAATTGTGTGGTCGTCTAATTTTACACGACCTGAAACAAATGCTTGACGCATATCACCATTGTAAATGGCTGTATCTCCTGTAATTGTTACGGTATCTGCCTGTACAATCCGGACATTCCCATAAGCAAGCACATTATTGGTTAAGCTGTTAAAAATGGCTTGTTTACAAGATAAGATGGTTGTACCTTGTTGTAAGGAAACACGACCAATCAATTCTTTGAATTCGGCATTTCCCTTTAAACTATCTGAATGAATGATGAAAATTTGACTTTGCCCAAAACTTAGGTAGCTTGAGAGCAAGAAAAATAATAAGAAACAAATCTTTTTTAAAGCCATTACGGATGCGAATTTGTAATTTCGCGAATTAATTACTTTGCAAGTTACCAATTTTATGCTGGAAGATTTCAACCAATTTATTGAAAAACATCAATTATTTACAAAAAATGAAAGAATTTTGCTTGCTGTAAGTGGTGGAATTGACAGCATTGTGATGGCTAAATTGTTTTCCATGACCTCCTATGAATTTGCAATTGCACATGTGAATTTTGGACTTAGAGGAGAAGAATCTGCAGCTGATGATGTGTTTGTAAAGAAATTTGCCAAAACACTGAAGGTACCATTTTATTCTATTCAATTCGAAACTAAAGCTTTTGCTGAAGCAGAAAAAATCAGTATTCAACAAGCGGCAAGAATGCTGCGATATCAATGGTTTGAGGAAATTTGTGTAAGGGAAAACTATCAAAAAATAGCCACAGCGCATCACCGCTTAGATCAAGCAGAAACCATCCTATTAAATTTGAGTAGAGGTACTGGCATTGCTGGATATCATGGAATACCAATTGAAAATGGTAAAATAGTACGACCAATGGCATTTGCTTCTCAAGAGCAGATTTTTGATGCCGTTGTACAATACAAATTAGCTTGGCGAGAAGATTCTAGTAATCAATCTACCAAATATGCCAGAAATTTTATTCGTCATGAAGTCATGCCAAAATTGATGGAACTGAATCCTTCCATTGACAAAACAATGTCGGAAAATGCCCAAAAAGTGGTGGATATTGAACAATGGATTGAAGATGAATATATAGAGTGGAACAAAATACATGTAAAAGAAGATTCTGAACAATTAACAATTGTTCAAGAAATAAATTTAAACCAATCGAAAGAAAGGGTACTTCTTTCAAAATTTCTACAGTCGAAGAATTTCAATTTTAATCAAATTGAAAATATTTTTAAATCCGAATCCGAAAAGCAAGTTGGAAAATTATTTGACTCTCCTACTCATCAACTAAATGTTGATCGAAAGCAATGGATAATTAAATTAAAAGATCAACAAGCTTTTAGGCCAATTATCATTCAAGAGGAAGACGAAAAAGTTCAAGTAGGCAAGCAAAACATTCAATTATATTTTGAAGCATACAATGAAAATTTTGAACTGCCCAATTCTTCAAAAATTGCGTGTTTAGATGCAGATAAGATAGAATTTCCTCTTGAAATCAGAAAATATCAAGAAGGAGATTGGTTTTGTCCACTCGGCATGAACCAAAAGAAATTAATTTCAGATTTTTTAACGGATAAAAAAGTCCCTCTTTTAAAAAAACAAGATACCTATTTATTACTCTCCAATGGTTCTGTAGTTTGGGTAATTGGTTACCGCATTGACAATCGATTTAAGGTTACTGAAAAGACAGAAGAGGTGTATGTTTTGGAAGTTGAAAGTTGAAAGATGATTTTGTTTTCAACTTTCAACTTATCTTATCAGTTTCCGATACATTTCGGTTTTGGATGGATCAAGAAGACTCATATAGGCAAAGGTTTGCTGACGAAGGGTGGCTGAAGATTCATCCATAATAGAAAAAATCTCATCACCTTTGGTTTCAAAGAATAAACGAATCGTTGCTGATCCTGGACGAATTTGATTTATTTGACGAAGGTTCATCAACAATTCCACTATACCTTCTCTCGTTTCATCAGGCTTCTCTTTAAATGAATCTAATAACATCCTATGATATTGGTAGTTACCTTCTCGAATACCCGTTAATTGTTGATTAATCAAAGCCTCTGCGATTCCAACTTTACTTCTAATATCATTTGCTGTACCCCAGCCACCAGAAGCATTCTGTGCCAAATTGGTCAAATTGTATAATTTTTGAACGTATGGATCACCTCCTAATTTACTAAAAGAATCGTAGCTATAAACAAGTGCTATATTGGCATAATAGGCTAACAAAGAACCTAAATTATCGATATAACTATTATCATTATAGGTAATTGGTGTTCCTGTTTGATATTTAAAATTAAAAGACTTGTCAACCAGATTCAATATAGTCGTTTCATAAGAAGTACCGAAAACAGGCCTCAATACTTGAATACGAGCATTTGCTTCAAAATCACCTTGAGAGGTGGCCTTCGTTAGAATCAGATTGATATTTAATTTGATTTTTTCTTCTTGAGAATAGGTATCATTGGTCCATCTTCTTCCATTGATAAAATCCTGCATTACGCGTTGAATTTCTGGATAAATTTGACCTCCTCCACGCTGTTGATCGATTTGTAATTGTTCAGTATTGATACTTATCGTTGACACTATTTCTTGGGCGTAGCAAAGATGCGTAAGGCAAAAAAACAAAATAGTGGAAAATAAATATTTCATAAGTTTTAATTCTGAAACGAAATTATCATCTTTTTCGTATAAAAAAAATCCCGGCTTGGATAAAGCCGGGATTAATTACTTTGAAGTAAATTATTTAGAAGTTTCTCCTTCTTCTCGCATTCTAAAATCAACCTTATCAGCCATAAATTCATCGATAGCTAAAGAAGTTGGTTTGGGTAAACGCTCGTAATATTTAGAGATTTCTATTTGTTCACGATTTTCAAAAATTTCTTCAAGGTTATCTACAGATGAAGCAAATTCAGATAATTTACCTGATAATTCTTCTTTCATCTTGCTTGAAATCTGACGTGCTCTTTGAGCAATAATAGATACTGATTCGTACACATTACCAGTTTTAGCAGCAATTTTGTCTGAATCTCTTGTTATAATCGAAGGATTTGTTTGAATCTTAGACATCTTATCGAATATTATAATTTTTGCAAAGGTAATTATTTTTTTGAATAAATACTATTTCGGACTGGTAGCCACTTTTGAAGTATTTGATTTTTCTTTTTCTTGAAGAGCTTTGTATTCAGCCTCTAATTTAGCTATTCGTTCTGCTTCTTTAACGCTTTCTGAATACATTTTTTCAGCTTGCGGTAAATAGGTACTTTGTGGATATTTATCCAATAATTCTAAATAAAATTTACCCGCTTCTTCAAAACGCTCTCTTTGCTTGGTTTCAATGGTTGTTTTAGCCAATTCAAACTGAGATTGCAATTTCAAAAAGGCAACTTCTTCATTGAATTCAGAGTCAGGGAAATCGCGTTGAAAATTTGTAGCCTCAATCACGGCAGACTTCAATGCAGCGATATTAAAAGGAGATGTTTTAAAATACAATTTAGCTTTCTCGAATGCCTTTTTTTCTAACTTTTTACGCAATTGTTTAATCATTTGCGTACATTCTTCCCTAAATTTAGATTCTGGGTAATTATTGATATATCCTTGCAATTCATTCAAGGCAGAAACAGTTCCAGTTTGATCTAAATTGAAATTTGGAGAGTCTTTGTATAAAGAGTAAGCCGCCATATAAATTGCTTCTTCAGCCAAATCTGAACGAGAAAAGACTTCGGCAAATTTTTTAAAATGACTTCCCGCCAAGGTGTAATTTCCTAATTCAAAATCACATTTAGCTTGATAAAAAGTTGCCATTTCTTGGGTAGAATCACCTTTCATTAATGGTAAAATTTCATCAAAAAGAATACCCGCCTTATCAAATTCTTTCTTTTGATAATAGTCTACAGCAGCCTGATATTTTTTTGGCAAGCTGGCTGACTTTCTAAATTTTTCAAATTTTCCACAAGAACTTAGGGCAAAAATAAGCACTAAGCTAAAAAGTAAGGCATTTTTAAATTTCATACGTACAAAGATAAGCAATTAAATCAAGCATTTAATTGCTTTGAAAATTGTAATTCATAAAGTTGAGCATAAAGTCCATTCATTTGAAGCAATTCTTCGTGATTACCTCTTTCTTTTATTTCTCCTTTATCCATTACTAAAATCTGATCTGCATTCTTAATAGTTGATAAACGATGCGCTATAACAACGGAAGTTCTTCCTTTCATTAATGTTGTGATTGCATGTTGAATCAACATTTCTGATTCAGAATCGATGGAAGAAGTGGCTTCGTCGAGTACAATAATTTTTGGATTTCTAACCAAAGCACGAACAAAAGCAATTAATTGTCTTTGCCCTACACTTAATGTTGCCCCTCTTTCCATAACTTGATAGTTATAAGCTCCAGGCAAGGACATAATAAAATCATGTATTCCCACTGCTTTCGCTGCTTTCTCGATTGCCGCTTGAGTAATACTTGAGTCGCCTAAATGAATATTATAGGCAATTGTTGAGCTGAACAAAAAAACATCTTGTAAAACTACCGCAATATTTTGTCGAAGGTTATGAATATCATAGTCTCTGATTTCAACTTTATCAATTAAAATTTCTCCTGACTGAGCTTCATAAAAACGATTCAGCAAGCCAATTATAGAAGATTTACCTGCTCCAGTTGCGCCTACAATTGCCAATGTTTTCCCTTTTTCAAGTTTAAAATGAACATTTTTAACCACATATTCAGGAAGATTATAGGCAAAAGAAACACCTTTAAATTCAATATCGCCTTTCAACTGATTTGATTTAATTTTTCCATTGTTCAATATATAATCCTCAGAATCCAAAAGGGTTAAAATCCGTTCCGTGGATACGATACCCATTTGCAAGGTATTGAAACGATCTGCAAGCATTCTAATTGGACGATAAAACAAATTAATAAACATTAAAAATGCTGTTAAGGTACCAATTGATTGTTGCTCTTTAAGAATAAAAGTAGAGGCAGCCCAAACGATTAATCCGGTACCAACTGCGGAAATTACATCTGCTACGGGAAAATAGATGGAATAGGCTAAAATACCTCTAATATTAGCATCCCTATGTTCTTTATTAATCGCTTGAAATTTCAAGTATTCCCTTTTTTCGGCATGAAACAATTGAACAATTAGCATACCGGTTATATGTTCTTGAACGAAGGTGTTCAAATTTGCCACAGCTAATCGAACCTCATTAAAAGATTTCTTAATATATTCCTTAAATATATAGGTTGAAAACAACATAAAAGGCACTGTTGCCAATATAATCAAGGTTAATTTCCAATCAGTTACAAACATCACCACGATAATCAAAAACAATTGAAGGATATCACCTGCAATTGATGCTAAACCTTCTGAAAAAACATCATTTAAGGTTTCAATATCTGAAACAGTTCGAGTAACTAAACGACCAATTGGGGTAACATCAAAAAATGATAATTTTAACTTTACTATTTTATCATAAAGTTGAACCCGAATATCTTTAATAACAGTTTGTCCTAAGTGGCCAGCCAAATAACTAGTAGAAAATTGCAAACCAGTTTGTGTAAGAAGAACACCTAACATAATTAAGAACATTCGAACCAAATCCTGAAAATGCTCTATACTTACGTAATGATCTAGAGTATAACGAATCAATAAGGGGATCATTGGAGACACTCCAGCCATACACAAAATCAAGCAGACTAATAACCAGAAGCGTGATTTATACGGCTTGGCAAACCCGTATAGCCTTTGAATTATATGCCAATCGATTATCTTTCCACTTAGCTTTTCTGTAGAGGCCATGCTTACTAATTTTTAGATTCAGGCAGAGTCTGACATGCACCACCACAACCTTTAGTGCAACCCGATTGCTTTCCCCAAAATTGTTGGTAAACCAATCTTCCTAGAAACAAAGTAGCCAAGAGAAATATAAATAATATTACGATATTTTCGATCATTATTTGTTAAACCAATGGAGTTGAAGTTCTTCTAAAAATTCTTTAAATATAGGTCCAGCACCGATTATTTCTCCTGAGAAAATCACATCTAAGCCACCAGAAAAATTGGTAACCGTACCGCCGGCTTCTTCAATGATAATTTTACCTGCAGCAACATCCCAAGGTTTCAAATTATATTCGAAAAATCCTTCAAAACGTCCACAAGCCGTATAGGCAAGATCAATTGAAGCTGCACCAATACGACGTAGGCCGTGACTTTTTTTCATTAAATTTTTCAACAAATTCAAATAACGATCTTGGTATGAAAAATCATGATATGGAAATCCTGTTGCCAACAAGGCCTTTCCAAGATCTTCTTGTTGAGAAACTTGAATCGTTTGGCCATTTAATGTAGCTCCATATCCTTTCGCTGCACAAAATAACTCATCCCTATTGGGTTCATAAATCATACCAACCACAGGCTGTTTATTGACAATTAAACCAACTGAAACGGCATAGGCAGGTAATTGATGTAAAAAATTGGTTGTACCATCCAGCGGATCAATCACCCAATAATATCCATCCCCAATTTCAGAATAGTCACTTGACGTTTCTTCAGCAATAAATTTTGCTTCCGGAAAAATCTTTGCCAAACCTTCCTTCAAACGAGCCTCGGCTTCCCTATCCACATAGGAAACCAAATCGTTTTTTCCTTTATAAATAATATCTTTTTGGCCAATCGTCTTAACGACCGATTGAATCCAAATCCCAGTATCTCTAATAAGTGGGCCCGCTTCAGCAAGTATTAATTGATCAATCATTTTTTCAAAACTACTTTGGGAGATTTTGAATCAAGTAAATTCAACCAATCTAAAACTATTTGTTGAGTTTCTTTCAAATAAACATCTTTAGCGTGTTTATCTTCTTTTTTATCCTTTTCTTGTTTGGTAGGATCTGCCGGTATCGTTCCACCTCCCATCGCTTGAACGATAGATTCCGTTTCATCAGGTTGTTTCTTCAATTCTTCAAGTTCTTTTTTTCTTTTATCAAATTGAAGACTCACCAAATTTTTCTCCTTATACTTTTTAAATTTTTCGGTATCCGCCTTTAATTTCAATAATTCATTATTGGTTTTAAGGCGTACTTGAAAATTAGAAAGTAATTTACTTTGAATCGTTGAATTTACTGCATTGATTGGCTGGAAATTAGAGGTAGCAATCATATCCCAAGGTAATGCGCTTTTTTGTGCACTTTCCCCGTATTCTTCTGCCGTAAAGGCAGAAGGTAAGGCAAAATCTGGACTCACTCCTTTATGTTGAGTTGAACTACCATTTATTCGATAAAATTTCTCTAACGTAATTTTCAATGATCCAGCCGGCTCATTCTCCCCAAGGTAACGAGTTAAATCAACAACCGACTGCACTGTACCCTTTCCATAAGATTGCTCTCCAATAATGATACCTCGCTTATAATCTTGGATGGCAGCTGCAAAAATTTCGGAAGCTGAAGCAGAAAAACGATTAATCATGATCGCCAGAGGACCCTCATAAACAATTTCTGGGTTATTATCAGATTCTGTACTTATTCTACCTTCAGATGATTTACGTTGAACAACAGGACCTTTACTAATGAATAAACCTGTTAAATCGATTGCCTCTAAAAGTGAGCCACCACCGTTGTTTCGTAAATCGATAATAACGGCATCTACTCCGCCCTCCTTTTTGAATTCATTTAGAAATTTCTTTACATCTGCAGAAGTTGACTTAAAATCTTGTTCTTTACTTCTTGCACCTTCAAAATCGCGATAAAACATTGGAATGGTTATTAAGCCAATTTTTGTCGATTGATCGCCATTTTTTAAAGTTAAAACTTCTTTTTTAGCAGTTTGTTCTTCTATTTTTATTTTTTCTCTTACCAAACGAATCTCCACAGCAGGAGTTCCAACAGCTACAGATCCTTTTAAAATTTTTAATCGAACCACAGTACCCTTTGCACCACGAATTAGTTTAACCGCATCATCAGTAAACCAACCAATAATATCTGTAAAAGGGCCGTCTTCTCCTTGTGCAACAGCAATAATGCGATCTTTAGGTGAAATCAATTTTGAACGAAAAGCAGGTCCACCTGGCACTAAATCCATAATGGTTACATAATCTCCCTCTAAACGAAGTGTTGCTCCAATTCCTTCAAAACTCTGCGACATATCTTTATTAAATTCAGAAGCCGTTTTGGGAATCATATAAGACGTATGAGGATCAATACTTTCTGTGTAGGCATTCATAAAAATTTGAAATACATCCTCAGCTTTAGCTCGGGTTAAGTATTTTTCAGACCGTTTAAAACGGTCTTTCAATTCACGAATAATAGTAGTGTCTGCCTTTTTGGTATTGATTTTTTCGTCCAAAACTTGACGTTTCAAATCTTTTCTCCAATAATCATTGAGAGAATTTTCATCAGTAGCCCATGGAGATTTATCACGATTTGGTGCATAGGTTTCGTCTATGGTAAAATCTTGTTTACTTTCTAAGATTGATTTTACAAAACTAAAGCGTTCCTTAACCCTTTTTTGATAGGTATTATAAATTGCAAAAGCAGAATTCAAATCTCCATGTGCTAAATCATCATCAATTTTAAATTTATATTGATCAAAATCTTTCAAATCTGATGCTAAAAAATATGCCTTATTGGGATCCAGGTTTTTGATATATTCTTCGTAAATTTTTTCAGAGAGAGAATCGTTAACAGGAACCTTTCTGTAATGGTAATTACTTAGAATGTCAAAAACCAATCGCTCTACTTTTTGTTGTAATTTAGTTGGAGTTAATTCTCCATCTTGTTGATAATAATTAGAGACAACATAATTTTGCGTTTCTCTTCCATGCAAAAGAATTACAGCAAAAAATGTAAGAGGGATAAAAAAAGGCAATATTTTTTTCATTGTATTATTTTTCGATAGAAATCAATTCAACTTCAAATACTAGAGCTGAATAAGGTTTAATTTTTTCACCTGCTCCTCTTTGACCGTATGCCAAATTTTGAGGGATATAAAGCTTCCATTTTGAACCAACAGGCATTAATTGTAAAGCTTCTACCCAACCAGGAATAACTCCACCTACAGGAAAAGTAACAGGCTCTCCTCTATTTACTGAAGAGTCAAACACGGATCCGTCGATTAAGGTTCCATGATAATGTGTCTTAACTTTATCGGATGCAAGCGGTTTTGGACCATCTCCAGCTTTTAAAATTTCATATTGAAGACCAGAAGCAGTGGTAACTACCCCAGCTCTTTTTTTATTTTCAGCTAAAAATTTCTCACCTTCTAAACGAAGAGGTTCATATTTTTTTGCTTCCTCTGCCATTGCTTTTTCCTGATTTTTCATCATGAACGTATTGACAACAGCCTGACAAGCATTATTATCCAATAATTGAGCTGAATTGCTCATAACAGCAGCAAAACCCTTTTGAACTTGTGCAGGATCTAAAGTAACATTTTGAGATTTAAAATTTTGTGCCACTAATACACCAATAGCGTAACTAACTGAATCGACAGTAGATTTCAATTTCCCTGCATTAGCATTCACAAGCTGAGAAGAATTTTTAACAATTTCAGCTTTAGAAGCGGCAGTATTAGGTTTTGTTTTGGGTTTTGTCTGTCCATTGGTAACAAACGATGCAAGAGATAATATTGCGAACACTCCAGCCAATTGAATCGATTTTTTCATACAAAAAATGTTAGTAGTAAAATAAACTTCGAATATACACAAAAATGCTATTGAATATCGATTTTAACGTGATTTAACAATCCGATATTATTGGAAAAAACAACAATCTAAAAAAAGTCTTACAAATTCAGCTATTTTTTGCCTAATCTATGGGAATATTCAAATTTCCTAACTAATTTTGCACCCGAAAAATATTCAAACTTTAATCATATTTTAGTAAATCCATTCATATATGGCATCAGTAAGACCAGATGAAGTTTCAGCAATTTTGAGAGAGCAATTATCTCAGGCTAAAACTCAGGCAGAATTAGAAGAAATAGGCACCGTATTACAAGTTGGTGACGGTGTAGCTCGTATTTACGGACTTTCCAATGTGCAGGCGGGTGAGTTGATCGTGTTTGAAAATGGGCTTAAAGCCTTAGCTTTGAACTTGGAGGAGGATAACGTAGGAGCTGTATTATTAGGTGATTCGAATCTTGTAAAAGAAGGCGACACTGTAAAAAGAACTAATTTAATTGCCTCTGTGAAGGTAGGTGATGGTATTTTAGGTCGTGTTGTGAACACATTAGGTGAGCCAATCGATGGAAATGGACCAATCACAGGTGATTTATATGAAATGCCATTAGAGCGTAAAGCTCCAGGTGTTATTTATCGTGAGCCAGTAACTGAACCCATGCAGACAGGTATCAAAGCGATTGATGCAATGATTCCAGTAGGTAGAGGTCAGCGTGAATTGGTGATTGGAGATCGTCAGACAGGTAAAACTGCCGTTTGTATTGATACAATCATTAATCAAAAAGAGTTTTACGACAAAGGACAGCCGGTATTTTGTATTTATGTAGCTATTGGTCAAAAAGCATCTACTATTAAACAAGTTGAGCAAACCTTACGTAAGGCTGGCGCAATGGATTATACAGTTATCGTATCTGCTTCTGCAGCAGACCCTGCTCCAATGCAATTCTATGCTCCTTTTACTGGTGCTGCGATTGGAGAATTCTTCCGCGATACAGGTAGACCTGCTTTAGTTGTATATGATGATTTATCGAAACAAGCGGTTGCATATCGTGAAGTTTCCTTATTACTTCGTCGTCCACCAGGACGTGAAGCATACCCTGGTGACGTTTTCTATCTTCACTCGCGTTTATTAGAGCGTGCGGCTAAAATCAACAGCTCTGATGATATTGCAAAAAGCATGAACGATTTACCAGAGTCTATTAAAGGTATTGTTAAAGGCGGAGGAAGTTTAACTGCCCTACCTATTATTGAAACTCAAGCGGGTGACGTTTCTGCTTATATTCCAACCAACGTAATTTCTATTACTGATGGTCAAATTTTCTTAGAGACTAACTTATTTAATGCGGGTATTCGTCCTGCCATCAACGTAGGTATTTCTGTATCCCGTGTGGGTGGTAATGCACAAATTAAGTCGATGAAAAAAGTTGCAGGTACGTTGAAATTAGATCAAGCCCAATTCCGTGAATTGGAAGCTTTTGCTAAGTTTGGATCTGATTTAGATGCTTCGACTAAATTAACGATTGAGCGTGGACGTCGTAACTTAGAAATGTTAAAGCAACCACAATTTGCTCCACAACGTGTAGAAGATCAAGTAGCTATGATTTATTTATCAACTCAAGGAGCATTGGATAAAATTCCAGTGAACAAAGTTCGCGAGTTTGAGCAAGATTTCATTCAAGTAATGAAAGCAACTGAAGCTGCTACTTTAGCAGATTTAGCAAAAGGTAAATTTGATGATACCTTGACAGCGACAGTTAAGAAAGTTGGTAAAGAAGTTGCCGCAAAATACGAAGTTTAAATTTTAGAATTTTATGGCTTCCTTAAAAGAAGTAAGAAATAGAATCACGTCAGTAAACTCTACTCAACAAATTACCAAAGCCATGAAAATGGTTTCGGCAGCAAAGTTGAGAAGAGCTACTGATGCGATTGTTCAGATGCGTCCTTACGCTAAAAAATTATCGGAAATGATCTCAACTGTTTCTTCAAAGACAGAAGCAGGGCAAGAGAATCCTTTTACCGAGGTTCGCGAAATTAAAAACGTTTTAATCATTGCTATCACTTCTGATCGTGGTTTATGTGGTGCATTTAATGCAAATATTGGTAAAGCAACTATTGCATTAATTCAAGAGAAATATGCATCACAAAATCAGGCAGGGAATGTTGAAATTTTGCCTCTTGGGAAAAAAGGTGCAGAATATCTTGGCAGAAGAGGTTATCGTTTAAATTCAAACCATGTAGAAATTTTTGGAAAATTAAGTTTTTCAAATGTTCGTACGATTGGTGAAGAAGTTTTAGCTGGATTTGCAGAGAAGCAGTTTGATGTGGTTGAAGTTGTATTTAACGAATTTAAAAACGTTGCAACACAAATTATCAGAACGGAGCAATTATTGCCATTAGCAGCAACTGAATCCGACAACACATCAGCATCTTCAGTAGATTATATCTTCGAACCAAACGAAGCTGAGATTATCAACGAATTAATTCCAAAGGCAGTAAAATTATCCCTATTCAAATCCTTGTTAGAATCAAATGCTTCTGAACATGGTGCTCGAATGACCGCAATGGATAAAGCAACTGATAATGCTGGAGAATTATTGAAAGCATTGAAATTAGAGTATAACCGTTCTCGCCAAGCAGCAATTACTAAAGAGATTTTAGAAATCGTTGGTGGAGCAGAGGCTTTAAATAACTAATACAATGAAAAAAATTGCTATCGTTATTTTATTTGCAAGTATTGCTTTGAATGCAATGGCGCAAGGAGTAAAAACTCCAGCACCAAGTCCTAGTCAAACCATAAAACAAGACTTTGGTTTAGCAAATGTTGAGGTAAATTATTCAAGACCCGCTACAAAAGGAAGAAAAATATTTGGAGATATTGTACCATTTGGTAAAATATGGAGAACTGGTGCTAATTCACCAACCAAAATAACATTTGGTGAGGATGTAAAAATTGCTGGCAAAGAATTAAAAGCTGGTTCTTATCAAGTAATGACTATTCCTGGCCAAGATTCTTGGGAAGTTCTTTTTAACAAAGGAACAAACGGTGTTTTTAATTATCACCCAGAAGAAGATGTGTTAAAAGTAACAGTTGCTAGTCAAGCAGTATCAAGCCCGATAGCGAACTTCACTATTCAATTTGCCAACATTAGCGCAAACAAAATGGAGATTGTAATGGGTTGGGAAAAAACAACAATTAGTATACCGGTAGAAGTAGATGTAGATAGTAAAGTAATGTCTGCAATCGACAAGGCAATGAATGTTGACAGTAAGCCCTATTTTGAAGCAGCAAGCTACTATTTTGAAACGGGCCGCGACTTAAATAAAGCTTTAGAATGGGTAAATAAGGCAACAGCATCTAACCCAACAGCTTATTGGCAATTTCATTTAAAAGCTAAAATTCAAGCTAAATTAGGGGATAAAGCTGGTGCAAAAGCAACCGCTTTAAAATCAATAGAACTAGCAAAAGCTGGAAAAAATGATGATTATGTTGCTTTAAATGAAAAGCTTATTAATAGTTTGTAAAAGTAGTAAACAAATTGAAAAAGCCTTTCTATTTGGAAAGGCTTTTTTGTCTTATATAAGGTGCATAGTACAGATAAAGAGCAAGAGACCGCCGTATTGGTGGCAGTAAGTACACAAAAGCAAGGCGTAGATAAAACCAAAGAATATTTGGATGAATTAGCCTTTTTAGCAAGTACCTCAGGGGTATTGACCTTGATGACCTTTACTCAAAATTTAACAAGACCCGACAATAAAACCTATGTTGGGAAAGGCAAATTAGAGGAAATCATTTCCTATGTGATCATGAAAGATGTAGACATGATCATTTTTGACGACGATTTAAGCCCATCACAAGTTCGAAACATTGAGTTTGCTATACAGTCACTCAATAAAGAAATTAAGGTCTTAGATCGAAGTTTATTGATTTTAAATATATTCGCTCAACGAGCGCAAACTGTACAAGCGAAAACACAAGTTGAATTGGCTCAATACCAATATATGCTTCCTCGTTTAACTCGAATGTGGTCTCACCTTTCCAAACAACGAGGAGGAGTAGGTATGCGTGGCCCAGGAGAAAAAGAATTAGAAACAGACCGTCGAATTGCAAATGATCGAATAGCTTTTTTAAAAGACAAATTAGCTGCAATAGACCGGCAATCCTTTACGCAGCGAAAAAACAGAGATCGATTGGTCCGAGTATCTTTGGTTGGTTATACAAATGTTGGTAAATCAACGCTCATGAAGAAATTATCTAAAACAGATGTTTTTGCAGAGAATAAGTTATTTGCAACAGTTGACTCAACTGTTAGAAAAATTTCTTGGGAGGGAATTCCATTTTTATTAACAGATACCGTAGGCTTCATCCGTAAATTACCTACCCTATTGATAGAATCTTTCAAGTCAACATTGGATGAAGTAAGGGAAGCAGATATATTACTTCATGTAGTAGATATTTCACACCCAAATTTTGAAGAGCAAATAGAGGTCGTACAAGGAATATTAAATGAAATGGGTATTGGAGATAAACCAACTATACTTGTATTTAATAAAATTGATTTATATCGTGTAGAGGACGTCTTTTTTGAGGGAAGTACGATAGATGAGCAAGGAGAGGTACAAAAAAGTAAAATAGAACGAGTAACTGATTTTTTAAAACGTACACATTGGCAAAGTAATCAACCACAAACGGTTTTTATTTCAGCTGAACAAAAATCTAATTTAGACGAATTAAGAGGTATTCTTTTAAAATTAATAAAGGAGAAGCATTTTACAATTTTCCCAAATTGGCGAGATGGCAACCATCTTATGAATTATAGTGATGGTTTTATAGAATAAAAAAGAAACCCAGCGAATGCTGGGTTTTTATTTTTCAAAGAAATAATATAGATAGAATCAAACCAATAATCAGAAGAATTAATCCACTTAATCTCCTTTTTTTCAAAAATAACAAGAGAATCAAGCCTGTTAAAGAAACAAAAATCAAAAAATAGGCAGAAAGGTCAATGAGTAATTTCCATGAATTTGGTGTATCTCGTCCTTTATGAAGATCATTCATGACAGCTACAATTCCCATTTCAGTGATTGTCAGTTCATAGCTACCCGTTTGTCTGTCAATATACGTATCAGCCGTATAGCCTGGTCCTTGAAAAGAAATTGAAATTTCAGAGTCATCGATACGAAAATCATTTACTAGTCCTTTTACCTGTTGATTCGCTCGAAAAGACTCCACGATTTCCAATTTGCTGATTTTTGAAGTATCAGGATTATTAACCCAAGCAATAGGGACTTTACCTTTTTTTTCTGTAACTACACTTTTTTCTGGAAACCATTCTAAATGATTTAAGGTTATACCCGTAATTGAGAAAAATAAGATAATCGTAAAACTGAGCATGGAAACATAAATATGCAACCATCTAGACCAAGAGGCGATTTTACTTTTAAGCTTCATGAATTACTTCGTTTTTAAAATTAGGGACGCTGATGCTATTTCTGGATTACCAGGAATTGCAATATTTTTAATTTTTTCATCGCACTTTACCGCCTGTTTAATCAATTGATATGTACCATGTTCTCTGGCAGATTCAATGAAAACCGTATAAATTCCTTGTGGAACAAAATCGCCTGCATCATTTTTCCCATCCCAAATCAAGCTATAATTACCCGCAGAACGAGTAGCTGAAGCTATTGAATTTTCATCCATATTAACCTCTCTTAAAGTACTTGTAAATTCTCTTAAATCAGGAAGCCAGCGAGGTTTTCTATACCACAATGCTAAACGACGTATCGGCTTATGGTTTTCATCTTCCACCCAAACAGCCACATAAGGTCGACGAGCATATCCACCCAAATCGGCAATTTCGAGGTTAATTTGAAGCACTAGGTTAGGGTTCCATACCTTCTCCTTGGTATTTACAAAAGAAATCGCACTGGCTGAAGATTCAGGAATCATTGACCAGTTTTCACTTGTATAGGCTTGTTTATTTTGGTCAATTAATAGGAAGGCGGATTGATCGAATTTTTCAGCCAGCTGCTGCGATTCATCTTTGGATAAAATATTCATTGCAGTGGCTAAAGCACCTGCAGTGATCGCATTTTCATGTATAACGGAAGAATGAGCAATTTCTTGTACAGGCAAGGCTGTTTTAGGATCAAATATATGAGAATAGTTGACACCGTTTATTTGAAACCCTTGTTTGTAACTACCACTATTAGCAATACTTTTATTTTCAAGATAAATTACTCCCAAAGATTGAGCATTTTCCTCGGGACTAGAAGGATTTGTAATTCGAACAGGTTCTATCATATCTCCTTTAGCGGTGATATCACCCCCTATGTTTAAAACTATACCAGTAACTCCTTCTAAATTTAAAGCAAAATCAGCTGCATTTTCTAAAATATATCCTTTCGCCAAACTATGTAACTTTAAAGGATGCTCTGTTAGTTTGACAATAGAACCATTAGGTAATAAGTCATATGGTTTCTCATTTACGCGTAAAATGACTTCATTTATTTCATCAATAGTAGGAGGCACTTGCTTATTTTCAGCATCCTTCCAAAACTGGGTTAAAATATTTGTATTTGCATTAATCGCATTATTCGTTACTTTATTCCAAGAATCAAATAAACTCATTACCTGATTTAACTCAGTAGAAATATTTATTTGATTTAAATTTGAATGATTATAGTCGTAAAGACCTTGTCCTTCTTTAGCGGAACCAAGTTTATCTTGAAGAATTGAAATATAGTTAAGAATTTGGGATTCTGCGGATTCAGCAAATTCTCTAGAAGAAGCTTTTATTTTTAATTGGAGTGAGGTACCCAAAACGTTTTCAAAATTACCAATTAAAGTACCAGAATTTGGATAGAGGGCATTAATAATGCTAGCTGATAAAAGGGGGAGATTAATCATATTTTAAGGTTTTAATCTAAAGGTAGATAGGATTTGAGAAAGAGAGGAAAAAATTAGACGAAACGGGAGATTTTATCGATACTCTAATAAAACAAAAAAGGCCCCCAAAAGGGAGCCTTATAATAATAACTTGGAGCTTACTTACTTTCCCGGGTTTGATCCCAGTATCATCAGCGGTGCGGGGCTTAACTTCTCTGTTCGAGATGGGAAGAGGTG